>Ga0209025_1000019_pt1 | contig 631548 bp, 543 predicted proteins | sample AraplaMF_Col_mLB_FD_184256 | JGI IMG/M metagenome (GOLD analysis project Ga0209025, IMG submission 184256) | Arabidopsis root microbial communities from the University of North Carolina, USA - plate scrape MF_Col_mLB (SPAdes) (version 2) | ecosystem: Host-associated > Plants > Roots >...
GCGGCACCAATCAGGGCAAACGAAACGATCAGCGAGGTGGCGATGGTCTTCATGGCAGTTCTCCTAGTCCTAGTCAGTGGGAGCAGACCTTGTCGGGTGATTCCGGGGAGGTCTGTTGCTGTTCCCGATGACTGAATTCTGCGCTTGCAAGGACTAGGGATAAACCCGATATGCGCTAAATCACTTTTCCATAAATCCCACTAATCGAATAAACATATGTGGAAAAACTATTCAATCGATAGGGATGAGCAATTGCATCGCTTCATTGCTTCAGCCGCGCCACCGCGTCCTGCAGCGGCTCCAGGGAGATATGGATGAACCCGTCCAGCGGCTGGCCCATTTCCAGGATGAGAAACAGCGCGCCCGCCGCCGACAGGCTGCATAGCACCAGGCCGCAGACGACCGTGGGATTGGGTGGCGATTGCAGGCCGAAGGCCGTGAAGATGACGGCCAGCCACAACAGCAGGACAACGATGAGCGATGTCGAGATCGTCCCTTCGCGCTGCATCAGGACCAGCCAGCGGGTAGCGACGATCGCGCCCTGCAATTTCACCGCCTCATCGCGTATCTGCCGCTGCGTATCGTTGCCGACGGGTAAGGCCATCAGGCGCACCTGATAGTCGCCCAGTCGATGCAGGCGGGCCTGGCCGGCCAGCATGGTGGTTTCATCGCGGCGGCTGGTGGCCAGCAGATCGACCGCCTCGGCATAGTCGCGGATGATTTCCTGACGCAGCGGTTGGGCGTCGGCTCCGTAGGCCAGCAGCAGGCGATTGAGCTGCAGAAAGTTGATGGCGTTATGCACCAGTTCGCTGTTCACGGTGTCCAGCGTGCTTTTCGACGACGACACCAGCAGGCCCAGCACCAGGGCGGCCAGCGTGGCGATCAGGCCAGTCGCCAGCTTGATGGCGTTGAGCGAAGGCGTCTGCAGATCCCGCGCTGCCAGGATCTTGCGCAAATGCAGGCCGAACAGGGCGCAGGCCAGGACCAGGGAAAACACGCCCAAGGCGATCATGACATGGCTCATGGCTGGCCCTCGATCGTGACGCCGTACCGTAAAGCTGGACGGAAAATGAAACTGCCGCCGATGACGATATGCATTGCGCCCTCCTCCCAGACACGCGCGCACGGCGTGCTGTCATTTGCCTCTTCCTGGCGCCCAGCATAGGGACGCATGAGCCGTCATGGCGCATACGCCGTAATCGACGTTTTGACCTTTGCCGCATGGCCCGGTAATTCATTGCAAAGGAATGAAACGCGAATGCACCCTGGCGACCTTGAATCGACGCCCGGCGGCGGCTCCGGTAAAGTGTGCGCACGATAAAGCGAGGAGTGACGCATCATCATGGATTCGCTCGACATGGATGTCTTGCGCCAGGCGCGCGAGTGGGTCGCTGCCGGACACCGGGTGCACCTGTTGACGGTGGCGCAGACCTGGGGTTCGGCACCACGCCAGGCCGGCGCGCTGGCCGTGCTGCGCGAAGACGGCCGGCTGGTCGGTTCGGTATCGGGCGGGTGCGTCGAAGACGATCTGATCGAGCGCGCGCAACAAGCGGCCCTGCCGGACCAGCCTGAACGCATCACGTACGGCATTACGTCGGACGACGCGGCCCGTTTCGGCTTGCCCTGCGGCGGCACCTTGCGCCTGGTGGTCGAGCCGGTGCGCGATACGGCATGGCTGGACCTGGTCCTGGCCGATATCGCCCGGCATGCGCTGACCTTGCGCACGGTGGATATGCAGACGGGCGTCAGCACCCTGGCGCCCGCGGGGCCCCTGGATGGGCCGGATTTCGATGGCCGCACCTTGCGTACCGTCTACGGGCCACGCTGGCGTCTGCTGATCATCGGCGCGAACCAGACGGCGCGGGCCTTGGCCAATATCGCCATCAGCCTGGATTTCCACGTGCTGGTCTGTGATCCGCGCGAAGAATTCCGCGCCGGCTGGGACGTGCCAGGCGTAACGCTATTGGCCACCATGCCCGATGACACCGTGGCCGAGATCGGCACCGACGAACGCACCGCCATCGTTGCCCTCACCCATGATCCCAAGCTGGACGATATGGTGTTGCTGGAAGCCTTGAAATCGCCGGCATTCTATGTCGGTGCGCTGGGTTCGGGTCCCAACCAGGCCAAGCGGCGCGAACGCTTGCGCATGTTCGACCTGAGCGATGACGAGATTGCCCGCCTGCATGGGCCGGTAGGCTTGCGCATTGCCAGCCGCACGCCGGCGGAGATCGCCGTGGCCGTTGCCGCTGAGCTCATCTGGGTACGCAACACGGTGGGCGGCGCCGCTGCGTGCGCGCCGCATCCGCCGGATACGGCGCGGCAGCGATAACAGCAGCGGCGGCAGCGCGCGGGCCGCGGCTGGTGTGGACAAGCCGCTACTGCCGGCGCGCTCTTCGACGCCACGCGGTTCAGCGCTGGGGCGGCAGCGCGCCTTGCGTGTTCACGTACAGCGCATAAAGGGATTTGCCCGCCGCCATGAACAGGCGATTGCGATCCAGCCCGCCGAAACACAGGTTGGCGCAGCGCTCGGGCAGGTGGATATGGCCGATGCGCGTGCCGTCCGGCGCGAAGATGGCCACACCGTCGAGTTCTTCAGAGCCCATGCCCCAGCCGCACCACAGATTGCCGTCGGTGTCGCAGCGGATGCCGTCCGACGTTCCAGGTCCGCAGTCGATGAAGGTACGGCCCAGCCCCAGGCCGCGGCCGTCGGCGCTGACCTCGTGCACCGTGATCAGACGGTTGGGCTGCGCGCGCGACTGCACCAGGTACAGCAATTTCTCGTCCGGTGAAAAGCACAGGCCATTGGGGCCATGCGCGGTTTCGTCGACCACGGTCAGCGCGCCGCTGTCGGGGTCGAGCCGATAGACGCAAGCGGGTAGTTCCTGCTGCGCGCGCTTGCCTTCATACCAGCCGCCCAAGCCAAAGGGCGGATCGGTGAACCAGATGGAACCATCGGATTTCACCACCACGTCGTTCGGTGAATTCAACGGCTTGCCGTCATAGCGGTCGGCCAGCACCGTGATGCTGCCGTCGTACTCCGTGCGGGTGACGCGGCGGCCCTCGTGTTCGCAGGTGATGAGGCGGCCTTGCAGGTCGCGCGTATTGCCGTTGCCATTGCGCGACGGCTGGCGGAACACGCTGAACTGGCCGGTGGCTTCGTCCCAGCGCATGATGCGGTTGTTGGGGATGTCGCTGACCAGCAGATAACGGCCGTCGCCGAACCACACCGGACCCTCGGCCCAGCGCATGCCCTCCCCCAGTTTTTCCACGGCGGCGTTGAAATGCACGTAGCGCGCGAAACGGGGATCGATGACTTCGATGCGGGGATCGGGATAACGCTCACTGGTTTGCCACACGGCCGTGTTCTCCAAAATAGGCCCGCTCCAGGCGCGCCGGCAAATCGGATTCACGGGTGCTGGCCTGCATGGCGACGCGGCCTTGCGCCAGGGCATATACGCGATCGGCCAGGGCCAGTGCTTTTTCCACCAGCTGCTCCACCAGCACGATGGCCGTGCCCTGCGCACGCAGCTGTGCGGCGACAGACAACACCCGGTCGACCAGCACCGGCGACAGACCGGCGGACGGTTCGTCGAGGATCAGCAGGCGAGGCCGTTTCACCAGCCCTTGCGCGACCACCAGCATCTGCTGTTGGCCTCCGCTCAGGGCACCGGCGCGCTCATGGCGCTTGGCGGCGATTTCGGGGAAGAAAGTCAGCGCTTCCTCGATGCGCGCGCGGCGCTCTGCCCGCGGGGCATCGTAGCCCGCCAACATCAGGTTGTCGATCACGCTTTGCTGGGTGAAGACGCGATGGCCTTCGATCACGTGCACCAGGCCGGCCCGCGCCGTGGCCCTTGGCGTGCTGCGGCTGAGATCGGCGCCGGCGAAGGTCACGCTGCCCGCGGACAGCGGCAGCAGGCCCGATACCGCGCGCATCAGGGTGCTCTTGCCCGCGCCGTTGGGACCGAGAATGGCGACTATCTCGCCGGCGGCTACCTCCAGGTCGATGCCGTGCAGGATGCCGATCTTGCCATAGCCCGCGTCCAGGCCGCGCACGGTGAGCAAAGGCGCACGCCGCGGGTCGTCGGCGGCCGAACTTGCAGGCGCGTTTGCGGCCGAGCTTGCAGCAGACCCTGCAACAGACGCTGCAACAGGGCTTTCATCCACCGAGGTAAGCACTGACCACCTCCTTGTGTTCGCGCACTTGCGCCGGCGTGCCGTCGGCCAAAACGCGGCCCAGGTTCAGCACGGTGACGTGGTCGCAGATATCGAAGATCAGGTCCGCATGGTGTTCCACCAACAGCACGCCGGTGCCATGACGGCTGATGTGCCGGATCAATTCGCCGAGCTGGCGGATTTCCTCGGCGGCCAGGCCGGCCGCCGGTTCGTCCAGCAGCAGAAAGGCAGGGCGCAGCACCAGCGCGCGGGCGATCTCCAGGAAGCGCAGTTCGCTGTGCTGCAGACGGTCGGCGCGCGCATCGGCCAATGCCGCCAGCCCCACCGCCTGCAAGGCGTCGTACGCGGCCTGGCGCAAGGATGTGTCATCGCGCTTGTGGCGCGGCAGGCGCAGCAGCGTTTCGACGAAAGACGCCTGGCCATGCAGCGTGCCGCCTATCATGACGTTGTCCAGCACCGAGGCCTCGCCGATGATGCGCGGCGTCTGGTAGGTGCGGGCGATGCCATGTGCCGCGCGCAGCAAGGGCTGGCCCGCGGGCAAGGGCGCGCCGTCCAGCCGCAGCGTGCCTTCCTGCGGCCGGTAGTAGCCGGAAATAACATTCAGCGTGGTGGTCTTGCCGCTGCCGTTGGGGCCGATCAAGCCATGCACCTGTCCTGGCGTGATGGCCAGCGTCAGGCCATCGATGGCGCGTACGCCACCGAAACCAAGCACGACATCGTGCAGGGAGATGCCTGCGGCGCTATTGCTGACGTTGTTACGCGCGCTGCCGTTGGTATGGTTGCGGGCGTCGTTGCTTGCGTCATCGCCTACGCCCCCGCGTCCGTGTTCCTTGCCGTTGCGGCTCAACAGGCGGTCCAGCGGCGCCGCGTCCGGGATGATGCGGCGGTTGGCCGGCAAGGGCCGGCGGCTGCGGAAGTCCAGCAGCGCCGCGATGCCCCCCGGTGCCGCCAGCACGATGACCAGCAGCATCAGCGCGTAGAGGAAGTTGGACCACGCGGCCAGCGGCGCCGCCAGTTCCGGCAGCACCGTCAGGATGATGGTCCCCAACAGCGGGCCCAGGATGGAGCCGCGTCCGCCGATCAGGATGGCGATGAAGAACAGCACCGACAGTTCGAAGGTGAAGGCATCGGGCGTGATGTAGGTCTGCAACGACGCGAACAGCCCGCCCGCCACCGCGGCCAGCACGCCGGCGAAGATGAAGATCAGTGAGAGCAGGCGCACCTTGGAGATGCCGCTGGCCTCGGCGGCGACTTCGGCGTCGCGGATGGCGATCAGCCCCCTGCCGTAGCGGCTGCGGGCGATGTTGGCGGTCAACAAGGTACACAGCACGGCCAGTCCCAGGCATAGGTAGAACAGGCCCATTTCGCTGTCGAAGGGCGCCGGCATGGCCGGCCCGGACAGGCCGATGCCGCCGCCCGTGACGTCTTGCCAGGCCAGCGCGATCTGCGTCACGATGGTGGCGAAGCCCAGCGTGGCCATGGCGAAATAGAAGGTGCGCAGCCGCAGCGCGGGCAGGCCTACCACCAGGCCGAACACGCCGCCGCCGATGCCGGCGCAGATCAGTGCGAGAAAAGGCGGCATGGGCGGCAGGACATTGCCGGCGGCCAGCACGCTGGTGATGTAGGCACCCAGCGTCAGCAAGGCCACGTAGCCGATGGCCAGCTGGCCGGCATACCCGACCACCAGGTTCAAGCCCGACACCAGGATCCAGTAGATGGCCGCGCGCGTGGCGATGACGGTCCAGTAATTGTTGCCCGCCAACGGCAGCAGCGCGGCCAGCGCGAAGATGGCCAGGAAAGGCCAGACCTTGCGCCAGTCCTCGTTGCGGTGGTGCCCGCTGTGCGTAGCCTGGCCGCCTGACGCGCCAGCGCCGCCAGCACCAGCGGCACCACCTGCGCCGGTCATGGCGATGGGGCGCCGTGTCTGCAGTTCGCTGTCGACGCTCATCAGACCCTCCGCGCGGTAGCGCTGCCGAACAGGCCCTGCGGCACGGCCAGCAGCACCACGATGAACAGCACGAAGACGGCTATGGAGGAAAACACCCCGCCTACCGTGAAGTTGGCCGCCTGCTGGAACAAGCCCAGCGCCAGGCCGCCGATCAGCGCGCCACGGTTATTGCCCAGGCCGCCCAGGGCGACCGGCACGAAGCCGTAGAAATTGAGCAGCGTGCCGTTGGCGAAGAAGGCCAGCATCAGCTGGCCGCTGGCAAAACCGGCGATGCCGCCGATTGCCGCTGCCAGCACGTAGCTCCACACGCGCAGGCGCCGTTCCGGCAGGCCCAGCGCGCGCGCGGCGAAGTTGTCTTCCGCCACCGCCAGGAAAGCCATGCCGACCAGGGTGCGGCGATAGAGATATTCCAGGCCCAGGACCACCAGCGCGCAGGCCACCACCGGCAGCCAGAATTTCTCATCCATCAAGCCGCTGCCCACATTGAACAGACGCGGGAACGGCTGCGGCTCGGTGCCCCATTCGATTGCCGTGACCTGTTGGATCATCAAGGCCAGCGCCAGTGTCGACAACACGTACAAATGCTGGTCCAGGCTCTTGAGCACCGGCCGCACGGCCACGAGCTCGGTCACCAGTCCCACCACTGCGCAACCGAGCAGCGTCGCGATGAAAGCCAGCCATGGCGGCAGGCCCACCTTGAGCATGAACAGCGAGCCCAGCACGCCGCCCAGCATGCCCAGCTGGCCGGCGGTGAAGCTCATCACGCGCGACGTGGCGAACATGGTGTTGTAGGTGATGCCGATAAGCGCGTACACCGCGCCCATCGCCAGCCCCGAAGCGATTATGGAACCGAGCATCGAAGTCTCCGCGTCAGACGTAGCCGGGCGCCAGCAGGAAAGTGCCGTGCTTGGCCGAGTTGGCGGCTGACATCACCACGTCGGCGGTGGGATAGCCGTTGTGCTCTTCGGCCGTATAGGTGTAGTTGCCGAAATACCCCGCATAGGGATGCAAGGTGTTCCAGTAGGCAATGATGTCCTTGGACGACCCCGCGCCTTCCCGCACCGCTTGCGCCACCATATTGACGGCGTCATAGCCGGCGGTCACCCACCAAAATAAGGTGTCATCCAGGCTGACCTTGCCTTGCACCTTGTCGACGAACTCCTGCGATTTCGCCGGCAGCTTGCCGTCGGTACCGTAGCTGCAACTGCGGTAGCCCACCGCGTAGACCTTGTCCCAGTTCTGCGGCTTGGCCAGCAAGCCGCGGATTTCACCGGATGCCATCGAGGGGTGGCCCGCGAAGTTGACGTCCCAGTTCATTTCCGCGCGGGCATTGAACAGGCGCGCTTCCATGCCGGTGGACACGCTCCAGATGACGATGACTTCGGCGCCCGCATTGCGCGCCCGCGTCATGTCCGGTGTCATGTCGGTCTGGGTGGCGTCGATATTGTTGCTGTACACCACGTCCGCGCCGTCGCGCTTGAAATTGGCCACGCAGGCCTTCACCGCGGTGACGCCATAACCGGTCGTGTCGCCGATGATGGCGATTTTCTTCACCTTCAGCACCTTCAGGCAATAGGCGCGGACGGCGTCGTCCCATTGGCCGTTGGACGGCGCGATGCGGAAGGCATTGGGGAATTTCTTGGTGTCGATCAAGGTGTCGATCACGCAAGGATGGATGTTGGGGATGCCGGCGCGCGCCATGATGGGTGTGACCGCCAGAGATTCGCCGGAATTGGTCGGCCCCCAGATCGCGTGCACCTTCTGCGAGTTGATCATTTCCTGCGTCGCGTTGACGGCCTTGGTCGGGTCGCCTTGCGTATCGCGGGTGACGATTTCGATCTTGCGGCCCTTGACGCCACCGGCGGCATTCAAGCTGTCGGCGGCGAACTTGACGCCGCGATCGAAGCCGATGCCCGGCGCGGAGCTGGGGCCGGTCAACGCGGCCAGCCAGCCGATGCGCAAGGATTCGGCGGCGGCATGCGCATAGCGCGGTGCGCCGATGATGGCGGCACCGGCGATGGCGCTGGTTCCCAAGACAAAATTGCGGCGCGTCAGGCTCATGGTGGTTTCCTTGTTGATGGCGTTGTTTGCTTCTCGTTATTCGCTTCAAATATTTTTTCGATATCTGCTTCTGGTCCTTCGCCGCGCGTGGCTTGCTGCCGCTATCGCCACACGGCAAGCCCGTTCAACGCGTCGCCCGTTCCAGCGCGACGATGCGCTGTTCGTCGAACGTATGGCCCCAGCCGGGCCGTTCCGGCACCACGGCCATGCCGTCGGCGAATTGCAGCGGCTCGCGATACAGCGTGGAAAACCAGGGCATGTATTCCAGGAAGATCGCGTTCGACAAGGCGCCCAGCACCTGCAGGCTGGTTTCGGGAAACAGATGGCTGGACACGGGAATGTCGTGGCTCTCGGCCATGTGCCCGACGCGCATGAATTCGCTGACGCCGCCCACCCGCTGCAAGTCCGGCATCAGCACGTCGGCGCTGCGCAGCGTCAGCATGCTGCGAAAGCCGTAGCGGGTGTACTCGGTTTCGCCGCTGGCGATGGGCGTGTCCAAGGCTGCCGCCACACGCGCCAGTCCCTCCAGGTCCCAGGCCGGCAGCGGCTCTTCGAACCAGGTCAGATCGTGTTCTTCCAGCAGGCGGCCCAGCCGTATCGCCTGCGCTTCGTTCAAGCCCTGGTTGGCGTCGGCCATCAACTTGATGTCCGGGCCGATGGCGGCCCGCACCGCGCGCACGCGTTCCGCGTCCCGGCGCGCGTCGGCCAGGCCCAGCCGCATCTTCACCGCGCGAAAACCTTGCGCCACCATGTCCTGCGCCTCGCGCGCCAAGGTGTCGATATCGCGGTCCAGCCACAGGCCGCCGCTGTGATAAGCGGGTACACGGTCGCGCGCGCCGCCCAGCAGGCGATACAGGGGCAGGTCCGCGGCCTTGCCGGCGATGTCCCACAGGGCGCCGTCCAGGGCGGAGATGCCCATCACCGTGACGCCTTTGTGGCCGAAGAAATTGATGTCCTTCCAGGCGCGTGCCCAGAAGCCGGCGATGTGGCCGGCATCCTGGCCGATAAGCAGGTCAGCCAGTTCGTCCACCATCTGGCGCAGCACGCCGGTGCGGCGATCGTTCAAGGCGAACACCAGGTTCTCGCCGATGATGCCGGCGTCGGTGTGCACGTAGACCAATACGCAGCCGCAGCTGTCCAGGCGGCCCAGCGCGCTGCCTATCGGCTGGTCGAAGGGCAGGCGCACCACGCGGGTGCGGACCTCGGTGACTTTCATGGGCGGGCTCCGCGGATGACATTGGGCAGGCCGACGCGGTAGCGCGCCAGCACCTCGGGATCGGGATCGCAGCCCAGGCCGGGACCTTGCGGCACGGATACTTTGCCGTCGTGCGTGCGCACCCAGGGATCGAAGGGGTTGGCTTCCATGTCCAGCCACAGAACCTCGATCAGAGGCCGCTGCGGCAGCGCCGCGGCGATATGCAGCGTGGCGATGAAGCCCGGGCCGAAATACGGACAATGCGGCACGGTCTGCACGCCATGCGCCTGGCACAGCGTCGCCACTTTCATGGCTTCGCCGATGCCGCCCAGCTTGGTCACGCTGGGTTGGGCGATGTCCAGGGCGCCGGCTTCGAGCAGGGCCTTGAAGCCCATCGGCCCGGCCACGTTTTCGCCGGCCGCGATGGGAATGCCGCGCGCGCGGACGCGCGCCAGCCCCGCCGCATCTTCCGGCGGCCAGACCGGCTCTTCCAGCCAGTACAGGCCGTCGTCGCGCATCGCGTCCGCCATGCGCAGGGAAGTGGGTACGTCCCAGGCACAATTGGTGTCCAGCATGACGGCGGCATCGCCGGCGGCTTGCAGTGATGCCCGCACGGCCGCGTGCGTCACTTCATGCAGTTTGACATGGCGGTAGCCGCGTTCGACGGCGGCGGCCGTGTTGCGCGCCACCAGCTCGCAGTCGGTGTAGTTCAGCAGGCTGGCGTAGGCCGGCAGTTCGGTGCACGGCGCGGCACCGAGCAAGCGATGCACAGGCATGCCGGCGCGTTTGCCCAGCAGGTCCCACAGGGCGATCTCGATGCCGGACCAGGCATAGACATAGCAGCCATTGCGGCCCAGCAAATGGGTGGCATGCAGCACCTGGCGGGTAAGGCCGGCGATATCGCCGGCATCGCGGCCGATGGCCAGCGGTGCGACGATGGTATCGAGCGCGGCGCGCGTGGCGGGGATGGCCGCGTGGCCGAAGGCCTCGCCCCACCCCACCAGGCCGTCCTCGGTTTCGACCCGCACCAGCAGGATGTCCAGCTTGTCCCACAGGGCGCCGGCGAAACGCTGATAAGGCCCACCCATTTCAAAGGGCAGGGACACGACATCGGATGTGACGGATACGATCTTCATCCGCCGCCCCATTCAAGCTGCGCCATGACGTCTCCTCCTGGCGGTCTTGTGATGAGTCAGTCCGCGGGGCGCTGTGTCGCGCCTTGCCGTCGACCTGTCTCTGTGTGCGAACCAGATTGAGGATAGGTAGCGCGGAAAATAAAATCAATTGAGTACACCTAATTTCCACATAAGGTGTTCTTATATGCGTCCAGGACGGTGAAGATGGTTCGCAGCTGACGGTTTGCTGGCGGTAGGCCGGCCGCGGTCAGCGGCGTGAGTCGCGATGTTGCAGCGCACTGGACCAGAACATAAGAAGCATGAGCCCGCGCTGACGCGGGCCGCGACGAAATGCGTAGACAAAGGAGCGAGACATGGCGCTTACCGTACGCCAGCTGGAGGTCATCCGTGCCGTCAGCCTGCACGGGTCTGTCACCGAGGCGGCCGGCGCGTTGGGCATCTCCCAACCCGCCATCAGCCTGATGCTGCGCGATTGCGCCACGCATGCCGGCTTTCCGTTTTTCGTGCGCAAGCACGGCCGCCTGCAGGCCACCCGCGAAACGCAGGTCATCCTGGCCGAGCTGAACCGGATCTTCGACGGCATCGAACGCGTCAACCGTTTGATGGATGACATGCGCGACATGACGGTGGGCACGGTGCAGGTGGCCTCGGTACCGACCTTGGCCGACAACCTCATCTCGCCCACCATCGCCTGCTTCCAGAAAGACTGGCCCAATATCCAGGTGGGTGTCTTCACCTTGGACAACGTCGGCGTGTTCGAAAACGTGATCCAGGAACGAGTGGACTTCGGCCTGGCTCTATCGCCGCTGAATCATCGCGATGGCCGTGGCGTCGATGGCCGCCTGGTCGACCTGTGCACGACCGAGCTGGTCTGCGTGATGCATCCTGATTGTCCGCTGGCGCGGCACGACGTGGTCACGCCCAAGGACCTGACGCCCTATCCCCTGATCTCCTTCGGCAAGAGCCTGCCGCTGGGCGCGTTGGTGGAGGAAAGCTTCCAACGCGCCAATGTGCCGCGGCGCATCGCGCTGGAGGTGACATTGACCTCGGTGGCCTGCTCGCTGGCCCGGTCCGGCGCCGGCGTGGCCATCATCGATCCCTTTCATCTGTGGGGCCAACGCGACCACGGGGTGGTCACGCGGCCTTATGCGCCGCGCACCGAAGTGCGGGCGCAGATGGTGCTGCCGAGCAATACGCCCCTGTCGCGTTCCGCGCGGCTGTTCGTCGATGCGCTGCGGCAGACGGCGCGGCAACGGCAGGCCTTGCTGCAGGCGGCCTGACTACAACCTGACGGCAGCGGCTGGTCGGGCTAATTGCAACTGACAATTCTGTCAGTTTTCCGACAGCGTGGCGTCCTTGCGCGGCTTCTACATTCCAGATTCAGCATCTGGATACCGCGCTGCGTCATGACAACATCGCCACTTCACCGACCGTCACGCCTGGCCGCGTCATTGACCGCCGCCTTGGCCCTTGCCGGCTGTGCCGCCGGTCCTGACTACGAGCGGCCGACCATGGCGGTGCCATCCGCGTACGCCGAGGCCGGTCCGTGGAAGGACGCGACGCCCGGCCACGTCGACCCGGACGGACGCTGGTGGACAGTCTATGGGGATCCCGTCCTGGACGGCCTGATTGCCCAGGCCAACGACGCCAACCAGAATATCGCCCTGGCCGCCGCGCAATACCGGCAAGCGCGCGCCGCCGCCGACGTGGCGCGTTCCGCCTTCTGGCCGACCGCGGGCATCAGCGCCGGGGCGGGCCGCGCCCGCGGCATTTCCAACGGCGTCAGCAAGCTGGGCAATTCGCATTCCATCGGCCTGGACGCCAGCTGGGAACCTGACCTGTGGGGCGCCGTACGGCGTTCGGTTGAGGCGGGCGACGCCAGCGCGCAAGCCGGCGCCGCGCAATTGGCCGCGGCGCGCCTGAGCATCCAGGCGACCGTGGCGCAAGACTATATGCAGTTGCGTGTGACGGACAGGGAGAAGGCGCTCTATGCCCGCACGCTGCAAGCCTATGAACGTGCGCTCCAACTGACCCGTAGCCAGCACGACGCGGGCGTGGCGCTGCGCTCGGACGTGGCCCTGGCCGAGGCGCAGTTGAACACCGCACGCGCCGACGCCATCGATCTGGAACAGCAGCGCCGCCAGTTGCAGCATGCCATCGCCATCCTCACCGGGCGCGCGCCGGCGGACTTCACGCTGGCGGAAGATCCCGCCTGGCATCCCGCGCTGCCGCAAGTGCCGGTGGGCCTGCCTTCCGAGTTGTTGGAACGACGCCCTGACATCGCCACCGCCGAACGCCAGGCGGCGGCGGCCAACGCCAATATCGGCGTCGCGCGCGCGGCTTATTTCCCGTCTCTCGTGTTGAGTGCAAGCGGCGGCTATGGCGGCAGCGGTTTCGGACCGTGGTTCAACACGCCCGGCCGTATCTGGTCGCTGGGCGCGTCCCTGGCCGAAACCTTGCTCGATGGCGGCCTGCGCAAGGCCCGCGACCGCGAAGCGGTGGCCGCCTACGACGCCACGGTGGCGCAATACAAGCAGACCGTGCTGGGCGGCTTCCAGGAAGTCGAGGACAACCTGTCCGCGCTGCGCGTGCTGGCGGACGAGAGCGTGGCCCAGGACCAGGCGGTGCAGGCCTCGCGGCTGGCCGAGCAGCTGGCCTTGACGCAGTACCGCGCCGGCACGGTCACGTATCTGAACGTGGTGACCGCGCAATACCTGACGCTTTCCAATGAGCGCAGCGCGGTCCAGTTGCTGGGCCGCCAACTGGTCGCCAGCGTGGGCTTGATCAAGGCCACGGGCGGCGGCTGGAACGCCGCGCAAATAAACCCGACCCCTGTCGTTTCCGCCACGGCCGCGCCGGCCGGGCAAACGCAACCCGACTGAAGAGGCATGGACATGGCCAAATCTTCGATTCAGCGCCGCGTGGGCATAACAACCGGCATCGTGGCTCTGGCGGGCCTGAGCATCGCGTTCTGGGGCATAGACCACAATGCCGCCGCCGATACGCCGGCGGCAGCGGCCCCGCCCGTGGCGGTGACCTCCACCGCGGTCAAGCGCGCCGATGTGCCGATCTACCTGACCGGCGTCGGCACCGTCACGCCCAATCAATCGGTCACCATCAAGGCGCGTGTGGACGGCCAGCTCGACAAGGTCGCTTTCACCGAAGGCCAGGACGTGACGGCCGGCCAGTTGCTGGCGCAGATCGATCCGCGCACGTTGCAGGCGCAATTGGCGCAAGCGCAGGCGCAGCAGGCCAAGGATCAGGCGCAGTTGGCCAATGCCAATCTGGACCTGCAGCGCTATACGCGCCTGAGCAAGGAAGACGCCACCACCCAGCAGACGCTGGATACGCAACGCGCGCTGGTGGCACAACTGGACGCGGCGGTGAAGACCGATGCCGCGCAAGTGGCCTACGCCAAGGTGCAGCTGAGCTTCACCACCATCAGCGCGCCGATCAGCGGCCGCACCGGCGCGCGCCTGGTCGACCAGGGCAATATCGTGCATGCGACCGACAGCACCGGGCTGGTGGTGATCAATCAGATCGATCCCATCAGCGTGGTGTTCACGCTGCCCGAAGCGCATGTACCGGATATCAACCAGGCCGCCACGCATGACCAGCACGGCCTGCCGGTCACCGCGCTGCGCCGCGACAGCGAGCAGGTGCTGGGCAAGGGCAAGCTGGTGCTGGTCAACAACCAGATCGACACCACCAACGGCACCGTGCAGTTGAAGGCCTCCTTCCCCAATCCGGAGCATCTGCTGTGGCCCGGGCAGTACGTCAACGCCCGCGTGCGGTTGGGCACGCACACCGGCGCGCTGACGATACCCGCACCCGCGGTGCAGCGGGGCCAGACCGGCACCTATGTCTACGTCATCGACGAGCATACCGTGGCGCGCCTGCAGCCCGTGCATGTGGCCTTGATCCAGGACGGCATGGCCGTCATCGACAAAGGCCTGGCGGCCGGCCAGCGCGTGGTCGTCGACGGCCAATACAAGCTCAAGCCCGGCGCCCGCACCGTGGAAAGCAAGCCGGCCACGGCGCCGGCGGCCCGGCGTGACGGAGGCGTTGAAGTGGCCATGGGTTCAGCCATGCCCTCGGCCATGACCCCAGCCATGACCCCAGCCATGACCCCAGCCATGACCCCAGCCATGACCCCGCCGGTGGTCCCCGTCACCGAGGGAGCGGGTGCATGAGTATTTCCGCAGCATTCATCAAGCGCCCTATCGGTACTTCGCTGCTGGCGCTTGCCATCCTGCTGGTAGGGGTAGCCGCGTGGCCCTTGTTGCCCGTGGCGCCGCTGCCGCAGGTGGATTTCCCCACGATCCAGGTGACGGTCAACCTGCCGGGGGGCAGTCCGGAGACCATGGCGTCCAATGTGGCGCAGCCTCTGGAGCGGCAGTTCTCTCTCATCGCCGGCCTGTCGCAGATGACGTCGACCAGTGCCCAGAGCCAGACCCAGATCACCCTGCAGTTCGACTTGAACCGCAGCATCGAATCGGCCGCCGTGGATGTGCAGGCGGCCATCAACGCGTCTTCCGGACAACTGCCATCGAACCTGCCGCAGGCACCCACCTTCCGCAAGGTGAATCCCGCGGATGCGCCCATCCTGCTGCTGGCGGTGCAGTCCGATACCCTGCCCCTGACCGAAGTCAACGACTACGCCGACAACATCCTGGCGCAGCAGATCTCTCAGATAGCCGGCGTCGGCCTGGTCAATATCGCCGGGCAGCAGAAGCCGGCCGTGCGCATCCAGGTCGACCCCGACCGCTTGAAGTCCCTCAATCTGAGCCTGGAAGACCTGCGCGGCGTCATCGCCAATACCACCGTCAACCAGCCCAAGGGCACCGTGGACGGCCCCGCGCAGAGCTTCACAACCTATACCAACGACCAGCTCACCAAGGCGTCGCAATGGAACGACATGGTGCTGGCCTACCGCAACGGCGCGCCCATCCGCGTGCGCGATGTCGGCGTGGCGGTGGATGGTCCGGAGAACAACAAGCTGGCCGCCTGGGCCTATGCCGGCGCCGCCGCGCCGCCGGGGGAAGGTATCACTAACGGCCGCTCCATCGTGTTGCAGATCAGCAAGCAGCCCGGCGCCAACGTTCTTGAAACCGTGGATGCGATCCAGGCCGCGCTGCCGCGCCTGCGCGCCGCCATCCCGCCGTCGGTGTCGGTCAACACGGTGATCGACCGCACCCAGAACATCCGCGCGTCCGTCAAGGACGTCGAGTTCACCTTGCTGCTGACCATCGCCCTGGTGGTGGTGGTCATCTTCATGTTCCTGCGCAATGTGGCGGCCACGGTGATTCCCTGCATCACCGTACCGCTGGCCATCCTGGGCACGGCCGGCGTCATGTATGTGCTGGGCTACAGCCTGGACAACCTGTCCTTGATGGCGCTGACGATCGCGGTGGGCTTCGTGGTGGACGATGCCATCGTGATGCTGGAGAACATCTACCGCCATATCGAGGACGGCATGCCGCCCTTGCAGGCCGCTTATCAGGGCGCGGGCGAAATCGGCTTCACCATCATGTCGATTTCCGTGTCGCTGATCGCCGTGTTCATTCCGCTGCTGTTGATGGGCGGCATCGTCGGCCGCCTGTTCCGCGAGTTCGCCGTGACGGTGACGCTGACCATCGTGGTGTCGGTGCTGATCTCGCTCACGCTGACGCCCATGCTGTGCTCCCGTTACCTGAAGAACCACGGCCACGGCCATGAGCAGGGCCGCCTGGGACGCCTGTTCGAGGCCGGCTTCGACGCCATGCTCAATGGCTACAAGCGTGGCCTGAAAGTCGTGCTGCGCCATCAGTTCCTCACCTTGATGACCTTCTTCGCGACCCTGGTGGTGACCGGGCTGATGTTCGTCACCATCCCCAAGGGCTTCTTTCCGCAGCAGGACACGGGCTATATCTTCGGCTTCGCGCAGTCGGCGCAGGATTCGTCGTTCACGGCAATGAACGCGCGCATGATGGCGTTGGCCGACGTGGTGCGCCAGGACCCCGACGTCGTCGCCTTCGGCATGAACGGCAATCAGTCGCAGTACAACACCGGCAACTTCTATATCAACCTGCGTTCCAAGGAAGATGGCCGCACGGCCAGCGCCGATGAAGTGATCCGCCGCCTGCGCCCCAAGCTGGCGCACGTGCAAGGCGCGACGCTGTACATGCAGGCAGGCCAGGACATCAACGTCGGCGGCCGCCTGTCGCGGACGCAATACCAATACACCCTGACCGATTCCAACCTGGACGAGCTCAACGAATGGGCGCCCAAGCTGGCGGCGCGTCTGGGCGAACTGCCGCAGTTGGCGGATGTCGCGTCGGACCAGCAGAATGCCGCGCCCACCGCCACGCTGGCGATCGACCGGGATCGCGCCAGCAGCTTCGGCTTCACCCCCGCGCTGATCGACGCGACGATCTACGATGCGATCGGGCAACGCCAGGTGGCGCAGTATTTCACCCAGCTCAACAGCTATCACGTGGTGCTGGAAGTGACGCCGGCCCTGCAGAAGGATCCCGACATCTTCAGCAAGCTGTACCTGACCTCGCCGCTGACCAATCAGCAAGTGCCGTTGTCGACCTTCGTGCGCGTGGACACGGAAAAGACCGGCTACCTTGCCATCAACCACCAGGGGCAGTTTCCCGCGGTGACGCTGTCCTTCAACCTGGCGCCCGGCGCGTCGCTGGGCCAGGCCACCCAGGCCATCGATCAGGCCAAGGCGGAAATGGGCGTGCCTGGCACGGTGATCGGGTCGTTCCAGGGCGCGGCGCGCGCGTTTGGCGATTCGCTGCGCTCGCAACCCTATCTGATCGCGGCCGCCCTGATCGCCGTGTACATCGTGTTGGGCCTGCTGTACGAAAGCTATATCCATCCCATCACCATCCTGTCGACGCTGCCTTCGGCCGGCCTTGGCGCCTTGCTGATCCTGCGGGCGGGCGGCTATGACCTGTCGGTGATCGCCTTGATCGGCATCATCCTGCTGATAGGCATCGTCAAGAAGAACGGCATCATGATGATCGACTTCGCCTTGCACGCCGAGCGCGAACGCGGCGTGGCGCCTGTCGATGCCATCTACGAAGCCTGCGTGCTGCGCTTTCGTCCCATCATCATGACCACCATGTGCGCGCTGCTGGGCGGTCTGCCGCTGATGCTCAGCCACGGCCAGGGTGCCGAACTGCGCCGCCCGCTGGGCTATGCAATGGTGGGCGGTCTGCTGGTGTCGCAGGTATTGACGCTGTTTTCCACGCCGGTGGTCTACCTGTATCTGGATCGTGCGCACTATTGGTATATGAACCGCAAGAAGGCGCGGGCCGCGCGCCGTCGCGCGGCGGGGGGCCACGATACTGAAAGCGAGGCACTGCCGCGGCCAGCGGCGGCGCGTGAGTGAAGCGCCCATGAAAATCCGGTGCGCGAGCGCGCCGGATCCTTGCCGCGAATAACGGGTAAAGTGAGCCTCCGGAGCCCACCAACATGAAAATCCTGATCGTCGAAGACGAAGCCAAGACCGCCGATTATCTGCACAAAGGCCTGACCGAGCAGGGCTGCGCGGTGGACGTGGCCAACAACGGCATCGACGGCCGGCATCTGGCCACGGAACTGGACTACGACGTCATCGTGCTCGATGCCATGCTGCCCGGCATGGACGGCTTCGAAGTGCTGCGGGCCTTGCGCAAGACGCGGCAGACGCCGGTCATCATGCTGACCGCGCGCGACGGCCTGGATGACCGCATCAAGGGCCTGCAGGATGGCGCCGACGACTATCTGGTCAAGCCGTTTTCCTTTCTCGAATTGCTGGCGCGGCTGCAGGCGTTGACGCGGCGCGGCCGCACGCAGGAGCCGATGCAGCTGCGCATCGGCGACCTGCAGATCGACCTGGCCAGCCGCAAGGCCCAGCGGGGCGGCGTGCGCATCGATCTCACGGCCAAGGAGTTCGCCCTGCTGGCGGTGCTGGCGCGGCGCAAGGGTGAAATCCTGTCCAAGACCGCCATCGCCGAACTGGTGTGGGACATGAACTTCGACAGCAACGTCAACGTGGTGGAGGTGGCCATCAAGCGGCTGCGCGCCAAGATCGATGGTCCTTTCGCCACGCGCCTGCTGCACACCATCCGCGGCATGGGCTACGTGCTGGAACAACGCGAAAGCGAGACAGCGTGAAGCGTTCCCTCGCCACCCGCTCTCTGACCACTCGCCTGGCGGCGATGTTCGCCCTGGTCGCGGTGGTCGCGTTCACCCTGATCGGTGCCGCGCTGTATGCGGTGTTGCACCGCGAGCTGGTGCGCCAGCAGATGGACGTGCTGAGCACCACTTCCGGCGAGATGATGTTTTCGCTGACGCGCATGGGCACGGCGGAACGCTGGGCGCGCGGCATGGCCAAGATGGACACGCTGACGCCGGCCGACGGCAGCCTGCGCTTCTGGGTGGTCAGCCCCGACCCGCATTTCAGCTACGGCAAGGACGCGGCCGAGCTGGCCAGCATCGCCGAACTGGACGATGGCTACGACGAAGTGCTGTTGCCCGGCCGCGAGCGGCCCATGCGCACTTTCGCCCGTACCGTGGACGCGCTGGAGCAGCGCCCCGCGGTGAAATTCGTCGTCGGCATCGCCACCGAACCTTATCTGCACACGCTGCACACTTTCGTGATCGCGCTGGCCGCGCTGCTACTGGCGGCGGTGCTGGTGATCATGCTGTTGTGCCAGTGGATGGCGTCGGTGGGCCTGCGTCCGCTCAAGCGCCTGTCCAGCGAGGCGCAGCAGATCAGTCCGGCGCATCCCACGCAGCGCCTGCAGGCGGCCAGCCTGCCGGTGGAGCTGGACGATCTGGCGCATACCTTCAACGGCGCGCTGGATCGCCTGCAGTCGGCCTACACGCAGCTGGAAGCCTTCAATGCGGATGTCGCGCATGAGCTGCGCACACCCCTGACCAATCTGATCGGCCAGACGCAGGTGGCGCTGGCGCGTCCGCGCGGGGTGCAGGAATTGGAAGAGACGCTGCAATCGAACCTGGAAGAACTGGATCGGCTGCGCGCCATCGTCAATGACATGCTGTTCCTGGCGCGCGCCGATCGCGGGGAAGCGGCCACGGGCCTGGTCAACACGGTGGTGGCCGACGAGGTGGACAAGACCATCGAATTCTTCGAGTTCGTGCTGGACGACCTGGGGCTGACCGTGGCGGTCGAAGGCGATATCGATGCCGTGGCGCCCATGGATCGCGCCCTGTTCCGGCGCGCGGTCACCAATCTGCTGCAGAACGCCATCCAGCACACCCGTGGCGGCACGCGCATCGTCGTGCGGCTGGAACGCCAGGAGGGCGGCGTCAGCGTCGCCATTTCCAATCCGGGCGATCCCATCGACGCGGCGCATCTGCCGCGGCTGTTCGATCGCTTCTACCGCGTCGACGCCGCGCGCAACGACCAAGGCGCCGCCCATGGCCACGGCCTGGGACTGGCCATCGTCAAGGCCGTCGCCAGCATGCACGGCGGCCGCGTCTTCGCCGTCAGCGCCGACGGCAACACCGCCATCGGCTTCAACCTGCCACGGTAGGTGGGCTACAGGAGCTGCCCGGCTAGCGCCACACCCCTCACCATTCATCCCGCCCCTTAAGGGGGCGGGATGATGAATCAGGAGGTGGGGCAATAGATTTGGGATGACCGACCGTGCGTTCAGCCTGCACGCTTGCAGCCCCTGCTGGCTACAGTTGCTGAAAACTGCCGTACCTTTTTTCGATGAACTGGCGCTCGGAATCGATGCCGCGCACGATGGCGCCCGGGGGGCCGCGGCCCAGCCATTCCAGCATGGCATCGACCTGCTCGGTGGTGCCCTGCACCAACGCTTCGACCGACCCGTCTTCCAGGTTCTGCACCCAGCCAGTGGCTCCGACCATATGGGCCCGCCTGACGGTGGACATGCGGAAGCCCACGCCTTGCACTTTGCCGCGGATGTGGACGTGGATGGTTTCGATATGGGAATCGCTGGCCATTGCAGTATTCAAAACAGGAAACGGATAACCCCGTCATTCTTTCATATCCTGGCTGGCGGATGCCCGCAATGCCCCTGCTTGCCCCGTTGATTAGTCGCCTGGCGGAAATAGTCTAGTCACCCGCGCCGGGTTTATCCCGCGCCCTGCATTACCTATGCTTAGGCCATCGTCAATTCGCCCATTTTTGCTTTTCGGGCAATGGTTTATGCATCATGTCCTCGCTTCATCAAGGTACCCGCCAGGGTCTGGATGCCGCCGCGTGCGGCCGCGTCCCGGCTGATCTCCCCGACCATCCGGCGCCGGCCGTGCGTTTCTATGGCCGGCGCCGCGCCGACGGTCCCACGCCATTGATCGTCCATTTCCACGGCGGCGCCTTCACCTCCGGCTCGCTGGACAGCGGCGGCAAGGTCGGCACCCTGTTGTCCAGCGCCGGCGCCGTGGTGCTCTCGGTCGATTACCCGCTGGCGCCCGCCCATCCCTTCCCCGCGGCGGCCGAGGCCGGCTACGCCGTCCTGCAATGGGCGCATCGCAACCGCCGCCTGCTGGGTGGCCGTGGCAGTGCGCTGTTCGTGGCGGGCGAGGAAGCCGGCGGCAACATCGCGGCCGCCGTCGCCTTGATGGCGCGTGACCGGGGCGGACCGGAACTGACTGGCCAGATCCTGCTGTCGCCCATGCTGGACGCATGCATGGGCACGGCGTCCATGCGTGACGCCCATGCCAGCCGGCAGGCCGCCCGCTGGGCCGATGGCTGGAAGCAGTATCTGCCCTGTTATTGCGATGCCGCTCATCCGTATGCCGCGCCGCTGGTCAATACCCGCCTGGCCGGCCTGGCCCCCATGCTGTTGCTGACCGCGCGCGACGACCCGCTGCGCGATGAGGCGGCGCACTACGCCCGGCGCGTGCGCCAGGCCGGCGTGCGGGTCACCCAGGCCATCATCGCCGGCGCCAGCGATTGGCCGGACGCGCTCACCGGCGTGGCCGGCGCACCGGCCGCGTGGGACGATGAGGTTCTGGCACAAGTCTTCACATTCCTGATCACCCACCCCCCGGGCGGGGTATCGGCTACCCGGCCTAGTGAGGCTCCGGCCATCATCCGATCCGGCACGCTGGAAGAGTGAGACGCGCCCCGGATGGCCGTAGCAATTGCGGCCATCGCATTAGGCGCGGCATTAGGCATGACGGGCGATAGTTGCAACAAGAGGCAAGGGCTACCTTAGGGCCTGCCAGCACTGGCCACAACCTTCCGATCCCGGCTGGTTGCTTCAAAAGCGGAGCCCCAAGGTGAAAGAGCCCCTCCCCCTATCGGCAAACGTGACGTCCGAATACGAGAAAAACGGATACATTTCCATCGAGACCATGTGTCCGCCAGAAGAAGTGCAGGAGATCCGCCAAACGTTGCTGCGGATGTTCGAGAACCGGACCGGGTATAACGAGGGCGCGCAGTACGACTTCTCCGGCCGCGACGATCCGGACAAGCCGCAGACTTTCCCCAGCCTGCACGATCCGTCCCATTACGCGCCCGAATTGCTCAAGACCCAGTATCACAAGCGGGCGCTGGCGATCGCGCGCCAACTGCTGGGCGAGGACGCTGCCTTGTATGGCGAGCACGCCTTGCTGAAGCCGGCCCGGGTGGGGCCGGAGACGCCTTGGCATCAGGACGAGGCCTTTCGCTCGCCGGACTTCGAATACCGCGAGCTGAGCATCTGGCTGGCTTTGCAGCCGGTCGGCTCCGTCAACGGTTGCATGCAGTTCATTCCTGGATCGCACAAGCAGGATGTGCTGGAGCATCGCTCGCCCGGCTACGACAAGGCCCTGCACCCGCTCGAATGCTGCGCCGATTTTCCCCGCGACCAAGCCGTGCCCGTGCCCCTGCCCGCCGGTGGCTGCACCATCCATGACATGCGTACGCTGCATTACACCGCGCCCAATTCCTCGGAAGCGCCGCGGCTGGCCTATATCCTGATCTTCAACGTGCCACCCACCTACAAGCCCGGCCTGCGCGAGTTCCCCTGGCTGGAAGGACGCCGCACCGACAGCCAGCTGCGCAAGCGCGAGTGGCATCGCCGCGGCGGCATCGCAGTGGAGGTCATGCGGCGCCTGCCGCGCGCGCGGCTGACCAACGGCAAGTGGATGGCGTGGGCCGCCATCCGTGCCGTCAGCAAGGTGTGGAACCGCCCGCGCTAAGGAAAGACACCGTCGCCGGCCGCCCGTCCAGATGCAGCGTGGTCGTGGCGGGCGGCGTGCTGGCGATGATCTTGCCGGCCCGCATGACCAGCAGGCGCGTGGCACGCAGGCGCAGGGCCTCCACGGGGTCGCGGGCCTGCAGCAGCACCAGGTCGGCGCGCTTGCCCACCGCCAATCCCGTCTCGTCCAGGCCCAGGATGCGGGCCGGTGTTTCTGTGACTGCCTGGAAACACGCACGCATGGCATCCTGGCCCGTCATCTGCGCCACGTGCAAGCCCATGTGCGCGACTTCCAGCATGTCGCCGCTGCCCAGGCCGTACCACGGGTCCATCACGCAATCATGGCCGAAGGCTACCGGCACGCCGGCGGCCAGCAGTTCCGGCACGCGCGTCATGCCGCGCCGCTTGGGATAGCTGTCGTGGCGGCCTTGCAGCGTGATGTTGATGAGCGGATTGGCGATGACCGCCACGCCGGATTCGGCGATCAGCGGAATCAGCTTCGACACGTAATAGTTGTCCATCGAGTGCATGGACGTCAGGTGTGAACCGGTCACACGGCCTTGCAGGCCCAGCCGTTGCGTGTGATAAGCCAGGGTTTCGATATGGCGTGAGAGCGGGTCGTCGCTTTCATCGCAGTGCATGTCCACGCGCAAGCCGCGTGCAGCCGCCAGTTCGCACAGCACGCGTACGGATTCCGCGCCGTCCTGCATGGTGCGTTCAAAATGCGGAATGCCGCCGACGACGTCCACGCCCATGTCCAGCGCACGCGTCAGATTCGCCAGCGCGCCGGGCGCGCGTAATACGCCATCCTGGGGAAACGCCACCAGTTGCAGATCGATGTAGGGCCGCACGCGTTCGCGCACGTGCAGCAGGGCTTCCACCGCCAACAGGCGGGGGTCGCAGACATCGACGTGGCTGCGTATGGCCAGCAGGCCCTTGGCTGCCGCCCAGTCGCAATAGGCCAGCGCGCGCTCGACCAGGGCGTCCTGGGTCAGCGTGGGCTTGAGTTCACCCCACAGGGCGATGCCTTCCAGCAGGGTGCCGGAACCGTTCACGCGCGGCTGCCCGTAGGACAGGGTCGAGTCCATATGGAAATGCGCGTCGATGAAGGGCGGGGCCACCAATTGCCCGGCCGCATCGACGGTCTGCCCCGCCTGCACATCCAGCGCCGGCGCGATGGCGGCGATGCGGCCTGCCGCGACGGCGATGTCCACCCCGGTGCGCCCGTCGGGCAGATTACAGTTCTTCAACAGGAAATCAACGGACATTCTTCCCCCTTGCTGCCGTTTTGGTTGCCGGTGTTGCATGCCTGCGCTTGGCCTTGTTGCATGCCCCTATTGCATGCCCGTCATGCGGCCAGCGGCCAGCTTATGGCATGCTCCGGAGAGGTAGCTTATCGGGCGTGCCCGTTTCGAACAATGGCCCCCTGTTCCGTCATCCGTTTTCAGCAGGAGAATGGGGCCTGCGCAATTCCACTCTGCCAGCCACAGGGGCGATGGCCCAAAGCGGGGGGCTTGGGGGGCCACCCCCCATATAAAATCCAAAACGCTCCGCCCCAGCGCGCCCGCCGGCGAACAGCGCATAATCCTGCTTTGTTTGGACGGGCGCCTCACGCGCCCCGCAATCCGGAGGCAATCATGCGTATGTTGTTCCTGGGCGCCGGCGGTACCGGCGGCTATTTCGGCGGCCGTGCAGCGGAAGCTGGCGTCGACGTCACGTTCCTGGTCCGCGAACCCCGTGCCGCGCGCCTGCGCGAACAGGGTTTGCGCATCAAAAGCCCGCTCGGCGACAGCGTGGTGCATCCCAAATTGGTCACGGCCGCCACCCTGGACGGCCACTATGACATCGTGGTTCTCGGCTGCAAGGCCTATGACCTGGATAGCGCGATGGATGCCATCGCCCCGGCCATGGGGCCGGATTCCGCGGTGCTGCCCATCATGAACGGCATGGCGCATTTCGACGCCCTGGAACAGCGCTTCGAGCCGCATCGCGTCCTGGGCGGCCTGTGCCAGATCATCGCCACCCTGGGCCCGGACGGCGAAGTGGTGCAAATGGGCAAGAACGCCACGCTGGTCTTCGGCGAACGGGCCGGTGACCCGCGCAGCGCCCGCTGCGTGGCGCTGGAAAGCGCGCTGGCCAAGGCCAACTTCACGGCCAAACTTAGCGCCGACATCCATCAGGACAACTGGGAGAAGTTCGTCTTCCTGTGCACGCTGGCGGCCGCGACCTGCCTGATGCGCGGGCCGGTAGGCCTGATCGTGCGCAGTGACGATGGCGCCGACATCATCCTGTCCATGCTGGCCGAGGCACAAGCCATCGCCGCGGCATCGGGCTTCAAGCCGCGGCCGGAGGCGGACGCCGCCGCGCGCAAGGTTTTGTCAGATCCCGACAGTCCGGTCACCGCGTCCATGTTCCGCGACCTTGACCAAGGGCTGCGGGTGGAAGCCGACCATATCGTCGGCGACATGGTCAAACGCGGCGCCGCCTTGGGCATCGCGACGCCTTACTTGCGCGTGGCCTACAGCCACTTGCAGGTTTATCTGGCCCAGCGGGCCGCGGGCTGAGGAACGCTCCCTCGAAACTGTGGTGGAAACGCCCACGTCCGGCGCCAGGAGTTGTCACCAGTCTGTCCAATTGTTTGTAAACTGGCACGTTATCCTGGCCCGGGCAGCCTCGCCCCGGCCATCACTTGTCTAGGGATGTGGCCCGGGAATCATGAAACTGCAATCGATCGTCGCGGGCGCCGTCCTCGCGGTGGGACTGCTAGGCGTGGCGAATGCCGCAAGTAGCAGCAGCAAGGACCTCGTGCTGGCCTATTACCGCATGATGTTCCAGGACAAGGAGGTCGAGCAGGCGATGAATACTTACGTCAACAAGAACCTGATCCAGCACGACCCCTATCTAGGCGACGGCGCGGCGGCGATGACCGACTTTTTCGTGCCCTACTTCGAGCAGCATCCTCAGGCCAGCGCCGAAATCAAGCGGGTGATTGCCGAAGGGGACATCGTCGTCGTCCATGCCTTCTGGAAAGAGACGCCCGAAGACACGGGCCAGTCCATGGTCGACATCTTCCGTGTCGAAAACAGCAAGATCGTCGAACACTGGAATGTCAGCCAGGACATTCCGGATAATCCCGCCAACAAGAACACGATGTTCTGAGCAGGATTGTTTTGAGCAGGATTCCTGGGTTGATGTTTGAACCCGGTTTGCCAAGCGTCAAAAGACCACGAGTGATCGCGTGGCTGGCAGGAAACCCAACGCGGCTATCCGTTACTGAGCGCTGCGGTATCCAAGTCGGATATCCGCCGATACATCAGCGCCGGGCAGCGGCCCGCGCATGGGAGAAAGTAACGTGACTGCGATTTCAGCACAAACATTCGGGCCGGCCGACCCCTCGCTCTATGAAGATGCGGATGCGAATGAAATGTCCGTTGAAGAATTCGAGGGGCTGTTAGCGAACTGGGAAGCCGAAGGCAGTGGGAGGAATGGGATGGACACTGCCCCCTCGATGAATCCGGCTAATGGGGGACCGCGCGTAATCGGCACGATCAAGCGTGTTCTTCTGGACGAGGATCAGGCTGGGGACCTGGGCCAAGAGGGCATGGTCGTGCGACGCGAGCCTGGTGAGTTGATCGGTTCGGGGCGGCGCTATATTCCTCCCGCCAACAGGTTCTTCGCATAGACACGGAACCCACTAGCGGGATATAACGGCCGGTCTCGGTAGCGCGCGTCGGGAGCAAAGCATGTCCTTTCGTATTTATCTCGCTGGTTTCGATGTTTTCCGGCCCGATGCCGTTGCGCATGGCCAGGCGCTGCAGGCGCTGTGCGCTCAGGTAGGCATCGAGGGCCTGTATCCGCTGGATCATCAAGCGCCGGCGGGTCTTGCCGGTGCGGACCTGGCGCACTGGATCTATCGCGCCAACATCCAGCTGATTGAATCCGCCGATGCGGTGATGGCCAATCTCAATCCTTTTCGCGGCGCCGAGCCCGATTCCGGCACGGCTTTCGAAGTCGGCTACGCCATTGCGCTGGGTAAGCCGGTGTGGGCGTACACCCAGCAAGCGGGGACCATTGTCGAACAGGTCAGCGTGGGCCAGGCCAATGACGCCTCCGGCCCCCGGCACGTCGATGCCAACGGCTACACGGTGGAAGACTTCGGCATGAACCTGAACCTGATGCTGGCATGCAGCGCCACGGTGGTGGTGGGCGATGCGGGGGAATGCCTGCAACGCATCGCTGACCATCTTCGAGTTGCACCCATGTAAATAGTGGTTCGGCCCGGTCGTACGCCGCCGGTGATACGCCCGATGAGGGCGTACTGGGTCCCCTACTGCTGCACCGATTTCTTTTCCTCTGCACCGCCCAAGACGAATTCCTTCGCATCCGATAAGCTTTGCCGCAACGAAGCTGCTGCGCTGCGGACCGTCGCCCGTGCGGAATTCGCGCTCTCGCACAGGCTATTCCAAGCCCGACTCCGCCATGTTTCCTTTTTCCAGAAAATGATTTCCCTCCCGTTTCGTGCTCGGACGCGGCTCGTTTCTTCCTTGTGTTCGTCTACCTGCTGCGTTTCCGTCGTCGTCGACGATGAAGGCGTCGCATTCGAAGCTTCGGCGGATGCCGTCGTAGCCGATGACGCAGCGAGGTTCACATCGACCCTCTTCGGTTGGGACTGCTCGGTGTCCGCCGCGGTATTGATCGCCGGAATGCGCAATTCCGACCCGGCTGGCGCCCCGTATTTCTTGCCCATGGGAAACCGTGCTCGATGTAGCCGCGCGCCAGGCACCGGCGTCGGCGTGGACTGCGCTGTATCCGCTTCCTTCAGCATAGGGCGAGCTGGCTGTTCTGTTCCCACCAAGGCCGCCAAGGCCGCCAGTAACGCCAAGCCGTCATGCTCATTCTGCGAAAGGGTGTTATCGGTATTGCCCGGGAGCGAGGCCGGTGCGTAGTTTGTGATATCGATGCTCATGCGATTTTTTTTCCTATTTTTCGGATAGCTGATGCTCAGGCCGCTTTCGTAGTAGGGATCGGAGAAGTCGATGACGTGCTTGCGAGGCTTGCTCGAGCCGTCGGTCTGGAGATAACAATCGACGAGAAAGAGATGCGGTCCGTGTCCCATCGTTTATCCCGACGTGGGGACCTGGCGGCTCGGACGCATCCCTTTTCAAGCGAGGCGGGAGCTTATGCTCGGCGGTTCAGCGGGACGGCTATCGTCCCGGTCGCTGCATCCGCTGCCTTGAAGGCGGACTTCCGCACCACTGCACCGATCGTCTTATCCCATTCGTGCTGTTTGGCCGTAGCCATTACAGCGACACCGGCGCTGGCGCCGGCGATAAGCCGCACTCCTTTACCGATTCCCTCATCCCACTCGCCCTTCAGGAACGGTAACGTCGCATCCTCGACCTTTTTCCACGCAGACCCCGCCGTTTCTCGTACGCTGCCCCAAGCTTGGCCCAACCACGAATCGCCAGCACCATTTGTTTCCTTGCCGGCTATCGGCGGGTGCCCGAGTTCCTCGTAGGTTGGCGCCTTATACGCTGGCTGCTGCACGAGCCCCAGATCGGCGTCGGAGTACTTCCCGTGGGCAGTGTCGTATTGCTGGGCTTGATCGCTGTTAGACATCTCCAAGCCTCCATAGGACTCTGGCTGAGGGTTGTTGGCACCATTGTCCTGGGACTGGATCGTTCCATTGGATCTGCTAACGACGGTTGTCATGATCTTCCTTCCTGTAGCTTGGGCGGCTGAGACTTGCTCGAACCGCCGATTTAAGAAATAACAAATAAGAAAAAAGAGACGAGGCCCGTTTCCAATTTCTTACCCGGCTGAGTACGTCGCAGGCCGGCGGCAGTTCCCAGCGATCTGCTATCGGCATTTTTCGAAGGAAGAGGTTCAGCTGCTCCGGCATAGGGCGGCCGGCAATTTCGGCAGCGCAACAGGATGTTTTTCCGAATCACGATCGGATATTTGTCGACGGCGGTCGGATATTTCTTTCGCGGGATGGGATATTTCGAGTCCGTAGCGCAGCGGCCTGGGCTTCAGGATTGGTGTCGCGCATGACAGTCACCGCGCGGACGATGTGCTTCGGCGAGGGAAGGCACGGCGCGTCGGCATGACACGCATCACGCTGATGTGGAAAGCTATACGGGGGAAGTTTTGACTGAACCCTCATGCCGGCGTGCGGCGCGAGGGTCGTGATGAAGATGCGGGGCAAGTTTGAAGCGCATCGCGCACAAAATTGCCCCGCTAAATAAATCGATTCGCGAATCGAGGTCGGGCAGACCTCAGCCGCGGTCGTCGTGGAAATGCTCGGATATCTTTCGTGCGACGGCTTTCATGGCATACGGTGAGTCTGCCGAGCCGCGCATCGTAGAGATGCGCGAGTAGTCTCGCGCGCCGCGCTACTTATGCCGCGGTGGCCGTTTCCAAGGTAGCCTGCTCCATGTTCAAAGTGCTCGCCTCGTGCGACGCCGACGACTGCAGCAAGCTACGGCGGTAGTCGGCCAGTTCGGCAATGGTCAGGCTGACCAAGCCATGATTGGCCGCGTAACGCTCCAGCGCGGCACCGCGCATCATCGTTCCATCGGCATTCATCAATTCGCACAGCACAGCCGCGGGACGCAGGCCGGCCAGCATGGCCAGGTCCACCGAACCTTCGGTATGCCCGCGGCGCGTCAGCACGCCGCCGGGTTGGGCGCGCAGCGGGAAGACATGGCCCGGGCTGACGATATCGCCGGCCTGCGCGTGCGGTGCGATGGCGGCGCGGATGGTGGTGACGCGATCCGCCGCCGAGACGCCGGTGCTGACGCCTTCGCGCGCTTCGATCGAGACGGTAAAGGCGGTGCCGTGGCGGCTGCCGTTGTCGCGCACCATCTGCGGCAGTTGCAGGTGATCCAGGGCCTCATCGGTCAGACACAGGCAGACGATGCCGCTGCCGTCGCGTATCAGTTGGGCCATGACGGGCACGGTCAACTTGTCGGCGGCAACGATGAGGTCGGCTTCGTTTTCGCGGTCGAAATCATCCATCACGATGACGGGGCGGCCGATGCGCAGATGTTGCAGTGCGCGCGCCAGGCGCATGGAAAACGGCTGGGCGTTCAGGGCCGGAGCGGCCGACGCGGTGGGCAGGGAGTTTTGAAGCTGGGACATTGAAACGCTCTCGCAAGGTAAGTGGGCGAAAAACGTTTCAGGGCAAAGACCGTATGCGCAAACGTCGCGCAGGCCTGTCAGGCCCGCGATAAGGGTGCGTATGCCGGCACATCTTCTCTCATCCGGACTATGACCGTCGGCTCTGGACTTGGACCAGATCTGCTGACTCCGGCCGCCATTGCGGACTGCCGGACGCTCGCGGGCTCGTTGCTCTCACAACCTACCGCCGGTGGGGACTTGCACCCCGCCCTGAAGACGTACTGCATGCCGCCCAACCAGGACGGCATGGAAAGCATTGTACGCCTGGGTAGCGGCCATTGGCGCCAAATCCCCGCTCGCGGCAGGGGCGGAAGCTTATATATATCTGTATAAGACCTATCCGCTGCGTTTATTAATCGACCTGGTGGGCATGGGCCGGAGCCGCGGCCAAGCTGGGGCGGCCGGCCCAGCCCAAGGGCGATCAGGCGGCCGGCGTGGCGGCCGTTTCGGCGGAGGCGGTATCCGCGGTGGCCTTGACCTTGGCCTTCTTGGCCTTCTTCTTCTCCGGCAGCGCCAGCATGGTGCCGCGGCATTCAGGCGCACCGCACAGGCACTTGTAGCCTTCCTTCAGCGCCTTGGTGATCTTGCCATCCAGGACCAGGCCGTAGTCGTACAGCAGCTCCGTGCCGCGCGGCAGGTCGCGCAACGCGACGATGTACACGCGCTTGCCGCTCTTGCCTTCCTGCGCTTCACAGTTGGGCGCGCAGCTGTGGTTGATCCAGCGCGCGTCGTTGCCGTTGTCGCCCCCGTCGATGACCTTGCCCGACGTGGTGGAGAAGAAGAACGTGTGGAAGGGATCGTCCGGATTGGTCGGATGGCGCCGATCCGACTCCTTGGCGCTGATGCGTTCACCGCCGTATTCGATGATGCGAGTGCCGGCGGGGATCTTGCGTGCCGCGAAAACGCCATTGCCGTGCAGCTTGGAGCGTCGCACTACGTGCCAGGGTTTGGAAGTATCGGTGGTCATGGACAGCCAGGTAGAGGGGGGCGCAAGGAGATGAGTCCCGGCGAAGCGCGTCGGCTGGTCGGCCTGCGGCTGCGGCGGCGTGGTGCGCACCGCCGCGTGGGATGCGGGGATTATATCGGCGTGGGCGGGGTAAGCGGCAGCATGGTTTCCTTCAGCCGCCGCAAGACGAAGCTCGATTTGCTGTGGCGGATGCCGGGGATGCGATAGAGCTGTTCGCGCAGCAGCCTTTCGTAGTCGCGCGTGTCGCGCACCGCGATGCGGATGAAGTAGTCGTAGTCGCCGGAAACCAGGAAGGCTTCCAGCACTTCCGGGATCTGCGCCAGCGCGCGGCCAAATTCGTACAGCGTTTCTTCGCTGTGGCTCTCCAGGGTGACATGGACGATGACGGTATCCATGAATCCCAGTGCTGCCGGATCGATGTTGACGGTATAGCCGCGGATCACCCCGGCGGACTCCATGCGCTTGATGCGATTCCAGCAGGGCGTGGAAGACAGCCCGACCGCCGCGCCGATCTCATTCAGACTCGCCCGCGCGTTGTCCTGCAAGGCCCTGAGTATGGCCAGATCGAATTTATCGAGATGCATATTCAATTACTCCCACGCATGAAAATCCCCGTCACCCTCGGCACCCCGCCCGGCCGATCCACAGCGTAACGGCCCGCTCCTACTGACAGCTCCCAACCCAGGCCGTCACAACCGGACCTGCTGCCCCCCGACCTGCCGCGCCCCCACTTGGCCCGCGCCGGCTCGGCTCGGCTCAGCTCGGCTCGGCTCAGCTCGGCTTGGCTCGGCTCGGCTCGGCTCGGCTCGGCTCGGCTCGGCTCGGCGCGGTTCGGCGCGGTTCGGCCCAGCGCGGCCCAGCGCGGCCCAGCGCGGCCCAGCGCGGCGCGCTGCGGGACCCACATGCACCAGATCGGCAGCGGCGCAGCCGCTGCCGTCCCCTTCGCGGGCAGCGATTTGGCACGTTAAGAACATTTTTCGTACTTCATGCGAATAATAGGGAAAATTTACTAGATGAGAACTAAAACCAAAGAAAAACAAGATAAAAATTCCGTAAAACTACACGTACCATGTTTCACATGAATGCTCCGCTCTCCTCCGCCGCCCTCGCCGCCGCCACCTCGGAATCCGACACCTCCGTGTCCGACGCCCCCGTCCAGCCGGCCCGCCCCATCCTCAAGGCCCGCGCCAAGCCGAGCGCGACCGCCACCGCGGCGGCGCACGACGCCCCCCGCAACGGCGCCTGCATCCTGCTCGAAACCCTCATCGCCAATGGCGTGGATACCGTGTTCGGTTATCCAGGCGGCGCGGTGCTGCCCCTGTACGACGCCCTCTACAACGAACCGCGTCTGCGCCACGTACTGGTGCGCCACGAGCAGGCCGCCGTGCACGCGGCGGAAGGCTACGCGCGCACCACCGGCCGCACGGGCGTCGTGTTCGTGACTTCCGGCCCCGGCATGGCCAACACCACCTCCGGCCTGCTGGACGCCATGTGCGATTCCATCCCCGTGCTGTGCGTCAGCGGCCAGGTGGCCACTTCCGCCATCGGCACCGATGCCTTCCAGGAGTGCGATGCCATCGGCATCTCCCGCCCCATCACCAAATGGAACACGCAGATCCGTGCCCTGGATCAGGTGGCCGATACGGTAGGCCGCGCCCTGTCCCTGACGCGCGAAGGCCGCCCGGGTCCGGTCCTGGTCGACTTCCCCAAGGATGTGCAACTGGCCCTGCCCGCCGACCAGGACGACGCATTGCCCGCCAGCGAACGCCAGGGCGTGGCCGCCTTGCGCGCACGCCGCCAGGCCGGCAAGGCACCGCTGAAACTGCCACAGGCGGCAGTGCGCCGGGCCGCCGCGATGATCGCGCAGGCGCGCCGGCCGGTGTTCTATGGCGGCGGCGGCCTGATCAACGCGGGTCCTGAAGCCTGCGCGGCGTTTACCGACCTGGTGCGCCATACGGGTGCTCCCTGCACCCTGACGCTGATGGGCCTGGGCGCCTTCCCCGCGTCGGATCCGCAATTCGTCGGCATGCTCGGCATGCATGGCACGCTGGAAGCGAATCTGGCCATGCACCACGCGGACCTCATCGTCTGCATAGGCGCCCGCTTCGATGACCGCATCACGGGCCGGCTGGCGGACTTCTGCCCCCATGCGCGCAAGATCCATATCGACATCGACCCAGCTTCGATCAACAAGGTCGTGCGCGTGGATGTGGCGATGGTGGGCGATTGCCTGCCCCTGGTGACGGCCCTGCGCGAGGAACTGCCGGCCGCCCCGCCGCCCGAGCAGTTGCATGCCTGGTGGCAGCGCATCGAACGCTGGCGCGCCAAGGACTGCCTGCGCGTGACGCCCAGCGCCGACGCCATCCTGCCGCAGCATCTGATGCAACGCCTGCAGGCTGCATTGGCTGGCCGTGACGCCATCGTGTCGACGGATGTCGGCCAGCACCAGATGTGGGCCGCGCAGTATCTGAAATTCGAAGCTCCCAACCGTTGGCTGACGTCGGGCGGCGCCGGCACCATGGGCTACGGGGTGCCAGCCGCCATCGGCGCCCAGATCGCGCACCCGGACCGCACGGTGGTGTGCGTCAGCGGCGACGCCTCGGTGCTGATGAATATCCAGGAGATGTCCACCGCCGTGCAGCACGACACACCCGTGAAGGTAGTCCTGTGCAACAACGGTTATATGGGGATGGTGCGCCAGTGGCAGGAATTGATCCATGGCGGGCGCTACAGCCACAGCTATAACGAATCGCTGCCCGACTTCGTCGCGCTGGCGCGGGCCTTCGGCTGGGAGGCCGACCGGGTGTCCGATCCGGCCGAACTGGACGCGGCGCTGGCGCGCTGCCTGGCCAGCAAGCGTCCTTATTTCCTGGACGTGTGCGTGGCCGAGCAGGAAAACTGCTTCCCGATGATGCCGGCCGGCCAAGGCCACCATCGCATGATGCTGGCCGAAGGCGTCTGGTACGAAGACGAAGCCTGACCTGCCTTGCGCGGCGATGAAAAGCCGAGAGGCGGGCCACGGACCCGCCTCTTTGCTTCAAGGGCCGATGATCAAGGGATGATCAAAGGCCGATGATCACCGGCCGACCTTCGACAACTGGTCTTCGCCCTGCCATCTTCAACCATCAATCGTGCTTGATCGAAATCGTCTTCAACACGGTGAAGCCATATAGCGCCTCGAAGCCTTTCTCGCGGCCATGGCCGCTGGCCTTGACCCCGCCGAAGGGCAGTTCGATGCCGCCGCCCGCGCCGTAGTTGTTGATGAAGACCTGACCCGCCCGTACCTTGCGGGCGATGCGGAACTGGCGCCCGCCGTCACGCGTCCACACGCTGGCCACCAGGCCATAGTCGGTGCTGTTGGCGATGCGCACGGCATCGGCCTCGTCCTCGAAGGGAATGGCCGCCAGCACCGGCCCGAACACTTCATCACGCGCCAGCCGATGCGTCAGCGGCACGTCGCGCAGCAAGGTCGGCACCTGGTAGTAGCCCTGTTCCGGCGCACCCTGTTCCAGGCTGCCCTGCGCCACCGTGGCGATGCCATCCTTGCGCGCGTCGGCCAGGAATTCCGCCACGCGCGACTGCTGCGATTTGCGGATCAGCGGACCGCAATCGAGGTCGCTGCCGGCGGGACCGGCGCGCAGGGCGGCAAAGGCATTGCCCAGGCGATCCAGCACCTTTTCGTAGACGCTACGCTGGATCAGCAAGCGGCTACCCGCCGAGCAGGTCTGCCCCGCGTTCTGCACGATGGCATTGATGGCGACCGGCAACAGGGCATCGATGTCGGCGTCCTCGAAGACGATTTGCGGCGACTTGCCGCCCAGCTCCGTGATGACGGGCGTGTGGTTGGCGGCAGCGGTCTGCGTGACCAGGATGCCGATGGCGGGTGAGCCGGTGAACGAGATATGGTCGATGCCGGGGTGGCGCACCAGCGCGTCGCCCGCCTCATGGCCGTAGCCGGTGACGATGTTGATGGCGCCGGGCGGAAAGCCGACGTCGGCGGCCAACTGCGCGATGCGCAGCAAGGACAGGCACGCGTCCTCCGCCGGTTTCACCACGCAGGCATTGCCCGCCGCCAGGGCGCCACCGACGCTACGTCCGAAGATCTGCAGCGGATAGTTCCAGGGCACGATGTGGCCGGTGACGCCGTGCGGCTCGCGCAGCGTCAGCACGGTGTAGCCGTTTTGATAAGGCAAGGTCTCGCCGTGCAGCTTGTCGGCAGCGCCGCCGTAGAACTCGAAGTAGCGTGCGATGGCGGTGACGTCGGCGCGCGCCTGCTTGGTGGGCTTGCCGCAATCGCGCGATTCCAGCGCGGCCAGCTCATCGAAGTGGTCCAGCACCTTGTTCGATAACTTGAGCAGCAGGCGGCCACGTTCCGCGGCGGTCAATTTACCCCAGGCGCCCTCGTAGGCGCGGCGCGCGGCTTGCACGGCACGGTCGATGTCCGCCGCGTTGCCGCGCGCGATGCTGTCGAATTCCTGCCCCGTGGAAGGATCCAGGACGGGTATGGCATCACCCGAGGACGGTGCGGTGGGGCGATTGTCGATGTAGTGCTGCTGCATGATCGCGGAATCTCCTGTGCGTCAGCCGGCGCCGCGCGAGGGGCACCGGGCGGGTTGTCTCTCTGGATATCGAATAGTTATCGGCGCGGGCGCCCGAGCGGGAACCGGCCGTGGGCACAGTCTACGCCGCTGAGGGCGCGGAGACAAAATCCGGAAGCCGTTCCCAGAGGGAGCGTGAGGGCGACCGACCACACCCCACACCCCACTGTCCGCCACAGTGCAGGTGGCCGGCCTGCAGCCGGCCGTGTACCGCCATCATGCAAGGAGCCCGCGCCGGAGGTAAACCGGGGCGGGCTCCATGCGGCGCCGGTGGCCGGATCAGGCCGTGGCCTTGCGCGGCGCGGCCTTCTTCGCCGCGGTCTTGGTGGCCGTCTTCGTCGCTTTCTTGGCGGCGGTCTTGGAAGCCGTCTTCGCAGGCGCCTTGGAAGCCGGCTTTGCAGCAGACTTCGTGGCCGTCTTCGCCGCCGCCTTCTTCGCCGGCGCCTTGGCCGCGGCCTTCTTGGCCGCTGGTGCCGCCGCAGCCGCGCCGCCCGCCGTCTTGCGTCCCGGCTTCTCCGCGCGCGGCTCGAATTCGAAGCCTATCTTGCCGTCAGGCTGACGCACCAGGAAAGCCTTGAACTTGCGGTTGGTGCGGCTGGAGACGAAACCATCGAGCAGGCCCGTGCGGCCTTCGTTGAGCAGCTTCTCCATCTGCTCGCGTGAGATCTCCTGCTGCAGGATGACCTTGCCCGAACGGAAGTCGCAGCTCTTTTCCGGCCCCACGGATTTCTCGCAGACATAGCTCATGCCATGCTCGAACACGCGCGATTGGCATTTCGGGCATGCACCCACGGGCGTCTGGCCGGAGAAATCCACCGGCTCGTTGTCGTCCTCGTTGCTCTGGCCGAAATCGAATTCCAGCTTGTTTTCGCCCGTGATGCGCAGGATGGCGGCGAACGGCCGGCCCATCTTGCTGATGAAGCCTTGCAGCGGGCCGATCTCGCGTTTGGCCAACAGCTCTTCGACTTCCGGCAGCTCGAACGTGCGGCCGCCCGGATGCTTGCTAATGGAGAAGTCGCAATTGGTGCAGGCGTAGCGCCGGTAGTTTTCCTTGACCACGCTGCCGCAGTTGGGGCAAGGCGTCTTCAAGGTGGCGTAGTCACCCGGCACCGTGTCGCGCTCGTATTCCTTGGCGCGCTTGACGATGACCTGGGTCATCTGCGCGATCTCGCGCATGAAAGCGTCGCGTGCCAGCTCGCCCTGTTCGATCTGCTTGAGCTTGTGCTCCCATTCGCCGGTCAGTTCCGGCGAAGTCAGTTCGGAAACATCCAGGCCAGCCAGCAGCGTCATCAACTGGCGCGCCTTGGCGGTGGGCACCAGGTCGCGGCCTTCGCGGCGCAGATAGACTTCGTTGAGCAGGCCTTCGATGATGGCGGCGCGCGTGGCTGGCGTGCCCAGGCCGCGTTCCGACATGGCCTCGCGCAGCTCTTCGTCCTCCACCAGCTTGCCCGCGCTTTCCATCGCCGACAACAGCGTGCCTTCGTTGTAGCGCGCGGGCGGCTTGGTGCTCAGGCCGACAGCTTCGATGTCCTCGGTGCGCACGTTTTCGCCATCCTGCACCGGCACCAGGTTGGCGTCTTCGCCCTGCGCGTCCTTGCCGTAGACCGCCAGCCAGCCCGGGTTCACCAGCACTTTGCCGTCGGTGCGGAAGCGATGGCCCTGCACCTCCGTCATGCGCGTCGTCACGCGGTATTCGGCCGCCGGGAAGAAGACCGCCAGGAAGCGCTTGAGCACCAGGTCGTAGAGCTTGGCCTCGGCCTCGCTCAAATCGCGCGGTACCTGCAGCGTCGGGATGATGGCAAAGTGGTCCGACACCTTCTTGTTGTCGAAGATGCGGCGGTTGGGCTTGACCCAGTTCTGGTCTATGACCTTGGCCGCATGGCGCGACAGCGCGGCCGCGGGGCCGCCGCCGGCTTCGGACACGGTGCGCATGGTGTCGCGCACGGTGTTGATGTAGTCCTCGGGCAGGTAGCGCGAATCGGTACGCGGATACGTCAAGGCCTTGTGCCGTTCGTACAGCGTCTGCGCCAGCGCCAGCGTGGTCTTGGCGGAGAAGCCGAAGCGGCCGTTGGCCTCGCGTTGCAGCGAGGTCAGGTCGTACAGGGCTGGCGACAGTTGCGAGGAAGGCTTGGATTCTTCGGTGACCGTGCCGGGCTGGTCGCGGCAGGCCGCGACCACGCTCTGCGCGGCGGCCTGCGACCACAAGCGCGATTCGCGTTTCTCCGGATCGCGTTCGTCCTTCTTGAAATCCGGATCGATCCAGCGGCCTTCGTACAGGCCGGCGGCCGCCACGAAACTGGCGCGGACTTCCCAGTAATCGCGCGGCACGAAAGCGCGGATGCGGTTCTCCCGCTCATTCACGATGGCCAGCGTGGGCGTCTGCACCCGGCCCACCGGCGTCTTGAAGAAGCCGCCGTCCTTGCTGTTGAAGGCGGTCATGGCGCGGGTGCCGTTGATGCCCACCAGCCAGTCGGCCTCGGCACGCGAACGGGCGGCGGCCTCCAGCGGCTTCATCTGCGCGTCGTTGCGCAGATTGGCGAAGGCTTCGCGGATGGCCGCTTGCGTCATGGACTGCAACCACAGGCGCTGGACGGGCTTGTTGACCCCCGCGTACTGCATGATGTAACGAAAGATCAGTTCACCTTCCCGTCCCGCGTCACAGGCATTGATGACAGCGTCGACATCCTTGCGCTTGATCAGGCGCACCAGCAGTTTCAACCGCTCGGTCGACCGCTTGTCGGCCGGTCCCAATTCGAATTGGGGCGGGATGACGGGCAGGTGCGTGAAACTCCACTTTCCTTTGACCGGATCGTTGGGGGCGACCAGTCCGAGCAAATGGCCGATGCTGGAAGCGAGAACGTAACGTTCGCTTTCAAAGTATTCCCCCTCACGCGTAAAGCCTCCCAGGGCGCGTGATATATCCAGGGCAACCGAGGGCTTCTCGGCAATAATCAACGTTTTGCTCATGAGTATCCAATGGCGGCTGTCCGCCGCAGTAGCGCGGATGATAAGAGGGGAGATTCGCCACATGCAAGTCGCCGGCTCGTCGCAAGCAGGATCAGAACAGCATATCTGGCGCCGTTTCCTTGCCAGAACCACCTTGGCTCTGGGTCTGCTGCTCCTGGCGAGCGCCGCATTATGCTGGGTTGCGGCGAACTGGCCTCTTTTTTCCAAGATACAACGGTTATCCAGTGTGCAGGGTGTGCTGGGGGTCGTCAGCGTGCTGGCGGTTGCGCTTTATGCGCGTGGCGCCAGCGGGTCCAACGCGGCCCACGGCCGTGCCGCGGTGCTGGGATTGGCGACCGTGCTGCTGGGGGCCCTGCTGGCCCTGATCGGCCAAACCTACCAGACCGGCGCGGACAACTGGGAGCTGTTTGCCGCCTGGGCGGTGCTGATGCTGCCCTGGGCGCTGGCGGCGCGCAGCCAGGGCCTGTGGCTGCTGTGGGCGCTGCTGGTCAATGCAGCGGTCATCCTGCTGCTGGGCGAGCGGGTGCTGGCCTGGTGGGGCGTTTTCGACGGACCGGGTTTTCCCAGCCTGCTGGTTGCCGGCTTGAACCTGGTTCTGCTGGGCTTGTGGGAATTCAGCGCGCGGCGCTGGCAGGCGCGCACCGGCATCGGGCCGCGGGTGCTGGTGCTGCTGGCGGCGGGCGCCCTGGTGCTGGCCCTGGTCTTCGGCGGGGTGAGTGTCGAGAACCTGGGGTCCTACACTGGCCTGGCTTGGGTGCTGGTCACCCTGGGGCTGGCGGTTTTCTACGCACGGGTGCGGCGTGATCTGTTGATTCTCGCCATGCTGGCGGCGGGTGTGATCTGCGTGTCGCTGCGCGTGGTGAGCGAGTGGCTGCTCGATCTCGAACCGGGTATCTGGGTGGTGCTGCCGCTGGCAGGCCTGCTGATGGGCGAAGCGGTGCTGGCGGCGCGTTGGCTGCGCCGCCTGGCGGCCACCACGCCACCGTCTCCACGTGCGAACGAGACCATGGCCGATGCCGAACCCGCTGGTATTTCCGCCGGCGCGGAGGTCGAACCGGCTGTGTCCGTGGCGGGTGCCACCGTCCAGGTGACGGCGGTACCGGCCGATCGCGCGGCGGCGCCCTGGTTCATCCAGGGCCTGCTGGGCTTCAGCGCGTGGCTCGCCAGCTTGCTGCTGCTGGTGTTCCTGGGCGTCTCCGGCCTCATCATCAGCCCCTCGGGCGCCCTGGTAACCGGTCTGGTGCTGTGCGCCATCGGTGTGGCCATGGTGCGCGCCGCCGAAGGCCCGTTCTGGCGCCAGTGCGCCACCGCCCTGGCCTTCAGCGGACAGATCCTGGTGATGGCGGGGCTGGCCGACGCCAATTCGCCGGCTGGCGCGGCGGTCTTCGTGCTGGCGCTGGCCCTCGTGATCTACGTCTTCGGCCCGGATGCCATCCTGCGCTTTCTCAGCGGCTTGACGATGGTGGTGGCCGTGTACCTGCTGACCGCCTTCGCCATCGAACCTGGCGACGCCTACGACACCCTGATCCATGCGGTGCTGCGCTGGCTGGTGTTCGACGATCTGCGTGGCATCGCCTTGTGGCTGCCGGCCTCGCTGCTGACGGCGTGGGTGGCGGCGCTGGCCTTCCTGCTCAATCCGCGCCTGCCGGCGCGGCGCCATGACGCCTTGTTGCCGCTGGCCTGGTCATTCGCGCTGGCGGCGCAGGCCAGCGTGGTCCTGGCGGCCGGCGTGCCCGTCTGGCAGTTACCGGCCTTGTGGCAGACCCACGCGCCGTCGGTCATCTACCTGGTTCTGGTGGTGTTGCTGCCGGTGGCGGCCGCCATCGCGGTGCTGCGTCCGCGCCACCAGGTGCTGGGGCGTGGACTGCGCTACGGCGTGCCGTTGGGCCTGGCGCTGCTGGCGGGCTTCTGGCTGTCCTGGCCGGGCGTGGCCTATGCCCTGACCTGGTTGCTGCTGGGCTTCGGCCTGCGCCGCGCGCGTCTGTACTACCTGGGCCAGGCGGCGGTATTGCTGTGCCTGGTTTTCTACTATTACCGGCTCGATACGCCGCTGCTGTACAAGGCCACCCTGCTGGCCGGGGCTGGCGTGCTGCTGCTGTTGCTGCGCGTGGCCGTCTGGGCGGTGCCACGTCTGCGCGGCACCGCGACACCGCGCGCCGCCGGTCCGGCACAAGCGGCGCCGTGGCGGGCCGGCCTGATCGCGGCGGGTCTGCTGCTGTGCCTGGGTGCCGCCAACACGGCCATCTGGCAGCGCGAACAGTTGCTGGCGCATGGGCAGGTAGTGCGCCTGGAGCTGGCGTCGCGCGACCCTCGTTCGCTGCTGCAAGGCGACTACATGGATTTGCGTTTCGCCGCCGCGCAAGCTGTCGGCACCCTGCAGGAAAGCCTGCCGGCCGCCGACGGCGTGCTGCACGTGCCGCTCATCGATGCCTATCTGATACTCAAACCCGACGAGCATGGCGTGGCGCAGCCGGTGCGCGTGCAGGCCGCGCCGCAGCCGCACGACGCGCAGGAAGTGGTTTTGCGCTACCGCTTGCGCGCGGGCGGCGTGCGCATCGTCACCAATGCCTATTTCTTCCCGGAAGGCCAGGGCGAGCATTACGAGGGCGCCCGCTATGGCGAGCTGCGCGTGGACGACAGCGGTACCGGCCTGCTGGTGAATCTGCTGGATGGGGACTTCAAGCCGCTGTGAGGCCGCAGGTCCGGCAACACCATGTCTTGATACCTACGGTCCTGCCAAAGCGCCGCTGGCGTCGGTGCGCTGATCTTGCGTTGCTGCCCCTGCCATCCCCAATGTGATTACGTCCAGCGCGCGGCCCATGCGGAGCATGCGGCCCGCAGGAAGGTTTCCGGGCTGCTCGCCGTGAGTGGGTCGAAGCCCAGCGCCTGCCAGGCCTGGTTCAAGGTCACCATGGGTTGCGTCAGATCCAGCGCGGGGGCGTGGTTCTGCTTGGAGAGCTTCAGGCCGCTGCGCGGATCCAGGATCAAGGGCACGTGCATGACGCGGGGCGGCGTCAGCCCCAGCATGCGCGCCAGCACATGTTGGCGTGCCGTCGATGTCAGCAGGTCCGCACCGCGCACCACGTCCGTGACGCTTTGCGCCCCGTCATCGACCACCACGGCCAATTGATAGGCCCACAGGCCGTCGGCGCGGCGCAGCACGAAGTCTCCCACGGCGCGCGCGACATCCTGGCGCTGCTGCCCCAGCCAACGGTCTTCGAACACTTCGATGCCCGCCGGTACGCGCAGGCGCCACGCGCGCGCGGCGCGGCCGGGTGGCAAGCCATGCCGGCAAGTGCCGGCATAGGGACGCTCACTGTCGGTCAGTATGTCGAGGCCTTGTGTCCCGGTGCTCGCCGTTTCACGAGTCAGCACACCTGAAGCGTCATGGCATGCCGCGGCTGTGTCTGGCGCCGGCGTGGCCGCCGCGGCAGCCGCCGCTTCGGCAATCTCGCGGCGCGTGCAGCCGCAGCCATAGATCAGGCCGCGCGCCGCCAGATCATCGAACGCGCGCTGGTAGACCGCGTCGCGCTCGGACTGCCAGATCACCTCGCCATCCCAATGCAGACCCAAGGCCGCCAACTGCCTCATGATCACGCGGTCGGCTCCCGGCACGCTGCGCGGCTTGTCCACGTCTTCGATGCGCAGCAGCCAACGTCCGCCCGCCGCGCGCGCGTCCAGGTAACTGGCCAGGGCAGCGACCAGGGAGCCCGCATGCAAAGGGCCACTGGGGCTGGGCGCGAAGCGGCCGACGTAGGTCATGGTGGGACGGATAAGGCGGGGAAAGAAACGCAGGACGTGGAATGAATGCCGACATTAAACCGCAAGTAGGCGGTCGCTCGGCTGATACCGCCGCTGCACATTGCGGCCGACGTGTATCAAGAGAGGAGAATCAATGAACAAGCCGATGCGTTGCCGATCGGCGGCGATCACGCCGGCGAGAGATCCGGCCAGCCCGCGCAATCGATGCCATCGTTAGCCGTCGACGCGCCGGTGTTTATTCAACAGTGAATAATGGCGTTAATCATTTGGCAAAAACGAATGCATCAAAAAACGCTGATGGAATACATGGTGAGAAAAAAGCAAAACCGGCCCATCGGGCCGGTTTTGATGACCGAGGCGCAAGCCTCGGCGGGTAGTGCTCAGCGGCTCAGTGCAGTCGCCGCACGTCGCCGTCGTCGTCCAGCAGCTCTTCGAGCACCAGATTGTCGATGTCGGCTTCCTGGCTCCACAGCACCATGAGGGCGGTGATCTTGACCTTGGCCAGGGGGACGGGAGACTCGGGCGCCGCCAGCGCGCGGTCGATCACGATCTCGCGCAAAGGCGCCGGCAGCACGCCTGCCGTTTCGAGAAAGGTGATGAAACCGATGGCCTCGGTGCCCAATTGGCGATATTCGCTGTCGGTGTAGACGCGCGTACCGCCGCTGGGTTGGGTGGCCAGGTCGACGCAGCGTTCCGTCGTCTCGGCCAGGCCATAAAGCCAGCCTAGAGCATCATCGATATCTTCGTGTTCGAAGCCAGCGGCCGCCAGGCGTTTGGCCAGGACGTCTGCCGCGGGACAGGCTTGCGGCGTGTAGTAATTTTCGAAAAGGTAGACCAGGATATCGAACATATTGCGCCGTCTTCAGTCGTTATTTGCCCAGTCGGCCCGCTTATCGGCAAACCAGCAAACGTGAATTGACTTTACGCTTATTCATGTTGTGGGGCAACCGGACGTGCTACGCGACAACGGATGAACAAACGGTTATTACTTACCTTAACGGTCAATTTGCGATTTTTTCAGACAAAATTCAGAAAATTGATTGTATTCGCAATAACACATTGCACTTTGACAAGGAGCGCACGTTGGAGAATACCGACATCGACATCCAGGGTACCGGGCTGCCGGCCTTGATCCTGCCGCCGCCTGCCAAGCCTGGCATGACGTTGGCCGAAGTGGACACGCCGGCCCTGGTGCTGGACCTGGACATCTTCGAGCGCAACCTGCGCACCATGCAGGACTGGGCGCGGCGCCACGATATCGCTTTGCGGCCGCATGCCAAGGCGCATAAGTGCCCGGAAGTTTCGTTGCGGCAGATCGCCTTGGGCGCGCGTGGCGTGTGTGTGCAGAAAGTCAGTGAAGCGTTGCCGTTCGTGGCGGCGGGCATTGCGGATATCCACATCAGCAATGAGGTCGTCGGCGAGGCCAAGCTGGCGCTGCTCGCGCAACTGGCACGGCGCGCGCGCTTCAGCGTGTGCGTCGACAATGCGGCCAACGTCGCGGCCCTGTCGCGCGCCGTGGCGGCGCTGGACGCGCGTGTCGATGTATTGGTGGAAATCGATGTGGGCCAGGGCCGTTGCGGCGTGGCGTCGCCGACCGCGGCGCTGGAACTGGCGCGCCGCGTGGAAAGCCTGCCGGGCCTGCGCTTCGCCGGCATCCAGGCGTACCACGGTTCACTGCAGCACCGCCGCGGCCATGCTGAACGGGCCCAGGCCTGCCTGGAGTCGGCGGCGCGCGCGCGGCAGTGCGCCGACGTGCTGCATGAGCATGGCTACGCCTGCCCCATCATCACCGGCGGCGGCACCGGCAGCGCGGAATTCGACGGACCCGGTGATGTCTATACGGAATTGCAGGCCGGCAGCTACGCCTTCATGGACGGCGACTACGGCGCCAACGAGTGGGCCGGCGAGTTGAAGTTCGGCAACAGCCTGTTCCTGCTCGGCACGGTGATGAGCGTGCCGACGGCGGATCGCGTGGTGCTGGATGTCGGACTTAAGTCCACCACGGTCGAATGCGGATTGCCGAAAGTGCATGAGCGCGACAATCTACTGTATGTTGCCGCCAACGACGAGCACGGCATCGTGCGCGTGGCCGCGGGCACGGCGGCGCCGGTCCTGGGGGAGAAACTGCGCCTGGTGCCGTCGCACGTCGATCCCACGTTCAATCTGCACAGCGACCTGGTGGCGGTGCGCGGCGGCGTGGTGGAAGGGGTGTGGCCGATCGCGGCGCGCGGGTTGAGCCGCTGAGACGTCAAATTGGCAAGCTGCCGGGCGACGAGGCCGCATGTCGATAAAGCAGTAAGGGAACACGGCAGCCAGGCCGCCAAGCCACCCAGCTGCCAGGTCTCAATGCGCCATTCCCAGGAACTGCTGCAGTTCAGCGGTACGCGGGTTGCCGAACACCTCGTCCGGCGGCCCGCTTTCATGCACCTTGCCCTGGTGCATGAACACCACGCGATCGCACACTTCACGCGCGAAACGCATTTCGTGCGTCACCATCAGCAGCGTCATGCCGTCGGCGGCCAGGCCGCGCACCACCGCCAGGACCTCATTGACCAGCTCGGGGTCAAGCGCGGAAGTGATCTCGTCGCACAGCAGGGCGATGGGCTGCATGGCCAGCGCCCGGGCGATGGCCACGCGCTGCTGCTGGCCGCCGGATAACTGGTCCGGCCATGCGTCGAACTTGTGGCCCAGGCCGACCCGCTCCAGCATGGTGCGCGCCAGCGCTTGCGCGTCGGCCTCGGGCAGCTTGCGGGTGACCATGGGCGACAGCATGACGTTGCGGCCGGCGGTCAGGTGCGGAAACAGATTGAATTGCTGGAACACCATGCCGACCTTCAGCCGCAGCGCGCGCAGATGCAGGTCGTCCGGCACCAGCTTGGCTTCGGCCACCATGATGGCGCCGCTGTCCAGCGTTTCCAGGCCGTTGATGCAACGTAGCAGCGTGCTTTTGCCGGAGCCGCTTTTGCCGATGATGGCGATGACTTCACCCGGCTCCACGCGCAGGGTGACGCCCTTGAGCACTTCATTCGCGCCAAAGCGCTTGCGGATGTCTTCAATGGCGATGAGGGGCATTGAGCTTCCTTTCCAGGCGCAGGCTGGCGTGCGATAGCGGCCAGCACAGGATGAAGTAGATCAGCGCGGCCATGCCATACACCGTGAACGGATTGAATGTCGCGTTGGTGATGATGGTGCTGGCCTTGGACAATTCGGTGAAGCCGATGATGGATGTCAGCGCTGTGCTCTTGACGATCTGTACGGCGAAGCCCACCGTCGGCGCCACCGCGATGCGCAGCGCCTGGGGCAGCACGATGTAGCGCATCTGCTGGAGGTAGCCCATGGCCAGGCTGGCCGAAGCTTCCCATTGTCCGCGGTTGATCGATTCGACGCAGCCGCGCCAGATTTCCGCCAGGAACGCGGCCGACCACAGGCTCAGCGCGGCGCCGGCCGCCAGCCAGGCCGGCACATCGATCCCCGCCAGGGACAGGCCGAAGAAAGCCAGGAACAGCTGCATCAGCAGGGGCGTGCCCTGGAACAGTTCGATGAAGGCCCACGCGATGCGGCGCGGCCAGCGTCGATGCGATACCCGCATCATCAGCACCAGCAGGCCCAGTACGGTGCCGCTGACGAAGGTGGCCACGGCCAGTACCACCGTCCAGCGCGCGGCCAGCAGCAGGTTGCGTACGATGTCCCACAGGGTGAAGTCCATCATCGCGGCGCTCTCCTGAACAGGTGTTGGCCGAGCAGGCGCAGCAGCTGGCGCAGCACGATGGCCAGCAGCAGGTAGATCACCGTCGTGACGATGTACACCTCGAACGCGCGGAAATTGCGGGACTGGATGAAGTTGGCCGCGAAGGACAGGTCCTCGGCGGCGATTTGCGAACACACCGCCGAACCCAGCATCACGATGACAATCTGCGAGGACAGCGCCGGCCAGATGCGCGCGAGCGCCGGCTTGAGCACGATGTGCCGGAACACCTCCAGGCGCGTCATGGCCAGGCTGGCGCCGGCTTCGTATTGGCCCCGCGGCGTGGCCGCGATGCCGGCGCGTATGATCTCCGCGCTGTACGCGCCCAGGTTCACCGCCATCGCCAGGCAGGCCGCCTGCATCTCACCCAGTTGCACCCCCAGGGCCGGCAGGCCGAAGAAAATGAAGAACAGCTGGATCAGGAACGGCGTGTTGCGGATCAGCTCCACATAAGTGGTGATGCAAGGCCGCAGCCAGCGCGGCCCTTCGGTGCGCGCCCACGCCGCGGCGATGCCGATGGCCACACCCGCCACCGCGCCGAACGCGATGAGCTCCACCGTGACACCCAGGCCCTTGGCGAGCACGGGCGTGTAGTCGGCGATCGACGCGAAGTCGAATCGATAGGCCATGGTCGCGGCCGGCCGTCAGAGACCGGCGGGCAAATCGCTACCGAGCCATTTCCTGGAAATGGTGTTCAGCGATCCGTCCTTCTTGGCATCGGCCAGAATGGCGTTGACCTTGGCCTGCAGCGCCGACTCGCCCTTGTTCAAGCCGATGAAGCAGGGTGAATCCTTGATGAGAAACTTGGTCTCGGGTTTCTTTGGCGGATTCCTGGCCAGGATGGCGGCGGCCACGACGTTGCCGGTGGCGATCAACTGCACCTGGTTGGAGAGGAAGGCGCTGATGGTGCCGTTGTTGTCCTCGTAGCGCTTGATGGTGGCATCGGCGGGGGCGATCTTGCTCAGCTCGATGTCTTCCACCGCGCCGCGGGTCACGCCTATGGTCTTGCCCGACAGGTCCGCGGCCTTGGCGGCCTTGATGCTGGCCGGACCGAAGACGCCGTTGAAGAAGGGCGCGTAGGCGTCCGTGAAGTCGATGACTTTCTCCCGCTCCGCGTTCTTGCCCATGCTGGAGATCACCAGGTCGACCTTGTTGGTCTGCAGGTAGGCGATGCGGTTGGCGCTGGTCACCGGCACCAGTTCGACCGTTACGCCCAGGCGGCTGGCGATCAGCTTGGCTGTGTCGATGTCGTACCCGACCGGCTTGAGGTCCGCGCCGACCGAGCCGAAAGGCGGGAAGTCCTGCGGCACGGCGACGCGCAGGCTGCCGTTCTTCATGATGTTGGCCAGTGCATCGGCATGGGCGGCCGGGGCGCCGGCCAGGGTGGCGGCGGCACATAGCGTGAGCAGCAGTTGACGACGATTCATGCAGGACTCCCTACGAGATAGGCAGGTGGATAGATTTGCACACCAGATCGGTATACAAAAACTATTCAATGCAAGATCTGTGCCATTTCAATCGCCGCCGGCGTGGTGCTCTTCCGGGCGCGGCTTGGACGGCGTTGATCCCCCTCGCTTTTTCGCGTCCCCGCTTCGCGCCTCCCTCTTCCCTACGCCGTGCGCCTGCTGGCCTGGAGCATGATGTTGGGCGGACTATCAAGGCCGTGCGCGCCCCGATGGGGCATGCCCGCGCACCGCTCTGGTGTGTGGCGCACTGTGGTGGTGCCGGGCGTAATGGTATGACGTCAGGGGCGTGACGTCAGGGGGGGCATCAAGGGGGAAGTCAGGACAGCAGCGCGGCGACCAGTCCGCCGGGTGAGGCAGGCGCGTCGTCGAAATTCAAGGCCTTCTGGACATGTTCCAGATGCTCGATCATCAGGGCGCAGGCGCGATCGGCGTCACCCTTGCGCGCCGCGCGCAGGAATTCCCGATGCTCGTCGGAGGAGTTCACCGCGTCCAGCGTGGACTGGTAGAAGGCGGTGATGACGGAACTGCGCGCCGACAGATCACGCAGCATTTCGGTCAGCACGGCATTGCCGGCGATTTCGGCCAACAGCAGATGGAAGTCCGCAAGCATGTGATTGCGCAGCGGCACGTCCTCGCCGGCGGCGGCCTTGCGTTCCTCTTTCAGGTGCTGCTCGATGCGGCGGTAGTCCGCCGGCGTGGCGCGTGCCACGAACTCGCGCACCATGGCGGTTTCCAGGATGCACCGCACCGCGAAGATCTCGCGTGCTTCCTCCGCGCTGGGCTTGCTGACGAAAGCCCCTTTGTCCGGAATGGTGGTGATCAGCTTGTCCTTGGCCAGCATCAACAGCGCGGCGCGTATCTTCGTCCGGCTGACGCCGTAGGCGCGCGCCAGCGCTTCTTCCCGCAAGCGGGTGCCGGGGGGCAGCCGATGGGTGGTGATGGCGCGAGCGATGTCGGCGGCGATGTCCTCGCCATTCATGTCCGGGCTGGGCGTTTCTTTTTTCATGACGGTCTGCTTGCTGACGTGGCGTAAGTCTACCGACAAATTTGCTACACCAGTATTGAATACAAAAATTACATGCATTACAGTCGCCGCATGAACATCGACACATGCCATGCCGCCTTGCTGTCCTTCATCGAACGGGGGCACGCGGCGCAGATTGAATTCCTGCGCGAAGTAGTGCGCGTGCCATCGGACAATCCCGCGGGCGATTGCGCGCCGCTGGGCCGGCGCACGGAAGCGCTGCTGACTGCCCTGGGCCTGGAGGTTGAAGCGCTGCCGGTGCCGGAAACACAAGTGCTGGCCAACGGCATGCAGTCGGCGGTCAACCTGATCGTGCGCAAGCGCTTCGGCGCGGGCGGTCCGGTAATTGCCTTGAACGCGCATGGCGACGTGGTGCCGCCCGGACAGGGCTGGACCCATGACCCTTATGGCGGCGACATCGAGCAGGATCCGCAACACGGTCCGGTGATGTATGGCCGTGGCGTGGCGGTGTCGAAGTCTGATTTCGCCACGTATACCTGGGCGCTGCTGGCCTTGCTGGATGCGCAGCGGCAGGGCGCGCGGTTGCAGGGCGCGGTGGAATTGCACCTGACGTTCGACGAAGAGGCCGGCGGTGAAATCGGGCCGCGTTATCTGCTCGAAGGCGGCTACAGCAAGCCGGACTACGCGATTTCCGCCGGCTTTGCCTATGGCATCACGTCGGCGCACAACGGCTGCCTGCACGTCGAGGTGGCGATACGCGGGCAGCAGGCGCATGCGGCCATGCCCGCTACCGGCATCGATGCGCTGGAAGCGGCCGCGCATGTGCTGACCCGGCTTTATGCGTTCCGCGAGGAGCTCGCGCAACGCCAATCGGCCACGCCGGGTATCGGCGCGCCGACCCTGAACGTGGGCTTGATCGCGGGTGGCATCAATACCAATGTGGTGCCTGACCTGGTGACGTTCCGCATCGACCGCCGCATGATTCCCGAGGAGGCCGGGCAGGACGTGGAAGGCGAATTACGCGCGTTGGTCGACGCCGCGATAGCCCAGCGTCCGGGCGCGGCGGCGACGGTGCGACGCATCATGCAGGCCGAACCGCTGGTGCCGTTGGAAGGCTCGGATCGGTTGATCGAACCGCTGCGCCGGCACGCGCAAGCGATCATGGGTAGCGAGATTGCCGTGCAGGGGGTGCCGCTCTATACCGATGCGCGCCACTACACGCATCATGGCGTGCCTACGGTGCTGTATGGCGCCGGGCCGCGCACGCTGATGGAAGCGCGCGGGCACAACACGGACGAGAATCTGCGCTTGAACGATTTGCTGAAGGCCACCAAGGTGGTGGCCCTGACGCTGGCGGATCTACTGTCGGCCGAGCCGCCGTCCGCCTGACCGCGCGGTCAGCACGTGGCGGCAAGTTCCTGCAGGAAGCTGGCGGTAACTTGCGCCGCCAGCTGCGCGTCTTCCACGGTGATGGTTTCCAGCGGATTGTGGCTGATGCCGCCATTGCCGCAGCGGACGAACAGCATGCTCATCGACGCGACCTGGCCCACCATCATGGCGTCATGGCCGGCACCGGAAGGAAGTTCATAGACCTCGGCTTCATGCGCGGCCACGGCCTTGGCCCAAAGCGCTTGTTCCGCCGGGGCGCAGGCCGACGCGGTCTTGCGCATGACTTCTTCCGTGTGGCAACGCACACCGCGCCGTTGACAGATTTCCTCGATGCGCGCTTCGATGTCCGCCAGCGCGGCGTCGCGCATGCTGTCCTGCGGCGCGCGCAGGTCCAGTGACAGGCGGCAGGCGCCCGGTACGACGTTCACGGAGCCATTCACCACCTGCAATGTACCGACCGTGCCGACCAGGCCCGGCACGCTGGCGCAACGCTGCTCGACATAGAGAATGATCTCGGCGGCGGCGCAGGCGGCATCATGGCGCATGTCCATGGGCGTGGTGCCGGCGTGGCTGGCCAGGCCGGTAAGGGTAAGGATGCGGCGCACGCCGCCATTGATGGCGGTGACGATGCCCAAGGGCAGGTTACGGTCCAGCAGGACGGGGCCCTGCTCGATATGCACTTCGAAGTAATGCTTGAGGCGGCTGATGTCGGTGGCGCAATGGGCGCTTTGCGCCGGGTCCAGGCCGGCTTCTTCGATGGCCGCACGCATGGTGATGCCCTCGGCGTCGGTTTTTTCCAGAACGGTGCTGTCGAAACGGCCGACATAGGCCGATGAACCCAGGAAGGTGCTGCCGAAACGCAGGCCCTCTTCTTCGGCGAAGGCGACAACTTCCAGGTCGTAAGGCAGGCGCAGGCCTTGCGCGTGCAGGTCGGCGACGATGGCCATGGGCAGCAGGATGCCCAGGCGGCCGTCGTACTTGCCGCCATCGCGTACGGTGTCGTAGTGGCTGCCGGTGGAGACGAGGCGGGGTTTTGACGTTGCCGGGGTGGCGTTCTGAGCGGTGCTGGGGGTGGTACCGGAATTGGTTTCGGAGTCGACACCGACACCGGCACTGGGGGCGGCGCGGTATAGGCCAATAACATTGCCCACGGCGTCATGACGCACTTCATCGAAGCCGCAGTCATGCATCCAGGTGTCGAGTTGCGCGGCAACGGCGCGGTGCGCCGGGGTCATATAGGCACACGTCAGCATGCCAGGATGGTCGGTGTGGGTGGCCAGGTCGGCAGACCAGGCCATGATGCGATTGCCAAGTGTGGGAGAGGTCTTCATGTGCGGTACTGTACCTGCAGCTCGGGGGCTTGGGGGAGTCTATCCGGGCAGAGTTCCTGGGGAGTCCGTTCCTGAGGAGTTTGTACGCGCGGAGTACTTGGCGAGTCCGTCCCTGAGGAGTCTTTACAGGCGGAGTTCTTGAGAAGTCTGTCCCAAAGGTTCTTCTGCACGTCCCGGCCAGGGGGCAGTCCGCGGGCGGCAGGTCCGCGGTTTGGCGCTGCGCGCCAAACTACCCTCGGCCACACCCGTGCGCCCTGTAAGTCCATCTCTCTCGGCGCTTCCAACAGCCGCCCGCGGACTGCCCCCTGACCGGGACTGAAGTGTCTTGGATTCGGAACGTTTCTCTTCTTCGATTCGGAACGTTTCTCTTCTTCGATTCGGAACGTTTCTCTTCTTCGATTTGGAAAGCTCTATTTTCTTCAGGTCGGGAGGCTCTTTTTTCGCTTCGGAACGCTCCTTTTCTCCAAGCCGAAACGCTCTTTAACTCGGCTTCGGGAATACTGGCCGAAAGCGAAGTCGGACCGGTTTACCGGTCCGACTTCATCCCTTCTTTTAGCCCTATGCGGTTCGTTGTGAACCGGGGGGCTCAGGTCCAACGAGAGACCCTGTCAATCCACTTCGGCGCCGGAAACGCGGACGGCTTCGCCCCATTTCTTGACTTCGGTGGCGATGAAGGCGCCCGTTTCAGTCGGACTCATGGGCATGGGTTCGGCGCCACGGTCGCGCAGGAATTGCGTCATGCCGTCGCTGGTCAGGATGCCCTGGATGCGCTTGTTGAGTTCGGCAACGATGGGCGCCGGCGTGCCCTTGGGGGCCAAAATGGCGGCCCAGCCTATGGCTTCGAAGTTCGGGTAACCGGCTTCGGCCACGGTGGGGACATCAGGCAATTGCGGTAAACGTTTCGCTGTCGTCACCGCCAGCGCAACGGCTTTGCCGCTCTTGACGTGCGGCAGGCCCGCAGTCACCGAATCCACCATCAAGGGCACCTGGTTGCCCAGGAAGTCCGCCTGCGCGGGGCCGCTACCTTTGTAGGGAATGTGGCGAATGTCCACTTTGGCGGCGGCTTTGAACATTTCCGCCGACAAATGCTGGGTGCCGCCTATGCCGGCGCTGGCGTAGGCCAGGGAACCAGGGTTGGCGCGCGCTTTCTTGACCAGATCCTGCATGCTGGTGATGCCGGACTGCGGGTTGGCCAGGAACATCAACGGCACGGAGAAGATGCCGGAGACGGGCGCGAAGTCGTCCGACAGGCTGTAGTCCAGCTTCTTGTACAAGGTCTGGTTGACCGCGGCGGCACTGCCGGCGATGACCAGGGTGTAGCCATCGGGCGCCGAACGGGCCGCCTGCCCCATGCCGATGTTGCTGCCGGCACCGGCGCGGTTGTCGACGATGATGGTCTGCTTGAGCTGCTCGCCCAGCTTCTCGGCCAACGCCCGCGCGAAGATGTCGGTCGCCTGCCCAGGCGGGAAAGGAACGATCAGGCGAATGGCGTGGTCGGGATATTCGGCGTGCGCCGCGAAGGCGGCCGCGGCCAGCGCGGTGCCGGCAATGAGTTTTTTGAACATGTTCGAGATGACTCAGGAAATTCAGGGGATGCTGCCAAGGCCCAGTGTCTCGTGGCGGCGACGGTGACGCCGGTCTGGGTATTTTTTGACGCGGGTTTTGACGATTGCAGCCGCTTTTGGCGAAAGCCGTCATCCCAGGGTGCTAAATTTACTCTTTTTGCCCGCCGGCGTGCCCGGCGGCTTGTCCTTCCCCTTCAGGAACTGTCATGGACTTCAACCAGTACAACGTCAACACCCTCATGGAAATCACTTCCCGCCCGGACCTGGTGTTCGTGCGCGGTCAAGGTTCCTGGCTGGAGGACAATACTGGTAAGCGATATCTGGACTTCATCCAGGGCTGGGCGGTGAACTGCCTGGGCCATAGCGCCCCGGAAATGGTGCGCGCCATCAACGAGCAGGCCGGCAAGCTGCTGAATCCGTCGCCCGCCTATTTCAATGAACCTTCGCTGCAACTGGCCCAGCGCCTGACGCAGTCGTCCGTGTTCGACCGCGTGTTCTTCGCCAATAGCGGCGCCGAGGCCAACGAAGGCGCCATCAAGCTGGCGCGCAAATGGGGCCGCGTCAACCGCAACGGCGCCTACAAGATCATCACCATGGACCACAGCTTCCATGGCCGCACCATCGCCACGATGTCGGCATCCGGCAAGCCGGGCTGGGACAAGATGTTCGCGCCCCAGGTCGACGGATTTCCCAAGGCCGACCTGAACGATCTGGATTCCGTGCGCAAGCTGATCGATGCGCAAACCGTTGCCGTCATGCTGGAACCGATCCAGGGCGAAGGCGGTGTCATCCCCGCCACCAAGGAATTCCTGCAAGGTCTGCGCAAGCTGGCCGACGAACACGGCATCCTGCTGATCGTCGATGAAGTGCAGACCGGCATGGGCCGTACCGGCACCATGTACGCCTACCAGCAAGCCGGCATCACGCCGGACATCATGACGCTGGGCAAGGGCATCGGCGGCGGTGTGCCGCTGGCCGCCCTGCTGGCACGCCAGGACGTCAGCGTGTTCTCGCATGGCGAACAAGGGGGTACGTACAACGGCAACCCCTTGATGACGGCGGTGGGCGTGGCGGTGTTCGACGCGCTGGCCGCGCCGGGCTTCCTGGAATCCGTGCAAGCGCGTGGCCGCCAATTGTCCGAAGGCCTGCTGGCCTTGTCGGCCAAGTGGGGCATGCAGGGTGAGCGCGGCGCCGGCCTGCTGCGCGCGCTGATCATGGACCGCGACGACGGTCCGGCCATCGTCGACGCGGCCCGCAAGCTGAATCCCGAAGGCCTGCTGTTGAATGCCCCGCGCGGCAACCTGCTGCGCTTCATGCCCGCGCTGAATGTCACGGAGCAGGAAATCGACAGCATGTTGAATACGCTGGACGGCTTGATCACTGCCATTCGCAAGTAAGCGGCGGCGCGCTGGCTGAAGGGGAGTTTTTTATGATGGGGGATACCCCCATCGCCCCCTTCTCGGGCTATCGCCCCTTGTGGCCGGAGTCGTCGCCATGTGGGCGACGGTTGGTGTGCCCGGCCTGTCGGGGCCGCTGCGCCGCTACAGCTTCGGAAAGTCAAAAGGGCGCCGTTCATAGATGACGGCGCCCTTTTTGTTTTGGATGCGTGGGTGATCTGGAAGTCTTTGTGCCGCCCCTTCAGGGGGCGGCACATGTGGATCTCTTGGTGTGATGGGGGATACCCGTCGCCCCGCCACTGGCTCGAGTACTCACGCCAGCGCGATGAGTACCGCGCCCTCGGTCACCTGGTCGCCGATGGCGTGGAAGATTTCGGCGACTTCGCCGTCGGCACCGGCGGTGATGGTGTGTTCCATCTTCATCGCTTCCATCACCAGCAAGGGTTGGCCTTTTTCCACCTTGTCGCCCGCTGCGACATGAATCGCGATGATCTTGCCCGGCATCGGCGCGCTCATGTCGCCGGCGTGCTCACCCGCCTCTTCGCCCGCATGCGCCAAGGGATCATTGCGCGTGAGCACATGGGTGGCACCGTCCAGGAACACATAAGCCGACTCCCCTTCCAGCAGGACGTCGGCGGTGTAATCCCGCCCCCCCAACTGTATGCGCACGCGCGCGCCCTTGCCATGCCAGGCAAACGCTTGCGTACCCTGCTCCTGCGCATCGAACGTCCAGCCATTCTCCGCGCGAGCCACGCGCACCGTGCGCGCTGTCTCTCCATCCAGCCAGCTCAACGCGCGGCTGTAGCCGCCGCCGACACGCCACCCATCAGTGGCGGCCCAGGGGTCGGGCGCGGTGTGCGCGGCGGCTAGCGCTTCCTGCGTCAAGCGGGCGGCGGTCGCCAGTGCCAGCACCGCCACGGGCGCGGCTGCCGCCGGCGGCAGCAACGTGGCGCGGCGGCGTTCGATCAGGCCGGTATCCAGGTCGGCCTCGGCAAAGGCTTCGTCGCGCATCAGCCGGCCCAGAAACGCGGCATTGGTGTGCACGCCGACCACGCGCGTCTGCGCCAGCGCCTGGATCATGCGGGCACGCGCTTCGTTCCGGTCGGCACCATGCACGATCAGCTTGGCGATCATCGGATCGTAATAAGGCGTGATGGCATCACCCGCCCGCACCCCGCCGTCCACGCGCACATCACCGCGCGTGAAGGCCGTGTGCCCAGGCAGCGCAAGATGCGCCAGCGTGCCGATGGAGGGCAGGAAACCGTTGTCCGGATTCTCCGCATACAGGCGTGCTTCGATGGCATGGCCATGGATAGCCAGATCTTCCTGGCGCGCCGGTAGCGGCGCGCCGGCGGCCACGCGCAACTGCCACTCGACCAGGTCCTGGCCGGTGATGGCTTCCGTCACCGGATGCTCCACCTGCAGACGGGTGTTCATTTCCATGAAGTAGAAACGGCCATCCGGCTCGGCGATGAACTCCACCGTACCGGCACCGACATACCCCACCGCGCGCGCGGCCGCGACCGCGGCATTGCCCATCTCGGCGCGGCGCTCCGGCGTCATGCCGGGCGCGGGGGCTTCCTCGATCACCTTCTGGTGACGCCGCTGCACCGAGCAATCGCGCTCGAACAGATAGACGCATTGCCCCTGCGTGTCGGCGAAGACCTGGATCTCGATATGGCGCGGCTTCTGCAGATAGCGCTCGATCAGCACGCGATCGTCGCCGAAGCTGGTGGCGGCCTCGCGCCGGCACGACGCCAGCGCCTCGGCGAACGCCGCCGACTTCTCCACCACCCGCATGCCCTTGCCACCACCGCCCGCGCTGGCCTTGATCAGCACCGGATAGCCGATGGCGTCGGCCTGCCGATGCAGGAAGTCGCCGTCCTGATTGTCGCCGTGGTAGCCAGGCACCAGCGGCACGCCGGCCTTCTCCATCAGCGACTTGGCCGCCGACTTGCTACCCATGGCGGCGATGGCCTGCGGCGGCGGTCCGACGAAAACCAGGCCAGCCGCCGCGGCCTGGCGCGCGAATTCGGCGTTTTCAGAAAGGAAGCCATAGCCCGGGTGGATGGCCTGCGCGCCCGTATCCAGCGCGGCTTGCAGGATGGCATCGCCACGCAGATAGCTGGCGCGCGGCTCGGGGCCGCCGATGTGGACGGCCTGGTCGCACGCGGCGACATGGCGGGCGTGCGCGTCGGCATCGGAATAGACCGCCACCGTGCGTATGCCCAGCCGGCGCGCCGTGGCGGCGATGCGGCAGGCGATTTCGCCACGATTGGCAATCAGCAGGGTCGAGAACATGCGTGCTCCTGTCCGTGGGTGCGGATTCATGGCTACATCCGGAACACGCCGAAGCGGGTGTCCTCGGTGGGCGCGTTGAGGGCGGCGGATAGTCCCAGCGCCAGCACGCGGCGGGTGTCCGACGGCGCAATGATGCCGTCGTCCCACAGCCGTGCCGTGGCGTGCAGAGGGTGCCCTTCCTGTTCGTATTGCGCGCGGATAGGCGCCTTGAAGGCATCTTCCTCGGCCGCGGACCAGCTGCCGCCGCGCGCCTGGATGCCATCGCGCTTGACGGTGGCCAGCACGCTGGCGGCCTGTTCGCCGCCCATCACGGAGATGCGTGCATTGGGCCACATGAACAGCAGGCGCGGCGAAAAGCCGCGGCCGCACATGCCATAGTTGCCGGCGCCGAAAGACCCGCCGATCAGCACGGTGAATTTCGGCACCGCGGCGGTGGCGACGGCGGTGACCATCTTGGCGCCGTGGCGCGCGATGCCTTCGTTTTCGTACTTGCGGCCGACCATGAAGCCGGTGATGTTCTGCAGGAACACCAGCGGGATCTTGCGCTGTGCGCACAGCTCGATGAAGTGCGCGCCTTTCTGCGCCGACTCGGAAAACAGGATGCCGTTGTTGGCGACGATGCCCACCGGCATGCCGTGGATGTGGGCGAAGCCGGTGACCAGCGTGGCGCCGAAGCGCGCCTTGAATTCATCGAAGGCGGAATCGTCGACGACGCGCGCGATGACTTCGCGCACATCGAAAGGCTTGCGCGTGTCGGCGGGGATGATGCCGTCCAGTTCCGCCGGGTCGTAGCGCGGCGGCAGCACTGGCGCCAACGCCACGTCCGCCTGCTTGCGCCGGTTCAGGCGCGCCACCGCATCACGCGCCAGGCGCAGCGCATGATGGTCATTGTTGGCCAGGTGGTCGGCCACGCCCGACAGCCGGGTATGGACGTCGCCGCCACCCAGGTCTTCGGCGCTGACCTCTTCGCCCGTCGCCGCCTTCACCAGCGGCGGACCGCCCAGGAAGATGGTGCCCTGGTCGCGCACGATGATGGACTCGTCGCTCATGGCCGGCACATAGGCGCCACCGGCGGTGCAAGAGCCCATCACCACCGCGATCTGCGCGATGCCGTGCGCGGACATCTGCGCCTGGTTGTAGAAGATGCGGCCGAAGTGGTCGCGGTCCGGAAACACCTCGTCCTGGCGCGGCAGGTTGGCGCCGCCCGAATCGACCAGGTAGATACAGGGCAAGCGGTTCTGCGCGGCGATTTCCTGCGCGCGCAGATGCTTCTTCACGGTCAGCGGATAGTAGGTCCCGCCCTTGACGGTGGCGTCGTTGCAGACGATGACGCATTCGACGCCGGCGATGCGGCCGATACCCGTGATCAGGCCGGCGCCGGGCGCCTCGTCCCCGTACATGCCATAAGCCGCCAGCGGCGACAGCTCCAGGAACGGCGTGCCCGGATCGAGCAGTTGTTCCACGCGATCGCGCGGCAGCAATTTGCCGCGTGCGACGTGCTTGGCGCGCGCTTGTTCACCGCCGCCCTGGGCCGTGCGGGCCATGTGCTCGCGCACGGTGTCCAGTTGCGCGCGCATGGCGGCGGCATTGTCGGCGTATTCCTGCGAGCGCGGATTGATGCGCGATTCAATGATGGGCATGGTGGCTGGGGCCCTGCGAACATGACATGGACCGGCACGCTACATAGGCGCGCACGGAGAATGGAACGGATGAAGCGTGACGGCTGGAGGTCTGAGGGACCGCCGGTCAGCGGCCAAGGGTCTCCGACGACAGGCCGTGATAACAGGCCGTGACGACCGCCGGGGCGACTGCCTTCGCGGCAGTCGCCCCGGCAGGCGGCATCACACCATTTCGATGGCCATGGCCACGGCTTCGCCGCCGCCGATGCACAGCGAGGCCACGCCTCGCTTGCCGCCCTGCTTGCGCAGCGCGCCGATCAACGTCGTGACCAGGCGGGCGCCCGACGCGCCGATGGGATGGCCTAGCGCGGTGGCGCCGCCGTGCACGTTGACCTTGTCGTGCGGCAGATCGAATTCCTTCATCGCGGCCATGGTGACCACGGCGAAGGCTTCGTTGATTTCATACAGGTCGACGTCGGCGGCCTTCCAGCCGGTCTTCTTGAACAGATTGCGCAGCGCGCCCACCGGCGCGGTGGTGAACCATTCCGGTTCCTGCGAGTGCTGGGCATGGGCGACGATGCGGGCCAGCGGCTTGAGGCCCAGCTTTTCAGCGGTGGACGCACGCATCAGCACCATGGCGGCGGCACCGTCGGAGATCGATGCCGAGGTCGCGGCCGTCACCGTGCCGTCCTTCTTGAAGGCCGGCTTCAGCGTGGGGATCTTTTCCGGCATGGCCTTGGTGGGCGCTTCGTCGATGTCGATCACGGTGTCGCCCTTGCGGCCGGCCACGGTGACGGGGGTGATTTCCCACTTGAAGCTGCCGTCCTCGGTGGCGGCGCGGGCGCGCCGCAGCGACTCGGTGGAGAAGGCATCCTGCTGTTCGCGCGTGAATTCATACTTGCCGGCGCATTGCTCGGCGAACACGCCCATGGCCGTGCCCTTTTGATAGGCATCTTCCAGGCCGTCCAGCGCCATGTGGTCGTAGACGGTGGAATGGCCGTAGCGGTAGCCCTGGCGGCCCTTGAGCATCAGATAGGGGGCGTTGCTCATGCTTTCCTGGCCGCCCGCCACGATGATGTCGACCGAGCCGGCGACCAGCAGGTCATGGCCCAGCATGGCGGCCTTCAGGCCGGAGCCGCAGACCTTGTGGATGGTGGAGCAGGCGACGTCCTTGGGCAGGCCGGCGCCCAGCGCGGCCTGGCGTGCGGGTGCCTGGCCCTGGCCGGCTTGCAGCACATTACCCATGATGACTTCGTCGACCTGTTCGGGCTTGATGCCCGCGCGTTCGACGGCGGCCTTGATGGTCGCCGCGCCCAGTTCGTGCGCGGCCAGGCCTGACAAGCTGCCCAGCATGCCGCCCATGGGCGTGCGGGCGACGGATACGATGACGACGGGATCGGACATGATGGACTCCTGACTAAGCGGTTTCGTTGAACAGTTCGCGGCCGATCAGCATGCGGCGGATTTCACTGGTGCCGGCGCCGATTTCGTATAGTTTCGCATCGCGCCACAAGCGGCCGGTGGGGAATTCATTGATGTAACCATTACCGCCGAGGATTTGCACGCTTTCCCCAGCCATCCAGGTGGCTTTTTCGGCGGTATACAGGATGAGGGCGGCGCAATCCTTGCGCACCTGGCGTACGTGGCTCGCGCCCAGGCGGTCCAGGTTGCGGCCGACGGTGTAGCAGAAGGCGCGGCTGGCCTGCAGCGTGGTGTAGAGGTCGGCTACCTTGCCCTGGATCAGCTGGAATTCGCCGATGGCCTGGCCGAATTGCTTGCGCTCGTGGATGTAGGGCACCACCACGTCCATCACCGCCTGCATGATGCCCAGGGGGCCGCCGGACAGCACCGCGCGTTCGTAGTCCAGGCCGCTCATCAACACCTTGACGCCGCCGTTGACTTCGCCCAGCACGTTTTCCGCCGGTACCTCGCAATCCTGGAATACCAGCTCGCCCGTATGGCTGCCGCGCATGCCCAGCTTGTCCAGTTTCTGCGCGACCGAGAAGCCGGGAAAATCCTTTTCCACCAGGAAGGCGGTGATGCCGCGCTGATGCGCCTGCGGATCCGTCTTGGCATAGACCACCAGAACATCGGCGTCCGGGCCGTTGGTGATCCACATCTTGGTGCCGTTGAGCACGTAGCGGTCGCCCTTTTTGTCGGCGCGCAGGCGCATGCTGACCACGTCCGAACCCGCGCCCGGCTCGCTCATGGCCAGGGCGCCGATGTATTCACCGGATACCAGCTTGGGCAGAAAGCGGTCTTTCTGCGCGGCGGTGCCGTTGCGGTGGATCTGGTTGACGCACAGATTGGAATGCGCGCCATAGGACAATCCCACGGACGCGCTGGCACGCGAGATTTCTTCCATGGCGATCATGTGGGCCAGATAGCCCATGCCCGTGCCGCCATATTCCTCGGACACCGTCATCCCCAGTACGCCCAGGTCGCCGAACTTGCGCCACAGGTCCATCGGGAATTGGTCGCTGCGGTCGATCTCTCCCGCACGGGGTGCGATCTCCGCCTGGGCGAAAGTGCGCAATGCATCGCGCAGCATGTCCAGGTCTTCGCCCAGATCGAAATTCAAACCAGGAAGGTCCATGTGGCTGTCTCCGGATATCCGCCCGCCGCTGCAATACCCGCAGGTGCCGCACGGCGCTGGGCGACGGTTGTAATGGTCTTGAGGTTGCGCGGACTTGAGCAATCCCTGACCACCCGGCTGGCATGATGCGCCACGCCGTGGGCGGCGGCAATGCTGCAGTGCTTATATCGAGCACCTATATTACGTTTACGTAAACGTAAGATCAAGTCGCCGAAAACCCTTCTCGGGCGGCACGTTCAGGCCTGCGCGTCCAGCAGGTCGCGGCAGGCTTTTTCCTGGGTCGCGATTTCCGCCAGGGTGTCGTCGATGTCGCGCCGCTGGCCTTCCAGCTGTTCACGGTGGCGTTGCAGCACGCCCAGGTATTCGCGCAGCTGGGGCGTGGTGTCGCCGGGGCCGTCGTACATGTCGATGAGGGAGCGGATCTCCGCCAGCACCAGGCCCAGGCGCTTGCCGCGCAGGGCAAGCTTGAGCCGGGCGCGGTCGCGCGTGCTGTAGACGCGGTTGCGGCCTTCGCGGGCAGGGCTGACGATGCCCTGGTCTTCATAAAAGCGGATGGTGCGCGGCGTGATGTCGAATTCGCGCGCGAGTTCCGAGATGGTCCAGGATGTGGTCATGGGCATTTGGCAGCTTACGTAAACGTAACTTATGATGGTCCGCGGAGGACGTCAAGCGCGGCGCGGCGCATGCGAAAAGCATGGCGAGGCATGTTGCGCTGCGGCGTGGCGCCAGGAAGGCCGTCTCGCGATCATGGATAAGCGAGGGGGGGCCGACCTGTTTGAGTGCAGGCCTTAGAACGTGGAGAACGCGGCCATGAATCCCGATGAGCATAAGTTGACCTACCCTTGGGGCGATGTCCTGCCGCAGCCCGGCCAGGCGCTGGATGTGGCCGAGGGGGTGCGCTGGATCCGCATGCCCTTGCCGTTCGCGCTGGACCATATCAACCTGTGGCTGCTGCGTGACGAGATCGATGGGCGCGCGGGCTGGACCGTGGTCGATTGCGGTGTCAGCCGCGACAACGTCAAGGCCTTGTGGGAACAGGTTTTCGTGAACGCCCTGGACGGTCTGCCCGTCCTGCGCGTGCTGGTCACCCATATGCACCCGGACCATATCGGCCTGGCCGATTGGCTGTGCCGGCGCTGGAACGCGCCACTGTGGATGACGATGACGGACTATGCCCTGGCTTGCCTGTGGTCGCGTTCGCATGGATCGGGCGCCGGCGGCGAGGCGGCGGTGGCGCACTTCTCGCGCCATGGCATGACCGATCCCGCATCGCTGGACAAGCTGCGCGAGCGCGTCGGCTATTACCCCAACCTGGTGCCCTCGGTGCCGGAAAGCTTCACCCGCATCATCCATGGTGACCAGGTACGCATCGGCGGGCGCGACTGGCGCGTGATCGTGGGCTACGGCCATGCGCCGGAACATGCGTCGTTCTATTGCGAGCAGATCGGCGTGGTGATCTCCGGCGACATGGTGCTGCCGCGTATCTCGACCAACGTCAGCGTGTTCGACCATGAGCCGGACGCGGATCCTTTGCGGCGTTATCTGGACTCCCTGGACGGTTACGAAGGCGTGCCGGAGGAAACGCTGGTGCTGCCTTCGCATGGCCGGCCGTTCAAGGGGCTGCATGAACGCATCGCCCAGCAGCGGCGCCATCACGCGGACCGCCTGGCCGAAGTGCTGCAAGCCTGCGCGCAGCCGTGCAGCACGGCGGACATCGTGCCCATCATGTTCAAGCGCGCGCTGGATCTGCACCAGATGACGTTCGCCATGGGCGAAGCGCTGGCGCATCTGCACATGCTGCATTACCAGGGCAAGCTGTCGCGTCGCACTGGCTCGGACGGCATCGTGCGATTCCAAGCGGTGGCATGAAGGCGGTGGTTTGTCGATGACTTAGGCCCTTGATAGGCCCGGCCGTCGACAACTTGGACACGCGTTGCGAACTTGGCAGCTTGCCGTTGCATCGGCCTCTTCCGCCAAGTTCAACAAGCCAGGGGGCCGCCGAGGGTGGCATTTGAGCCGCTCTCTTCATCGGCTGAGCGCCAGCCTTAGCGCCAACCCAAGGAACACCACGCCCGCGCAGATGTCCAGGGCGCGTCTCGCGGTCGGTGACCGCTGCAGCATCGCGCCAGCCGCGCCCGAGCATATGGCGATGGCGCTGAAGACCAGCAGCGTGGCCAGCATGAACAGCACGCCGAGCAGAACGATCTGCGGCGCCGCGGGTCCCGCCGCCGGCACGGTGAATTGCGGCAGGAAGGCGAGGAAGAACAACACCACCTTGGGATTGGTGAGGTTCATGATGATGCCGCGGCGATATAGCGTGCCCGCGCTGGCCGGCGATGCCGACGGCGGCGCATCTGCTGGCCGCCGGGTCGTTTGCGCACTTACTGTCGGCAGGCCGTCCGCTGCGACTTCAGCCCCGGCGCCCGCCGCATCGCCCGCTTCCGGGCGCAGTACGGCGCGCAGGATCTGCCAGGCGAGATACAGCAGGTAAGCCGCGCCGCACAAACGCAAGACGACCAGTGAAGTCGGCCATGCGGCCAGCAAGGCCGCCAGGCCCGCGGCCACCGCGGCCGTATGTCCCACCAGGCCGGTACACAGGCCCAGCACCACCAGCAGGCCGGCGCGTCGCCCCCACAGGGCCGATTGCATCAGGACGAACAGGTTGTCGGGACCGGGCGTAAGCGCAAGCAGCACCGCGATGCCGAAGAAGCTGAGCAGAGTATGGGTATCAGGCATGGTGATGCGATGATAGCCGTAGCGCGGGAGACTTCGTCCCGGCTGTATCCACGCCATGGCCGGTGCTTTTGGTCGCTACCCCGATCACTGGGTACTATAGGTGCCTGACCGCATGCCCCCGCCACCGTCAACAGTCTAGAGAAACCCGCTACATAAACGCCATGGCCTCATCGTCTTCCAAGCATCCGTCTTCCAAGCATCTTCAAACGCTGTTGCAACACGTCGGCACCGCCGACTTCGATCCGGCCACGGGATCGGCCCCCGTAGCGCTGCCTTCGATGCGGACCAGCACGGTGCGCTTCCGCGACCTGTCGGCCCTGGAAGACGCCCAGCGGCGTAAAGGCATGGGCGAGCGCGCGGTGACCTATGGCCGGATGGGCATGGATACCCATATCGCCCTGGAAGACGCGTTCAAGCAGCTCGAAGGCGGCGAGCAGGCCTTCCTGGCGCCGTCGGGCTTGTCGGCCATCACCCTGACTTTCATGACGTTCCTGTCGTCCGGCGACCATGCGCTGGTATCGGACAACGTCTACGGTCCCGTGCGCCTGCTCGACACGGAAGTGCTGCGCCGCATGGGCATCGAGATCACCTATTTCGCGCCCAACCGCGAAGAAATCGACAGCCTGGTGCGTCCCAACACGAAGCTGCTGTATGTGGAATCGCCCGGGTCGCTGTTGTTCGAGATGCTGGATCTGCCGGCACTCGCGCGCCAGGCGCAGCGCCACAAGCTGGTGCTGGCGGTGGATAACACCTGGGGTTCGGGCTACATCTATCAACCGCTGAAGCTGGGCGCGCAGGTGTCCGTGGTGGCAGGTACCAAGTACGTGGGCGGGCACTCCGATCTGATGCTGGGCGCGGTGGTGGCCAGCGATGCGGAGGTCGGCCTGCGCCTTAACAAAACCCAATACGCCATGGGCTATTCCATCAGCGCCGACGACGCCTGGCTGGCCCTGCGCGGCGTGCGCACGCTGCCCGTGCGCATGGCGCAGCACGCGCGCCATGCGCTGCAGGTCTGCAGCTGGTTGCAGTCACGCGCGGAAGTGGCGCGCATCTACCACCCCGCCTGGCCGTCCGATGCCGGCCACGCCTTGTGGCAGCGCGACTGCACGGGCTCGAACGGCATGCTGGCGGTCGCCTTGAAAATGACGCCGGCCCAGGCCCGCCGCTTCGTCGAGGCCTTGCAGCTGTTCGGCATCGGCTTCTCGTGGGGTGGCTACGAAAGCCTGGTGCAACTGGTCGACGCCGGCACGCTCAAGTCGCACCGCTATTGGGACCAGGACAACACCGCGCTGGTGCGCCTGCATATCGGCCTGGAAGCGCCGGAGGACATCATCGCCGACCTGGCCCAGGCGCTGGATGCGGCGCAAGGCTGAATCCAAAGGATCTTGAAAGCCGGGAGTCCAAGCTCGGCATAAGTCGCGGCGTGGGAAACGGTTCAGCGGCGAACCATCCCTGCACCAAAAAAAGCGGAGGCGCACGACAAGTGCGCCTCCGCTTTTTTACTTCAGCCTGTTTTGCTTATTTACCGCGTGCCATCGGGATCAGCTTGTCCACTTCCGCCAATGCGCCTTCGTAGCTGTTGCCGGCCAGCACCGGCGAGGTCAGGAACTTGCCGCCCACGCCGAACGAGGGCGTGCCGTCGATGTGATACGCCTCGGCCAGCTGATTCGCGCGCTGCACTTCCGTGCCCACGGTGAACGAATCGAATACCGAATCAAACTTGGCGCGGTCCAGGCCCTGTTCGGCGGCCCAGTCGCCAATCGCCTTCTTGTCGTACAGACGCTTGTGGTCCACATGCAGCGCGGCGAAGAACTTGGGATGCAGATCGGCACGGCCCAAGGCTTCCAGCGTGTAGAACAGTTGCTGCATCGGCTTCATGGCGGCATTGAAAGCCACCGGCACCTGCTTCAGCACCACGTCCGACGGGGCTTTCTTGGCCCAATCCAGCACCAGGGGCTCCATGGCGTTGCAGTGGGGGCAGCTATAGGCAAAAAACTCCAGCACCTCGATCTTGCCCGGGGTGTCCGACGGCAAGGGCGGGTTGACCAGCACATAGGCCTGGCTGCCCTGGGCGTGGCTGAGGGGAGCGAACAGCGTGGTGGCCGCGACGGCGGTGGCTGCCAGCAGGCGGGTGAGCATTTTGGTCATGTCAGTCGGGTTCCGGGAGTTGAATCAGCAAGAGGTCGGGTTAGCGAAATGTGAATCAGCGCAAGGATACTTCAGAGAAAGGGCCAATCAAGAAAGAACGGATCAAGAAGGGATCAATCCAAGAAGTGTGCATCAGCTTACAGACCACGAATTGCCGCCGGAGTTCCAGGCTTCGGCACGGCGAAGCCTGGGGCTGCCTACTGGCGCATGACCGCGACTTCGATCTTGCTCTCACCCAGGCGCGCACGCGCCCGATTCATATCGTCCAGCCGATTGAACGGGCCGACCCGCACGCGGTTCAGCGGTTTGCCATTGACCTCGGCGCGTTGCACGGTCACCGGCAGGCCCAGCAGGATGATGCGCGCCTTCATGGCCTCCGCCTCGTCCGAATTGCGATAGGCGCCCGCTTGCAGGAAGTAGGTGTCCTTGCCGTCCTTCGCATCCTTGCCGTTCGCCGTGGGTGCATTGCTGGCCACGGCCGTCGGCGGCTTGGCGGCGGGCTTGTCGGGCGCCGGCTTTTCAGCGGACTTCTCTCGGGGCTTCTCCGATGACTTCTCCGCCGGCCGTTCCGACCCGCCGCGTGCCGCCAGCGCGTCGTTCGACGGCAGGGTGGCGATCAAGGCACCCAGGTCGTCCGGCTTTTGGGACGGCGCGGCCTGCGGATTGGCCTGCGCGCCCGGCACCGGTGCCGGCGTGGTGGCCGTGGGTCCGGTGGGCGCCATGCCCGCCGCGCCGTCACGGCCATACAGGCCCGCATTGGGATCGGGAGCAGTACGCACGTCCGGCAGGGATTTCTGGTCGGCTTCGCGGGTGGCGCGATCGACGAAAGGCACCGGCGCGCGGGTGACGTAGAAAGCCACCCCGGCGGCTACCACCAGGCCGATCAACAGCCCGGCGAGGACACCGTAGAGGGTGCTGCCGCGTTCGGATTTGCGCTTGGCGGCGGGTTTGCGTTTAGTGGCCATCTGGGGTCTACATGCGCTCGGGTGCCGACACACCCAGCAGGGCCAGGCCATTGGCCAGCACCTGGCGCGTGGTCGCGGCCAGGCGCAGGCGGGCCCGCTTCAGGTCCGCATCGTCGACCAGCACGCGCTCGGCGTTGTACCAGGCGTGGAAATCGGCGGCGCAATCCCGCAACCAGAACGCAATGTGATGCGGTGCCAGTTCCTGCGCGGCCAGCTTGACCACCTGGGGCAGCTCGGACAGGCGCTGCATCAGCGCGAATTCCGACGGCGCGGTCAGGCGCGCCGCATCGGCCTGGGCAATGGCTTCAGCGCTCTCGCCGGATTGCGCCACCATCGAGCAGATACGGGCATGCGCGTACTGGATGTAGTAGACCGGGTTTTCGTCGCTCTGCGACCGCGCCAGGTCGACATCGAAGACGAATTCGGTATCCGCGCGGCGCTGGATCAGGAAGTAGCGCACCGCATCGCGGCCGACCCAGTCGATCAGGTCGCGCATGGTGACGTAGCTGCCGGCGCGCTTGGAGATCTTGACCTCTTCGCCGCCGCGCATCACCTTGACCATCTTGTGCAGGACATAGGACGGATAGTCCTTGGGAATGCCGATCTCCAGGGCCTGCAAGCCGGCGCGCACGCGCGCCACCGTGCCGTGGTGATCGCTGCCCTGGATGTTGACTGCGCGGTGGTAGCCGCGTTCCCACTTGGTGACGTGATACGCCACGTCAGGCACGAAGTAGGTGTAGCCGCCTTCGCTCTTGCGCATGACGCGGTCTTTGTCGTCGCCGGTGCCCAGTTCGGTGGTGCGCAGCCACAGCGCCCCATCCAGCTCATAGGTATGGCCGGCGGCGACCAGCTTGTCCACGGTCTGCTCGACGCGGCCGGACGTGTACAGCGAACTTTCCAGGAAGTAGTTGTCGAACTTCAGGTCGAAGGCCTGCAGGTCCAGGTCCTGCTCGCGGCGCAGATATGCCACCGCATAGCGGCGGATGTCGTCCAGATCGTCCAGTTGGCCCGAACCGACCGTCTCGGTACCGTCGCCGGCACGTACTGGCTTGCCGTCGACGTAATCGCGCGCGATGTCGGCGATGTAATCGCCCTTGTAGCCGTCGGCCGGATAGCTGCTGTCTTCCGGACCGATGCCGCGGGCACGCGCCTGCACGCTGATGGCCAGATTCTGGATCTGGTTGCCGGCGTCGTTGTAATAGAACTCGCGCAACACCTCGTGGCCGCCGGCGTCATACAGACGGCAGATGGCATCGCCCAAGGCGGCCTGGCGCGCATGGCCTACGTGCAGCGGGCCGGTGGGGTTGGCCGACACGAACTCGACCAGGACCTTTTCGCCGTTGCGCGGCGCGCGGCCGTAGTCGGTGCCCTGGGCAGCGACGGCGGCCAGCACGGCCTGGCGGGCGGCGGCGGTGTAGCGCAGATTGATGAAACCCGGACCCGCCACTTCAGCGCTGTCGATCAGTTCGCGCGCGGCCGGATCCGCCAGCAGGGCGTCGACGATGGACTGGGCCAATTCGCGCGGATTACGCCGCGCCGGCTTGGCCACCTGCATGGCGACGTTGGTCGCCACATCCCCATGCGCGGCGACCTTGGGACGTTCCAGCAGGATATTGGGCTGTACGTCGGGCAGCAGGCCGGCGACGGCGGATTGAATCAGGGAGACAAGCTGTTGTTGTTGCTCGGGGAGCATGGGGACTCGGAAGAATGAAAAATATCAAAAGGAAGGCAGCGGATACGGATCCGGGCGGAGGCGGCCGTTGCGCCCGCAAGCGGTTGATCCGCTTGCAACGGGCGGGGCGCGCGGCCCTTGGGGACATATCGCCATCGGCTGGATCAGGACGTACCTGGACCCCTTTCCTGGGTACCCGGGATGATAACAGGGCTGACCAGGTCCATCGCTTGCAATGCGGGTTGGCAGGTGCCCCGGCTTGGGGTAGTGTTGACCAACGTCGCCGCGCACGCGGCCCTTTTTTGGATATGCCATGCTGATCACGTTTCGCTCGAAAGCCGGTTCGGAAGTCTTGATGTTGTCCGAACATGCCGGTCCTCTGCTGCGCGCCGCCGGCAAATCCCTGCCCGATCCCTTCCCCGAACGCGGCGTATTCACGCCCGAACAGCTCCAGGCCGCGATCGACGGCATCGAGAAGGCCATCGTCCAGGCCCCCGCGGTCAAGGAAGAAGAGGATGATGACGGCGACAAGCCGCCGGTCCATCCCGTATCCCGCCCCGTGGGCCTGCAACAGCGCGCCTACCCGCTGCTGGACTTGATGAAGAAATCCCTGGCCAAGGGCGCTACCCTGTCCTGGGAAGCCGCGTCGCCCTGGTGACGCCCGTCCCGCCGGCCGTTGTCGGCGGGACGGGCGCCTGACCGGCCCGCCACGCCGCCGCTGCACCGCTGCACAGCTTTACCGTTGCGATGTACCCATCCGCTGCACGCCGAGAACGCATAACAACCTGATTCGGGGAACCACCCATGCGCTGCGATCTGACGCTGATATTCACCCCTCGCCAGACTTTGGACCTGACCGTCCAGGTCGAGCCTACGCCGGCCCTGGCAACCGAGGCGCGCGAGTGGTTCGAACAGACCTGGACAGCCTTGGGCTGCGAACCCCTGCGGCCGAGCGGCAAGGTTCTGCTGCTAGACAAGATCATGGGTGTGGCGGATGCGCTGGGCTATGCCGTGCTGTCCAGCGATCAATCGCGTGCCGACGAATATGCGCGCCAGACCGCGCTGGCGCTGGGCAAGCCGCGCATCACGGTAGACTTGCCGGGCTTATCGGTAGGCTATTGAGCAGGCCTTGCCACGGGACATGATCGGGGCGCGTGCACATGCACATGCACATGCACATGCACATGCAGGCTCCGGGGTCAAAGCCTGGTACGAGCCTGATCAACGCGTCAGCCGTTCGTGGATCCACGCGCCGATACTGAGCGTCTTGTGATCGTCCCCGCGCCGGCCGATGGCCTGCAAGCCCACGGGCAAGCCGTGCGGGCCTTGCGCGAACGGCAGGTGCACGCAGGGCACGCCGAACATGGTCCACACGCGGCCGAACAAAGGATCGCCGGTGCCCAGGTCGGCAAGGGGCGCTTCGCCGGCCACGCTGGGCGTCAATAGAACATCAAATTCTTCGAACCACCCGTTGGCGCGCTCATAGCGTTCCGCCGCGAGGGTCAGCTTGGACCGATAGTCCTCATCCGAAATACCAGCCCCCGCATCCAGCAGGTCCAGCAGGCGCGGACTCATCTGTCCTTCATACTCGCTGCGCTCGCGCGCCAGTGCGTGGCAGGCCTCATAGGCCATGACGTCGGATTGCAATTGCACCAGCGAACAGTAATCCGGTGGCAGCTCGACATCGCGCACGATGGCGCCGGCGCGTGCCAGCACGTCGGCGGCCTGGGCATAGGCTTCCTTGGTTTCCGGCATGACGTGGCGCCATTGCAGGGTGCGGTACATGCCGATGCGTGGCTTGCCGCTGTATTCCAGCTTTTGCAATTCCGGGTTGCGCATCAGCACCGACGCCACCAGGCCGATATCGGGCACCGTGCGGGCAAAGCAGCCCACCGTATCCAATGACGTGGCCACCGGTTTGATGCCGTCGCGTGGCACCACGCCGAACGTGGGCTTGAAACCCACCACACCGCAATAGGATGCCGGCCGCACGATGGAAGCCGCGGTCTGCGTGCCCAATGCGAAGGGCACCATGAAGTCGGCTACCGCCGCGGCCGAGCCGCTCGACGAGCCGCCAGGCGTATAGGCGGGGTCAATGGGATTACGCGTGATGGGGGTCTTGTAGGTGGCGAACTCCGTGGTCACCGTCTTGCCCGCCACCAGGGCGCCGGCGTCACGGCACAGCGTCACGACAGCGGCGTCCGCCTCGGGCTGGTAGTCCTTGTAGATCGACGAGCCATACGTGGTCGGCAGGTCGCTGGTGTCCATCAGGTCCTTGACGCCGAAAGGCAGGCCATGCAGCGGGCCCCGTATCGGACCTTTGTCGAGTGCCTCGGCATGGGCCAGGGCGGCATCCTTGTCCAGCGCCGCCCAGGCGTGGACCGTATCTTCGCGCTGCTCGATGCGCGCGAAACATGCCCGCAGCAACTGCGCGGCGGTCAGCTCACGACGTTGCAGCAGTCGTGCGGCTTCCAGCGCGCTCAATTGATTAAGAACAATAGCCATACAAAAACCTTCCCCAAAAACAAATCCGCTGGCTGCTTTGGCCGCTCCAGCCGCGGCGGCCGGGCACTCAGTTGCCACTGGCTTTTTCTTCGCAGCAACCATTGTGCCAGTCCTGCCCACTCACCGAATCCGTGTATCCCCCAAGGGCTGCTGTTGCAGCGCACCTGAATTCAGCCTGATGAAACCTCGCGCAGCGTACCTCACCCTCTTGCAATGCCAGTGTCATATGCACCCCCTAAAGTTCGGCCAGGTTGAAAACGTTTTCAACAAAAGCTTCCAGACACGGGTGTCCGGCGTGCCGCACAAAACCTCGCAACGACTTTCGATCATCGACATTGCCCGCGACGCCGGGGTTTCTCCCGCCACCGTGTCGCGCGCCTTCAATCGTCCCGATCTATTGAAAGCGGACACGTTGCAGCGCATCAAGGCGGTCTCCCGCGAACATGGTTTCCGGCCCAACCGGGTCGGCAGCAGCCTGCGGTCAGGCAGCACGCGGACCCTCGGCCTGGTGTTGCCGACGCTGCGCAACCCGGTCTTCGGCGAGTGTTTCGAAGGCGCCGAGCAGTACGCCCACGCGCATGGCTACAGTGTCATGGTGGCTTCGACCGGCTACGCGCCCGTTACCGAAGCCGACGCCGTGCAAAGCCTGATCGACCATCAGGTCGACGGGCTCATCCTGACGCTGGGCAATCCCGCGCGCAGCGCCACGCTGCGTCTGCTGGCGGGCCAGGATCTGCCCTATGTGCTGGCTTATAACGAATCGTCTACTCATCCCTTCGTGTCGGTGGACAACGCCGCCGCTGCCAGCGACATGGTGAGCCTGCTGGCCGCGCGCGGGCATCGCCGCATCGCCATCGTCAGCGGTCCCTTGACCGCATCGGATCGCGCGCGGCGCCGGCTGGCGGGTGCGCGCGGGCAGGCGCGCAAGCTGGGGCTGGAAGAGGTGCTGCATCTGCCCATGGCCTCGCACACCGCGGCCGACAGCGACAAGCTGCGCGAACTCCTGAGCGCGCCGCGCAAGGCGCGGGCGCCGACCGCGCTGTTCTGTTCCAACGACCTGCTGGCCGCCTCGGTCATCTCCTGCCTGCGTGGATTGGGCCTGTCCGTCCCTACCGACATCTCGGTATGCGGCTTCGACGGCATGACCTTCGCCGGGCTGATGGTGCCGCCGCTGACCACGATCGAACAACCCAGCCATGACATCGGCGCGCGTGCCTGCGCCAGTCTGCTGGCCTGCTTGCAGGGCGAGACGCCGCCATCGCTGCGGCTGGCGCATCGCCTGATTTCCGGCGGCACGATTGCCGCCGCCACTTCCGCTGCTTCCTGAAGAGGAAACCTCTCATGTTCCGCTCTCTCACTCTCGTGCTGCGTGGCGCCGTCCTGGCGCTGGGCCTGGCCGGTGGCGCCGCGCAGGCCCAGCAGACGGCCGTCTGCTACAACTGTCCGCCCGAATGGGCCGACTGGGCCACCGAACTCAAGGCCATCAAGGACAAGACTGGTATCCACGTGCCGGGCGACAACAAGAATTCGGGGCAGGCGCTGGCCTCGATGGCCGCCGAGCGCGCCAAACCGGTGGCCGACGTCGTCTACTACGGCGTGACCTTCGGCATCCAGGCCGACAAGGACACCCTGATCCAGGCCTACAAGCCAGCGCATTGGGACGACATCCCCGCCGGCATGAAGGACCCCGATGGCAAGTGGTTCGCCATCCATTCGGGCACGCTGGGCCTGATGGTCAACGTCGATGCCTTGCACGGCAAGCCGGTGCCCAAGTCGTGGCAGGACCTGCTCAAGCCCGAGTACCGCGGCATGGTCGGTTACCTGGATCCCGCTTCGGCCTTCGTCGGCTACGTCGGCGCCGTGGCCATCAATCAGGCCCTGGGCGGCACGCTGGACAATTTCGGCCCAGGCCTGGACTGGTTCAAGAAGATGCGCGCCAACGAGCCCATCGTGCCCAAGCAGACCGCCTATGCGCGCGTGCTGTCGGGTGAAATTCCCATCCTCATCGACTACGACTTCAATGCCTATCGCGCCAAGTACAAGGACGGCGCCAACGTCGAATTCGTCATCCCGGCCGAAGGCACCATCGCCGTGCCCTACGTGATGAGTTTGGTGGCCAATGCGCCGCATGAAGCCAACGGCAGGAAGGTGCTGGACTTCACCTTGTCCGATGAAGGCCAGGCCATCTGGGCCAATGCTTTCCTGCGGCCCATCCGCGCCAACGCCGTATCGCCCGAAGCGCAGAAGAAATTCCTGCCGGCCGCGGATTACGCCCGCGCCACCGCGGTCGACTACGGCAAGATGGCGCAAGTGCAGCGCGCCTTCTCCGAGCAGTATGGCAAGGAAGTGAACTGACATGAGCCGTCGCGGCTGGATCGGATTCGCGGCGCCCGCCGCGGCGCTCTTCGTGGCTTTCTGGCTGTTGCCCATGGTGCGGCTGGCGTTGATGGGCCTGGACGGCCGCGATGGCGTCTCGGCGTATTGGACCGTGCTGACCCACGCGCAGTACTGGCGCAGCATGTTGAACACGACACTGCTGTCGTTGGCGGCGACGCTGGCCACCTTGGTGATTGCCTTGCCGGTGGGCCGCTTCCTGGCGCGCCATCCGCGCTTCCTCGGGCGCGGCCTGCTGGTGGGCCTGTTGATGTTTCCCCTGGCCTTTCCCGGCGTGGTGGTCGGTTTCCTGGTCATCCTGGTGGCCGGGCGCCAGGGCTTGCTGGCCAGCGTGACGCGGGCCTTGACCGGCTCGCCATTGGTGTTTGCCTATGACATGGCGGGATTGTTCCTGGGCTATCTGTACTTCTCCTTGCCGCGCACGATAGGCATGGTGACGGCGGCCGCGCAGCAGCTCGATCAGGGTTTGCTGGAAGCGGCCCGCACGCTGGGCGCCAGCGCAACACGGCGCTTCATCGACATCGAATTGCCGGCCCTGGCGCCGGCGCTGATGGCGGCTGGCGCGATGTGCTTCGCCACCAGCATGGGCGCTTTCGGCACCGTCTTCACGTTGGGTACGCAAATCGACGTGCTGCCCACCACCATCTACAACGAGTTCACCAACTACGCCAACATTCCCGTGGCCGCCGCGCTGTCGGTGGTGCTGGGGCTGGTGACCTGGGCCGTGCTGTATGCCGCGCATTCGCTGGGCGGCGCGCGCGGGGGCGCGGCGGCATGATGCGCCGATCTACTTCCATGCCCGCGCGGGCCGCCGCCGGCAAGCTTGAGTTCCGCCTGGGCCTGGCCGCCACGCTGGCGGTCGCCGCGTTCCTGATCGGCCCCGTGGTCCTGTCGATCCTGGCGGGCCTGACCAGGAACTACTTCGTCGGCCTGTCCAGCGGCCTGACGCTGCGCTGGGTGGCGCAGGTCTGGGACCTGTATGCCGTCACCATCTGGCGGTCGCTGGGAATCGCCGTGGCAACGCTGGCAGTCTGTCTTCTGGTCGGTGTGCCGGCCGCCTGGGCGTTGACGCTCAAGCGCGGCCGCGTGGCGCGGGCGTTCGAAGAGCTGCTGACCTTGCCGGTGGCCGTGCCCGGCCTGGCCACGGCGCTGGCCCTCATCGTGTCCTGGGGCACGGTGGGCGATCTGCGCAGCAGCGTGGCGTTCATCGTCATCGGCCACGTGCTGTTCACCCTGCCCTTCATGGTGCGCGCGGCGGCGGCCAGCATGGCCATGGGCGGCCTGGCGGTGCTGGACGAAGCCGCCGCCACGCTGGGTGCTTCCCGCCTGCATCGTTTCCTGCACATCGTCGTGCCCAATGCCGCACCGGGCATTCTTACCGGCGCCTTGACCGTACTGACGCTGTCGGTCGGCGAATTCAACCTGACCTGGCTGCTGCACACGCCCTTGACGCAGACCCTGCCCGTCGGCCTGGCCGACAGCTACGCGTCGATGCGGCTGGAAGTGGCCTCGGCCTACACCCTGGTTTTCCTGCTGATGCTGCTGCCGTTGTTGCTGGGCTTGCAGTGGCTGGCGAGACGTTCATCATGAAGCACCCCGTCACCATCACTCTCGAACAATGCGCCAAGACCTGGCCTGACGGCAGCCGCGCGCTGCATCCCGTGGATCTGCGCATCGAAGGCGGGCGCACGCTGGCTTTGCTGGGGCCCTCGGGCTGCGGCAAGACCACGCTGCTGCGCCTGATCTGCGGCCTTGAAGCGGCCGATGCCGGTTCGCGCATCCTTTTCGATGACGAGGACGTCAGCACGCAGCCGCCCGAAGCGCGCGGCGTGGGCGTGGTGTTCCAGAACTACGCCTTGTTTCCCAACATGACCGTGGCGCAGAACGTCGCCTACGGCCTGCGCATTCGCAAGATGTCCAAGGCCGGGCAGGCGGAACGGGTCGGCTACATGTTGAGCCTGGTGCGGATGGAGGCGCTGGCCGACCGCCGTATCGCGCAATTGTCCGGCGGCCAACGGCAACGCGTGGCGCTGGCACGTGCATTGGCCATCGAGCCGCGCGTGTTGCTGCTGGATGAACCGCTGACGGCGCTCGATGCGAAGCTGCGCGAACATCTGCGCGTGGAGCTGGCGCAGATGCTGCGCACCTTGAACATCACCACCGTCATCGTCACGCACGACCAGGACGAAGCCATGATGCTGGGCGACCGCATCGCCGTGATGTCGGCCGGCCGCCTGGAACAGGTGGGCGATGCCGAGACCCTGTACCGGCAACCCGCCACGCCTTTCGTCGGCGAGTTCCTGGGCACGCTGTGCAAAGTTCGCGCGCGCCTGGAGCAGGGCGTGGTGACGGGCGGCGACGAACTGATCGGCTTTCGCCCGCATGAGGTGGAGCTGCTGCCCGCCCTGCCATCCACGCTACAGGCCCGCGTCGCCGCGCGCTTTTTTCTCGGCGCCACTCTGCGCCTGCAATTGGAGCTGGACGACGGCCAGGCTTTTCCGGTGATCCTGCCCGCCGACAGCGGCCACCGCGTGGGCGAGTCGGTGTCGCTGCGCCTGACACGCCCGCTGCCCGGCTGAAGCGCTCCGCCCCGCTGCACCGGCTGCGTATGCGGCCCGATCGGCGGCATCCTGGCGATATCACCGCCTCTGTCACAAGCCCGTACCCCCAACCTATCTTTCGCGCCGCATTTCTCAGGACTCTCATGCTGATCGCCCAGATTACCGACCTGCACATACGCCTACCCGGTCAAAAGGCCTACCGCATCGTCGAGACCGACGCTTACCTGCCGCCGGCCGTGCAGGCCTTGAACCGCCTCGATCCCGCCCCCGACCTGGTGGTGATCAGCGGCGACCTGACCGACTTCGGCCGTCCCGCCGAATACGCCCATCTGAAGAAGATGCTGGACGCCCTGCACACGCCCTATGTGCTGCTGCCCGGCAATCACGACGACCGCGCCACGCTGCGCGAAGTCTTCATGGATCACGCCTATCTGGCGGCCGCGGACGTGGACGGCCATATGCAATACACGGTGGAGGATTTCCCCGTGCGCGTGCTGGCGCTGGACACGGTGGTGCCGCTGCAAAGCCACGGTTCGCTGTGCGAGCGACGCCTGGCCTGGCTGGCGGACCGTCTGGATGAACAGCCGCAACGTCCCACCGTGATCGTCATGCACCACCCGCCCTTCGAAACCGGCATCGCGCATATGGACGCCATCGGCCTGTTGACGGGCATCGAAGGGTTGGCGGACATCGTCAGACGCCACGGCAATGTCGAACGCATCATGTGCGGCCATCTGCACCGCAGCATTTTCCGCCGTTTCGCGGGCACCATCGCGTCGACCTGCCCCAGTCCGGCGCATCAGGTGGCCCTGGACTTGCGGCCACAGGGTCCGTCGGCTTTCGTCATGGAGCCGCCCGGCTTTCATCTGCACGAATGGCGCAACGGCGCGCTCGTCAGCCATGTGGCGTTCATCGGCGACTATGCCGGACCCTATCCATTCCACGAGGGCGGCGCCCTGATCGACGAGTGATGTAGTGGGGACAGTGCCATGATTCCGTCATGTTCGCACCGCACAATGAAAAGGATTTCATTTGCCCGCACAATAGCCATGAAAAATAAACAGAGCGAGGGGACATGGCCGCGATAGTTCTGGACAACCTGACCAAGCAATACGCCGACGCGGCGGCCATCAGCAACGTGGCCTTCACCGTGCCGGCGGGCAGTTTCACGGTATTGCTGGGCCCGTCGGGTTGCGGCAAGTCCACCACGCTGCGCATGATTGCCGGCCTGGACACGCCCACTTCCGGCCGCATCCATATCGGCGACCGCGACGTCACCGACTTGCCGCCCGCCAAGCGCCGCGTGGCGATGGTCTTCCAGTCCTATGCTTTGTTCCCGCATCTGTCGGTGCGCGAGAACATCCTGTTCGGTCTGAAGGTACGCAAGGAGCCGGCCGCCGATTACCAGCGCCGCCTGGACCGTGTCGCCGGGCTGTTGGGCCTGGGCCGTCTGCTGGACCGCAAGCCGTCTCAGTTGTCCGGCGGCCAGCAACAGCGCGTGGCCCTGGGCCGCGCGGTGATCTCCGAAGCGCCGGTCTGCCTGATGGACGAGCCGCTGTCGAATCTGGACGCGCAGCTGCGCCACGAGATGCGCCGCGAGATCCGCGCCCTGCAGCAGCAGCTGAACATGACCATGGTGTACGTCACGCATGACCAGACCGAAGCCATGAGCATGGCCGACCAGGTGGTGCTGCTGCGTAATGGCGTCATCGAACAGTGCGACACGCCGGACCGGCTGTACGCGCGTCCCGCCACCGAGTTCGCCGCACGCTTCATCGGTACGCCGCCCATGAACCTGATCACGCTGGATAGCGTGGGCGGCGCCATGGTGCCCGCGGGCACCAGCGGGCCGGCGGTGCCGGGGGCGCCGGCCGGTGCCCGCAAACTGGGCGTGCGTCCTGAACACATCCGCCTGGCGGCGCCGGCATCGAGCGGGGAGCGCAGCGCGGATCAAGGCCAAGGCCAGAATCAAAGCCAAGGCCAGGATAAGGGCCAGGCCCACGCCGCAACGGTGCAGGGCGTCGAGTATTTCGGCGCCGACTCCATCGTCACGTGCACCGTCGGCACCAGCAGCGGCATCGCGGTGCGCGTGACCGGCCATCTGCATGCGGTGCCTGGTGATGTATTGCATCTGCAGTGGGATACGCAGCACCAGCATTTTTTCGATGCCGGCGCGCTTGCGCTGGCGGCGGGTTGACGCCCGCGCCGCTCTTTCATCAGAAGCCTCATTTCCTCCGACTGCTGTTCCGATCGTTGTCCGACGTTGTTTATTAGCGAGATCCTCTCACCATGCGACGCACTGTATTGAAAAGCTTGGCCGCCATGATCGCCGGCGCCTTCCTGTCCCTGCCCGCCTACGCCCAGACCAAGCCGGTCGAGGTGGAGTTCTACTATCCCGTCGCGGTGGGTGGCCCCATCACCAAGATCATCGACACCATGGTGGCGGATTTCGAGAAGGAAAACGCCGGCATCAAGATCAAGCCGGTGTATGCGGGTTCGTATCAGGACTCCATCGCCAAGGCGCTGACCGCGCTCAAGGGCGGTAATCCGCCGCAGCTGGCCGTGCTGCTGTCGACCGATATGTTCACGCTGATCGATGAAGACGCCATCGTGCCCATCGACGGCCTGGCCAAGGACGAAGCCGGCAAGCAATGGCTGGGCGGTTTCTACGATGCCTTCATGCAGAACAGCCGCAGCGGCGGCCATGTCTGGGGGGTGCCGTTCCAGCGCTCCACCATCGTCATGTACTACAACAAGACGATGTTCAAGGAAGCGGGCCTGGATCCCGAACACCCGCCCGCCACCTGGCAGGAGCTGGTCGAATTCTCCAAGAAGCTCACCAAGAAAGATGCCGCCGGCAACGTGACGCAGTGGGGCCTGGAAATTCCGTCGGGCGGCAGCTTCGCCTATTGGCTGTTCCAGGCGTTGACCACGCCCAACGACGCCATCCTGATGAACGAAGCCGGCAACCAGGTGATGCTGGACAAGCCCGCCGTGGTCGAGGCCGCGCAGTTCTGGCGCGACCTGGCCGCCAAGCATGGCGTCATGCCCACCGGCACCATCGATTGGGGCACCACGCCCAAGGACTTCCTGGAAAAGAAGGCCGCCATCATCTGGACCACCACCGGCAACCTGACCAACATTCGCAGCAACGCCAGCTTCCCCTTCGGCGTGGCAATGATGCCCAAGCAGAAGCGCGGCGGCAGCCCCACGGGCGGCGGCAACTTCTACGTCTTCAAGAATGCCACGCCGGCGCAGCAGGAAGCCGCGCTGAAGTTCGCGCGTTGGGCCACCACCCCGGAACGCGCGGCTGACTGGAGCATCGCCACCGGTTACGTGGCCGTGACGCCGGCCGCCTGGCAAACCGAAAAGATGAAGAAGTACGCGCAGGAAGTGCCAGCCGCCGCGGTGGCGCGCGACCAGTTGGACGTCAGCGTGGCGGAATTCTCCACGCACGAGAACCAGCGCGTGACCAAGGTGTTGAACGATGCCCTGCAGGCCGCGCTGACCGGCGCCAAGACGCCGCAACAGGCGCTGACGGACGCGCAGCGTGAAGCGGACCGCATCCTGCGTTCGTACAAGTAAACCGCACTGGGACGGACCCGCGATGAACAGGACCTTGAACACCGTGTATGCGTGGCTGCTGTTGCTGCCGGCCATGGTCCTGCTCGTCGCGTTCACGCACTATCCGGCGCTGGCGACCCTGTGGCACAGCTTTTTCTCCACGCCCAAGGGACGCCGGCCGGCGGTATTCGTCGGTCTGGAGAACTACCAGGCCATGCTGCAGGACCCCGTGTTCTGGCGTGCGCTGATCAACAATCTCTGGTTCGCCCTGGGCACGGTGCCGGTAGCGGTGGGCATCGCGTTGTTGATGGCCCTGTGGGTCAATCGCGGGCTGGCAGGGCGCGGCTTTCTGCGCCTGTCGTATTTCACGCCGACCATCCTGCCCATGGTGGCGGTGGCCAATATCTGGCTGTTCTTCTATACGCCGCAGTACGGCCTGCTGGCGCAGATCCTGCAGTTTCTGGGCCTGCCGGGCCCGAACTGGCTGGGCACCAAGGAAACCGCGCTGCCCGCGCTGATGATCGTATCGGTGTGGAAGGAAGCCGGCTTTTTCATGATCTTCTATCTGGCCGCGCTGCAGGGCGTGTCGCCGTCTCTGCGCGAGGCCGCGATGCTGGAAGGCGCTTCACGTTGGCAGTACTTCCGCCGCGTGCTGTGGCCGTTGCTGATGCCGACCACGCTATTCGTCCTGATCAACGCGCTGATCAATGCTTTTCGCCTGATCGACCATGTGGTGGTGATGACCCACGGTGGACCTGACAACGCCAGTACGCTGTTGCTGTTCTACATCTATCAGATCGGCTTCAGTTTCTGGGACACCGCCTATGCCGCGACACTGACGGTGGTGTTGCTGGTGGTGCTGGGCATCATCGCCGCGATCAAGTTCCGCTGGCTGGACAAGAGGACCCATTACCAATGAACACGAGCGTGCAACCTCCTGCTTCCCGCGGCCCTGCTGCTTCCCGCGACCCCAGCGCCTCGCGTGGTACTCGTGTCTTGAAATCCAGCAATCCGCGTGAGTCCGGTGCCTGGCTGGACACCATCGGGGCCTGGCTGCTGGGCCTCATCTGGATCCTGCCGCTGTTGTACGCGCTGTGGGCCGCCGTGCATCCGCCGGCCTATGCCACCCGCTTCGATCTGTTCGCGCCCTGGACCCTGGACAACTTCACGCGGGCCTGGGAAGCGGCGCCGTTCCCCCGCTATTACCTCAACACCTTCATGCTGGTCACCATGGTGCTGGTCGCGCAGCTGATCCTGTCGACCATGGCGGGCTATGCCTTCGCCCGCCTGGAGTTCCGCGGCCGCGAGTTCCTGTTCCTGCTGGTGCTGCTGCAATTGATGGTGATGCCCGACGTCCTCATCGTGGAGAACTACCGCACCATGAGTTGGCTGGGCGTGCGCGATACGGTATTCGCCATCGCCTTGCCCTACTTCGCCTCGGCCTTCGGCATCTTCCTGTTGCGCCAGACCTTCAAGACCATTCCCCGTGAACTGGAGGAAGCCGCGCGCGTGGAAGGCGCCAGCGCCTTGCAGATCCTGCTCAAGGTCTATGTGCCGCTGGGCAAGCCGACCTATATCGCTTATGGCCTGGTGTCGGTCAGCTATCACTGGAACAACTTCCTGTGGCCCTTGATCATCACCAACTCGGTCGAGGCGCGGCCCTTGACCGTCGGCCTGCAGGTTTTTTCTTCGACGGACCAGGGCATAGACTGGTCGGTCATCACCGCCGCTACCTTGTTGTCCGCGGCCCCCTTGCTGGTAGCGTTCCTGCTGTTCCAGCGGCAGTTCGTGCAATCCTTCCTGCGCGCCGGCATACGCTAGCACTGCCTGCGTACATGCGTGGCGTGACTGCGACCGCGCGCGTTCGTGTCGTTGAGCCCGCATACAGCTTTGGCTGCACCCACATACACAAAGGGGCCGTTGCCGCGGATATGGCGGCAACGGCCCCTTCTGTCGTCCTGCCCGTGCGGGATCACCGCGCCGGGAGCGAGGGCCTGACGGTTTCGGTCGAGGAAACCGCCAGACCAACAGCGTCAAGCCAGTAGCGTGGCTTCAGCGGCGCCGCTTCAGCTGCATCGCCCCCGTGGCTTCAGGCCGACACCTCTTCATCCACCGCTACCGACACCTGGTCAGGATTGGCGCTGAGGTGGCGGTTCACGGCGCTGAGCAGCGCGTGGAAGGACGCAGTGACGATGTCGCGGTCGATGCCCACGCCGAAACCGGTGGGTGCATCGCCCACGCGCACTTCCACATAGCTGGCGGCGCGCGTATCGGCGCCCGCGCCGATGGCGTGCTCGTGGTAGTCCATCACCTTCACCGGCATGCCCAGCGCGGCCACGAACGCGGAGATCGCGCCATTGCCTTCGCCGGCGATGGTGCGGCGTTCGCCGTTCACCTCGACCTCTGCTTCCACACTGAAGTCACGGCCTTCGCCCGCGCCGGGATCGCCCACGATGCGGTGGCGGATCAGCTTCCACGGCGTGTGCTGTTCCAGGTATTCCTTCTTGAAGATGCCGTACACGGCGTCGGCCGTGACTTCGCTGCCGGTCTCGTCGGTCACGCGCTGGATGGCGCGGCTGAACTCGATCTGCAGGCGGCGCGGCAAGGCCAGGCCATGTTCCTGTTCGAGCAGGTAGGACACACCGCCCTTGCCCGATTGGCTGTTGACGCGGATTACCGCGTCATAGCTGCGGCCGAGATCAGCCGGGTCGATGGGCAGATAGGGCACTTCCCAGACGGCGTCGGGCTTCTGCAAGGCGAGGCCCTTCTTGATGGCATCCTGGTGCGAACCGGAGAAGGCCGTGAAAACCAGGTCGCCGGCATAGGGGTGGCGCGGATGCACGGGCAACTGGTTGCAGTACTCGGCACAACGGCGTACTTCGTCGATGTCGGAGAAGTCCAGGCCCGGATGCACGCCCTGCGTGTAGAGATTCAAGGCCAAGGTCACCAGGTCGACGTTGCCGGTGCGTTCGCCGCTGCCGAACAGGCAGCCTTCGATGCGATCGGCGCCGGCCATGACGGCGAATTCGGCGGCGGCCACGGCGGTGCCGCGGTCATTGTGCGGGTGCACGCTCAGCACGATGCTGTCGCGGCGCGCGAGATTCTTGTGCATCCACTCGATCTGGTCGGCGTACAGATTGGGCGAGGTCGCCTCGATCGTGGCCGGCAGGTTGAGGATCATCTTGTTCTGCGGGGTCGGCTGCCACACGTCGGCCACGGCGTTGGCCACTTCCAGCGCGAAATCCGGCTCGGTGGTGCTGAACACTTCGGGCGAATACTGATAGGCCCACTGCGTCTGCGGATACTTGGCCATGGCCTGCTTGATCAAGGCCGTGCCGGAGGTGGCGATTTCCTTGATCTGCTCACGCGTCATGTTGAACACCACCTTGCGGAAGGCCGGTGCCACGGCGTTGTACAGGTGGATGATGGCGCGATGGGCGCCCGCGGCCGCTTCGGCGGTGCGCGTGATCAATTCTTCACGCGACTGCGTCAGCACGATGATGGTGACGTCCTGGGGGATGCGCTTCTCGTCGATCAGCTTGCGCACGAAGTCGAAGTCGGTCTGCGACGCGGACGGAAAGCCGACCTCGATTTCCTTGAAGCCGATCTTCACCAGCTGTTCGAAAAAGCGCACTTTGCGTTCCACGCTCATCGGCTCGATCAGGGACTGGTTGCCGTCGCGCAGGTCGGTACTCATCCAGATCGGCGGCTGCGTGATGCGGCGGCTGGGCCAGGTGCGTTCGGAGAACTCCTTGGCGAACGGGACGAAGGGTACGTACTTGGTGGCGGGGTTGGCGAGCATCATGGTGAGAGCACCTTTACGGGTGGTCGCGGTTCGGCGGCGCCGCCGGATCGGTGCTCAGGGCCAAGGCATGAGGCGGCCTGCATGAGCTTCCTACACGGCTGCACCGGCATCAACCGGCGAATACTGAAGACGAAAAAAGACGGGGGAAAGGCTGGGTGGCGCGAGGGGCTGCCGAACTGCCACGGGACGCTAGGCCCGGCAACCGATCGATAGGTTTAGCGCTAGCGATAGCGCGCCCAGGGCAACGAAGTTACCTTGGGCGGACTGCGAGGCCGACACAGCCGAGAGGCCGGTGGTCAGGGACGAATCAGCGCGCACGCCGACCGCCGGGGCGCTGTTGCGTCCGGTAGTCATCGCGAAGGAGGTGCGCGTGTAGGCCATGGGCTGATCGATGAAGTAAGGCGCTAGTCGAACACAAAATCGATGCCGGCGCAAGTCGGTATCGAGCGCGCCCGGCGGGAAATCGCTGCATCCGCATGGGGTAAACAACGGGGTAAAAAACAAAAACCGCCTCGCAGTGTGCCTGCGAAGGCGGTTTGGAAAGCAGTGTCCGACGATCGCCGGACCGCGAGACAAGTTACTTGCTGGGGCCGATGCGCGGCTCGACATGGCGGTCGCGGGCCGCCGCCGGGCGTTCGTCCAGGATGGGATCCTGGCGTTCGGCGGCGCGGTAGTCGCGGGCGCCGGCGCGCGCTGCCAGGTTACGGTCAGCCAGCACCGGTACTTCCTGCCGGTGGGGCACCGCGGCAGTGCCGGGCAAGGGCGGCAGGCCCAGCATGGCTTCCTGCTCACGTACCATGGTGATCTTGTCGATACGGCCGCTACGGGTTTCGCTGAGCACGCGTTGCAGATCGCCCACGGTAAAGGGCTCGTCACGGCTGCCCCAGCACCAGCGCACCACGTCCACCACCTCGTCGGACAGTTGCGGCACCAGGTCGGCGAACGTGTCGGCCGGTACCACGCGGGCGCGGGCAGCGTAGATATTTCCGCGCAGCCAGGCGCGCACGATGAAGAACACGATCAGGAACCAGATCGCCGCCACACCCCACCACAGATAAGGGTTGATGCGGTTCAACAGATCTATGCTTTGCTGCCCCAGTGGCTGCAAGGCACCATAATTGATGGTTTTCCCAAAGTCGGTAATCTGACCCGCACCGTAGAGCCAGATCGCGGCTGCCACTATGATGACGATGGCCCGGAGCACCAGGCGGGGGGTGGCCAGTCTGAGCAGAGTCTGACGGATCAGACGGCAGTCCTGACGGATGCGATCGGGAGAGGTGGGATTCATGCAAAATATTGTACCTATGACTCCGCACCTATTTATTGTTCGGCATCTCCTAGAAACATTTTTATGACGCGGCACAGCCTCGAACTTCGTCCTGGTCAGCATTTGACGTTGACCCCACAGCTGCAGCAGTCCATCCGGATGCTGCAATTGTCGACGCTCGACCTGGAAACCGAGATCTCCCAGGCCCTGGCCGAGAACCCTCTGCTGGAGCGCGACGAGGATGTGCGGGCGGAGGAAACCGACCCCAATCGCGAGGCCTCGGCGCAGGACGACGATCCCACGCCCGACCGCGAGACGCCGCTGGACGAAATGCCCGGCTCCAAGGGCGTCTACAACGACGAGGACAATGACCTGCCGGAGGCGGCCAGGCCCGACACGCTGCGCGAGCACCTGCTGGCCCAACTCGCGCTGACGCGCGCCAGCGAGCGCGACGTCGTCCTGACGACATTGTTGATCGATGAACTGGACGAGAACGGCTACCTGGCCTCGCCGCTGGACGAAATCCTGCAGTGGCTGCCGCCGGATGCCGAGGCCGATATCGATGAATTGCGCGCCGCCCAGCGGCTGTTGCAGTCTTTCGACCCGCCCGGCATCGGCGCCCGCGACATGGCGGAATGCCTGGCCCTGCAACTGCGTCACGCCGACATCCTGCGCTTGCCCGAGGCCGCCGACCCCACGGTGCTGGCCTGTGCCCGCGATATCTGCGCCCAGCATCTGCCGCTGCTGGCGGCCGGCAATCCGGCCCGGTTGCGCGAGGCCTTGCATTGCGACGACGCCAAGCTGCGCGCCGCGCGCGCGCTGATACTCAGGCTCGATCCCCGGCCGGGCCGCAAATGGACCGTGGGTGCGGCGGACTACGCCGTGCCGGACGTCATCGTGCGCAAGGCGCGCAAGGGCTGGCAGGTCGTGCTCAACAGCGCCGCGATGCCGCGTTTGCGCGTCAACGGGCTGTATGCCCAGATGCTGGGGAATCAGCGCGAATCGAATCACGCCGGCCTGCATGCACAGTTGCAGCAGGCGCGCTGGATGATACGCAACGTCGAACAGCGCTTCGACACCATCCTGCGAGTGTCCCAGGCCATCGTGAATCACCAGGCGGCGTTTTTCAGCCAGGGGCCGTCGGCGATGCGCCCCTTGATCCTGAAGGACATCGCCGGTGAACTGGGACTGCACGAATCGACGATTTCGCGCGCTACCACGCAGAAGTTCATGCTTACGCCCTTCGGTACCCTGGAGCTGAAGCATTTCTTCGGTGCGGGGGTGGCGACCGAAACGGGCGACTCGGCCTCGGCGACCGCCGTGCAGGAGCACATCCGCCGCATGGTGTCGGAGGAAAACCACGCCAAGCCCCTATCGGACAATCAGCTCATGCTGAAACTGGCCGAAGAGGGGATCGTCATCGCCCGCCGTACCGTGGCCAAATACCGGGAAGCCTTGCGGATTGCCCCGGCATCCGTTCGTAAAGGCCAGGCCGCGCTGCGCTAGAAACCTGCGGTAAGTCGCACGGGTAAGTTGCTGCCGGTAAGTCAGCCGCAGGTAAGTCGTTCATCGGCAGAATCAGCGATAGGCGATTTTTGCTTTTTCCTGCCTCCGCCCACTGCATGTGGCAGGAAAAGCACGCCTCGCGGGCGGCGTTAAACCGGCCCCGTTTATTCAGCGCCCGTCCCCGTTTTTTCTCTCTTGCGTGAATGAGAATAAGCATCAATAATTATTCTCATGTACATTTGCGTATGTAATGCTGTCACCGAACGTCAGGTCCGTTCCTGTGTGGATGCGGGCGCTACGTCTCTGGATGACCTGGAATTCGAGCTTGGCGTGGCCTCGTGCTGCGGCTCGTGCGCGGCCACCGCGGCGGAATACCTGCCGGGCGGACGTTGCTCCAGCGTATGCCATGTGCAGTCGATGGCGGTACCGACCCACGGGCGTCTTGCCGAATCCACCCTGTCCCTGCCTGACCAAGGCGCTCAAGCCGCCAATTCCTTCCCCATTCCCATCGTCGTCGCGGCGTAATCACGCTGCGCCGACGAGTCCTTGCCTGGATCGCTCGTCTCCAGGACGCCACGGTCGGCATCGCATAATTCCCGCATCAATTGCGCCAGTTCGCGCGCGGCGTCGCTGGCCGACGGCCCCAGCACCAGGGCCATTTCGCACTCGGCGATGTCCGGCAGGCCCACGTCCAATACCAGCATGTCCGCACTGAGCGTCAGCGAGTCGACCAGCGCCACGCCCAGGCCGCCCGCCAGCGCCGCCCGGATACCCATGAGATTGGGGCTTTCATAAGCGATGCGCCAGCGCCGGCCGTCACGCTCCAGTGCGTGGATGGCGCGATTGCGGTAAAGGCAGCCCTGCGGCCGGCTGACCAGCGCCAGGGGCTCCAGGCGCGGGGCCGGCGCCTCGACCCCGGCGACCCACAGCAATCGTTCCCGCCAAGCGGCCACGCAAGGGCCGCTGTCCGGCTCCCGTTTGAGCAGTACGACGTCGAGGTCGCCCTGGCGCAAAGCCTGGTCCAGATTGGCACTGAGGTCGCAGCGTACGGTCAGCCGGACGTCTGGCCGAGTACGGGCGAAGGCCGCCAAGGCGCGGGTCAGGGATTGCACCGCGAAGTCGTCCGGCAGGCCCAGACGCAAGACCTGGGTGGGGGCCGCGCCTCCTACCGCATCCTGCATTTCCGCCGACAAAGCCAACATGCGGCGGGCATAGCCCAGTAAGCGCTCACCCTCGTTGGTGAGATTGATTTGCCTGCCTTCACGGGAAATCAAGGTGCAGCCCAGACGGTCTTCCAGCTTGCGGATCTGCTGGCTGACGGTGGATTGCGTACGGTGCACGCGCTCCCCCGCCCGGGTGAAGCCGCCAGCGTCGACGACGGAAATGAAACTGCGCAACAGGTCGAGATCTGGCATGGCGGCATCCATCGGTTTTTCGAATACTTTTGATGGAAAGAAGGAATTTGTCAATGGAAGGGTCTGCTCGCACAATGAGCGCCTGATCCGTCACTGACTAATTTCCTGGAGATACCCATGACCACCACGGCCGGTCGTCGCATGGCCTGGGGCCCGGTGGCCTTGTTCTGCCTGCTCTGGAGTTCGGCTTTTGCCGGTGCCAAATTCGGGCTGCGGGACTGCCCGCCCATGACGCTGTTGACCATCCGCTTCTTTCTCGCGGCCATCGCGTTGCTGGCATTGGCCGCGTGGAGCGGGCAACTGCGCCGTCCCACTTGGCGCGAAGTGGGCCTGCTGGCCATGCTGGGGGTGTTGAACAATGCGCTTTATCTAGGCCTGAGCTGGACCGGCATGCTGACGGTGTCGTCGGCATTCACGGCGGTGCTGATCAGTACCAACCCCTTGCTGATCGGCGTGCTCGCCGGCCCCGTGCTGGGCGAACGCCTGACCGGGCGCAAGTTCGCCGGCCTGTTGCTGGGCCTGGCCGGCGTGGCGCTGGTGCTGCGTTCGCGTCTGGGCGGCATGCACGAGGATCCCCATGGCGTGTGGCTGGTCGCCGGTGGCCTGGTGGCCCTGGTTGTGGCGACCTTGTTGTACAAGCGCCATCCGCCGGCCAGCGGGCTATGGCTGGCCACCGGGGTTCAAGCGCTCGCCGGTGCACTGGCCCTGTTGCCCTTCGCGCTGCTGCAGGAGTCGGGGCAGGCAATCAACTGGTCACCGAATCTGTTCTGGAGCCTGATGTACATGGTTTTCGCCGTGTCGGTCGGCGGCTACGGCCTCTGGTTCCATATTCTTCGGCGTTCCAGCGCAACAGCGGCCAGTGCCTTGCATTTTCTTATGCCGCCGCTTGGACTGTTATTTGGCTGGTTGACGCTCGGCGAACACGTTGCCGCGATGGACTTATTGGGCATTTTGCCGATTGCCGCGGGCATCTGGCTGGCGACTCGCGACCCCATGAATAAAGGGGTTTCACGCTGATTTCCCGCGATTTTCCGGCCTGCGCTGATACGGATTCATTCTCATTTTCTTCTTGCTTACGCTTTCCTATAGCGGTCGCAAAGCCATTTACTACGTGCTGAAAAAGGGGTATTCGCGCGCTTGTACCGGTGGTAGTCTGCGGGCAATCGAAGCAAGGAGCTCCATCATGAAAGGCGATAAAACCGTCATCCAGTTTCTCAACAAACAGTTGACCAATGAGTTGACGGCGATCAACCAATACTTCCTGCATGCCCGCATGTTGCGCCATTGGGGCTTGAACAAGCTGGGCAAGCATGAGTACGAAGAGTCGATTGGCGAAATGAAGCACGCCGACCGTCTGATCGAACGTATCTTCATGCTGGACGGCCTGCCCAACCTGCAAGACCTGCACAAGCTGTTGATCGGCGAAGACGTGCCGGAATTGCTGGCCTGTGATCTGAAGCTGGAAACCGCGGCCCAGGGCACGGTGAAGGACGCCATCGCTTACTGCGAATCGGTGCGGGACTATGTCTCGCGTGATCTGTTCCAGGACATCCTGGACGATACCGAAGAGCACATCGACTACCTGGAAACGCAGATCGGCCTGATCGACCAAGTGGGCCTGCAGAACTATCTGCAAAGCCAGATGGAAGTCGACGGCTGATCGACACGGTGCTGACCGGTCGTCCTGATCGGCGGGCCGTGGTCCGGCGTGCATATGCGGCGTGCATGTGTGGCGTGCATGTGTGGCGTGTATACGCGGCGCTACACCGCGCCTGGACCGATCCGCCGGCTCAACGTATGAGGCGCCAAGGCAAAAACGCCACCTGCAAGGGTGGCGTTTTTCATGCCGTCCGCTATTCCACCTTGCGTGGGCATTCGCGCGATGTGCCCCACGCCTGGTTCGGGCCGCAATAGCGGTTGCGGGCGGTCCACGCACAGGTGGGGCGGTCGAAGAAACCCAGTGACGCGCATTGCGACAGTTCGCGCTTGAGCGCGTCGCGCCAGTCCGGCGACGAAGCGGCGGCGGGCGCGGCCAGCACCGGCGCCTGGCGGGCGCTTGCCGCGCCCGCCGCCGCGGCAAGCGCAGGCGCCGCCCCCACGTAGCCCCCTCCGGCCGCCGCAAGGAGCTGGGGCGCGGCGGCAGGCGGCTTGTCTGCCGTGGTCATGGCCTGCACCGACAGCATGTCCAGGGACTGCAGCGCGGCTTGCGGTACGAGGTCGCGCGCCGCGCGCAATTGCGTATAGGATGCCACTCCCTCCGCGGCTTGGGCGGCCTGGATTTCCGCCGCGATGGCGCGCGCCTGGGCCAGGCTGACCGTGCTGCGGGAAAGCTGCACCAGGGGATCGCGCGGGCTGCCGAACAAAGAGGATTTCTTGTCCACGCGCCAGTCGGCCAGCACCGGTGTTTCGGGCACGCCCAAGGTGCCGTTCACCAGCGGCTGCGGCGGCTGGGACAGGATCGGGTCACCGTGCGCATCGCGCGCAACAGGGAGCACGAAGCCGGCGTCTTCAGTAGAGGGCGACGCGGCAGGCGCGTGAGCTACCAGCCAGTCGCCGAATTGAACGCCGCCCCACGCCGAGGCGCCCAGCGCCAGCAGCAGTGCGGCGAGCATGACTCGCCAAGACATCTCCAACCCTCCGCGCCGGCGGCGACAGGCACGCCGCAGGCGGGGCCGGTAGGCGTCACGGGCGCGTCAGTAGACAAGATGGCGAATCTTGCCACCGACCCCGCAGGGGTCGTGAGTAATGTCCTGTAATGGAAAATATCGCCGCGAAAGACGCCTGAAAGCGTGGCGGCGCGGGCAGCAGGCCATTGCCGCGGCGAATCACCGCCGCGGCAAGGTCATTGAACCTTGCTCGGGCATTCCGCGATGGTGCCCCAGGCCTGGTTGGGCCCGCAGTACTTGTTGCGGGCATTCCAGGAGCAGGTGGGACGGTCGAAAAAGCCCATCGACGCGCACTGCGACAGTTCGTGCTTGAGCGCGTCCTGCCAGCCCTTGGCGGCCGGGCTGCTGTTGGCCATGGCCTGTTGCTGGCGCGGGGTGGGCATGTCGATGGCCTGCACCATGGTCGACTGCGTCACCGTGCGCGATGCCTGGATCTGCGCGTACTGCTGCGCGGCCTGCTGGGTCTGAGCCTGCTGCGTGGCCAGGTCCAGCGTACTGATGTCGTTGCCGGTAGGCAGCGGGACGTTGGTCTCGGACGCAATCTGGCGCGCCTGGTCCATGGTGATGGTGTCGCGCGAGATCTGCACCAGCGGATCATGCACGGTGTCGAACAGGGACACCATATTGACTTGCCAATCGGCATCGGCCGGTTTGTCCGGTACGCCCAGCGTACCGTCCACGCGCGGTTGCGGCGGCTGGGCCAGATACGGGCGGCCGTTTGCATCCAGGATGGCTTCGTCCGCCCCGCCATTCTGGCCAGGTGCCGGAGCGGCCGGCGGCGCATGGGCCACCAACCAATCGCCGAACTGGATTCCGCCCCACGCGGCAGCGCCCAGCGCTACCAGCAGTGTTGCGAACAATACTCGCCAAGACATTCCTAACCTCTCGCGTCTCTGGGGGGGACAGTAATCGTATCAGGCCTGGAGTTTGTCGCCGAAGACACGGCCACCGTGCTCACGCATGGCATGGAATTTCACATCTGGATATAACTCTTCCGCCACTCGTAACTGGGCGGGAGAAGTCACCAGGAAGGCCGCGGCGTCCACGACATCATAGGCGATGTGCGCGGCATTGGCATCCATGAACTTGCGCAGCGCCTTGGGATCTTCCGACGTAATCCAACGGGCCATGGTGTAACGCGACGGCATCAGCCGGGCGTCGGCGTTGTACTCGGCCTTCAGGCGGTGGGCCACCACTTCGAACTGCAACTGGCCGACCGCGCCCAGCAGCATGGCGCCGCCGGCGGCGACGGGGCGGAAGACCTGGATCGCGCCTTCCTCGCCCAGTTGCACCAGGCCGGTACGCAATTGCTTGGTGCGCAGCGGGTCCTTCACTTCCACGGCCTGGAACAGTTCCGGAGCAAAGAACGGCAGGCCGGTGAACTGCAGTTGTTCGCCTTCGGTCAGCACGTCGCCCAGTTGCAGCACGCCATGGTTGGGAATGCCGATGACATCGCCGGCATAGGCTTCGTCCAGCAGCTCGCGCCGCTGGGACAGGAAGGACACCACGTTGTTCGGCCGCATTTCCTTGTTGGTGCGGCTGACCTTCAGGCGCATGCCGCGTTCGAAACGGCCGGAGCAGACCCGCACGAAGGCGACGCGGTCGCGATGCGCCGGGTCCATATTGGCCTGTACCTTGAAGACCACGCCGCTGAAGCGGGGCTCTTCGGGCTGGACCTCGCGCTGCAGCGACTGGCGGGCACCGGGGCGCGGCGCCATGTCGACCAGCGCGTCCAGCACCTCCTGCACGCCGAAATTATTGATGGCCGAGCCGAAGAACACCGGCGTCTGGCGGCCAGCCAGGAATTCGGCCTCGTCGAAGGGCGGCGCGGCTTCGTTGATCAAGGCGATTTCGCCGTTGGCCTGGTCGAAGGCGCTGCCGAAGCGCTGGGCGATTTCCGGATTACCCAGTCCCTGGATGAACTCGTCATCGCCACCGCGGCGTTCCTGGCCCGCACGGAACAGGCGCATGCGGTCCTGGCGGATGTCGAACACGCCGCCGAAGGCCTTGCCCATGCCCACCGGCCAGGAGAACGGCACCGTGTCCATGCCCAGGTGCGATTCGATTTCCGACAACAAGTCCAGCGGCTCGCGCACTTCGCGGTCCATCTTGTTGATGAAGGTGATGATGGGCGTGTTGCGCGCGCGGCAGACCTGCAGCAGGCGCTTGGTCTGCGGCTCCACGCCGTTGGCGGCGTCGATCACCATCAGGGCGGCGTCCACCGCCGTCAGCACGCGGTATGTGTCTTCCGAGAAGTCCTGGTGACCCGGGGTGTCGAGCAGATTGATGACGCAGTCGCGATATTCCATCTGCATCACCGACGAAGCCACCGAGATGCCGCGCTGCTTTTCGATTTCCATCCAGTCCGAAGACGCGTGGCGGCTGGCCTTGCGGGCCTTGACGCTGCCGGCGATCTGGATCGCGCCCGCGAACAGCAACAGCTTTTCGGTCAGCGTGGTCTTGCCCGCGTCAGGGTGGGAAATGATGGCGAAGGTGCGGCGGCGCGCGACTTCTTGTTGGATATTCATCTAGGCATTCTCTACGGAAGCGATTCGCGGCGGCCGCATCAGCTGGCGCGCCGGAAGGTTGCCAGGAACAGGCCGGCGGCGATGAAGAGCGAGCCGAATACGCGGTTCATCCAGCGGATGTGGCGCGGGCTGCGCAGCAGCCGCAGCACGCGCGCGGCCAGCAGGGTGTACACGGCCATCGCCACCAGGTCGGTGAAGGCCAGGGTGCCGCCGATGGCGGCGTATTGCGGTGTCAGGGCGTGCGCCGGATCGATGAACTGCGGCACCACGGCCAGCAGGAAGACCGTGCCCTTGGGATTGCTGGCATTGACCAGGAAACCCCGCAGCACCAGCGCCCACACGGAAACGTGCGCCGGATTGCCGGTGTCCACCGCGACCGGGGCGGCGTCGGTGCGGAACTGGCGCCAGCCCAGATAGATCAGATAGGCCACGCCCAGGTACTTGACGCAGGCGAAGGCCAGTTCCGACGTGGCGAGTACGGCGCCCAGCCCCACCCCGACCACCACGAACTGGAACAGGATGCCGCTGATCAGCCCGACCGTATTCCAATACCCGCGCGCAAAACCGTACTTCAGTCCGGAGGACATGGCGGAAATGGCACCCGCCCCGGGCGAAAACGAAATCGCCCAGGATGCGAGGAAGAAAGTCAGCCAGGTGGAGAGGGTCATGGCCTTGCTTGGACTATACGTTGAACGATTCTTTGAACGGCTCTTCGGACCAAAGCGGACGGTGCCGGATTATTTCGACAGCAGCGCGGGGCGGCGGGCGCCGTCCGCGCGCCGGGCCATGGGCGCGGCCGGCCGGTTGTCGGCCTGGCGCGCCGGCGCCGGACGACGGCCTTCGCCGCCGTTGCGCGGCGCGGCGCTGGGGCCGCTGCCATTGCCGCCACGGGCTTCCGCGCCGGCACGGCCCGGGCCATTGCGCGGCGCCTGGCCGTTGCGAGCGCCCGCGCCCGCCGCTGCGGGACGGCCATTGCCAGCGCCGGCACCACCCTGGCCGTTGCTGGAGCGACCGGAACCATTGCCACCGCCGTTGCCACCGCGGCTGCCGCCATTGGCCGAACGGCCGCTGCCCTGGCCGGCGCGACCGCCGCCGCCCTGGGCGGAACGGCCGCCGTTGCGGCCGGAGCCGTTACGGAAGCCACGGCCTTCGCGTTCGTCGTCGTCATCCTCACGCTCGTGCGTCGGTCCGCCGACGGGAGGCGTCCAGCCCTGCACCTCGACACGGTCGATAGGCTTGCGGATCAGTTTCTCGATGGCTCGCAGCAGCTTCACTTCGCTGGGGTCGACCAGCGAAATGGCGGCACCGGTGGCACCGGCGCGGCCCGTGCGGCCGATGCGGTGCACGTAATCCTCCGGCACGTTGGGCAGCTCGAAGTTGACGACCTGCGGCAGCTGGTCGATGTCCAGGCCGCGCGCGGCGATGTCGGTGGCGACCAGCACGGTCACGCTGCTGTCCTTGAAGCCGGCCAGCGCGCGGGTGCGCGCACCCTGGCTCTTGTTGCCGTGGATGGCGGCGGCGCTCAGGCCGTCCTTGACCAGTTTCTCGGCCAGGCGGTTGGCGCCGTGCTTGGTGCGGGTGAAGACCAGCACCTGGTGCCAGCCGCTTTCACGGATGATGTGGCTGATCAGGTCGCGCTTGTGGTGCTGTTCGACCAGGTGCATGGTCTGGGTGACCAGCTCGGTGGCGGTGTTGCGCGGTGTTACCGAGACTTCGCCCGGATTGTTGAGAACGCCACGCGCCAGCGTACGGATCTCGTCCGAGAACGTGGCCGAGAACAGCAGGTTCTGCCGCTTGGCCGGCAGCAGGGCCAGAACGCGGCGGATGTCGCGGATGAAGCCCATGTCCAGCATGCGGTCGGCTTCGTCCAGCACCAGGATTTCCACGCCCGACAGGTCCACCGTCTTCTGGCCGGCGTGATCCAGCAGGCGGCCCGGCGTGGCGACCAGGATGTCCAGCGGCTTGCGCAGCGCGCTGATCTGCGGATTGATGTTGACGCCGCCGAACATCACCATGGACTTCAGCGAGGAATACTTGCCATAGGTCTGCACCGATTCCTCGACCTGCGCGGTCAGTTCACGCGTCGGGGTCAGGATCAGGCAGCGCGGGCGGCCGGGCTTGCGCACGGTGGCGGGCGCCTGCATCAGGCGGTGCAGGATGGGCAGGGTGAAGCCCGCGGTCTTGCCGGTGCCGGTCTGGGCCGCGGCCAGCAGGTCACCGCCTTGCAGCACCAGCGGAATGGCCTGGGCCTGGATGGGCGTCGGCGCGGTGTAGCCGGTGTCGGCAATGGCGCGCAAAAGGGAATCAGCCAGCCCGAGGTCGGCAAAGGTGGTATTGGCAGTCAAGTACAACTCCAGCGGCAGCCTGTCGCTCAAGTTGAGAGACTCCAATCAAGGCGGACGGAAACAGGAGAAAAGGAAGACCCGGCGGGCCATCGCTTCATGGCGGCGAACGCCGCGCATGGGATGTGTGCCGATTGGCATTGCACACGGCGCGCATTGTAGCTGAACACAGATGGCCATCATGGCAGGGATGGCGTTTTGTGCATCGTTGCCTTCTGTAACTGTTTGCTGACATTAAGTACGTTTTCAGCAGTACGGCTGAATTTGTAACACCTATAATCCCGGCCTTGAATCAACCGGGAAAGTGGAAGCCTCATGAAAAAGTCGCTAGGAGTCGTGGTAGGCGTGGTTGTGATTGCCGGCGTGGCCTGGGTGGGCGCGTCCTGGTACACCGGTCAGCGCGTCGAAGCCGTGGTGCGCCAGGGCGTGGACGAAGGCAATGCCAAGATTCAAACGTTCATGCCGAACGCCAAGATCAAGATCGCGGTGGATTCCATCGAACGGCACGTCTTTTCGTCGGATATCCAGTACAGCCTGACCATCCAGGGTGTGCCCGTCGAAGAGGGCAAGCCCGTGAAGGATGTCGCCATCCTGCTGCACGACCATGTGGAGCACGGCCCCTTTCCCCTGGCTCGGCTGAAGAGCGGCGCGCTGGCGCCGGTAATGGCCACCAGCGCGTTCGAGCTGGTCAATAACGACACCGTGAAGAACTGGTTCGAATTGACCAAGGGCGTGGCGCCGTTCTCCGGCAATGCCACCATCCACTACAATCGCGATGTGGCCGGCAACATGGTGGTGCAGCCGCTCGACATGCAGCGTCCCGACGCCGACCTGAAGTTCTCCGGGATGAACCTGCAGGTCGCGGTGGAGTACGCCACCAAGGCCGCCAAGGTCTCGGGCACGGTGGACTCGGTTGCCATGAAAATCAAGGACCCCAATGCGCCGGGCGATGTCCAGATCACGGGCGTGTCCGTGAACAGCGATATGCACCAGGGGCAGGTGGGCCTGCAGGTGGGCACCAACCAGCTGGCGGTCAAGCAGATCCGTGTGGTGCATGCCGACGACCCGGCCATCGTGCTGAACAACTACACGCAGAACGCCGAGTTGACCGAAGGCGCCACCGGCCTGGCCGTGCGCGCCGTGTACGACGTGGGCATGATCAATCTGGGCGGCCAGGACATCGCCGGCGTGCGTCTGGGCTTTGGCGCGCGCAATCTGGCGGCGGAAGCGGTCAAGACCCTGGCCGAGCTGTATGGCAATGTGCTGACCCGCGTAATGAAGCAGAAGGCGGGCGAGGATCCGGACCAGGCGTTCGACCTGCCGCCGGAAGAGCGGCAGAAGGCAATGGTCGCGGGTAAGGCCCTGCTGGCGGGCAATCCGACGATCTTCGTCGATCCGATCCTGATCCACAACGCCAAGGGCGAGTCGCGCTTCAACCTGTCGGTGGACCTGGGCGATCCGGGAGCGACGGATCAACCCATCGACCAGATGGTCACCAAGCTCCTGCGCAAGGTCGACGCCAAGCTGGTCGTGTCGACGCCCATGGTCAACAGCATTCTTGCGCAGCAGATGCAGCAGCAAGCCGGGCTGGATGCCGCCACCGCGCAGAAGCAGGCCGAAGCCACCACCCAGGCGCTGGCGCAGATGGCGCTGGCGACCGGTTATCTGAGCAAGGACGGCGACAATATCGTGGGCACGCTGGCCTATGCCGACAAGGTGGTCGACCTGAACGGCAAGAAGATGCCGGTGGACGAATTCGCCATGCTGGTCCTCAGCATGACGATGGGCATGCATCCGTCTGATGATGGCATGGACGAGGAAGAACTCGACGATGGCGACGCCGACGAAGGCGACGAGCCGGCCGACGAAGCCGTACCGGCGGTGCCGGCGCCGGCGCCCCGCGGCGGTGCGCGCAGGTAATCCGCGCCCTTTAGCGTAAGTACGAATCGGCCGGGAGCGATCCCGGCCGATTTTTTTCGGCTACGCTTCCAACCTTTCCCCTTTCATTGCTCTTGGGGCGGTCTGGCGGCCGCTTTGAAAATACCCATGTCCCAATTCCCCTTCGATGCCGTCCTGTTCGATTGCGACGGCGTACTGGTCGATTCCGAAGGAATCACCAACCGCATCCTTACCGCCATGCTCGGCGAGATGGGCTGGCAGCTCAGCCTGGAAGAGACACTGCGGATTTTCCTGGGCAAGACAGTGATGGATGAAGCCCCGCGCATCCAGGCCGAGACCGGCCACCTGATCGATGACGCGTGGATAGAGCGCTTCCGCGAACGCCGCAACGCCGCGCTGGAAGCGGAGCTGCTACCCATACCTGGCGCGCCCGAAGCCGTACGCGCGGTCCACGCGGCCGCGCGGGGCCGTATCGCCGTGGCTTCCGGCGCGGACCGCTACAAGCTTTACCTGCAACTGGCCAAGGCCGGTTTGCAGGACTACTTCGGTGACAACGTGGTGAGTGGCCAGGAACAGCCGCGCAACAAGCCCTGGCCCGATGTATACCTGGCCGCCGCGCGCGCGCTGGATGCGGATCCCCGGCGTTGCGCCGTGGTGGAAGACTCGGTCACCGGCGCGCGTGCCGGCGTGGCCGCGGGCGCCACCGTTTTCGGTTACAGCCCAGGCGGGCCGAACCACAGTAGTTCCAAGGCCCTGCTGGAAGTGGGCGTGGCGCATGTCATGCGCGATATGCGTGAACTGCCCGCCCTGCTGGCGGCCTGGCAGGCCTGATCAGCCGCCCGCCGCGGCGCAGACCTCTTCGGCCGGATTGTTCCGCGCCGGTTGGGTGGATGCGGCGCGGCGCGTGGCGCGCATCAACCACATCGCCACGATCAGGGCCAATGCCAGCACGGCCGTTGCCGCCCAGCCCAGCGCGCCCAGGCCGTAGCTGTTGATCACGCGGCCACCCAGGGCCGCGCCCACGCCGATGCCGATATTCGCGCCGGAGATGTTCAAGGACGCCGCGAAGGCCGCCGCATGCGGTGCCGCCTTCATCACCCGGGCGTGGCACACGATGAACAGGGCCGACTGCGCGACGCCCCACAAAGCCAGGGCAAACGCCAGCCACAGCGGCGTGTGGATCACCGGCACCATGACCAGCAGGCCCACCGCCATGATGACGCTGAACAGTGCAGTGGCGCCGATGGGGCTGCGGTCCACCATGCGGCCCCCCAACGTATTGCCGATCAGGCCGACCGCGCCGAAGGCCATCATGGACCAGCCCACGACCTGGCCGTTGAAGCCGGCCAGACGTTCCAGCATGTCGGCCAGATAGGTGTACGCGGTGAACATGCCCGTGAAAACCAGCAGGGAAAGCAGTACATGCCCGACCAGCAGGGGATCGCGCAGGCTGCGCAACTGCGTGGCCAGGGAACCGGCGTGGGCGCTGGCCTGCACTGCCGGCATGAAGCGTTGCAGCAGTCCCGCCTTGGCGAACGACAACACCGCCAGCACCGCGAAAGCCGCGCGCCAGCCGAAAGCATCGGCGATGAGGACGCCGATGGGAATCCCCAGCACGGTCGCCACGACGATGCCGAACGCCACCATGGACACGGCGCGGCCGGCCTTCGCCGGTCCCACCAGGCTGATGGCCGTGTCGCTGGACAGAGACCAGAACACGGGCAGCGCCAGCGCGGGCACGAAGCGGGCGATGCTCATGATGTAGATATTGGGTGCCCACGCCGCCACCACATTGGCCACGCCGAAGATGGCCAGCGCGCCGACGAACACCCGCTTGCGCGGCAGCGACGCCATCAGCGCGGTCGAGAAGGGGCCGGTCGCGGCTACCGTGAAGGCGAACAAGGACACCAGCAGGCCGGCTTGCGCGACGTCCACACCCAGGTCGCGGGCAAGCGCGGGCAGCAGGCCGATGATGACGAATTCGGTGGTGAGGATCGTAAAGCCGGCGGCGGAGAGAAGCAGTATGGGCAACAGCATGGGCAATGCGCGCGTGCCGTGGCAGGCGCGCCTATATCGTCTCAGATAGGTGGGCGGGGAAAAGAAAACCGGGCAAATGCCCGTGGCGGGGTCATAGCTTGCGATCACCGCTTGTGACCACAGCGTGCAATCACAGCTTGCCATCGCAGCCTGCGATCGCAGACCGATTCGGCCAGTGCTGGAAGCTTAAGGGAAACCCCGAGGGGGAAAAAGCGTTGGCTGTCGGCAACTTTTGTCGAACAGCGCCGACAATGCCGCCGGCAAATTCCGAGCGGCGCGCCGATGCGCGCCGCTGGTGCCAGCGTTGATGTCATGCCGGTGTCATCGCGATTGCACGGCAGAGGCGCTATCGCACGCGGGCCGGCGCGCCGCGTTTCCTACTCTTGGATCTCGAACCCGTTGTGCCGGCGTGGCCGGCAGCGCGCTTCAACCGCGCACGGATTCGATGCGATGAACGTGCTCGTGGCGGAAGCGGAAGCGCTGCTTGAGCACGCGGCCATTTTCCGTGGTGCACGGCACCAGGTCCGTGGTGTAGGTCGTCGCGCCGTTGAACGGCGTGTTGTAGATGACACGAGCGGCGATGCCGGGCCCGTGCTCCAGTTGCAGATGAACGATGTCGCCCACGTGGATGGGGGTGTTGTCCAGCGTATGGCTGGCGCGGCGGGTCAGTCGAGGTTGCATGGTGGTCATGTTGGGTACTCCAATCTAGCTATGTGTTGTTATGGCCCGCATCGTGCGGGCATTTCATGGTTTGCCGGACCCGAAGTCCAGCGTCGTATCGCGGTCTGCCGGAGAAAGCTCACCGTCGCAGATCTTGCGATCCGGTCGCCACGCCAGCCTGGACCAAGGTCGCGGCATGGATGGCACTCGTCATATGTTGTCCCAGTTACGTGACGGGAACATTGCTGCGGATGGCCTAATAGACTCGTCCGTAAGGATGAGGCAGCCAGGCCGTGCACGCCACGTAAAAGCGCAAAAACAGACGTAGAAGCCGGCGCAAAAGGCAGGCGCAAACCCAAGTGCAAAAGAAATCGCACGGGCAAGCCCGCAAGCCATTGCACAAGCGCTGCAAGAACCGACCGCAGCGGTTTCGAATCAAAAGACGTCTGGAATTTCGGTGCCTGATGCCGTGCTCACTAGGAGCAGCCCGGCATGATCCCGAAAACTGATTCGGTGGGACGACAACGGGGACGTTTTCTACGCCAGCGGATTTCCGTGTTTTTTATGGAGGACGGGGAAATCGCCAACGCGTTTCGCTGTGAGCACCAGCCCCTGAGAGGCTTGAATGCTACGCTCAGAAATAACGAGCTTTTTGGACTTTACGTGATCTGCCTGCAAAAGTCAACATCTTTGTTCCAACCTCGCCCTTTTAACGCCAAGGCAGGGGCGAGCCCCGGCAAGCGGGTCCGTACGAACGCTAGAATGCCCCATTGCGCGACAGCGTCCGCCAGCGCATTCGTGGAGCTACCGGCCACCATGGCCCAGACCGATCCCCATCGCAATCCCAAGCCCGCTCTCATCCTCGCCCTCCGCCTGGATCCCGCGCGCGATTCGCGCAAGCGGACACGTTGCCGTTGAAGACAGGCGCCAACTCCCCCTCGTCGGCCGCCTCCGGCACCCTGGACGACATGTGGCTGGCGGAAACGCTGCGCCTGCGCGAAGAACATTGGGGGCCGGTGGATGACGCGCAGGCGGTGCGCCGGGCGCGGCTGGCGCCCGGTCCCCTGCCGCAACGCGTTCTGCTGCGGGCGCGTCTGCTCGGACGGCAGACCGGGCTGGATGCTTGCCTGGTCTCCTGGCGCCGCGCCGCCGGCATCGGCCTGGCGCTGCTGGCGTGCATAGGCCTGATGGCCGGTATCGGCGCGGCGCTGGGCGCGCTGGGTGATGGCAGCCGTGCGGTCAACGTCCTGCATGCCCTGGGGGCTTTGCTGGGGCTGCATGCCCTGACTTTCCTGTTCTGGCTGGGCGCCGGCGCCGTGACGCCGCGTGGCGCGATCCACGGCCTTGCCCGTGTCTGGCTGTGGGCCAGCCGGCGCCTGGCGCGCGGTCCGGATGCGGGCTTGGCCGCGCAGGCCCTGCTGAGCCTGCTGGCGCGTGGCGGCGGCTTGCGCTGGCTGTTCGGGGCGGTCAGCCATCTGGTGTGGCTGCTGGCGCTGACCGCCGCGCTGGCGACATTGCTGCTGGTGCTGTCTACCGCCAGCTATCGCTTCATCTGGGCCACGACCTTGCTGGAACCGCAGACCTTCGTGCGCCTGACGGACCTGCTCGGGTGGCTACCGGCGCGGCTGGGTTTCAGCGTGCCGGATGCCGCCCTGGTGGCGGCCAGCGACGGCACTCGCGAATTACCCGCGCTGGCGCAAGCACAGTGGTCGATGTGGCTGATCGGCGCGCTGGTGATCTACGGCATCCTGCCGCGTCTGCTGGCATGGTTGCTCAGTGTATTCATGCTTAGACGGGCCCTGGCCGGCCTGCGGCTGGATCTGGAACTGCCGGGGTATGCCGGCCTGGCTTCCCGTCTGGCGCCCGTCGACATCCTGGATGACGACGCACCGGCGCCGCCTCCGGGCTTGGGTTCACCGTTGGGCCACGCCAGCGCCGCCGCCGTGGGCGCGGTGCCCACGCTGGTCGGGCTGGAGCTCGCGCCGGATCTACCCTGGCCTCCCGTGCCCTTGCCCCCGACCGTGGCCGACGGTGGCAACCTGGACACGCGTGAACAACGCCGCAAGCTGCTCGACGCCCTGGCGGCGCGGCCTGCTCTGCGCCTGTTGATCGCCTGCGACACCAGGCAGACGCCGGATCGCGGCGCGCTGGCCTTGATCGCCGAATTGTCCGCGGTCGCGCGGGATACACGCCTTTGGCTGCTGGGCGTGTCCGCTCTTACCGAGCCCGAACCCGCAGCCGCAGCCGGAACTTTAGCCGCGACTGGAGCTGCAACCGAAGCCGCAACCGGAGCCGCCATCGGGGCTGCAACCCAAACCGTTGCCGCAGTCGAAGCTAAAGCCTCTGCCACCCCCGCCGCCATTGCCCTCGCCGCGCTGCCATCGCGTGCCGCGGCGTGGCGCGAACAATTACGCGCAGCCGGTGTGGCGGATGAAGATCTGCTGTACGAAGCCGAGCCGGCGCTGCGCTGGCTGGAGGCCGACCATGGATGATGTGTCCGACGATTCCCTCGGCCCGACCCCCGGCGCGGCGCCGGCCGCGGCATCGCAGCCGCCCGGTCTACCGGTGGACGGAGCACCGGCGCCCGCCGACCGTCCGCTGCAGATCGCCTTGGTCGGCCATACCAATACTGGCAAGACGTCCCTGCTGCGCACGTTGACCCGCGACGCCGGCTTCGGCGAAGTCGCGGACGCGCCTGGCACCACGCGCCGCGTGCAAGGGGCGCAGTTGCGCCTGGACGGCCGGCCGGTGCTGGCCTGGTACGACACACCGGGTATGGAAGACAGCGTGGCCCTGCTCGATTACGTCGATCGCCTGGCCGGCACGGAAAGGCTGGACGGGCCCGCCCGCATCCGCCGTTTCCTGGGCGCGCCCGAGGCCCGCGGGCGCTTCGAACAAGAGGCGCGTGTGCTCGGCAAGATGCTGGACTGCGATGCCGCGCTGTATGTGATCGACGCGCGCGACCCCGTGCTGGCCAAGCATCTGGACGAACTGGCGCTGCTGGCGGCCTGCGGCAAACCGCTGCTGCCGGTATTGAATTTCGTGCGCGCGCCGGCGCATCGCGCGCAGCAGTGGCGCGAAGCCATGGCGCGGCTGGGGCTGCACGCCTTGGTCGAGTTCGACACGGTGGCGCCGCCGCTGGACGGCGAACGCCAGTTGTACATGCGCCTGGGCATGCTGCTGGATGCGCATGCGGCCAGGCTGCAGGCCTTGTCAGACCACCTCATGCAGCAGCGACTGGATCGTCGCAAAGCAGCTGGTCGCCTCGCGGCCGGCATGCTGCTGGACGTTGCCGCCTTGCGGCTTAGCGTCGCGTCCGACCAAGAGGCGCTGCGTGCTGGCGCGCGCGATCTGCAGGACCGCGTGCGTCAGCGCGAACATGCCTGCATCGATGCCTTGCTCGCACTCTACAACTTTCGCCGTGAAGACTATGCGGCCGAGGCCTTGCCACTGGCCGGCGAACGCTGGGGCATGGATCTTTTCCACCCACAGGCCTTGAAGGATGCCGGCGTCAGCGTCGGCATGGGCGTGGCCGCCGGCGCCATGGCGGGTGCCGCGGTGGATCTGATGCTGGCGGGTGTCAGCCTGGGCACGGCGGCGCTGGTGGGTGCCGCGACGGGCGGCTTGTGGCAAAGCGCCACGCGCTATGGCCAGCGCCTGCTCGGCAAACTGCGCGGTTATCGCGAGTTGAGCATCGACGACGCCGTATTACGGCTGCTGGCCCTGCGCGCGCGCGGATTGATCAATGCGCTGGACCAGCGCGGCCACGCGGCACGCGACCCGCTGCGCCTGGCCGAGGCGCAAAACGAAGGCGATCAAAGTTGGCGTGACGGCAAGCTGGCGCCGGAATTGAAGGAAGCGCGCAGCAAGCCCGAATGGTCCACGCTCAATCCGGGGCACGAGGACAGCCCACGCCGTGCCGCCGCCCTGCGCGCCCTGGGTGAGCACGTATTGCGCGCGGATGCCAACGCATGAGACTGGGAATGATGGTGCCGGCTAGAGGAATCGAACCCCCGACCTTCGCATTACAAGTGCGCTGCTCTACCAACTGAGCTAAGCCGGCTTTGAGCGGTCCGCCGAAGGAGGCGGACCGCAAGGGACGCGTATTGTAAACGTCTATGGGCCGTTGCGGCCGACGATAGCGGCGGCGCTTATTTCACGATCGTCAAACGCGGCCGCGGCGGGGGATCGTCGCTGGGCGGGCCATCATCTTGCGATTCGGCCTGGCCGTCCGGCGTATCCGGCGTGGGGTTCTCGCCTTCCGCGGCCGGCTCGTCGGTCTGCACCTCGAAGCCCATGCCGGCGCCCGTCTCGCGCGCATAGATCGCGCTGACAGCCCCGATAGGCACTGACACGTCTTCCACGATTCCGCTGAAGCGGGCCTGGAATTCGATCAGGTCGTTGCCCAGCCGCAGCTGGTTGGTGGCCAGGTTGCCGATATTCAGCGTGATCTGGCCATCGCGCACATGCGCCGGCGGCACCATGGTGCGGGCGTTCACCTGCACCACGATGTACGGGGTATAGCCGTTATCCGTGCACCACTCGTGCAGGGCGCGGATCAAATACGGCTTGGTCGACGATTCACCCATGCCGATCCTTAGCGACGCATCACTTTTTCAGACGGGGTCAGCGCTTCGATGTAAGCCGGACGCGAGAAAATGCGCTCGGCGTACTTCTGCAGCGGGGCCGCGTTCTTGGGCAGTTCGATGCCGTAGTGATCCAGGCGCCACAGCAAGGGAGCCACGGCCACGTCCAGCATGGAGAACTCGTCGCCCAGCATGTACTTGTTCTTCAACAGCATGGGCGCCAGTTGAGCCAGACGGTCGCGGATGTTCTGGCGGGCACGGTCCAGACGCTTCTCGTCCGGCTTGCTGTTGCGGTCTTCCAGTTCCGACACGTGCACGAACAGTTCCTTTTCGAAGTTGAACAGGAACAGGCGGGTGCGCGCACGCATCACCGGATCGGCCGGCATCAGCTGCGGGTGCGGGAAGCGCTCATCGATGTATTCATTGATGATGTTCGATTCGTACAGCACCAGGTCGCGTTCAACCAGGATGGGCACCTGGCCATAGGGATTCATGACCGAGATGTCTTCGGGCTTGTTGTACAGATCGATGTCCCGGATTTCAAAATCCATGCCTTTTTCGAACAGCACAAAGCGGCAGCGTTGCGAAAACGGACACGTGGTTCCGGAATAAAGCACCATCATGGCGATAAGTCCTTGTATGAAAAGCGAAAGGCCAGCGCCGCCAATCTAGCAGGCGCTGGCCCCAATTGCCAGGGGGGCAGCAAGGGCGATGCTGCCCACGGAGGCTCCAGGAGCCCCGCCAGCCCCCGGCGGGGCAAGCTGGTTTACCGGACGTGCTTCCAATAGGAAGCATTAAGGCGCATGGCCACGACCAGGAAGAGACCCAGGAATAGCAACACCCAAACGCCCAAAGCCTTGCGGAATTGAGCGACAGGTTCGGCCATCCAGGTCAGGAATGCACTGAGGTCGGCGGCGTCATTGTCGTACTGGGCGGTAAGCGCCGGGTTCGAGGCTTTGAACGTCGCGTTGAAGCTTTCACTGCCATGGAAATGCTCGACCGCTTCTTTCTTTACGGTGGCAAAACCCTGCGCATCATAAACGGTGGTTGTACGTTCCCAGCCGGGTTCGCCTCCCTTGCCTTCGACTTCGTGCATGGCCACCGTTGTCAACTCACGCGGACCTTGGCGTTCCCAGAGCACGTGCGGCATGCTCACATTAGGGTACACCAGGTTATTCCAGCCGGTCGGCCGGCTGGTATCGCGGTAGAAAGAACGCAGATAGGCGTAAATATAATCGGTTCCGGGCTGTCCTGCAGTCTGGGACTTGGCCCGGGCGATGACGGACAGGTCCGGCGGGGTGGTGCCGAACCACTTCTTGGCGTCCTTGGGCTGCATGGCCACCGTCATCAGATCGCCCACTTTCTCGCCCGTGAACATCAGATTCTTGGTGATCTGCTCGTCGGTCAGGCCGATATCGTGCAGCTTGTTGTAGCGCATCGAACTGGCCGCATGGCAGTTCAGGCAATAGTTGACGAAGAGTTTGGCCCCGTTTTGCAGGGCCGCCATGTCGTTCGAACGGTCCGGTGCCCGATCCAGGGGGTATCCACCTTCCGCCGCCTGCGCGGCGGTACACGCGAGCATCATCGCCGCGGCAACCATCAGCTTCTTGATCATGATCATTCCGTTTCGGGTCCTGGGGCTCAGTGGGCGTGAAAAACGACGCGGTCGGGGACGGGCTTGAAGGTGCCCAGACGGCTCCAGACCGGCATCAACAGGAAAAACGCCAGGTAGTAGAGCGTGCCGATCTGCGATGTCAGGTTCAGCGCGGGCGATGGCGGCTGCGTGCCGACATAACCGAGGACCACGAAATTGATCATGAAAATGGCGTAAAGCACCTTGTGCCAATCGGGCCGGTAGCGGATCGACTTGACCGGGGAATGGTCCAGCCACGGCAGGAAGAACAGGATGACCACGGTGCCGCCCATGGCGACCACGCCCCAGAACTTGGCGTCCAGGACGCGCAACAACACGGCGACGGCCACCAGGATGACCGGCACGATCACGCGCCACACCCCCTTGAAGTTGCCTTTGAAGAACAGCGCGATGGCGCCCAGCAGCGCGGCGCCGGACAACACCCAGGTGAAGTCGTCGGTGGTCGCGCGCAACATCGAATAGAAGGGCGTGAAATACCACACCGGTGCGATGTGCGGGGGCGTCTTCAGCGAGTCGGCGGGGATGAAGTTGTTGTACTCGAGGAAGTAGCCGCCCATCTCCGGACCGAAGAACACGATGGCGGCGAACACGATCAGGAAGCCCGCCACACCGACGATGTCATGCACCGTGTAATACGGGTGGAAAGGTACCCCGTCCAGCGGCCGGCCAAAGCGGTCCTTCGGACCCTGCTTGATTTCCACGCCGTCCGGGTTGTTCGATCCGACTTCATGCAAGGCCACCAGGTGCGCCGCCACCAGGCCCACCAGCACCAGCGGAATGGCGATGACGTGGAAGGCGAAGAAGCGGTTCAGCGTGGCATCGGACACGACGTAGTCGCCGCGGATGAAGATGGCCAGGTCCGGTCCGATGAAAGGAATGGCGGAGAACAGGTTCACGATCACCTGCGCGCCCCAGTACGACATCTGGCCCCAGGGCAGCAGATAGCCGAAGAAGGCCTCGCCCATCAGACAGAGGAAAATCGCCACGCCGAAGATCCACACCAGTTCGCGCGGCTTGCGGTACGACCCATAGAACAGGCCGCGCAGCATATGCATGTAGACCACCACGAAGAACATCGACGCGCCGGTCGAGTGCATGTAGCGGATCAGCCAGCCGCCGGGCACTTCGCGCATGATGTATTCGACGGACTGGAACGCACGTTCCGCGTCGGGCTTGTAGTGCATCACCAGGAAGATGCCGGTGGTGATCTGGATCACCAGCACCAGCAGCGCCAACGAGCCGAAGAAATACCAGAAGTTGAAATTCTTCGGGGCGTAGTACTCGGAAAGATGTGCCTTCCAGGTTGCGGTGGCAGGGAAGCGCCTGTCCACCCAACCCAGCAAACCTGTTGTCTCGACGTGTTTCTCGCCAGCCATGAAGCCGCTCCTTTGCTATACGTGGCGGGTTCCCCGCCCGGCGTATCTGATTCTTGTGTGCGCAGGCACACCCCTTTGCCGAGGGGCGTGGATCCTAGGCTTTGTTGTCTTCGTCCACACCGATGACGATGCGGGCGTCGGTCAAATACTGATACGGAGGCACTTCGAGGTTGTCCGGCGCGGGCTTGTTCTTGAATACGCGGCCGGCGAGGTCGAAGGTGGAGCCATGGCAGGGGCAGAGAAAGCCGCCCTCCCAATTGGAAGGCAGGCCGCCCGCGCCACCGGTCTCGAAGTGAGCGGTCGGTGAACAACCCAGGTGCGTGCAGATGCCGACGCAAACGAACAGCTCGGGCTTGCGTGAGCGGTATTCGTTTTCGGCATACGCGGGCGTGAAGCCCGGACGCTTGGATTGCGGGTCGGCAACGAGCGGGTCGTTGACCTTGAGGCCTTCCAGCTGTTCTTTCGAACGATGAATGATCCAGACTGGCTTGCCGCGCCATTCGACCGTGATCATCTGGCCGACGGGAATATCGCCAACGTTGACTTCAACGGGAGCGCCGGCCGCGCGGGCCTTGGCGGAGGGGGCAAAGGTACTGATAAAGGGCACGGCGGTTGCTACCCCTGCAACGCCACCCAGAGCACAGGCTGTTGTTACCCAAAAACGTCTAGATGGATCCGGCGGCAAATTGGTGGGTACTGCGCCTTCATCATCTCCATGCACCATCGTGTTCTGACTCATCTTCCATCCTTGTTATGCGACCGCGGCCCGTTAGGCAACGGTGTGTAGCATCCCCCCTTAAAAGGGGTGTGGATATGTGGCTGGCCATTTGTAACAATGTAGCAACCGCGTATTATAGCCTCAGCCCAATCAAGGGCGTATCACAGCATAGGAGCACGTATGAGCAAAGCGACCGGATTTCTAAAGGACTTCCGCAACTTCGCCGTCAAGGGAAATGCCGTTGACCTGGCCGTCGGTGTGATTATCGGCGCGGCATTCGGCAGAATTGTCGACTCCCTCGTGAAAGACATCGTGATGCCCCTGGTCAACTTCATTTTGGGCGGTTCGGTCGATTTCTCCAACAAGTTCCTTGTTTTGCACTTGCCCGAGGGCTATAACGGCCCGATGACGTACAGCGAAATCCTCAAGGCCGGCGGCAACGTCTTCGCCTGGGGCAATTTCGTCACCATCCTGATCAACTTCATCCTGCTCGCCTTCATCATCTTCCTGATGGTCAAGGCGATTGCCGGTGCGCGGTCCAAGCTGGACGCCACCCCTGCCGGCGCCACCGCCGATCAGAAACTGTTGATGGAAATCCGCGATCTGCTCAAGGCGCAACAAGCGCCGGTGCAGCAACCAGTGGTACAGCAGCCCGTAGTGCCGCAACCGCCGCACACTCCGGGCGCGTGACGCGATGCCGTGACGGGGTGTGGCTGCGTGACCAAGGGCGGGCGCGCACTGCGATACCGTCGCATAGGGGGATGAGCGCCACGCCACGGTGCCTCCCGCAGCAGCGCTCAAACCGGATTGTCGATGTCGACGAAGTCCACGCGGATGCCGAACTGTCGCGCCACCGCTTCGCCCAAGGCCCGCGCGCCGTAGCGTTCGGTGGCATGGTGGCCGGCGCTGATGAAGGTGGTGCCGGTTTCGCGTGCCGTGTGCACGCAGTGCTCGGAGATCTCGCCCGTGATGTAGACCTGCGCGCCGGCATCCAGCGCTTCGGTGTACATGCCCTGGGCGCCGCCGGTACACCAGGCGATACGGCCAACCGGCTGATCCGCGTCGCCGATTACTTGCGGCGTGCGTTGCAGGCGTTCGGCGATGCGGGCCGACAGCTCGCCCACCGTGGCGATGCCCGGTGCACTGCCCAGCCAGATCAGGTTGTCGTGGCCGCAGGTGCGCGGATTGCCGCTGGCGTCCGCGTCCGGCTCCAGGCCCAGCACGCGCGCCAGCTGCGCGTTGTTGCCCAATTGCGGATGCGCATCCAGCGGCAGGTGGTAGGCGAACAGGTTCAGGTCGTGCGCCAGCGTCAGCGCCAGCCGCGTGCGGCGCGGACCGCGCACGCGAGCGTCTTCGTTGCGCCAGAACCAGCCGTGGTGTACCAGCAACGCATCGGCGCCGCGTTCGATCGCCACACGCAGCAAGGCTTCGGTGGCGGTGACTCCAGCGATAATATGGCGCACCGATGCCTTGCCTTCCACCTGCAGACCGTTCGGGGCGTAATCCTTGAAGCGCGCCGGTTGCAGCGTCTGGTCCAGCCAAGCCGCCAGTTCGTGGGTATCTACTCTGTTCATCGCTTTGCCTTTCTAAATTCATGCGTCGACTTTGGCTGATATTTGCCCAGGCCGTCACGGTCAGTCTTGCCATTCTATTCGTGGTCTCCGCCCTGCGGCCCGATTGGGTGAGCCTGGGCGGCCGCGGCAAGCCCGCCGTTGCGGATGCCGAGCCGCAGGCCGCCACGCCCGAGCCGGCGCGTCCGGCGCCCTTGTTGTCCTTCGCCGGCGCGGTGGCGCGGGCGGCACCCGCCGTGGTCAATGTCTACACGGCCAAGCATGTCGACGTGCCCTCGATTCCCCAGTCCAACGATCCGGTCCTGCGCGGCTTGATGGGGCAGTTGCCGAACACGTCGCGGCGCCATGAGTCGACCAGCCTGGGGTCGGGCGTCATCGTGCGCGCCGGCTACGTGCTGACCAACTATCACGTGGTAGAAGCCGCCGACGCCATCGAGGTGGCCTTGGCCGACGGCCGTGAGACCGCCGCGCAGGTGGTCGGCGCCGATCCGGATACCGACCTGGCGGTGCTCAAGCTGCCCGCGCAGTTCGGCGAGACGCCCGTGGCCACACTGGGGGCCGACGTCGGCCTGAAGGTGGGCGACATCGTGCTGGCGATCGGCAATCCTTTCGGGGTGGGGCAGACGACCACCCAGGGCATCATATCGGCGCTCGGGCGTAATCGCCTGGGGCTGAACTCCTATGAGAATTTCATCCAGACGGATGCGGCCATCAACCCCGGCAATTCGGGCGGCGCGCTGATCGACGCGGCCGGCAATGTGGTCGGCATCAATACCGCCATCTACTCGCAGTCAGGCGGTTCGCTGGGCATCGGCTTTGCCGTTCCCATCGATACGGCACGCGCGGTCATGGACGAGATCATCCGTTCCGGCCAGGTCAAGCGCGGCTGGCTGGGCGTCGAACCACAGGACCTGACCCCCGAGCTGGCGCGCGCCTTCCGCCTGTCCAGCAACAGCGGCGTCATCATCGCGGGCGTGATGCGCGATGGGCCGGCGGGACGGGGCGGCCTGAAGGTGGGCGACATCGTGCGCAGCCTCGACGGCAACGAGGTGCAGAACACGACCTCCATGCTGGCGATGATCGCCCTGCTGCCACCCAATCAGGAAGTGGTGGTGACCGTCTTGCGCAACGGCCGCCTGATGAATCTGAAGGTCAAGATTGGCGTGCGGCCTCAGAGGCCAAAGTAGACGGCAGCCGTCCCTGGGCGATCAGGCGCACCACCGCGACGATCTTGCGGCGCTCGGCGGCGGTCAAGGTGGCCATCAGGCGCTTCATCTCCGCTTCATCGTCCGCGCCACGCGGCGATGGCCGCGGCGCGCGCATTGGTTGCGCGAGGGTGGGCGGGCGCATGCGCGACGCGTGCTCCTCGCCGCGCAGCCAGTCGGGGCTGACGGACAAGGCATAGGCCAGTTTTCCCACGGTGGAGTAGGACGGTACATAGCCCGGGCGGTCGGCGAGTATGCGATGAATGGAGGTTTGCGGCACACCTGACAAGCGGGCCAGGTGCCGCTGGCTGCGGATGCCGCGCCAGCGCATCAACGAAGAAAGGCGGTCAGCGATGTTCATGCGGCTACTCTACGGACCGGTACCGCAGCCGACAAGCGTGAATCGGTCCTGTTTTTGTCTCTGCGTTCGGAGGTTGGGGTAGGAATAATCCGACGGCCCCTGTCGGGACCGTCGCGCGCCAGTCGGCACGATATGAGAACGGCGCCTGTTTGGCGCCGTCTTTGTCCTTATTCCTTTTCCACCAGCGCGTTTTCGCTGCCGCTCACGTCGTCCTTGCGGGGGCGCACCATGCGGGCGCAGATCAGCCCCAGTTCGAACAACAGGCACAGCGGCACCGCCAGCAGGAACTGGCTGACCACGTCGGGCGGCGTCACCACGGCGGCGATGACGAACGCGCCCACCACCACATAGCCGCGCGCGGCGGCCAGCTTCTTGACATCCACCACGCCGAAGCGCACCAGCAGCACCACGATCACCGGCACTTCGAACGTGATGCCGAAGGCCAGGAACATGGTCATTACGAACCCGAGATAGGCCTCGATGTCCGGCGCCGTGGTGATCGAATTCGGCGCGATGTTGGCGATGAAGTGGAAGATGGTGTGGAAGACGACGAAATAGCAGAACGCCATGCCGGCGATGAACAGCAGGGTGGTCGAGACGATCAGCGGTAGCGCCAGGCGCTTTTCGTGCTTGTACAGGCCAGGGGCGACAAAGGCCCATGCTTGCCACAGGACCACCGGCAGGGCAATGATGAAGGCCGCCATCATGGTCACCTTCAGCGGCACCATGAAGGGCGTGATCACCCCGATGGCGATCATGTGCGTGCCCTCGGGCAGCGACGCCAGCATCGGGCGCGCCAGCAGGTCGTAGATCTTCGCGGTGCCCGGATACAGGAACAGCACGACGAAGACAGCCAACACCGCCAGCACCGCGCGGATCAGGCGCGAGCGCAGCTCGATGAGGTGGGACATGAAGCTGTCTTCTTGTCCTTCTTCTTGTGGGACTTCCTGGCTCACGTGGGCGTACCGGTAGTAGGCGGTTGGGTAGATGCCGCCGTCGAGGCGGGGTTAGCGGTGTGCGGCGGGGTAGACGTGGCTGCGTTTGTTGCGACGTTTGTTGCCACGCTCGTGGCCGTGGTCCCGGCCGCCACGCGCGGCTGACCCGCGACTTCAGCGGGGATCGTCAGGCCGGGCGATGCTTGTGCCGTGTGCGGGATAGCGGCCGCGGACAAGGCACCGGTTTCAACTCTGGTGCCGGCCGTGGGGTCGGCCCCCACGATGGCGCTGGAACCCGTGGCAGGCTCCGCAGCGGCAGGCGTCGTGGATGCGCCGGCCGCAGTGGCCGTTGCCGACGCAGCAGCAGCATCCGCCGTGGTATCGACATGGGCCGGCTGCCCGTCTTCATCGACCACGGGTGTGGACAGCGACAGTGCGCCGCTGGCCGCCTTGGCGGCGTCGTCCAGTTCCTGGCGCAGGGCCTGGGCCGGTTCCCGCAAGGCTTCGGTGGTGTCGCGCATCGACGTCTGCACGGTCTGCGCGGCATCCTCCATCTCGCTCTTGAACTTGCGCAGCTCGTCCAGTTCGATCTCGCGGCGGATATCGCCCTTGACGTCGTTGACGTAGCGCTGCGCGCGGCCCAGCAAGTGGCCAACCGTGCGGGCGACCTTGGGCAGACGTTCGGGACCGATGACGATCAGCGCAATCACGCCGATCACCATCAGCTCCCCCATACTCATATCAAACATACGACGGCCGTAGTGGGAATAGGCACCCGCCGGCGGCCGCGCTGCGGCCAGCCACGCATGGCGCGGGCTGCGGGATCAGGAGTGGGTCTTTTCCTTGGCCTGGACGTCGATGGTGTCACCACCGACACGTTGCTGCACCGTGGGTTCGGCTTCCCGTTCGGCGCGGTCGCCGTTGGCGTCCTTCATGCCGTCCTTGAAGCCCTTGACGGCACCACCCAGGTCGCCGCCGATATTGCGCAGCTTCTTCGTACCAAAAATCATCGCCACGACGACGAGGACGATCAACCAATGCCAAATGCTGAGACTGCCCATGACGGTTCTCCGTAATCAAGCGTTCGGGGCTGCGCGGCCCGCCCAGGGCCGTGAACCGCCAATAATGTGGAAATGCAGGTGCGGGACTTCCTGTCCGCCTTCGACGCCGGAATTGACGACGACGCGGAAGCCGCCTTGCGGGCCCGGATTGCAGCCGTTTTCGGCCGCCAATCGAGGCGCCAACGTCATCATTCTACCCAACCAGCCCGCGTCCTCGGGTGTCACGTCCTGCATGGACGCGATATGACGGCGGGGGATGAGCAGAAGATGCACCGGGGCAGCGGGATTGATGTCGTGGAAGGCGACGAAGTCTTCGTCTTCATACACCTTCCTGGACGGAATCTCGCCACGGCCGATCTTGCAGAAGATACAGTTTTCGCTCATGAGACCTCGATAGGGAATGGCGGCCTGGAAATCGATTTCAGGACGCCGGCCGGCTGGCTTTTTCCGCCAGGCCGGACATGCCCTCGCGGCGGGCCAGCTCTGCCAGCACGTCTTCGGGGCGCAGATTGTAATGAGCCAAGGCGACAAGACAATGAAACCACAGGTCGGCGGTTTCGTAGACGATCTTTTCCGCCACGCCATCCTTGGCGGCCATGACCAGTTCCGTGGCCTCTTCGCCGATCTTCTTCAGGAAGGCGTCCGGGCCGCGCGCCAGCAGCTTGGCCGAGTAAGACGATGCGGGGTCGCCGCCGTTCTGCGGGCGGCGCGTTTCCAGCATGTCGGCGATGCGCGCCAGCACGTCCGCGTTCAGAGGGGCGTTCATTTGTAGATCAGCTCCGGATCCTTGAGTACCGGATCGACGGTGGTCCAGGCGGCGTCCGCGCCCTGGCCATCCAGGCGGCGGAAAAAGCAGCTGGCGCGGCCGGTATGGCAGGCGATGCCGCCCTGCTGCTCTACCTTGAGCAACACCACGTCGCCGTCGCAATCCAGGCGCAGCTCGCGCACCAGTTGCGCGTGGCCGGACTCTTCGCCCTTGCGCCACAGGCGCTGGCGCGAGCGCGACCAGTACACGGCGCGACCGGTGGCGGCGGTTTCGGCCAGCGATTCGCTATTCATCCAGGCCACCATCAGGATCTGGCCATTGGCGGCGTCCTGAGCAATGGCGGGTATCAGGCCGTTGGCGTCGAATTCGACGTCGGCCAACCAGGCGGGAGTGTTATCCATCATGCGTCCAATCGTACCGCAATGCCTTGATCGGCCATGAAACGTTTGCATTCGCCCACGGTGTGCTCGCCGTAATGGAAGATGCTGGCGGCCAGCACCGCGCTGGCACGGCCGCTGGTGACGCCATCGGCCAGATGCTGCAGCGAGCCGACGCCGCCCGAGGCGATCACGGGCACGGGCACGGCATCGGACACGGCGCGGGTCAGCGCCAGATCGAAGCCGGACTTGGTGCCGTCGCGGTCCATGCTGGTCAGCAGGATCTCGCCGGCGCCGTATTGGGCCATGCGGCGCGCCCATTGCACGGCATCGATGCCGGTGGCCTTGCGTCCGCCATGGGTGAACACTTCCCAGCGGTCCGCTTCACCCGGCGCCGATACGCGGCGCGCATCGATGGCGACCACGATGCATTGGGAGCCGTGGTAGTCCGCCGCCGCGCGCACCAGTTCCGGATTGGCCACGGCCGCGCTGTTGATGCTGATCTTGTCGGCGCCGGCATTGAGCAGGCGCTGGATGTCCGAGACCTGGCGCACACCGCCACCCACCGTCAGCGGAATGAAGACCTGCGAGGCCACCTGCTCGATGATGGGCAGGATCAGGTCGCGGCCATCGCTGGTGGCGGTGATATCCAGGAAGGTGAGTTCATCGGCGCCCTGCTGGTCGTAGCGGCGGGCGATCTCGACAGGGTCGCCCGCGTCGATCAGGTTGACGAAGTTCACGCCCTTGACGACCCGCCCCGCGGTCACGTCCAGGCAGGGAATGATGCGCCGCGTCAAGGCATTGACTTCAGGAGTAGCCTGCAAGCCTGCCTCTAAGCCTGCTTCTAAGCCCGACCTCAAGCCTGCCTGCAAGCTCGTTGCCCCTGCCGATTTGCTGCTCGATGCGTCTTCTGTCATTGCTGGGCCAGTTCGTCGGCGCGCGTCTGCGCCGACTGGAAGTCGAGCGCGCCTTCGTAGATGCTGCGGCCCAGGATGGCGCCTTCGACGCCCTCTTCCTCGACGGCGCACAAGGCTTCGATGTCCTGGATGCCGGCGATACCGCCCGAGGCGTAGATGGGAATGCGCACGTGCTGCGCCAGGCGCACGGTGGCATCCACGTTCACGCCGGACAGCATGCCGTCACGGCCGATGTCGGTGTAGATGATGGCCTCGCAGCCGTAATCCTCGAATTTGCTGGCCAGATCCAGTACGTCGTGGCGGGTCAGCTTGCTCCAGCCATCCGTGGCGACCTTGCCGTCGCGTGCGTCCAGGCCGACGATGATGCTGCCGGGGAAGGCGCCGCAGGCATCGTGCAGGAAGCCGGGATTCTTGACCGCGGCGGTGCCGATGATGACGTAGGCAATGCCGCTGTCGAGATAGCGTTCGATGGTGTCGAGGTCGCGGATGCCGCCCCCGATCTGCACCGGAATCTCGTCGCCGACGGCGTCGACGATGGCCTTGATGACAGCCTCGTTGCGCGGTTTGCCGGCAACGGCGCCATTCAAGTCCACCAGATGCAGGCGGCGCGCGCCTTGTTCCAGCCAATGGGTGGCCATGGCGGCGGGATCTTCGGAGAACACCGTTGCATCGTCCAGGTCTCCCTGGCGCAGGCGGACACAACGCCCGTCTTTAAGGTCGATGGCGGGGATCAGCAGCATGATTGATAGCGCGTAAGAATTTTCGTTGGTCGGAACTGAATGGGCCTGGGCGGGCCGGCGCTGACGCCGCTTGGGGCGGCATCAGACACTTATGGGCGCCAGTCTACAAAATTGCGATACATGCGCAAGCCATACTCGGCACTCTTTTCGGGGTGGAACTGCACCGCGAAAATGTTAGCCGTCGCTACCGCGCAGGTAAAGGAACCGCCGTAATCGCTTTCCCCAACAATAATCGAAGGATCGGCGGGCACGGCGTAATAACTATGCACGAAATAGAAGTGGGTCTGGTCCGGAATACCTTCCCACATAGGATGAGAGCGCGACTGCCGCACTTGGTTCCAGCCCATGTGCGGCACCTTCAGCAGTTCCTGCTGCGCCTGGGCCGGGTGTTCTTCATAGGCGCCGATGGGCGCGGCGTACTGCGGGCCGCTGAAACGGTGCACCACGCCCGGGAAGATCCCCAGGCAGATGGTGGGGCCTTCCTCGCTGGTGTCGAACAGCATCTGTTCGCCCACGCATACGGCCAGCAGCGGCTTGTCGCGCGCGGCGCGCTTGACGGCGTCGCGCAGGCCCGACTCATTGAGCGTGCGCATGCAGTCCGCCATGGCGCCCTGGCCGGGGAAGACCACGCGGTCGGCCGCGTCGATGTCGGCGGCCTGGTTGCAGATACGGATGTCGGCATCCGGCGCGGCGTGCGCGAGGGCACGCGCCACCGAGTGGAAATTGCCCATGCCGTAGTCGACGATAGCGATGGTAGTCACGAAGGTATGCCCGATAGCCTGATTACAGAACGCCCTTGGTGGACGGCACCACGCCCTGGCTGCGCGGGTCGCGCTCGATCGCCATGCGCAGTGCGCGGCCACAGGCCTTGAAAACGGTTTCGCACTGGTGATGCGCGTTCTGGCCGCGCAGATTGTCCACGTGCAGGGTGATCAGCGCGTGGTTGACCAGGCCCTGGAAGAACTCGCGAGTCAGGTCGACGTCGAATTTGCCGATGTGCGAGCGCGTGAACGGCACGTGGAATTCCAGGCCGGGGCGGCCGGAGAAGTCCACCACCACGCGCGACAGGGCTTCGTCCAGCGGCACGTAGGCGTGGCCGTAGCGCATGATGCCCTTCTTGTCGCCGATGGCGGCCGCGATGGCCTGGCCCAGCGTGATGCCGACGTCTTCCACCGTATGGTGGTCGTCGATGTGCAGGTCGCCGTCGCACTTCACTTCCAGATCGATCAAGCCGTGGCGGGCGATCTGATCCAGCATGTGGTCGAGGAAAGGCACGCCCGTGTCGATGGCCTGGCGGCCGGTGCCGTCCAGGTTGATGGCCACGCGGATGCGCGTTTCATTGGTGTTGCGGGTAATTTCGGCGGTACGCATGGAGTACTCGTAAAGAACGTTCGTAATGAGCGGGCAGGCCAGGGACTCAGGCGGCGGATAGCTTGGGCAGACCCGCGGGATGCGTGGGATGGCCCAGGATTTCCCGCAGCGCTGCCAGCAGCGCGGCGTTTTCCGCGGGGGTGCCGACGGAGATACGCAGGCAGTTATGCAGCAAAGCGTTGCCGCCACTGTCACCGCCACTGTCACCGCAACCGAAAGCACGGACCCATATTTTGCGCGATTTCAGCGCTTGATGCACGGCATCCGCCCCTAACTCCCCCGAAAACCGCAACAGGATGAAGTTGGCGGAGGACGGATAGACCGTCGTTCCGGGCAGCTCGGCCAGGGCCTGCGCCAACGGTTCGCGGTCCGCGCGCAGCTGCGCCGCCTGGCGGTCCAGCACCGGTTTATGGCGCAGCACGGCCAACAGCACCGCTTCGGTCAGCACGTCGACGTTATAGGGCGGGCGTACCTTGTCGAATTCGCCTATCCAGGCGGCCGGCCCGGCCAGATAGCCGAAACGCAGGCCGGCCAGGCCCAGCTTGGACACGGTGCGCAGCACCACGGCATTGGCAAACTCGGCCGCGCGCGGCATCCAGGTGTGGTCGGCGAAAGGCTGGTAGGCCTCGTCGATGACCACCAGGCCCGGCGCCGCATCCAGGATGGCCTGCACGGCCGCGGCCGGCCACAGGCCACCCGTCGGGTTGTTGGGCAGCGCCAGGAAGATGACCTTGGGCCTGTGCGTGGCGATGGCGGCCAGCATGGCGGGCAGATCCAGCTCCAGGCCGGCGGTGAGGGGCACGCCGACGTAGCGGGCGTGGTTGTAGCGCGCCGCCATCTCGAAGATGACGAAGGACGGCGCCGGCGCCAGCACCACGTCGCCCGGTTCGCAGCAGGCTTGCACGATCAGGTGGATCAGCTCGTCAGAACCGTTGCCGAACAGCAAAGCCGCCTGCGCCGGAATGTCGAAGGCCTCGCGCACCGCCTGGTGCAGGGCCGCGGCGTCGCCGGGGTAGCGGTTCAGGGCCGTGGCCCACACAGCGGTGGCGATGTCCTCGCGCACGTCGTCCGGCAGCGGGTACGGATTCTCCATGGCATCCAGCTTGATGCCGCCTTCGGCATGGCCGACCGCGTAGGCCGCCAGGGCCTGGATGTCAGGCCGCACGGTGGCGGCCGCGCGGTGCCGTGCCAGCGCTGCGGGCTTATCCACGGTTTCAGTCCCGGTCCCGGCCGGCGCGGTGCCGAGCGCGTTCTGGTTCATGGTTTGTCGAGCCGGTATTCGGCGCTGCCGGCGTGCGCCTGCAGCCCTTCGCCGTAGGCCAGCTCGGCGGCGATGCGGCCCAGCGTCTGGGCGCCCTCGCGCGAAACCTGGATCAGGCTGGACCGCTTCTGGAAGTCATAGACGCCCAGCGGCGACGAGAACCGCGCGGTGCGCGAGGTCGGCAGCACGTGATTGGGTCCGGCGCAGTAGTCCCCCAGCGATTCGGAGCTGTAGCGGCCCATGAAGATGGCGCCGGCGTGGCGGATGCGGTCGGCCCACTGCTGCGGGTCGACCGTGGAGATTTCCAAATGCTCGGGCGCGATGTCGTTGGCGATGGCGCAGGCTTCTTCCAGGTCGCGCACCAGGATCAGGGCGCCACGGTTGGCCAGGCTGGTACGCAGGATGTCGGCGCGCGGCATGGTCGGCAGCAGGCGCTCGATGGCGGCGGCCACCTGGTCCAGGTAGGCGGCGTCCGGACAGAGCAGGATGGCCTGTGCCAGCTCGTCGTGTTCGGCCTGCGAGAACAGGTCCATGGCGATCCAGTCCGCCGGCGTCTGGCCGTCGCAGATGATGAGGATTTCGCTGGGACCGGCGATCATGTCGATGCCCACGGTGCCGTAGACGCGGCGTTTGGCGGCGGCGACGTAGGCATTGCCGGGGCCGACGATCTTGTCGACTTGCGGGATGACGGCCGTGCCATAGGCCAGCGCGGCCACCGCCTGGGCGCCACCGATGGCGTAGGCGCGGTCGACGCCGGCGATGGCGGCGGCGGCCAGCACCATGGGATTGCGCACGCCGTCCGGCGTCGGCGTCACCATGATCAGCTCCGGCACGCCGGCGACTTTGGCGGGAATCGCGTTCATCAGCACCGACGACGGATACGCCGCCTTGCCGCCCGGCACGTACAGGCCGACGCGGTCCAGCGGGGTGATCTTCTGGCCCAGCACGGTGCCGTCGGCTTCGGTATAGGTCCAGGTCTCGCCACGCTGGCGCTCGTGGTAGGCGCGCACGCGGGCGGCGGCGGCTTCCAGGGCTGCGCGCTGGGCCGCGGGCAGCGACGCCAGGGCGGCATGCCAGCTGTCCTTGGGAATTTCCAGGGCGGCGACGCTGTCGGCGGGCACGCGGTCGAAGCGGCGGGTGTATTCCAGCAGGGCGTCGTCACCGCGCGTGCGCACGGCATGCAGGATGTCGGCGGCGGTGCGGTCTATGGATTCGTCTTCCGAGGCTTCGAAAGCCAGCAGCTTGCGCAGGGCAGCGGCGAAGTCCGGATCGCGGGCGTCGAGGCGGTTGATCAATGCCATGGTGTTCATCCTTTAGCTTGCAACAGGCGTGGCGCTGGCCTTCTGGAAGGCGTCGAGCAGCGGCTGCAGGCGCTCGCCCCGCGTTTTCAATGCGGCCTGGTTGACCACCAGGCGCGAGGAGATATGCATGATGTCCTCGACCGCCACCAGGTTGTTGGCGCGCAGCGTGCCGCCCGAGGACACCAGGTCGACGATGGCGTCGGCCAGGCCCACCAGCGGCGCCAGCTCCATCGAGCCGTACAGCTTGATCAGGTCCACGTGCATGCCCTTGGCGGCGAAGTGCTCGCGCGCCGCCGTCACGTACTTAGTGGCCACGCGCAGGCGCGCGCCCTGGTGGACGGCCTTTTCGTAGTCGAAACCGGTGGGCACGGCCACGCACAGGCGGCATTTGGCGATGTTCAGGTCGATGGGCTGGTACAGGCCGCCCGGATGCTCGGCGGCATGCTCGATCAGCACATCCTTGCCGGCGATGCCCAGGTCGGCCGCGCCGTACTGGACATAGGTCGGCACGTCGGAGGCGCGCACGATGATCAGGCGCAGGCCGGGATCGCTGGTCGGGATGATCAGCTTGCGGGAATTTTCGGGATTCTCCGTGACCTCGACGCCGGCCGCGGCCAGCAGCGGCAGGGTTTCCTCGAAAATGCGGCCTTTGGAAAGGGCCAGCGTCAGCGGCGCGTCCTGGCGGCCGTTCTGGGAGATGGAGCTCATGCGGTTTCCTTGCCGTATCGAGTCTTTATTGGGGGCAGCGCGCCAGGATACAAGCGGCGCGCGCGCATCAGCGCCCGGCCTCGTATTCCGTCGGGGTCAGGGTACGCATGGACAGGGCGTGGATTTCCGCCTTCATGCGGTCGCCCAGGGCGGCGTAGACGAGTTGATGGCGGGCGATGGGACGCTTGCCTTCGAAAGCCGTGCTGACGATGACGGCGTCGAAATGCGAGCCGTCGCCTTGCACGTCGATGTGCTCACAGGACAGGCCGTCGAGTATGTATTGTCGGACTTGTTCGGGAGTGGGAAGCATGGTCTTCAATTCCGGAGTTTGTAGCCGCTGGCCAGCAGGCGTATCGCATAACCGGCCAGTGCCAGGAACACCACGCCCACCACCGCCAGGCTGCGCCAGGGCGACACATCGGAAACCGAGAAGAAGCCGTAGCGGAAGCCGTCGATGGTGTAGAAGAGCGGGTTCCAATGCGATACGCCTTGCCAGAAGGCCGGCAGCGTATGGATGGAGTAGAACACGCCGGACAGGAAGGTGGCCGGCATGATGAGGAAGTTCTGGAAGGCCGCCAACTGGTCGAATTTCTCCGAGTACAGGCCGGCCACCAGGCCCAGGCTGCCCATGATGCCGCAGGCCAGCACGGCGAATACCAACACCCACAGGGGATGGGCGGGATGCAGCGGGGTGAAGAACAGCGCCACCACCCACACGCACAGGCCCACCGCCAGGCCGCGCACGATGGCGGCCAGCACATAGGCCCCGAACAGGTCGCGGTACGACAGCGGCGGCAGCAGGATGAACACCAGATTGCCGGTGATGCGGCTCTGGATCAGGGACGATGAGGGATTGGCGAAGGCATTCTGCAACATGCTCATCATCATCAGGCCCGGGATCAGGAAGGACGTGTAGGCCACGGTGCCGTACACCTGGACCTTGTCCTGCAGGACCTGCGCGAAGACCACCAGGTACAGCAAGGCGGTGATGACCGGCGCGGCGATGGTCTGGAAACTGACCTTCCAGAAGCGCAGCAGTTCCTTGCGCAGCAGCGTGGGAAAACCGGAGCCCGCGTTCAGGTCGGGCGCGACCAGGGGCAGCGCGCGCGGTTCGATCGGCGGCGTCACGACAGCACCTCCGTCAGGCGCGTTTCCTCGTCCTGTTGGTCTTCGCCATGCATGATGCGCACGAAGGCGTCTTCCAGGTCGACGCCGCCGACGCGGGCCAGCAACGCCTGGGTGGTGTCCAGCGCGACGATGCGGCCGCCCTTGAGCATGGCGATGCGGTTGCACAGCGCTTCCGCTTCTTCCAGGTAATGCGTGGTCAGCATGATGGTGTGGCCGGCCTTGTTCAGGCGCACGATGAATTCCCACAGCGTACGGCGCAGATCGACGTCCACGCCCGCGGTGGGCTCGTCCAGCACGATGACGGGCGGCCTGTGCACCAGCGCCTGGGCCACCAGCACCCGCCGCTTCATGCCGCCCGAGAGCGCGCGCATATTGCTGTCGGCCTTGTCGGCCAGACCCAGGTTGAAAAGGATTTCGTCGATCCAGTCGTCATTGCGGCGCAGGCCGAAATAGCCGGACTGGATGCGCAGGGTTTCGCGCACGGTGAAGAAAGGGTCGTAGACCAGTTCCTGCGGCACCACGCCCAGCGAGCGGCGGGCGATGCGGAAGTCATCGATGACATCGTGGCCACAGATGCTGGCGCGGCCGCTGCTGGCACGGGCCAGGCCGGCCAGGATGGAAATCATGGTGGTCTTGCCGGCCCCATTGGGACCAAGCAGCCCGAAGAACTCACCGTGCTCGATGTTCAGACTGACATTGCGCAGGGCCTGGAAGCCAGGTTTGGCTGGCTTACCCAGCCATTTCTTCCACCCGGGGCTGCGCGGGGTGTAGATTTTCGAGACGTTTTCGAGACAAACGGCGGACATGGGACGGCGAAGAGCCCGTAAAAGAGCGAATCCCGCATTATACGGTCGCCGCTGACGGGGAAGCCCGGGCGGTGCGCGGGGTTATCGCGCGGGCCGCCGGGCGAGCGCCGCTTACTGGTTGCGCTGGTTCAGCGCATTGATCAGGCCATCGATGCCGTTCTGGTTGATCTGCTGCGCGAACTGGTTGCGGTAGTTCTGGATCAGCCAGATGTTTTCCACATTCAGGTCGTAGATCTTCCAGCCGGAGCTGGTCTTTTCCAGGCGGTAGTCGACGCTGGTGTTCTGGCCGTTGGACTGGCTGATCTGGGTGCGCACCACCAGGTCGTCGGCCTTGGCGTCGCCGCGGAAGGGCAGCGTCTTGGAGACGGTCTGGTTGTCCACGCGAGTCAGGGCGCCGGCATAGGTGCGCACCAGCGTGCCGCGGAAGGCCTCGGCCAGCGCTTTCTGCTGCGCCGGGGTGGCCTGGCGCCAGTAGCGGCCCGCGCTCAGGCGGGTGGTTTTCTCGAAATCGACGTACGGCAGGATGTGCGTCGTCACCACCTGGTTGACACGGGCGACATCGCCGGACTTGACGCCACCGCCCGCCTTCAGCGCGGCCAGGGTTTCATCGGCAACCTGCTGGACGAATTTGTCCGGCGCGCCATTGGCGTCCGGCGCCGCGTGTACCACCTGGGCGGCACCCAGTCCGAGCAGACCCACCAGGGCCAGGCGTTGCAACAGGGAAATAGCGGGGAACCGCATGAAGACTCCTTACAGATACGGGAAGCGGCGGCACACCGGCAAACGGCGTGCCGCGCGAATTTAGCGCTTGGCCGGCGCGACCGTGCCCGACTGGTTGGCGCCGGGCGCCGGGACCGTGGGCGTCGTGGTAGACGATGCCGGCGGCGTGGACTTGGCGTCCGGGGCGTCGCCGTCATCGCTGTAGTCGGGCAGGTTGTCCTGACCCTTCTGGCCCAACACCATGGCGTTGCGGCGTTGCAGATAGGCATCGCGCACGAAGCTGTAGGGATCCAGGGCGATGCGGTCGACGGTGTCCGTGGCATCCAGCAGGCTGGCGCGGCGGTCGACGATTTCCAGGCCATACAGCGAGTTGCGCACCCGCACGTTCTCGATGGCGCCCACGCTGGTGTAGGTATTGCCGAAGAAATCGCCGGTCAGGCCCACCCCGTCACGCACCGAGCTGGGACCCCAGAACGGCAGCACCAGGTAGGGGCCCTGGCCGAAGCCCCAGACGCCCAGGGTGGTGCCGAAGTCGTTGGGGATGCGCGGCTGGCCGTTGGCCGTGGCGACGTCGATACATCCGCCCACGCCCAGCGTGGTGTTGAACAGGAAGCGGCCCATCGTGTTGATGGCATCCAGGCCGCGTCCCTGCAACATGCTGTTGGCGGCGGCCCAGACGTCGGCGACGTTGTTGAACATATTGTGTACGCAGGTGCGCACCGGCTGCGGCGTGACGTAGGTGTAGCCCACCGAGATCGGGCGCAGGAAGTTGCGGTCAACTGCGTCATTGAATGAATAAACGCCCCGGTTGAAGCCTTCCCACGGGTCGCGCGGGTCGGGTTGCTGCACGGACGCGCAGCCTGCCAGGGTCAGGCCGGCCGCGGCCAAGGAGGCGACGCGCAAAAGACCGGTCCAGGAGAAAGAGGGGCTGTTCATATTGGTTCTTGTATCTATTCAGGCTTCTCGGAGGAGACATCCGCGTCCGAGGACGCTGGGCGTCACGGAAGTGCTCAATTCTTGGGGGCCGCGTCCCCGGCCGGCGCGGAACCCTGCTTTTCGGCCGATCCATAAAGGAACTGGCTGATCAGATTTTCCAAAACGACGGCGCTTTGTGTATAGCGGATTTTTCCGCCATCGGCAAAATTATCTTCTTCGGTGCCGGCGGTGACGCCGACATATTGCTCGCCCAGCAAACCCGACGTCAGGATGGCGACCGACGAGTCCTTGGGGAATTGGTAGCGGGTGTCCAGCTGCAGCGTGACGACGGCCTGGAAGGTCTTGTCGTCGAAGCCGATCTTGGCGACGCGGCCGACCACCACGCCCGCGCTCTTGACCGCCGCCCTCTCCTTCAGGCCGCCGATATTGTCGAAATTGGCGCTGACACTGTAGGTCGGCGCAAAGGAGAAGGTGCTGAGGTTGCCGGCGCGCAAGGCCAGGAACACCAGGGCGGCGGCTCCCAGCAGCACGAACAGGCCTACCCAGAAATCGGTTTTTTCGCGTGACATATATATCCGTCAGGTATGCGTATCAGTATCAGCAGGATTGAATCTTGTATTGCGTGCTATTGCGTGCCGCCCGGCTCAATTGCCGAACATCAGCGCGGTCAGCAGGAAGTCCAGCGCCAGCACGGCCAGCGAACCCACCACCACCGTCCGGGTCGTGGCGCGCGCCACGCCTTCCGGTGTCGGCCTGGCCTGCCAGCCCTCATAAAGCGCCACCAGGGTGACCGTGATGCCGAACACCACGCTCTTGACCACCCCATTGGCGACGTCGGACCAAACGTCCACGCCACCTTGCATCTGCGACCAGAAAGCGCCGGCATCGACGCCGATCAGCACCACACCGACCACCCAGCCGCCCATGATGCCCACCATGGAAAACACCGCGGCCAGCACCGGCATGGCGATGATGCCGCCCCACAGGCGCGGCACCAGCACCCGGCGCATGGGGTCCACCGCCATCACTTCCATGGCCGACAATTGCTCGCCGGCCTTCATCAGGCCGATTTCCGCCGTCAGCGAGGTACCCGCGCGGCCGGCGAACAACAAGGCGGTGACCACAGGGCCCAGTTCGCGCACCAGCGACAGGGCCACCAGCAGGCCCAGCGATTCCTCGGAGCCGTAGCGGCGCAAGGTGTAGTAACCCTGCAGGCCCAGCACGAAGCCGACGAACATGCCGGATACGGCGATGATCAGCAGCGAATAGTTGCCGATGAAATGGATTTGCTGCGATACCAGGCGGGGCCGGCGCAGTGCGGTGCCGCTACGTCCCAGCAGCGCCAGGAAGAAACGGGTGAAAAAGCCGAGGCCGCCGATGGTGCCGCGCACCCAGCCGCCCAGGCGGGAAATGGGTCCCCGGCGTAGCGTCTTGCTGCTGTCCGTCATGGCTTGGTCCCCTCCTGGCGCGCCAGCCAGCGCGCGAAGGCCGGGGTTTCGGGATAGTGGAAGGCCACCGGACCGTCGGGTGCGCCGTCCAGGAACTGGCGCACGTAGGGATCCTGCGAGGCGTTCAGTTGCTCAGGCGTGCCGGCGGCTGCCTGGCGGCCCTGGCCGACCAGGTATACCTGGTCGGCAATGGAAAACGATTCCTGGACGTCGTGGGTGATCAGCACCGAGGCGCACTTCAGGCGGTCGGCCAGGTCGCGGATGAGGCGTGCGGTGATGCCCATGGAAATGGGATCAAGGCCGGCGAACGGCTCGTCGTAAAGAATCAGTTCGGGCTCCAGGACGACAGCGCGCGCCAGGGCCACCCGGCGCGCCATGCCGCCGGAGATCTCCGCGACCCTGAGATGCGCGGCCGCCCGCAGGCCCACCGCCTGCAGCTTGTCGAGCACGCGGCTGACGATTTCGGCCTCGTCCAGCGTGGTGTGCTCGCGCAGCGGGAAGGCGACGTTTTCAAAGACGTTGAGGTCGGTGAACAGCGCGCCTTGCTGGAACAGCACGCCCATGCGTTTGCGCAAGGTCTGCAGCTGGGCGGGGGTGGCCTGGGCAATGTTCTGGCCGAAGGCGCGCACGGTACCCGACCGCGCGATCAGCTGGCCCGTGGCGGCGCGCAACATGGTGGTCTTGCCTGACCCGGAGCCGCCCATGACGGCCACGACCTGTCCGGGCGCCACCGTCATGGTGATGCCGCTAAGGACGGTGAATTCGCCGTATCCCAGGGAAACGTCGTCGAATTGCAGCGCAGCGTCGGATTGATTTGCTGGAACGTCGTGCATAAAGGGGAAGGCAGTGGACGGACTCATTCCGTCCCCCGAAATCTGGACCGCACATTGTATAGCCTGAGCAGAACAGGCGCTCCCAGACAGGTCTGAGGGGCTGGAAGCCAGGATGGAGGTCCGGCGGCGTAGCAGCGGCAGGGCAGCTGCCGATCAGATCCCGAAACCGTAAGGCAACATCGGCTAATTGCTCAGAAATCCTGTGATATTTCGCGAAAATGGGTGCGCAGCCGCTACCGAAATTTGCGTCGTGGAAACGCCAGGATTTGGCGGAAATGGCGATTTAGGATGAATTTGACGGGAGATGCGAGGAGAAAAGCCGGCGTAGCCGAACAATGGACACCATGTTGTCAGCGCAACACCACACAAAAAACCAACGCGCCTGCGCCCATCAGCAGGAAAGGACTGATTCGGGTGTAGATCAGCATCAGGGTCGCCACCGTGGCCACGCCCCAGGCCCAGGGCCCACCCTCGGCGGCCCGCAGGATGGTGCAGGAGGCGGCCAGGATCATGGCGGCGGCAACGGGCGCCAGGCCGTGTTCGATGGCCTGCGTCCAGCGCTGGTGCTTGTAGCGCGCCCAGACGCGTGCCAACGCGTAAACCAGCAGGCTGCTCGGCACGAAGATGGCGCAGGACGCCGCTAGCGCGCCCAGGATGCCGGCGACCTGCCACCCCACCAGGGTTACCAGTATCGACCCCGGTCCGGGGGTTACGCGCGATAGCGCGAACAGATCAAGAAACTGGGTGTCGTTCATCCACCCATAGACGTTGACTGCCTGGCGGTGTATGTCGGCCACCACGCTCTGGCCCCCGCCGACAGTCAGGAAAGACAGAGGGGTGAACACCGTGAACAGGTCGAGTAGATGAGCAGAGGTCATAACCGTGTTTCCGCATCAACGCCCGCATTTGTACTTGCAGCTGTACCCGCCCGCGTATGCGCGGCCGTACCCGCACTCGTGGGACCCGCATTCGCGTGCGCTGCCGCAGCGGCCTGTCCTTCCCGGCGCAGGCGCAGCCAGGCCAGCAGGATGGACAAGGGCGCCATGGCGCCGACTACCCATAGCAGCGGCCATTGCGCCAGGAAGATGCCGCCGAAGGTGATCACCATGATGACGATGGGTGCCGCGCCGGCGGCGGCGCGATAGGCTGCCCGTATACCCATCTGTAGCGACAGGCCGACGGCGGCCGCCGCCACGCCCGCCAACACGCGATGCGCCATGGGCGCGTGGGCAATTTCCCCGAAAGCGGCCGCCACCACGATGGCCACCAGCATCGCCGGCACCACCATGCCCAGCGCACCCACCAGCGCGCCACGGCTGCCGCGCAGCTGGTAGCCGATCCAGATGGCCAGGTTCACCACATTGACGCCGGGAAAGGCCTGCGCCAGGGACAGGCCGCTAAGGAACTGGTCTTCCGACAGCCAGCGCCGCCGCTGCACGAATTCGCGCAGCATCCAGCCGCTGAGTCCGCCGCCGAAGCTGGTCAGGCTGATCTTGCCGAACGCCATGAAGATCTGCCCCAAGGTGGGCGGCGCATCGAGTGCAAGCGGCGGCGGGGAGACGGTGGCGGGGGATCGCACGGGAGCACCGATGGGAGGATAGGGCCAGCTCGGCCGGCAAGCGCGTTTATTGGCGCCGATCTTACCCAAGTCCAGTTGTCTAAAGACTTAATCCGGTGATGTTTATGCGCTGCCGTTGGGGGCTAGCCGCATCGGCCCATGCACACGGGCCCAGGAGGCGCAAGGATCAAATCTTGATTCAGGTGCCCTGGTGTGGACGTCCGAGTCCAGGCATTTGTACTGGCGGAGTGCTAGGCGCACTCCGCGCGGCCCCCTTTGCGGGGCAAATAACAGAACACGACATCATCTTCGGCGTCCCGGCCGTCGTCGGCTTGGATCGCGGAGCGCCGGCGCAGCTTGAGCGTGATCTCGACGCGCCGGTTCGAGGCAGGCTCCGCCGGGCCGTCATCGGTGCTCGCGGGATGAGTATCGCCGAGGTCTTCGATATAGATGTAATCCCGCCGCACCCGGTATTGGCTGGTGAAATAGTTCCGCGCCGTCGAGGCGCGCTCCAGGCCCAGGATGGCTACGTCATCATCGTCGTCGTCCGTCGGCAATTCGCTGGAATCGATATGTCCCACGATGACGATGGAATTGATGACGTATCCATCGATCTTACGCATGATCTCGTCGATCTTGTCGCGTCCGGCGGTGGCCATTGCCTTGGACTTGTGGGAGAAGCCGGCCACGGTGAAGTCACACTTGCGGCGAGCAGGGCGATCTGCCTCATCCCCCTCTTGCCCCCGCCTTGCGCCCTGCGTTTCGTCCGAGTTCGTGAGCGGTGGGAGAGGCGCCGCGGAAGCGCTTGCGCCTAGGGCCTCAACCTTGTCTTTGCCTGGGGTGGCAGGAGGCGCGGTCGCGCTGTTGGCGATACTGGTCGAAACCGCTGACGTGCTCATGATGTACTCCTCGTTGCGAACCCCGGTGCGTCTACATGCCCTTGTAAATGGTTCCCAGCCGCATGCGGCCCAGCCTATGCGGCCCAGCCTATGCGGCCCAGCCTATGCGGCCCAGCCTATGCGGCCCAGTCGTACGCCAGGCTGGCATGCAAGGCGCGCCGTCCGGGCACCGGCAAAAAGAAAGCCCGCCGGACATGAAGTCCGGCGGGCGTTTCCAAATGCGCTCGGCGCGCTGGATCAGCGGCAAATCAGCCCCAGCGGGCGAGTCAGCGCATCAGCGCGGCAGGTCGCTTTCACCCATCAGGAAAGCATCGACGGCGCGCGCGCACTGACGGCCTTCGCGGATGGCCCAGACCACCAGCGACTGGCCCCGGCGCATATCGCCGGCGGCGAACACCTTGTCCACGCTGGTGCGGTAGTCGTCCGTGTTGGCGCGCACGTTGCCGCGGCTGTCGCGGTCCACGCCGAACGCGTCCAGCACTTTCTGCAGCGGCGATACGAAGCCCATGGCCAGCAGCACCAGGTCGGCCTTCATCTCGAATTCCGAGCCTTCCACTTCCTGCATCTTCATCTGGCCGGTGGCTTCGTCCTTGATCCACTCGACGCGCGCCGCCACCAGCTTCTTCACCACGCCATTTTCGCCTTGCAGCGACTTGGTGGTGACCGCCCAATCGCGGTCGCAGCCTTCGTCATGCGAGGACGAGGTGCGCAGCTTGACCGGCCAGTAGGGCCAGGTCATCGGCTTGTTTTCCGATTCGGGCGGCTGCGGCAGCAGTTCGAACTGGGTCACCGACGCGGCACCGTGGCGGTTGCTGGTGCCGACGCAATCCGAACCGGTGTCGCCACCGCCGATGACGATGACGTGCTTGCCCTTGGCCAGGGTCTGGCCGGCCAGGCGGTCGCCCGCCACGGCCTTGTTCTGCTGGCGCAGGAAGTCCATGGCGAAGTACACGCCCTGCAGCTCGCGGCCGGGCACCGGCAGGTCGCGCGGCAGTTCCGCGCCACCGGTCATGACCACGGCATCGAATTCCTCTTTCAGCGAAGCCGGCGTGCGGGTGGTCAGGCCATCTTCCGCATCGGCGGGGTCGCCGATATACGTCGACGGGCAGAACTCCACGCCTTCCGCTTCCATCTGCGAAATGCGGCGGTCGATCTGCGACTTTTCCAGCTTGAAGTCGGGAATGCCATAACGCAGCAGGCCGCCGATGCGGTCGCTCTTTTCGAACAGCGTCACGGCGTGGCCGGCGCGCGCCAATTGCTGGGCGCAGGCCAGTCCGGCCGGGCCCGAGCCGACCACGGCAACCTTCTTGCCGGTCTTGCGCACGGGCGGCTGCGGCGTTACCCAGCCTTCTTCCCAGCCCTTGTCGATGATGGCGTGCTCGATCGACTTGATGCCTACCGCGTCGTCGTTGATGTTCAACGTACAGGCGGCTTCGCAGGGCGCCGGGCAGATGCGGCCGGTGAACTCCGGGAAGTTGTTGGTCGAGTGCAGCACGTCCAGCGCCTTGCGCCATTGCTGCCGGTAAACCAGGTCGTTCCAGTCCGGGATGATGTTGTTGACGGGGCATCCGTTGTTGCAGAACGGAATGCCGCAGTCCATGCAGCGCGCCGCCTGCTGCTTGGACTGCTCGTCGTCCAGGCGCAGGACGAACTCGCGCCAGTTCTTCAGGCGCGCGGTCGGCGCGGCGTAGGCTTCATTCAGGCGCTGGAATTCCAGAAAGCCGGTGATTTTTCCCATGGTATTGCTAGTCCTATACCTGTGTCCGGTGAGGGCGATTGGTGTCGGGTTGCTCTCTGACTGTTCTTTCTCAGGCGGCCATCTTTTGCGGATTGGCCGCGCGCCACATTTCGCCCAGCGCGCGCTTGTAGTCAGTCGGCATGACCTTGACGAACTTGCCGCGCGAAGCTTCCCAATCGCCCAGGATTTCGCGGGCGCGGTAGCTGCCGGTGTAGCGGAAGTGCTCTTCCACCAGGCGGCGCAGAATGGTTTCGTCGGTCTGGCGCTCATGGCCGCGCTGCGCGCTGTGCCACACGTCGATGTTGTTCAGCGCTTCCTGCTCGCTGTGCGGCAGGACGCTGTCCAGTTCGACCATGGACAGGTTGCAACGATGGCGGAAGCTGCGGTCCGGATCCCAGACGTAGGCCACGCCGCCGGACATGCCCGCGGCAAAGTTGCGGCCAGTGCCACCCAGCACCACCACGGTGCCGCCGGTCATGTATTCGCAGCCGTGATCGCCGGTACCCTCGACCACCGCGGCCGCGCCGGAGTTGCGCACCGCGAAGCGTTCGCCCGCCACGCCGTTGAAGAAAGCCTCACCGGCCAGCGCGCCGTACATGACGGTGTTGCCGACGATGATGTGGTCCGGGCCGAAGCCGCGGAAGTCGTTGGGCGAGCGCACGATGATGCGGCCGCCCGACAGGCCCTTGCCGACGTAGTCGTTGCCTTCGCCCACCAGGTCCATGGTGATGCCGTGCGCCAGGAAAGCGCCGAAGCTTTGGCCGGCGGTGCCGTTGCACTGGATGTGGATGGTGTCGTCCGGCAGGCCTTCGTGGCCGTAGCGCGCGGCCACCGCGCCCGACAGCATGGCGCCGATGGTGCGGTTGCGATTGCGCACGGGCACGATGAAGGACACCTTCTCGCCGCGCTCGATGGCGGGACGGCTGCGTTCGATCAACTGATGGTCCAGGGCGGCGGCCAGGCCGTGATCCTGCTCTTCGACCTGGCGCACCGGGCCGTCCGTGTCCGGCTGGTAGAACACGCGGCTGAAGTCCAGGCCGCTGGCCTTCCAGTGGCCGATGCCGGCGCGGGTGTCGAGCAGGTCGGCGCGGCCGATCAGCTCATCGAAGCGGCGGATGCCCAGCTGGGCCATGATTTCGCGCACTTCCTCGGCAATGAAGAAAAAGTAATTGACGACGTGTTCGGGCTTGCCCTGGAACTTGGCGCGCAGCACCGGGTCCTGGGTGGCCACGCCCACCGGGCAGGTGTTCAGATGGCATTTGCGCATCATGATGCAGCCTTCCACGACCAGCGGCGCGGTGGCGAAACCGAATTCGTCGGCGCCCAGCAGCGCGCCGATGACGACGTCGCGGCCGGTCTTCATCTGACCGTCGGCCTGCACGCGGATGCGGCTGCGCAGGCGGTTCAGCACCAGCGTCTGCTGGGTTTCGGCCAGGCCCAGTTCCCACGGCGTGCCGACCTGCTTGATCGACGACACCGGCGATGCGCCCGTGCCGCCGTCATGGCCGGCGATCACCACGTGGTCGGCCTTGGCCTTGGCGACACCCGCGGCCACCGTGCCCACACCCACTTCGGACACCAGCTTGACCGAGATCGAGGCCTTGCTGTTGACGTTCTTCAGGTCGTGGATCAGCTGGGCCAGATCTTCGATCGAATAGATGTCATGGTGCGGCGGGGGCGAAATCAGGCCCACGCCCGGCACCGAATAGCGCAGCTTGGCGATGTATTCCGACACCTTGTGGCCGGGCAACTGGCCGCCTTCACCAGGCTTGGCGCCCTGTGCCATCTTGATCTGGATCTGATCGGCGCTGGCCAGGTATTCGGCGCTGACGCCGAAGCGGCCCGAAGCCACCTGCTTGATCTTGGAGCGCAGCGAATCGCCCGCGGCCAGCGGCACGTCGGCTTCGATGCGGTCCTTGCCCAGGATGGTGGCCAGCGTATCGCCGTCCTTGACGATGCTCTTGCCGCCGTTGCGCATTTCGCCGCGATAACGCAGTTCGTCCTCGCCGCCTTCGCCGGTATTGGACTTGCCGCCGATACGGTTCATCGCCACCGCCAGCACCGAGTGGGCTTCGGTGGAGATCGAACCCAGCGACATGGCGCCGGTGGCGAAGCGCTTGACGATGTCCTTGGCGGATTCCACTTCGTCCAGCGCGATGGCGCGGGACGGATCGAAGCGGAACTCGAACAGGCCGCGCAGCGTCATGTGGCGACGGCTCTGGTCGTTGATGATCTGCGCGTATTCCTTGTAGGTGCGGTAGTTGTTGGCACGCGTGGCGTGCTGCAGCTTGGCGATGGAATCCGGCGTCCACATATGCTCTTCGCCGCGCACGCGGTAGGCGTATTCGCCGCCCGCTTCCAGGTCATCGGCCAGCACCGGATCGCTGCTGAAGGCGGCGCGATGCAGGCGCAGCGCTTCCTCGGCGACTTCGAAAATACCGATGCCTTCCACCGTGCTGGAGGTGCCGGTGAAGTACTTGTTGACGAGTGCCGACTGCAGGCCCACGGCTTCGAAGATCTGCGCGCCGGTGTAGGACATATAGGTCGAGATGCCCATCTTGGACATGACCTTGTTCAGGCCCTTGCCGATGGCCTTGACGTAGTTCTTCACCGCCTTTTCCGGATCCGCCATCTGTTCCAGCGCTTCCAGCGCCAGGTAGGGATGGATGGCCTCGGCGCCGTAGCCGCCCAGCAGGGCGAAATGATGCACTTCGCGCGCCGAACCCGTTTCCACCACCAGGCCGGTGTTGGTGCGCAGGCCCGCGCGGATCAGATGCTGGTGCACCGCCGACGTGGCCAGCAGGGCCGGGATGGCGACGCGGTCGTTATCGACCAGGCGATCGGACACGATCAGGATGTTGAAGCCGCTGCGCACCGCATCCACGGCGCGCGCGCACAGGGCCGCCACGCGCGCTTCGATGCCCTCGCGGCCCCAGGCGGCGGGATACGTGATGTCCAGTTCCTGGCTGCGGAATTTCTTGCCGGTGACCTGTTCGATGTCGCGGATCTGCGCCATGGCGGCGCCGTCCAGCACCGGCTGCGACACTTCCAGGCGCAGCGGCGGGTTGACGTTGTTGATGTCCAGCAGGTTGGGCTTGGGGCCGATGAAGGACACCAGCGACATCACCATCTGTTCGCGGATGGGGTCGATGGGCGGGTTGGTGACCTGGGCGAACAGCTGACGGAAATAGCTGTAGAACGCCTTGGGGCGGTTCGACAGCACGGCCAGCGGTGCGTCGTTGCCCATGGAGCCGATGGCTTCTTCGCCGCTGGTAGCCATGGGTTCGAGGATGAACTTGTAGTCTTCCTGGGTCCAGCCGAAGGCCTGCTGGCGATCGAGCAGCGAGGACGCCGAGCGGTCGGGCGTGCTGGCGCTCTTGGGCGTCGGCAGCGACTCCAGCTTGACGCGCAGGCGTTCGATCCATTGGCGGTACGGACGCGAATTGGACAGTTGCGACTTGATCTCGGCGTCGTCGATGATGCGGCCTTGTTCCAGGTCGATCAGGAACATCTTGCCGGGCTGCAAACGCCATTTCTTGACGATGCGGTTTTCCGGGATCGGCAGGGTGCCCGATTCCGAGGCCAGGATGACCATATCGTCATCGGTGACCAGGTAGCGCGCCGGACGCAGGCCGTTGCGATCCAGGGTGGCGCCGATCTGGCGGCCATCGGTGAAGGCGACGGCGGCGGGGCCGTCCCACGGCTCCATCATGGCGGCGTGGTATTCGTAGAAGGCGCGCCGGCTTTCGTCCATCTGGGTGTGCTGTTCCCAGGCTTCCGGGATCATCATCATCATGGCGTGCGCCAGGGAATAGCCGGAGTTCACCAGCAGTTCCAGGCAGTTGTCGAACGTTGCCGTGTCCGACTGGCCTTCATAAACGATGGGGTAGAGCTTGGGCAGGTCGTCGCCCAGCACCGCCGACTGCATCATGCCTTCACGGGCGCGCAGCCAGTTGAAGTTGCCCTTGACCGTGTTGATTTCGCCGTTGTGGGCGATCATGCGGTACGGGTGGGCCAACGGCCAGGCAGGGAAGGTGTTGGTCGAGAAGCGCTGGTGCACCAGCGCCACGGCCGAGATCGTGCGGGTGTCGGCCAGGTCGCGGTAGTAGCGGCCGACCTGGTCGGCCAGCAGCAGGCCTTTATAGACCACGGTGCGCACCGAAGCCGACGGCACGAAATATTCCTTGCCGTGGGCCAGGCGCATGTTCTGGATGGCGTGGCTGGCGGTCTTGCGGATGACGTAGAGTTTGCGTTCCAGCGCGTCCGGCACCATCACGTCGGCGCCGCGGCCGATGAACAACTGGCGAATCACCGGCTCCAGGCCACGCACGGCGGGCGACATGGGCATGTCCACGTCCACCGGAACGTCACGCCAGCCCAGCACGACCTGGCCCTCGGCGCGCACCGCGCGCTCGAGTTCCTGTTCACAGGCCAGGCGCGATGCGGTTTCCTTGGGCAGGAAAACCATGGCCACGCCGTATTCGCCCGGGGGCGGCAAGGCCACGCCTTGCTGGGCCATCTCTTCGCGGTACAGCGAATCGGGAATCTGGATCAGGATGCCGGCGCCGTCGCCCATCAGCTTGTCCGCGCCCACGGCGCCCCGGTGATCCAGGTTCTCCAGGATCTTCAGGCCTTGCTGGATGATGGCGTGGCTCTTGCGGCCCTTGATGTGAGCAACGAAACCCACGCCGCAGGCGTCATGTTCGTTGTTGGGGTGATACAGACCTTGCGGCGCGGGCAGGCCGGCGGGCAGGCCGATGCGCGTGGCGTCGATGGGCTGTTCCGGCGGACAGGAGGGGGAGGTCAGGGATACGGACATGTCGCGCTCCAGGGGCGTGGGGCTGCTGAAAATAAGAATCTACGGCCGCAATGTTGCAGCGCAAGCCGCGACGATACTGCGGTGCAGCGCTAGCGGCAAGATAATTAAATGGGGTATGTCCCTAAATTAATAAACTTAAAACGTAACTCACATAAAATGGGGACATATTTAGCAGGAGCGTGAACTGTCCCCGTGACACGCAGGCGCAAAAAAACCGGGACGGACCCGGTCTTTGCATGGCCTGCCCTGGCGGGCGTTGTCTCAAGGTGTTTCGGTCGAGACCGGCTCCGGCGGCTTCTTGCGCGGCCGGCCGCGCTGCCCCGGCGTGACCCGGCGGCTGGCGGTGTGCGAGAGCGAAGCGATGAAGGACGGCCCGCCCAGCGCCCACTGGCCCTGTACGGCCTGGTCGACGCGCTGGATCTGCTCTTGCGACAGGCCTTCCTGCAGGCGGCGGCGGTAATTGGCCTGGCGGTCGAACGGGGTATTGCCACAGGACCAGTAGTCCGCGTGGTCCGACATCCACCCGGCCTGGGTGGCGGCAGTGCCCGTATGTCCGGCCGCGGAAGACCACGGCCACAGTTCGGCGTCATGCGTGGCGCCGCTGCGGACGGGATAGGTTTCCAGCCATACCAGGGCGGGTAGGACCCAGGCGCCTGGTTCCACCAGGGCGGATCGGTAGCGGCCGGCGAAGACGCGGCCGCCGCGCAGACGCGCGGCCAGATTGCGGCCCAGTGTCTGCATCAGGCGGGGCAATCCTTCGCCGTCGACCGGCGTGGCCAGCAGCAGAATCCGGTCGCTGGCCAACACCCAGCCATGCAGCGCGACGCGATTGCGCGTGGCGGTCTCGCCCAACCAGGTGGCAACCTGGTTCAGGGTGTCCGCCGGCGCGGGCTGCGACGGCGCGGCCAGCGGGTGGATGAAATTGGCAAGGACCAGTTGAGGCAGTCCGGGGGCGTACAGTCGGGGCAGGCGTGCCATAGGATCTCAGGTCTTGAGCATGCGGCGCGCAAAAGAGCGCAGTGGCAATAAATGGTACCGCGTAAACGCCGCCGTGCAATACCACGTACACCCAAGATTACCCGACTCCCCGCCGTTGCGGCACCCCTTCAGCCATCCGCGCGGCGATCGACCTGTCCCCACGGCAGCGGTACGGCGCTATCGCGGGTTAAGATTTCCCGGGTACGCATCGGTGATTCGGCCCCGTCCTTGGCGGCGGCACGCGGGTGCTTTTCCCTAGCCTCATCCTTCAGGAGTTTCCCCATGGCCGGTCTGGAGCTGGTTTCCCAGCATCGCTGTTTCGGCGGTTGGCAGCGTTATTACCGCCACGACTCGGCCGAGATCGGCCTGCCCATGCGGTTTTCGGTGTTCGTGCCGCCGCAGGCCGAACAGGGCCGGGTACCCGTGCTGTTTTATCTGGCCGGCCTGACCTGCACCGAGGAAACATTCATGATCAAGGGCGGAGCCCAGCGTCTGGCCGCCGAGCTGGGCTTGCTGCTGGTGACGCCGGATACCAGCCCGCGCGGGGCCGGCATCCCGGGTGAAGACGACGGCTGGGATTTCGGCACCGGCGCCGGTTTTTACCTGGATGCGACGCAGGCCCCCTGGAGCAAGCACTACCGCATGTACAGCTACGTGACCGAAGAGCTGTACGGCATCGTCACCGGTGAACTGCCGGGCGACGCGGCCCGCACGGGCATCTTCGGCCATTCGATGGGCGGCCACGGCGCGCTGGTGCTGGCGCTGCGCAACCCGGCCAAATTCCGGTCCGTGTCGGCATACGCGCCGGTAGCTGCGCCCAGCCTGTGTCCCTGGGGCCACAAGGCCTTCGGTAACTATCTGGGACCGGATCGCACGGCGTGGGCGGCCTACGACGCCACCGAACTGATGGGCAAGGCGCACTCGCCCTTTCCCGGCGGCATCCTGGTGGATCAGGGCCTGGCCGATGCTTTCCTGGCTGAACAACTGTATCCGGACGCTTTCGAAGCCGCCTGCGTGCAGGCGCGCCAGCCGCTGGACCTGCGCCGGCACGAGGGTTATGACCACGGGTACTACTTCATCTCCACCTTCATGGAAGACCATCTGCGCTTCCATGCCCAGCGTCTGTGACGGCAAGCCGCACTGGCTTGGGACGTCTGGTTACGCTTGTCCATAACCCGATGGGAATGGAGGCGGCACAGTGTTGACAGCCTCTATATACTGAATCTGTCGAAAACCTTGGCGGGGTAGCCGATTGGCCGTAGCTCCTTTCCTCTGGATCCTTGTTCCGGCCCTGGTGGCCTTGCTGGTGGGCGCCGCGCTTTTTCTCGGGCGGGGCGGGCCGCGCGATGCCACCGGGCGCAAGCACTTTCGCCTGCGTCCCGTGCGCCGCCTGATCGGTCTGTTGATCCTGGCCTTGGCCGTGGTGTCCGGGCTGCTGGGCGGTTCGCTGTATCAGTTCCACCGCCTGACGACTGACCAGCCGGTGGCGACCGTCCGGCTGGAGCAGCAGGGTGAGCGGCAGTTCCTGATCACCTGCCAGCTGGAGGGCGAAGCGCCCCGCCAGTTCCAGGTGCGGGGCGATCAATGGCAGATCGACGCGCGCGTCGTACGGTGGGAACTGCCCGCCCTGCTGGCCGGCGTTCCGCCCTTGTACCGGATGGAGCGCCTGTCAGGACGCTATGACGATCCCGTCGCCGACCGGGCGCAGCCGCGCACGGTCTACCCATTGGGCGACACGCGCACGCCAGACCTGGGGACGCTCAAGCGTCGCTTTCCCAATTGGCTGCCTTTCGTCGACGTGCAGTTCGGCAGCGGTGCCTATATGCCCATGTTCGACGGGGCCCGCTATCGCGTACTGCTCGATCCGCGCGGCGCGCTGTTCGTGCGGCCGGAAGACAGCGCCACGACCGAAGGGCTCAAACAGCGCGGCTGGTAGGCCGCAATGATGAGCATGGCGTAGGAGAAGGCCTGGCCGCGGCGGGGAATTTTCCCAAGTGTTCTCCCTATTTACTGACAGGGATCAGGGTCTTCAAGTACATAGGCGGGAACTATGGACATAATCCGCATGTCCAATTAGCAGTCCCGCACTTCGAGTGCTAAGATCGGTTCCACTTTATTCAGGTTTCCTGGAGAAAACTCACCATGAAACAGGCAAATTCTTCGTTGACGGTCTCTTCCAACGCCCTGGCTCTGGCTATCGCCAATCCCGGCTCGCTGGGGACGATCGACGCGTATATATCGACGGTCAATCGTCTGCCGGTCCTGACCGCTGAGCAGGAGACGACGCTCGGCCGCCGTCTGCGCGACAACGATGACCTTGGCGCCGCCCGTGAGCTCGTGCTGTCGCACCTGCGCCTGGTGGTGTCTGTCGCCCGCCAATATCTGGGCTATGGCTTGCCCCACGCCGACCTCATCCAGGAAGGCAACGTCGGCCTGATGAAGGCCGTGAAGCGTTTCGACCCCGAGCGCGGCGTGCGCCTGGTGTCTTTCGCCGTGCACTGGATCAAGGCTGAAATCCACGAATACATCGTCAAGAACTGGCGGCTGGTCAAGGTGGCGACCACCAAGGCCCAGCGCAAGCTGTTCTTCAACCTGCGCAGCATGCGCCCGGACGGCAAGACCCTGGACAGCGAGAAGGTCGATGAAATCGCCCGCGAGCTGAACGTGCGCCGGGAAGACGTCAGCGAGATGGAAGTACGGATGTCCGGCCGCGAACTGTCTCTGGAAAGCCAGGACGACGATGAGGATACCTACGCGCCCATCGCCTACCTGTCCGACGAAGGCCGGCTGGAGCCCACCCGCGTGCTGGAGCGCAAGGCGCGCGAGCAGCTCCAAGGCGACGGTCTGAATGGCGCCCTGGACAAGCTGGACGCGCGTTCGCGCCGCATCATCCAGGCGCGTTGGCTGCAGGACGATGGCGGTTCCACGCTGCATGAGCTGGCCGATGAGTTCGGCGTCTCGGCTGAACGCATCCGCCAGATCGAGTCGGCGGCGCTGAAAAAGATGCGCGGTACGCTGGTGGCGTAACGAATGGATGCAACTCGCCGGGAAAATACATAATTCCGGCGAAACTTAATCCGCCGCCAAGCACCTAATCAATTCGGGCCGCATGCTGATCGCAATGCCAGTACTGCGGCCTACACCTGTCTCGGCTTCTCCTCTTTCCCCTCCCCTATGAGACAGGTGGTTTACGGGGCACCTTCATCAGGTGCCCCGTTTTTTATGGTTCGCTTGCCGGCGCCCTTTCATGGCGTGGGACGTCGTGCTTGCGCCGTGGGCCATGCGTTTTGCGCGGCGGCGAGTCACGCGGCCTGATCCGCTTCCAGTTGGGCCCACCCCTGCAGCATGGCTTCCCAGGCGCGCGCGTCCAGGCGCCGCACGCCGGTGGCAAGGGAACCGTCGGGATACAGCTTGAGCCAGCGGTAGCCGGGCGCGCTGTGGTCCATGCGATGCCGGCCGTCGCGAATGGTGAACTGGAAGCAGGTGGAGGGCGTGGCCAGCAGGCGCATATTGCCGCGCCGGCGATCGAATTCCTGATGCACGTGGCCCCACAGCAGCACCCGGATATTGCGCCAGCGGCCCAGATGGCGGAACAGCTCGGTGGCGTTGTCCAGCATCATGGTGTCATGCCAGTCGGGCGTCATGGGGACGGCATTGTGGTGCAGGGCCACCAGCACCGGCCGCGGGCCCGCGTCGGCGGCAGCCGTATCCAGCAGCTCCAGCTGCTGGCGATCGAGATGGCCGGCATTGGAGCCGTTTACCGTGGAGTTCAACGCGATCACGCGCCAGGCGCCGACGTCGGTCACCGGCTTGGCCCAGTTGCCCAGGGTGCGCGCCAGCACGGCGGGCGCATCATGGTTACCGGGCAGGCAGCGCACGGGCAGGCCCAGTTCGCCGATCACGCGGGCGAAGCGGCGGTAGGCGGGTTCGCTGCCGTCCTGGGATAGATCGCCGGTCGCCAGCACCAGATCGGCGTCGCCATATTCGCGGTGGATCTGGTCGACCACGGCGCGCAGGCTTGCATCGGTATCGACGCCCAGCATCAGCGCGGAATTCGCGCCCAGGTGAGCATCGCTCAGGTGGATCAACAGAACCGGCCGGTCGGCAGGCGCCGACGGGGTCGACCGGATGGATGAACCGGAGGGTTGGCCGGTGAGCGCGGGCGGGGGAACAGGGGGCAAGGGTGACTCCGGCAACGGTATAGATAGCGCGATACGGCACGCTGTTCTTCACCTTAGCGAAATTCAGGCGCGCGCGGCATCCACCGGAACTCAATTCGCGTAACGAAAAGTGCTTTCGAATTCCCTTCAAAACCCTATTTGAGACGTCTTAGGCCGCGATCCGCCGATAAAGTCCGCTATCCTCCTACGGTCAACGGGATCAGGGCGCGGGATAAAAGAATATGGAAGTGGGATTACTGGTTTTCGGCTTGTCGACCTTGCTCACCCTGGTGTGCTTCATGCCGCCGCTGGCGGGTCGCCTGAAGCTGCCCTATTCGGTGCTGCTGGCCATCGTCGGCTGCCTGCTGGGCGTCGGCGTGCACGTCCACGGCTGGGCGCCGCCGGTGCTGGCCGACATGCTGGACTCGATCGAGCGATTCGAGATTTCCTCGGAAACTTTCCTTACCGTTTTCCTGCCCGTCCTGTTGTTCGAAACCGCCCTGTCGATGAACGTGCGGCGCCTGATGGACGATATCGGCCCCATCCTGATGATGGCCATCGTGGCGGTGCTGGTATGCACGGTGGTGGTGGGCTACACCTTGAATGCGTTGTCGCCGTATGGCCTGGTGGTGTGCCTGCTGCTGGGCGCCATCGTCGCCACCACCGACCCGGCGGCGGTGGTCAGCATCTTCCGCGACCTGGGCGCGCCCAAGCGCCTGACGACGCTGGTGGAAGGCGAAAGCCTGTTCAACGACGCCGCGTCCATCGCCTTGTATTCGGTGCTGCTGGGCGTCATCACCGGGCAGAGCAAGCTGTCGGTGGGCAACGTCTTCACCGACTTCATCATCCACTTCATCGGCGGCGGGCTGGCCGGCTATGCCATGGGTCGCCTGGCCTGCGTCCTGTTCGCCTGGCTACGCGGTTTTCCGGCGGCGGAAATCACGCTGACCCTGACGCTGGCCTATCTCACTTTCTACATCTCCGAGCACTACCTGGGCGTGTCCGGCGTGGTGGGCACGGTGATCGCCGGCCTGGTGGTGGGATCGACAGGCCGTACGCGCATGGCCCCGACCACTTTCGAATACCTCACCAGCGCGTGGGCGCAATTCGGCTTCTGGGCCAATTCGCTGATTTTCCTGTTCGCGGCAATGCTGATTCCGCGCATCATGGAACAGGCCACCGGCGCCGATCTCTGGCTGATCCTGGTGCTGTTCGCCGCCACCCTGGTGGCACGCGCCATCGTGGTGTTCGGCATGCTGCCCTTGCTCAAGCTGACGCGGCTGCGCACGCGGGTCAGCCGTGCCTACAAGACGGTGATGCTGTGGGGGGGCCTGCGCGGCGCGGTTTCACTGGCCCTGGCCCTGGCGGTGACCGAGCGCAGCGACGTGCCGGAGGCGGCGCGCCAGTTCGTCGCCGTGGCGACCACCGGTTTCGTGCTGCTGACGCTGTTCGTAAACGGCATCAGCCTGCGGCCGCTGATGCGCCTGCTGCGCTTGAACGAGCTGTCGCAGATGGAGCGCACCATCCGCAACCAGGCGGTGGTGGTGGCGCTGGAAGACTTGCAGGACAAGACCGATGATGTGGCCAGCGCGGACCACATCGGCCCGGAGGTGCGCGAGCGCATCCGCACGGTGTTCGACGCCAGCCTGCAGGAAGTGCGCGCCGCCGAGGTCAGCAGCATGTCGCTGGACGCGCGGGTGTCGGTTGGCCTGGCCATCCTGGCGCGGCGTGAAGAGGAAATGTTCTTCGACGTGCTCAAGGGCCAGATCGTCGACTGGCGGCTGGCGGAGTCGTTGCTGGCGCGGTCCGAACGGCTGGAGGACGCCGTCCGTGCGGGCGGGCTGGGCGGCTTCGAGAACGGCATCGCGGCCGATGTGCGCTATTCCAAGGGTTTCCGCATCGCCTTGCGGATGCATTACCTGTTCGGCTCCCAGCGCTGGCTGGCCTCCGAACTGGGCCAGCGTTTCGCCGCCCTGATGTGCAAGCGCACCGTGGCACAAAGGCTCATCGCGTTCGCCGGCCAGCAGATCAGGCCGCTATTGGGCGAGGAAACCGCCGAGGTGCTGGTGCGGGCCCACCAACGGCGCCTGGATGCCATCGAGAACGCCTTGCAGGCGCTGAATCTGCAATATCCGTCCTACGCCTTGTGGCTGCAGGAAAGCTATCTGGGACGGGTGGCGCGGCAGTTGGAACGGATGCGCTATCGCGAGATGCTGGGTCAGTCGCTGATCAGCGGTGAAGTCTATGCCGACCTGGTGCAGAAGCTGGAAGCGCGCTGGGGCCATATCGACCGCCATCCGCCGCTGGACATCGAGATGAGCGCCACCGAGCTGGTCAAGCGCGTGCCCTTGTTCGAAAAACTCAGCGCGGATTCCCTGCGCGCCATCTGCAAGCTGCTCAAGCCGCGCCTGGCGCTGCCGGACCAGCTGGTGCTGGGACATGGGCGCAACGTCGATGAAATGTGTTTCGTCGCCTCGGGCGCGGTGACGGTGCATCTGCCCGACCACACCACGGTGGAACTGGGCAGTGGCGAATTCTTCGGCGAGCTGGCCCTGCTGGGCGAGCAGGTGATGATGCCGGAGGTCACCTCTCTGGGCTACAGCAAGCTGCTGATGATGTCGGCGCGCGACTTCCGCGCCTTGCTGGCACGCGATCCGTCGCTGCGCGAAGGGATAGAGGTGGTGGCGCGCCAGCGGATGCGGGCCATCGAGGTGTGGCGGCAGTTCTCGTCCACGGGGACGACGACGCCAGCGGCTCCCGCTTCTGCCCCTGCTCCTGCTCCTGCTCCTGCTCCTGCTCCTGCCCCTGCCCCTGCCCCTGCTCCTGCTCCTGCTCCTGCTTCTGCGCCCAGCCAGTCGCAATCCTGAGCCAGGAGGTAGGCTCGAACTTCAGCCCGAGCTGTGAAAGCCAGTTTCAGGGTGCCCCGCGCCGGGCTCAGCCTCAGCCTCAGCCTCAGCCGGCGGACTTGCGCCCGGCCAGTTCGTCGGCGATGACCAGCGCGGCTTCCAGCGTGAATTCGCCGGCCGCCACCATGGCCAAGGCGCGCGCCGGCTCGACCGTGGCGATCTCCATGACCTCACCGTCCCGATTGGCCGGCCGTACGTGGGGCGGCAGTACACAGCGGCTGACCAGCAGGTCTTCCACCTGGTAGCCCTCCGGCAGCCTGCGCTGCATGCGCAAGACCGTGCGCATGGGTTCGCGCGCCTCGATGTCGGGCGCGTCCAGCCCCGCTTCCTCGCCGCACTCGCGCACCAGTGCCAGGTCCAGGTCTTCGCCGCTGCCGGCCAGGCCGCCGACCAGGGTGTCCCACATGCCGGGATCGGTGGATTTGCTCAGCGCCCGGCGGGCAATCCACAGGCGGCCGTCGGCGGTCCACGCATTCAGATGCACGGCGCGCGTCAGCAACCCCAAGGGGCGTACCGCGGCCCGTTCGATGGCGCCGACCGGGCGGCCGTCCTGGTCCAGGACGTCAAGCAGTTCGTCGCGCCAGCCGCGCAGGCAGTTGGCGTCGCGCAGCGCCTGGGCGACGCGCGCCAGCAGCATGTCCAAGGCCGCGCCGGGGACCAGGGTTTGACCTAATTCCAGCGCGTCCTGGGTGACCGTCACACCAGGCAGATGCCGCAGTGCATCACAGGCGGCCAGAGTGGCCCGGCCACAGGGCACGCCGGCAACGCGAACGGGACGCGACAATTCAGGCGCCGGCTCCACCGCGCGCTCGCACAGCAAGGCATAAAGCGCGCTTGCCTGGTCGGTCGGCAAAGGCCTGTGCGACACGTCCGCAAAGGTGCCGGCGGCGGGGTGGACAGCGGCGTCCGGGAGCGAGGTGGGCATGGTTTTTTGCTGCATGGCGGCGATTCTAGTGCAGGTGCGGCAGGCCGTGCGGCCGGGTAGTCAGCAATTACACGAAGTGACGTGTCCGTTATAATCCGCCGGTTTCTTTGTGATTCGAGCTGGATCGAAGGGGTGGCAAGGCCCCCCAAGAATCCGCCAGCCAATAATTACGCGTTTCCGTGCCTGTCCACGGTGCAACCGCGGTTGGGTAGGGCCTCACGTGTACGTGCAAAAAGGGTCAGCATGAAGAAGTGGTGGAGAGGGATTCCCGGCGCCTGTGCAATGCTGGTTGGCGGCGGGGCTTGGGCGCAGGTCAACGACATGCCCGGAGGACCGAAGGTCAATCAGCTGAATCTGCATGAAGGCGTTACGCAGATTGCACATGATGTGATGTGGTTGCACTGGATGATGCTCGCCATTTGTGTGGTGATCTTCATCGGCGTATTCGGCGTCATGTTTTATTCCATTTGGGCGCATCGCAAATCGCGCGGCGCCGTGTCGGCCACTTTTCACGAACACGTCGGCGTCGAAGTGGCGTGGACGGTCATCCCGTTCATCATCGTCATCGCCATGGCGCTGCCAGCCACCAAGGCCGTGGTCGCCATGAAAGACACGTCCAGCCCGGACGTGACGATCAAGGCCACCGGTTACCAGTGGAAATGGGGTTACGAGTACCTGGACGGCGCCGCCAATGGCGTCAAGTTCTACTCCAACCTGTCCACGCCGCGCGCGCAAATCGAAAACCGCGAGCCCAAGGGCGAGTTCTACCTGATGGAAGTCGACAACCCGATGGTGGTGCCGGTCGACCAGAAGGTGCGCATCATCACCACGGCGGTGGACGTGATCCACTCCTGGATGATCCCGGACTTCGGCGTCAAGCAGGATGCGATCCCCGGTTTCCTGCGTGATACCTGGTTCCGCGCGGAGAAGGTCGGCACGTATCGCGGCCAATGCGCCGAGCTCTGTGGCAAGGACCATGCCTTCATGCCCATCGTGGTGACGGTGCTGTCCAAGGAAGACTATGCCAAGTGGGCCGACGAGCAAAAGAAGAAGATGGCCGCGCAGGCCGACGATCCCAACAAGGATTGGACCGAACCTGAACTGATCGCCCGTGGCGAGAAGGTATACGGGGCGAATTGCGTGGTCTGTCACCAGGCCACCGGCAAGGGCGTGCCTGGATCCTTCCCGGCACTGGACGGCGACCATATCGTGCTGGGCCCCAAGGCCGAGCAGATCAAGACCGTGCTGCTGGGCCATCCGGGAACAGCCATGCCTGCCTTCGGCGGCCAGTTGAACGATGTGGAGATCGCTTCGGTGATCACCTACACGCGTCACGCCTGGGACAACAAGGGCAAGGGCCAGGATCCGACCGTCAAGCCGGCCGACGTCAAGGGGGCGCGCTAAGCGCGCCGGATGCGGCGGCCAGCGGGCCGCCGCGTAAGCAACCGAGCATATAACCCGGTCCCGTCGCAAGGGGCCGGTGCCAAGCGGCAAGGAGTCCATCATGAGCAGCGTCACTGTCGACCACGTCTCGCCGGGCCATGGTCACGATGACCATCACCACGCCATGCCCACGGGCTGGCGGCGCTGGTTGTTCGCCACCAATCACAAAGACATCGGGACGATGTATCTCATCTTCTCGTTCGTCATGCTGCTGGAGGGCGGTACGCTGGCCCTGTTGCTGCGCACGGAACTGTTCGAGCCGGGGTTGCAGTTCTTCCGCCCCGAGCTGTTCAACCAGTTCACCACCATGCACGGCCTGGTGATGGTGTTCGGCGCCATCATGCCGGCCTTCGTCGGTTTCGCGAACTGGATGATTCCGCTGCAGGTCGGCGCGTCGGACATGGCCTTCGCGCGCATGAACAACTTCAGCTTCTGGCTGTTGCCAGTGGCCGCGCTGATCCTCACCGCGTCCTTCTTCGCGCCGGGCGGCGCCACCGCCGCCGGCTGGACCCTGTATGCGCCCTTGTCGCTGCAGATGGGGCCGGGCATGGACATGGCGATCTTCGCGATGCACATCATGGGCGCGTCGTCCATCATGGGCGCGATCAACGTGATCGTCACCATCCTGAACATGCGCGCGCCCGGCATGACGCTGATGAAGATGCCGCTGTTCTGCTGGACCTGGCTGATCACCGCCTTCCTGCTGATCGCCGTGATGCCGGTGCTGGCCGCCGCCATCACCATGGTGCTGACCGACCGCCACTTCGGCACCGGCTTCTTCAACGCCGCCGCCGGCGGTGATCCCGTGCTGTATCAGCACGTGTTCTGGTTCTTCGGGCATCCCGAGGTCTACATCATGATCCTGCCGGCGTTCGGCATCGTATCGGCCGTGGTGCCGGCCTTTGCCCGCAAGCGCCTGTTCGGCTATGCCTCGATGGTCTACGCCACCGCCGCCATCGCGGTGCTGTCCTTCATCGTCTGGGCCCACCACATGTTCACCACGGGCATGCCGGTGACCGGCCAGCTGTACTTCATGTACGCCACCATGCTGATCTCCATCCCCACGGGGGTGAAGGTGTTCAACTGGGTGGCCACCATGTGGCGCGGTTCGATGACCTTCGAAACACCCATGCTGTTCGCCATCGGCTTCATCTTCGTGTTCACCATCGGCGGCTTCACCGGACTGATCCTGTCGGTGGCGCCCATCGACATCCAGGTGCAGGACACGTACTACGTGGTGGCGCACTTCCACTACGTGCTGGTGGCGGGTTCGCTGTTCGGCCTGTTCGCGGGGGCCTATTACTGGGTGCCCAAGTGGACCGGCTATATGTACAGCGAAAAGCTGGGCAAGCTGCACTTCTGGTTCTCGCTGCTGTCGTTCAACCTGACGTTCTTCCCCATGCACTTCCTGGGCCTGGCGGGCATGCCGCGCCGGTATGCGGATTACGCCGCGCAGTTCACTACCTTCCACCAGATCGCCACCATCGGCGCCTTCTGGTTCGGCCTGTCGCAACTGATCTTCCTGTATGCCATCCTGCGCTGCTTCGCCGGCAAGGGCGAGCGCGCGTCGGCCAAGCCGTGGGAAGGCGCCGAAGGGCTGGAATGGACGGTGCCGTCGCCGGCGCCCTTCCACACCTTCGTGGAACCGCCGGAGGTGAAGTAAGCCATGACGCCTGAACAACGCCGCCGCAACAAGACCGTGGGCCTGACCTTGCTGGCCGTGGTGCTGGCGATCTTCATCTGGGCGCTGTTCAAGGGGAGCAGCCTGTTCGCGCCGCTCGCCAGGGGCGGCGTGTGAACACGCTGGAGGCTGCCATGGACGAAAAACCGCCGGGCGCGGCGCAGCGCAAGCTGTCTTTCCTGCAGACCTTGAAGGCCGTGGCCTGGGGGCTGCTGGGCATCCGCAAGGGGTCCGGCTATAGCGAGGACTCCGCCCGGCTCAATCCGGTCCATCTGGTGGTCGCCGCGGTGCTGGCGGGCGCGTTGTTTGTCGTCGTACTGATTTCCATCGTGCGCTGGGCGGTAGCCAGCCTGAGCTGAACAAGTATTCGAACATCCGTACCTGGGAGAACACCATGAGTGCAGGTCACTCGGTTGAAGCGAAAGAGGCACCCTATTACTACGTGCCGGCGGATTCCGGCCATCCGGTGCGCTGTGCGCTGGCCCTGTTGATCACCGCCTTGGGCGCGGCCGCCTGGGTCAACGGCGTGGGCGTGGGCAAGTGGATGGTGCTGGTCGGCCTGCTGGGCGTCATCACCGTGCTGTATTTCTGGTTCGGCGACGCCATCAGCGAGTCCGAGGGCGGCTTGAACAGCAAGCGGGTGGACGTGTCCTACCGCTGGGGCATGAGCTGGTTCATCTTCTCGGAAGTGATGTTCTTCGCCGGCTTCTTCGGCGCGCTGTGGTACGTGCGCACCATCACCACGCCGTGGCTGGGCGACCTCGACCACAAGCTGTTGCTGTGGCCGGATTTCTCCGCCGTGTGGCCCAATTTCGGGCCGGCCGGCGTGGTGGAGCACTTCCAGACCGTGGGGCCGTTCTGGTTGCCCACCATCAACACCGCGCTGTTGCTGAGTTCCGGGGTCACGCTGACCATCGCGCACCATGCCTTGCGCGAGAACCACCGCAACAAGACGATATTCTGGCTGGCCTGCACCATTCTGCTGGGCTTCATCTTCGTGGCGTGCCAGGCGCTGGAGTACCACCACGCGTATACCGAGCTGAACCTGAAGTTCAACTCCGGTGCGTATGGGTCGCTGTTCTTCATGCTGACCGGCTTCCACGGCTTCCACGTGATCATGGGCGCGACCATGCTCACCGTGATCCTGGTGCGTCTGCTGCGCGGCCACTTCACCGCCGACCATCACTTCGGTTTCGAAGGCGCCGCCTGGTACTGGCACTTTGTCGACGTTGTGTGGCTGGGGCTGTATTTGTTCGTGTATTGGCTGTAGGCGGCGGGGGCCAGCCGTCCCCGCCCTTGGCGGGAGATCACACGCCCCGGTTGTGCTGAATGCGCAACCGGGGAACCTAGGGGGCGCTGGCTTATCTGATCCCCGTGCTCTGGATCCAGCCCAGCTGGTGCGCCAGCAGCACGAACAGGAACAAGGCCACCGACAGGCCGATGCGCACCGTCAGTGCGTTGACCGTGCGGTTGGTCTTGCCTTTGTCCTTCATCAGGTAGACCAGGGCCGAGCCCAGGCTGACCAGGATGCCGATGAAGGCGACGACGACAAGTACGCGCATGGCAGGTCTCCGCGGGCGCGGACGCCCGGAATTGGAATTGTTGTAGATGCACATGGTACGTCCTCACAGCACCGCACGCACGTTGGCCGCCTTGCTGTTGCTGGCGCTGGCGGTGATCGTGCTGGCGTCGCTGGGACGGTGGCAGTTGCATCGCGCCGACGAACGCCGCGCGATCCTGGCGGCCATCGAAGGGGGGCGCGCGCAGGCGCCGCTGACGCTGGCGGCCGACACACCCGCCGGACAGTTGCAGGCCTGGCGCCCGGCGCAGGCCTATGGCCGCTACCGTGACGACCTGACCGTGGTGCTCGACAATCGCAATCGCGACGGCCGTCCCGGATATTGGATCGCCACGCCGTTGTTGCTGGAAGGCGGTGGTGTGGGTGCACAAGGCAGTGTTGCCCAAAGCCCCCCTGCTGCTCAAGACAATGCCGCTCAGGACAATGCTGTTCAAGGCAAGCTTGTTCAAGGCAATCTTGTCCAAGGCAGTACTGCACAGAGGGATCCCGCCCGTGGTAATCCTGTCCAGGGCAGCGCTGCTCCCACTGCCATCCTGGTGCTGCGCGGATGGATGCCGCGCGCGGCGCCTGGCCAGCCTGCCGCGATAGCACCGCCGGCGCCGGCGGATCCACTGCACGTCACCGGCGAACTGGCTGAGCGCGTGCCGCGCCTGTTCGAACTGTGGCATTTCGGCGGCGCCGCGGCGGATGTCCTGCCCAGCCGTCTGCCGCAGGCTGACGGCAAGCCGCCCACGGTGCAGAACCTGGACCTGGCCGCTTATGCTGCCGCCACAGGCCTGCGGCTATTGCCGGCAGTACTGGAACAACGCGACGCCAGGACTGGCCCGCCGTCGCGCGACGCGGACGTCCTCAAGCAGGACTGGCCGCAGCCTTCGGTCGATTTCAACCAGAACCAGGGCTATGCGCTGCAATGGTTCGGTTTCGCGAGCATCGCGGGCATTGCCTTCCTGGTCGTGGCGTGGCGCGCGCTGCGGCGACGGCGTGAAAGTTAAACTGGCTGCCGGCCGGTCCCGTCGCGGGGACGCCGGCACACGAAAAAGACAGGAATCCTGCTTGTGACGACGACCCCTACGACTGCCGGCCCTTTGCACGCGGCGCCACGCCGACGCAGCACCTTGACCCTGGTGACCGTCTTCCTGGTGTCGCTGGCGCCGGTGCTTGCCGCCGTCATCTTCTACCTGAACCCGCAATGGTGGCCGCGCGACGGCAGCAACTACGGCACCTTGATCGAGCCGCAGCGCGACTTGCCGGCGCCCGCGCAATTGCCGCTCGCCACGCTGGACGGCCAGCCTTACGACCTGCGCCAGTTGCGCGGCAAGTGGCTGTTGATGGCCGCCGATGGCGGCGCCTGCCCGGAGTCCTGCGCACGCAAGCTCTTCATCATCCGCAACAGCCACGCCAGCCAGGGCAAGAACGTCGACCGCGTGGCGCGCATCTGGTTCATCACCGACGATGCGCCAGTGCCGCAAAAGGTGCTGGATGCCTACGTGGGAACGGTGATGGTGCGGGCGCGGCCGGAGCAACTGGCGGGGTTCCTGCTGGATGGCGGGGCGAAGAACGCCGCGAACGGCGCGCCGAACAAAGGGACAGCGAACGGCAGCGCGGGCAGCGCGGGCAGCGCGGCTAATGCGGGCAGTACGGGTGATGCGGGTAATGCGGGCAATGCCGCCACCGTCACCCCGGCCAGCCCGTCGGCCGCCGCCCTGGCCGGACCGATGTGGCTGGCCGACCCGCTGGGTCATCTGATGCTGCAATTCCCCGCTGATGCCGACCCCGTCAAGGTGCGGGGCGATCTCAGCAAGCTGATCTACAACTCGCGCATCGGCTAGTATGCCGACCACGACGCAACTTGAAGCGATTAAAGAAGTGAATGCCGCAGGCCTGGACGCCATCGTCCTCCGTTACCGCAAACTGGTTTTCTTCACCTGGTTCCTGACGCTGGACCTGATCATGTTCGGCGCCTTCGTGCGCCTGACCGATTCCGGCCTGGGCTGTCCTGATTGGCCGGGCTGCTACGGCAGTGCGTCGCCGCTGGGCTCGCTGACCGATATCCACCAGGCCAACCAGGCCATGCCTTTCGGCGCGGTATCGCTGTCCAAGGCCTGGATCGAAATGATCCACCGTTATGCCGGCACGCTGCTGGGCATGCTGATCATCGGCATCGTCTACATGGCCTTCCGCTATCGTGGCCGCCTGGGCCGCTCGCCCTTGCTGGCGGTGGCCGCGCTGGTCATCGTATGCGTGCAGGGTGCCTTCGGCGCCTGGACCGTGACCCATCAGCTGATGCCCGCCGTGGTGACGGCGCACCTGGTGTTCGGCATGCTTACCCTGACCATGATGACCTGGCTGGCGGCGCGCGAGCGTCCTTACCAGGCACTGGGGGCGTCCGCGGCCCGCTGGCGCGGTTGGATGAGCGTGGGTCTGCTGCTGCTGTTCATCCAGATCACCCTGGGCGGCTGGGTGAGCACCAACTACGCCGCCCTGGCCTGCATGGACTTCCCTCTGTGCCAGGGGCATGTGGTCCCGCCCATGGACTTCGCCGGTGGCTTTTCGGTATTCCGCGCCCTGGGCGAACTGCCCTCGGGCGAGATGATTTCGCAGTACGCCCTGACCGCCATTCACTGGGTACACAGAAATTTCGCCTTCGTGGTGTTCGTCTACCTGGGTATCCTGGCGTGGCGGATGCGGCCTGAACCCGGCCTGCGCGGGCCGGCGACGCTGGTGCTGGCCCTGCTGGCGGCGCAGTTGCTGACTGGCCTGACCACCATTTTCTTCGAGTGGCCGCTATTGATCGCGGTCCTGCACAACGGCGGTGCCGCCGGCCTGGTTCTGGCCGCGGTAACGCTGCGAGTTCGCCTGGCAACGGCCGGCCAGGCGGCCCTGCGCAGCGAGTAGCTTGCATGACTGGGACAATTTGTCCAATGTAAACAGGCGCTTGCGCCCCGTCCCTTTATCCCGCGATGGCCTGGAGCGGAGTTAGAATAGCGCCACCATGACCAGTCTTGCCGCCCCAAACCAGGGATTGCTCCGCCAATACCTGGTGCTCACCAAGCCCCGCGTTACCCAGCTCGCCGTCTTCTGTGCCGTCATCGGCATGTTCCTGGCGACGCCTGGCCTGCCCGATCTGCAGCGCGTGGTTTTCGCCACCCTGGGTATCTGGCTGCTCGCCGCGGCCGCTTTCGCCATCAACTGCCTGATCGAACAGGAAGTCGATGCGCGCATGCTGCGCACCGCGCGGCGGCCCACCGCGCGCGGCACCATCCTGCCGCAGCAGGTGCTGATGCTGTCCGGGCTGCTGGGCGGCGCGGGCATGTTGGTGCTGTACAACCTGGTCAATCCGCTGACCATGTGGCTGACCTTCGCCACTTTCGTCGGCTACGCCATCATCTACACCGTCATCCTCAAGCCGCGCACGCCGCAGAACATCGTGATCGGCGGTTTGTCGGGCGCGATGCCGCCCGCGCTGGGCTGGGCCGCCATCGCCAATGCGGTGCCGGCGGAAGCCTGGGCCTTGGTGCTGATCATCTTCATCTGGACGCCGCCGCACTTCTGGGCGCTGGCCTTGTATCGCGCCAAGGATTACGAAAGAGCCGGCCTGCCGATGCTGCCGATCACGCACGGCCCGGAATACACCCGCCTGCAGATCCTGCTGTATAGCTGTGCCCTGCTGGCCTGCACCCTCATTCCCTACGCCCTGCGCATGAGCGGCCTGCTTTACCTGGCCACCGCCATCGTGCTGGGCGGCATCTTCCTGGCCTATGCCTGGCGCCTGTATCGCAATTACAGCGATGCCCTGTCGCGGGCCATGTTCCGCTATTCCATCCTGTATCTGGCGCTGCTGTTCGGCGCCCTGTTGATCGATCACTGGCTCGGCCTGCTGCTGGCGTAAGCGGCAGCGGCGCGCGCCCATCGGAGAGCTTTTTCATGTCCCTCGTTCCCGCCCGTCGCGCCGCGCTGCGCGTTCTTGGTGGCGTCGCCCTGTTCGCCGCGCTGGCGGCCTGCAAGGACCGGCCGGCTTTCAAGGGCAGCAGCCTGGCGGGCACGCATCTGGGCAAGGGCGTGGCCATGGTCGACCAGGACGGCAAGCCGCGCGGTATCGCCGACTTCGCCGGCAAGGTCGTGGTGGCTTTCTTCGGCTACACGCATTGCCCGGACGTATGCCCCACTTCGCTGGCCGAGCTGGCTCAAGTCATGCAGACCCTGGGGCCGGACGCCGCGCGCGTGCAGGTGGTGATGATCACCGTCGATCCGGAGCGCGATACGCCGGACGTGATGAAGCAGTACGTCACCACCTTCAATCCCAAGTTCGTCGGCTTCACCGGCGACCTGGCGCAGCTCAAGGCGGCGGCGACGTCGTTCAAGGCCTATTACGCCAAGGTGCCCACCAAGGACGGTTCGGACTACAGCATGGACCACAGCGCCGCGTTCTATCTGCTCGACCAGAAGGGCGAGGCGCAAGTGCTGGTCAACAACAATGCGGGCGCCGACGTGCTGGTGCACGACATCAAGCTGTTGCTGGGCTGAGCGGGCGTGATTCGCTGGGTAGAGAATGCGTGATTCGCCGGCACATTGACGGCGACGGCGGGAGGCCGCGCCTCGCGCCCGACTCGCGTATGTCAGGCAGAAAGGGATCGTCGGAGTCCCGGGCGCTGGTGCCATCGCGGCACGAGGTCTAAGACACCGAGTGCGACGGCGGGAGGCACGCACGAGCGGAGCCATGTCTACGACTGAGTGAGCCAAGTCCACGAGTGAGTGGGGCCAAGCCCACGACTGAGTGGGGCCAAGTCGAAAACTCCCCAACCATGGGGCGCTAGCCCAAAAAAAAGGGCGTGGGGGGTTTACCCCCCCACAAAAAATTCTCTTCATGATCGAGCATCTGATTCAGCGCCGGAACGGACTGCCGAACTAGCCCCCTACAGATTCAAAGTCCGCGCTTCCGGACTTTTAGGCCGTTCCGCTTCCAGCCAACCGGCATAGGCCTGACGGCCTTCGTCGTTCAAATCGCCGGCGCGCAACTCCCGCACCCCCGCGAATATCAACAGTGCATAAGGCGTTGCCAGGGCCGCGGCTTCTTCACACAGGCGCGCTTCGTCGCCCGTCGACGGCGAGCGCACGCGCCAATAGTTGATGGCCTGTTCGAGCTGTGTGATCGAGATCGGCGTTGTGTCATCCATCGGCCCATTCTCCCAGTTGGCGCAGCGCGCGTGCAGGACTATCAGGGTCTGGTCACAGCTGTTTCCAGCATTCTTGAATAGCCTTGCAACTCTTGCAAACCGTCACCTTGCTCACGCGTTGTAAGCGGATACCGATGCTATACATCCGCCATGGACGGCTTTGCAAGGAAAATGACATGAATACCGCCACATCACGCTCGGAATCGCGCCGCGGCCTGCATCCCCTGGTAGCAACCGCGGCCGTGTCCGTCATCGTATTGTGCGGCGTGGCCGTGGCTGCCATCGGCGGCTGGCTGCCTTCGTCGAGCGGACGCCAGGATGCCAACAACCCGACGGTGAGTTCGGCGGCCGATCCCGCGACCCTCGCGCAGAACGATCCCGCCAATGCCAACCTGGCGCCCCTGCCCGGACAGGCGCAACAGCCGCAGCAGGGAACCATGCCGCCACAGCAAGGCGCCACGCTTCCGGCGGCCGCCACCGCGCAAGCCAATCAGCAACCCAATCAGCAACCCAATGCGCGGACGCAGAACCTTCCTCAAAACGCGCCGCAGAACATGCCGCAACAAGGCGTGCCGCCCGCCGCGCAGAACGACGCTGCCCAATGTCCGCAATGCGGCACCGTCGTATCGATGGGGCAGGTGCAGGTGCCGGTACAGGATCGCAGCAATCACGTCGTCGGCACGGTGGCCGGTGGCGTGGTCGGCGGCGTGGTGGGTAATCAGTTCGGTGGTGGAGGCGGCAAGACCGCGTTGACGGTGCTGGGGGCCGTGGGTGGGGCTTTGGCAGGCAGGGAAATCGAGCGTAATATGAACCAGAAAACCGTGACGCGTTATCAATTGGTTGCCCGCACCAATGATGGCCGCACGCACACTTTCCGCAGTGATACGCCGTTCCAATATTCGCCGGGCCAAGCCATACGCGTGGAAAACAACCAGCTGCTGCCGCGTTGAGCGCGGTAGCCGTACGCGTGGCGAACCTGCTGATGCCGGGACGGTCATGCCCCCACGAGAGAGACTGAATGACCGACCCGCAAAACAATCCCTTCATCCTCCCCGGCATGGGGCAGTCCGGCGACGCGGCGGGTAATCCCTTGCTCGCCAGCATGGAAATGATGCGCAAAGCCTGGGCTGGATTGATGGGGCCGGGCGGTCTGGCGCAAGTCATGCCGATGACACCGGCGCTGAACCTCGAAGACCTGGAACGCCGCATTGCGGAACTGCGTACGGTGGAAAGCTGGCTGCGTCTGAATCTGTCCATGTTGAGCAGCACCATCCAGGGGCTGGAAGTACAACGCTCCACCATCAATACCTTGCGGTCTTTCGTCGATAGCGTCAGCAGCCAGACCGCGGCCGGCGCGCAATGGGGCGACGCCTCGCCGCTGGAAGTGGTGCTGGGGTTGAAACCAGGGCCACGCGCTGCGGCGGCAGCAGGCGCCGGTGCGGGCGCAGCCGCGGCCGCGGCCGCTCAAGCAACGCGTGGCGCGACGGCGGCCACGCAGCCGTCGAAGCCCGAACCAGCTGTCGAAGACAACGAACTGGACGAGGACGAGTCGGATATCGACATGCCGCCGGACAACGCGCAGGGCTCTGCTGCAAGCGGCCCTGCCGCGTCTGGTGCCGCCAAGTCCGATGCAGGTCGGGCCACGACGGATGACGAGAAGCTTTCCGCGGCTGCCGACAAGCTGGCGCAGGACGGCGCCGCCGCGGAATCGGGCGTGGGGGCGATGCCGTCCTTCCTGGGCGGCGCGGCGCAGTCGGCGTCCGAAGCGTGGTGGTCGTTGCTGCAACAGCAATTCGGTCAATTGGCCGCGGCGACGGCGGCTTCCATGCCGGGGGCGGCCGGCGGCACTGGCGCCGGCGCTCCTGCCGGCGGTGGCCAGGCCACGCAAGATGCTGCTGCCGCCAACTCCCCCGGTGCAACGGCCGGGGTCGGCCTCGGCAAGACCGCGGCGAAAAAGCGGGGTGGCGCGGCGACCGCGACGGGCGCCAAGGCAGGTAGCTCCGGATCGAGTAGCTCCGGATCGACCGGTGCCAGATCGAGCGGTAGCAAGGCAGCCGGCACCCCAGTGTCCGCTTCGAAGCCATCCACCAAGTCCGCTGCCACCAAGTCCGGCGGCGGTAGCAAGGCCGCCGCTGTCAGGCCGACGCGGGCGCGGACATCCGCCCAGCCCGCCGCAGCCGGCAGTACGGGCAAGGCTTCCTCGCCCGGCAGCCCCGCTGCAAAGAAACCACGCGCCAAGGACGCCGCCAACGGTACGCCCCGCAATGCGGTCAGTGTCACGAAAGCGCGCCGTCCCCGCTCGTAGAATTCCATCCATCCGGGCCGCTTGACGGCCCTGTCCAGCCCCGTTGCTCATGGCGCGGGGCGCTTTTGCAAAGATTCTCCTCATGTTGAATATCGTCATTCTGGCCGCCGGCCTGGGTAAGCGCATGCAATCGGACCTGCCCAAGGTCCTGCATACATTGGCCGGCCGGCCCATGCTCGATCATGTCCTGGATAGCGCCCGCCGCCTGCAGCCGGCGCGCATCGTGGTGGTCATCGGCCATGGCGCGGACCGGGTACGCGCGGCTTACGCCGGCCAGGACGATTTGCAGTTCGCCCTGCAGCAGCCGCAGCACGGCACCGGCCACGCGGTGGCGCAGGCTGCCCCCCTGCTGCTCGAAGGCGACGCGGATGACGCCACGCTGGTGCTGTACGGCGACGTGCCGCTGGTCCAGGCCGATACCTTGCGCCGCCTGCTGGAAGCGCGCGGCCAGGGCATGGCGGTGCTTACCGAAACCTTGGCCGATCCCACCGGCTACGGCCGTATCGTGCGCGATGCACGTGGGCAGGTGACGCGCATCGTCGAACACAAGGATGCCAGCGAACAGGAACGCGGCATCCGCGAGGTCAACACCGGCATCCTCGCCGCGCCCACGGCGCGTCTGAAGGACTGGCTGACGCGCATCGACAATAACAACGCCCAGGGCGAGTATTACCTGACCGACACCGTCGGCCTGGCCGTGGCCGATGACGTGGCCGTCGGCGCCGCGCAGCCGGCCGCGGCCTGGGAGACGCTGGGCGTCAACAGCCGCGTGCAGCAAGCGGAACTGGAACGCATCTGGCAACGGGAACAGGCGCGCCGCCTGCTGGAGGCCGGCGTCACGCTGGCGGACCCGGCCCGTTTCGATCTGCGCGGCAGCATGACCGTGGGCCGCGACGTCTACATCGATGTCGGCTGCGTGTTCGAAGGCCAGGTCGAATTGGCCGACGGCGTGCGCATCGGTCCGCATTGCGTGCTGCGTGACGTGAAGCTGGGCGCCGGCACGCAGGTCGAGGCCTTCAGCCATCTGCAGAAGGCCCTGGTGGGCGCCGATGCGCGCATCGGGCCTTATGCGCGCTTGCGTCCGGGCGCCGAGCTGGCCGACCGCACGCATATCGGCAATTTCGTCGAGGTGAAGAATGCCGTGATCGGTGTCGACAGCAAGGCCAATCACCTGACCTATATCGGCGATGCCGACATCGGTGCGCGCGTGAACGTGGGCGCGGGCACCATCACGTGCAATTACGACGGCGTGAACAAGCATCGCACCATCATCGAAGATGACGTCTTCGTCGGCTCCGATACGCAACTGGTGGCGCCCATCCGCGTGGGCCGTGGCGCCACCCTGGGCGCCGGCACCACCTTGACGCGCGATGCGCCCGCCGAGCAATTGACAGTGTCGCGGGCGCGCCAGACCTCCATCCTTGGCTGGACCCGGCCCGTCAAGAAGCAGCCATGAAAGACACCGCTCCTTCCGCAGCGGGCACGGCGTCTGACGCCACCCCCGCGGGCTCCGGCGCGACCCAGTCCGCTGCCCCGCAGGATGGCCTGCCGACCCCGCGCCGTTACTGGGCCGCCAGTGTGGTCATGCTGGGCATCAGCCTGGCGGTGCTGGACAGCACCATCGCCAACGTCGCCCTGCCGACCATATCCCACGACCTGGGCGTCGATCCCGCCGACTCGGTGTGGATCGTCAATGCCTATAGCGTGGCGCTGGTGGTCATGTTGTTGCCGCTGTCGTCCCTGGCCGAGCGAGTGGGCTTTCGCCGCATGTTCTCCATGGGGATGGCGCTCTTCACCGCGGCGTCGCTCGCTTGCGCCATGGCCGACTCGCTGCTGACGCTGACACTGGCCCGCATCTTCCAGGGCGTGGGCGCGGCGTCGCTGATGTGCATGTTCGGCGGCCTGGTCCGACACATCTATCCGCACGCCAAGCTGGGCCGGGGCATCAGCTTGAACGCCACCACGGTGGCCATCATGTCGGTGCTGGGACCGACGCTGGGTTCGGCCATCCTGTCCGTAGCCGCGTGGCCGTGGATCTTTGCCGTCAACGTGCCGCTGGGCATCCTGGGCATGTTCTGGGTGCGCTTCCTGCCGGACGTGCCCCGCACGAATACGCGTTTCGATGCCATCAGCGCCCTGCTGAACATGGTGACGCTGGGCGTGTTCATCATCGGCGTGGACAAGCTGGTGGCGGATCCCGTGAAAGGGGTCGGCATGATCGCCATCTCGCTGGTAGCCGGCTATTTCCTGGTGCGGCGCGCCACCCGGCAGACCGCGCCGCTGGCGCCGGTCGACCTGCTGCGCATTCAGCCGATCGCGTATGCCGTGGCGGCATCGGCCTGCACGTTCGCCGCGCAGATGGCGTCCTATGTCGCCTTGCCTTTCTTCTTCCAGGCAGTGCTGGGACGGCCCCCATTGCAGGTGGGCATGCTGATGGCCGCGTGGCCGGTAGGCACGGCCATCATCGCGCCCGTGGCGGGGCGCTTGTCGGACCGCTACTCGGCCGCTACCCTCAGCGGCGTCGGTGCGGCAGCCATGGCCGTGGGGCTGATCGCCATGACCCTGTTGCCGCATGACGTGGGCAATACCACGATCATGGTGGCCATGTTCGTGTGCGGCACGGGATTCGGATTCTTCCAGACGCCCAACAACCGGTCCATGATCGGGTCTGCGCCGCGTACGCGCAGCGGCGCCATCGGCGGTCTGCAGGCTACCACCCGGGTATTCGGGCAAAGCTGCGGCACTGCCTTGGTCGCTACCGCGTTCGGCCTGAGCACCACGCATGGTCCGTCGCTGGCCTTGATCCTGGGCGCGGTCTGCGCCGGGGCGGCGGTTCTGGTCAATACCGTGCGTTTCAAGGCGGTGACGCCGGGCGGCTGAATCGGCCACGCTGCCCGCCGGGAGCGGTCGCCGCCCGCCCTATAATCGGGTCCATCGGGCGCGCGCCCAGCCGCGCGCCATGTTTTCTAGGGCGAATGCGATGAAGATTACCGTGGTGGGTACCGGCTATGTGGGCCTGGTGTCGGGTGCCTGTCTGGCCGAGATGGGCAACGACGTCATGTGCCTGGACGTGAATAGCGCCAAGGTGGCCTTCCTGCGCGAGGGCGGTATCCCGATCTACGAACCCGGTCTGGAAGACCTGGTCCGCCGCAACGTCCAGGCCGGCCGCCTGCACTTCACCGATGACGTCAAAACCAGCGTGGCGCACGGCGACGTGCAGTTCATCGCCGTCGGCACGCCGCCGGGCGAGGACGGCTCGGCCGATCTGCAATACGTACTGGCGGCCGCCCGCGGTATCGCGCGGCACATGACCGGCCGCAAGATCATCGTCGACAAGTCGACCGTGCCGGTGGGCACCGCGGACAAGGTGCGCGCCGCGGTCAGCGAGGTGCTGGCGGAACGCGGTGTCGATCTGCCCTTCAGCGTGGCTTCCAATCCGGAATTTCTCAAGGAAGGCGCGGCCATCCATGACTTCATGAGTCCGGACCGGGTCGTCGTTGGTGCCGATGATGACTACACCGTGGGCGTCATGCGGCGCATCTATGAGCCCTTCCAGCGCACCCATGACCGTCTGATGGTGATGGACGTGCGCTCGGCGGAGCTGACCAAATACGCCGCCAACGCGATGCTGGCCACGCGCATCTCCTTCATGAACGAGATGGCCAACCTGGCCGAAGCCGTGGGCGCGGACATCGAGGCCGTGCGTCGTGGCATCGGTGCCGACCCGCGCATCGGTTATCAATTTCTTTATCCCGGCGCCGGCTACGGTGGTTCCTGCTTTCCCAAGGACGTGCAGGCCTTGAGCCGCATGGCCAGTGAGCATCAGTTGCCGATGCGGGTGATCGAAGCGGTCGAAGCCGCCAATGACGAACAGAAGTTCCGGCTGGCACGCAAGGTCGTGGGCCGCTATGGCGAGGACCTGAGCGGGCGCAGCTTCGCCTTGTGGGGCCTGGCCTTCAAGCCCAATACCGACGATATGCGCGAGGCTCCCAGCCTGAATGTGATCGAGGAACTGACACGCCGCGGCGCCACCATCCGTGCTTATGATCCGGTGGCCATGGAAGAGGCCGCCAAGGTGTTGAGCGGCAATGCGCGCGTGACCTTCGTGAGCGATATGTACGATGCCCTGGACGGTGCCGATGGCCTGGTGCTGGTCACGGAATGGAAGGTGTTCCGCGCGCCCGATTTCGATCGCGTGCGGACCTTGCTGAAGACGCCGCTGATCCTGGACGGCCGCAATCAGTACAACGCGGCGGATCTGAAAGACATGGGCTTCGACTACGAGGGCATTGGCCGCGCATGAGAATCCTGCAGCTGAATTTCGAGAAAGGCTGGCGCGGCGGTGAGCGGCAGACGCTCTACTGCATGATGGCCTTCCGGGATGCGGGGCACGACGTGGAGCTGCTGGCCCGGGCTGGTGGTCCGCTGGCGCAGCGAGCCGCCGAGCAGGGATTCAAGGTGCACGCGGTGTCCGGCGTGCCGGCGCAGATCGGCTTCCTGGCCAGTCGTGGCAGGCAGTACGACATCATTCACGCGCAGACCGCCAATACGGTGACCTGGGCGGTGCTGACCAAGCCGATGCACCGCCGCCCCGTGGCGTTTTCGCGCCGTACCTCCTTCGTGGTCAAGCCCAACGAGGAATGGAAGACCGGCTTCAAGTGGCGTCATGTCGACCTGTTCGTGGCGATCAGCGACATGGCGGCCACCGAGCCGCGCCGGCTGGGCCTGACGCCGGTGATCATCCGCAGCGCGGTGGCGCCGGTGCCGCCTGATGCACAGAACCAGGCGCGGCTGGCGGCCGAGTTCAAGGTGCCGGGCAAGCGCATCATCGCGACTTCCGCGGCGCTGATTCACGACAAGGATCCGCTGACCATGATACGGGCGGTGGCTGAACTGGCGCGCACGCGGCTGGATTTCCTGTTCGTGCATTTCGGCGCCGGCGGCAATGAAGAGGCGCAGGCGCGCGCGTTGGTGGCCGAGCTGGGCGTGCAGGATGTCTATCTGTTCGCCGGCTTCCGTAAGGGGGTGGAGGATTTCTATCCCTGCATGGACGTCTTCGCCATGACCTCGCGTGAGGAAGCGCTGGGTAGCAGCGTGTTCGACGCCTTCCTGCAGCGGGTGCCCGTGGTGTCCACGGATGCAGGCGGCTTGAAGGAAAGCCTGGCTGACGGGCGCGGGATCCTTTGCGCGGTGGAGGATCATCACGCCATGGCGCAAGGCATGGCCACCTTGCTGGACGATGAGGCCACGCGGCGTGCGCTGACGGAGCGTGCCTACGACTATGTGCGTGTCGAGCACGATGTCGGCACCATGGGCAATCGCTACCTTGAACAGTTCGAGCGGCTGTTGCGCGAACGGGGCGAAGGCGCGCGAGCGGAGCGCTGATCATCATCTGGCTGCGGCTGTATTTGCGCCGGTCAGGAAATAATCTGTAGTTGCCCATGTCTTTACTGCACCGCCGCCATCCCGCGGCGACCACACCGTTATTGCCTGCAAGCTTGTCCGCTGCCGCGTCGGCGGATAGCGTGTCTTCCCATCACACGGTGGATAGCGCGGCTCCTCATGACGCGGCGGATGACGCGTACGGCCTGTTCATCGGCACCCTGTTCGCCGCCATGGGCAAGGCATTCGGTTTCCAGAGTGCGGTGGTAAGCGTGGCGATAGGCATTGCCGTCGGCGCAATCAGCTACTCCCTTGACGGTTCCAGCATCGGCAATGGTTTCGCCGCGATTGCCGGCGGTACCTTTCTGGGCATGGGCATCCTGTGCCTGGCGCGGCACAACGCGTCCATGGGTGGCACCGGCGCCCTGGCGCTAACCCGCCAATTTGTTTGCGGCGTCCTGCAGGCCGTTGAGAATGGATTCGGCCACGTACGTGGGGAATCCGGCGGGTAGTAGCGCGCGGACGGTCTTCACGACCCCGGGCGTGCGCGCCACCAGGTCGTCGACCACCGCCTCCGCCCCGCGGCCGTCGGGCGCCACTACCCCGTGCTCGGCGCCCACGGTCAGCCAATGTCGGCGCAAGATGTCTCGCATGACCCAATGAGGGTTCTTCGAGCGCACGGCCATGGCCATCCTGGCCCTGAATGGCGACAGCTGGTTCGCCCCCGTGCCAATGACCGGGTAGGCCGAGAGCACGTCGTACAGCGGTGTGAGCTGGTAGCTGCCGCCGGCGTTCAGGAAGAGACTGAAGTTCTTCGCGTGGCCGTCAGTGGCGCGCAGCATGCAAAAGAGGACCTGGGCCTGGAAGAACGTGCGGCGGTCTGCATCCGGATCCGTCGAGGTGGCCAGCAGCTTCATGATGGCGCGCACGCCCGGTCCGCCGTCTGCTTCGTATTTCAGGTGAGGCGGTGTCCCGGTGGCCTGGCACATGTCTTCTTGCGGCAGCCGGATAAGCCAGCGCTTGTCGTCAGGAGCGGTCCACCACCTGCGGTCGAAGCGTTCGACTGCAAGCACCTTCATGTCCTCGAACTGGAGGACCTTGCTGCGGGCCACGGGCAGGCCGTAGGCGTGCAGGATCTCTGAACACAGCCACTCGTTTTCGACGGAGTCGCGCATGTCGAACTTGAGGTTGCCGACCAGGCCCAGCGGCAGCTTGAAGATGTGAGTGGTGGGCGTAGCGCCATGAGGGCGACACCACCGGTCGTCGTACCAGAGCAGGGCGGTCTTCTCCTGAGCGCCGGCGATGGAAATACGGAAGTCTTCGTCCTCTGTCCTGTCGCGGCCACCCACTGCGGCCGGTGCCAAGGTGTCGCGCAAGGCCTGGGCCACTGCGGCGTCATCCAGCGGCGTCGCGTGGACCTCATCGATGCCGTTTGGCGGTGCCGCGTCCGGCAGCACCTGCAAAGCGCCTACGCAATCCCGGCCAATTTCGGCCAGCAGCGCGAACGCGTCGGTTGAGCCGGCCTGGAATCGGCGCGCGACGCGCTCGCGAATGTCCTTGCTGTCCGGCAGCAGGTTCTCGAAGTACGTCCGCACTGCGGCACCGCGATGTGGCTTATTGCCAGGGGTGAATGGCAGGGACAGCGACAGCGGTCGGCCTTGGGGAGAGGCCACCCAGGAGTCGGCGTACTGCAGGGTTTCGGCTGCATGAGGAAGGAGGCTCCAGGTGCCGACGACTTCGCCGTTCATCCAGAGCTTCAGGGTGCGAGTGTGTGATCGCCGACCCATGGCTCACCACTTCGGGCGGGGCGGCGACGGAGTTGCCGGCGAGGCCGCCGACGGTGATGCACTGGACTGGCGCAGCACGAGTTCGACACCCAGGATGCTCAGGAGCTCGAGCAGGCGGTCGGCGCTGACCTTGTCGGCATGGCGCTCGAGATGAGACAAGGCCTGCTGGCTGACGCCCAGGCGCATGGCGGTATCCGCCTGAGTCAGGCCGGACTGTTTGCGGAAAGCCTGGAGCAGTACCGGCAACTGCTCCGCGGTCCGGACGGTGAAGTCAGGCATACAAGCCTCACGTTGTATTACTGATTTACAAACTCTAATGCGTAAAACAGAAATACGCAATGGAGATTGTAAAACAGCAATACAAGGTTGACGTTGTATTTATGTTTTACAAGGCTTGTGTTGTAAGACGGCCAGGGAGCACCGTGCGCGACGGCATTCAGTGCACCCGCGCTGGCGCCATGGTGCTTCGCTCAGGCGCCAGCGCCGGCCCTTCACTCCACCGTCACACTCTTCGCCAGATTGCGTGGCTTGTCCACGTCCGTGCCGCGGGCGCAGGCGGTGTGGTACGCCAGCAGTTGCAAGGGCACGGTGTGCAGAATGGGCGACAGCTTGCCGTAGTGCTCCGGCATGCGGATCACATGCATGCCGGGATCGCGCACGATGTGGCTGTCCGCATCGGCGAACACATACAGTTCGCCACCACGCGCGCGCACTTCCTGCATATTGGACTTCAGCTTCTCCAGCAAGGCATCCTTCGGCGCGATGGTGACCACGGGCATCTGGTCGGTGACCAGCGCCAAGGGGCCATGCTTGAGTTCGCCGGCCGGATAGGCCTCCGCATGGATGTAGCTGATTTCCTTCAGCTTCAACGCCCCTTCCAGCGCCACCGGATAATGCATGCCGCGGCCCAGGAACAGGGCGTTTTCCTTGGTCGCGAAACGCTCTGCCCACGAAATGATCTGCGGTTCCAGCGCCAGCACGGAACTGATGGCGGCGGGCAGATGGCGCAGCGCCTTCAGATGCTCGGCTTCCTCTTCATCGGTGATCTTGCCATGCACTTGCGCCAGCGCCAGCGTCAGCATGAACAGCGCCGCCAACTGCGTGGTGAAGGCCTTGGTCGAGGCCACGCCGATCTCCACGCCGGCCCGCGTGATGAAGGCCAGCTTGCACTCGCGCACCATCGCGCTGGTGGCGACGTTGCAGATGGTCAGGGTGTTGGTCATGCCCAGGCCGCGGGCATGCTTCAACGCGGCCAGGGTGTCGGCCGTCTCGCCCGATTGCGAAATCGTCACCACCAAGGAGCGCGGATTCGGCACGCTGTCGCGATAGCGGTACTCGCTGGCGATTTCCACCGCCACGGGAATCTTGGCGATCGACTCGATCCAGTATTTGGCGGTCAGGCCGGAGTAATAACTGGTGCCGCAGGCAAGAATCAGCAGCGAGTCCGCTTCCTTGAAGATCTTGTAGGCGCCATCGCCGAACAATTCCGGCGTGATCGACTCGATATCCTGCAAGGTATCGCCCACCGCGCGCGGCTGCTCGAAGATTTCCTTCTGCATGAAATGGCGATAAGGTCCCAGCTCGGCGGCGCCGCTATGTACCTGCACGGTGTTGACCTTGCGTTCGACGGGACGACCCTGCTCGTCGGTGATCCACACGCGCGACAGTTGCAGGTCGACGACATCGCCGTCTTCCAGATAGATGATCTGGTCCGTGGTGCCGGCCAGGGCCAGTGCGTCGGACGCCAGGAAGTTCTCGTTCTTGCCCACGCCGACGACCAGCGGCGAACCCTGGCGCGCGCCGACGACGCGATGCGGCTCGTCGCGGCAGAACACGGCGATGGCATAGGCGCCCAGCAGTCGGCGCGCCGCCTGCTGCACGGCTTCGAGCAGATCGCCGGAATAAAGATGGTTGACCAGGTGCGCGATGACTTCGGTATCGGTCTGGCTTTCGAATACGTAGCCGGCCGCCTGCAGCTCGGCGCGCAACTCGTCGTGGTTCTCGATGATGCCGTTATGCACCAGCGCGATGCGCGGCTTGTCCTTGCCATGCGATGAGAAGTGCGGATGGGCATTATGCGTGGCCGGCGCACCGTGGGTGGCCCAGCGCGTGTGCGAGATGCCGGTGTAGCCGGTCACATGATCCTGCTCGACCAGGGCGGCCAGCTCGGAAACCCGTTCGGTGCTGCGCGTGCGGCGCAATTCGCCGTCGGCATAGACTGCCACGCCGCAGGAGTCATAGCCTCGATATTCCAGGCGACGCAGGCCTTCGACCAGGACAGGGGTAATGTCGCGTTGGGCGACGGCTCCGACGATTCCGCACATGGCATGCTCCGGGGGGTAGAAAAGACAAGCGCCATTGTGGGCGGACAGTGAAGAAATAAGATTTCGTTGTTGACGCTAAAATGAACTATTCTTCAAGTCACATTTTGTCGTGCAATATTATTGATATCAAACCACGTTTATGAAATTTTATGGCGAGACATGAGCGATTTCGAAGCCGTAGACCATAAAGCCCCCTTCGTTCCGCTGGACGATCTGGACCGCCGCATCCTGGCCCAGATGCAAGAGGATGCCTCGTTGACCAACCAGGAGCTGGCGGAGAAAGTCCACGCGTCACCCCCCACCTGCCTGCGGCGGGTGCGTCGCCTGGTGGAAAGCGGCGTGATTGAAAAGCAGGTCGCCATCCTTGATCCCTCTCGTCTGGGCAGCACCCTGACGGCCATCGTGGAGATCACACTGGACGTCCAGGCGGCGGAAAAGATGACGGAGTTCGAAGCCCTGGTGCGCGACGAGCCAGCCATCCTGCAATGCCACCGCGTGTCACCCGGACCGGACTTCGTGCTGATAGCACAGGTAGCCGATATGCCGGCCTACCACGCGCTGGTGCATCGAGCCTTCACCGCGCAGGCCAACGTCCGCAATGTGCGCACGTTCTTTTCGGTGCATCGATCGAAATTCGAGACCCGCATCGCGGCGGCGGCGCTCAAATCGGACCAGGGAACGTAGGCGGCAAGAGTTCGCTCGATGCCAGCGCCTGGAGGCGCTTGATGGCGCCGCGCGCCCAATCCGCCGCCTCGTCGAGCGGTAGCATGGGAAAGGGAGTGCGGATCATTTCCCACGCAGCCTGCTGAGTCTTGTGCTGCCGCATGGTAACGATGGCATTGTCGATCTCATCGAGCTTCGGGCGTAATAGCGCAGCAAAGATGGGCGCCGGCAGGACATCCTTTGGTCCCCGAGTCTCCAGACTGATCCAATCGAACAAGTCGCGCGCTGTTAAAGCCCAGCCTCGGAAGAACAGCTTTTTGGCCATAATCTCCGCCGGGGGCTCCAGGAGAAACGACGTTTCGTCAGCTGGCGGATTCCAGAGATCGTCCTGATGCACCCAGGGCGCCAGCAGCGTACCTCGAACGATGAAGTCGATCTCACCCTCTGGCAGACGGATTTTGACATGATCACCGTCTTCATCGTATCCGCTGATGCGGTCCTCGAAATCATCATTTAGACGCGGGGAAACATACGGCAGCCACCCTGGGCTGTTGACGAACAGATCGATGTCGTCGGACTGGCGATGATTCAGAGCCAGCATAAGGCGTGTGCCGCCGCCCAGGACCGGTTCGAAAGACGTCCCGCCGAAGCGCCGAGCGGTCGCCGTGATCTGCTGGGCCAACGCCTCCAGTCTCCTCCAGTTGCCGGCCGTCCGATGCTCGGCCAACGCGTCCTTGGTGATCAACATACCAGCTCCTTGACCTCACGTTCCCAGGCCTTGACGCGATGGGCGCGATCGCTGGAAACCAGCCACAGGTACAGCTTGTTCGCGGATGTCAGGGGGAGGCGTAGCTCATGACATGCACGCCCGATAAGGGAAGGAGAGCATTCCACGAACAGGTTGGCGAGAATGCTGGCGGCCCGATCGTCTCCGTGCGCGACCACCACAGCGTGCAGATCCCCATCTTTCAGAGCCATAACGACGTCGCATCCCGTCACCACTGGGCCATAAGGGGCGTTGAGATGGGTGACGATCATGTCGACAAAGTGTTGTGCCATGGCGGCTCTCCGAGTAAGCCAGGCTATTGTACCGAGCGCGCTGGCCGCAGGATTCTCAGAGACCACTGTCAGCCGCGTCCGGACAGCACCGAGTACAGGATAGGCCGTATGGCCACGTCGTCGTCCGCCAGGACGGTGACGTGGTCGCCCACGCGCACCCAGGGGTCGGCGATAGGTTTGAGCTTGGCGCAGACGGTATTGCGGCCGTGCCAGGGACAGGTCACGCTGGAGCCGGCGCGGTCCAGCTGGCCGAAGTGGAGTGGGCCGCCCCGATGCGGGCATGAACTCAGGATCAACTGCCAGCGGCCATCCCGCCGCATGCCCACGGCATGCCGGTCACCCAGCGTCACGCCGCCGGCCGTGGTTCGCGAGAAAGTGGTCAAAGCCATTCGGTATGGTCCCCGAGCGTGTGCACGGTATAGATGCACTCCGGTGAGGCAACCATCGCCCCGTGCAGACGCTGTTTCCTGATCACCATCCCTTCGCCCTCATGCAGCGCGACGTGGCTGCTCTTGCCGTTGAACAGATGCAGCTCGCCACGCTCGACGTGGCAGAGTTCGTCAGCGTCGTGGACATGCGTCACGGACAGGTCGTGGATAGGCTCGGTGTAAGTGCGGTGCGGCGCGGGGAAATCGGCCGCGACCAGGTTCTCGTAGATGCGCTTGTGCAGGCTCTTGTACCGTTCGCCGTCATCCATCCATTGCACCTGCTGGGCGAAGTCGCTGTCGGCGAGCCGTCCCAGCAGGCGTGCCGCTTCGAAACCGCGGATGATCTCTGGTATCACCTTGCGCCCATGCCGCGCGATGGTGGGTTTCACCAATTTCTCGTACGCCATCATGCTGTGGTGCTGGTCGATGTGGGCGTGTTCCAAAAAATAGGAACGGTCAAGGCCCGGATGCAATTCCCGCAGCAGATCCGCCATCTGGCGGCAGTACTGGATGAACATGGTTTCGGTCTGGAAGGTCGCGCCTATGTAGCGGAAGTACAAGGCGTGATTCGCGGACAGGTAGTTGTAGTAGTTGTTCAGCGCAAGACTGGACGTCAGGTAGAACTGCCAATAATCGTGCAGGTCCCGAGTCAAGCCGAGACCGGACAGCAATTCTTCGAACAACGTACTGTGCTTGCGCGCGTGCACGCCGTAGCCGTATTCGTCGATCAATATCTTGAACAGCTCGGACTGCTCCTGGCCGTAGCGGCCGCCCGCATTGCGCGCCATCGCGGAGGACTCCACCAGAAAATCGCCGGCCAGCTGGATGCACAGGGTGAGCAAGGCCTGTTCGCGGTTGGCCGAACGCTGGATGGCTTCGATGGTGGGCAAGGGCGCGCCGCGCGCGCAGTCCTCCATATAGCGGTTGCAGTACTGCTGCAGCTGTTGCTCGGTCCAGTCGCCGGAGACATCGATTTCCTGGTCCAGGAAGCTGAATAGATAACGCTCCAGCCGCGGCCGGATGAATTGGCCCAGTGCATGCCTGTCGGGCGAATAGAAGCTGAGAAACTGCGCGTACTGGTCATTCATGCCCGATCGAGGGAGCAGGAGAAAATCCGATTCGTAAATGGTCAGCAGCAGCCGGTGCGCGGCCATGCTCTGATAGTTGAAGAACTGTCCTTGTTCGATGGGATGCTCGAAGTTGAAGTGCTTGAAATCTTGCGGCCGCAATTCGCGTTCGTAAGGATGGTCGCGGTGCGTCCAGGTATCACCATCACGGTACAGGTCGCAGTCGGCGTATTCCAGCAAGGCGTCGTTGAATAGCGCGGGCGATGAGAAGTCGAACTTCGAAGGCGTCTCGCGTACTGTTTTCTGGTACATGGCATCATCTCCAGTCGGAAATTTCGAATTCGATGTTGGCGAGATCAGTGCTGGCTGTCACGCGCAGCCGTTCGCCGTGCCGCACGGGCCGCGGCAGGTCCAGGCAATACATGGCCTGCGCCCAATGGGTGTGGTCCGCCGGACTGTTGGTCAGCACGATGCCGGGCGCCAGGATGGCGCGGAACCAGAATGCCAGGCCGTGGGCAATGCCGTCCTGCGCGATGGTGATGTCGTGGACCTCCTTGCGCGCCACGATGTCGCCCCGCTCAAGGTCGAAAGACAAGGCGGACCGGCTGGCGGAGAGATATTTGACCGGCCATGTGTTCAAGCGCGCGGGAAAATATCCCTGGGTCGAATAGCGGTTGAACGTGGATAGGTCGATGCCGTCCACGCTGGCCACATGATTGTTGTTGAATACCTCGGCGCTCTGGACCAGGCAGAACTCGATCCCGATGCGTTCCGGTATGACCCTGGCATTCGCTTGCAGAAGGTGTGCGCGGGCATGCGCAAGCGAGGTCAGCAGCCCTTCCCCGACCATGCCGCAATCCATGATCTCGGTCACCAGGCCCTGTGCGCGGCCGGGAATATCCTGTCCCAGGCGCAGATCCAGCGAAGAACGATCGATGACGCTGATGCGCTCGGCTTCGCCGTTCTCCCGAATGATTTCCCTGGCGATACACGCCATGGCGGGATTCAACTCGCAGCCGTAGACATGCCTGGCTCCGATCCTGGCGGCATACATCGACAGCAAGCCGGTGCCGATGCCTATATCCAGTACATCAAGGCCCGGCAGCTTGGCGGCGATGGCAGTGCGGTACTGCGCGTTGCGCCCGCTGTCGTTCAACATGCCGAAATGCCAGCGGGGGACCGCTGAAATGGGAAATCGCGTGCCCATCGTTGTCTCTCCATTGATAGTCCAGATTCAGACGGAGATTCCGCGACGCCGCACGCGACTCAAGAGGCCCTTTCCAGCAAGGAGAGGTTCAGCCCCACACGCTCGACGTTCACGTTGGCATGTGGGTGACCTCATGTGAATAATTGTTCCCCCCGGAACAAACTTCGGGGGATCACGCCCCCTTGCTGGATGCCTTGCCGATGCCACTCATCCTGGCATCACTCTTTCTTGTACGACAGATAATCCAGATGGATGCCGATATGGTCGGCGATGTATCTGGCGTCATGCCACACCCCCCAGATGAATGACGACGACCGGTTGGTGAGGTTGGGCAGGCCGAGGAAATAGATGCCTTTTTCGGCCGAGATGCCACGCTTGTGGATGGGATAGCCTTTCTCGTCGAAGGTATCCACTTCGATCCAGCTGAAGTCCACCTTGAAGCCCGTTGCCCAGAGTATGGTCTTGATGCCGGCCTTGGCCAGATCGAGCTGCAGGATGGGATGCTTCAGGCATTCCGGATCGTCCAGCAGTTTCCACGCATCAGGTTCCGGCGGCAGGTCCAGGCTGTTCTGTTCGATGTACGCATCGGCTTCGCGCAGGACTTCGAAATAATCCTCGTCGCCCTGCTTCACGTCGCGCACCAGATTGTCTTCGAAACGCATCACGCCGTTTTCATAAGACTTGGTGATGCCGACCAGTTCGATACCCTCATGCGCCAGGCGGCGGAAATCGATGGTCTTGCCATTGTCATAGCCGCTCACGGCGAATGCCACGTGTTCACGCTTGGGTTTCTTCTTGACCTCATCCCACATGCCCAGCGCGCCCAGCCACCAGCAGTAATCCCGCTCCCGGTAGGAACGCGGCGGACGATAATGCTCGCCGACGGACAGATAGACTTTGCGGCCGGCCTGCCGCAATTCCTCGGCGATCTGCGAACCGGACGCACCGGCGCCGACCACCAGCACCGCTCCCTCGGCCAATTGGCCCGGATTCTTGTAGGACGAGGAATGCAGTTGCTGGATGCCGGCATCGTCGGGGACGATCTTGGGATAACTGGGCACCTGAAAAGGTCCGGTGGCCGCCACGACGTGTTGCGCTTCGATAACGCCCGCCGACGTCGTGACCGTGAACCCGGGCCGCTTCTCATTGCGCGTGACACGCGTCACCTCGACACCCGTGCGCACGGGGGCCTCGATCAACCTGGCATAGTCCTCGAAGTATTTGGCCATGCGCTCCTTGGGCGGGAACACGTCCGGACCGACGTCATCGAACTTCAGTCCAGGGAAGCGGTCATGCCAGGCCGGGCCGTTCGCCACCAGCGAATCCCAACGCTCCGAACGCCAACGCTCGGCGATGCGCTTACGCTCCAGCACGATATGCGGGATCCCCATCGCGCGTAGATGTTCGCTCATCGCAATGCCAGCTTGGCCGGCGCCGATCACCAACGTATTGGTCTTTTCAATTGACATTTCAAGATCCTGAAGAGTATCGGGGCCTGACGTGTCCCGCGATTGCTACGCAGTGTGAGCGAGATCATCGGATTTGATAACTTCGTTTTTCAGACGGCTGACTTAGGAAAAAGCAAATGTCCCCCCGGCCGTCCGCGCCCCCCTTTTCGCGGCCGTTCGCGCATCCGTTTTTCCGATGGCCGGCATCAGCATCGACAAAGCACTGGCGGCCGACCTTTGCCTTATCCTTGACGGCGTCACCCGCAGATTGGACGCCGTAAAGCCATGCGCAATCGCACTTTTTCCCCCGCGAGTTCCAGTGCCGTCAGGCTGGAAGGCGTGGTCAAGAAATACCGGGATCAGACCGTCCTGCACGAGGTATCCCTCAAGGTCGAGCAGGGGGAATTCCTGACGCTGTTGGGACCGTCGGGCTGCGGCAAGACCACCTTGCTCAATCTGATCGCGGGCTTTGCCGATGCGGACAATGGCGAGATCTTCATCGACGACGCGCCGGTGACCACGCTGCCGCCCTACCAGCGCGAGATCGGCATCGTGTTCCAGAATTACGCTCTGTTTCCCCACATGACCGTGGAGCGCAATATCGGCTATGGCCTGCGGATGCGGCGCGTGCCGGCCGCGGAAATCACGCAGCGGGTGCGGGAGGTCATGGCCCTGGTGAAACTGGATGAACTGGGTGACCGCAAGCCGCGCGAACTGTCCGGCGGGCAGCAGCAGCGCGTGGCCTTGGCGCGCGCGCTGGTGATCCGCCCAAAGGTCTTGCTGCTGGATGAGCCTTTTTCCGCGCTGGATAAAGGGCTGCGCGGCGCCATGCAGGTGGAGATACGGGAGATCCAGCGCGAACTGGGCGTGACCACCATTTTCGTGACGCATGACCAGGGCGAGGCCCTGAGCATGTCGGACCGCATCGCGGTCATGTGCCATGGCGACATCAAGCAGATCGCCACGCCCGACGAACTCTACCGCAATCCTCAGGACCCTTTCGTCGCTTCTTTCCTCGGCGATGTGAACATCCTGCCCGGTTATTTCCACGGCTCGGATTCGGAAACCCTGCAGCTGCGCCTGGGCGCCGGCCTGATGAGCGTGCCGCGCGACCGCCTGGTGGGCGGTTCGCACGAAGGCCGCCGGCTCGATGTCTATGTGCGGCCCGAACACATCAAGCTGGAAAACCTGCACAGCGCGTCGGTACTGAGCGGCACTGTCGTCAATCACGTCTTCCAAGGCGACCATGTGGACATGTATGTCGATGTGCATATCCCCGTGGCAGGCAAGCAGCGCGTGATGATACGCACCGCCGGCCTGGGCTGTCTGCGTGAATGGCCCGTGGGGGCCGTGGCGGGGCTGGCGTTTCCCGACCATGGTGTGAGTGTCTTCAACGCTCAGCAGTGAATTCCAATCGTCCGCGACTTCAAGAGAACATGACCAATCCACCTACCGAAATGCAGGCGATCATCGCGCGCGAACCGGGCGATGCCACCGTTCTGACGTTGGCCACGCGGCCGGTTCCCACTCCCGGCGCGGGCGAGGTGCTGCTGCGCGTGCATGCCGGGGGGATCAATCGTCCGGACATCATGCAAAGACAGGGGCTGGCCAAGCCGGCCCCGGGCGCCACCGATGTGCTGGGCCTGGAAGCTTGCGGCGAGGTGATCGCCTGCGGTCCCGGCGTCGCGGATTCCCTGCGCGGAAGACGGCTGATGAGCCTGTTGGCGGGCGGCGGCTACGCGCCCTATTGCCTGGCGCGGGTGGACCATTCCCTGCCCGTGCCCGACACGCTCGATGACGTCGAGGCCAGCGCTTTGCCGGAGGGCTTGTTCACCGTGTGGCATAACCTCTTCGAACTGGGCCGTCTGCGCATGGGCGAGACGGTACTCATCCACGGCGGCGGTGGCGGGATAGGCACACTGGCCATCCAGATGGCGCATGCCGCCGGGGCCCGGGTGATCGTGACGGACGGCGAACGCGATCGTCTGCCTGCCCTGCGCGAGCTGGGCGCGGCCGAGGTGATCTGCTTCCACGACACCGACTTCGTCACGGCCTGCGAGACGTTCACGCAGGGCAAAGGCGTGAACGTCGTCCTGGATATCGTCGGCGGGGATTACGTGCGGCGCAATCTGCAAGTGCTGGCATTTGGCGGACGCCATGTCAGCCTGTCGTTCCTGCAGGGATCCTCGGTCAACATCGAGCTGCTGACCTTGATGCAGAAGCAGCTGAGCCTGCATTCCTCGACCATGCGGCCGCAAACCGATGCGGAGAAGGCGCGCATGGCCACGGCCCTGTCGCGTCATGTGCTGCCGCTGGTGGCAGACGGCCGCATCCGCCCCAAGATGCATAAGAGCCTGCCTCTTTCGCAAGCCGTGCAGGCGCATCAACTTTTGGAAAGCGGCAAGGCTTTCGGAAAACTGGTTTTGATTCCGGATTGAACTGGAGTTCACCTTGAAGCTTCTTTACGCCCCGACCTCGCCATTCGTCCGTAAGGTCATGGTGTGCGCGTTGATGACCGGCCAGGCTGACAAAATCCAATGGCTGGACAGCGCCGCCCATCCCATCAAGCGCGATGCCCGCATCGCCGCGCACAATCCCCTGGCGAAGGTGCCGACCTTGATCCTGGCGGATGGCCAGGCACTGTATGACAGCCGCGTGATTTGCGAGTACCTGGCGGATCTTGGCGGCAACGGCACCCTGTTCCCCGGCGCCGGTCCGGCGCGCTGGCGGGCGCTGACCTGGCAGGCCATGGGTGACGGCCTGCTCGACGCCGCCCTGCTGGCCCGCTATGAGCACACCGCGCGGCCCGAAGAAAAGCAGTGGAACGATTGGCGGCAAGCACAACTGGTCAAGGTCCACGCCGCCTTGGCCGAGATCGAAGGCGCCGCTGCTACGCTGGACACCGAAGATCCCTCCATCGGCGCAGTCACCATAGGGTGCGCGCTGGGTTATCTGGACTTCCGCTATCCGGACGTGGATTGGCGTGCGGAGCATCCTCAAGCGGCCGCCTGGTTCGCCACGTTCAATGCGCTGCCTGCCATGCAGGCGACCCTCCCCCACGATGCTTGAGACGGCAACGATATGAACGCACCTTCAAATACAACTGCATCCGCCGTTACGAATGCGTCTGCCGACAAGCCGTACGCTTCCACCGTCTGGTTTCTCAACGGACCCAATGCCAACCTGTACGGCCTGGATGCCAACCAGACCTACGGGTCGGATAGTTTCCCCACCCTGCGGGAACGCTGCGAGAAAAAAGCCGCGGCGCTGGAACTGAACCTGAACTTCGTGCAATCCAATTGGGAAGGCCAACTGGTGGACTGGATCCAGCAGGCCCGCGGCGACGCGCAAGGCGTCATCATCAACGCGGCGGGATTGACGTATTCTTCCGTACCCATCCTGGACGCGCTACTGTCCTTCCCCGGCCGTATCGTCGAAGTCCATATGAGTAATATCTGGCGCCGCGAGAGCTTCCGCCACCATTCGTATATTTCCAAGGCGGCGGATGGTGTCATCGCGGGCCTGGGCGCGGATGGCTACGAGCTGGCCGTCGAAGCGATGGCACGCCTGATTCGTCGGCCTACCTGAGGTAGATAGGCAATGAGCGCAAGCGAGATCCGCGGCACCCTGGTTTTCCACAGCGAGTTCGATGACTACGCCACCTGGCGCGACGCCCTGCACGCGCGGTTGCCGCGGCTGGACATTCGGCACGCGAGTGAAATCAGCGATCCGGCCGAGGTCCGGTATGCCCTGGCGTGGAAGCCGCCAGCGGGTTTCTTCGACAGCATGGTCAACCTGCGCCTGATCATCAACCTGGGCGCCGGCGTCGATTCCCTGGTCGGCCGCCAGGATCTGCCCGCGGGCATCCCCATCACCCGCATCACCGATCCCAATATGGCGCGCATGATGGCGGGCTATGTGCTGTTCGCCACGCTGCGTTATGCCCGCGATATCCCGTCCTTCGAACAGGCACAGAAAAGGAGCACGTGGGCCTACCGTCACCCCCGTTCGCCCGAAGACATCCGCGTGGCGGTGCTGGGCCTGGGCGAGTTGGGCGCGTATGCCGCCCAGGAGTTGCGCCGGCAGGGCCTGACCGTGCTGGGCTGGTCGCGCAGTCCCCGGCAGATCGAAGGCATCCAATGCCATGCCGGCATGGAAACGCTGGACACCGTGTTGTCTCAAGCGGACATCGTGGTGTTGATGTTGCCGCTTACGCCGCAAACCCGGGGCTTGATGAGCCGCGCCAGGCTACAGCGCCTGCCGCGGGGCGCCGCGTTGATCAATGTCGCCAGGGGTGCGTTGGTGGACCAGGCGGCAATGACCGAACTGCTCGGTTCGGGGCACCTGGGTGGCGCCACGCTGGATGTCTTCGAACGGGAGCCGCTGCCGGCGGAGGATCCGCTGTGGCGGATGGAGAACGTGCTGATTACTCCCCACCTGGCTTCGGTCGCGATTCCGTCTTCCGCCGCGAAGCAGATCGCGGAGAACATCACGCGCGTGGATCAGGGCCAAGCCCCCTTGAACGTCATCGACCCCGCGCGCGGATATTGACGACACACTGATCGAAATCCCGGCCGCGACCACAACCATTACCGCTACCGCGGCTACAGATAGCCACGATCGCAACCATAGCCACGCCCTCCACCAAAACCGTCAACGGTCAGCCATGCCTGGCACTGGCTGACCGTTGCCGTCTCTTGCATACCTAGTGCTTATCCTCGATGTTGAGGATGCGTCCCAGCCCCAGGAAGCGATTGGCGAAGATCAATAACGCGGCGGTCGTGAAGATATACACCACCGACAAGGCCGCCAGGGTCGGATCGGCGAATTCGCGGACGTAGTTGTACATGGCGACCGGCAAGGTCTGCGTACTCTGCGTGGTGACGAACAGCGATGCGGTGAATTCGCTGAAGGACATGATGGCGGCGAACAGCCACCCGCCGAACAGGCCAGGTGCCAGCAGCGGCACGGTGATGGTGAACAGCACCCGCACGGGAGACGCTCCCAGGCTGGCCGCGCTTTGCTCCAGACGCTCATCCAGGTTTTCCATGGATACATAGACGCTGCGCAGAACGAAAGGCAGAACCAGTATCACGTGGCAAAGAATCACGAGGCTGTAGCCGCGTTCGATATTGAACTGCGCCACCAGGATCAGCAAACCCAGGCCCACGGTGAAATGGGGAATCACCAAGGGCGACAGCAGGATGGCCTGCAACAGGTTCTTGCCGGGAAACGTCATGCGCTTGACCGCCACCGCCAGGCCGGTGCCTATCACCAATGCCAGGCACGACGCCCACAGCATCACGATCATGCTCGCGTGGAAGCCGTCCTTGAAATCGGCATAGGTAAACGCTCTTTTGAACCAGCGCCATGACCAGGATTCAGGTGGAAAGGTCAGCAACGCCTTGTCGTTGAATGCCGCCAGCGTCACCACCACCACCGGCAGCAGCACGAAGACAAGGAGCAGGGTGATCAGAAGCGGCCCGCCGATGCGCAGCCACATCGGTTGGGAATGGCGTGGCCGGGCTTTCGGCGAGGTGGTGCCGCGCGGCACCGCGGTTCGTGCAGCGGTATCGCGTGCATCGATAGCGCGTGCAGCGGCGGTGCGCGCATCGGCACTGCCTGCCACGGAAGTCTGGACTTTCATCTTAGTGGCCTCCGAAGGCTTTCATGCGACGGGTTACCTGCCCCAGCAACATCAACGCGACGGCGGTCAAGGCCAGGCCGACGATGCTGAGGCTGGCCGCCAGGGGGAAGTTCATGGACGCGAATCCCAACTGATAAACCAGGGTGGAAACCGTCGGCACCCGGCCGCCGCCTATCATCTGTGGTGTCGCGAAGGCACTGAACGTCCACGCGAAAGAAGTGGTCACGCTGGCCAGGATGCCGGGCATGGACAAAGGCAGGGTGACAGTCAGGAACGTGCGCACCGGCCCCGCCCCCAGACTCTCGGCCGCCTTTTCATAATCACGGTCGATGTGCGAGATGGCTGTCGCCAGCATCAGCACCACCACGGGTATCGTCACGTGGACCAAGGCCACCAGGACGCCCAGGTGCGTGAACATCAGCGCCAAGGGCTGATCGATGATCCCCAGCTTGCGCAACACCGTATTGATGAAGCCGTTGTTGCCCAGCACGATGATCCACGAATAGGTGCGCACGATCTCGCCCAGGAACAGCGGCGTGATCGATACGATCAGAATGAAGGACTTGAAGAACCGGTTGCGTACCCGCACCAGCGCATAGGCCAGGGGATAGGCCACCAGTATGGAGAAGATGGTCGTCTCCACGCTAAGGCGCAGCGTGTTGACGAAGGCTTCCAGATAGATCGGCTTGGTCAGTCCGGTGAAGTTCGCCAGGGTCAAGCCACCGACGTCCAGCGACCCCGGGATGAAAGCGCGAACGCTGTATTGCAATACGGTCGCCAGCGCCACGCAGATGCATAGCGCGATGAAACTGGCTGGAGAGATCAGCCATCCCTTGAGCTTGGAACGTGCGTCCATGAGTAAGCCCATCCTTCGTCAACGTAGACTACGAAAGCGCGTCGACGTGCCGGCCGGCATGCCGGAAGTCGACGCGCGGGACATACTCGATACTCAGTTCATCATGTTTTCAGTGAACCACTTGCGCCATTCGGCCGTTTTCTCGGCACGCAGCTTGTCGTCGATGACGATGGCCTGGGTGTCCCATTGCTGCTTGGTGGTGAAGACACCGGGCAAAGCCGCATCCTCGGCCGACACCTTCGCGTCGTCGATGACCGGGCTGGCCTTCTTGGCGGCGACGATCTTGCTTTGCACCTCGGGCGACAGCGCGATGTTGATGAACTTGTAGGCCAGATCGGCCCTGGGGCTGCCCTTCATGATGGCCATGGTGTCCACACCCAGCACCGCGCCTTCCTTGGGCATGGCCACCTTGATCGGCACCCCTTGTCCGATCATGTAGTAGGCGTTCATGGACAACAGCACCTGCACCGGCGTTTCACCCGACGCGATCAATTGCTGGCTGTTGGCGTCGTTGGTGTAATAGGCCTTGAAATTCGGCTTCAGCGCCTTCAACTTGGCCTCGCCTTTCTGCCAGGTGCTCGCGTCCCCGCCGGACAGGATGGCGGCGATATCGATGATGTGGCTGGGATCGAAGTCCGGGGCTGATAGTTTTCCCTTCAGTTCCGGATTCCACAGATCGTTCCAGCTGTCGAACTTGATATTGGCGGGGACCAGGTCGGGGCGATAGCCGATGGTGTAGACATAGGCCCAGCTGCCGATGTGATACGGGCTGATCTTGGCGCGGTCGACCAGGTGGGAATAGTTGGGGATCTTGCTGGTGTCGAGCTTCTCGTACAGATTGGAGTTCACATACAGCCAGCCAATATGCGAGGTGGTGAAGGTGATGTCGCTTTCCGGCTTGCCGGCCAGCTTGGCCTTGTTCAAGCGATCTATCGTGCCGCCGGTGATGTACTTGACCGGCACACCTGTCTGCTTGGTGAATTCCTTGCTTATGGTCTCGTCGATCAGGTCGCGGAAGCTGCCGCCCCAGGTGCTGACCACCAGGGCATCCTGGGCTTGCGCGGCAGTGGCGAACAGGGCGCCGGCGGATAAAGCGACCGACATCGCAACGGAGGCAATAACCGAGCCCCCAACCGAGGCATCAACCCAATGCCCAACTGACAGTAATTTCTTGATCATCACAAACCCCTTGTAGATGTATAGATGGTGATTGATGGACCTACAACACCTTGTCGAGAAAATTCCTCAAGCGTTCGCTTGAGGGTGAGTCGAAGAACGTGTCGGCCGGGCCGGCTTCGACGATCTCTCCCCGCTCCATGAAGACGCAGCGGTCGGCCACCCGCCGCGCGAATCCCATCTCGTGCGTGACGCAGATCATGGTGATCCCGGTCTGCGCCAGGTCTTCCATGATGCGCAGCACGGATCCCACCGACTCCGGATCCAGGGCCGACGTCGGTTCGTCGAACAGCATGATGCGCGGCTTCAGGCACAAGGCGCGCGCGATGGCGACGCGTTGCTGCTGGCCGCCCGACAGCTGGATGGGATATTTATGCGCCTGCTCCGCCACGTTGACCTTGGCCAGGTACTCCTGCGCGATGGCTTCGGCTTCCTTTTCGGCAATGCGCATGGCCAGCTTCAGCGCGAATGTGCAATTCGCCAGAACGGTCATGTGCGGGAACAGATTGAAGTTCTGGAACACCATGCCCAGTTCGCGCCGGACTTTTTCCACGTCGTCCTGGCGCCTGGTCAGCTTGATGCCGCTGACGTGTATCTGGCCTGCGTCGTGTTGCTCCAGATGATTGATGCAGCGGATGAGCGTGGATTTTCCGGATCCGGAGGGCCCGCACAGCACCACGATTTCGCCGCTTGCCACCTCCAGGTCGATATCACGCAAGGCGTGGAAGGTGCCATAGAACTTGTTCAGGCCGGAGATCGACACCGCGGACATCTGCCCGCGCGCCGCGCTTGTTTGGGACATGGCCACATTGGAAAGAATTGCGCTCATGATGATGTCAGGCCCTGACGAGATAACGGTTGAACTTCCGGTCCGCCGCGGAGAACGCCAGGCGGATGCCGTTGGTGATGCACCAGTAGATGGCGGCCGCGGTCATCAAGGGCGTGAAGGGATCGTAGGTGTAGTCGAAGACGGTATTGGCGGCCGCGGTGAGATCGACCAAGGTGATCGCGCTGACCGCCGCGGTACTTTTCACCATGATCAGCAGTTCATTCTGATACGCACGCAGTACGTAGCGCGCGGCCATCGGCAGGCGCAGGCGGAACAGGATCTGGCGCGGCTTCAGGCCCAGCGTCGCCGCGGCCTCCAGGGTGCCCTGCGGCACCGCGGCCAGGCCACCTCGGATGATCTCCGCCATGAAGCCGGAATGCGTCAGCGCCAGGCCTATCCACGCGCAGACGTAGGCGTTGGAGAAGACGTTCCAAAGGAAGGTTTCGCGCACCAGGGAAAACTGCGGCAAGCCGCTGTAGATCAGGTACAGCAGCACCAGGCTGGGCACGCCGCGGAAGAAGCCGATGTAGGCCGCGGCCAGGACGGAGCGCGGCCCGGGCTTGAAGCGAGCCAGGGCGATGGGCAAGGCAAGCAGCAGCCCCAGTACCAGGACAGGCAGCAGCACGGTGAACGTCGTGAGCGTGCCCGCCAGTAGTTTCGGCAGGCTGTCCCAGGCAACCTGCGGGTCAAAGTGCATGCGAGGCTCCTTTGGCCACGACAGGATGGAAGCCCCGTCCTGCCCACTGCTCGACATTCCTGGCCACGTAATAGGTGAGCCATGTCATCGCCAGGAAAAAGGCCGATGCCAGCATGTAGTAGATGAAGGGTTCCTTGGTGACGCCGGACGCCAGCTTGGCATAGGCCATGATTTCCTTCAGCCCGATCAATGAGACCAAGGCGGTATCCTTCAACACCACGATCCACATATTGGTCATGCCGGGCAGCGCCAGGCGCAGCATCTGCGGAAGAATGACCCGCAGCCAGATGGTCGTGCGCGGCACCAGCAGTACGCGCGCCGCCTCGAATTGCCCGTGCGGCACGTTCTGGATGGCGCTGCGGATCAGGTCGGCCAGATAGGCGCCGTACACCATGCCCAAGGCCGCCACCGCCGCCATGAACGGCGTGATCTCGATGCTCTGGCTTACGCCGAAAGGCGCCAGCACGCTGCTGACGATCTCCGAGCCGCCGTAGTAGAACAGGAAGGCCACCAGCAGCGACGGGACGCCAGTGAAGATGGACGCATAGGGCACCCAGATGAGCTGCGTCAGCCAGCGCCGGCGCAGCGTGGCCAAGGCGAAGACAATACCGATCGCCATAGCCAATAGGTAGGCGCACACCGCCACCTGGATCGTGGTGAGGGCGCCTATCCCCAGTTGTTGCACAAACCCCATCGACGGCATGGTGGTAGTCCCGGTGGTGGTCCTGCCGGTAGTCCTAACAAGCAGGTAAAGCGAAATTGGACGTTGGCGCCGTGGGCAGGCCGGGGCGCGGCCGAAGCCCGGCCCGGCGGCTGCCAACGGCCTGCGTCATTTGCAGGCGGCTTCCTCTGGCAGCAATGCCACTTCCATATACTTCTTGCGCAGCGTGGTAAACGTGCAGTCCTTGATGATGGTGTCCAGCGCGGCATTCATGCGGTTCAACAGTTCCGCGCTGTCCTTGCGCGCGATCCAGCTCGATCCCGCTTCGCCGCCGCCGGTCCACAGATCTCCGCCGGCGAACTTCCAGTTCTTGCCCTCGGGCTTGGAAAGAAATTCATTGGTCCAGCTGATCTTCGGGCCCAGGCTCATATCCAGGCGGCCGTTGGCCAGGTCCAGCCTGATCTGGTCCGGGTTGTCGTAGAACACGATCTGCACGGCATCGCCGAACTGCTCGCCCACGTATTTGGCTTGGGCCGAGCCTCTTTGCAGGCCGATGCGCACGCCTTTCAAACCGGCCTTGGTGAACTCATAGTTCTTGTTGGCCGGCACGACATAGGAATCCGGGTTGAACAGGACGGGGCGGCCGAACAGCACTTTTTCCTTGCGTTCCGGCAGCGGCTTGGTCTGGCTGGCCACGGCGTCGAGCTTTTTCTGCAGCAGGGCGGGAATCAGCCCCTTGAAGTCCATGACCACGATTTCGCATTGCACGTTCATGCGCTTGCACATTTCGCGTGCCAGGTCGGGTTCGAAGCCGGTGAGGCGGCCCGAGGCGTCCACCATGCTGAACGGCGGATAGCTGCCCTCATTGCCCAGCACCAGTTTTTCCGCATGGACCGGCGCGTAGGCGCTGGCCAGGAGTGAGGCGCCGGCGAGCGTGATGGCGGTGATGGATCGGTACAGTTTCATTTTTTATTCCCCTTGTGAACGATCTGATCTTTTGCGTACGGATCTTCTGCTGGCTGATCCTTGGCTGGCCCGGTTAGCTGCTCACTTCGGGCGCCGCAATCCTTTCCTTGAAAAGCTCGCCATAGCCGGGCTTGGCGCCCGCTGCGCCGGTCAGCTCCAGGCAGTGCCAGAAGGAAGCCTGGATGGCGGAGATGACGGGCTTGCCGAGCTTCTGTTCCAGGGCCTCGATGGCGCCCACGGTTCTGAAATTGGTGCACGAGACAAAAATGGCCGTCGCGTCCGCATGGTCGACGGACAGGACATGGTCGTAGACCTGCTCCAGCGACACTTCGGCCAGGGCATGGTCATCGGAGATGCCCAGGTAGGCGCTCTTCACCACCTGGTGGCCGTTCTCTTCCAGAAAGCGGATGGCCCGTTCGTGGATCTCAGGCAGATAAGGCGTGGCCAGCGCCACTTTGCCCGCTTTGACTTGCTTGAGCGCGGCCAGTGTCGCCGTCGATGCCGTGGTGATCTTCGGGCCGGGGACCCACTGGCGCAGCTTCTCGATCAGCGCGTGGTCGTAAGCCGTGCCGTGCAGGAACGAGGCACTGGTCCCGCCAAAAAGCAGTACATCGATGGGCGCGGCGCCGGCCAGGCGGGCAGCCTGCTCCAGCTCCGGCGCGTTCATCATCTGTTCGATGCCCTCGACGGTCACTTTCGGCAGCTTGACGCGCGCCGTATGGGTGGAGACGCCGGGCGCCGACATGGCCCACATCTCTTCCTCCATGACGACGCTGGAGGCGATATAGATCAGGCCGATGCGTGCCAGGTCGCCGGAGCCGTCATAGCGGAACTTGGGATAGGCCTTGTCGGCTGGATCGGCGCGATCGGCGGAAGAGGAATTCGAGAAGGTGTTCAACGCAGCGGCTCCATATGATGAGTCTGGCTTGCGCGCAGCCTTGCTTGAGAAGCGATAGTTTCTCCATGCCAGGGAGGCTGCGTCAACGCCAACCAATGATGAGAGAGACGACCTGAGGGACCAAGTCGCCTTTTCCTTATGCAGGGATCGAATTTCCCGATGGCTTGCTCCAGCGCCGTGCGCCTCGGAATTTCCGAGACAGGGCACCGGAAAAAACAAATAGGCGCACGCCCGGCGAAGGCCGACCATCAGCAGGCCTTGATCGCTTCTGGATCTGGCCCTGATCAGCCCCTGATATGGCCGGGGAGCTTGCTGCAGAAGACCCGCGCCTCCGGATAAACCCCTAGTCCTTCGAAGAGCCATGAAACATACCCGCATACGTACCTTCAATACCAAAGCGACGTATCCCGAACAGAGCCTCGACAATGATCTGTGCCAGGCCGTCGTCGCGCGTGGCAGCACCGTATTCCTGCGCGGACAGATCGGCCAGAATCTGGACACCTCCGAAAGCGTCTGCATCGGCGACGCGGCAGGCCAGGCCGAACAGGCCATGCACAACATCGACATGCTGCTGCGCGAAGCGGGCGGCGAACTCGAGCACATCTGCAAGATCACGATCTACATCATCGACCCGCGCTATCGCGAGCCTGTCTACCGCGTTGTCGGCAAATGGCTCAAGGGCGTGTTCCCGGTGTCCACCGGCATCGTGGTGTCGGCGCTGGCGCGCCCTGAGTGGCTGGTGGAAATCGACGCGACTGCGGTTATTCCCGATTGACTTAAGCGAGGCTTTGGTAATGACTTTCTCGATCATTGCGCGTTGTCCGACGTCGGGCCAGTTCGGCGCGGCGGTATCGTCGTCATCACCGGCCGTCGCCGCGCGCTGCATCCGTGCGCGCGCCGGCGTCGGCGCCGCGGTCAGCCAGAACATCACCGACCCGGCGCTGGGGCCGGCCCTGCTGGAAGCGATGGCGGCGGGCAGCACGCCCGCGCAGGCCATCGAGTCTTTGCAAGCACGCCCCTATCTCAGCTATCGGCAGTTGATGGCCATAGACACGAGCCATGCTCCCGCGGTGTACACGGGCGCGGATGCCTTGGGCCGGCTGGCTAGCGCAACAGGCGAACATGCCAGTTGCGCCGGCAACATGCTGGCGACGCTGGACGTGCCGGCGGCGATGCTGTCCGCATTCGAGCGAGCCCAGGGGCCCCTGGCCGAGCGGCTGATGCAGGCCCTGCTGGCCGGCCAGGCGGCAGGCGGCGAAGAAGGGCCCGTGCATTCCGCCGGCCTGCTGGTCTATGGCGACCTGGACTGGCCCATGGTCGACCTGCGCATGGATTGGGTCGATTCGTGTCCCGTCGAAACCTTGTACGAAGCGTGGAAGGTGTACGCGCCGCAGGTACAGGACTACATCACACGGGCGAGGAATCCGACGTCGGCCCCCAGTTTCGGTGTTCCCGGCAACCCGTGAGCGCGGCGCGGAGGTCCGGTGTGCGAGAAAACCCGAGGGGCGCGGCGCCCCATGAACGGGACAGAGTGGATACACTGCCAAATACTGTTTTCTCCACTCGGACTATGCTCAATCGCATTTCGCTGCGACAGATGGAGTACTTCGTCGCCACGGCCAAGCACGGTAGCATCGCCGCGGCTTCCGCTCAGATCCATATATCGGCCCCATCGATCTCCGCGGCCATCGCGCACGTCGAAACCGAACTCGACGTGCAATTGTTCGTGCGGCATCCGTCCAAGGGTCTGGCGCTGACGGTGCTGGGACAACAGGTCATGCGCGAGTGCGAGGATCTGCTGGAACGGGCCTCGCGGCTATATGAGATTGCTTCGCTGTCGAGCAATACCATCCAGGGCACGTTGCGGGTCGGATGCTTCCAGTCGCTGGCCGCGATGATCGCGCCGGAAGTCATCTTCGGTTTCTCGCGGGCTTTTGAGAAGGTCGACCTGCACATGGTGGAAGGCGACCAGCAACTGCTTATCGAAAAACTGCACACGCTGGATATCGACATCGCCCTGACCTACGATCTGCGCCTGGGCGATGAGATTTCGTTCGAAACGCTGGCGCATCTGCCGCCCCATGTGGTCGTCAGTGAATTGCATCCGCTGGCGCAACAGATCGCGGTGACGCTGGACGAGCTCGCCAAGCTGCCCATGGTCCTGCTCGATCTGCCCTTGAGCCGGGAGTATTTCATGTCCCTGTTCGCCAAGCATGGCCTGGAGCCGAACATCGTCGCCCGCTCCCGTTCCGAGGATGTGGTGCGCTCCATGGTCGCCAACGGCATAGGCTATGCCTTGTTCAACGTGCGTCCCAAGTCGACGCAGTCGCTGGACGGCAAGCGCCTGGTGCGATTGCGCCTGGTGGGAGAGCACCGGCCGATGTTGCTGGGACTCACCACCTACAAGCCGATGAAGCCTTCGCGGTTGACGGAAGTGTTCATGCAGCGTTGCCGCGCGTATATCTCGGATCAGTACATCCCGGGCATGAGCGAAGGGAGCTTCTTCGATCCTTATGTGCCCGATGCCGATGGCGCTGGCGGCGATGCCAAGTAATCCGCCCGGCGCGCCTGACACTTCTTCGTTAGTACCGTTGATATAGCCCCTTGAGAGGCAATCACCATGAGTTCATCACTACCCGCGAGCAGCCTGGATCTACTGCGCGAATTGCTGGCGTTTCCTTCTGTCACGCTGACGCCAAACAAGGCGCTCATCGAACGCGTACAGGCGGTGCTGGCCGAGGTCGGCATAGCGTCGACCGTCGTCGCCGATCCTGAAGACGAAAGCCGCTGCAATCTGTTCGCGACGGTGGGGCCCAAGGACGTGCCCGGCGTGGTCCTGTCGGGACATACCGATGTGGTGCCCGTCGAGGGACAGCCCTGGACCGTGCCGCCTTTCGCCGCCACCGAGCGCGATGGCCGCATCTACGGCCGCGGCAGCGCGGATATGAAAGGCTTCGTCGCCTGCGCCGTCATGGCCATGGTGCGGGCGGCCGCGCTGCCATTGAAGCGGCCGCTGCATGTGGCCCTGTCCTTCGACGAGGAGATCGGCTGCGTGGGCGTGCGCCATCTGCTACGCGCGCTCGAACACATGAAGCCGGCGCCGACCTTGTGCGTGGTGGGCGAACCCACCTTGATGAAGATCGGCACCGGCCACAAAGGCAAGGCGGCCTATCGCGCGCTGTGCTGCGGGCAGGCAGGGCATTCGGGCCTGGCGCCGCGTTTCGTCAACGCCATCCATACCGCCGCCGATCTGGTGTCGGCCTTGCGTGATGTACAGCGCGAACTGGCCGAGGACGGGCCACGCGAGGACGGCTATGCGATTCCCTACACGACGGTGCACGCCGGCACCATCAAGGGCGGCACGGCGCTGAATATCGTGCCCGCGCAATGCGAAGTCAATTTCGAAATACGCAACGTGGCGCAGGACGATCCGGCGCGGATCCTGGCCCGGGTGCTGGAACTGACGCAAGCGCGCATGCGCGGCGTTGCGGCGCTATCGAAGGCTGGCTCCGAGACTCAGCCTTCGGATTTGCCGCAGGCCGCGCCACCCACCGTCGACCTGGTCAACACGTATCCCGGTCTGGCGACGTCGGACGACTCCCCAGGCGTGCAATTGCTGTCGTCATGGCTGCCGGCGGGCACGCCTTTGACCAAGGTGGCTTTCGGTACGGAGGGCGGATTGTTCAAGCAGCAATGGCGTGACACGGCCGTGCTGGTGTGCGGCCCCGGCAGCATCGAGGTGGCTCACAAAGCCGATGAATACGTCGAGATCTCCCAAATCGAAGCCTGCGATGCGATGCTGGAGAAGCTGACGGCTTATCTGGTCTGACCGCCCATGCCACGCGCTGCCATAGCGGCCTGAGTATCGCGTGCCGCTCTGAGTCTGCGGTAACCTCCCTGTTTTGGCCAGCCTGGCGCAGGGGAACCGCGGAAGCATGAATTCGGACGATCTGGCGGTATTCGCGCTCGTCGCCGAGACGGGCAGTTTTTCCAGCGCGGCGCTGGCGGGGGGCGTGGATGCGTCCAGCGTCAGCCGGCGCATGACCCACTTGGAAAAGACACTGGGCGCACGCCTGTTCCACCGCACTGGCCGCGGCGTATCGGTCACTGCTCAAGGCGCGGCCCTGTTGACCTATGCGGAGCAGGTCCGGGATACGCTGGCGGCGGCGCAGACCGCCATCTCGACCCATGCGGGGCTGGGGCCGTCGCGCATCACCATCGCGGCGCAGCCGACCATTGCCCGCACGGTCTTCGGCGACCTGTACCACGTCTTGCGCAAGCGCTTTCCGAACAGCCGCCTGCATTTCACCGAAGGCCTGGCCAGCGCCTTGCTGGCGGACCTGCAAGCCGGCGTGTCGGACGTGGCCGTGCTGTACCGGCCCGAACACGCCGGCAGCATGCTTTACGAGCCTTTGCTGCACGAGAGGCTGTATCTGGTGACGCCGGTGAACTACCCCATGACGCAGGCGCGCGTGGACGAACAAGGCCTGGACGGCGTGCCGCTGATCCTGCCCAGCACCCACCACGGCTTGCGCAGGTTCGTCGAAGCGATGGCGGCGCGGCGCGGCCACAAGGTGCGGATGGCCCTGGAAAGCGACAGCTCCACGGCCATCACCGCCACGCTGGTGCACAAAGGCTGCGGCTGCACGGTGCTGCCGCTGGCTTCCGTGGCGGACGACATCGCCTTGGGCCGCCTGCGCGGCTTCCCCTTGCCGGGCGATGACGCCGAACGCTGCGTCTGCCTGGTCCTGGGACGGACGGAGCAGGAGCCATCGACCTTGTGGTCCTTCAGCAGCGCCATCCGCGAGGTGGCGACCAGGCTGGTCGAAAACGGGGCCTGGCCCGGCGCACGCCTTACACCTGCGCCAGACGGGCGGCCGGCGTGATCTGCAATGGGTCGGTGGCCAGTTCCAGCAGGGCCGGGCGGCCCGAGGCGCGGGCGCGTTCGAAGGCGGCGGGGAATTCGCTTTCGTGCTCGATCCGTTCGGCGTAGGCGCCGAAGGACTGCGCGAACATCTGGAAGTCGGGATTGCGCAATTCCGTGCCGGACACGCGGCCGGGGTATTCGCGTTCCTGGTGCATGCGTATCGTGCCCAGCATGCCGTTGTTCACCACCACCACGATCACCGCCGCGCCGAATTGCGCCGCCGTGGCCAGTTCCTGCGGGTACATCATGAAGCAGCCGTCGCCGGCGAAACACACGACGGTGCTGTCGGGACGCGCCAGCTTGGCGGCGATGGCGGCCGGCAGGCCGTAGCCCATCGCTCCATTGGTCGGCGCCAGTTCCGTACCCAGCTGCTTGTAGCGGAAGAAGCGGTGCACCCACACCGTGTAATTGCCCGCGCCGTTGCTGATGATGGCGTCGTCGGGCAGCGTGGCCGACAGATGCGCCACCACGGACGACAGTTCCACCCCACGCTGCTCCGCGCCGCGCGCGATGGGTGCATTGTGTGCTTCGTAGGCTGCGCGGGCGGCGCGGGTCCAGGCGTCCCAGGGGCGCGCGCCGGCCGCCGTTTCCGCCAGCGCGGCAAACGCCGCCACCGCGTTGGCGACCGAGGCATTCACCGGCAGGTCGGCGCGATACACCCGGCCCAGCTCCTCCGGATCCGCATGCACGTGCACCAACTGCTGGGTCGGCTGCGGGCTGCGGACCAACTCGTAGGCGCCCGACGTGACCTCGGACAGGCGGCTGCCCACGACGATCAACAGGTCGGCGTCGCCCAGGGTCTTCGTCAGCGCGGGCGAGGCGCCCAGGCCCAGCTGGCCGACGTAGTGGCTGTCACGGTTGTCCAGCACGTCCTGGCGGCGGAACGATGCAGCCACCGGCAGGTTGTGCGCCGTGGCGAAGCGGCGCAGGTCGGCTTGCGCCTGCGTAGTCCAGCCCGTGCCGCCCACGATCACCAGGGGACGTTGTGCCTTGGCGAGCAACGCGGCCAATTCCTGGGCCGCTTGCGGTTCGGGCGCGGCCTGCGCCACCCGTACCGGCGCGATGTCGTCGACTTCGGCGAGACCGAACAGCACGTCTTCCGGCAGCGCCACCACCACCGGCCCCTTGCGGCCCGACATGGCGACGCTGAAAGCGCGGCTGACGATTTCCGGAATGCGTTCGATGTGTTCGATTTCGGTGGCCCACTTGGCCAGGCCGCCGAACATCTGGCGGTAATCGACTTCCTGGAAGCCTTCGCGCTCCTTGGCCTGGGATGCCACCTGGCCGACGAACAGAATCATCGGGGTGGAATCCTGACGTGCCGTATGCACGCCATTGGCGGCATGGGTGGCACCGGGGCCGCGCGTGACGAATGCGATGCCGGGCAGGCCGGTCACCTTGCCGTAGGCGTCCGCCATATTCGAGGCCGCGCCTTCGTGGCGCGTGACGATGGTGCGGATGCTGGCGTGGCCGGCCAGCGCGTCCAGCACGGGCAGGTAGCTTTCGCCGGGCACACAGTAGACGGTGTCGACCTGATTGCGGCGCAGGGCTTCGACGAGGATCTGGCCGCCGTTACGCGCGGCCGGGTTTGCGGTAGAGGTCATGGAGAAATCCGGAAAGTCGCACGCCGCGCGGTCCGCGCGGCGTGCTGGGCATATCGTTGAGGGCAGCGGGGGTCGGGCTTCGATCTCAGCCCTCGACTCAGGCTTCAACTTCACGCGTCGACTTCAGGCGCGGAGTATGTCAGAGGACTCCCGCCGCCAGATAGGGCGTCGGCGCAGACCTGCTTTTCGCTAAACGCACGGCAGCGCGCGGGGATAAGCAGCCTTCAAAGGGCCGATTTTTTGATTAATGGCATTAAGTGCGGGCTCCGCGGCGCCGTTACACGAAGAGTAGAAATGTCATTGCAGCGCGGTGACAGCCTGCTCCGCGGGACAGGGTATGCTTTCGGCTCGCTTTTCATTAACCACGTAAAATACGCGCGCGGCCGCGCGACAGCGGCCCCAGGCATTTTCGTCAGCGGTGTAAGTGGATCTTCTTACTCTTTATCTTCTAGCAATCGGAACGCTACTAGCCAGTGCCGGGTTGACGGTCTGGGAGGGCAGGACCTATCCCAAGCGCGGCCAGGAATTACGCATCCTGGCGGTGGGATACGTCACGCTTGCGCTAGGCTGCGTGGCCGTCATGTTTCGGCGTGACCTGCCCGGCATCAGCGGGGCGGTGGTCTCCAACCTGCTGTTCCTGGGAGGGTATCTGCTCATCCTCAACGGGGTGGCCGCGCTAAGCGGCAGGCAGTATCGCGCCTTCTCGATCGGCCTGCTGGTGGTGATGGCCTTGATCTGGGTGGGCGGCGGTCCCCGCTGGCAGGACGTGGTCTGGGCCTATGTCAGCGCTTTTCCCATCGCCATCGCCAGCGCCCTGACGGCGCGCGAGATGTTGCGCTGTGAGGGGATGGAGAAGCTGCATTCCCGCCGCATCGTCGTGGCGGTGACGGGGATCCATGCCGCGCTGTATCTGTTCAGGGCCATCATCCTGCCCTGGCTGGTGCTGGCCTATGGTCCGCTGGTGCAGCCGATAGCCGGCAAGATCACCTTGTACGAAGGAGTGCTGTATTCGGTGATCCTGCCGATGACGCTGCTCAAGCTGATCCGCGAGGAAAGCCATGGCCACCTCTTGCGCGAATCGCTGACCGATTACCTGACGCGGCTGGGCAATCGCCGCTGGTTTTTCGAGGAAGGCGCGCGTGTCATGGGTGGCCGCGCCAGCCAGGGCCCGATTGCCGTGCTGGCCTTCGACCTGGATCAATTCAAGGGCATCAACGATCTGTATGGCCATAAGACGGGCGACCAGGTGCTGAAGTCCTTCGCCGAAATCGCCCAGAGCGTATTGGGCCACAAGACCGTGCTGGCGCGCATAGGCGGCGAAGAATTCGCCGCCCTGCTGGTGGGCCATGACGCCTTGCGCGCTGAATCGCTGGGCGATACCGTCGGCAAGTATTTCGCCGAAACCATTGCCACCGGCGCGGCCGGCATCGGCCTGCGGGCCACCGTCAGCGTCGGGCTGGCGCGCTACGAGAACAAGATGCCCGAGCTGATCGACATATTGGCGGCGGCCGACCAGGCTTTGTACCGGGCCAAGTCCCTGGGTGGCAACAGACTGGAAGTGGCCTGACATGGCCTGACTCCACCGCCCGGGGTGGCGGCCCTGGCCACGCCCCGATGCCGCCGGCTGCGCGCGTTGCCGTGACCGGTGCTAGCTCAGTCCCAGCATATCGGCCAGGCTCAGTTCGGTCTGGTCCTCGACCAGCTGGATATGCGATTCCAGGTCGCGCAAGTGAGCATCCATCTCGGCTACCGCTTCCTTGACCTTGCCTGCCTCCAGGTAATCCACCACGCGCGCGTGCTCGTCGTGCTCGCACGCGGCATTGCCGGGCGGTTGGAAGATGGCCACCACCAAGGCACAGCGGGAGATGATCTCGGTCAGATAACGCGCCAGTAGCGGATTGCCCGACAGTTCGCCCAGCGTCAGGTGGAAGGTGCTGGCCAGGCGCGCCCATTCGGTCTGCGGCGCGCTGTGCATGGCCTGGTGCTCCTCGCGCAGTTGCCGGCGCAGCATGGCGAAGTCGCTCTTGGTGGCCGACCTTGCCACCAGCGGCAGGATGGCCGCTTCCAGCACACGCCTGGCCTCGAACAGCTTGTCCACCTCTTCCCGCGTGGGCATGGCCACGATGGCGCCGCGATTGGGCCGCAATTCCACCACATGATCGTGGGCCAGCCGCTGCAAGGCTTTCTGCACCACGCTGCGTCCCACGTCGAACAGCTCGCACAGCGCCGCCTCGGGCAGCTTGGTGCCTGGCAGCAGGCGCTGGCCCATGACGCCGCTCACCACCGATTGGTAAATGCGCGTTTCGGCGTCAGTGGCCGCGTCGGCCGCCACCAGGGCGTCGGAGCGCACTTTGGGGCGGCCCCGCGTTGCCTGCGGCGCTGCCGCGGAGGATGTCTTGCGAACTGCTTTTTTCATGCTTACGTGCCCAGGGCGGATAGTCTTTTCCCGATGGAGATGGCCAGCCGTATCAACGCCAGATCGCTGCCGGCCGGACCCAGCAAGGATACGCCCGCGGGCAGTCCATCGCCACCGATGAAAGGAATATTCACCTGGGGCAATCCCGCCAGGCCGGCGATGGAGGTGATGCGGAAAGTCTGGGCGCGAATCGCGTCCACGGTGGCCGCATCGGCCGTATGCGCGATGGCGGCGCTGGAGGCCGACGGCAGCACCGCCACACGATCCGCGCCCAGCAGGGCGCGCACCTCGGTGCGCAGGCGCGCCTGCAGGGCGGCCGCCGCGGCTGCCTCGTCAGCGCCGATCTGGGCCGCGGCCTGCCAGCGCGCGGCAATGGCCGGGCCGAAGTGCGGCTGCGTGCGCGTGATCCATTCCCTGTGCGTGCGCCAGGCATCGTAGGCCGAGACCGTGACGTAAGCTCGGCGCCAGGTCTCCAGGTCGGTGGCGGAAGCCGCCTTGTGGGTCGCGGGCAGTCCGGCCGTCTGCAAGGCACCGGCCACCGCCGTGATCAGCGGCGCGAAGGCCGCATCGGCCTGGGCGCAGGCATCGGTCAGCACGATGGCCTCGCGCCAGGCGGTCTCTGGCGGCGCGCCCAGCAGCACATTGCCGACCCGTTCGAATACGTCGCTGCTTGCGGCCAGCCAGGTCATGGTGTCGAACAGCGGTGACAGCGGCACCACATGTTGCGTGCTCAGAAGGCCGTGCGTGGTGCGCAAGCCCCACAAGCCGCAATAGCTGGCCGGCACGCGCGTGGAGCCGCCGGTGTCCGTGCCCAGCGCGAAGTCGACCAGCCCAGCCGCCACCGCGGCCGCCGAACCGCTGGATGAGCCGCCCGGCACGCGCTCGGGCGCGCGGGTGTTGCGCGGCGTACCGTAGTGGGCGTTCTCGCCCTGGATGCTGTAGGCCAGTTCGTCGGTAATCACCTTGCCATGCAGCGCCGCGCCGGCGTGCATCAATTGCGCGATGAGGGGGCTGGTGGCGCCGGCGGGCTCATGCGTATCCAGCCAGGCAGGGTTGCCCGCGCCCGTGCGCCGGCCCGCCACGTCGTAGAGATCCTTGGCGGCAAAGCCCAGGCCGTCCAGCGGCCCGGTGCCGGTAGGGGCCAGGCTGAAGTGTCCGTGCGGCACCCAGGCGCGCACGGTGTCATCGAAAGGCAGTGTCATGTCGTCGTCGTTCCATTCAATACCGTCACGTGTTCGTGGATCGCGCCTGGCGTGGTGAACCATATGTCGCCGCTGTCGCGCCGGGCGGCAATGTGCGCCAGGGCGCGGCGCAGGTGGCGCAGCCGATAGGGCTGGCCCACCAGATAAGGATGCAGGGCGATGCCCATGACCAGCGGCTGTCGGCGCGACTGGTCCAGCATTTCGTCGAAGTTGTCGATGATGAGCTGGGCGAAATCCTTGCCGTCCATATGGCGCCCCATGATCATGGGGATGTCGTTGACTTCCTGCGGATAGGGAATCGACCACAAGGACGCGCCGCTGCGCGTGCGCATGGCGGTGGGTTGGTCGTCATGCGCCCAATTGAGCGTATAGCGGTAGCCCGTTTCGGCCAGCAGGTCGGGCGTCAACCGTGATTCGGCGATCCAGGGCGACAGCCATCCCGCCGGACGCTTGCCCGCCACGCGTTGCAGCGCTTGCGCGCAATGGGTCAGCAATGCGCGCTCGGCTGCCTCGCTGTAGGCGCCGTGATGCGCGGCATTGGTGTGGCCATGCGCGATCAACTCGTCTCCGCGCGCCGCGCAGGCCGCGACCAGTTCGGGGCAGTGATCCAGCAAAGCGGTGTTGACGATGGCGCCGGCCGGCAGGCGCAAGTCGTCGAACAGGTCCAGGCAGCGCCAGGCGCCGACGCGATTGCCGTACTCGCGCCATGTGTGATTGAGCACGTCGGGCTCGCCCACGTGCAGGCCCAGGCGGGCACCCAGCCCTTCGCCGAAAGCGAAGTGCTCGATGTTGAAACCCAGGTAGACCGCCAGCCGCGCGCCATTGGGCCAGGCATAGTCGGGGCGCTGGTGGATGGGCGAATAATGGAAGCGGCCGTGCGTCGCCAGCGCGCTGAAGTCGGGCATTCCGGTGTCGCGCCCGTCCGTGGCGCTCGATGCGGCGCTCGCTACGGTGCTCGATGCGGTGCCGCGCGTCGCGCCACGGCTCATGTCAGTGCTGTTCATACCGTCGCCAGTCCCGCTTTGGTCAGGAGCCATTCCGCGCTGTCATTCCACACATCCATTTCCGTGATGAGGCCGTCACGCAATACATAGCGGTCGACGTAGCGATTACCTTCGAAGGGTGTGCCGTCCAGCCATGCGCCGTACAGCGTGCCGCGGTTATAGACAATGGCGCTCGCGGGCGTGGCGCCCGCCACCACCTCGGTGGCTTCGAAGCGCTTCTTCACCCAGGCGTAGCGCGATTTGTTGAAGGCGGTGCATTCGGCCGGGTCGCTCATGGCGCGGCCACCGGTGAAGCGGATCTTCAACCGGGGCGAGACATAGCGCCGCGCGCCCTCGGGGTCGGGCTTCATCAGTATGGTCAGGTATGCATCGACGATCGCGCCAGGGTCGCCGCCATCGATGCCTGTGTCCTGCATTGGTGCCTCGTGCATCGTTTTCTCCCATCTTCTGCGCCATGTTGGTGCGCGCGTTGCGCGGCTTGGATCTGTCCGGGCATGCACGCCGACCACGGCTGCATCCCCGCGCTGATTTTCCGCCGCATAGGTTCAATAAATTGTCGTCAATAAATAGCGTTGATTGACGACAAAAACATCTGTCGTTTGAAGCGAATCACAAGCAAAGTCCGTGCCAGAATCGGATCGGATTGAACAAACTTGGCATGGGTTTTGCTTTGATCCCGGAGCAGGCATTTCTGCCTCTTGCCCTACGACACCATCGGGAGAACTCCATGTCGCGCCTTTCTCGCCGCACCTTCACCAGCGCTATCCTGGCACTGGCTTGCGCCAATCTGGGCGTCGCCGCCGCCCAGGCCGCCGAGCCCATCAAGATAGGCTTGATCACCGCCCTGTCGGGCCAGTCGGCCTTGGCCGGCGAAGCCATCTCGCGCGGCATGCAGGTAGCCATCGACGAGATCAATGCCAAGGGCGGCCTGCTGGGCGGCCGCAAGCTGGAACTGGTACGCCGCGACGACGAAGCCAATCCCGCCAAGGGCGTCACGGCGGCGCGCGAGCTTATCTACAAGGAAAAGGTCGCGGTGATTTTCGGTGGCCTGGATACGCCGGTGTCCATGGCTATCGTGCCGCTGGTGAACCAGGCCAAGATGCCTTTCATGGGTCCGTGGGCCGCCGGCACCCCCATCACCAAGAACGGCGCCAACCCCAACTTCGTATTCCGCGTGTCGGCCATGGATGAACAGGTCGACGCCGGCATGGTCGACTACGCGCAGAAGACCTTCAACAGCGCCAAGTTCGGCTTGATCATGGTCAACAACCCCTGGGGCGAGTCGAACCAGAAAGGCATCGTCGCGGCGTTGACCGCCAAGGGCCTGCAGCCCGTGGGCAGTGAAAAATTCGACGATACCGCGGTCGACGTCGTGCCGCAGTTGAGCCGCCTGAAGGCGGCCGGCGCCGACACGCTGCTGCTGGTGGGCAACGTGGGGCCTTCGGCCCAGGTGGTCAAGTCGCTCGACCGCATGGCCTGGAAAGTGCCGGTAGTGTCGCACTGGGGTCCGGCGGGCGGCCGCTTCACGGAGCTGGCCGGCCCTAACGCCAAGGAAGTGCACTTCGTGCAGACCTACAGCTTCTTCGGCAAGCAGTCGCCCGTGGGCGAGAAGGTGATCGCCGCGATGAAAGCCAAGTATCCCGACGTCAAGGGGCCGGAGAACATCACGCCGGCAGTGGGCGTGGCCAATGCCTATGACGCCATGCAGCTGACGGCGCTGGCCATCGCCAAGGCCGGCTCCACGGACGGCGACGCGATTCGCCAGGGCTACGAACAGATCGACAGCTACGACGGCCTGATCAAGTCGTACAAGCATCCCTACACGCCCACGCAGCATGACGCGCTTGGCGCGCAGGACTATATCTGGGCGCAGTTCATCGACAATCGCATCCTGCCCGTGGGCATGGCCAAGTAATCGCGCAAGCTAACCATCGGCGGGACGAACTATGCAGTTGTTGGCAGCCCTCATCAGTGGCCTGGGCCTGGGCAGCATGTATGCGCTCACGGCACTGGGCTTTCACGTCACCCATGCCGTCTCGGGGACGGTGAACTTCGCCCAGGGCAGTTCGATGATGCTGGGGGCGGTGCTGTGCTTCACCTTCGCCCAGACGCTGGGGTGGGGCACGCTGCCGGCGGTCGTGCTGGCGCTGGCCTGCTGCGCGCTGTATGGCTTGCTCGTCGAGTTCTTCGCGGTGCGCCCCTTTGCCTCGCGCGGCTCCAATGCCTGGTTGATGTCCACGGTGGCCTTGGGCATCGTGCTCGACAACGTGGTCATGCACACCTTCGGCAAGGAACCGCGCAGCCTGCCTTCGCCGCTGGCGGTGGCGCCCATCGACATCGGCGGCCTGGGCCTGGGGGTGTATCCGCTGCAACTGCTGATTCCGCTGGTGGGCTTCGCGCTGGCGGCTGCCCTGCATCTGATCGGCCGGCGTACGCGCTGGGGCACGGCGCTGCTGGCGGTCGCGCAGAACCGCGACGCGGCGCGCTTGATGGGCATACCCATCAAGCGCGCCGTGGCCGCCGCTTTTGCGCTGTCGACCTTGCTGGCGGGCGTGGCGGGCATCCTCATCGCGCCGCTGTTCAACGTCAATGCCGACATGGGCACGCTGTTCGGTCTGAAGGCTTATGCCGTGGCCATCCTGGGCGGTATCTCCAGCGCCTGGGGTGTCATGTTCGCCGGCTTGATCTTCGGCGTGGCCGAAGCCGTCGTCACCGTGACGCTGGGTTCCGGCTACACGCAGATCATCACCTTCCTTCTGGTCATCGTGGTACTGGCCGTGCGGCCCAATGGCCTGTTCGGCCGCGCGGAGGTCAAGAAAGTATGAATTCCAAGTCTCTCTCCCTGGGCCTGGCCGTGGCGGCCACGGCACTGGTGCTGGCCTTCACCTTGAACAGCTACTACGTCTTCGTCCTGGCGCAGATCGCCCTGCTCGCCATCGTGGGCGTGGGCCTGAACGTGCTGCTTGGATTGACCGGCCAGGTTTCCTTCGGCCATGTGGGCTTCTATGCCATCGGCGCTTATGCGGTCGCCATCCTTACCACCAAGGCAGGCTGGAGCTTCTGGCCGGCCTGGATGGCGGGTACCTTGCTGGCGGCTGCCCTGGGCGCCCTGGTGGCCTTGCCGGCATTGCGCGTCAAAGGCCCCTACCTGGCCATGATCACCATCGCCTTCAGCTTCATCGTCCAGCATGCCTTCGTCGAAATGGACGGCATAACGGGAGGGCAGAGCGGCATCATGGGTGTGCTGCCGCCGCAACTGGTGGCGGGATGGGGACCGGAGCAGACCATCACGGTGCTGGCCGTGGCCGCCGCGGCCGTATTGCTGGCCGCTTATGCGCACTTGTCCAACGGCGCCTGGGGCGCCGCCATGCGCGCCGTCAAGGACAGCGAGACAGCCGCGCAGTCGATCGGGCTCAATCCCCTGGTCATCAAGACCGTGGCGTTCACGCTGTCGGCCGCCGCGGCTGGCCTGGCAGGCGGCCTGTTCGCGCCGCTGTCGGGCTTCGTCACGCCGGACACCTTCAATTTCATGCAGTCCATCCTGTTCGTGCTGGTGGTCGTGCTGGGCGGCGCAGGTACGGTGGCAGGGCCGGTCATCGGCGCGTTGATCGTCGGTGCCCTGCCTGAATTGCTGGCGTCGCTGGAAGACTATCGGCTGCTGTTCTTCGGCGCGCTATTGCTGGTGGTGCTGTGGGTGGCGCCCGATGGGTTGGTGGGGCTATGGCGGCAGGTCCTTGGGCGCAGGGGTGGCCGGATTGGTCACGTGGCCGGTTCGACGGATGGCCAGAATGCCGACCGTGCGGCGGACCCGGCGCGCGGGCCGGCGGCCACGCCTGTCTCCACGGCGGCCGCCACCTTGGATGTCGGCCTGGCGGCGCGTCCGCGCGCCATGCTGGCCGCGCAGGGCCTGGGCATTACCTTCGGCGGCGTGCGTGCCGTGAGCGAGCTGTCCATGCAGGTGCCGGCCGCCGCGGTCACCAGCCTGATCGGTCCCAACGGCGCGGGCAAGACCACGGCGCTGAACATGCTTAGCGGCTATTACCTGCCGTCGGCCGGCGCCGTGCTGCTGGGCGAGCGTTCGCTTACCGGGCAAGCGGCCTTCCGCGTCGCGCGCAGCGGTGTGGCGCGCACCTACCAGACATCGCAGCTGTTCGGCTCCTTGAGCGTGGAGGACAACGTGGTGCTGGCGATGGGACGGGGCCGCCTGGGCGGTTTGCTGGCATCGCGCAGTCCTCGCGATGGGCAAGCGCTGGCGCGGGCGCGCGCCCTGCTCACCTATTGCGGCTACCGTGGCGCGCCGCAAACGTTGGCAGCGGACCTGGCGCATGTGGACCGTCGCCTGGTCGAAATCGCCCGCGCCCTGGCCACCGATCCGGATGTGCTGTTGCTGGACGAGCCGGCCGCCGGCCTTTCGCGCGAAGACAAGAATATGCTTGCCGCGCTGCTGCGCCGCATCGCCGATGCCGGCATCGGCGTCGCCATCGTCGAACACGACATGGCCCTGGTGATGGCTATCTCCGACCAGTTGGTGGTGTTGGACGCCGGCCGCCGCCTGGCCGTGGGCACTCCCGCGGAGATCCAGAACGACCCTGCCGTCAAGCAAGCTTATCTGGGCGAGTCGCTCGACGGCCAGATCGACCCGGCCCGCGCGCCCCGCGCGCCGGGCGCCGAGCTGCTCGGCGTGTCCGATCTGGTGGCCGGCTATGGCGCCGAGCCGGTGCTGCATGGGATCAGCCTGCAAGTGCGCGAAGGCGAAATGGTGGCCTTGCTGGGTGCCAATGGGGCGGGCAAGTCCACGCTGATGCGCACGCTGGCGGGGCTGCACACCAGCCAATCCGGCGCGATGCACATCGACGGCAATACCATCGAAGGGTCAGCCGCCGAGGCCGTGGTGGGACTGGGTTTGGTGCTGGTGCCGGAGGGACGCCAGGTTTTCCCCGAGTTGTCGGTGCTGGACAATCTGCGCCTGGGCGGCTTCCTGCATCAGGCCGGCATCGAGGCCCGCGTGCAGGAAATGCTGGATCGCTTCCCGCGCCTGCGCGAACGCCTGCACCAGCGCGCGGGCCTGCTGTCCGGCGGCGAGCAGCAGATGCTGGCCGTGGCGCGCGGGCTGATGAGCCGCCCCCGCGTGCTGTTGCTGGACGAACCGTCGCTGGGCCTGGCACCCAAGGTCATCGCCGAGCTGTTCACCTCGCTCGACCGCCTGCGGGCCGAGAATATGACGATTCTTCTGGTGGACCAGATGGCTGGCCTGGCCCTGGCGCTGGCCGATCGCGCTTACGTCCTGGAAAGCGGCCGCGTCGTGGCGCAAGGCACGTCGGCCGAGATCGCCGCCGACGATGCGCTGGCCAATGCCTATCTGCATGCGTGAACGGGCGCAGGCAGGCAGGTCCTGCCAGCCAGGCCATTGCCTGGCTTCGACGCGGCGAACGCGGGCATGAGGCACGGCAGCGCCACGGCCCTTGCGTAATCCAGGGCGGTGGCGCCTGCCCATCCCGGCCGGGCATGTGGGTTGCGGTCCCTGCGTTTTCCCGCGAAGCTCGGAGAGCGCCATGTCCCCGTCCCCATCTTCCACGACAGACTCCAACACCGATCCCAAGACCGACCCCGCCGCCGATTCCTCGCCTGCGCCACAGCCCGCCTCGCGCGACGCCGAGGTAAACATCAGGCACACCTCTGGTCCCATCATCGTCATCACCGGGGCATCCAGCGGCATCGGCTGCGCCGCGGCCTTGGAGTTCGCCCGGCGGGGCGCCAGCGTGGTGCTGGCGGCACGCGGCGCGGACGGCCTGGAACGGGTAGCGGGCGCCTGCCGGCGCGCGGGCGGCCAGGCCCTGGTGGTGCCCACCGATGTCACCGAACCCGACCAGGTGCTGGCGTTGGCCGACCGCGCCTTGCAGGAGTTCGGCCGCATCGATGTATGGATCAATAACGTAGGTGTCGGCGCGGTGGGCCGCTTCGAGGATGTTCCGCTGCGTGCGCACAAGCGTGTGGTCGAGGCCAATCTGCTGGGTCATATCTATGGCTGCCATGCCGTCTTGCCGCACTTCCGGCAGCGCGGGCGCGGGGTGATCATCAATATGATTTCCATAGGTGCGTGGGCACCCGCGCCCTATGCGGCAGCCTACGCGGCCAGCAAATTCGGCTTGCGCGGCTTCTCCGAATCCCTGCGCGCCGAGCTGGCGGATCTGCCCGGTGTCGCCGTATGCGAGGTCTATCCCACTTTCGTCGACACACCGGGGGTGGGCCACGGTGCCAACTTTTCCGGCAAGCAGCTGCGTCCGCCGCCGCCCATGCTGGATCCCAGGGACGTGGCGCAAGCGCTGGTGCAGCTGTTGCGGCATCCCCGCCCCGTCACCATGCTGGGCAGCGTCGCCTGGCCCGTGCGCCTGGCGCATACCGTGGCGCCGGACCTGTCGGCGGGGGTCACCCGCCGGCTCATGGATGCCGGCTTCAGGAAAGCGGAGCCGGCGGCACGGGACGAGGGCAATCTGTTCGAGCCGTCCGTCGGGCATGCCATCGACGGCGGCTACCGCCGTTCGCCCATGAATCCGGATACCGCCAAGTTCCTGAAACTTGGCGCCCTGGCGCTGGCCGGGCTGGCATTGCTGCGCTCGCTGTAGGCGGGGCGCTGCAACGGCGGCGCGGCCGCCGGCGCGCCGGCGCCGGCGGGTCGGTTCACTACGATGCGGCCGGCGCCGTAGCCGATGATGTGGCTGAAAGCCGGATCACGTCTTGTTCGGCTTGCAACGCCGGGAAACGCACGACAAGGTGAAATCCCCGGCTGGACGGGGGGTCTTCCAGCACGGCGCCATGCATCGCGGCGATGCGGGCGACCAGGGACAGGCCCAGACCCGCGCCCCGCTCGCCGCTACCGGCTACTCTGAAAAAGCGTTCGAAGATGCGTGCGCGATCCGCTTCAGCCACGCCCGGGCCGTCGTCGGCGACCTCCAGGCAGGGTATGCCGCCGTCGAGCCGGCACGCCACGGTGATATGTCCGTGCATCGGCGTATAACGCACCGCGTTGTCGAGCAGATTGCTCAACAGGATGCCCAGCGTGTCCACGTTGCCGCGCAGCGGGCAGGGTTGGGCATCCAGGATGATCTTCTGGCGCTTGCGTTCCGCCGGCCCTTCGAAGTCCCGCGCGATGAGGTCCGCCAGGTCGGCCAGGTCCAAGGCTTCCATCGGCCAGGCATCGTCCGATTCCAGCCTGGCCTGGTCCAGCAATTGTTCCACCAGCCGCGCCGCGCGGGCAGCCACGGCCTGCAGCTTGGTGGCCGCCGCGCGCGTGTCCGCGGTATCTTTCGCCGCGGCCGCCATGTGTGTTTGTACGAGCTGTGCCTGCGCCTGGATGGCGGCCAGCGGCGTGCGCAATTCATGGGCGGCGTCGGCGATCAGCCGCCTTTCGCGCGCCAAGGCGGCTTCCTGGCGTCCCAGCAGATGATTGATGGCGCGCACGAAGGGCCGGATCTCGCTGGGCAGGCCCGTTTCGGGCAGCGGTGAGGGATCCAGCGGCGCGCGGCCGGCGACCGTGTCGCGGATACGGTCCAGGGGGCGCAGGCTCAGGCGGATGCCCGCCCACACCACGATCGCCAGCAGGATGAATACGCCCATGGTCGCCAGCACGCCGATCTGGCGCCAGGTCTGGTAGGTCTCGTCCAGCTCCTGCTGGCTCTTGGCCACCTGCACCTGGATGCTGCCCGTGTTGTCGGCCACCGTGTAGACGCGCCAGGTCTGGCCCGCGAACCGGCTTTCCTTGAAGCCGGGAGAAAAGTCCGGGCGCATGGGGGCGTCGGGCGCGCTGGGCGAGCGCATCATCAATTCGCGCGTCTGCAGATTCCACACCTGGAAAGCCATGTCGTCGATCGGCTCCGTGTCGGTGTCCGCCAGGTGGTAGGCGGGCGCGGCGCCTGCGTCGGCCGTCAGCGTACGCGGCATGGAGGACACGATCAGCCGGCCGATGCCGCGCAGCCGGCTGTCCCAATAACCGGTTTCGGGCTGGCGCATATCCCAGGCACGCGCGAAGTACCACGCGCTGCCGAAGCCCACGATGGTGATCAGCATGGCCGTCAACAGACGCACGCGCAGGCTGTTCATGCCGCTGCCTCGCCTATGCGGTAGCCGAAGCCGTGCACCGTGGCGATCAAGCCATTGCCCAGCTTGCGCCGCAATTGATGGATGTACACGGCGACGGTATTGCTTTCGATGGTGCCGTGGCGGCCGTACACCGCGTCTTCGAGCTGCTCGCGCGTGACGATGTGGCCCTGCCTTTCCAGCAGCGCGACCAGGGTGCGGTATTCATGGATGCTGAGCTTGACCGGTACGCCGTCGCGCATGACGCTGCGGCGCGCGGGGTCGACGTGGACCTCGCCCACCTGCATCAGGGGAACCACGCGATGGCTGGCCCGCCGCGTCACCGCGCGCAGCCGGGCCAATACTTCCTCGAAAGGAAAGGGCTTGACCAGATAGTCGTCGGCGCCCTCGTCCAGGCCCTTGATACGGTCGCTCAGGCGGTCGCGCGCGGACAGGATGATGACGGGCGTGGCGTCGTAGCGATCACGCAGGCCGCGCAGTATCGCCAGGCCGGAGCCGTGCGGCAGCTGCAGGTCCAGCAGCACCGCGTCATAGGCGTGATCGACCAAGGCCGCCCGTGCCTGCGCGGCGTCCGTGACCCAGTCCACCCGGTAGGCAGCCTGGCGCAGGCAGGCGCTCAGGGCGTCGCCCAGCATGGGATCGTCTTCGACTAGCAGCAGATGCAATGCAGGTCCTTGGTGTTGCGGCAGGGTCCACGGGAGTGCCGGCGCAATGGAATAAGGCGGATGAGATACGACAGATGGAATATGCCAAATGGAATATGACAGAAGTCTAGGCGTCGGCGATTAAAAAACTTTTAAACCCCTTGCTCAAGAATCGCATCCCGGAAGGCCGCGCCATTACGCGGCCAGGTAGCACGGAGCCACATGATGGGAAGCGATTTACAGCAGGGACGCGCCAATGCGCGGCGCCATGAATATCCCGCACGCCAGGAATGCGACAAATGCGACGAATGCCTTCCACGTGCAGGCGCGCGCCGCCGCGTGCGGGCATCATTCATCGTCAGCGCGGTAGTGGCGCTGGCCGCCACGAGCGGCGCGGCGAACGTGGCACGAGCGCAGAACAGTATAGGGCTGGGCGTGGGAGCCGTGCCCGAGTACGAGGGAGCGCACGACTACCACGCCGTGCCCGTGCCCTTGATCAAGTACGAATCCGGCGCGTTCTTCATCGACGGCGACGGCGGCTTGCCGGTGCTTGGGCTGAGGACGCGGCTTGCGCCCAACTGGCAGGCCGGCGTCTTCGCGGGCCTGCGTTTGGGCCGCGATGCGGACGATCATGACCATCTGGATGGACTGGATGACATCGATGCGCACGGCACCACCGGCGCTTTCCTGCGTTGGAACGACGAGCGCTGGCGCGTGGTGCTGACTGCCACCCAGGCTTTGCGTTCAGGCTATGGCACCCGCGCCGAATTGCGCGCGTCGTACGAGATATGGCGTTCGGGCCGCAGCCAGGTCCACGTGGGTGCCGGCACGGTATGGGGCAGCCACGACGATATGTCGACGTGGTTCGGCGTCGATGGCAGCGAGGCAGCACGCAGCCAGGCGGCCCGCAATGGCGACGGCCTGCGTGCGTACTCCGCTGGTGCCGGCTTGCGGTCTGCCACGCTCAGCGCCACCTGGCGCTATGACCTGTCGTCACAGTGGAGCATGGTGACGTCGGTGGGCTTGCGTACGTTGCTGGGCGATGCCCGCGACAGTCCCATCGTCGAGCGCCGTACCTCGCCCTACGGCATGGTTGGCATCCGCTACCGGTTCTGATTGCGGCCGGGAACGATCCGGGAAAGGCTGCGTACTCATAGCTGTCCGCCAGGTAGCAGGCGTTAATAATGTGTAAGGATGGTTCATCATGGAAAACGTTGTATCGATTAATAGTCAGCCTCGTCCAGAAAATTTCTTTTCGCCTGAGGTGCAAGGCGGTGGCCTGATGGCGACGGCACATCCTGCATCCGCTCCATTCCATTCCAGCGCCGGAGGCAGCGCGCGTGCCAGTCTGCGGCGTTCGGTACAGAGGCTGTTCTCATTCGTCGGCTGCCTGGGCGTCGCCGAAAGTATCCATGCCGCAAAGGTGGACAGGACCCAATCCAAACTCAACGACCTCGAGCGTAAATTCAATCGATCCGGGGCTACCGATACATTCCTGAGGGAGCTTCATCGCGTCATCCAGTCGCCTGAATCGAAGGCTTCGCCCAGCCTGCAGGCGCTATGCAACCGCATCCTGCAGAAAGCCGATATGGAATACCGTGCGCAAGCCATCGCTTCCAAGGTCGACGAATTCGTCCGCCAGTTCGAGCGCAAAGGCGCTACCGCTGACACGGGTGCGCAAATCAATGACGCCATGGAATCGATCAAGCGTGCGGCGCTTGGCCATCTCAAAATGGAAGGGCAGGCATCCTACAGCTCCCTGCTGGGAAGCCTGGAAACGCTATGCGAGCGCATCGTGCCGAAACTGAAAAATCCCGAGGCGCTTGTCAGGTGTATCCGGTCCTGGAAGGCCGCTAATCCCACGCTGCCCGCTAATCGTGACGCGGCCCGAATTCTAACGGTCCTTCACGACAAGGCAGCGTATCCCAACATCTATCGCGCCTGATCTTGCCCACGGCCTGTCGACCGGCGTGCCGGCATGGCGACCGTGGCAATGGCGCGAGGCGCGTCGGCGCCGCGGCTGGCGCAGCCCGCGCAGCCACCGCGCGGTGATGCGGCCCGGCGCTGAATCCAGCGTTGCGCCGCGCGTTGCAGGTGTTTGGGCATGGCTGGATGGCCGGCGACATTGTCCAGGGCCCTGTCCAGGGCGCGCCGCGTACCGGCGTGCAGCCGTGGGAAAAGGTGCAGCAGCACACCGGCAAGGCTGACGGCCAAGGCGATCGCCACGATGGCGTATTGCCACAGTTGCCCAGTCGTATTCATAGCAGCCAGCTCGCCAGGCGATAGGTCAGAAAAGTCGCCGCGTAGGCCAACACGAACATATAGCCGAACGACAGCCACACCATGCGGCGGCTACCGGTCTCGCGCTTGATGATGGCCAAGGTCGACATGCACTGCGGCGCGAAGGCGAACCACACCATCAGGGCCAGGGCCGTGGCGGTGGAGAAGTTGCCGGCCAGCATGCTGCCCAGCGCGGCGTCCTGGCCTTCGGCCACGCTGTAGACCGTGCCCAGCGTCGCCACGGCCGATTCGCGCGCGGCGAAGGCGGGAATCAAGGCCAGCGTGATCTGCCAGTTGAAGCCCAGCGGCGCGAACAGCGGCTGTATCCACTGGCCGATCATGCCGGCCAGGCTGTAGTCGATCGCGGGGTCGGTGGCATTGGCCGGCGCGCCCGGGAAGCTGGCGATAAACCACATGATGATGGTCAGGGCCAGCATGACGCCCGTGAGGCGCTTGAGGAAGATCCAGATGCGTTCCCACAGGCCGATACCGATGTCGCGCCATTTGGGCAGGCGATAGGTGGGCAATTCCATGATCAGCGCGGATTCATGGCTGCGCCCGCGCAGGCGCTTGCCCACATAGGCCACGGCCAGCGCCGCCGCGATGCCGCCGGCATACAGCGCGAACAGCACCACGCCTTGCAGGTTGAACACACCCAGCACGGGCCGCTGCGGCACGAAGGCGCCGATCAACAGTGCATAGACGGGCAGGCGCGCGGAGCAAGTCATCAGGGGCGCGACCAGTATGGTCACCAGGCGGTCGCGCCGGTCGGGAATGCTGCGCGCGCCGATGATGCTGGGAATGGCGCAGGCAAAGCTGGACAGCAGCGGGATGAACGCGCGGCCGCTCAAGCCCACCGACAACATGACACGATCGAGCAGGAAGGCGGCGCGGGGCAGATAACCCGATTCTTCCAGGACCAGGATGAAGAAGAACAGCGTCAGGATCTGCGGCAGGAAACCCAGCACCGTGCCCAGCCCACCGAACAGACCATCGCGCAGCAGACCCCTGAGCGGGCCGTCGCCCATCTCGGCCGTCAGCAGTTCGCCCAGCCAGCTCATGCCATCGGCGATGGCGTCGGTCATGGGCTTGCCGATAGCGTAGACCGCCTGAAAGGTCAGGAACATGACCAGGGCAAGTATCAGGAAGCCGAGCGCGGGGTGCAGCGCCCAGCGATCGATACGGTCGGTCAAGGTGGTGGTGGTCGCCGGCATTCGCACCGTGTCGGCCAGCAGCGCGCGCACGTCGGCGTGCAGGTCGCCGCTGTCGCGTATCGCCGCGGCGACAGGCATGACTTCGTCGAGTTGTGCGAGCAGCGTCTGGACGCCGTCGCGGCGTACCGCGATGGTCTCCACCACCGGCATCCCCAGTCTTGCGGCCAACTGCGCGACATCGATCTGGATGCCACGGCGCCGGGCCTCGTCAGCCATGTTCAGCGCCACGATCACGGGCAGGCCCAGGCGTCGCACTTCCAGCAGCAGGCGCAGGTGCAGGCGCAGATTGGTGGCGTCGGCGACGAAGACGATGACGTCGGGCCTGGCTTCGCCGGGATAGTCGCCGCGCAGGACCGATGTGGTGATGCTTTCGTCGATGCTGGCGGAGGCGAAGCTATAGGTGCCCGGCAGATCCAGCAGGCGCACCGCGCGTCCTAGCGGTGTGGTGAAACGACCTTCCTTGCGGTCCACCGTGACGCCCGCGTAGTTGGCGACTTTCTGGTGCCCGCCCGTCAGGCGGTTGAACAACGCTGTCTTGCCGGCATTGGGATTGCCGACCAGCGCCAGTCTGAGCGTTGCATCATGCATGCTTGTCCCCTGCGTTCCTGTTGCCGTCGTCCGGGTTGCCGCCGTTCCTGTTGCCGGCGTTCTTCTCGCCGCCATGCTTGCCGGCATCATTCACCGCCCGCGTGACCAGTACGCGTTCCGCTTCATTGCGCCGCAAGGCGAAGCGTGTGGTGCCGATGGCGATGAGCAGCGGGTCACCGCCGAACGGCGCCCTGGCCGCGATGCGCACCGGCTCGCCCGCGACAAAACCAAGGTCACGCAAGCGTGCCGCGACAGGGTCGGACGAACGAAGATCGATGACCTGTTCGACCACGGCGTGATCGTGCGTGGCCAGCTCGGAAAGACGAAGGGAGGTCATGCGGAAATCGGAAGGGGGGTGAAGATGAGAAGAGCCTGCGTAGCATACACCGGCCTTCACGGAAATTTCGCTAACGGTTTGCGGAAGATCAATGCCGCGTTCGCGGCAATGTGTTGGGACAATCTGTCCAATGGTGGAGATGCCGCGCGGCAACATAGAATTTTATCGGCGGGTCATCCCGAGCCCGCGCAAACGGCGCCTGTGCCGCTTACCGCGCCGTTCACTTTTGCGAATGCTATGCGTATTCGCAACTCATTGCCGCTGCTGTCATGACGTTCTCGCCTTCCGCTCTTGATCTCGCGCGTTTCCAGTTCGCGTTCACGGTTTCGTTCCACATCATATTTCCCGCCATCAGCATCGGACTCGCCAGCTTTCTGATGGTGCTCGAAGGTGCGTGGCTGAAGACGCGCCGCGAGGTTTACCGGGAGATGTATTTCTTCTGGTCCAAGGTGTTCGCGCTGTCCTTCGGGCTGGGAGTGGTGTCCGGCGTCGTGATGAGCTATCAATTCGGCACGAACTGGGCAGGCTTCGCCGATTACGCCGGCGCCGTGACCGGACCGCTGCTGACCTATGAAGTGTTGACGGCGTTCTTCCTGGAAGCAGGCTTTCTCGGCATCATGTTGTTCGGCTGGCGCAAGGTGAGCCCCAAGGCGCACTTCGGCGCAACCATCATGGTGGCGGTGGGTACGTTGATCTCCATGTTCTGGATTTTGTCCTCGAACAGTTGGATGCAGACGCCGCAAGGGGTGCGCGTCGAGAACGGCCGCATCGTGCCCGAGGACTGGTGGCAGATCGTCTTCAATCCTTCCTTTCCCTATCGTCTTGCGCATATGGCGCTGGCGGCCTTCCTGGTCGCGGCGCTGCTCGTGTGCGCCGGTTCGGCCTGGCATCTGTTGCGCAAGGGCGCGCGTGATTCGGTGCGTCGCGCGTTTTCGCTATCCTTGTGGCTGATCCTGGTGCTGGCGCCCTTGCAGATCGTCGTGGGCGATGCGCATGGTTTGAATACCTTGAAGTATCAGCCGGCGAAGATAGCCGCGATAGAAGGATTATGGGAGACCCACGAAAACGGTACACCCTTGAACCTGTTTGGTATTCCCGATATGGCACGCGAGGAAACGCGGTATGCCCTGGAGGTGCCGCGCCTGGGCAGCCTGATCCTGACCCACAGTTGGGATGGCAAGATCGCGGGACTGAAGTCCTTCGCGCCGGAGGACCGGCCCAATTCCACCATCGTGTTCTGGAGCTTCCGCATCATGGTGGGATTGGGCATGTCCATGCTCATGCTGGGGTTGCTGGGCGTGGTGCTGCGGCGCGGCCGCCGCTTGTACGAATCGCGCTGGTTCCTGCGCTTCGCCGTGGCCATGGGACCTTCAGGGCTGATCGCGCTATTGGCCGGCTGGGTGACCACCGAAGTGGGACGCCAACCGTGGGTGGTGTATGGCTTGATGCGCACGGCGCAGGGCGTCGGTCCTGTCAGCGCGCAGCAATTGGGCACGTCGCTGCTGCTGTTCGTGATCGTCTATTTCGCGGTGTTTGGCGGCGGCATCTATTACATGCTCAGGCTGCTGGGCAAGGGGCCGCAGCCCGTGGCACCCGACGTTGCCCGGCCGCCTTCGTCGCCTTCCTCGCTGCCGCCTGTTCTTGAACATGATGTCCTGGCCGCGGCCCTGGGTAAGCCGGCGACACGCTGAGCCGGCCCTGGCGGTATGCCGACCGCTCTCACCGGCAGTATGCCGACCCCTCTAATTCAGAAGCAGTTTTCATGACCATCGATCTACCTATCGACTTGCCCACGGTCTGGGCCATCGTCATCGCCCTGGGCGTGCTTATCTACGTCATCCTGGATGGCTTCGATCTTGGCATCGGTTTGTTGTATCCCCTCTTTCCGCAAGAGCATGATCGCCAGTTGATGATGAACACGGTCGCGCCCGTGTGGGACGGCAATGAAACGTGGATGGTGTTGGGGGGTGCCGGCCTTTATGCGGCCTTCCCCGCGGTCTATGGCGGCTTGTTGTCCGCCACCTATCTGCCCCTGGTGCTCATGCTCTGCGGCCTCATCTTTCGCGGCGCGGCGTTCGAGCTGCGCGCCAAGGCGCATCGCACGCGCCACGCTTGGGATATCGCGTTCATGGGTGGTTCCGCGCTCGCCACGTTTTGCCAGGGCATGGTGCTGGGCACGCTGTTGCAAGGCATCCCCATGAGCGACGGCCGCTATGCCGGTAACGGCATGGAATGGCTGTCACCCTTCAGCTTCTTCTGCGGTCTTGGGCTGTGCGCGACCTACGCCTGCCTGGGTTGCGGATGGTTGATCGGCAAGACCGAAGGTGATTTGCAACGCAAGCTGTTCGCGGTGATGCGGCCCTTGTCACTGCTGCTGCTGGCCGCCATCGCGGTAATCAGCGCGTGGACGATGCTGGCGCAGCCGCAAGTGTCGGCGCGCTGGTTCGATCCGGACTATTTCTACTATTTCCTGCCTGTCCCCGTACTGCTGGTGCTGGCGATCGCGGCCATTTTCCGCGCGGCGCGCCGCGGGTTCGACCGCCAGCCTTTCGCTTGCGCCATCGGCATCGTCTTCCTGGGGTTCAGCGGGCTGATGCTCAGCATCTTTCCCTACATCCTGCCGGGGTCACTGGATATCTGGCAGGCCTCATCGCCGCGGTCCAGCCAGGGCTTCACGCTGGTGGGCGTGATCCTCGTGCTGCCTGTCATCCTTGCGTACACCGGCCTGTCGTATTGGGTATTCCGCGGCAAGACGGCCAGCGATGCGGGGTATCACTGATGGCTGCCGGCTGGCGTAGCGTCGGGTGGATGCTGCTCTTATGGATGGCTGGCGTGGCTGGCGCGGGCGTCCTCGCTTTCGTCTTCAAGCTCCTCATGCTGGGTGCCGTCCGGGTTTGACCGCCGAGGAACGCCCCTTGCTGGAAGCGGTGCGCATGTTTATCCCAACCGCATGGCTATCCCAACCTTCAGCAAGGAGACGTTCATGAGCGAAGAGCATCGATCGCCCCCATCGGCCCATCCAGCCGCTTCGGCCGGCAAGCCGGAAAATCTTCCTCGTGCCGGCGCCGGGGCGCATGAGAAGGCGCCGGGCGAAGACATCCACAGCCGTAGCGCGGATCCCGGACAGAGCAGCTATGGCGGCTTCAGCGGCGAGGACCCGCGGCGCCAGGCGCAGGAATTGTCGAAGACGGACACCGCCCAGGCGGACCGCAACTCCTCCGATACGAGGCGCTCATGAGAGATCTCATCACTTGCCTGAAGGCAGCGGCCGTGGGCGCCATCGCAATGTATTACCTGGACCCCGACCTGGGCCGCCGCCGCAGGGCGGAACTGAACGACAAAATGCGCAGTGCTTGCGACAGCTTCGGCCAGTGTGTGCGCAATGAAGGCAGTCACGTCGCCCATCGCGCCCGCCGCATGGCCAGCGAAGTCGAATCCAGCCTTACCGCCGCCGTGGTCGATGATTACACCCTGGTGGAGAACATCCGCGCCAGGCTTGGCCACCTGGTCAGCAGTCCTGACGCAGTCGACGTCTCCGTCAATGATGGTATCGCCAGCCTGGCTGGCCATGTATTGGCTGCCGAGCACAAACTGCTCATTACCGCGGTTGCCGCGATGCCTGGGATTCGTTCTGTCGCTGACCATCTTTCGGTCCACGAAGAACCAGGTAACCTGCCGGGATTGCAGGGCGGTTCTCCCTCCTGACCACAGGGATCATCGACGCCCTGATCCGTTTCCTGGACTCGATGGGCCGGCCTGCCTCGTCAAGTCGGCTCAGTGGGTAGGGGCGGCCATGTCACCTCTTCCGCGTGGTGCAGCAAATAGTCGTGGAAGGCCGTGGCCGCCGGCGACGATGAGCGGTCGGGCGGCAGGATCACGCCGATTTCGCGTACCGAGCTCGGCTTGAATGTCAGCAGGCGGCAGGCATTGAGATTCAATGCGTACAGTGCGCTGCGCGGCAGGACGCAAACGCCCACCCCCAGCGCGGTCATGGCGACCAGGGGCGGCGTGCCTGTCATCTCCTGCGCGCAGTTGATCGCGACCCCGGCCCGTTGAAAGATTTCTTCCAGCCGTTCGCGCAGGTCTATGCCGCGGGGATTCAGCAATAGAGGACGCCGTGCGAGTTGCGCGGCGGTGGCCGAAGTGCGTCCCGCGAAAAGAGGGTCGGAGGCAGAGACCACCGCCAATAGATCCTCGGTGAACAAGGGCCGGAATTCGACGTTATGTGAGCCGCGTGAGGTGACCGCCATATCGATGGTCCCCTGGATGACTTGTTCGTGCGCGCGGCGCGAGTCGGTGTCCTGCAGCTGGATGGTGACGCCGGGATGCAGGGCTTGGAAGCCGCGCATCATCTGCGGCATGAACGTCGACGCGATGGACGGCAGGGTGGCCACGCTGACGCCGCCTTTTTCCAGCCGGCCCTCGTCCCGCAGGCTCGACAGCACCCGCGACAAGACCCGGCCCGACAAGCGGAAGGTCTGCTGCAGGCGCTCGCCTTCCTGCGTCAGCCGCACGCTGCGGGTATCGCGATGCAGCAATTTCACCCCCAGGGTCGCTTCCAATTGCTGGATCTGCACGCTGAGCGCGGACTGAGAGATATGCAGCCGCGCCGCCGCCCCTCGAAAACTCCCCCGTTCGGCTACCGCCGAGAATGACACCAACTGGTTGAGGTTGGTGCGTCGCAATGCGGAAATCCAACTATCGTCCATTGATCGTCTCGGGTTATCAGTTGACTCGAATATAACGTTTGTGATGCAACAAGACGATGCCTAACATTCGCGGACAAGACCTTTTGGATAAGCCCTTTTAGTGGGAGATAACGGGCGTGTCGGAACAAATGGATGCTAAGTTCTCCGGAAAGTTACTGGGTTTTCTGCAGCAGCTGAAGGGAGTATTTCATTTAATTTTCTATTTATTGCTCATCCTTAGTAGTCCGGCGGGCCACGCGCAGCCCCCTGCACCCTCCTTCCCCGGCAAGGCGCTCACCATCGTCGTTCCCTACGGGGCGGCGTCCAGCACGGACATCCTGACCCGCGTGGTCGCCAAGCACATGGCACGACAGTTCGGACAGCCGGTGATCGTGGAAAACAAAGCCGGCGCCGGCGGCGCCATGGGCAGCACATTCGTGGCGCACGCGGCGCCCGATGGCTATACCTTGGTCATGGGCACCATCTCTTCACATTCGATCAACCAGTCGATGATGAAGAACCTGCCCTATGACGTGCTGCGCGATTTCGCGCCCGTTTCGCTGGTCGCCTACTTCCCCAATATCCTGGTGGCCACGCGCGATCTGCCGGTGAAGAACCTTGCCGACGTGGTGGCGCTGGCGCGCCAGCGCGGTGGACTGGACTTCGGCTCGGGCGGCATCGGATCTTCCGGCCAGATGGGCGGCGAACTGCTCAAGCTGCGCACGGGTGCCCCTTTGAACCACGTGCCCTACAAGGAAGTTTCCCAAGGCATTTCCGACACCATCGCGGGCCACGTGCCCCTGTTGTTCTACCAAGTGCCCGCGCTGGTCGGGCAGATCAAGTCCGGGCAGCTCAAGCCCATCGTCGTGTTGGCGCCGCAGCGCACGCCGCTGCTGCCGGACGTGCCGACTTCCACCGAGGAAGGCATCAAGGATTTTGATGCGACGGCGTGGATGGGGCTGTTCGCGCCGGCCGGCACGCCGCGTCCCGTCATCGATGTACTGAACAACGCCATCAAGCAAGCCGCGGCCGATCCCGAGGTCGCGGCCACGCTGGGACAACAGGGCTTCACCATGGTAGGCGGGACGCCGGAAGCCTTCCGCGACTTCGTCAAGCAGGACATCGCCAAGTGGGCCGAAGTGATCAAGGCCACGGGTGCCGCAACGCAATAAGGGTTGTCGTGTACAAGACTATTCCACTCCGAGAGATCGCGCATTCCCGTTCCGGCGAGAAGGGAAACAGCTGCATGGTGTCGGTGATCGCCTACGAGCCGGAGGACTATGCCCTGTTGCGCGAGCAGGTCACCGTGCAGGCGGTGCGCAAGCTGTACGGCTCGATTGCCAAGAGCTATATCGTGCGCCACGAAGTGCCCACCATCGGCGCCTTGAATTTCGTCATGGACGAAGTACTGGAAGGCGGCCGCTCGCGCACGCTGGCATTCGAGGAATCCGGCAAGGCCTTGTCGTCGCTGATGCTGACGCTGCCCGTGCAGGTGCCGGAGCGCTATGTGGGCCGGTCCCAGCGGGCCCGCGCCGTCACCATACAACCGGCGGGCGAGCCCGGCCGCAGTGTCCGCCTGGGTTCGGCCACGGCCTGGTCGCGCGATCGCTTCGAGCCGGCGCACGATCTGGTCGAGCGGGGGCGCCTGAACTACATCTGCTTCGAAACCATGTCCGAGGTCACCATGAGCGCGGCGCAAGTGGCGCGGGTGGACGGGGACGGGGACAGCGTGGCCTACGACCCCTATCTGGTCGAGCGCCTGGCGCCCATTCTGGCCGAGTGCAAAGCCAAGGGCATACGCATCATCAGCAATCAGGGGTGGCTGGATCCGGAAGGCGCCGCGCGGCGAGTCAAGGAACTGGCCGAGTCGCTGGGGATCGCCGATCTGAGAGTGGCCGCTGTCAGCGGCGGCATTCTGACCGACCGCGTGGCCGACATGGACCTGAAGTATCTGGAAACCGGCAAGCCGGTGGCGGATACCCGCGCGGACATCGTGTCGGCCGAGGTCTACCTGGGCTGCGAAGGCATCGTGCACGCCCTGCGCGAACAGGCCGACGTGGTCTTGACCACGCGCGTGGCCGATGCGGCGCTGTACCTGGGTCCGCTGGCCTATGAGTTCGGCTGGCGGCTGGACGATCACGAGAAGATGGCGCGCGGCATGGTCGTGGGCCATTTGATGGAATGCGGAGCCCAGCTATCGGGCGGCTACTTTGCCGACCCCGGCTACAAGGACGTGCCCGATCTGGAAAACCTGGGCAATCCCATCGCGGAAGTGTCCGAGGACAGCATCGTGCTGAGCAAGCTGCCCGGCAGCGGCGGCCTGCTCAGTCCGGCGACGTGCAAGGAGCAGCTGTTGTATGAGGTGGGTGATCCCGCGCGCTATCTGGGGCCGGATTGCATCACCAATTTCGGCGCGGTGACCTTCAGCCAGAGCGGCGCGGATGAAGTCGCGGTACAGGTCGGCAGGGACGTCGGCGCGCCCCGCACTGCCACGCTCAAGGCATTGGTGGGCCTGCGCGAAGGCTATATGACCGAGGAAATGGTCATCTTCGCCGGTCCCGGCGCAACGGAACGGGCGCGCATGACGGAGGCCCTGTTGCGCAAGCGCTTCGAGACGATAGGCCTGCGGCCACGGGAACTGCGCTTCGATTATCTGGGCGTCAACGGCGTGCACCGCGAAGCCAGCCCACCGCCCACGTCCGCCTCCTATGAGGTGATTCTGCGGGTGGCATTGAAGACCGCGGATCGGGCCGAGGCGGACAAGCTGCGCAAGGAAATCGATCCGCTGGCGGTGAATGGCGTGGCGGGCACGGGCAAGTGGGCCACCAGCGCGGTAGGGTCGCGCGTGCGTTCGGTGATCGGTTTGAGTTCTTGCCTGGTGCCGCGCGAGCTGGTGCAGACCAAGGTGACTGTCTACTGAGCCGCAACAGGGCTGCAACAGGGCTTCCGGTGGCGGCGGGGGGCGGGTCCGCGCGACGGGCCGGGAGCGTATTGCTTGGCAGACATCAAATTTCCTGATGCCAGACTTCAAATAGCGTCGATATACAGGGAAGTGCCGCGTATCTAGACTGCCTCGAAATGTTCCCGATGGAGTCCGAGATGGATACGCAGATATCACGCAAGCCCGCCACCGCCACTCCTGCCGCCGCCGGTGTTTTTCCCGACCACGGCCAACCCGCGGCGTGGACGGCGCAACAGGCGCATGACGACCGTTCCTGGGTGCTGCGTCTGGCGCCCGGGCATGTGGCGGCGCTGCACAAGGCGCTGGCCCACGCGAAGACGGTCGCCAAGCCGCTGCTGCAATGGAACAGGGATGATTTCCCGTTGGATGACGCCACCCAGGCCATCCTGCGCGCCGCCATCGCCACCACGCAAGGGCGTTGGGGCATGTGCCTGCTCAAGGGCTTCCCCGTCGATGTGTGGAGCGAAGAGGACACGCGCCTGGCGTATTGGGGCATCGGCCTCTACATGGGCGTGGGCCGGCCGCAGAATCGCGCCAGCGATGTCATGACCGATGTACGCGATGCCGGCGGCTCCTACAAGACCAAGGGCGGCCGCGGCTACAACACCAATGCCGAGCTGGATTTCCATATGGATTCCTGCGATGTCGTCGCCCTGATGTGCCGCCGCACCGCGAAGTCAGGCGGCAGCAGCAAGGTGGTCAGCTCCATCGCTTTGCACGACGAGATCGAGCGCCTGCGGCCGGACCTGCTGGAAGTCTTGCACCAGCCCTACTATCACAGCTACCAGGGCGCGCAGGATCCCAGCCAGCCGCCCTACTATCCGCTGTCCATCTTCGGCAATCATCCGCGCCAGTTCGCGGCCCGCACCAACCGCAAGAATTCGGTGGCCGCGCAACGCGACTTTCCCGAGGTGCCGCGCTGGACGCCGGCGCAGGCCGAAGCGCTGGATCTGCTGGACGAGCTGATGGCGGGCGACAAGCTTTGCTACAACATGGAGCTGGAGCGCGGCGACCTGCAGTTGCTGAATAGCTATGTGACCCTGCATTCGCGCACGGCGTTCGACGATTACGAGGACGCCGATCGCAAGCGCCACCTGTTGCGCCTGTGGCTGGCGGTGCCCATTTCGCAGGAACTGCCCGCCGACTGGGACGTGTACTACATCGACGTGCGCGCCGGCGCGGTGCGCGGCGGCATGCGCGGATCGGGTATCTCGCCGGAGTTCCTGGAGTACGAACAGCGCCATGCGCGGGCCTTGGGCATGCCGTTCGAAACGTGGGCGCCCAAAGTGCTGAAGGAAGAAGGAACGCTGCCGGGCGCATAACGGCGCGTGATACGTGCGCCATCGAAGGATGCCTGGCCAGGCATCCTTTTTTTCATTGGCGGGAGACATTTGAACTGCGCGGAAACCCCGATCGGGTTATCCACTACTTTTATCGAAACACGAATAATACGCGCATAATTTTTGTTGGATTGCCAGAAATCGTTTACCTATCATCAGCTCCATATCCCAATAGGAATCAAGGAGCAGCGTGGTGGCAGCCTGGGCAATCGGTATCGATATCGGGGGCACGTTCACGGACGTAGTGGCCCTGAATTATGGGGGCGGCGGTCTGCGCACGCTCAAGGTGTTGACCACCCATGGCGATCCCGCGCAAGGGGTGGCCGACGGCGTCAAGACGCTGGTCGCGCAATGCGGCATCGTGCCGGCCGAAGTGCGGCGTATCGTGCACGCCACCACCCTGTTCACCAATGCCTTGATCGAAAGGCGCGGCGAGCCCACGGGCTTGCTCACGACCAAGGGCTTCCGCGACGTGCTGGAGATCGGCAACGAGCGCAAATACGATTTGTACGACCTGCATATCGAAGCGGCGCCCGCACTGGTGCAACGCCGCTGGCGCGCGGAGATCGGCGCACGCATGGATGCCGCCGGCAATGAACTGGCAGCCGTAGACGCCGAGGACGTGTGCCGCGGGGTGCAGCCGCTGTTCGATGAGGGCGTCCGTTCGCTGGCGGTGTGCCTGCTGCACGCTTACGTCGATCCGCGCCATGAAGCAGCGGTGCGCGATATCCTCGCGCGCCACTATCCCGAGTTGCAGGTCACACTGTCCAGCGACGTGGCGCCAGTGATCCGCGAATTCGAGCGCATGTCCACCACTTGTGCGAATGCCTACATCAAGCCGCTGGCCAATCGCTACCTGACGTCCTTGCAGGAAAGGCTGGGCCGGCAAGGCCTGCCGACGGATGTGTTGATGATGCTGTCCAACGGCGGCCTGTGCCACGTCGACGAAGCCCGCCGTACGCCCATCGAGTTGCTTGAATCCGGCCCAGCCGCCGGTGCCATTTCCGCATCGCATTACAGCCTGCGCGATTCGCTATCCGATCTGCTTGCGTTCGATATGGGGGGCACCACCGCCAAGTTGTGCCTGGTGGAGAACGGTAATCCCGCCATCGCCTATGGCTTCGAGGCCGCGCGCCAGAAGCGCTTCGCTGAAGGCAGCGGCCTGCCTATTCGCATCACCACGGTGGACCTCATCGAGATCGGTGCCGGCGGCGGCAGCATCGCGCATCGTGATGCCATGGGCTTGTTGAAGGTGGGTCCCCAGAGCGCGGGCTCCGAACCCGGGCCGGCCTGCTACGGCCGCGGCGGCACGGACGCCACGGTGACGGACGCCAACCTGGTGCTGGGCTATCTGAACCCTGACTATTTCGCCGGTGGCACCATGTCCATCGACCTGGAGCAGGCACGACGGGAACTGGCGCGCGTGGGCGACTCGGTCGGCCGCGACGTGGTCGGCGCGGCATGGGGCATCCACGACATCGTTGCCGAGAACATGGCCGGCGCCGCTCGCGTGCATGTAGCCGAACGGGGCCGCGACCCGCGCGACTTCGTGTTGCTGTGCACCGGCGGCGGCGGACCCTTGCACGCGTATTACGTGGCCCAGAAGATAGGCGTGCGCAAGCTGGTCTGCCCGCCCGCGGCCGGGGTGGCGTCCGCCTATGGCCTGCTGGTGGCGCCCGCGCGCGCCGATCGTTCCCGCACGGTCAGTCTGCGCCCCGGCAGCGATTCCCTGCAAGTGCTGGAAAACGCCTATACCGAATTGGAGGGCCAGGTGCTGCAATCCTTGCAGGCCTTGGAAGCGACCTTCGGTCCCGTGCGCTTGTCCCGCTATGCCGATGGCCGATTCGTCGGACAGGGCTTTACGCTTACCGTGCCTTTGCCGGCTGGGCCATATGTAGGGAATTCCGTCGACGAAGACACGCGCAAGGCCTTGCTGGCGGCTTTCGAGAGTGCTTATCGTGAGAAGTTCGGCCGTACCCCGCCAGATGTGCCCATCGAACTCCTCAACCTGCGCGTGTCCGGCGAGGCACCACCGCGCGAAGTTCCGCGCGACGAAGGCGTCGCGGCCGGCGCCACCCCCGTCGCCCAGGCCCGTCGCCCCGTCTACTTCCGCGAGCGTGGCGATTACCTGGACACGCCCATCTACGACCGCGCCAGCCTGCGCGCCGGCTTTCAGGCCGACGGTCCGCTGCTGGTCGAGGACGAGGGGTCCACCCTGGTGGTGGGGCCGCGCGGGCGTGTCACCCAATCGGCCACCGGCAACCTGATAGTCGAAATTCTGGAGCAGGCATGAAGCAGCAGATCCAACCGACTCGGCAGATCCAACCGGCGCATCCAGCCGACCTGGCGGACGATCCTATTTTCCTGGAAGTCTTTTGGGCCCGTATCCGCTCCATCGTCAACGAGGCCGCCAAGATGATCGTGCGCACCTCGTTCTCGACGCTGTCGACCGAGGCTAACGACTTCGCCGTGGTCCTGACGGACTCGCACGGCCGTTCGCTGTCGGAGAACAGTGGCAGCATTCCGTCCTTCATCGGCACCCTGCCCCGAACCGCCCAAGCCGCCATCGCGCACTTCGGCAAGGAGAATATGCGGCCGGGCGATGTGTTCATCACCAATAACCCGTGGATAGGCACGGGCCATCTCAATGATGTGACGATGATCAAGCCCTTGTTCCATCAGGGCAGCATCGTGGCTTTCGCGGCATCCACCGCGCATGTGCCCGACATCGGCGGCAAGATACGCTCGGTGGATACACGCGAGCTGTTCGAGGAAGGCTTCCACATGCCCTTGATGCATTTCCTGCGCGAGGGCAAGGACGATGAGACGTTGTTGCGGCTCTTGCGCACCAATGTGCGCACGCCGGAGCAGACCGTGGGCGATATCTGGGCCCAGGTCGGTGCCCTGGAGCTGATCGGCCGGCGCCTGGACGCCTTGTTGAGTGAATACGGCATGGCCGTCATCGACCCGCTGGCGCACGCGTTGTTCGAGCGCAGCGAGGCGGCGATGCGCGCCGCCATCCAGGCACTCCCCGACGGCAAGTACCGCTACGAGATGCAGACCGATGGTTTCGAGGAACCATTCCGCTACGCCATCGAACTCCGCATCGAGGGCGACACGATCACCTGCGACTATGACGGCACGTCGCCGCAGCAGCCGCGCGGCATCAATTGCGTGCTGGCCTACACGACGGCGATGTCGGCCTATGCAATCAAGGCCTTGTTGCTGCCCGACCTGCCCAATAACGATGGCTTGTTCCGTCCCATCGCCGTCACCGCGCCGGCAGGTTCGCTGTTGAATCCACGCGAACCCGCGCCTGTGGGCGGACGCTCCTGCACTGGCCATTACGTACCGACGGTCGTGTTCGGTGCCATGGTGCAGGTACTGCCCGAGGCGGTCATAGGCGGTGCCGGCTCGCCTTTGTGGGTCACCAATTTCAGCGGCACCCGCGACAACGGCAAGCCCTTCGCCACCGTGCTGTTCTACAACGGCGGCATGGGGGGATCGGCACGCAAGGATGGCGCGTCCGTGATGGCATGGCCCAGCAATATCTCGCCAACGCCGGTGGAGGTCGCCGAGCGCGAGGCGCCGCTGCTATTCAAGTACAAGGCGCTACGGGGCGATTCGGGCGGCACTGGGCGGCACCGTGGCGGCCTGGGGCAGGAGGTGTGTTTCGTCAGCCGCCATGCCACGCCGATGTCGGTGATTTTCATGGCCGAGCGCACGAAGATCGCGGCGCCCGGCATCGCCGGCGGCGGGGAGGGTATATGCGGAGAGGTGTTGATCAACGGCGCGGCAATCGATAACCGCAAGACCCACTGGGTGCAGCCGGGCGACGAGATCATTCTGCGTACACCTGGCGGTGGCGGGTACGGACCGCCGCGTGAGCGGGATCGTTCCCATGTGGAGCATGACCAGCGGCAAGGATATGCCGGCAGGTCGGTATGACGTAGTCGGGGCGCGCGAGTTTCGTGCGCCCTTTTATTTTTTCACGGCCCGGGAGAACAACCACCCCGTGCCCAGCAGTCCACAACGCAAGGGGAAACCATGAAGCAATCCGCCGTCAGGCATGCAGCCAGACAATTTATTACCCATGGAGCGTTCGTACTCTCGGCACTGGGTTGTGCCGGTGCCGCCCACGCCGCTTATCCGGACCAGGCCATACGCATCATCGTGCCCTATCCGGCCGGCGGCTCCACCGACCTGACGGCACGCCTGCTAGGCCAGAAGGTGGGCGAGCAGCTGGGGCAGACCGTCATCGTCGAAAACCGTCCCGGCGCCGGCAGCAACATCGGCACCAACTATGTCGCCAAGTCCAAACCGGACGGCTACACGCTGATCCTGGCGACGTCGACGGCGCTTGCGGTGAATCCCAGCCTTTACTCCAATCTGCCTTTCAATCCGCAGAAGGATCTGGCGCCCATCATCATGACCAGCACCATGCCCAATGTGCTGGTGGTCGGCAATGACAGCAAGGCGCGGACGTTAAAGGAACTCAATACGATCTTGAAAGGACCCGGCGGTCCCTACAGCTACGCGTCGGCCGGCAGCGGCACGCCGTCGCATTTGGGCGGCGAGCTGTACAAGCGCGCATTGGGCGCGCCGCTGGTGCATGTCCCCTACAAGGGCGGGGCGCCGGCGCTGACCGATCTGATCGGCGGCCAGACGACGTTCATGATCGCGGTGATGCCGGAGGCGATGCCGCTGGTCAAGGACGGCAAGCTGCGCGCGTTGGCCGTCAGCACGAAGAACCGCTTGCCTGCTTATCCGGACCTGCCGACGATCAATGAGGCGGCTATCCCCGGCTACGAGCTGGTGGCATGGTACGGCATCCTGGCGCCCGCCGGAACGCCGCCGGCCATCGTCGGCACCTTGAACAAGGCTTTCGACAAAGCGCTGAAGGATCCGGAGGTGGCAAGGAAAATGCAGGATATGGGTTTCGAGATCACCGGTGGTCCGCCGGACGTGTTGGCCCAGCGGATGAAGATAGAAACGCCCATCTGGAAGGACGTGATCGAAAAGGCAGGTATCAAGATGGATTGACCGCGGTGCCGGTGCCTGTGCTGGTGCCGGCACCGATAGCAGCACCGATAGCGGCACCAGCAACGACGCCGGGGAACACGCCCGGGATCACACCAATGATCATGCCGACGATGGCGCGGCGGCGATGCGCGTATGCGGCGGCACCGGTGTGTCGCGCAGGACCTGGCGCAGTAGCGCCAGGAAGGCCTCGGCACCGGGCGATAGTGAACGCAGGCGGCGCGAGATCAGGCAGACCTCGCGCATGAGCTGCGGCGACTTCAATGGCCGGAAGTGCAGGGCGTGCGCGTAGCCATGCCGTGCCGTCAGGGCCGGTACCACCGAATAGTTGCCCGGGCTTTTGAGCAAGGAAAACAGCGAGGTGGTGCTCGATGCCTCGTTGCGATGACCCTCGCGCTGCTTGAAGCCGCGCGCGTGCTTGCGCAGAAAGGAATCGATGCCGGTGTCGGCGCTGAAGCCGATATAGCCGGCCGGATCCAGGTCGCTCCATGCCAACGGCGCGTTCGAGCGCGCCAAGGGAGCGTCGGCCGCCAGGATGACGCCGTAGCGGTCGGTCAGGAGCGGGGTATAGAGCAAGTCTTCCAGTCCTCGGTGGTGCGAGGCTACGGCGAAGTCGATGGCGCCTTCGGCAACCAGTTGTTCGACCTGTTGAGCGCCGGCGTCGCGTATCGACACCGTGATCTGTGGGAACTGGCTACGGAAGTGCTCGATGACCTTGTACAGGTAATAGTCGATCACCGAAGCGGCCGCGGCGATGTGCAGGTGCCCGCGCTGCACACTGGCGAAAGCCTTGAGGTCGGCGATGGAGGCGTCGAAGCGCTTGATCATCTGCTCGGCTTCAGCCAGGTAGCGTTCGGCTTCCTCGGTCATCGCCACGCGCCGCGTGCTGCGGTCGAACAGCTTGACGCCGACGGCTTCCTCGAATTGCTGGATCACGTGCGTCAACGACGACTGCGTCATGTACAGGCGGGCGGCCGCCGCGGTGAAAGATCCGCTGCGCGCGACCGCGACGAAACAGCGCAAGTGACGTAAGGAAACGTGATTGGACATGGCTTGTCCTTTATTCGGATTTCACGAAAAGAAGACAGAAATTAATCAATAGAAAGGATACAGGCGCGCGCGTAAGCTTCAAAGGCCTTCCCCTTTTTCAACATCCTTGCTCGGCCGAAAAATCATGACGCTTCACTTGGCGCAGCGCACGCATCGCATCAAGCCTTCTCCCAGTTCCATGGCCGGTCAGCGCGCCCGCGAGCTTCAGGCACAAGGCCGCGACATCATCAGCCTGTCGGCGGGGGAGCCGGATTTCGATACGCCGGAGAATGTGGTGGAGGCAGCGATACGGGCGATGCGCGAATCGAAAACCAAATACACCGATATCGGCGGAACGCCGGAGCTGAAGGCCGCCATCCGCGCCAAGTTCAACCGCGAGAACGGGCTGCAGTACGGATCCCAGGAAGTGATCGCGGGCACAGGCGCCAAGCAGGTCATTTTCAATGCCTTGATGTGTACCGTGGAACAAGGCTGTGAAGTGATCATCCCGGCGCCGTATTGGGTGTCTTACCCTGACATCGTGCTGCTGGCGGGCGGCAAGCCGGTGTTCGTGCAGGGCTCGCGCCAGCACGGCCTGAAGCTGCGGCCCGATGCGTTGGAGCGGGCCATCACACCCGACACGCGCTGGCTGATCCTCAACGCCCCGGGCAATCCCGGCGGCGGCGTTTATTCCGAGGATGAACTGCGTGCTTTGGCGCAGGTGCTGTTGCGTCATCCACGAGTTTGGATACTTACCGACGATATGTACGAACACATTCTGTTCGATGGCCGGCCATTCAAGACCATCGCCCAGGTGGAACCGCGGCTGTACGAACGCACGCTGACGGTAAATGGCGTGTCCAAGGCCTATGCGATGACGGGCTGGCGCATCGGCTATGCCGGTGGATCACGCGATCTCATTTTCGCGATGACCAAGATGCAGTCGCACAGCACGTCGAATCCCTGTTCGATAAGCCAGGCCGCGGCCGCCGAGGCCTTGACCGGGCCGCAGGACTTCATCAAGGAACGGGCCGGTATTTTCCAGCAGCGCCGCGACCGCGTGGTGGCCCTGCTCGATGACTGCCCCGGCTTGAGCTGCGCTTCACCGCAGGGGGCGTTCTATGTGTATCCGTCCTGCGCGGACCTCATCGGCCGGCGTACGCCCGGCGGCAGGATCTTGCGAAATGACGAGGATGTCATCCTGTACTTGCTGGACGAGGAAAACCTGGCTGTGTTGCAAGGCGCTGCCTACGGCACTTCACCGCATTTCCGCATCTCGATCGCTTCGTCCATGGAGGTGCTGGAAGAAGGCTGCGCCCGGGTCCGGCGCGCCTGCGAGAAGTTGCAGGCGTAAGCCAGTCGAACGACACGCATAAAAACTAGCTTGTGAAGCTAGTTTAAATATCCCAAGCATCGCCCTGCCCGTCTTACGATCGCCTCACTTACCAAGAGGCAGAGTAGACAATGGCGAACAAGACCTGGCAGTTCGATGATTTCCAGATAGGGCATCGCTTCCCCCCTTCCCGCTACAGCATAGGGGCCGATGACAGCGACGCCTTCCTGCGCACCTTCGCGCTAGGCCCCATCCGCGCCGGATCCGCTGCCGCCGCGCCGGCAGTGGAAGAAAACCGGCCAGTGCGGCCCGTCCATCCCACGCTGGTCGCCAGCTTCCAACCGCAACACGCCGCCTTCGCATGGCCCACGGGCGTGCTTCACGCAAGGGAGAAGGTGCGCCTGTCCGCGCCCGTTTATCCGGGTGAGGCCCTGGAGGCGTCCGTCGGCATCAAGAACAAATACGAAAAGAACGACCGCAAGTTCGTGGTGCTGGAGATCGTCGTGCGCAAGCTGGAAAACGGCACCGACGCATTGACGGTGGAACGTACCCTGGTCTGGCCACAGTGAGGCACGCCATGAATCCGAAGAAAAACGATCGCTATACCGCCGCCATCGCTGGCGTCACGCAACAGGACGTCAACGCCTTCGGCGCCCTGCATGGAACCACCGGCAGGACGCATACCGATCCGGAATACGCCCAACAGCATTTCGGCGGCGTCATCGTGCAAGGCGCCCTGGTCATGGCGCCGGTCATGGACTTGTGCGATCGGATCCTGGGCGAGGCCTGGTACCAGAACAGCGAGATCGAAACCAAGTTCGTCGCCTTCACGCGTTTGGGCGATGTGGTGACCGTGACGCTGGACGTGCAGGAAAGCAGTCCCACGCTGCTGCAGTTGAGCTATGCATGCACTTTGCCCGACGGCAAGGTGGTGCAGGCGGGCACGATCACCCATCGGCCCGATTGATGGCCGGCCTATGAAGGGGCAGGAGGTGCAAGTGACTTCGCGAACAAGAAAAGAACAAAAGACATAACACAAGACATAAACCAAGGAGACAAATATGAAGAAGATGCTGATGAGCCTGGCGTTGGCTGCCATCACAGCCACGGCGGCGGCCACGGCCGCCACGGCTGCGGGAAGCGCTGCCGCCTACCCGGAGAAACCGATACGGCTGATCGTGCCGGCCTCGGCCGGCGGCGCCGCCGATACCTTGGCACGCATGATCGCCAAGCGCTTGAACGAAAAATTCCATCAACCGGTGGTGGTGGAGAACAAACCCGGCGCCGCCGCCATCATAGGCATGACCGATATCGCCAAGGCCCAGCCCGACGGCTATACGCTGGGTATGACGTTTTCCGGCGCCATGTCCATCAATCCGTCGCTGTACGAATCCCTGAGCTACGACCCGCTCAAGGACTATTCCCCCATCGCCATGGTCGCGGTGTCGCCATTGATCATCACGGCCAGTCCCAAGCTGGGCGTCAAGACCTTGGGTGCTCTGCTCGATATGGCCAGGAAAGAACCCGGCAAGCTGACCTTTGCGTCCACGGGCACGGGGTCCACCCAGCATCTTTCGATGGAACTGTTCAAGTCGACCACGGGTGTGGACATGATGCACGTGCCGTACAAGGGCAGTGCGGCGGCCATCATCGATGTGCAATCCGGCCTGGTGTCCACGCTCAGCGACAACGCCATCACCTTGATTCCCTTCATCCAGTCCGGGCAATTGGTGCCGCTGGCGGTGGAGACGGCTCAGCGCATCCCTGCTCTGCCCAATGTGCCCACGGTGGCCGAGCTGGGCCATCCCGGCTACCAGGCCGTCGGCTGGTATGGCCTGATCGCTCCCGCCGGCACACCCGCGCCCATCGTCACCAAGCTCAACGGCGCCATCAATGAAATGCTGGACGATCCGGCGTTCACCAAATGGCTGGGCCAGCAGGGCATGGAACCGCAGCGCGATACCTCGGACGGCTTTCGCCGCTATATCGCGCAGGAAAAAGACAAGTGGGCACACGTGATCAAGACCGCCAACGTGCCCCGGCAGTCGGTGCGCTGACGCCGCCGGCCAGATCGAAGCCCGCGCGTCCGCCGAGCGCGGACGCCGCCCTTACCGCAATGCATAGCAGCGGCCACGCGAACGCATGCCGCCTTGATTTTCGTTTTATTTCGAACACGACAGGACCATCATGCCAGTTGTATCCACGTCCCAGAGCGGCGCCGTGCGCACCGTGCTTATCGATAACCCACCCGTCAACGCCACCTCGGTCGACGTACGGCGGGGGCTGTGCGAGGCCTTCGAGGCGGCCGCGGCGGATCCCCAGACGCGCGCCATCGTGCTGGCGTGCGCCGGCAATACTTTCGTCGCCGGCGCCGACATCCGCGAGTTCGGCAAGCCGCCTCAGGATCCCCATCTGTCCGAAGTGATCGCCCGCATCGAGGCCTGCGCCAAGCCGGTGGTCGCCGCGGTGCACGGTACGGCTTTGGGTGGCGGCCTGGAATTGGCGCTGGGCTGCCATTACCGTGTGGCGAATGCGCGTGCGCGCATGGGTCTGCCCGAGTCCACCCTGGGTGTCATTCCAGGCGCGGGCGGCATTCCCCGCCTGGCGCGCCTGGCAGGCGTGCCCAAGGCGCTGGAACTGGCGACCACCGGCAAGCCAGTCACCGCGTCCGCCGCGCGCGACATGGGACTGGTGGATGCCGTGACGGACGGCGACGCGCAGGAAGCCGCGCGGCGGTATGCGGAGGATCTGCTGCAACGCGGTGCCGAGCCGCGCCGGACCCGCGACCTGCCATTGGCGCCGCCGCCGGCGGGCTACTTCGACGACATCCGCGCGAAGCTGGCCGTCAGTCATCGCGGCCAGGAAGCGCCTGTGGTGTGCGTGGACATCGCCGAGCAATCCTTGACGCGCGACTTCGACGCCAGTGTCGCCTACGGCCGCGAACGCTTCCGCGAGCGAGTGGCCGCGCCGCAAGCGGGCGCGCTGCGGCACGCGTTCTTCGCCGAACGCACGGCCAGCAAACCCGCCGGCCTGCCGGAGCCCGACGCAACGGTACAGCGCGCCGGCGTCATCGGCGGTGGCACCATGGGTACCGGCATCGCCATGTGCTTCCTGAACGCGGGCATACCCGTCACGCTGGTGGAACAGAACGAGCAGGCCCTGGCGGCGTGCCTGGGCAATATCGGCAAGACCTACGAATCGGACGTCGCCAAGGGGCGCATCGATGCCGCCACGCGGCAGCGGCGCCTGGATGATTTGCACGGGACCATGACGTTCGCGGACCTGCGCGATTGCGATCTGGTGATCGAAGCCGTGTTCGAGGATCTGGCTGTCAAGCAGCAGGTGTTCGCCAACATCGAGGCGAATGTGGCGCCGGGCACCCTTATCGCGTCCAATACGTCCTATCTGAATCTCGACACCTTGGCCGCGCCCATGCGGCATCCGGAAAACGTCGTGGGCATGCACTTCTTCAGCCCCGCCCACATCATGAAGCTGCTGGAAAACGTGCGCGGCGCGCGCAGCTCGCCACAGGCGCTGGCGCGCATCCAGGCCCTGGGCAAGCGCCTGGGCAAAGTGGCGGTGATGGTGGGCGTGTCAGAGGGTTTCGTCGGCAATCGCATGCTTTCGCGTCGAGCGCGCGAGTGCTATTTCCTGCTGGAAGAAGGCGCCCTGCCGCAACAGATCGACCGCGTGCTCTACGACTTCGGCTTTCCCATGGGTCAGTTCCAGCTCAACGACCTGGCGGGGCTGGACGTGGCGTGGCGGGCGCGCCAGGGCCGGCTCGACCGCCTGAGTGAACGTGAACGGGCCAGCGGCATTCTCGACGAGTTGGTGGTGAACCGGAAACGCTTGGGGCAGAAGAGCGGCGCCGGCTTCTATCGCTACGACGCGCAGCGCAAACGCACGGTCGATCCCGAGGTGTCCGCCTTGATCGAGCAAGAGGCCGCGCGCCGCGGCTTCGCGCGCCGTGCCATCGGCGATGACGAGATCCTGGAGCGTTGCCTCTACGTCATGATCAACGAAGGCGCGCGCATCCTTGAAGAAGGCGTGGCGCGGCGGCCCGAGGAAATCGACGCCATCTGGACCAACGGCTACGGCTTCCCGCGCTATCGCGGTGGCCCCATGTATTACGCCGACCAGATCGGCCTGCCGCGCATCCTGGCGCGTATCGAGGCCTATGCCGGGCAGGTCGGTGCGCAGTACTGGACCCCTTCACCGCTGCTGGTGCAGCTGGCTGAAAAGGGCGCGGGCTTCTATACCGCCTGAGCGGGGTGGCGACCAGCCGACCTGGCGATCTGGCGGACTGACGCGGTTCGCGGCGGCCCCGTACGCCAGGCAATCAAAGACGAGAGACGAAACATGCAGAACCGAGAAGCAAGGACAGCAGCACCGGCGGGGACGCCGGTAGAGACTCAGCGCGAACCGGCCTTGACCGGCATCAAGGTGCTGGACCTGACCCGCATCATGGCGGGGCCGTGGTGCACCCAGAACCTGGCTGACCTGGGCGCCGACGTCTACAAGATCGAACGGCCGGGCACCGGCGATGATACCCGCGGCTGGGGGCCGCCCAATCTGATGGATGCGCAGGGGCAACGCACGCAGGAATCCGCCTATTACCTGGCCGCCAACCGCAACAAGAAGTCCATCGCGCTGGACATCGCCACGCCCGCCGGCGCGCAGGCCTTGCGCGACCTGGCGCTGCATTGCGACATCCTGGTAGAGAACTTCAAGGTCGGCGGCCTGGCCAAGTACGGCCTGGATTACGCGTCGCTCAAGCAGATCAATCCCCGTCTAGTTTATTGCTCCATCACCGGCTTCGGCCAGGACGGGCCGTACGCGGGCAAGCCCGGCTACGACTTCGTGATCCAGGCCATGGGCGGCTTGATGAGCATCACCGGCGAGCGCGACGACCTGCCCGGCGGCGGGCCGCAGAAGGCCGGCAATGCGGCCTCCGACCTGATGGCGGGCATGTACGCCACCACGGCCATACTGGCTGCGCTGCACGAGCGCGCGCGCAGCGGGCAGGGCCAGCATATCGACATCTCCATGCTCGATTGCCAGGTGGCCGCCCTGGGCGTGCAGAACTTCAACTACTTCCTGTCGGGCGATGTGCCGCGGCGGGAAGGCAATGCGCACGTCAACCTGTCGCCTTATCAGGTGTTCGCGACCGCCGACGGCTACATCGTGCTGGGCGTGGGTAATGACGGGCAGTACCAGAAGTTCTGCCGCGCGGTGGATCGTCCCGATCTGGCCGAGGATCCGCGGTATCAGACCAATACCAGCCGCGTCATCCACAAGCCGGTGCTGATACCGGAACTGGAGCGGCTGTTTCTCACACGCGATCGGGATACGTGGCGCCGCTTGCTGGACGAGGCCGGTGTGCCGGTGGGCGTGATCAACGACGTGGCGCAGGTGCACGAGGATCCGCAAGTGCGGGAACGCGGTCTCAAGTTCTCCTTGCCGCATCCCATCGTTGGCAGCGTGCCGCAGGTGCGCAATCCCATGCGCCTGTCGGGAAGCCCGGTGAGCTATCGCAATGCGGCGCCTTTGCTGGGCGCCGATACCCAGGACATTCTGGCGCGTCTGCTCGGCTACGACCAGACGCGCATCGCGGCATTGATGGCGCCCGGCGTGGCGCGGGAGGCATCCGCATGACACAGGTATCCACGGCGGGCCAGGGCGTGGAGCGGCAATATGCCGACCATCTGGCGCAGGGCCGCTTCATGATCCAACGTTGTTCGGCGTGCGCGCGCCATGTGTTTCCGCCACGCGAGCTGTGCCCGCATTGCGACGAGGATGAGCTGGCCTGGGTCGCGCCCACCGGGCGAGGCACGGTCTATTCCTGGACCACGGTGGCGCGCACGCCGGACGCGGGCGGCGACTACGACGTGGCGCTGATCGACCTGGAGGAACAGGTACGGCTGATGTCCTGCGTGGTCGGCATCGATCCGGCTGCCGTGAACATAGGGCTGGCCGTGCAGGCACGCGTGGAAGCGGGCAAGGACGGCCCACGCGTAGTCTGCGTTGCGGTTGAACCGCAACAGGGCGGTCAAGGACGGGCGCCATGAAAAGGGCGCAGCCAGAGAATAAGTCGGAGCCAACGCGGGGGACCGCGGCAAGAAAAGGGATGGAGTGATGAACTACAGAGAGCTACGCGGCAAGACCGCCATCGTGGGCGTGGGGCACGCGGGCCTGGGCGAGGCCCCCGGCTACACCGATATGGAATTGCTGACGCGCGCCGCGCATGCGGCGGTAAAGGACGCGGGCCTGCGCATGCAGGACATCGACGGCATCGCGACCAGCAGCGTGTCGGCCAGCATGTGGCTGATGTCGGTGGTCGAGACGCTGGGGCTGCGGCCTACCTATATCGACGGTACCTGCGTGGGTGGGTCCAGCTTCATGTCCTATATCCAGGCGGCGGCGCATGCCTTGTGGTCCGGGCAGTGCAATGCCGTGCTGGTGTGCTACGGCAGCGCGCAGCGCACTTCGGCCCTGGGGCGGGGCGTGATCACGAATGCACGCAAGGTGCTGGATCCGCAGCCTTACGAGGCGCCCTACGAACCCATGAATCCGCCCAGTTCCTACGCCTTGGCGGCGCGCCGCCATATGCACGAATTCGGCACGCGGCGCGAGCACCTCGCCGAAGTGGCGGTGGCGGCGCGCGCCTGGGCGCGGCTCAATCCTGAAGCCTACAGCCGTGATCCGCTGACCATCGATGACGTGCTGTCGGCCCGCCGCGTGTCGGATCCGCTGACAGTGCGCGACTGCTGCCTGGTGACCGATGGGGGCGGCGCCTTTGTCATGACGCGGGCGGATCGCGCCGCCACACTTAAGCAGAAGCCGGCCTATATCCTGGGCAGCGCGACGGCGGTATGGAACCGGCAGATCTCCTGCATGGCGGATTTGACGGTGACGGCGGCACGTCAGTCGGGCGCGCTGGCATTCGACATGGCGGGGTGCAAGCCGGCTGACATCGATGTGGTGCAGCTCTACGACGCGTTCACCATCAACACCATCCTGTTCCTGGAAGACCTGGGTTTCTGCGCCAAGGGCGAAGGCGGCGCCTTTGTCAGCGGCGGTGCCATCGCACCGGGCGGTCGGCTGGCGGTCAACACCAATGGCGGCGGACTGTCCTGCGTACATCCGGGCATGTACGGCGTGTTCCTGGTGATCGAGGCAGTGCGTCAGTTGCGTGGCGAAGGCGGCGCGCGCCAGGTGCGCGATGCCAACCTGGCCCTGGCGCATGGCAACGGCGGCACGCTGTCGAGCCAGTCCACAGTGGTGCTGGGGACGGCCGCGACGCTGTAGCCTTTCCTACAAGCCGCACACCATGTCGTACAGCTCGTGCAGCAAGGCCACCCGCGCGGATTGCCGGTTCCACAGCAGGCCCACGCTGCGAAAGTGCTCGTTGCCCGGCAGGGGAATCTTGCGCAGCTTGATGTCTTCCAGCAATTCCCCCGCGCCGTCCGGCACCAGGGCCACGCCCAGCCCGCGCGCCACCAGCCGGGCGATGATTTCTATCGACGCGGTTTCGATGCGGATCTTGGGATGGATGCTGTGCTGGCGGAAGTATTGGGCGGCCAGCTGACCGCCCCATAGCTTGCGGTCATAGCAAATGAGGGGATTGGCGCGCAGCAATTGATGCGGATCGGTTTCGGTCAGGCCGGCCGGCGCCAGCACCACCAGCGGCTCGTCGCGCACGCGGCGCCATTCGAGATTCTTGGGCATCTGGAATTGCGGTTGCAGGATCAGCGCCGCATCCATTTCGCCATCGCACACTTGCGCGTACAGATGGACGGAATAGCCCTTGACCAGGTTCACCTCCAGGTTGGGATGTCTGGCGATCACACGCTCCAGCAAGGGCGGGATCAAGGTGCTCATGGCCGAGTCGAAGGCGCCCAGCGACAGGCGGCCGATCACGATGGGGCCCTGCCCCGCCATCTTCAGGTTGCGCACCTCCTCCATCACCCTGCGCGCCTGCGCGAGGATCTGCTGGCCTTCCGCCGTCGCGGTGACCGAGCGGCCGGAGCGCGTGAGCAGGCGATAGCCCAGTTCGTCTTCCACCTTCTTGATGCGCAGGTTGACTGCCGCGGGCGTCAGGCCGTTGTTGCGCGCCACCTGCGCGATGGAACCTGCTTCCACTACCTGGATGAAGTCCTGCAGAAAGGCCGTGTCCATATCCGGGATCGATGCGCCGGCGGCCAGGGGGCCGCCGGCGTCTTGCATGTCACCCGAATGGTACAAAGAAAATCAGGGTTGTAGATCAACGCTGGATTTCAGGACTGGATCCCAGGATCGAGTTTCAACATTGAAGCGCAGGAGCCACAATCAAGGCTGATCCAGGGGACTGGGCTGTGCGTGGATCTGCAGCTTGTAGATCACCACCGGATTGCGCACTTCCATCTTGCCGCCGTTGAAATCGGGCGTGCGGCTTTGCTGCGATGCGGGAATCCACAGATAACCCGCCCGGTCTATCCACATGGCATCGGCCCAGACCAGACGCTGGTCTTCGATGACGACGCTCTGTTTGCCTTCCGGCGAGATGCGCAGGATGCGCTGCTTGTCGGTGTCGCTGACGTAGATATTGCCCTGCGAGTCGATGGCGGTGCCACCGGTGGTGGGCGTGTTGGCCCACTTCAACTCGACATGCGATTCGACATCCTTGGGCGATGCCGTGGCGTCATTGAGCCAACGCGTGGCAATACGTGCCATCGGGCCGGAAGCCGGCTGGTAATACAGCCACTGGCCGTCCGGCGAGACCTCCAACTGGTCGGCATGGATATACAGCGGCTGGCCCTTGGCGTCCTTCAGGGTGCGGCCTTCAGCCTGCAAGGGACGCGACGCCATTACCGACGGATGGCTGTCCAGCACGCGGCGCGCGGCGCCGGTGCGCATATCCAGCACGATCAGGCCCGGCGAGCCGGCGTCGGTCAGATAGGCGAACGGGCCATTGAAACGGACATCGTCCATATAGCTGAACGGATTGACCACGGGTGCCAGGTCATAGACGCGCAGCAGGGAACGCGTTTGCGGATCGAACTGGAACAGGCGGGCGCCGCCCTTGACCGCGGCCTTGCCGATGCCGGGTGCGCCGGCGTCGACGATCCACAGCTTGCCGTCGGGGCCGATGCGCAAGGCGTTCACGTGGACATAGCCGTTGCCGATGGGGCCGGCCACCGAGGGCAGCGGGATGTTCCAGTTGGCGTCGGGGAAGGGGAATGGCTGGCCTTGGGCGTCCAGTTCGGCCACCTGGGTGCCAGGGCCGTCCGCCTGCGAGTAGCTGACGAAGACACGTCCTTCAGAGGTGGTGGTGACGCCGTTCCAGACGCGCTGGCCCTGGAACACCGGTACCAGCGGGTCTTGCGACTCGGGTTTGGTGGCGCAGCCCTGGACGATCAAAAGCGCCAGGCTGGCCGCGGCGATGCCGGCCGCGCGCGTCAGGTTTCTCGCTATCCTCATGCTGATCTCCTTACCTTGAACGGTGAACGAGGCGGCATGCCGGGCCTCGCGGGAGTCGCACCGGGCACGCCGTATGGAATGCCCCGCCGGATAGCAAACGGCGGACCCGCGGACGGGTCCCAAGGAATGATGCTGGATGGATGTTCAGCGGTTTTACGTTGAGGCCGTCGATGCCGACGCCGCTGAAGTTCTACGCTTTGCGTTTTACGGTGCGGCTTTGACGCACGGGACTCGCCGCGCTCAACCTTTGACCAAGCCCCCATCAACGATCAGGTTCTGCCCCGTCACCGCGCGCGCCCAGGGTGACAGGAAGAATGCCACCACGTCGGCCAATTCATCCGGCGTGGTCACGCTGCGCAGCGGCGTCAGTCCGGCGATCAGGTCGAACACCGCCTCTGGCGTAGCGGCGCTGGCATCGGTGACGCGCAGCAGGCCGCCCGACACCATATTGACGGTGATGCCGTCCGGTCCCAGGTCATTGGCCGCCGTGCGCGTCAACGACAGCAGCGCGGCCTTGGCGGCGGTGTAGTCGTGATACGGCACCACGGGGTTCTGGAACAGGTTGGTGCCGATGTTGACGATGCGCCCGAAACCCAGGGCGCGCATGGCGGGCACGGCGGCCTGCAGTGTATTGACGCAGCCCTTCAGCGCGCTATCGATCTGCTGCTGGAAACGGTTCCAGGCGATCTCGTCTATCTTCGGGCGGGCATCGCCGTCAAAACGGAAATCAGCCAAGGCGTTGTTGACCACGGCAACGATGGGACGTTCGAGTTGCGCCAGGGCCTGCTCGAACAAGCTACGCACGGATTGTGCGTCCGTCACGTCCGCCTGCAAGGCGATGACACGGGACCCCAGTTCCTCGGCCAGCGCCTGCGCGGCCGCCTCGCTGCGGTAGTAGTTGATCACCACGGTGGCGCCTTCGCGTGCCAGCGCGCGGGTGATGGACGCACCGAGTCCGCGCGCGCCGCCGGTGACGAGGACGCATTGCTCATTCAACTTCATGGAGATTCCTTCTTACAGGGTCTTGCCGCCGTCGGCGTCGGGCATTTCATTGACCGCCACCTTGCGTACGAATTCGTAGACACCATGCAGGTGTTCACGCATACAGGCGGCGGCCGTGTCCGGATCCCGCGCCGCCAAGGCCGCGCAGATGCGCTGATGCTGCTCCAGCACCAGCGAAGCCTTGAGCTTCTGCTTCAAGGCGAGGCGCCGCACGCGGTCGACATGGATCTTCGATTGCTGGATCACGCGCCAGACGCGCGGCTTGCCGGCGATCTCGGCTATGCGTGCGTGCATGGCCTCGTCGGCCTGGTAGAAGCGCACCATGTCGCCCGCTTCCTTGGCCACCTCCTGCTCGCGCAGAATCGCCGCCAGCGCATCGATGCCGGCCTGGTCTATCTTGCCGGCCGCTTCGCGGATCAGCGCGCACTCCAGGTTTTCGCGGATGAAGGCGGCCTGCGTCACTTCCTCGATACGAATGGGAGCGATGAAAGTGCCCACCTGCGGAAAGACGTCCACCAGCCCCTGTTCGCCCAACTTGATCAGCACTTCCCGGATGGGCGTGCGGCTGACCTCGAACATGGCGCCCACTTCCGCTTCGGAGATGCTGGCCCCCGGCGCGAGTTCGCCCGACAGGATGCGTTCCAGCACCTGGTCGTAGAGAAGGTCCGATAGAGGACGCCGGGATGCGCGGTTGCGGATGGATTTCATGGGACGCTCGGTTGCCGGGAGGGTATTGTACGGGCAGCCAGGTTTACGTACACTAGTATACTAGTATTCAAATTAGACCCCCGAGACAGGCAGCTCCCATGAAAATCACGGACGTACGCGTCACTCCGGTCGCTTTCCGCGACCCTCCCGTTCTGAATGCTTCCGGCCTGCATGTCGCCTATGCGCTGCGCGCCATCATCGAGGTGGAGACGGACACCGGCCACATCGGCCTGGGCGAGACCTACGGTGACTTGCCCATCCTGCAGAACCTGGAGAAGGTACGCGCCGCGTTGATCGGCCTGAGTCCTTTCGACATCAATGGCCTGATGCGCGCCGTGCGCACGCATATCAAGACCGATCCGAGCCAAGGCTTCGCCAATCTCAATCCCGGCACCCATGCGGCCAAGGCCGGCACCAATGTGTTCGGCGCGTATGAAGTCGCCTTCCTCGATGCGCAGGCGCAGATCGTCGGCCTGCCCCTGGTCGATCTGCTGGGTGGCCGTTGCCGCGACGAAGTGGCGTACAGCGCTTACCTGTTCTTCAAGCAGGAAAAGCATCTGGACGATCCCTACCCCGCCGATGACTGGGGTCCCATCCTGACCGCTGAACAATTGGTCGCCAGCGCGCGGCGCATGGTCAATGACTATGGCTTCAAGAGCATCAAGCTGAAGGCCGGTGCGCTGGATCCGGACTACGAAGCCGAATGCATCCTGGCCTTGCACAAGGCCTTTCCCGGCTATCCGCTGCGCATCGATCCGAATGCCAACTGGAGCCTGGATACCGGGCGCCGCATCGCGTCCACCCTCAAGGGCGTGCTGGAATACTACGAAGATCCCGTGCCGGGGCTGGAGCAGATGGCGCTGCTGCACCAGGAAACCGGGGTGAAGATGGCCACCAATATGGTGGTCACCAGCATGGACGAGTTCCGCGAGAACGTGCGCATCAACGGCGCCCAGGTGATCCTGTCCGACCATCACTTCTGGGGCGGCCTGCTGGCCACGCGGCAATTGGCGCAGATGTGCGAGACCTTCGGCTATGAGCTGTCCATGCACTCGAACAGCCATCTGGGCATCAGCCTGATGGCGATGACCCATGTGGCCGCCTCCATTCCCAATCTGCACTTCGCCTGCGACACGCACTATCCCTGGAAGACCGAGGACCTGATCGAGGGCGGTCCCGTGCCGTTCGTCGATGGCTGCGTGCGCCTGACCGATGCGCCCGGGATAGGCGTGAAGCTGGACCGCGCGAAGCTGGCCGAGTTGCATCAGCAGTATCTCGACTGCGGGCTGCGCGTGACGTCCGAACAGGGCGCCTATATGCGTCGCTACGATCCGTCCTTTCCCTTGGACAAGCCGCGCTTCTGAAGCGCGGCCGTGTGTGCCGTCCCGGGTCGGACGGCGCACGCCAGGCAATGCCGACCCACGCCGAACTCACGCACCCCATACCTATACCTATATCCATCCTTCATGGAGACAACAATGGATCTGACTTCCAAGCCGCTGCCCAAGCACCCGTCCACATCGCAATCGCAAAGCCAAGCCGAACGCAGCCTGCATTGCAGCCTGCACAGCAGCGCCGGCGTGGCGCGTCGCCGCGTCCTGGCCGCGCTAGGCGGGCTGGGGCTGGCCGCATTGGCCACGCTCACCACCTATTCCGCCTTGGGCGTCGCGCCGGCCCACGCCGCCGATGTCAATCCCGCCACCTGGCCGGAAAAGCCCGTGCGCCTGATCGTGCCGTATCCGGCGGGCGGCGCCTCCGACGTGGTCGCGCGCCTGATGGCCAAGGAACTGAACGCCGTCTGGAAGCAGCCGGTGGTGGTGGAAAACCGTTCGGGCGCCAACGGCAACATCGGCGCGGCCATGACGGCCAAGGCGGCGCCGGACGGCTATACGCTGCTGTTGATGGACCTGAGCAGCCTGACCAACTCGCCGGCGCTGTATCCGGACCTGAACTACAGCCCCACCAAGGACCTGGCGACGATCACCATCGTCGAGTACTCGCCCCATCTGCTGGTGGTGCGCAAGGATCTGCCGGCCAATAACCTGGACGAGCTGATCGCCTACGCCAAGGCCAATCCGGGCAAGCTGAATTTCGGCGAAACGCAGGGCTCGATCACGCATCTGGGCGGCATCGTGCTGGCCAAGCAGGCCGGCATCGACATCAACTTCATCGGCTACAAGGGCGGCGCCCAGATCGCCTCCGACCTGGTTGGCGGCCAGATCGACATGACGCTCAACAGCTATCTGGCCACGCATGCGCTGGTGGAAGCGGGCAAGGTGAAGATGCTGGCCGTCGCCAGCCCGGACAAATTCCCGCCCATCCCCAACACGCCGGTGCTGAAGGACCGCTTCCCGGATTTCGTGACGGGTAGCTGGCAAGGGCTGTTGACCACGGGCGGCACACCGCAGCCTATCGTCGACAAGATCTACAAGGATGTCGCCGCCATCGTGGCCAAGCCGGAAATGCAAGCCAAGTTCGCCGAACTGGGCGCCGTGCCGGTGCCCACCACGCCGGCTGAATTCCAGAAGTTCCTGGTGGAGAAGACCGACTTCTGGAGCAAGGTGATCAAGGACAACAACATCTCCGTAAACTGATCCCACGATGCGCAAAGATTAGATCTCCGGCGTAGATTTGCGGTAGATCAATTGCCCCGGCAGCAGCCGATGCTCATTGCTGCCGCTGTCGCGCAGCAATAGTTCGATGGCCGCGGTGATCATGTCCTCGACGGGCTGGCGTATCGTGGTCATGGCGTAGGCGGCGTTGGATGCCACGGGGTGGTCGTCGAAACCGAAGACCCGCACGTCCTCGGGCACGCGCCGTCCCAGGGCATAGCGCAGGGCATCGATGGCGCCGGAGGCGATTTCATCGTCGGCGCAGAACAGGCCATCGATCTCCGGATGACGCGCCAGCAGCATCTGCGTGGCCTCGTAGCCCCAGTTGTAGGTGAATTCCTTTTCCAGCGAAGGCACGGTGTCCACGCCCAGCTCGGCCAGCCTGTCCATGAAGCCGGTGCGCCGGTCGCGGTTGGTCGATACGGTGGGCATGCCGCCCAGAAAACCCAGCTGCCGGCTGCCGGCGCGCAGCAGGACGTCCGCCGCCATCCGTCCGCCGCCGATATTGTCGGTGGACACGGAATGGCCCTTGGCGACCGCGGAGTAGCGGTTGAACATGACCACCGGCACGCCCTGTCGCACGCACAGGTCGGCGCCCGACGAGTTCAATGATGCGGTGGTGATGATGACGCCGCGTACGCGATACTGCAGCACCAGCGGCATCAGGTCGTCCACCGTCTGCGGTGGCGTGGCGTTGAACAGCAGCGCCTGCAGGCCCACCCGGTGCAGTTCACGCGTGATCAGTTCCAGCACCACCGGATACCAGGGGTTGGTGATGTTGGCCATGACGATGGCGATGATGTCGAACTTGCCGCTGCTCAAGCCGCGCGCCAGGGGATCGGGCTGGTAGTTGACCAGGTCGATCACCTTGAGGATCTTCTCGCGCACCTCGTCGGAAATGGCGCCCTTGCCTGAGACGAAGCGCGACACGGCCGCTTGTGAGACTCCCGCGAACCTGGCGACGTCTTTTTGTGTGGGAGTTTTCTTTTTCACTCTGCTATGTTCAATGGGGCGCGCCGGCCCTGGGCGCGCTGCGCGTCGCTGGCGGACAGGAAGCGGCGCAGGCAGTTTTCGACGATGCGCGAGATGTCATTGTCGTAGCCGCCCTGCCACAGACTGCCCAGGAAAGTAATGGAGCCGGCCGCGAATATACCGCCGCCGTTTTCAGCCAGACCGACGGCCATATGGCCCCTGACACCGTCGTATTTACGCGGTAGCGAGGCGGCTATGGTCCAGGTCAGGATTTCTTCGGGCACGATTTTAAAGCTAGGGCCGTGGCCGTCCGAAACACCGACGATTTTCAACCAGGACGGCGAACCCAGTTCAGGCACCACCTGGTCCAATTCGAAGCCCGCCGCGCCGCCGCCGGACAAGCCGTGGTCGCCGAAGCGCTCGGCGGTCACGCCTTCGAACAGCCAGGCCACGTCGGCGTCGTACGATTCCGGCGTGCGCGTATAGCCCACGCCTTCGAAGCCGCCTTGCACCGCGAAACCGACGCCGCCGGTCGCTTGCGGTGGAATGCCGTTGCGTCGCCACATGCCGCCGTAGCGGCCGTCGAACTGGTGATAGTACTCGCCGGGCTCCGCCGCCCACGCCCTGATGCCGCCTTCGGCGCGGCGGATCTCCAGCATGTGCGGCGCCGATGCCGGCCGTGCCACCTTCCAATAGAAGCCATTGGCGCCGAAGTACATCAGGTGGCCGCCGTTTTCCCGGTAGGCGATCAGGGACTCGATCATGCCGCGTGTGTGGTACTCCGGGTGCGAGCCGGTCAGCACCACGTCATAGGGCGCCAGCGCGGCCAGGCCCTGGTCGTCCAGGTCCTCGTCGGTGATGACGTCGTAGGCGATGCCCTTGTCCCTCAGCCAGCTGGTCAAGTGCGAGTCGGCGGGAAAATGGCGCAGTCCGGATCCACGCGGATCAGGAAAGGTCAGGTAGCCCGGCCGCATGGTAAGGATGGGACGCAGCCGCGAGGACAGGCAGATGCCGGCGGTGTCGCGGTAGCGGTTATAGGTCGACGCGCCGAACTGCGTGACGTTATCGGGGTTGTGGGGATAGGCATCCCAGGCGGCGATGCGCTGGGCCAACTCGCCCGCGTAGTTACCGCGTGCATGGTTGGCGTAGGCCTGGTAAGTCAGCGTGGAGGCCAGGAACAGCACGCGTGCGCGCGGACCGTCCGGGTCGGGCGTGACATAGAAAGGAATGGTGTCGGCGCCGTCGGCGTTGCGCACCTCCAGGCCGTACACGCCGGACGGCAGTCCCGGCGGAACGCGCAGGTTCAGCGACTCGTGCCAGCCGCAGTCGGACAGCGCATCCGCGTGGAACCAGATGGCGGCATATTCGTCCGGCGCCTGCTTCCAGTCCAGCTGATTGCCGGTCCAGGCGGAGGAGCGTACGGCGCGCACCGGCATGTTTTCCAGCTGTAGCGTGGGCATGCCGGGCTGGGTGCCCGGGATCCGCTGCGCCTGCATGTCCGTCGCCAGATGCCACTGAGCGATCAGGGTGTCCACTTCGCCCGCGTCGCCCTCCTCGCGTGCCTCGAGGGTGGGACCTTCCAACAGGCCGTTGTAGCCCAGCGCGGGATGGCCGCGCCATAAGGCGCCCAGGCACAGATGCGTGGGTACTTCCAGCACGGTGCCGGTATCGAGTTGCGCTGACCGCGTCGGCAAGGCGGGTCCGGCACCGGGCACGCCCATGGGCACGGTTGCCACGATCAGGGCCAGCCGTCCCGTCATCAGTTCGATGTCCAGCGTGAGGGCCTGCCAGCGATCCTGGATGGCGGGGATGCCGCTGCGCAAGACGTGGGGCGCACCGTCGCGCTGCAGTCGCAGCAGGACGAACTCGCCCTGGTCGACCGCCACCGCCACGCCGGTATTCGCGGCGGCGTCTTGCAGGCTCGCCAGCACCTGCATTGGATCGCCGACCAGGGTGGGACGCGTGCGCAGGTGCAGCGTAAGGTGATTGCCGCGCACGTCGCCTTCCGTGCCGTTTCCCGTGCCGTCCCCCAGCGCGGCCCACGCACACGAACCCGCATGCACCGCCTGCTCCAATCCGGGATAGCTCGCCCGCAGCGGGACGTCGACCGCATCGATCCGCATGCCGGGTCCGGCGGGATTGGGATCCGCGCAATGGATACGGACCACCCGCGCTTTGAACGGCTGATCCCCCGCGGAGCTGATGCGGAAGGACAGGTCTCCACCGGGCGCGGCGCTCAGCGGAGTGACATAACCGATGATGGGAGCTTGCGACAGCGGAGACTTCATGGCGGCGTCCTTCAATGCACGGCAAGATATTGTTCAAGGCGCGCCGGCTCGGCGCGGCCGGTGGCACTGTCGAAGGTATCGGCGACCGAGCCGTTTTCCAGCACCACCACGCGATCGGCCAGCTCCAGCGCCATGTTCAGGTTCTGCTCCACCAGCAGGATAGTCAAGCCATCGCCCTTGAGCTGCTTGAGCACGCTGGCCACCGTCTTGACCATGATGGGCGCCAGCCCCTGCGACGGTTCGTCCAGCAACAGCAGCTTGGGGCCCATGGCCAGCCCGCGCGCCATGACCATCATCTGCTGCTGGCCACCCGACAGTTCGCCGCCTTTCTTCTTCAGCAGTTCTTGCAGCAAGGGAAACAGGTCCATCAGGCGTTCCAGCGTATACGGCGAACCCGGCCGATGGCCCAGCATGATGTTCTCGCGCACGGTCAGCAATACGAAGGGATCGCGCGTTTCCGGCACCAGGGTCAGGCCCAGGCGGGCGATCGCCTGCGGACTCATGCGCGTGATGTCCTTGCCCGCGTACTGGATGCGGCCGCGGGCCGCGCCGTTCAAGCCCATGATGGAGCGCAGCGTGGTGCTCTTGCCGGCGCCGTTGCGGCCCAGCAGCGCCACCACTTCGCTCTCGGCGACGCCGAAGGACACGTCATGAATGGCCTGGCTGGGACCGTAGTAGGTGTTGATGGCATCGACCTGTAGCAGCATCTTCACAGTCCGAAATACGCGGCATGCACCGCCTGGTTGCGGGAGATTTCCTCGGCGGTGCCCGCGGCGATCAAGGCCCCGCGGCTCATCACGTGGATACGGTCGGAGATTTCCATGACGACGTTCATCTTGTGTTCGATCATGATGATCGTGTAGTCCGGTTTGATGGCGGCGATGAAGTCCTTCACCCGTTCGGTTTCCCGCTGCGACAGGCCCGCGGTCGGCTCGTCCAGCAGCAGGATGGCGGGACGCGTGGCCAGCGTGACGGCGATTTCCAGCAAGCGCTGGTCGCCATAGGAGACCGCCGCGGCGGCAGTGTGTTCGTACTGGCCCAGGCCCAGCTTGTGCAGCAGCTCGCCCGCCTCGCGCTTCAGGTCGTCGTAGCTGCCGACACGGCGCCACCAGCCCATGCGGCCGCCATGGCGGGCACGATAGGCGGCCAGCCAGACGTTCTCCAGGAAGGTCAGCTCCAGGTACACGCTGGATATCTGATAGGACCGGCCCACGCCGCGCCGGGCGATCTGGTGTGGCTTCAGATGCGTGACCGGCTCGCCGTTGAGCAGGATCGCGCCGGCGCTGACGGGCAGATCGCGGGTCAGCAGATTGAACAAGGTCGTCTTGCCGGCGCCATTGGGACCGAGAATGCTGTGCAGCATGCCCGGCTCGAAACCGATGCTCAGGTCTTCGATGACGACGTTGGCGCCGAACTTCTTGGTGACGCCGCGCGCTTCGTAGGCATAGGCCGCGGGGCTTGCCGTGGGGTTGGCAGCGGGGTTGGATGCGGAACTCGCGGCGGGGTTCGCGGTGGACATGGCCAGGGTGGCGGTATTCATCGAGCGCCTCCTTCCTTGCCGGCGGCGGTGGGCGTGCCTGTTTCCGTGCCCAGGCTGGTTTGCGTGACCGTTTGCGTACCCGCCTGCGTACTCGCTTCCCTGCCTGGGCCCGGCTGCGCGCGAGTCCGGCCGCTGATGAGCCGCCGCGTCCGCTCGAACAATTCCATCACGCCGCCTTTGAGAAACAGTACCACCAGGATGATGAACACGCCGAACAGCAGCGGCCAGCGCGCCCATATCAAGCTGAAGAAACCCTGCAGCCAGATGAAGACCGCCGCGCCGATCACCGGCCCGAACACCGACGACATGCCGCCGATGATGACCATGAACACCGCCGTGCCCGAGTTGGTCCACGAGATCGCGTCGATGGGCATGATGCGATAGAGCATGGCGAACAGGGCGCCGGCCACGCCGGAGGCCGCGCCGGCGACGACGAAGGCCAGCAGCTGGGCCCGGTACACGGAATATCCCAGCGACGCCGTGCGGCGCGGATTCTGGCGTGCGGCGTTGAGGATCAGCCCCAGGGGACTGTGCATCAGCTGGTACAGGGCGGCGAAGGCGGCGACGAACAGCACCGCGGTCAGCACGTAGAAATGCATGTGCTGCGACAGGTCCACGGTGCCGATGCCGGGCAAGGCGAGGTCGGGCCGGCGTATTCCTCCCAGGCCGTCTTCACCGCCGGTGACGTCGCGCCAGCTGTATGCCAGGTAATAGATCATCTGGTTGAAGGCGAACGTCAGCATCATGAAATAGATGCCGGTACGCTTGATGCTCATCGCGCCGACGATCAGGGCGATCAAGGCACTGCCCGCGGCGGCCAGCAGCAGGCCCACGGCCAGCGGCAGGTTGGTATGGATGAAGACATAGCCGGCAACGTAGCCGCCGACGCCGAAGAACGCCGCCTGGCCGAAGGAGTACAAGCCTGCCACGCCCACCAGCAGATAGGTGGCCAGGGCGAAGATGCCGTAGATGGCGATTTCCGTGGCGATGTTGACCGGCATGCACAAGGGCGCGGCGACGGCCGCCGCGATCGCCACGGCGGATACGAGATAGGTGGAAGTTACGCGTCGCATCAGCGTTCCCCGAACAGCCCTTGCGGCCGGATCATCAATGTGGCGACCATGGCAACGTAGATGAGTACCGTGCTGGCGGCGGGCGCGAACACCGCCGACACGCTCTGGATCAAACCCACCAGCACGCCGGCGGCCAGTGCGCCATACAGGGAACCAAGCCCGCCGATGACCAGTACCACGAAAGCGATGGACAGCATTTCGGCACCCATGGTGCTGTTGGCGCCCAGCAGCGGCAGCACCAGTCCACCGGACAGGCCTGCCAGGCCCGCGCCCAGCGCGAAGCCCGTCGTCACCAGCCCCGCCACGTTGATTCCCAGGCACTGTGCCATTTCGCGCTTGTCGATGCCGGCGCGGATCTGCGAACCCAGGCGGGTGCGTTCGATCAGCAACCAGACCACGGCAATGGTCACGGCCGCCATGGCGCCGTTGAAGACCAGGTACTTGGGCAGGTAGGTGAAGCCGAGATCGAAGGCGCCCTGCAGCCACTCAGGTGCGGTCGCGCTCAAGCCCGAGGTACCCCAGATGATGAGGATCAGCTGCTCCATGATCAGCGCCACGCCGAAAAGGAACAGCAGTTGGTAGAGATAGGGGCCGCGCATCAGCCGAGCCACGCCCAGCCGCTCCACGACGGCGCCGGCCAGGGCCGGCACCAGGAATGCGGCAAGCAGGGCCAGCGCGAAAGGCAGGCCCAGTTGCAGCGCCGCGAAGCAGACATACGCCCCCAGCGCATAGAAAGCGCCGTGGGCGAAGTTCGGCACGTTCAGCAGCCCCTTGATGATGGACAGGCCGAAGGCGGTCAACGCGTAGATCATGCCTATCGCCAGCCCGTTCAACAGCTGTGCGGCTAGTAAGGAAACCATGCTTGGCCTTGGATAGTCATTACGTGCGCTTGCACTCGTTCAGCTCGGGCGGCTGGGGCTTGTCGCCCTGGGCCACGATGGTCGCCAGATCGAATTCGTTCTTCATGGCATCGGGCGCCTTGCACTGCACGACGTAGTACGGCCGCACGGTCTGATGCGTGCGGGCGTCGATGGCGGTGGGACCGAAGATGCTGTCGAACTGCATGCCTTCCAACGCTTTCATCACCGCCGCCACTTCCACGCTCTTGGCCTTGTCCATGGCCAGCAGCAGCGTGCGCGTGGCATCGTAGCCGTAGGCGGCGGCATAGGACGGCACGTTCTTGTAGGCCTTCAGGTAGCGTTCGACGAAGGACTTGTTCACCGGCGTGTCGATGTCCTGGTAATAGTTCAGGCCCAGGATCATGCCGCTGCGCATGGCGGGGGAAAGCTCACGCAGCTGTTCCACTTCCAGCGTCCAGGGACCGACGATCTGCACGTTCTTCACGCCGAAGCTGTTGAACTGGCGCACGGCGGTGACCGCATCCGCGCCGGCTGTCAGCAGGCAGATGATGTCCGGCCGGGTCGACAGCGCCTTGGTGAAATACTGGGTGAACTGGCGTTCGCCCGACGGATGGTTGTCGTTGCCCACCAGTTGCAGCCCCAGTTCCTTGGCGGCCACCTGGGTGTAGTGCAGCAGGGACTGTCCGAACGCATAGTCGGCGGTGATGGTGTAGATCTTCTTCTTGTCCGGCAGGGTCTTGCTGACGTACTCCAGCGTGGCGCGCAGGGCGGTGTAGGCATGCGCGGACCACTGGAAGGTATAAGGGCTGCAGCGTGAACCGGTGAAGTCTTCCGAGCCGCCCGCCGCGTATTGCAGCACTTGTTCCTGGCGAGCGACTTCCAGTTCGGCCAGGCCGACGGCGCTGGAGAAGTTGCCGAGGAAGTACTTCAGCTTGTCCGAGCTGACCGCTTCGGTGAGACGGCGCACGCCCACGGCGGGCTTGCCCTCGTCGTCGCGCACCAGCAGATTGATCTTCTTGCCCAGTATCGATCCCTGGCGCTCTTCGAGGGCCAGTTGCGTGCCTTTGAGCACCAGGTCGCCGGCATAGGCGAAAGTCCCTGTCTGTTGCGACAGCACGCCCATGGTAAGGGTATCCCCCGCCGTCTGCGCCCAGGACAGGCCCGTCAGGGAAGAACCCAGTGCGGCCGCACCCGCCTTCAATACGGTGCGGCGATCGATTTTTCTGCCAGAAGTCATGATGATTCCCCTTGGGAGCGCGCGCCTCGCGGGCACGGTTGTTATGCGGCGAACCCCATCTCCGCCGCGAATGAGATCAGCCCTTGTTCCAGCCGGGCCAGCAGGTCTTCCATTTCCGCGGCCGTGATGACCAGCGGAGGCGCAAGCAGCGTGGCGTTGTTCAAGGGCGCGATGCCGGCCGTGTAGACGATTAGTCCGGCGCGCATGCAGTGGGCGGTGAACAGCGTATTGGCGTTGAGCGCGGGATCGGGCGGCGTCTTCGCGACCGGATCGGTGACGAACTCGAAACCCCACAGCAGGCCGCGGCCGCGCACGTCGGCCATCCAGGGAAAGCGCGCGGCCAGTTGGCGCAGGCCCGCTTCCAGTTGGCTGGCGCGGGCCGCGACATTCGCCAATACCTGGTGCTCGCGCATGTAGTCGACGACGGCCAGGCAGGTGGCGGCGCTCAGCGGATTGGCGCTGAAGGTGTGGCCGAAAGGGACGGTCTTGCCGTTTTCGCCGAAGGCCTGGATGATGCGTTCGTGGAACAGCACGGCGCCCATGGGGGTATAACCGGAGGTCATGCCCTTGCCGGTGGCGATCATGTCAGGGGCGATGCCATCCTGTTCGCAGGCGAACCAGGTGCCGGTGCGGCCCATGCCGGTAATCACTTCGTCGGCAATCAGCAAGACGTCGTGGCGGTCGCAGATGTCACGCAGCGTGCGCAGATAGCCCACCGGCGGCGTCAGGGCGCCACCTGCCGCGCCTACCACCGGCTCGACGATGATGGCTGCCACTTTGTCCGCGCCGTATTCGCGCAGGATGCGGTCCCACACCATGGCGCCGTGGCCTTCGGCATCCTGGCCTGACAGCGGAAAGCGATAGGGATAGGGCGGCGGCGCCACCGCGAAGGTATGCAGCAGATTGCCGTAATCGGCGCGGCGCGCGTCATGGCCGGACATGGACAAGGCACCCATGGTCATGCCGTGATAGCTGATCGCGCGGCCCAGCACGTGGGTCTTGCCGGGCTGTCCACGGTCGCGCCAGTATTGCTGCGCGGTGCGCAGCGCCAGCTCGGTGGCCTCGGAACCGCTGTTGACGAAGAACGCGTGGGTCAGCGCCGGCGGCGCCAGGTCCACCAGCGTCTTGGCCAGTGTTTCGGCGGCTTCGCTGGTGAAGTGCGAACGGTAGGTGAAGCAGACCTGCTCGGCCTGCGCATGCATGGCATCCAGCACCTCGCGCACCCCATGCCCGATCGATACCGTCATGGCCCCACCCGACCCGTCCAGATAATCGCGGCCGTCCTTCGCATGGATGTAGACACCTTGCGCATGGTCGACGACGGGCAGCTTGGCCCCTAGCGGTTGCTTGAGCAGCACATCGACTTTGTCAGCAGTGAATACGTATTCAGTATTAGGCATGATGGGTGGCCTGGTAGTTTTTCGTTAAAGCAAAATCACCAGATATCTGAGGGTTTGTACGGGGGGAAACAGGAGAGAGCGATGCCGGCGGGCTATGCGCCTGGCATTCGGCGGCTATGAATACGAATTCTTATCCAAGTGCCGGACTGGCTCCATCGGGGTTTTCCCAGGCTCGGGCGTACGGGGCCGGCGTGCGCCCCAGCCGCCTTTTCAAGCCGGGAGCGTGGAGCCGCGGTAGATCAACTGCCCTTGCAGCAAGCGATGTTCATTGCCGCGCTCCGCGTCCAGCAGCAACCCCATGGCCGCTTCTATCATCTCTTCCACGGGCTGGCGGATCGTGGTGATGGCATAGGCCGCGTTCGACGCCACGGGATGGTCGTCAAAGCCGAAGACCCGCACGTCTTCGGGCACGCGCTTGCCCAGGACATGGCGCAGGGCGTCGATGGCGCCCGAGGCAATTTCGTCGTCCGCGCAGAATAGTCCGTCGATGTCCGGATGCCGTTGCAGCAGCTTTTGCGTGGCCTCGAATCCCCAGCCGTAGGTGAATGCATATTCCAGCGTCGGCGGCGGCGCCATGCCCAGTTCTTCCAGCCTTTGTTCGTAGCCGCCGCGCCGGTCCCGGTTGGTGGATGCGGTGGGCACGCCGCCGATGAAGGCGAAGCGGCGGCAGCCCGCGCGCAGCAGCGCGTCGGCTGCCATGCGCCCGCCGCCGATGTTGTCCGTCGAAATCGAATGGCCGTTGGCGACTTGCGAATAGCGGTTGAACATGACTACCGGTACGTCGTGCTGCACGCACAGCTCCGCCGCGGCCGAGTTCAGCGATGCGGTAGTGATGATGACGCCGCGTACGCGGTACTGCAGGACCAGCGGCATCAGGTCGTCCACGGTCTGCGGCGGCGTGGCGTTGAACAGCAGGGTTTGCAGGCCCAGGTGATGCAGTTCCCGCGTGATCAGCTCCAGCACCACCGGATACCAGGGGTTGGTGATGCTGGCCATGACGATGGCGATGATGTTCGAGCGGCCGCTGCTCAGCCCGCGTGCCAGCGGATCGGGTTGGTAGTTGACCTGGTCGATCACCTTGACGATGCGCTGGCGCGTTTCATCGGACAGGGCGCCTTTGCCGGAGACGAAGCGCGAGACCGCGGCTTGCGAGACGCCGGCGAAGCGCGCCACGTCTTTCTGGGTGGGAGTTTTATTTTTCATTGTTGTTGGCGGCTGCCGCGGCCGGCTCGCGGCCATGCGCGTCACGCGTGGTGTCCAGGGTAGGGCCAGCCTGGATAAAGGCTTGGAGATTGGACGGCTGGTCGGAATGGGGAAAACTTGCCCGGCCTGGCGGCGACGCAGAAAGCGTCCCAGTTCGCTCTGCCGAAGTGCTGCGGGGCCAACGGTTCAAACGGCGGCGTGTGCGCGGAGTGCCGTTGCGCCGTCAATTCGAGCGCCGCGGCCAATACCGCGCCGGGATGATGGACCTCCATATAGCTGCCGGTGCGTACTTGACGCTGGCGGATACGCCATTCCATTCTCATCGGGCTCTGCGAATGTGAGCGGTCGTGCTCGATCTGGTCGATGATGACGGCATGGCCCTTGTACAGGAGCAAGCAGGGTCCGCGGACCTTCGCCATCGCCCTCTTTACCTGATGAATGCCGGAGTCGAGCCAGTTGTCCTCCGTGCCGCTACGGATCTCCACATGACGGCCCTCCTTGTACGCCAGGGCAAGCAGGTAAGTACGCAGATCGCACGCGTTATGTAGCGGGATGTCCCACTTGAAGGCGCTCAGTTGCGCGGCCGCGGCCCCCGTGCTCTTGCCCTCCGCCATGACGGTTTGTACGGCAGCCAGGAGATGGCTCTTCCCGTAGGGCTGGACCGCCATGAATTGGCCTGTGGCCAAGGGATATAGGGGAGACTCGGCGATCAGCGATCCTACGGGATTGCCGGCGACGTGATAGGCCAGCTTTCTATCTTTCCCGTAGTACTCATAAGCGGCGAGCTGGGTGCCCAGAGAGAACGGCCGCTCCTCGGTGTCGGGTACATGCCCGAGCATGTCCGTGCAGTACAGGCGGCCATCCGAGCCGGGGAAGAACGCGCCGTCGATGTACTCCGGCACGTAGCGCCGCTCGACGTCATCCGGGCAATGCAGCACCCAATGATCATCGCTCACCGCGACGATGCCCGGGCATCTTTCTTTCAGCTCCGGCGGCAATGCGTGTAGCGAGCGCCAGAGTGAGCAGTGATTTTCCACGCCAGGGCTCGAGGCGCGTGGCAAGGCAGGCGACGGACCGGCATGATAAGCGGGTAGTGGCAAGCGCTGGCCAGCCTGTGCCGGAGCGCCGATGCTTCGGGGTGGCGTGCTGGTGGCATAAGCGCATGGGTGCAGAACTGGGCGTGCCGTGGCTGCGCCAACCTGCAAGCTCTCCTGCTCACCTGCATATGTGCTGTCGTAAGTCCTGTTGTTGGCGCCCGGGCCGTTGCCGGGAATCATGGTTTTCATCTGATTGCGCTCTCAAGGCAACTGCCCGCATTGGCCTCGCGCGAGACGCGCGCAGCTGGGCAGCCCTAAAGGAAAAGTACTAAGTAGGCGCAATCGACTGTCGGGTTCCGCGCAGCCGGCGAAATCCGTGTCGTGAACTTGGGGAATGAAGCCTGGGGCGTGGGGCCTGGGGGCGTACGCGCGCCCTGCCGGTCAGCGCGAGTTTTTGACCAGCGCCACCCATTCTTCGAAAGACGTGGCGGGCCAGCTGTTGCCGGGTTTCAGGCCGCTGGCGTCATAAGGCCGCGGCGTGCCGAACCAGTTGAACCAACCCTGCCGGGGAATGAATACCAGCGGGATGTCGAATTCCTTGATGTGGAATTCGGCATCCGCTGGAAAGTCGGATCGTTTGGGTAGATCCTGCACTGCCATAACCTGCGTCCTGTATCGAATCAGGCTGCCGGCGGGACCGTGTTGGGAACTTGCGCTCCGCCGAGCCAGGCTTCGATATTACGCTGGACGCCACGCGCGAACTCGGCATAGACCTGCTTGCTGAGGAAACCGTAGTGCGGCGTCAGCAGCACGTTGGGCAGGCCCAGCAGCGGATGGCCGTCCGGCAGCGGTTCGTCGTCGAACACGTCGAAGGCGCCGAAGCCCGGCCGGCCGGCGCGCAGGGCGTCGACCACGGCATCGGTATCCACCAGTTCCGCCCGTGACGTGTTCACCAGCAGGCTGTCCGGCTGCATCAGTGCGAGGCGTTCGCGATTGAGCAGGCGGCGCGTGCCCGCGGCGGGCACCAGATGCAGGCTGACGACTTGCGAGCTGGCCAGCAGTTCGTCCAGGTCGACCGCGCGCGCGTTATGTTCACGCGCGCGTTCGGGCGTCATGTTGGGACTCCAGGTGAGCACCTCCATGCCCAGGGCCTGGCCCACCGTGGCGACACGCTGGCCGATCTGCCCCAGCCCGATCAGGCCAAGCTTCTGCCCCTGCAGCACGCCTGGCAGGAAGGCCGTCACGGCGGGGTCGCGCCAGACATTGCGCTCAGGCGTGAGCATCAACTGCGGCAGGCGCCGCGTCGCGGCCAGGATCAGGGACCAGGTCATCTCGCACGTGCTGGCCTTCGACGGCCCCCACTCGGTGTGGCTGACCTGGATGCCGGCCTGCTGCGCCGCCGCCACATCCAGCGTCTTGTTGCGCGTGCCGGTGAACACGATGTGGCGCAGGCGCGGCAGCTTGGCGATCAGCGCCGCGTCGACCGGCGTGCGGTCGCGCAACAGCACCACGCAGTCGGCGCCCGCCAGGGCTGCCTCCAGCGCGGCGCCGCGTAGCGCGACGTTGTGCACGGTGATGTCGTGCACGGTGCCGTCGGCGGACCGGCGTAGCGCCTGCCAGTCCACGCCGTCGCGCAGCCCGTTCTCCCAATCGTCGAGAACGACTACCGAACTCATTGCGCCGCCTTGCGTGCCAGCGCCACCAGGCCGCGCGCGTCCTGCGCCTGGCCCAGGTTCCAGCACGCGTCCATCAGCTTGCGCACTTGCTCGGCGCCCAGGATGGGGTCGGCCTGGCTGCTGAACTTGGCTTCCAGGTCCTTGTCGGACATGGGGCGCTGCAGCGAGCCGATGGCGTGCTCGACGAACACGTGTACCTTGCGGCCATCCTTCAGCGTGGCAATGGCGTCGACGGCGGCTTCGTCGATGCTGTCGTCGACCGTGGCGACGACCTTGCGGCGCACTGCCACCACGTCCTCGCGGTTGACGATGTCATCGGCGTATTCGCTTTCCGAGGCTCGGCCGAAGATCAGGCCGGCGGCGCAGCCGTGGTACACGCTGAACTTGCCTTGCAGGCCGTCGGCGGGTTCCTTCTTGCCGGTCAGCTCCAGCACCAGCGAATGCACGCGCAGGTCGATGCGTTCCAGGTTTTCCGCGGTCACGCCCTGCTCGCGCAGCTGCACGCAGGCATCGATGCTGGGATGGATGACGATGCCGCAGGCAAAGGGCTTGTACGTGTTGAAGGAAATCTCGAAGCGCTTGCCCAGGTCCTCGGTGATTTCGTTCCAGTCGAACTTGGTCGACAGTACTTGGGCGAAGCCGCGCGGCGCCTCGATGGCACGCTTGCTGGCGGTATAGCCTTCGCGCGCCAGCAGGGCCGACATCAAGCCGGCCGACGCCGCGCCGCCCGGGTGGAAGGGCTTGGTCATGGTGCCGAACTGCTCGCGCAGGCCGACCGGCTGCGACGCCGCGATACCCAGCGCCATCTGCGTCTGGTCGGCGTCCAGGCCCAGCAGGCGGGCGCAAGCGGCCGCGGCGCCGAAACCGCCGGTGGAGCCGGTGATGTGCCAGCCGCGATCGTAATGCTGCGGGTAGATCATGTTGCCGATGCGGCACGACACGTCGATGCCGATGATGATGGCATCGATGATCTGGCGGCCGCTGGCGCCGGTCAATTCGGCCAGCGCCAGCACCGCGGAGCACACCGGTCCGGCGGGATGGATGATGGTCTTCAGATGGGTGTCGTCGAAGTCGAAGGTATGCGACGTGATGCCGTTGATCAGGGCGGCGCTGGCGATGTCGACCTGCTCGCTGCGGCCCAGCACGCTGGCTTGCGCCGAGGGCTTGAGCACTTGCACGGCGCGCAGCGCGGCTTCACCCGCTTCATGCTCGGCGGCGCCGACCGCGCAGCCCAGCCAGTTCATGAAGGTACGGTGGGCTTCGTGTTCGACGGCATCGTCCCAGCCGCGCGACGGATGATTGACGATGTATTCGGCCAGGATGCGGGTGACCGGAGGGGCGTTGTGATCGGCATCGATCTTGGTATTCAGGGCCATTTGGTATCTCTCGGGGTGCAACAAAAATCAGGTTGGCTCGGTGCCTGCGTCAGGCATCGAGGTGAATATTCTGTTCCTTCGCCAGCTTGGCCCAGCGCTCATAATCCTTGGCGACATAAGCAGCGAATTGCGCCGGTGACATGGGCATGGGCATGATGGCTTCGGTGTCCAGCGATTTGGTCAGGGCGGGGTCCTGCAGCACTTTGTTCAAGGCGGTGTTCAGCGTCTGCACGACGCCGTTGTCCATGCCTGCCGGGCCGGAAATTCCATACCATTGCAACACATCGTCGAAACCGGCCAGGCCCAGTTCCTTGAAGGTCGGCACGTCCGGGAAATTCTTGTTGCGCGACTCGCCGGACAGGGCGATGGCGCGCACGGTGCCCGCGCGCAGGTGCGGCACGGCGGCGGCCAGGCCGGGGAACATGAACTGGGTCTGTTGCGACAGCAGGTCGGTGAACGCCGGGGCGATGCCCTTGTAGGCGATGTGCACCATGTGCGTGCCCGCCTGTTGCTGCAGCAGTTCCATCAGCAAGTGGGTCAGCGAGCCGGCGCCCGCCGAGCCGTAGTTCACATTGCTCTGCGACTTGGCGTAGGCGATGAACTCCTTCAGGTTGTGCACGGGCAGTTTGGAATTCACCACCAGCACATTGGGCGTGCCGCCTATCATGCCCACCGCGGTGAAGTCCTTGATCGGGTCATAGGGCACCTTGCGGGTGGCCGGAGCCGTGCCCAGCGTCGCCACATAACCCTGCATCAGGGTGTAGCCGTCGGGCTTGGAGCGCATGGTTTTCTGGCAGGCGATCACACCGCCGCCGCCGCTCTGGTTTTCCACGATGAAGGTGGCGCCCAGTTCCTTGCCCAGGGCATTCGCGGTGGCGCGGCCGACGTAGTCGCTGCCGCCGCCAGGCGCCACCGGCACGATGTAGGTGATGGGGCGGTCGGGATAGGCGGAAGCGGCAAAGGACGGCAGGGCATAGGGCAGGCCGATGGCGGTGGCGCCGGCGCCCAACAGGAAGGAACGTCGTTTCATGGGTTGTCTCCTCGGAAATGTCTTTTAGGTATCGGTAGAAAAGCGGGGGTGTCACATGACGGATAGCCGGTCGTGGGCGTTGATGACGTGCCTGGCCAGCAGCTCGGCGTATTCGCCCGCATGTTCGGGCGAACTCACCTTGCGCAAGGCGTCGACGATCTGGCGATGCTCGGCGTTGGAACGTACCCGGTGCGCCTCGTTGGACAGGTTCTTCAGGCGCGCCAGATGCAACTTCTGGATGACGTCGCGATAGGCCTTGGCGATCTCGCGGTTGCCTGCGTATTCGATGAACAGCCAGTGAAATTCCAGGTTCTGGCTGTAGTAGTCCTGGGCGTTGCCGGCGCTGATGGCGGTGTCCATCGCCGCCACGCAGATGTCCAGTTCGCGCACCAGTTCTTCGCGTTCGTCGTCGGGCAGTCGTGCCGCCATGCGGCCGGCATGGCTGTCCAGCAGCGAGCGGAATTGATAAAGGTCCTTGACCTCTTCATCGCTGAGTTCGCGCACGTAGACGCCGGAGTGCTTGCGCGACACCACCAGGCCGGCGCTTTCCAGTTCGCGCAAGGCTTCCCGCACGGGCACGCGCGAGACCTTCAGTTGCTCGACCAGTTCCGACTCACGCAGGGCCTGGCCGGGCGTATAGGTGCCGGACAGGATGCCATTGAGCAATTGGTCGCGCACCAGTTTGCCGAGCGAGGTGTTCTTGATGTCCTCGAACGTTGCCTGGCCAGTGCTTGAGGCGAGCCACTTCATGATAAAGCTCCTGCGGGGTGTTTCGTAGAATCGTATACGATTAGACGACTGCTAACGACAAGCTGTCAATCGACCTGCGGGAAAACCTTGAGTGGAAATTTGATCCGCAGCCGTTGCAGGCCGGCGCTGACAGCGTTAGGCTATAAAAAGATCGAATTAAAGTTCGCATTCCGAATTTATCGAACCAGGCATGGTGTGGGCACGAACCCATGCCGATGCAGGAGACAGACATGAAGCGCACGGCGCCTTTTTTTGGCACACATCATCGAATTAAAATTCGCATTCCGAACTGATTTTCGATTCAACAGGAATGCGACGATGAAGGACAACGCCATGAAGGAAGACAAGTCTGACGGGCAAGCGGCCGACAAGGCCGCCAAGAACACCGTCCAGTCGCTGGCCAAGGGATTTCGCATACTCGAAGCGTTCACCGCGCGCGAGCCGGAATTGACCATGGCGGACGTGGCGCGCCGCTGCGGCATGGACAACGCCACCGCTTTCCGCTTTCTCAACACCCTGGTCGAGATCGGCTATGTGCAGCGGGTGCCTGACAGCCGGCTGTTCCGCCTGTCGTTCAAGGTACTGGATCTGGGTTTCAACGCCATCGCCCGTTCCGATCTGCGCGCACGCAGCCGGCCCATCCTGCGCCAACTGGTGGGCGAAGTGAATGAAGCGGCGTCGGTCGGCGTGCTGGAAGGCGCCGACGTCATCTACGCCGAACGCATCCAGGCGGGGCTGACGCGCCTGGGCGTGGACATCCGTATCGGCAGCCGCGTGCCCGCCTATTCGACCGCCGTCGGCCACGCCATCCTGGCCTGGCTGCCGCGCGACGCGCAGATCCAGGTGTTGGAAGCGCAGCCCCGCGAGCGCCTGACCGAGACCACCGTCACGGAACTGCCGGCGATTCTCGAACGCCTGGCCGCGGTGCGTGAATGCGGCTATGCCTTGTCGAATCAGGAAACCGTATCGGGACTCTTCGTCATCGCGGCGCCCGTGCTGGACGCCGACGGTGTACCGCTGGCCGCGCTCAGCGTAGCGGCGCCGGCCATGAATACGTCGCTGTCCGCATTCGAAACGTCCACTGCCGCGCCTTTGCTGGCCGCGGCGGCGGAACTGTCGAAGGCCTTGCAGACGACGGGAGGCTACACATCGCCGGCGGCCGCGGCCAACAACGCAGTGCGCCAGGTCGCTACACCCCGCATCACCTAGTTCATTTTTCGCAGTACTTATTCCGCGCCCCAAGGTCCACCCGCGAGACCGGGCCATGCACCCCAGGAGACAGCAGTGTCCAGTATCGATTTCAACGGCATCATCCCGGCTATCGCCGTGCCCTTCAATCAGGACTACAGCATCGACGAGCCGGAGCTCAAGCGCTTCTCGCGCTGGCTGGCGGGCCAGCCAGGCATCCACGCCCTGATGACCAATGGCCACACCGGCGAGGTCTTTTCGCTGACGCCGCGCGAACGGGCTCACGTCACGCGGCTGACCGTCGACGCGGTCGGCGACATCTGCCCGGTGATCTCCTCCATCGTCTGCGAAGGCATCAACGATGCGGTCGAACAGGCCGGCATGGCCAAGGAGGCCGGCGCGCGCGGGCTGGACATCATGCCGCCGCACCACTGGTTGCGTTTCGGTTTCAAGCCGGAGCATTGCCTGGACTACTTCACGGCCATCGGCAAGGCCAGCGGCCTGCCGCTGATCGTGCATGTGTATCCGGCCTGGACCCGTGCGTCGTTCTCTTCCGACCTGCTGGCCGAACTGGCGCGTTCGCCCCACGTCGCGGCCTTCAAGATCGGCACGCGCGAGATGAACAAGTACGCGCGCGATCTGCAGGCCATCCGCGCGGCCGATCCCACCAAGGCCTTGCTGACCTGCCATGACGAATACCTGCTGGCCTCCATGGTCCAGGGGATAGACGGTGCGCTGGTGGGTTTTGCTTCCCTGGTGCCGGGACTCATCCATGAGTTGCTGCAAGCCGTGCGCGCCGGTGACCTGAAGCAGGCGATGGCGGTGCAGGCCCGCATCACACCGCTGAAGGACGCGGTGTACGGCGCCGGCGAGCCGACCGGAGAAGCGCATGGCCGGATGAAGGCCGCCATGGCACGCGCGGGCATCATCCGCAGCGCCACGGTGCGTCCGCCCACACATGCGCCCAGCGAGAAAGAGTTGCGCGCCATCGATGCCGCGCTGGTGGCGGCCGGGCTGACGGTACAAGCGGCTGCGTAGCCGCGGCTGTTGTTTGCAAGGCAGCGTGGCGCGATGCGCGGACGCTGCACCCAAGCTGTATTTATGCAGATGTATTTATGTAGATGTATGTATGCAGGGTCGAGTATCAGAACGCCACCAGGCGTCAGCCCGGCCCGCCGACACGACGCGCCCCAAGCCCGTCGGATCAGGAGACAGAGACATGTGGAGCAATACGCAGCCGCGGCTGCATAGCGTGGAGCCGCCGGCGCCGCGGCCACCCTTGATAGGCATGCGCGCGGCCGCCAAGACCTATGAGACGCAAACCGGCGCGTTGCGGGCTTTGGATGGCGTCGACCTGGATATCGCCGATGGCGAATTCGTCAGCATCGTCGGCCCGTCGGGCTGCGGCAAGAGCACGCTGTTGCGCATGCTGGCCGGCCTGGACGATTGCGAGGAAGGCGAACTGACCTTGGAAGGCAAGCGCATCGACGGGCCCTCGCGCGATGTCGGTGTGGTGTTCCAGGCAGCGAACCTGTTGCCGTGGCTGACGGTGCGCCAGAACGTCGAACTGCCCACGCGGGTAGGCGGCAAGCATGCGCCGGGCGAGGTGCGCGTCGATGACCTGCTGGAAATGACGGGCCTGGCGGACTTCGGCGCCCGCTATCCCTACGAATTGTCGGGCGGGATGCAGCAGCGTGCGGGTATTTGCCGGGCCTTGGTACGCAATCCGCGCACCTTGCTGATGGATGAGCCGTTCGGCGCGCTCGACGCGCTGACACGCGAACGCATGAACCTGGAGCTGCAGCGCATCTGGCAGGCCAATGGCAAGACCGTGATCCTGATCACGCACAGTATTTCCGAAGCCATCTTCCTGGCGGACCGCGTGGTGGTCATGTCGGCGCGTCCGGGGCGGGTGCTGTGCGATTTGAAAGTGGACATCCCGCGGCCGCGTGGCTTCGACACCATCATCAGCCATCCGGAATACGCTCGCCTGGCGCGCGAAATCCGCGGGCTGCTCAATGCCCAGGGAGAGATCGAGTGAGCACGACCCTGCATCCCACGGCCGCGCAGCCGGCCCCCCAACGCGACGCATACGCCGCCGCTGCCCGTGAACCCGACGTCGTGACAGGCATGTCGTCCAGCGGTCCCGTTGCTGCATCCGCCTTGCCATGTGGCGCCAACCCGCCATCGGGCGCCCGCGCCGCGGGCCGCCGCAAACCCCGCGGCGATGCCAGAACCTCATGGATCACGCTGGCGGGCCTGGTGGTGTTGATCGGTGCCTGGTGGTTGAGCGTGCGTTTGCTGCACGTGCCGTCCTACATCCTGCCCGAACCGCTGGCGGTGGTACGGGCCTTGTGGTCCGGGCTGGCGGTATCGCCGGCCAGTCCCACCGGCTACTACCTGCCCTTGTGGAGCACGTTCTGCAATGCGGCCATAGGTTTCGCCATCGGCACCGGCGCCGGTCTGGTGCTGGGCTCGTTGATGGCGGAAAGCCGCACGATAGAACGGCTGGTCATGCCCTATGCCTTCGCCCTGCAGAGCCTGCCGAAAGTGGCGATCGCGCCCTTGATCGTCATCTGGCTGGGCTTTGGAGACGGCTCCAAGATCGCCATCGCCGCCCTGCTGTCCTTCTTTCCCATCCTGATCAACAGCTTCACGGGGTTGCGCGCGGTCGAGCCGGAACGTATCGACCTGATGCGTTCGCTGTCGGCCAGCCGCTTCGAGACCTACCGCATCGTCAAGCTGCCCAATGCGGCGCCCTACATCTTCGCCGGGCTGGACATGGCGGTGGTGTACGCCCTGCTGGGCACCATCGTCGCCGAATTCCTCGGCGCGCAGCGGGGCATGGGAGTGGTCATCACCCAGGCGCAGGCGGTTACCGACGTGGCCGGCGTGTTCGCCGCCTTGGTCATCCTGGGTGCCATGGGCATCCTGCTGCACGCAGTAGTGCGCAGGCTGGAGAAGCGAGTGGTGCATTGGGCGGATCGCAACAAGCGATGAGACGATCGAAACACTGAACCAGGCAAACAAGGAGAACAACATGCGGATGGAACGGAGACACTTTCTTTTCACGGCGGGTGCGATCGGCGCGGCCTTGGCGGCCCGGCCCCGCGCCGCCTTCGCGGCGGACCTGCGCACGGTCAAGCTGGGCGTGGGCCTGAAGGCCATGAGCCCCATCGTCATCAACCTGGCCATTGGTGAGGTCCTGGGCTACGCCAAGGAGGAAGGGCTGGCGTTCAATGTGCTGGCGCTGGGCACCAACGGCAATGTGCAGGTGGCGGTGGACCGCGGCGATGTCGATGTCGGCGTGGGCGTGCCGTCCTTCGGCCTGCCCCTGCTGGCCAAGGGTGACTGGAAGACATCGAAGAATTTCTATCAATACACTTATCCCTACAAATGGGACATCGCGGTGCCCACGGACGCCACGGTGACCAGCTACGAGCAGCTCAAGGGCAAGCGTATCGGCGTGTCGGATTTCGGTGCCACCGACTACCCGGTAACCCGCAATGTGATGCGCTCGCTGGGCATGGATCCGGACAAGGACTTCAAGTGGATCGCGGTGGGCAATGGCGTGCCGGCCGGTGTCGCCTTGCAGCGTGGCGCCATCGACGCGCTGGCCTACTACGACACGGGCTTCGGTCAGATCGAAGCCGCCGGCATTCCGTTCAAGCTGGTGCCGCGGCCGGCCAAGCTGCCCCTGGTGGGCGGGCAGTTCCTGGAAACGCGGGTGCAGACCTTGGAAAGCCAGCGTGCCATGGCAGTGGGCGTCGGCCGTACGGTGTGCAAGGCTTCGCAATTCATCCTGGCCAATCCCAAGGCCGGCGCGCAGGCCTTCCTGCGCATGTATCCGGAAACGGCACCACGCGGCAGTAGCGAGGAAGCCGCCGTGGCCGCCGTGCTGCAGGCGATCAGCCGCCGTATCAAGCTGTACGAACCGCCGTATGCCGGGGCGAAGATGGGCAGCATCAATGTGCAGGAGTTGAAAACCGAAGCCGAGATGAACGATTTCAAGATCAGCGACTTCAGTCCCTTCTATACCAATGCGCTGATCGATGAGATCAATGATTTCGACCTGGCCAAGGTGCGGCAGCAGGCCAAGGACTATAAGTAATGGCGGGGGCAGCGCTTGGGGATGCCGCATCCGGGGCGCGGTTGCCGAATGGGCATGGAGCGGGCGTCCCGGCTGCCATGGATACGGCAAAGCGTGCGCTGGTCACCGGCGCCGCCTCGGGCATCGGCGCCGCCATCGCGGCAGCCCTGCGCGCGGCCGGCTGGTCGGTGGTGGGACTGGATCGCAGCCCCGTATCGGGCGACTCGGCCCCTACCGCCCCTGTCTTGCATCACATCCAGGTTGACCTGACGGACGACACCGCCCTGCGCGCCGCGCTGCGCGGCGTCGGCCCCGTCGACGCCGTCGTGCATGCGGCCGGCTTCATGCGCACCGCCCCGTTGGGGCACCTGAATCCCGACGATGGCGAGGCGATGTGGCGTATCCACGTGCGCGCGGCCGAAGTGCTGGTCGACGCCCTGGCGCCTGCGTTACCTGACGGTGCGCGCGTGGTCCTGGTGGGCAGCCGCACTGCCAATGGCGCGGCCGGGCGCAGCCAGTACGCCGCCACCAAGGCCGCGTTGACCGGCATGGCGCGATCCTGGGCCGTGGAACTGGCTCCGCGCGGTATCACTGTCAATGTCATCGCACCGGGGGCCACCGATACGCCCATGCTGCGTGATCCCGCACGCGAGGGCACGCCGCCACGGCTGCCGCCCATGGGCCGCTTCGTCCGTCCCGACGAAATCGGCGCCGTGGCCGCCTTCCTGCTCGGCCCCGGCGCAGGCGCCATCACCGGCCAACAACTCGTCGTGTGCGGCGGCGCATCTCTCTAAACCCAACACAGCCGCGCCGCCGCCAAACGCCAAACGCCAAACGCCAAACGCCAAACGCCAAACGCCAAACGCCAAACGCCAAACGCCAAACGCCAACCGCCAAACGCCAAACGCCAAACGCCAAACGCCAGAGCGCCCGGCCCGCACCATTGTCAGAAGCCCTTTCCTCGGCTCAGCCATGAGCCGCCGGTATCGAGCCATGGGGCGCTAGCCCAAAAAGGGGACCCTGGGGCTTGCCCCATAAAAAATCTCTCTTCGCCAGCTGCCAGTGCCACCGCGCCACCCATCATCAGACGTTCTTGCGACGGCTCAGCCATGAGCCCCCGATATCGAGCCATGGGGCGCTAGCCCAAAAAAGGGGGCGTGGGGGTTACCCCCACATAAAAAATTCTCTTGGCCAGCGGCGCCAATTGATCTAAATCATGGCGCCCGCCGCCGCGTACGCGAACAATCTCGCTGTATCTACACGGAGATTGTTCCATGCCCCCCGATCTGCCGGCCGATCCATGCCACACGGCCCGGCGCAGTCAGCGCGCGCGCCCACCCGGACCGCGATGTCCGTCCTTTCTCGTGCGCGCCGGCGCGTTCGGCCGCGCCCATCCCACCGCCCGTGAAATCGCACTGGTGGTGGTCGTCAAGCTGACCCTGCTGGTGTTGCTGCAGCTTCTCTTCTTCTCGAATCCGCAGAAGAACGCCTCCTTCGGTCCCAATCAAGTTTCCGCCGCCCTGGTCGGATCCCCCACGCAACCCTCGGAGACCGGCCATGATCGATAGTCATGTCGTCGACCTATCGCGTCTGCAGTTCGCGGTTACCGCGCTGTACCACTTTCTCTTCGTCCCGCTGACCCTGGGCCTGTCCTGGATCCTGGTGATCATGGAGTCCGTCTATGTGATGACGGGCAAGCAGATCTACAAGGACATGACCCGCTTCTGGGGCAAGTTGTTCGGCATCAACTTCGCCATGGGCGTGGCCACGGGCTTGACCCTGGAATTCCAGTTCGGCACCAACTGGTCGTACTACTCGCACTATGTGGGCGACATCTTCGGCGTGCCGCTCGCCATCGAGGGCCTGATGGCCTTCTTCCTGGAATCGACCTTCGTCGGCCTGTTCTTCTTCGGCTGGGACCGGCTGACGCGTGTGCAGCACCTGATCGTCACCGCGCTGGTGGCGATCGGGTCGAACCTGTCGGCCTTGTGGATCCTGGTGGCCAACGGGTGGATGAATTTTCCCGCCGGCGCGCATTTCAACTACGAAAACATGCGCATGGAATTGACGGATCTGTCGACCGTGCTGTTCAACCCGATCGCGCAGGTCAAGTTCGTGCACACGGTGTCGGCCGGCTATGTCACCGCCGCCATGTTCGTGCTGGGCATCTCGGCCTGGTACCTGCTGCGCAAGCGGCACATCGCTTTCGCCAAGCGCTCATTCGCCATTGCCGCCGGCTTCGGCCTGGCGTCGACGCTGTCGGTGATCGTGCTGGGCGACGAGTCGGGCTATACCACCGGCGAAGTGCAGCAGATGAAGCTGGCCGCCATCGAGTCCGAATGGGAAACCCAGGCGGCGCCCGCCTCTTTCACCTTGTTCGGCCTGCCCAATCAGGCCGAACAACGCACCGATTACGCCGTGCGCATTCCGTACGCACTAGGCCTGATCGCCACGCGTTCCGTCACCGAACCGGTGGTGGGCATCAAGGACCTGGTGAAGGAAAACCGGAGCCGCATCGAGAATGGCATGCTGGCCTACAGCGCGTTGCGCGATTTGCGCGCGGGCGATACCTCCGAGCAGGCGCGTGAACGCTTCGCGGCGCACCAGAAAGACCTGGGCTACGGTTTGCTGCTGAAGCATTACACCGACAATGTGGTGGACGCCACGCCGGCGCAGATCGACCGCGCGGCCGCGGACACGGTGCCGCCCGTGGCGCCCGTGTTCTGGTCCTTCCGCATCATGGTCGGCCTGGGCATCCTGTTCCTGGCGACTTTCCTGCTGGCCTTCTGGTTCAGCGCCCGGCGCCTGGTGGATCTGCCCAGATACCGCTGGTTCCTGCGCTGGGCCGTCTGGGCCATTCCCCTGCCGTGGCTGGCGGCGGAGTTCGGCTGGATCGTCGCCGAAGTGGGCCGGCAACCGTGGACCATCGCGGGCATCCTGCCCACCCGCTTGTCGGCCTCCACGCTGCAGCCCAGCGATCTGTATTTCAGCTTGGCCGGCTTCATCTTCTTCTATACCGGACTGCTCATCGTGGAAATGTTCCTGATGGTGCGCTACGCCCGCCGCGGTCCGGACTATCACACGGAGCCGGTGCGCGGAAAAGGTCTGCCGCCCCTGGCCGGCAAGTCGGCTTAAGGAGTTCGCCATGTTCGATTACACCGTTTTGCAAGTGGTCTGGTGGGCGTTGATCGGCACACTGCTGATCGGCTTCGCCCTTACCGATGGCTTCGACATGGGCGCCTGCGTGCTGCTGCCCTTCGTGGCGCGCAATGATACGGAGCGCCGCGTGGTGGTCAACGCCGTGGGTGCCACGTGGGAAGGCAACCAGGTCTGGTTCGTCACCGCCGGCGGCGCCACCTTCGCGGCCTGGCCGCGCGTGTATGCCACCGCGTTTTCGGGTTTCTATATCGCCCTTCTGCTGGTCTTGTTCGCGCTGTTTTTCCGGCCGGTGGGCTTCGACTATCGCGGCAAGATTTCGGATCCGCGCTGGCGTGGCTTCTGGGACTGGGCGCTGTTCGGCGGCAGCCTGGTGCCGGCGCTGGTGTTCGGCGTTGCCTTCGGCAATCTGCTGCAGGGCGTGCCTTTCGAGTTCGACGCCGACTTGCGGTCGACTTACACCGGTAGCTTTTTCGCCTTGTTGAATCCCTTCGCCCTGCTGTGCGGCCTGGTCAGCTTGAGCATGCTGGTGACGCATGGCGCGGCGCTGTTGCAGTTGAAGACCGATGGCGCCGTGCGGGCACGTGCCGCGCGCGCCCAGCGCTGGGCGGGCTTGATTGGCCTGGTGTTGTTTGCATTGGCGGGCGTGTGGGTGGCGACCGCGCTGGTCGGCTTCCGTGTGCAGGCCGATGGCACCGCGGTAGCGGCGACGGGTGCCTGGATGGACAACTATGCGCGCTGGCCCGCCATGCTGATCGCACCCGCGCTGGGGCTATTGGGGCTGGCTGGCGCGGCGGCCCTGTCCGGCCGTCATTCCAGCCGTGACCTGGGGCGTAACCCGGGCCGTACCCCAGGCGGCAACCCAGGCCATAACCCAGCCCGTGACTCGGGTGCGGCGGGGTTCCTGTGTTCGGGCGCGGCCATCATCGGCATCATCCTGACCGCGGGCTTTTCCATGTTCCCGTTCGTCATGCCATCCTCGACCGACACGGTGCACAGCCTGACCGCGTGGAATTCCACGTCCAGCGCCTTGACCCTGGAGATCATGCTGTTCGCCGTGATCGTGTTCCTGCCGCTGATCCTGGTTTACACGAGCTGGGTCTACAAGGTCATGTTCGGCCGGGTGACCAATCGCGTCATCGAAGCCGACCAGCACACGCTGTATTGAATCGAATCAAAGGGAGAACGACATGTGGTATTTCACCTGGATCCTGGGCCTGGCCGCCGCCGTATTCTTCGGCATCATGAACGCCATGTGGCTGGAACCGCGCTTGAACGACGACGAATAGGCAGTATCGATAGGGAGCACGTCCCATCGGGTCCCTATCCCATGTTGTAGCCGTCGTAGGCCTGCGGCACGCCTTGGGCAGCCAGTATGCGCTGCCCCAAGCGCAACGCGTGGGGAATGGAAACCTTCATGGCACTCTCCTCGGAACCAGCGTCAGAACCCGCCTCGGACCGGGCCTCGGACCCAGCGTTCCCAGTCTTGGAACCAGCCTCGGAACCAGCTTAGAACCCGCCTCAGATCCAGCCCAGCCAGCGCCAATAGGTCGCGGCGAACAGCAGCATCAACAGGTAGCCCACGATGGTGAGTACGATGCCGACTTTGGCGAATTGCCTTGCGTTGAAGGTATCCGTCCCCAGGCACACCATGTTCTGGGGCGCGTTGATGGGAAGCAGAAAGCCGTAGCTGACGGTGAAACCGAGCAGCATGGTCATGCCGGGCCGGCTGAATTCCCCCGGCAAGGTGGTCAGCACGGATATAAGAATGGGCAGCATCGCCGACGTCAACGCGGTGGCACTGGCAAAACCCAGGTGGACCACGATCAGGAAGGCGGCCAGGATGGCGAAAATCGCCACCGCGCCCACGCTGTCCAGGCCGGTATGCAACACCACCTGCTCGCCCAGCCACTTCCCGGCCTGCGTGGTCAACAGCGTCGTCCCCAGGCTGATGCCCACGCCGAACACGATGACCGTGCCCCATGGGATGCGCGATTGCACGTCTTTCCACGTCATCACGCCGAAGCGCGGCAGCATCAGCAGCACCAGGCCGAAATAGGTGGTGGCCGTGGTGTCATAGCGATGCAGCCGCCCTTCGGTGGCCCACGCCAACAGCAGGAGAACGGACACGCACATCAGGCGTTTCTGCGGGCCGGTCATCGGCCCCAGTTCGGCCAGCAGGCGGTCGATGCTCTCGCGTCCGCCCGCGATCTCGTTGGCTTCCGGCGGCAACAGCTTGAGTATGGTGACGATCAGCACCACGGACATGATGATGGCCCAGGGCGCCCCGGCAATCAGCCAGTCCGCCCACGTCACACGCTGGCCCAGCATCTTGTCCATGAAGCCTATGGTCAGCAGGTTTTGCGCGGCGGCCGTCTGGATGCCGACGTTCCAGATGCTGACTGCCTGCGCCACGACGATCATGATGCCCGCGGCCACGTTGGAACGTTTTTCCACCGCGAAGGCGGTGATGATGCCCATCATGATGGGCACCACCGCGGCGCTGCGGGCCGTGGCGCTGGGAACCACCAGGCTCAGGATGATGGTCACGGCGATGCAGCCGATCAAGACGCGGCGCGTGCTGGTGCCTATCCTGGACAAGGTCAGCAGGGCGATGCGGCGGTCCAGGCCGGTATGCGTCATCGCTGCCGCGATGAACAAGGCGCCACCCACAAGGGCCAAGGCCGGATTGGCGAAGCCGGTCAGCGCCATGCTGATGGCAGCGGAGGTGCCGTATTCGACGGCAGGGTTCTGGATATTGGGTGAGGTGCCTATCAGGAAGGCGATCAGCGCCGTGATGATGATGGCGCTGGCTTCATAGGACACCGCTTCGGTGATCCACACCACCACGGCGAACGCCAAGATGGCCAGCATCCGGTGCCCCGCCACCGGCAGGTCCGCCGGCAGGGGTAGCAGCAGCACCGCGATCATGACTATGACGCCTGCTACCAGTCCCAGCGGTATCTTGGCTTTGGGTTTGCCTGCGGCAAGAGCGGAGGGCGTGGGCGAAGGGGCGGAAGAGGGCATCACAATCTCCAGTTTCGGTCAGCGTCCGGGTCTTTGGGGATCAGGACGGTAGCGCAGCTGTTGAATGGCCGGGAGAGGCCGCGTGTGACATGCCAGGGTCGTGTGACAGGCCAGGGCCGATCAACCCTGTGGACCGGGATTGCCGCATGGAGGCGGAAGTCGGCCTGTCGGCGAGCCAATCCCGCCGCGACAGGAAGTATTCCGTCAACCGCGCTTCCTCTGAGTTCGCCTCTGGCCGCCAATCATAGCGCCACTTGGCGACAGGTGGCATGGACATCAGAATCGATTCGGTGCGGCCGCGGCTTTGCAGGCCGAACAGCGTGCCGCGGTCGATGATGAGGTTGAATTCGACATAACGGCCACGCCGGAATTGCTGGAAATCCTGCTCGCGCTCGCCATAGGGCATGTGCTGGCGCACCGTGATGATGGGCAGGTAGGCGGCCAGGAAGGCATCGCCGACGCTGCGGGTCAAGGCGAAGTCGTTCTCGAAGCCGAACTCATTGAAGTCGTCGAAGAAGATCCCACCGACGCCACGCGCTTCATTGCGATGCGGCAAATAGAAGTAGTCGTCGCACCAGGTCTTGAAGCTGGGATAGAGATCATCGCCGAAAGGCTGCAAGGCGTCGCGGCAGGTCGCGTGGAAATGGCGCACGTCGTTTTCGTTGCCATACACCGGCGTCAGGTCCATGCCGCCGCCGAACCAGTAGACCGGCGTGGCGCCGCCGGTGGCGACGAACAGGCGCACGTTCATATGAACCGTGGGGCAGTAGGGGTTGCGGGGATGCAGGACCAGGGAAACGCCCATCGCTTCGAAGCCGCAACCCTTCAGGGCCGGACGCTGATCGACGATGGCGCGCGGCAGGCAGTCGCCCTGCACGTGCGAGAAATTCACTCCGCCCCGTTCGAAGAAATTCCCTTCCTCGATCACGCAACTGCGGCCATGGCCGCACAGGGGGTCGGTGGGCGGCCGATGCCAGGGATCGACCATGAAGGATTTGCCGTCGAAGGTCTCCAGCGCGGAGACGATGCGGTGTTGCAGTTCCAGAAAATAGGTTTTGACGGCTTCGGTGTCGATGTGTTGATTCATGGCGGGCTCCCACGGCGCGCCCCGCTTCCATGTCGTGGCGGGGCGCTGAAGGGGCGGGATTGCCCCCTTGGGCCAGTCTAGGGAATGGGTGCCGCGGCGCCTTGATAGAAGTCAAAACGGCTGCGATGGAAGGCCGCGAAAGATCCGGCATCGATCTGGAAACGCCGTGGCGGCGCGTTCTGGATGCCGTGTGAAGGCCATGTAAGCGGCCCGTTGACGGGATGTCATCGTATGTTCGCAAATGAAAATCGCTGAATGTCGTATGCTTCAACGTAAGCACGGATGCCGGCCGCCGCCACGGAGAATGACGACGCCGGCATCCGTTTTCATTAATCCGCTCTTCCCGGCTCGCTTCGTTTCCATGCATCGTAGAAAATTGCTGAAGGCCTTCACGGCCTTGACCGCCGCCACCGGCTTGCCCGCCGGCGCGCTATTCGCCGCTTCCGCCTACGCACAGGACCCCAGCAAACCAGGGACAGGCGCGAAGTTCGATTTCAAGGAACTGCAGACGCGCGCCCGCGACTTGGCTGGCGAGACCTTCATCGATGGCCGCCAGAAGCTGCCCGAAACCTTGTCGAAGATGACGCCGCAGCAGTTCAACGCCATCCAGTACGATCCTGGCCATTCGCTGTGGCATGACGTGCACGGCAAGCTGGACGTGCAGTTCTTCCACGTTGGCATGGACTTCCGCCAGCCGGTGCGCATGCACGCGATCGACCCCAAGACCAGGGTGGTACGTGAAGTCCCCTTCCGGCCGGAGTTGTTCAATTACGCTGACAGCGGCGTGGACGTGAGCCAGCTCAAGGGCGACTTGGGCTTTTCGGGCTTGAAGGTGTTCAAGGCGCCCAATATCGCCAAGTACGACATCGTGTCCTTCCTGGGCGCCAGTTACTTCCGCGCGGTGGACAATACCGGCCAATACGGCTTGTCGGCGCGCGGCCTGGCTATCAACACCTACGCCGGTGTGCCCGAGGAATTCCCGCACTTCACCGAATTCTGGTTCGAGACGCCGACGGCCAATGCCACCCGTTTCGTGCTGTACGCCCTGCTCGATTCCCTCAGCGCCACCGGTGCCTACCGCTTCGACATCGACTGCCTGGCGGACCGTGTGGTGATGGACATCGACGCGTATATCTATGCGCGGCGTGACATCAAGCAGCTGGGCATCACGCCGATGACCAGCATGTTCAGCTGCGGCGGCTACGAACGCCGCATGTGCGACACCATCCACCCGAACATCCACGACTCCGACCGCTTGTCGATGTGGCGCGGCGATGGCGAGTGGATATGCCGTCCGCTCAACAACCCGGAGCGCATTGCCTTCAGCACCTTCCAGGATGAAAACCCGCGTGGTTTCGGCCTGGTGCAAAGCAATCATGATTTCGCCACGTACCAGGACACCGTTGATTGGTACAGCCGCCGGCCCAGCCTGTGGGTGGAACCGACCACGCCTTGGGGCAAGGGCACGGTGGACCTGATGGAATTGCCGACCACGGGCGAGACCCTGGACAACATCGTGGCGTTCTGGAATCCGCAAGAGCCGGTCAAGGCCGGTGCCGAACTGCGCTTCGGCTACAAGCTGCACTGGGCGGCGCTGCCGCCGGTCAAGCCGACGCTGGCGCAGGTGCTGGCAACGCGTTCCGGCATGGGCGGCTTCATCGAAGGGTGGGCGCCTGGCGAGCATTATCCGGACAAGTGGGCACGCCGCTTCGCCATCGATTTCGTCGGCGGGCCATTGCAAGGCATGGACAAGAACGAGCGCCTGGAGTCCGTGGTGACCATCAGCCACGGCGAAGCCCGCGACCAGCAGATCTTCGCCCTGCATCCCGCCGTCGAAGGCTTCCGCGCCATGTTCGATTGGTACCCCACCAGCGACAGCGTGGAACCCGTGGAAATGCGCCTGTTCATCCGCCGCATCAAGGACAAGAAGGTGCTCAGCGAGACGTGGCTGTATCAATACTTCCCGCCCGCGCCGGAGAAGCGCAAGTATCCGGCTTGAGGTCAAGCCGCCATGCCCTCGCTTGCCGCGAGGGCGTCAAGCCGATGAGAGGCCTGCGCTTTGCAGGCCTTTTCTTCGTCCTTGCTCGGCTTGCGGTTCTCGCTCAGGGGTTCATATCCCCAGCCATGCTCGTCGCGCATCTTCATCCGCCACCAACGCCCGCATATCTGCTTGATAACAGATGCGCCCCTGGTCCAGGACGTAGGCGCGGTCCGCCACCAGGGCGGCGAAATGCAGGTTCTGTTCCGACAGCAGGATGCTCGCGCCCTGGCGCTTGAGCGCCAGGATCATGGCTGCCATCTGTTCGACGACGACCGGGGCGACGCCTTCGGAAGGTTCGTCCAGCAGCACCAGATAGGGATTGCCCATGAGCGTGCGTGCCACGGTGAGCATCTGTTGCTCGCCGCCACTCATCTGGCCGCCCGCGCGATCGCGTAACGACGCGAGATGCGGAAATTGGGCATACAACTGTTCGGCGTCCCAGCGCGGCCCCGCGCTGCCGTCGGGCCAGGCGCGCGGCGCCTGGCGCGCCAGGGCCAGATTTTCGGCGACGGTGAGATCCGTGAAGATGCGCCGTTCCTCCGGCACATAGCCCAGCCCCAACCGCGCGATGCGGTGCGAGGGCCGGCCGGTGATATCGCGGCCCATGAAGTCGATGCGGCCCTGCGTGGCGGGCAGCAGGCCCATCAAGGTCTTGATGGTGGTGGATTTGCCGGCGCCATTGCGGCCCATCAAGGCCACGACTTCGCCGCGCCTGACCTCCAGGTCGATGCCGAAGAGGATGCGCGCGGCGCCGTAGCCGCCATGCAGGTCCTGCACGCGCAGGAGCGTTGCGCCAGCGGCTCCGGGAGATGGAGTCGGACGCGGCGTGATGGGGGCGGCATCGGCGTGCTTACCGCCATCGCCATCGGCCACGCCACGGCTGGGGGTCCGTTCTGCCTGCGCGCCATCCGTGAACGTCGCGCCGCTGCCGAGATACACCGCCTGCACCTGCGCGTCATCGCGCACCTGCGCTGGCGTCCCCTGCGCGATGAGCTTGCCACGCGCCAGCACCAGCAGGCGGTCGGCGTGGGTGAAGACGACGTCCATGCTGTGCTCGGTGAACAGCACCGCCATATCGCGTTCGCGCACCAGGCGCTGCGTCAAGGCCATCAGCGCATGACGTTCGGCCGGCGCCATGCCGGCCGTGGGTTCGTCCATCAACAGCAGGCGCGGCGCCCCGGCCAGGGCCACCGCCAGTTCGACGCGCTTGACGTCGCCATAGGCCAATTCGCTGCAAGGCCGCGCGGCCTGGGCCTGCATGCCGACCTGCTCCAGCAGGGCCAAGGCTTCATCACGCCGCGCCGCGCGGGCTGGCCGCCACGCGCGGAACACCTTGCGATCATGCGCCAGCAAGGCCATCTGCACGTTTTCCAGCACGGTCATGGCTGCGAAGGTGGCCGCCACCTGGAACGTGCGCCCCACGCCCAGCCGCGCGATCGCCCGGGGCGGCAGGCCTGTGATGGCGCGGCCATCCAGAATCACCTGGCCGGACGAGGGCCGCAACTGGCCGCCGATCATATTGAAGGTGGTCGACTTGCCCGCGCCATTGGGGCCGATGAGCGCCAGCATTTCCCCCGCCCGCAGATCGAAGCTGATCCCATCGACGGCGCGCACGCCACCGAAGTCGCGCGACAGATCAGTGACTTGAAGCAGGGTCATGGCGCGGCCTCCGCTCCTTGACCCTGCCGGCGGCGCAACCCCCGCGCCGCATAACCGGCGATGCCCTGGGGAAAGGCCAGCACCAGCAGCAGGATCATCAGTCCCAGCAAAGCCCGCCAGTACTCCGTGGCACGGATCGCCACGTCCTGCAGCACCGTATAGACCGCGGCGCCCGCCAACGGACCAGCCAGGGTCTGCACCCCGCCCAGCAGCACCATCACCAGGGCATCGACCGACTTGCCGATACCCATCATGTCCGGCCCGATGCTGCCCTTGGAAAACGCCGCGAGCGCGCCCGCCAGGCCGGCGAATACCCCCGCCACCACGAATGCCGCCCATTGCACGTGCTTGACCGCGATGCCCACGGCTTCGGCCCGCAGCGGCGAATCGCGGCCGGCGCGCAAGGCCAGCCCGAATGGCGCGAACAGGATGCGGCGCAACAGCACGGTGCTGCCGGTCACCAGGACCAGGGTCAGGTAGTAATAGGCATCGCCGGCCAGGAAGTCGGCCGGCCACACGCCGACGATGCCGTTGGAACCGCCCGTGTAGCTGTCCCACTGGAACACCACCGACCAGACGATCTGGGCAAAGGCCAGCGTCAGCATGGCCAGGTAGACGCCGGACAGCCGCACGCAGAACCAGCCGAACACCAGCGCGCCCGCGCCGGCGACCAATGGCGCCAGGGCCAAGGCCAGAGGCATGGGCAGGGCGGCGGACTTGAGCAGCAGCGCCGCGCCATACGCGCCCAGGCCGAAGTAGGCGGCATGGCCGAAGGAATGCATGCCCGCCGGTCCCATGATGAAGTGCAGGCTCAGGGCATAGAGCGCGGCGATCATGACGTCCAGGGCCAATACTGGAGCATAGGGAAACCAGGGCGTCAGTTGCGGCAGCAGGGCCAGCACCAGCAACACGGCCAACGCCAGCGCCTTGAGCGTGCCCGTGGCGGGCAGCAACGGCGCTTCGGGCGGTGCCAGGTTGCGCGTGGCGGCCTGCGGACGGCCGAACAGCCCCCACGGCCGGAATACCAGCACCAGCGCCATGACCGCGAATTCCGCGACCAGCGTCATCTTTGGAAAGACCAGCTCCATGCCGGCCACCGTGACGGTGCCCAGGCCGATGCACATGGCCTTGATCTCCGCGATCAGCAGCGCGGCCGCGTAAGCGCCGGGTATCGAGCCCATGCCGCCCACCACCACGATGACGAAAGCCTCGCCGATGGCGCGTAGATCCAGGCCCAGGCTGGCAGCTTCGCGCGGCAGTTGTACCGCGCCGCCCAGCCCTGCCAGCATGGCCCCCAAGGCGAAGACGCCCGTGAACAACCACGCCTGGTTGACGCCCAGCGCGCCGAGCATCTCGCGGTCCTGGGTGGCGGCGCGCACCAGCGTGCCCCAGCGGGTGCGGGTCAGCAGCAGCCACATCAGCAACAGGACGATAGGGCCCAGGGCAATCAGCAGCAGGTTGTAGACGGGGTATAGGCGTCCCAGCAGCGTGACGGCGCCGGTCAGTCCCGGGGCGCGGCGTCCCAGCAGATCCTCCGGCCCCCATAGCCAGAGCGTGGCGTCATTGATGATCAGCACCAAGGCAAACGTGGCCAATAGCTGGAACAGTTCGGGCGCGCGATAGATGCGGCGCAACAGGACGATTTCCAGTAGCGCGCCCAAGGCGCCCACGGCCAGCGCGGCCAGCAGGACGCCGGACCAGAAGCCGAGCGGCGTCGCGCCAATGCGTTCGACGATGGAATAGGCCACATACAAGCCCAGCATGTACAGCGAGCCATGCGCGAAATTGACGATACGCGTGACGCCGAAGATCAGCGAAAGGCCGGCGGCGACCAGGAACAGCGATGACGCTTCGGCCAGGCCGTTGAGCAGTTGTGCCAGGAATCCCGTCAGATCCATGGTCGAGCCCATGGTCGGGCGATCAACATCTTTTCCCCTTGATTCTTATTTGGCGTCGGCCATTCAGCACCCATTCAGCGGCGGCTCGAAGGCAATTCTCACCGCTGGCGACTGTCCGTGCCACCCGCGCCCGCGTCGCCGTACACCGCGCGCCCATTGGCGAAAGTATACGGCCCGGCTACCGGACAACCTTGTCGTTCGTCGGGTTTGTAAAAAGACTGATTCTTGTTTGTATTAATATCTTCAGCGATTCATCACATCCCCCGGGAGGTTCCATGCAGGCTCTCACCTCGCATCTTTCCCTGGCTGGCGCCGCCGGCGGCGGCCTGGCGCGCTGGCGCGGCGCCATTACCCGCGGCAACCAGGCTTTCGAACAGGCCGACTATCAGCAGGCATTGCCGCTGTACAGGACGGCGCTGGCGCAGGCGGAACAGCTGATGGGGGCTTGCGACGACATCGACGGCGCGCTCGCTGCCCTGGTGGTGGCCCATCACAACCTGGCCGATACCTGGCTGCGCCTGGGCCGTGACGACCAGCGCGGTGAGCATCTGGCCGCGGCGCATGAAACCCTGCATCAATTGATGGCCGACAGCACCATGCCGACCGCCTGGCGCGAGGCCGCCCTGCGTCACAGCCGCGTGAGCTATGCCGAATTGACGCGTTTCCTGGCGGCCTGCCCGGCTCATGGCCGAGCCCGCGCCGCGCAGGGCTTGAACGCGGCGGCGGTGCTTGCGGACCAGGGGCCGCATTGATGGCACGCAGATTGCAGCCCTGCCACGCAGCCCCGCCTTGCAACATTGTTGTGATCGGCGGCGCGCCGGGCACACGGATCGGCGGCGCGCGCTGCATGTCCGGAGCTGCTCTACCCCTCCATCCGGAGTCTTACGCCCCGGCCCTGATTTCACCATCCTGAATCCACAGCCTCAGTCTCAACGCTTCATTCCCGCGACCCACACTGGAGATTTGCCATGTCCTACACCTTGCCCAAGCTGCCTTATGCCTACGATGCGCTGGAACCGAACATCGACGCGCAGACCATGGAGATCCATTACACCAAGCACCACCAGACCTACATCAACAACGTGAACGCCGCGCTGGAAGGCGCGGGCCTGCCCTTTCCGCCGGTGGAAGAGCTGGTGGCCGGTATCGACAAGCTGCCTGAAGCCGTGCGCGGCGCGGTGCGCAACAACGGCGGCGGCCATGCCAACCACAGCCTGTTCTGGACGGTGATGTCGCCCAAGGGCGGCGGCAAGCCCGATGGCAAGCTGGCGGCCGCCATCGATGCCGACGTGGGCGGTTTCGACGCTTTCAAGGAAGCCTTTACCAAGGCCGCGATTTCGCGCTTCGGCAGCGGCTGGGCCTGGCTCAGCGTGACGCCCGCCAAGAAGCTGGTGGTGGAAAGCACCGGCAACCAGGATAGCCCCCTGATGACGGGTAACACGCCCATCCTGGGCCTGGACGTGTGGGAACACGCCTACTACCTGAAGTATCAGAACCGCCGTCCCGAGTACATCGCCGCGTTCTACAACGTGGTGGACTGGAACGAGGTGGCGCGCCGCTACGAGGCCGCCATCGCCTGAGCGCCGACACGGCGCTGGCCCTCGACAAACTGGAGCCCCGATGGGGCTTCAGTTTGTTCCCCGCGACAACCGTAATTCAAAACAATCCAGTCAAATTGCAATAGAGCTCCCCGCGAAGTTGAAGGTATACAGGCAGGCAACACCTGAATTTTTCAACGACATAAGCGATGGCAACTCTCTGCGCCCGCACGCCGAAGATCACCGTCCGCGACAATCGTGGGTTGGACGTACGCACCTTGCGCTACAACCGTAGCGTTGACGGCGTCGTGCCGACCCAATACGTCGACGCCACGATCTACAACACCCTGAGCCAGGCCGTGTCATCGCAGGACCCGCGCTTCTTCGGCGGCATGACCCTGAACTTCCGCTACACCCCGGCCCTATCCGGGCAGGTGCTGCAAACCGCCGGCGTGGATGCGGGCACGTCCAACGCCTGCGCCGATATCGCCGGCCAGCCTGTCCAGCAATTCAGCCACGGCCGCGATTCCGGGCAGAAATCCGATAACGACATCACTATACGCACGTATTACGACGCCCTGGGCCGGCCGGTTCAACGCGACCGTGTCACGTCGGATGCCGACACCGGCGTGCCAGTCGGCGGCACATCCGATCTTTGGATCTACGGTGACACCGGGGGACCGCCGAACGCAGCTTACGATCCGCTAGACACCAGCGATCCATGCAATGCCAACCTACGCGGGCAACTATTGCGCCACTTCGACACCGCGGGCCTGCTGGACATGGGGATGCTTGGCTATGGCGTTGTGGGCAGCGCGCTGCGGCAAGACCGGTCTTTCCTGGCCGTCACATGCGATGCTGCCAACAACTGGGATGCCACCGACACCAGGGCGGACGGAACAAACAAGCAGAAGCTGGAAGCAGGCGCTCCCTATTCGACCCGCTGGACCTACAACGCCCTGGCTCAGGCACTGACCCAGACCGATGCCAAAGGCCATCAGCAGCACACGGCCTATGACTGCGCCGCACGCAAATCGTCGGCTGCGGTCACGCCCAAGGGCGGCAATCTCTCGCCTGTCACGACGGCCATCACCTATACGGCCGCGGGTGAGGTCGACACGCGCAGCGATGCCAACGGCATCCAGGTCGTACATACCTACGAACCGCAGCGCACGCAGCGTCTGGTCTCCATGACCGCCTTGCGTGCGACGACCAGGCTGCAGGCCCTTGCCTACACCTACGATGGCGTGGGCAATGTCATCGCCCTGGCCGATGCAGGCGCCAGCGCGCAGGTCAGCTTCTTCCGCAATCGTGCCGCCACGCCTGACCGCGGCTATGGCTACGACGCGCTGTATCAACTCACCAGCGCCACCGGCCGCGAAAGCTATACCGACAGCACACCGTCGGGCACGGACTGGCCAGCAAACGTCGTCAATCCATCGGCCACGTCGAACCTTACCCAGTACCAACGCAGCTATACCTACGACCTCGGCGGCAATCTCACCACGATCGGTAGCTCGGATTGGAGTGGTGCCTCGTCTCCCACACGTAATATGGTGGTGGGCCGCGCCAGCAACCGCGCCGTGTCCACGGCACGTCCTTCGGGCTCAACGCCCACACCGGACAATGTCGACGTTTACTTCGATCGCGCCGGCCAGAGCATCTGCATCGATGGCAATGCCCAACAGCCCCTGTACTGGACCGCCTTCCATCAGCTTTATTGCGCGGTGACGCTATATCGCGCCCCGTCAGGAGCAGGCAACGTCGGAGGCGCCCCCGTTAGCGACTGGAGCGATAGCGATTACGAGCGCTATGCCTACGACGGTGATGGAAGGCGGGTGCGCAAATACAGCAGAAGCCAGGCGGGTAACAGCGCCAATACGACGGATACCCGCTATCTGCCGGGCCTGGAGTTACGCAACGACTCGGGCACAGGCGAAAACCTGGAAGTCATCGTGCTCGATGACGGCGCGCGCATATTGAATTGGGCCAGTGGCAAACCGGCGGATATCCCCAACCTGCAACTGCGCTACCAATACAGCGATCGCCAAAACTCCTGCCTGATCGAAACCGACGCGGGCGGCAGCATCATCACCCAGGAGGAGTACTACCCATATGGGGGCACGGCCGTACTGGCGTCACGCTCCGGCAGCGAGGTCAAATACAAATACATACGCTATTCGGGCAAGGAGCGCGACGCCACCGGGCTGTATTACTACGGCCTGCGCTATTACCAACCCTGGACAGGACGGTGGCTCAATCCGGATCCCGCCGGAACCGTCGATGGGCAGAATGTCTATTGCATGGTGGGCAATAACCCCGCCACCTTCATCGACCAGCATGGCGCCGCAAGAGATACGCCGCAACCCGATGACGTCCAATTACGGCCTTTGGACGATGCGTCGTCGTCGACGGCTGGGCGGCAGCCACCAGTCGATTCGACGCCCAGCTTACCCGCGCTCCAACACCTGAACCTGGATGGACAAGCCAGCGCGGGATATCCCCGCGATGAGGATGTCGAAGAAAGACTCGAGGCCGATTTAGTGACTGTCGGATTCGACTGGGTCACCCTGACCGCGCATTGGCCGGAAGATAGCGCGCGCGCATTCGCGGCAGCAGGCTCGACCGAATTCCTGCAGGATCTCGAACGGAAATACGGCGTTGCTGCCAGAAAATCTTGGCAAGACGCAGTCGGGTATTTGACTGGGCGGGAAGATCCTGCAAGCCTTACCTCCGACTCCCAACGTTTCGCATTGCTCAGCGAGCTTGCAGGAATCAAGACCGGCGAGTGGGACCAGGATATAGCTGAGTTCCGAGCGCAGAAGGCGGAAAGAGGGGCAATAGTCGTGAATCCGACGGACCACCTCAACGCCTCCAGGCAGCAGCTCGCCTTCCAGAATTGGATAATTTCGGAAGAAGCTGCCATGGGGTCTACCGGCCATCAGCTAGCCTCGGAACAGCCCCCTGTCGAGTCCCCGCCGAGTTCATCTCAGCGCTCGGCGGATAGCGCTGCGTGGCGCCGTATTCGCTACGTGCGGAATCAACTGTTGACTCGCACCATCAAAGTGAACGACAAGTACGACAAGACGATCGGATACAGGCTCATAACCAAAGATCCATTCCGGCCAGGGCACCAGTTCCAACTGGAAATTTCAAAAAAGAAGATCCGGACACTGCGATCATTCAGAGCACAGAAAACGCCGGAGTACTTTGCCAGCGACGTCACCGCCTACCAAATTCTCCGTTACACGCAGACTGTGAAAATAGATCCGCGCAATATCAACATCCTGGAAATCAATACCGTTGCGAATGCCGATACTTTATTACTGCTGAACAAATACGCGGGGACGCGGCGTAAAGCCCCCGAGATCGGGGCCGATGTGGAGTACGCCCGATGGGGCGCCGGCGACGCCAGATTGGACGAATTCATGTCGACCACCCCACACGGGAAGCGCGTGGCGAATTTGATGGCCGACATGGGCAAGTCCGTCACGGCCATGTGGGAATACACGTACAAGACCTGCGGTGGCAATCAGTTGACGGATCTGTTCTTCTTCACGACGAAGTCAGGACAGCCCCGCCATCCGGCGATGCGCAACGCTTAGCTACAAGTACGCCGCGGCCTTCAGGTGATACGCGCGATCAGATCAGGGCCTGCAAGGTGCTCAGTACATCGCTGGACTGGGCACTGGCGGCCGAGGCCTGGACGGGCGCTGCCGCCGGGGCTTGTGCGATGCCTGCCGCGCCCGGCATCTGGCCGGTGGCGACGGCCTGCTTCAGGCGATCCTGCAGTTGCTGCGTGATCTGCGCCTGCTCTTGCGGCGACATCGCTTCGAACTGCTCCTTGCTGATGCCCATGCCCGACAGCATGCTGTAGAACATCTGCTGAGCCAGCGAACCGGACGTGTACTGGCGCAGCTTGTCTTCAGGGCTATCCCCGCTCAGACTGGAAGTATCGCTCGTAGCCGCGAAGCCGGTGCCCGCGGAGAACGCGCTGGCGGTGCTGGTCGAGGACGAATTCGAAAGGCTGACCGCCGTATCGTCGGTGCCCAGGGCATTGGTGGATTGCGCCTGCGCGTTCACGCCCATGGCCTGTGACAGCTGCTGCTGGAAGCTGTCGCCGTTCTGTGCGTCGTCGGCGGCGGTGATGCCGTGCTTGTGACTGGAGAAAATATTGGCTTTGGGGATGATCAGGCCGAGATCGCTCATGGTGCCGCCCTTAGGTCACGCGCCTGTCAGGCGCTGGTTTGCCACGGGCGGGATTATAGGAAGCGGTACGGCACGGCAAACGCTCGATCAAAGGCACGATGACGGCGGTGTTATAAGGATGTGCAGCTGATCCCGCTCACTCTTCGCCCGGCCTGCCACCATGCGCCTGCAACTGCTGTCCGACCTGCATCTCGAATACAACCACGACTTCGTGGCCACGCCCGCGCCCGGCGCGGATCTGCTGGTGCTGGCGGGCGACATCGGTTCCTGTCGGGGCGATACGCCGGCGGACCTGGCCTCCCACGATTTCGCGCTGCGGCGGTTTTCGCCGCGCCACGGCTGGCCCACGCCGGTGGTGTATCTGCCGGGCAACCATGAATATGACCGGGTCGATTTCGACGAAGTGCATGCCCGGCTGCGCACGCTGTGCGAGGAGCTGGGCATCCAGTGGCTCGAGCGGGAAACCCTGGTCATCGATGGCGTGCGTTTCGTCGGCACCACCTTATGGGCCGATTTCGATGCACTGGCCACGCCGCGCGACAGCATGAAGCAGGTGCTGGACAAGCGCGGCAAGGCCTATCGCGCGGCCGACTTCTATCTGGCCAAGGCCGCCACCCAGCGCGACGGCCAACCTTTCATGGCCGAGCAGATGCGCGCCCAGTCGCTGGCCTGCCAGGAATGGCTGGGGGCCGCCTTGGGCGAACCCTTCGACGGACCCACCGTGGCGGTGACCCATTTCGCCCCCACGCTGGCCAGCGCCGACCCACGCTACGGCGTCACGCCGGGCACGGCAGGCTTCTGTAACAGCCTGGACGAGCTGTTGCCACGGGCCGACCTGTGGCTGCATGGGCATCTGCATTGCGCTTTCGACTACGTCAAGGATGGCTGCCGGGTGGTCGCCAATCCGCTGGGCTACGAAGACAAGGGCGAACAGGTGGATTTCCAGCCGCATTGCCTGATCGAGGTCGCCACGGCTTAAAAAACGCCTGCGCAGCCGGGGCGCGGCAGCGGACAGGCAGCGATGGCTCGGGCGACCGATGACCAGGTTGCGTGGGTCAGGCCCGGCCCGACGCCAGAAATCCGCAAGCACTGCCATGAGCTTGATGAGTTTTCCTGACGATGTGGTCAGAAGAACTCGCCCCCTTCTTCGCGTGCTGCCGGTACGATAGGCGGATTATTCGACCTAGAGGAGACAGAGCATGCGATCGTTCCTGCTCAATGGCGGCCGTGCCTTGCTGGCCGCCGTGGCGTTGACCACCGCGCATACCGCGCTGGCGGAATTCCCCGACAAACCCATCACGCTGATCGTCGGCAGCGCGCCGGGCGGCTCGAATGACGTCTTCGCACGCATGCTGGCGCGGCGCCTGGGCGATTCGATGAAGTCCACCATCGTGGTCGAGAACAAGCCCTCGGGCGGCGGTATCCTGGCCAATGTCCTGGTCGCCAAGGCGCCCGCCGACGGCTATACGCTGGCGGTGGTGTCCTCCACCTTCACCACGGGTGCGGCGGTGCGCGACAACCTCAGCTACGACCCGGTCAAGAGCTTCACTCACGTCGCCATGCTGGCCAAGGGCCCGCTGCTGGTGACCGTGGGCAAGGACTCGCAGTTCAAGGACATCCAGTCGCTGGTGGCCTACGCCAAGCAACATCCGGACAAGCTGAACTATGGCTCGTCCGGCACGGGCAGCATCAATCAGTTCGCCTCGGAAATTTTCTGCGAAGCGGCCGGCATCAAGATGACGCACGTTCCATACAAGGGCATGGGCCCGGCCACCAATGATTTGATGGGCGGCCAGATCCAGATGTTGATCGCCAGCGCGCCTTCCATCCTGGGCCAGGTCAAGGGCGGCGCGGTGCGCGCGCTGGGCGTCACGGCCGCCGAGAAATCGGCGATCGCGCCGGACCTGCCCGCGCTGGAGCAGGTCGGCTACAAGGGCAGCGCCGTCGACCTGTGGTGGGGCGTGATCGGGCCTGCGAACATGCCCAAACCGGTCACCGACAAGCTGAATGCGGCCATCAACGATGCCCTGAAGTCGGACGAGATGAAAGCGTTCTTCCTGAAGGAAGGCGCCGAGCCCGCGCCGGAATCACCCGCGCAGTTCAGCACCTTTGTCTCCGAGGAGCTGACGCGTTGGAAGCAGATCGCGCAGGCCAAGAACATCAGGGCGGATTGATCCGCGGCTGAGTGCGTGTCAAAACCCGCGTGAACAAACCCGTGACCAAAGCCGTGCCACGCACGTCGTGGCCGCGGGGCATGCATTGGAAGCATCGAAGGCATCATGAATACATCATCGCCGCCCGTCACCCTGCCTGCCACCGCCAAACCGGCGTTGCCGGCGGGCACACCACGGCACTTGCGCCGAATTCTTTCGCTGGATGACTTCGAGCACGCGGCCCGCCGCTATCTGCCGTCGCCCATCTTCGCGTACGTGTCGGGAGGCTGTGAGACCAACCTGGCGTTGCGCGACAACCGGGCGGTGTTCGATGAATACCGTTTCGTCACCCGCATCCTCACCACCACGTCCAAGCGCAGCCTGCGCACGCGCTTGCTGGGGGAAGACTGGGCGGCACCGTTCGGCATCGCGCCCATGGGAATGAGCGCGCTGTCCGCCTATCAGGGGGACCTGGTGCAGACGCGTGCCGCGGCGCAGGCCGGCATTCCGATGATCATGAGCGGATCTTCCCTGATTCCGCTCGAACAGATCGTCCAGGCTTATCCCCGGGCGTGGTTCCAGGCCTATGTGCCGGGCGAGCCGGAGCGCATCCTGGCTTTGATCGATCGTGTGGAGCGCGCTGGCTATGGCACGCTGGTGGTGACCGTGGACACCCCCGTCAGCGGTAATCGCGAAAACAATATCCGGGCGGGATTTTCTTCGCCCTTGCGGCCCAGCCTGCGCCTGGCGTGGGACGGAGTAACACATCCGCGCTGGCTGTTCGGCACGGCCTTGAAGACGCTGTGGCGCCACGGCATGCCGCATTTCGAGAATTCGCAGGCGACGCGGGGTGCGCCCATGCTGTCGCGCAATGTCATGCGCGACTTCGGCGCGCGCGATCACCTGAACTGGAGCCATTTCGACCTGATCCGCCAGCGTTGGCGCGGGCGCCTGGTGATCAAGGGTGTGCTGCATGCGCAGGACGCGCTACTGGCGCGCGAACATGGCGCCGACGCCATCATCGTGTCCAACCATGGCGGGCGCCAACTGGACGGCGTCACGTCGCCGCTGCGGGTACTGCCCGGAATCGTCGAAGCGCTGGGTCCCGACTATCCGGTGATGGTGGACAGCGGCATCCGCCGCGGCACCGATGTCTTGAAGGCCCTGGCGCTGGGCGCCCATTTCGTGTTCGTTGGCCGGCCTTTCAATTACGCAGGCGCCATCGCGGGACAGGCTGGCGTGGCGCACGCCATCGACATCCTGCGCCAGGAAGTGCACCGGAACATGGCCCTCCTGGGGTTGAATACGCCGCGCGATCTGGATGCCGGTGAGCTGATCAATGTTGCGGCGCCCGGCCAGCGCTAAGGCGACGCCGGGTCGCATCCGTCCCACCTTTCGCTGAGCCGTGACGCCAGGAAAGCGGGGTAGCGGTTGATGTTGAAACGTGAAGGCCCGCCAGAGGCGGGCCTTCGCTTTCTCTCGGCCTATTACGGGCGAACGGTCATTGTTCGCATTCCGTACAACAATCCCTGCAAATTTGTTGCACTGCAGCTTAATTTTGCCCCTCCCGATGTCGTTATCGAACTCGACGCTATCGGGAGTGCGTAATGTTCAAGCAATTCAGTATCCGGACCATCCTTACCTCGGCTCTGGCCATTTTCTTCGTTCTGTTCGTCGTGCTGGGCCTGGGCGCCTACCAGCAGCTCGATCACAATCGGCAAGCCATTCGTGTGCTGCTGGACACCAACGTGGTGCGGGCGGACGCGGCGCGGCAGATCGCCTCGGAGCTGCTGCGCGGCCGCCTGGCGGTGACCATCGCGCTGACGCAGCTGAAAGACGGCGACAAGGCCGCCGCGCAGCAGACGGCCGGACGCAGCCAGTCCTATTCCAAGAATGCCGACAAATTGTCGATGGCGCTGCAGGAGCGGCCCGACACCTCCGCCACGGGCGGCCCGCTATATCAGCAGATGATGTCGTCCTACCTGGCTTACCGTAGCCAGGCCTATGAGCCGTTGGTGGCCGCGGCCATGGCCGGCGACCTGGATGCCGCCTTGCGCCTGACCGAGCAGAAGGTCACGCCCATGGGCACCACCTTCACCCAGGCCATCAATGCCTATGCCGACTACGCCGCGCAGATGGGTTCGACCATCGCCAACGCCGCGTCCAACCAGATCGCCACCACGCTGATGGTTGCCAGCGGCGCCGGCGTCTTCGTCGTGTTGCTGATCGGCGGCCTGTTCGTCATCTTCACCCGCACGGTATTCAACCCCCTGCGCGAGGCCAGCCAACTGTGCCATCGCATCGCCGAGGGCGACCTCACCAACCGCATCGACATCAATGCCGATACCGAAATCGGCCAATTGCGGCGTGCCCTCAAGTTCATGCAGGACAGCCTGTCGCGCACGGTGGCGACGGTACGCCAGAGCGTCAACGAGATCCATGGGGGCGCGCGGGAAATCTCCGCGGGCAACCTCGATCTGTCTTCCCGCACGGAAGAACAGGCAGCATCCCTGGAAGAAACGGCGGCCAGCATGGAGGAACTGTCATCGACCGTGCGGCAGAACGCCGACAATGCGCGCCAGGCCAACCAGATGGCGGTCGATGCGTCGGACGTGGCGCGGCGTGGCGGCGCGGCCGTGGGCCAGGTGGTGGACACCATGCGCGATATTTCGGAAAGCTCGCGCCGCATCGCGGAAATCGTCAGCGTCATCGACGGCATTGCCTTCCAGACCAATATCCTGGCCTTGAACGCGGCGGTGGAAGCGGCCCGGGCCGGCGAGCAGGGCAAAGGTTTCGCCGTGGTGGCCAGCGAAGTCCGTTCGCTGGCGCAGCGCAGCGGCCAGGCCGCCAAGGAGATCAAGTCCCTGATCGACGATTCCAGCCACAAGGTGTCGATGGGCTCGAATCAGGTGGAACACGCGGGAGCCACGATGGAGGAAATCGTCGGCTCGGTGCGCCGCGTCAGCGACATCGTCGGTGAAATCTCGGCGGCGTCCGAAGAACAGTCAGGCGGTATCCAGCAGGTCAACCAGGCCGTGACCCAGATGGACAGCACCACGCAGCAGAACGCGGCCTTGGTCGAACAGGCCGCCGCGGCCGCCAATTCGCTGGAAGACCAGGCGCGCCGGCTGCAGGAAGCGGTGGCCGTGTTCAAGCTGGCGACGCATGAAGTGATCGAGGTGGCGGGCGGATCCCTGCCGCTCGCCAGAGCCGTGGCCTTGCCCGCTTGAGCGGAATCGACCCGGCTTGCGCGGGCAGGCGCCGGCGCGTGCGGCTATAGCGATATGATGCGCCCTGGGCGTTCAACGACGCGTGACCAACGACGCACGACGCACGATCAACGATGAGCAAGACGCAATAGCGATGTGACACGCAGTGGGGCGCGCTACATCGCCAGCCACCCGCGCCAGGCGCGGCACGAATAAACAGATGAGGAGACTGTCATGAGGAAAACTTTCCAACGTATCGCCGGCCTGGCCTTGCTGGCCGGACTGACCGCGACCGCGGGCGCCGCGCCGGCGTCCGACACGGGCGACTGGCCGTCGCGTCCCGTCACCATCGTGGTGCCCTACGCACCGGGCGGTTTCGCGGACACGCGCGTGCGGGTCATCGCCCGCAAGCTGGAACAGAAGCTGGGCCAGCCCGTGGTGGTCGAGAACAAGGCCGGCGCCGGCGGTGTGGTGGGCACCACCTTCATCGCGCGCGCCAAGCCGGACGGCTATACCTTGGGCACCGGCAATCTGGCACCGCTGTCGGTCAATCCCAGCCTGATGCAGGGCATCCCTTACGATGTGGCCAAGGACCTCGCGCCCGTCATCCTGATCGAAAACAGTCCCCTGGTGCTGAGCGTCGGCCCGAACGTCAAGGTCGATAACGTGCAGGAGCTGATCGCGCTGGCCAAGAAGGAGCCGGGCAAGCTGACGTTCGGCTCGTCCGGCGTCGGCGGCGCGCACCACCTGTCCGGCGAGATGTTCCGTGAAGCGGCGCATATCGACATCACCCACGTGCCTTACAAGGGCGGCAGCCTGGCGGCCACCGACCTGATGGGCGGACACATCACGATGATGTTCGAAATGGGCTATTCCGCACTGCCGGCGATCCAGGGCAAGAAGATCCATCCCCTGGCGGTAACCTCGGCCAAGCGCCTGGACGTCTTGCCGAACGTGCCGACCATGGCCGAAGCGGGCCTGCCCGGTTTCGAGTCCTATAACTGGCAGGGCATCATCGCCCCGGCCGGCACGCCCGAACCCATCATCGCGCGCCTGAACCGGGATCTCAACGACATCCTGCGCGACCCGGAAATCGTCAAGGCCATCAACGACACCGGCAGCCAGGCGGGCGGCGGTACGCCGGAAGCGTTCGGCGCCTTCATCCGCAGCGAGACGGCGAAGTGGGCCAAGGTGATCAAGGAAGGCAACATCACGATGCAGTAATCGTGGGGCCTGCCCCCCGACGTGTCGTTGCCGGCGCCAGCGCCGGGCGGCGCGCTGAACGTGCGTCGTGTTGGTGAATCACGGCGCTACATCCCGTCAGGATTTATCCGCTTTTCACGTCGTTGCCAAGTCTTATACTCGCTGGCACTCGAAATCGCGTACAGGAGGCGGCATGGATTCGACATTGATGCAGGGAGACGGCGACGTGGCGGTCCGACGGCCGGCATCCGCGGTGCGGCGTGGCCTGGGCGCGTGCATGGCCGCGCTGGCCATGGCCCTGCTGGCTGCCTGCTCCTCGACGGAGAACGTCAAGGATTCCTATGTGCCGATATATGGCGCATCGGCCGCGGCCCTGGTGCGCATCCATCGGCCACTATCCTATGACGTGGAAAAAGTAGGCAAGGTCCAGATCGCGGAAGAGTCGGTCTGGACCCAGGTCGGCGCCATTCCGCAGGGCGATGTGTTCCGCCAGACCGGCAAGGCCTTGCTGGTCAATGGCACGCGCGAAGCCATGATGGTGATCTCCGCCGATCGCATCCAGGGATTCTTCTTCGACAACGGCTTGTACGTGCCGGTCGACAAGGGTGCCGGCGTAACGGTGGTCCGCCGCTGATAAACAGCATCGCCGCGCGATCGTTCGCGCGGGCGTCGGTGCTTCGCTCGGATTGGTGTCAGCCGTCAGCACTTTGTCCGGATAGGGCCGCGTTCCGGGTTATCGTTGGGGTACGCCTCGTTTCCCGCCTCGGTTCCCCCAATCCTTCAGCGCGATAGCCCCTTCGACCACGCATGTCCCCTACGCCGCTGCCGTCCGGCCTGATCGTCATCCACAGCAACCTGTCCGAGTCGCTGCGTGACGTGCTGGTCGGCTGGCTGGACCGCCACCCGCTAGGGCCGCTGGAACAGGAAGTGGTGCTGGTGCAAAGCAGCGGTATCGCCCAATGGCTGAAACTGGCCCTGGCGGCGGACGCGGCCGATGGCGGCAGCGGCATCGCGGCGGGGCTGGACTTCCTGCTGCCTTCACGTTTCCTCTGGCGCGCTTACCGCATCGTGCTGGGCACTCAGGCCGTGCCCGAAGTGTCGCCGTTCGACAAGCCACGCTTGATGTGGCGTCTGCTGCGCCTGCTGCCGCAAGTGATGGAGCAGCCGGTCTATGCGCCTTTGCAGCGCTTCCTGCGCCGCGACGACGACTGCCGCAAACGCTATCAGCTGGCCGAACGCCTGGCCGACCTGTTCGACCAATACCAGGTCTACCGCGCCGATTGGCTGGACGCCTGGGCCCGCGGCCAGGATGTCCTGCCGCGCGACGGCGGCCCCGCGCGGGCCATGCCGGACGCGCAGCGCTGGCAGGCCGCCTTATGGCGCGCATTGCTCGATGATGTGCTGGCGCAGGCCGAAACAGATGGGCCCGGCTCCGGGTCTGCCTATGTCGCGCCTTCCTCCGATGGCCGCGCCGCCGTGCACGCCGCATTCATGCGCCGCGCCGCGCAATTGGGCGACACGCCGCCGCCCAGGCTGCCGCGCCGCATCGTGGTGTTCGGCATCTCGACGCTGCCGCGCCAGTCCCTGGAAGTGCTGGCGGTGCTGGCGCGCTGGACCCAGGTGCTGATGTGTGTGCACAACCCTTGCGAGCACTACTGGGCGGACATCATCGAAGGCAAGGACCTGCTGCGCGCCAGCCATGCGCGGCAGGCCCGGCGCGCCGGCGCACCGGGCGTCATTGCCGAGGAAGCCCTGCATTTGCACGCTCATCCGCTGCTGGCGGCTTGGGGCAAGCAAGGCCGCGATTTCATCGGCCTGCTGGATGAGCACGATGACCGCGATGCGCGCGAGGCTTTCCTGGCCCGTTACGGCGAATACACGCAGCGGCTCGATCTGTTCCAGGCGGTCGCCGACGAAGACGCCACGCTGCTGCGCCAATTGCAGGACGACATCCGCGACCTGCGCCCATTGCATGAGAGCCGCGCGCGGTGGCCGGCGGTCGACACCACGCACGATGAGTCCATCCGTTTTCATGTCGCGCACAGCCGCCAGCGCGAAGTGGAGATCCTGCACGACCAGCTGCTGGCTGCCTTCGACGCGGATCCGACGCTGCGCGCGCGTGATGTCATCGTGATGGTCCCGGACATCGAAGCCTACGCACCCCACGTGCAGGCGGTGTTTGGCCTGTACGCGTCCGATGACCGGCGCGCCATTCCCTATACCCTGGCCGACCGCGGCAAGCGCCACGTCGATCCGCTGCTGCATGCCCTGGAGCATTTGCTGCAGCTGCCTTATGCCCGCTTCGCCGTCAGCGATCTGATGGATCTGCTGGAGGTGCCGGCGCTGCGCCGCCGCTACGGCATCAGCGAAGACCAGTTGCCGCTGCTGCATAACTGGATGCGCGGCGCCAATATCCGCTGGGGCCTGCACGACGAACAACGCCGCTCCCTGGGCTTGCCGGCGGCGGACACGGCCGCGGCGCCCAATACCTGGCTGTTCGGCCTGCGCCGCGTGCTGCTGGGTTATGCGGTGGGGGCGCGCGGAGGCGATTGGCATGGCATCGAGCCCTATGGCGACGTGGGTGGCCTGGACGCTGCCTTGTTGGGCAACCTGGCCGAACTGGTGGCGGCGCTGGAAGGCTGGTGGCGTGAATTGGCGGAGCCAGCCAGTCCGCAACGCTGGGGCGAGCGTTTGCGGGAACTGCTCGATGCCTTCTTCGAGGAAGAAGACAGTGTCGATGGCCTGGTGCTGCGCCAGCTACGGGGACAGCTGCAGACCTGGTTGGAAATCTGCGCGGAAGCCAAGGTGACCGAGCCGCTGCCGCTTGCGGTGGTGGGTGATCATTGGATGTCGGCCATGGACGAAGGCGGGCTGACACAGCGGTTTTTCGGTGGCGCGGTGACGTTCGCCACCCTGATGCCGATGCGCGCGATTCCTTTCCGTCACGTGTGCCTGCTGGGCATGAACGACGGCGATTATCCGCGGGTGCGCATTCCCATGGACTTCGATCTGATGGGACGCGATTACCGGCCGGGCGACCGTTCCCGCCGGGAAGATGACCGCTATCTGTTCCTGGAGGCGCTGCTGTCGGCGCGCGATCGCCTCTATGTCTCGTGGATCGGGCGCAGCGTACGTGACAATACGCCGCGCCCGCCGTCGGTATTGGTGGGGCAGTTGCGCGATCACCTGGACGCAGGCTGGCGCCTGGCTGGCGCCGAGGCGGGTAGCGCGGTGGATGGCAAGGGTAGCGGTAGCGGTCTGGCGTCGGCCTTGACCGTGGAACATCGCCTGCAGCCGTTCAGCCCTGATTATTTTTCCGCTGATTCGCGCGGATCGCCTCTGTTTACGTATGCGCGCGAGTGGGCGCAGGGCGTCCATGACGGGGCGGATTCAGCAAGGCGTGCTGAAGGGACTGCGCGGAAAACGCACGCAGCCGCCCTGGCGCCTGTCGTGCGCGAGGAGCCATTGTCGCTGCGCGAGCTGGCCGATTTTCTCAAGGCCCCCGTCGAGGCCTTCTTTCGCCAACGTCTGCAGGTGAGTTTTTCCGCCGAGGATGTCGTCACCGAGGACATCGAGCCGTTCGCGCCCGACGCGCTGGAGCAGTGGCAACTGCAGGACAAGTTGATCAAGGCCCAGGCGCGCGCGCTGCAGGTTGGTGTCGAGCCTGGGCCCGCGCGCGATGACGTGCTGGCGGCGTGCATGCGCGCCGGTGAACTACCGGCCGGCGCATTCGGCCAACTGGCGGCGGCCGACCTTGCCGCGCCGCTGGATGAAATGATGGAACGCTACGCCGCCGCCCTGGCCCGCTGGCCCGAGCCGGTGGATGGCGAACTGGCGCTACGGTTCGAGGTGCCGGCCGTCGCCGAAGTCGCGGCTTTGGCGCCTGCCGGGATTACCGAAGCCACCGTGGCTACGCCGACGCCGGCGGTCTGGGCGGCAAATGACAACCGGCTGTCGCTGGAAGATTATCTGGGGGGACTGCGGACCAATGCCGCGGGCGAACTTTGCCGGCTGGTCCTGGAAAGCAGCAGCCTGATTCCCAAAGGCCGCTATCGTGCGGACAAGGTGGTGTCGCATTGGGTCGCGCACGTCGCGGCGCAATTGAGCGGCAGGCCGGTCACCACGTTGGTGATCAGCAAGGCGGGCGATATCGAATTCGCCCCAATCGCGGCGGAGCGGGCGCGCGACTTTCTGGCCCTGTGGCTGGGCGCGTGGGAAGCCGGTATGCGCCGTCCCTTGCCGCTGGCCGTGAGCGCGGCTTTCGAATGGTTGACCCGCCTGCCGGAGGAGGCTGATCAGGGCGCCGCGGCGGCAACAGCGGCGCAGGATGGCGCGGTACCTGGCCTGATGCACGATCCCGATGACCAGCTGCCTGCGGCGGCACTCTCAGGGGCCCGCGCCATCGCCTGGCAGCAGGCTCGCAAGGTGTACGAAGGCGCGCCCATGGCGGAAGGGGAAGTCGATCGCAGCGCTTACCTGCAAGCGGTCTATCCGGATTTCACGGCGCTCACGCGCGATGGTGAATTCCAGGCGCTCGCGCGCGCCTTGCTGCGCCCCATGCGCGCCGCGCTCTATGCGGACAGCAAGCCTGGCAAGGCTTCCGGCCGAGGTCCAGGCACCAAGGGAGGCAACGATGAGTCGGCATGATCGCGACATGCCCGCCGCTGAGCTGGACGTACTCCGCTTCCCCTTGCGTGGCAGTCGCCTGATCGAGGCCAGCGCCGGCACGGGCAAGACCTACACCATCGCGACGCTGTATGTGCGCCTGGTGCTGGGCCATGGCGGCGACGAAGGACTGGGCCGGCCGCTGGTGCCACCCGAGATCCTGGTGGTCACCTTCACCGACGCGGCCACGCAGGAATTGCGCGACCGCATCCGCGTCCGCCTGGCCGACGCGGCGCGTGTCTTCCTGGAGGCTCCCGAGCAAGCCGAAGCTGCTGCTGATGCCCTTTATGGCCTGCGCGCGGAGTACGCCCCCGAGACTTGGGGCGCGTGCGCGCGCAAGCTGCAACTGGCGGTGGAATGGATGGACGAGGCTGCCGTGTCCACCATCCACGGCTGGTGCAACCGTATGCTGCGCGAGCATGCGTTCGACAGCGACAGCCTGTTCCAGCAGACCTTGGAGCAGAACAGCGCACCCTTGCTGGCGGAAGCGGCGCGCGACTACTGGCGCGTCTTCATCGCCGGACTGGATCGCGATAGCGCGCGCGAACTGCGCGCCTGGTGGGCCAGTCCCGATGCTTTACAGCAAGACGCGGCGCGCCTGTTCCGCTACGCCCCGCAACTGGAAGCCGCTCGGCATGGCCCAGACTCGCCTCTCGCCTTCGATGTCGAGGACCCCAGCAACGCGCCTGCCGCACGCCTGGCCCATACACGAGCCGAACGCACTCGCGACCTGGCCGCGTTGAAGGCCTCCTGGCCTGCCTGGTTGACGGAGCTGCGCGACCTCTTCGACGCCGGCGTCGCCGCCAGGAAAGTGGATGGCCGCAAATTCCAGGCACGCTACTACAACGGCTGGCTGGATGCCTTGCAAACCTGGTGCGAGGACGCGGATAGCGTGCTGCCCGTGCTGTCCGATACCGCCTGGCAACGCCTGTCGCCCGAGGGCATGGACGAGGCCTGGAAGGGCGAGCCGCCGCCGCATCCGGCCTGCGCTGCCCTGGCCGAGTTGCGCGACCGGGTGCTGGCGCTGCCGGCCGCGCGCAACGACATCCTCAAGCATGCCGCCGCCTGGATGCGCCGCCGCTATGCCCAGGAACAGGCGCGTCGCGCACAGATGGATTTCGACGACCTGCTGAGCCAGCTCGATCGCGCCTTGGCCGGTCCCAACGGCGAGGTGCTGGCAACCGCCATGCGCCAGCAATTCCCAGTCGCGCTTATCGACGAATTCCAGGATACCGATCCCGTGCAGTACCGCATCTTCGATGCGGTGTATCGGCTCGCCGACAATCCGGCGGACTGCGCCCTGATCCTCATCGGCGATCCCAAGCAGGCCATCTACGGTTTTCGCGGTGCGGATATCTACACGTATCTGCGCGCCCGCGCGGCGGTGCAAGGGCGGTTGTACGCCCTGAAAACCAATTACCGCTCGACCCACGCCATGGTCTCGGCGGCCAATCACTGCTTCGAGGTGGCGGAGCATCATGCGCAAGGCGAAGGGGCTTTCCTTTTCCGCACGGCGCGCGGCAATCCCGTGCCTTTCACCGGGTCGCTGGCACGTGGCCGCGCCGATCGCCTGGTGATCGAGGATGCCGAGGCGCCCGCCCTGACCGCCTGGTGGCTGGCCGGTGGCGAAGACGGTACGCCGGTAGGCATCGGCGCGTACCGTGAGCAGATGGCCGCCGCCTGCGCGGGCGAGATCGTCCGCTTGATGACGCTGGGCCAGCAAGGCCGCGCCGGCTTCGCGGACCTGGCAGCGTCCAACGCGCCTTTGTTGCGTCCATTGCGCCCATTGCGCCCGGCAGATATGGCCGTGCTGGTCAACAGCGGCCGCGAAGCGCAGATCGTCCGCAAGGCCCTGGCGCAGCGCGGCGTGCGCAGTGTCTACCTTTCGGAAAACCAATCCGTTTACCTGAGCGCCCAAGCCGCCGACATCGAACACTGGCTGCGCGCCTGTGCCGAGCCGGACGATCCACGCCTGTTGCGCGCGGCGCTGGCCACGCCGACGCTGGGTTTGTCATGGGACGCGCTCGACCGTCTCAATAGCGATGAATGGGAATGGGATCGCCGGGTCGATCAATTCCGCGGCTATGGCCGTGACTGGCGCGTGTTGGGCGTGCTGCCGATGCTGCGGCGTCTGCTGGACGATTTCGACGTGCCGTCCCGGCAGCGCGGCGGCGGCACGGTCCAGGCTACCGCGGGCGAGCGGGTCCTGACCGACCTGTTGCACATCGCTGAATTGCTGCAGCAAGCCAGCGTGCAGATCGAGGGCGAACACGCATTGCTGCGCCATCTGGCGGAGATGCGCGCGGCCGCCGCTGAAGGCGAAGAAAACGACGCCCTGACCATACGGCTGGAAAGCGACGCCGACCTGCTGCGGGTGGTCACCGTGCACAAATCCAAAGGCCTGGAGTATCCCTTGGTATTCCTGCCTTTCGCCATGGCCTTCCGGCCCGTGGGTGTGGACGATCTTCCTTTGGCCTGGCATGACGCGAATGGCGATCTGCACGTCACCCTGGAACCCGGCGAGGGCGCGCGGGCGCGCGCGGACCGCGAGCGCCTGGGCGAAGACCTGCGCAAGTTCTACGTCGCCCTCACGCGCGCGCGCTATGCGACCTGGCTAGGTTGCGCACCGATCGCCAATGCGCAGGCCAGTGCGCTGGGATACCTGCTCACGCAAGGCGGACCGCTGGATGCCGCGCGCTTCGACAGCGTACTGGAGCGATGGCGCGGCGATCATCCGCATATCGCCGTGCTGCCCGCGCCCGATTCAAGCGACTCCCTGGGTGGGGGACGCTACCGCGGCATGCGCGCGGGAACGGAGGACGGGCAGGACGGGCGCGCCCGTGAAATGTCGCGCAGCGTGCGCGAGCACTGGTGGGTGGCCAGTTATTCGGCGTTGCGCACGGTGGAGAACGGGCCGCGGGAAGAGCCCGCCACCGCGGCCGAGGATGTCTATGTGGAAGCCGCGGCGGGGCCGCTGTCGGGTGACGGCGAGACCGTGGTGGATGCCTTCGCGGCACTCGGCCTTGCCCCGGCGGGCCGGCCGTCGGCCGCGCCGCCCGGGACCACGCCAGCCGGAGCGGGGGCTGGGGCCGCCATGCAATTGAGCCTGGGCAACGCCGGCCCGCTGCACGGCTTCCCCGCCGGCGCGGAGGCCGGCACCTTCTTCCACGAACTGCTCGAATGGGCGGCGGCCCAAGGGTTCGGCCAAGCCACTGTCGCCGTCGATGTGCTGCAAGAGGCGGTCATGCGCCGCTGCCAGGAACGGGGCTGGGATGAATGGGCCAGCCCCTTGGCGGACTGGCTGCGCCATTTCCTCGTGCTGCCGCTCGCCTTGCCCGCCATGCCGGCAGGGGACGCGGGCGGGGGCTATGCCGTTGCCGACAAGGACGATCGGGAAACTATGGATAGCGGCGGATGGAGTACCGGCGCCGCTGACAACAACGCCAGTATCCCCTTGGCTGCAGCCGCGCACCGGCCATCCGCCACGCTCGGTCCCGTCGCTCTGGCCGATCTCGATCCGAGCGCCTGCGTGTCGGAAATGGAATTCTGGTTCGCCGCGCATGACGTCGCCGCCACGCGCATCGACCGGTTGGTGTGCGCTCACGTGCATCCGCGCCATAAGCGCGCCGCGTTGGCACCGGCGCGTTTGAACGGCATGCTCAAGGGCTTCATCGATCTGGTCTTCGAGTTCGAGGGGCGTTATTACGTGGCCGATTACAAGTCGAATCGCCTGGGGCCGGACGACGCTGCGTACGATGACGACGCCATGCTGGGCGCCATATTGAGCCATCGCTACGAACTGCAATACGTGCTTTATCTGCTGGCCCTGCATCGTCTGCTGCGTGCGCGCATTCCAGACTACGACTACGACCGCCATATCGGCGGCGCCGTCTATCTGTTCCTGCGCGGCAGCCATGCACCGAGTGGTGGCGTCTACGTCGACCGTCCATCGCGCGCGCTGATCGAAGCCCTGGACGCGCTATTCACCGGCCGCGGCGACGGCGGCGCGCGCCCCGATCAGGAGGCTGCATGAGTCCTGCACAGCCATGCGTCCGGTTTAGCGATGCCTCCGCTACAGCCATGAGTCCGCTACCGTTATGAACCCTACCGAGCCATTGGACGATTCCATCCTCCACATCGGGCCAGCCGCCGACGACGCCAGGACTGGCGCGGCGGCCTCTCGCGCGCGTGCGGCCAGCCGCCGCAACGCGGCTCCGTTGGAGGACGCGGCCCGCTTGCGTACGACCCTGCTGGATTGGGTCGGGCGCCGTTGGCTGCGCCAGCTCGATGTGGTGTTCGCGGATTTCCTCTGGCGCGAAGTCCCCGATGCTTCTCCGCGCCTCATCCTGGCGGCCGTGTTGGCCAGCCACCAACTGGGACATGGTCACGCCTGCCTGGATCTGCTGGCAGCCCTGGAAGATCCGGCCGTCACGCTGGCCCTGCCGCCCGATGACGCCCCCGTCGCCGCGCGCCAGGCGCCGCCCGCTTTTTATCCGGCGCAACTGCTGGCGCCGTTGACGCTCGACGATTGGCTGGCGGCTTTGAGCGATGCGCGCCTGGTGGGGACCGGCCCCGGCAGCACGCCACTGGTCCTGGCCGGCGGCGCGCGGCCGCGTCTCTATCTGCGGCGCTGCTGGCAGTACGAGCAGGACATCAAGCAGGGCATCACTCAACGCCTGCAACGCAATGCCGCGCTACAGGCGGAATTGCCCACGGCGCGCTTACGCCGGTACCTCGATGCCCTGTTCGTGGGCGCGCAGGCCGGCGACGACGGCGTGGACTGGCAGAAAATCGCTTGCGCGACGGCGGCCGGTAGCGCGCTGACCATCATTACCGGCGGCCCCGGCACCGGCAAGACCACCACCGTGGTCAAGGTGCTGGCCGTGTTGCAGGCGCTGGCGCTCGGTGCCGGCGCCGCGCCGCTGGGCCAGTTGCGCATCCGCCTGGCCGCACCGACAGGCAAGGCCGCGGCGCGGCTCAGCGAGTCGATCTCGGTAGCGGTGCAAAGGCTGGCGGTGCAAAGCGACGCGCAGGACGGCGCAAGGGACGGCTCGAAGGACGGCTCGAAGGACAGCTTACAGGACGGCCTGCAACATGCCGACGCCGTGTGGGCCGCCATCCCCACCAAGGTGAGCACCTTGCATCGTCTGCTGGGCAGCCGCCCCGGCACGCGGCGCTTCCGCCATGATCGCGACAATCGCCTGGCGCTGGACGTGCTGGTGGTCGATGAGGCCTCCATGGTGGACCTGGAGACCATGGCCGCCGTGCTGGAAGCGCTGCCGCCCAACGGCCGCCTGATCCTGCTGGGCGATCAGGACCAGTTGGCTTCCGTGGAAGCCGGCGCGGTATTGGCCGACCTTTGCGTGCACGCGCGTGAAGGCCGCTACACGCCAGCCACGCGTGACTGGCTGGAACAAGCCTGCGGCCAGCGCCTGCCGCAGCCGCGCATCGATCCGCAAGGCGCCGCACTGGACCAGGCCGTGGTCATGCTGCGGCACAGCCACCGCTTCGCCGCCGACAGCGGCATCGGCCGCCTGGCCGTGGCCGTCAATGAAGGCGATGTGCTGGCCGCGCGGATGTTCTGGCAGACACCGGACGAGGACGTAAACAAACTGGTGGGCGCCGCCTGCGAACGCGCGTTCCCGGCATTGGTGCTGGACGGCTACGCGGCCTATCTGGCGGTCCTGCGCCAGGGGCCGGCCGATACCGATCCGCAGACCTTGGACGCCTGGGCCGCGGCCATCCTCCAGCAACATCAGCGCTTCCAGTTACTGGCGACCCTGCGCAACGGCGAGTGGGGAGTGGCGGGCCTGAACCAGCGCGTGGCCCGGCTGTTGTTGGAGCAAGGACTGATCACGCAGGCCGATGGCTGGTATGCCGGCCGGCCGGTCCTCGTTACGCACAACGACTATGCCTTGGGACTGATGAACGGTGATATCGGCATCACCTTGCCCGTGCCCGGCGCGGACCCGCATGCCGCGGCCGGCCTGGCCGGCATCAACGCGGACGTGCACGACCCCGCCATGACCTTGCGGGTGGCCTTCACCAGCAGCGATGGCAGCGGCCGCATCAAATGGGTGCCACCCAGCCGGCTGCAATCGGTAGAGACCGTCTACGCCCTGACCGTGCACAAATCCCAAGGCTCGGAATTCGAACACGCGGTAGTGGTGCTGCCGGAACGTCTCAGTCCCATCCTCACGCGCGAACTGCTGTACACGGGCATCACCCGGGCGCGCCGGCAACTGACACTGCTCAGCCCGGGTGGCGAAGCCATCCTCGAACAAGGCATGGTGCGCCAGGTGCGCCGGGCGAGCGGCCTGTTCCCCGAACGCCTCACCGATCCGGCGCCAGGTACAGGCTTTCCTTGATCTCCTCCATCACCACGTAGCTGCGCGACTCGGCCGAGTTGGGCAGCCGCCGCAGCATCTCGCCCAGCAGGTGGCGATAGGCCGACATTTCGCTCAGGCGCGCCTTGACCAGATAGTCGAAGTCGCCCGAAACCAGATGGCATTCCATGATTTCCGGGATGAGCATCAACTCCTTGCGCACCTTCTCGAACACGTCGCCGGACTTGGCCGACAGCTTGATCTCCAGGAACACCAGCAGGCTTCTGCCCATCGCGTTGGGGTTGACCCGTGCGTGATAGCCGGTGATCACGCCCTCGCGTTCCAGCCGCCGCACGCGTTCGGTGCAAGGCGTCGCCGACAGCCCCACCTGATCCGCCAATTCGGTCATGGAAAGGCGGCCGGAGCGCTGCAGGATATCGAGGATCTTGAGGTCGGTGCGATCGAGTTCGCGCATTTCACTATCCGAGGCGTAAAAGCGGGGGCGGTATCCCGGATATTACCCAGTAGCCGTCAAAAATTCAGTGAAATTCACTGCCTGTCTGTGCTTAGACTACGACTTTCTACTTCTCTTTTTCACGGTGTCCGCTATGCGTGTCCTGGTTCTCGGCGGTGGCGTCATAGGCACTACCACGGCCTACTACTTGTCGCGTCAAGGCGCGTCCGTCACCCTCATCGACCGCCAAGCCGGCGCGGCGCAGGAAACCAGCTACGGCAACGCGGGCCAGGTTTCGCCGGGCTATTCGACGCCGTGGGCCGCGCCCGGCATTCCCTTGAAGGCACTCAAGTGGATGTTCCAGCGCCATGCGCCGTTGTCGATCCGGCCGGACTGGACGATGGACCAGTTGCGCTGGATGGGCGCCATGCTGTCCAACTGTTCGCCGGAACGTTACGCCATCAACAAAGAGCGCATGCTGCGCCTGTCCGAATACAGCCGCGACTGCCTGCGCGCGCTGCGCCAGGACACCGGCGTCCAGTACGAACAGCGCACCGGCGGCACCTTGCAATTGTTCCGCGACGAGTCGCAGATGCAAGCCGCGCGGCGTGACATCGCCGTGCTGGAAGAAAACCGGGTCCCTTATGAGCTGCTGACCGCCGCCGACCTGCACCGGGCCGAGCCGGCGCTGGCCGCGGCCGCGTCTCGTCTGGCCGGCGGCCTGCGCCTGCCCAATGATGAAACCGGCGACTGCCGCCTGTTCACGGTCCGTCTGGCGCAGATCGCCGCGAACCAGGGCGTGCAGTTCCGCTACAACGCCGATATCCGCGCCATCGAGGCCCGCGACGGCCGCATCGTCGGCGTCCAGGTCGACGATGAAATACTCGAGGCGGACCGCTACGTGGTGGCCTTGGGCAGCTATAGCCCGCGCGTGCTCAAGCCGCTGGGCATCCGCCTGCCGGTCTACCCGGTGAAAGGATATTCGCTGACCATCCCCATCACCGACGCGCGCAAGGCGCCGGTTTCGACCGTGCTGGACGAAACCTACAAGGTGGCGGTGACGCGTTTCGACGACCGTATCCGGGTGGGCGGCATGGCCGAGCTGGGCGGTTTCGACCTGCGCCTGAACCCGCGCCGGCGCGAGACCCTGGAGCGGGTGGTCAACGACCTGTATCCGGGCAGCGGTAATGTGGCAGCCGCCGAGTTCTGGACCGGCTTGCGGCCGATGACGCCCGACAGCACGCCGGTGGTGGGCGCCACGCCCTTCCATAATCTGTTCTTGAATACCGGCCATGGGACCTTGGGTTGGACCATGTCTTGCGGGTCGGGCAAGCTGCTGGCCGACCTCATTACCGGCCAAAGGCCGGCGATATCGATATCCGGCCTGGATATTTCGCGCTACGGCATCGCCCGCCACGCGCCGGCGAGGGAAGCGCTGGCCTGAGTCCTGGCCACCGGCTGCCCTTGCAGCACGGCCAGCAAGGCGCTGGTGGAATAAGGTTTTTCCAGCAGTTCGAAATCGTACACGCCTTGCTCGGCCAGCACATGGCTGTAGCCGCTGGTCAACACCACACGCAGGCTGGGCCAACGCTGGCGGATGGCCGTGCCCAGCTCGATGCCGCTCATGCCGGGCATGACCACGTCGGAAAACACCAGGTCGAACGCGCCGTCCACCCGCGCCAGCGTGTCCAGCGCGCTGGCGCCGTCCGTGGCCCAGGTGACGTCCACGCCTAGTTCGGTGAGCACGTTGCTGGCAAAGCCGCCCACGGCTTCATTGTCTTCCACCAGCAGGACCCGGCGTGCCACCAGAGGGAGGGCACCATCGCCGACAGCATTCGAATCGGTGGCGTCAGTGGTCGCCGGCGGCTCCGCCAGGGCGGTCGGCGTGGCCCGGGGGAAGTACAGCGTGAACGTCGTCCCTACCCCCAGCTCCGTCTGCACGTCGACCTCGCCGCCGGACTGCTTGGCGAAACCGTAGGCCTGGCTCAAGCCCAGGCCGGTGCCCTGGTTGACGCCCTTGGTGGTGAAGAAAGGTTCGAAGATGCGCGACAGCACGTCGGGCGGAATGCCGCTGCCCGTGTCGCCGATGCTGACCGCGACGAAAGCGCCTTGGGCGCCCGCATGATTGCGCACCGCCGGCAGCTTGGCCGTATTCCACGCCGCGATGCGCAACGTGCCGCCGCGCGGCATGGCGTCGCGGGCGTTGACGACCAGGTTCAATACGGCCGTTTCGAACTGGCTGGGATCGGCGCGGATCTGGTCCAACCCCGGCGGCAGGTCGAATTCCACCCGGATGGGCGAACCCACCGACGTCAGGATGATGTGCTCCATCCCGTTCAGGCGTTGGGCCACGTCGAAGGTCTCCGGGCGCAGCGGTTGTTTGCGGGCGAATGCCAGCAATTGGCGTGTCAATTCCCCCGCGCGCGTGGCCGTGTCGACAATCGCCGCCAGAAAGCGGTCACGCTTTTCCGGTGCCAGGTCAGGGCGGCGTAATAGTTCGGCCGACGACCGGATGACCGTCAGCAGATTGTTGAAGTCGTGCGCCACGCCGCCGGTAAGGCGGCCGATGGCTTCCATCTTCTGCGCCTGGTGCAAGGCATCGCGGCTACGGTCCAGTTCCAGCTGGGCCTCGCGCCGTTCCGTGACGTCGCGGGTGATCTTGGCATAGCCGAGGAAATTGCCGCTTTCGTCATGGATGGGGTCGATCACCACCATGGCCCAGAAGCGCTGCCCGCCCTTGCGCACGCGCCAGCCTTCATGCAGATACTTGCCCTTGGTGCGCGCGGTTTCCAGTGCTTGCCAAGGCTCGCCGCGTTCCCTGTCCTCGTCCGTGTAGAACATGGAGAAGTGGCGGCCGATCACTTCCTCTTCGCAATAACCCTTGATCGTCTGCGCGCCGGCGTTCCAGTTGGAGATACAGCCATCCGGATCGAGCATGTAGATCGCGTAATCACGTACGCCCTGCACCAGCAGGCGGAAGCGTTGCTCGCTGGCAAACAGGGCATCGCGCGCCGCCTTCTTGTCGCTGATGTCGCGCGTGACCTTGGCATAGCCGATGAGGGTGCCGTCGGCCGCCCGCACGGGGTCGATCACCACGCTGCACCAGAAGCGGGTACCGTCCTTGCGCACGCGCCACCCTTCGGCCTCGAAGCCGCCGTTCTCGGCGGCCATGCGCAGGGCATTGGCGGGCCGGCCGCTGGCGCGGTCTTCCTCGGTGTAGAAACGGGAGAAATGCTGGCCGATGATCTCGCCGGCCGTATAGCCCTTGAAGCGTTCCGCGCCCGGGTTCCAGCTGCTGACGTAGCCGTCCGCGTCGAGCAGGTAAATCGCGTAGTCGCGAATGGCGTCAACCAGAAGCGTGGTGCGCTGGTCGTTGCTCAACTGCATCGTGGAAGTGCGCTGCGCGGGAACGTGTTCGGTCATTGTCTTCTGGAGGTCGGCGGGTGCCGCTGGAAAGTCTAGCGCAAACCGGGGTAATTGCCGTGCTCAGCCAGGGAAAACCTGCACCCTGGAGACAACTTATGCAACAAATCGCGATGCCACCTTGTTGGCGATGTATTGCCGCAACCAGGCATGGCCGCTGTCATCCTGATAGCGCTCATGCCAATACAGGCTCACCGACAAGGGCGGCAATTTCAGCGGCGGATCCAGCAGGACCAGGCCGTTCTGCGCGGCGGCCGCGCGCGCGATGCTCAGGGGCATGGTGGAAATCAGGTCCGAGGCCGCCACCACATACGGACACACCATATAGCTGGATAAAGTCGCGGCCACCGTGCGCTTGCGATTATTGCTGTGCAGCAGCCGGTCGATGGCGCTGCTGAAATAACCGGTATGCGCCGCCAGGTCCACATGGCCATAACGCAGATAGGCGTCCAGGTTCCAGCGCCGCCGCAGGCAGGGGTGCTGCTCGCGCACGATGCAGACCGCCGGCTCTTCGTAGAGAAAACGGGCGCGCAGATTGGGCGACGGGTCGGGGAAATAGCCGGCCAGCAGTTCGACGTGATTGGTGTCCAGCATGCTCATGCCGTGCAACAGACGCGCCGGCATGACCCGCAGATGGATGTGCGGCGCGTCCTGCGCCAACCCCGGCAGTACGCGCGGCAGCAGGGTGAATTGCATATAGTCGGTGGCATACAGCGAGACCGTGCGCGTCGAACGGCGCGGGTCGAACTCTTCCTGTTCTCCCGTGGCACGGCGCCAGCGCGTCAGCAGCGGCTGGAATTCCTGCAGCAAGGCCAGCCCTTGCGGGGTCGGCTGCCAGGACGTGTTCTCGCGCACCAGCAAGGGGTCGTTGAACAGTTTGCGCAGGCGTCCCAAGGCCGCGCTCATGGCCGGCTGGCTGATGCCCACCTGCTCCGCCGCGCGCGACACGCTACGACAGGTCATCAGGGCATCGAAGTGCACCAGCAGGTTGAGGTCGGGATGCTTCATGTGGGTGAGACATAAATGACGTGTATGTGACTATAAATGCAAAACGCAGACGGCTGGCCCGCGCGGATCCTAGGATGTTCCCGTAGCCAAAAAGCCGGGGCCGACGTGGCCACCGTGTCACGACCTACAAGGGGAATACCGATGAATGCAGGCTTTATCCGGAGATGTGGCGTCTTCGCCGTCGGCGCCACCCTGGCGCTATCCGCCATGTCGGCCATGGCCGCGTGGCCCAATGACAAGATCATCCGCCTGGTGGTGCCCTTCGCCGCCGGCGGGTCGACCGATCTGGTCGCCCGCAAACTGGCCGAAGGCTTGAGCAAGCAGCTGGGCGGCAATGTGATCGTGGAAAACCGTCCTGGCGCGGGCGGCACGGTAGGTACCGATTACGTCGCGCGCCAGCCGGCCGACGGCTACACCATCCTGATGGGTTCCGTCAGCACGCACGGCAGCGCGCCGTGTATCTATGCCAAGCTGCCTTACGATGCCGGCCGCGATTTCACGCCGCTGGCGGTAGTGGCGACCATACCCAACGTCATCGTGATCAACAAGGATGTGCCGGCGAACAATCTGCAGGAATTCGTCCAGCTCCTGAAGAAGGATCCGGAGAAGTACACCTATGCCTCCAACGGTCCGGGCACGTCCAACCATCTGGCGTCGGCCCTGTTCACCAGCACCGCGGGCGTGAAGATGACGCATGTCCCGTATCGAGGATCCGGCCCCGCCCTGATCGACCTGCTGGGCGGCCAGGTCAACATGATGATGGACGTGGTGATGACGTCCTATCCCTATATCAGGGAAGGCAAGATCCGCGCGCTGGCGGTCACCTCCGCGCAACGCAACAAGCTGCTGCCCGACGTGCCCACGGTCGCCGAGTCGGGCTATCCCGGCTTCGAGGCCATGGTCTGGTTCGGCATGCTGGCGCCCGCGCATCTGCCGACCGATATTCGCGACCGTCTCAGCAAGGCCATCGTGGATGTGCAAAATGGCCCGTCGCTAAAGCCTTATCTTGAAGACCAGGGTGCTGAAGTGTCCAGCATCGCCACCGACGCTTTCGGCCGCATGATCAAGAGCGAAACCGATAAGTGGTGCAAGGTCGTCAAGCAGGCCAACATCCATCTCGATTGACGCAGGCCGCGCCGTGGCAGGCGCGGCGCGCCACCCCCAACACCGATATCACCCAGGATGACAACTATATGTACCGTATCGGCATAGACGTCGGAGGCACGTTCACCGACTTCACCATGATAGACGAGGGCACCGACGAAGCCGTTGCCGGCAGCGCCGATGCCGGCACGGGCCGCGCCTCTACTGGCCGTGCCTCAGCCGGCCGCACCACTACTGGCCGCGTCCACTTCCACAAGGTTCCGTCGACGCCGCATGATCCTTCGCAGGCCATCGCCACCGGCATCGAAGGCATGTTGCGCGAGCATGGCGTGCTGCCCTCGCAGGTGGCGCACGTCGGCCACGGCACCACCGTGGCGACCAATCTGATCATCGAGCGCAAGGGTGCGGCAGTGGGCCTGATCACCACGCGCGGCTTCCGCGACGTACTGGAGATCGGCCGCCAGACCCGCCCGCATCTGTACGACTACAGCGTCGGCAAGCCCCCGGTGGCGGTGCCGCGCCAGTTCCGCATCGAAGTGGGCGAGCGCATCGAAGCCAGCGGCCGCGTGCGCGAGGCGCTGGACGAAACGGCCGTGCGGCAGGCGGCGCGCTATTTCGCCGAACAGGGCGTCGGCGCGGTCACCATCTGCTTCCTGCATTCCTATCGCAATCCGACGCACGAGCAGCGCGCCCGCCAGATCGTCGCCGAGGAGATGCCCGACGCGTACATCAGCCTGTCCAGCGAAGTGCTGCCGGAGTTCCGCGAATACGAGCGCCTGTCGACCACGGTGCTGAACGCCGCCGTCGGACCACGCATGGCGCGCTATCTGGAATTGTTCCTGCAACGCGTGCGCGAACTGGGCATCGCCCATGAGCCGCACACGGTGCATTCCAACGGCGGCCTGATGTCGATCGCCAGCGTGCGCCAATTCCCGGTACGCACCTGCCTGTCGGGACCGGCCGCGGGCGTGGTTGGCGCGGCGGCGGTGGGACGCGTGATCGGCAGCCCCAACCTGGTGACCTTCGATGTGGGCGGCACCAGCACCGATGTTTCCCTGATCTGCGACGGCAAGCCGCTGTTCACGTCTCATCGCCAGGTGGCCGGCTATCCGGTGAAGACACCCATGGTCGATATCCACGTCATCGGCGCGGGCGGCGGCAGCATCGCCTGGATGGACGACGCTGGCGCGCTCAAGGTTGGGCCGCACAGCGCCGGCGCGGTGCCGGGACCCGTGGGTTATGGCCGTGGTGGCGTCGAACCGACCATCACCGATGCCGAGATCGCCTTGCAGCGCCTCAATCCGGTGTCCTTGCTCAACGGCCGCATGCCCGTGTTCGCCAAGGAAGCACGCACCGTCATCGAGGAAAAAGTCGGCAAGCCGCTGGGCCTGGGCGTGGAAGCCGCGGCCGAAGGCATCTTGCGCATCGCCACCGCCAACATGAGCCGGGCCATCCGCGCGGTGTCGACCGAACGTGGCCATGATCTGTCGCGTTTCGCGCTGTTCGCCTTCGGCGGCGCCGGCCCGCTGCACGCCGTGGAAGTGGCCGAAGAGTGCGGCATCCCGCGTGTCATCGTGCCGCAGGAGCCGGGCACCATGTGCGCGCGCGGCATTCTGCTCAGCGACATTTCCTTCGACTTCGTGCGTAGCGAGATCACGCTGGCCAAGCCGGAAGGCTGGACCAATGTGGCCGCCATCTTCGACGCGCTGCGCGATCAGGCGCAAACCTGGTTGGCGACCGAAGGCGTGGCCGAAGCGCTGCGCGCCACGCATTGCGCTATCGACGCGCGCTACGAAGGCCAGAATTTCGAAGTGCAGGTGCCGCTGGACGACATCGGCCCGAACGGCCTGGCGGCCTTCATCGCCGCGTTCGGCCAGGCGCATGAACGCGAGTACGGCTACACCGTGGACGATCGCGCCATCCAGATCATCAACTGCCGCGTGCAGGCGGTAGGGCAGGTCATCAAGGCGCCCCTGGCGCCGCGCCGCGTCGATGGCACGGTGGCGGACGCCCGCATCGGCGTGCGCTCCAGTTATTTCGGCGCCACGCACGGCTGGGTCGACACGCCCGTCTTCGACCGCAACCGCCTGCCCACCGGCGTGGCTTTCCAGGGCCCGGCCCTGGTCGAGGAAATGAGCTCCACCACGATCATCGGCGTCGGCCATCACGCCATCGTCGATGACTACGGCAACCTGATCATCACCCTGCGAGGCTAGGACCATGACCGAGATCCAACGTAGCGACGACGATCTGGCCGATCCTATCGGCATGGAAGTCTTCTGCAACCGGCTGCTGTCGATTACGGAAGACATGAACAACACCCTGGTGCGAGCCTCGTTCTCCACCAACATCAAGGAACGCAAGGACTGCTCGGTGGCGCTGTTCGACGCCGCCGGCCGGCTGGTGGCGCAGGGCACGCAGATTCCCCTGCATTTGGGTTCGCTGGACGGCGCCATGCGCGCCATCCTGGCGCACTTCCCGGTGGAAAAAATCGTCGATGGCGATATCTTCATCTGCAACGATCCCTATCTCGCCAACGGCAGCCACCTGCCGGACATCAACATCGTTACGCCGGTATTCTGGGAAGGCACGCTGCGCTTCTTCGCGGCCAACATCGCCCACCATTCCGACGTCGGCGGCCCCGTGCCCGGATCGATCGCGGGCGGGCTGGGTTCCATCTTCGCCGAAGGCATCCGCATCCCGGTCAGCCGCATCGCGCGGGCCGGCCAGATCGATGAAGACCTGTTCAATCTGATCTGCGCCAACACGCGCGATCCCGAAGAGCGCCTGCTCGATCTGCGGGTGCAGATGGCCACCAACCGCCGCGGCGCCGCCGCCGTGCAGGGCCTGATTCGCCAGATGGGCCTGGACGCCGTGCTGCGATCGGTCGACGACGTCATCCGCTATACGCGCCGGCGCCTGCTCAATCGCATCGCCGAACTGAAGCAGGGCAGCTACACCTTCCACAGCGACCTGGACGATGACGGCATGGGCGGCGATCCCGTACGCATCCAGGTCACGCTGACAGTACGTCCGCAGGGCCTGCATTTCGATTTCACCGGCTCGGGCAAACAGGCGCGCGGCGCCATGAACCTGCCGGTGAATGCCTTGCGCGCGTCCGTGTACTACGCGGTCAAGGCCTTGCTGGATCCCGACATCGCGCCCAATGCAGGCTTGTTCGAGCCCATCACGGTGGAAGCGCCCCTGGGCACCATCACCAATCCCGAACATCCTGCCGCCGTGGGGGCGCGGTCGATTACCGCGCAGAAGGTCGCCGGCGCCATCTTCGGCGCCTTCCGTGGCCTGTTGCCGCCGGAAAAAATCATGGCATCGGGCAATGATTGCTGCCCGGCCATCGTGTTCTCCGGCAAGTGGGGCACGCGGCCTGGCGAGTTCGTCTATCTGGAAACCCTGGGCGGCGGCGCCGGCGCGCGCTACGACAGCGACGGCATGGACGCCATCCATGTGCACATGACGAACACGTCCAATCTGCCGGTGGAGGCGCTGGAAAACGAGTATCCGCTGTTGATGGACGAGTACGCGATGATTCCCGATTCGGGCGGCGCCGGCCGCACGCGTGGCGGCATGTCCATCGCCAAGCAGATTCGCGCGCTGGTGCCGGGCATCGTGTTTTCCGCCCGGTCGGACAGCCACACCGTGGGCGTGGCGACTGGCGTGGACGGCGGCGCCGATGGCCGACGTGCCCGCTTGTTGCGCAATTTCGGCACGGCGCGGCAGGAGGAGTTGTTTTCCAAGACCGCCAACATCACGCTGCAGGCTGACGAAAGCGTGCGCATTGAAACGCCGGGGGGCGGCGGCTATGGTGCCCCGGCGGCGCGTGCCAACCGCGCCCTGCAACGCGACCTGCTCGACGGCAAGGTCACGTTGGCGGCCGCGCAGTCCGCCTACGGCGCCAGTGTCGAGGCCTTGGCGACCGTGGCCGGGGCGGTGGTCAAGCCGGCGGGCGGCAAGGCTTGACGACGGCGGCCGGCGGCGGCTTCAATCGACGATGAACAGCTTGGCACCGCCGTCGGTCGACGAGCGGTGCGCTTCGGCTTGATCGGCCACCTGATAGCTCATGCCCGGCAACAGCGTGAAGCGGCGGCCATCTTCCAGTTCCGTATCCAGGCGCCCTTCCAGGCACAGCAGGATGTGGCCCTTGCTGCACCAGTGATCGGCCAGGTAGCCGGGGGTGTACTCCACCATGCGCACGCGGATGTCGCCGAACTGGCGCGTGCGCCATAGCGCATGGCCTGTGTCGCCGGCATGCCGGGTGGGTTCGATGGTGGACCAGTCCGTGGTGCCGAAGGGTATGTTGCTGATCTGCATGCCTGCTTCCCTCAATCGCGGAAATTATCGAACTGCAGCGGCAGGTCCACGTCCGTCTTCTTCAGCAACTGGATGGCCGCCTGCAGATCGTCGCGCTTCTTGCCCGTGACGCGCAGCTTGTCGCCGGTGATCTGCGTTTCCACCTTGAGCTTGGCGGCCTTGATGGCGGCGATCAGTTTCTTGGAGACGGCCTGCTCGATACCCTGCTTGAGCGTGATCTTCTGGCGGGCCCCGCCCAGGTTGACGTTGGCGTCGGCCACGTCGATGCAACGCGGATCGATGCCGCGGGCAGTCAGGCGGCCGCGCAGGATGTCCAGCATCTGCTTGAGCTGGAATTCGGAGGGCGCGACCTGGGTGACCACGAACTCTTCCAATTCGTATTTGGCGTCGGTCCCCTTGAAATCGAAACGGGTCGACAGTTCACGGTTGGCCTGGTCGATGGCGTTGCTCAATTCGTGTTTGTTGACTTCGGAAACGACGTCAAAAGAAGGCATGATGGTGTCCTGTGCAATGATGAAACGTGCGGGCGTGGCTGTAAGCCTGATTCAGGCGAGTCCAGCCTTAGGCGAGCCGCTACTGCAAGCCCGCTACGGAAGCCGGGATTTTCCCATGCCTGGCGCTTGCTTGCGATCTGCCCGCGACTTGCCCGCGACCGCGTTATGCTAACTCTCCGCACGGCAGGAGGAAAATCCCATGCAATCTGGCCACCCGATCTCTTCGAGGCAGGTCGCGATCAGACAACGCGCGCAGCGCACCATCGCCCTGTTCGAAGCGTTCAAGGGCCTGGCGGCGCTGGGGGCCAGCATCGGTCTGCTGGGCCTGCTGCACCACGATCTGCGTCAAATCGTGATCGATCTCATCGGCCACTTCGGGCTGGATCCCGGTGGCCGTTATCCGCATACCCTGCTGCACTATGCCGATGTGTTGCAGGACACCAGCGTGCGTCTGCTGGTCAGCCTGGCCGGCGCTTATGTCGCCGTGCGCCTGATCGAGGCCTATGGCCTGTGGCATGACCGGGTCTGGGGGGAGTGGCTGGGCGCCTTGTCCGGCGCCATCTACATCCCCTTCGAGGTGCGCCACCTGCTGCACTCCCCGTCTATTTTTTCCGCCCTGGTGGTGCTGGCGAACGTCCTCATCGTGCTGTTCCTGGCGTCGCAGCTGTGGCGGCGCCGGCGCGGCGGCCTGGCGCGCGCCTGAGGCGCCCCCTCAATGCGTGCGTCCGCGCACTTCCACCCGTTGGCTCCATTCCATCGCGGTCTTCACCACCAAGGTCACCAGGGCCATGCAGGCCAGCAGGGCGGCGGCGGTGAAGGCGCCGACGGTCTTGTAATCGTCGTTGAGCTGCTCGATCAGCAAAGGCAGCGTGACGGTCTTGCCGCGTATCGCTCCCGACACCACCGAGACAGCGCCGAATTCCCCGACCGCGCGGGCATTGGTGATCACGGTCCCATACAGCAGCGCCCACTTGATGTTGGGCAGCGTGATGTGGCGAAAGATCTGCCAGCCGCGCGCGCCCAGCGTCAGCGCGGCATATTCCTCGTCGCTGCCCTGCGCCTGCATCAAGGGAATCAGGATGCGCGCGACGAAAGGCGAGGTCACGAACACCGTCACCATCACGATGCCCGGCCAGGCGAACATCAACTGGATGTCGTGCCGGCTCAGCCAGCCACCCAGGGCGCTTTCGGCGCCATAGATCACCAGGTAGCACAGGCCCGCCACCACCGGTGAGGTAGCGTAGGGAATATCGACCAGCGTGGTCAGGATGGCGCGGCCGCGGAATTCATAGTGCGTGACGCACCACGCCAGCATGATGCCGAACACGATGTTGATCGGCACCGTCAGCACGGCCGCCAGCAGCGTCAGCATGATGGCGTGCTGCATATCGCTGTCCACCAGGTTTTCCACCAGGATGGACCAGCCCCCCGACAGGGCACGGGCGAAGATCAGGATGAGCGGCAGCAACAGCAGCAGGGTGGCGCCCGCCACGCCGATGGCGATGAGCGTCCACTGACGCCAGTTCTTGGGTTTGCGCATCTTGGGGTCCTCAGCGGCCCGGCCGCTGCCAGGGCAGCAAGCGGGTTTGCAGGATTTGCAGGCTGAACAGCAGCAGCAGCGACGCCGCCAGCACCACGGTGGCGATGGCGGACGCGGCCGGATAATCGAACTCGGACAAGCGCACGAAGATCATCAACGAAGTGATCTCCGTCTTCAGCGGGATATTGCCGGCGATCATCACCACCGCGCCGAATTCACCCAGGCTGCGGATGAAGGCTTGCGAGGCGCCGGTGAACAGCGCCGGCACCAGGGCCGGCAGCAGCACGCGCCAGAAAGTCTGGCGGTCATTGGCCCCCAGCGTGTGGGCGGCCTCTTCGTATTCGGGACCGATCTCGGCCAGCACCGGCTGCACCGAGCGCACCACGAAGGGCAGGCTGGTGAAGATCATGGCGATGGTCAGGCCGGGAAAGGCGTAGCTGATCTTGAAGGGGGCGAACCATTGCCCCACCCAGCCGCCTTGCGCCAGCAACACCGACAGCGTCAGGCCGGCCACGGCGGTAGGCAGGGCGAAGGGCAGGTCGACCAGCGCGTCCAGGAACAGCCGGCCCGGAAAGCGGTAGCGTTCCAGAATCCAGGCCAGCAGCAGGCCGAACACCAGCACCACCACGGTGGAAATGGCTGCCCCTTCCAGCGTGACGCGATAACTGGCCACCACGCGCGGGTCGCTGATGGCGCGCCAGTACTGCGCCAGGCTCATTTCGCTGGTGTAGGCGAACAGCGCCGCGATGGGGAAGAGAATCACCAGCGAGATATACAGACTGCTCACGCCGAAGCTCAGGCCGAAGCCGGGCAGCGTGGGTTTTTGCAGGAAGAATTTCGGCATGGGCCTGGCGTGGATGAAAAGCCGAACGGCCGCCTTTGGGGCGGCCGGCACGGACGGAGGGGCACGGGGTGCAATGCCAAGGGCGGAAAGCCCCCGGGCCGGCGGCGATGGCCCCCGGGCCGGCGGCGATGCTACTTGCCGGCCAGCAATTGGTCCAGCACGCCGTTAGCCGAGAAGTGTACCTTCGTGATGTTGTCCCAGGTACCCAGTACGTCCGTCGGGTTGATCAGGCGGATCTCGGGGAACAGCGCGGCGTTGGCCTTGACCACCTGGGGATCACGCACGCGGTAGTAGAAACCGGCCAGCAATGCCTGGATTTCAGGCGTGTACTGGAACTTCAAATAGGTTTCCGCCAGCTTTTCCGTGCCCTTTTCCTTGGCTACCTTGGAGACGATGGCCACGGGGAATTCGGCCAGCACGCTGACGGGCGGCACCACCACCTCGAAGCCCTGGGCCTTGAATTCATCGCTCTTGGCGATGTTATTGACCTCGGATTCGAAGGTCAGCACGGCGTCGCCCTGGTTGTTCTGCGCAAAAGCCACCGTCGCGCCGCGGCCGCCGGTGGGGAAGCTTTCGACGTTGTGCAGCAGCTTGCCGACGAAGGCGCGCGTCTTGGCATCGTCGCCCTTGAATTTCTCGTTGGCGTAGAGCCAGGCGGCCAGATAGGTGTAGCGCGCGTTGCCTGACGTCTTGGGATTGGGGAACACGACCTTCACATCGTCGCGCACCAGATCGTCCCATGTCTTGATCTGCTTGGGATTGCCCTTGCGCACGAGGAAAGCGATGGTGCTGTAGTAGGGCGAGCTGTTATTGGGGAAGTGCTGCTGCCAGTTCTTTTCGACCAGGCCGCGCTGGGCCAGGATGTCGACGTCGGGAACCTGGTTGAAGGTCACCACGTCGGCCTTCAGGCCCTGGATGATGGATTGAGCCTGGCGCGACGTGCCGCCGAACGATTGCTCGATCTTGATCTTCGTGTCGTTGCTCTTGTTCCAGCTTTCCTCGAACTTCGGATTGATGGCGGTGAACAGTTCGCGCGCAACGTCGTAGGACGAGTTCAACAGGACCTGGGGCTGTTGAGCCTGGGCGGCGGTGCCGGCCAGCAGAGCGGTAGCGGTGAGGGAGGCGGCGAAAAGACGGCTGATCAAGGAAGGCTCCGCGAAAACGGGGTGGTCCGGCAGCGTGACCGCAGGGCCACCGCTTCGGCGGCATCCTGCGCAAGCGTATCGCGCTGTAACTGGGTTGGATGATGCCGGGGAGCCTAACTAACGTAAAAGAATAAATATTGGTTTATATATATCTTGTGGAAATAAAGAAGGTCTGGTTCTTACGACTTTGCCCCCATCGCCCTGAGGACGCTCCCGACCCGATGCAGGGGTCGCTGCCCCCTCGGGTGGGGCGGGCGCGCCTCGGCACGTCGCCGCCTGCCGGGAAGCGGGTAAACGCCATCGGAGGTAAGACGCGCTCCACGTCCTCTGCCGAGGAAAGCCGGTCGAGGGTAAAGACTTTTTGAGGGTTTTTATAAAAAACCCCCAATTTTTCTTTTCTAAAGAACCCAGACGGCTCCCACGCTCATTTCCGAGGCAAATTAGCCCTGATCAATAGACCAGCCACCGAATCCGTCGGCGGAATATTCGGCAAGGTATCCCCAGGCCCATACCACTGCGCGTCGATGATCTCCGTCCCGTCGACCTTGATATCGCCGTCCAGATACTCCGCGGTGAAGGCCAGCATCAGCGAATGGGGAAAAGGCCAGGACTGGCTCTGGAAATAACGCAGCTGGTGCACCCGCAACCCCACTTCCTCCAGGACTTCGCGGTGCACGGTCTCTTCCAGGGATTCGCCGGCTTCCACGAAACCGGCCAGCGCGCTATAGCGGGCCGCGGCGAAATTCGCATTGCGCGCCAGCAGAATGCTGTCGCCCTTCTTGATCAGCACCATCATCGCCGGCGAAATACGCGGATAGTTGCTATGGCCGCAATTCGGGCACTTCAGGCAGAACTCATGCGCCACCCGCTCCGTCGGCGTTGCGCATACGCCGCAATGGCGATGCGTGCGCGCCCATTCGGCCACCTGGAAAGCACGGCCCGCCAGCACGCCGGCGGGAGCCTCCAGTTCGCCCATCACTTCCCGCAGGCGACGGAACACATAGCCGGGAGGCGGGGCAATGTCGCGGCCCAGCGCCAGTGCCAGACAGGGTTGGCCGCGATGGGTCCCCACTGCCTGCCAAGCCGCTTGCGCGTCGGCCAGATGATGGCGGATGTCGTCCAGGGGCAGCACCGCGCCATCCTCGCGCACCAGCAGTTCACCGCCACGGAAGGCGAAGAGATATGCCCCCTGGGGGGCCGCCGCCAGGCTGGGGGAATCCGCGGATACCGCCGAGGGCGACGATGGCGACTGGGAGGAGGAGGGCGACGAGGACGACGTGAGCGACATGGAGAAAATCCTGGGCTTATTCGATATCAGGGGGCGGTAATCAGAGGGCGGTACGCCGGATAACGCATCCGCGATGATCCAAAAAAATCGGATCCTGAAGTGCAAAGCCCCTTGCAAGGCAAGGGGCTTGGAGGGCAGTCTGTGCGCGCATCGAGGGGATCAGCCCTTCAGCGCCTTTTCGATTTCCGCATGGAATTCCTTGGGATCGTAGTCACCCAGGTAACGCTTGACGATGCGCCCCTGCTTGTCGATCAGGAAAGCCGTGGGGGTCAGGCGCACGTCGCCGAAAGCGCGGGCGACCTCGCCCTTGGTGTCCAGCGCCACCGTGAACGGTAGCTTGCGCGTTTGCGCGTAGTTCAGCACGTAGTTGGGTGGGTCGTAGTTCATCGCCACCGCCACGGTCTGGAAGCCTTGCGCCGAATACTTGTTGTAGTCGGCGATGGTGTCCGGCATCTGCTTGATACAGGTCACGCAGTCGGTCGCCCAGAACTTGACCAGCACCACCTTGCCGCGCAGGTCCTGCAGCGTCAGCTTCTGGCCGTCGATGGCGGCGAAGGCGACATCAGGGGCGGCCTGCGCGGGGCGCCAGACGAACCAGGAGGCGATACCCGCCGCCACGACCAACGCAAAGACGAAGACAAGTTTTTTCATTTGATCGGTAGAGATTCAACCGCGCTGCCATTCGCGGAGTCCGAGGTGCTGTCCGCGCCCGGGGCGTTCACGACGGGAGCCGAACCAGGCGATTTGGTGCTGGTGCCGGTGGGATCGCTATAGGAACCCGACAGGCGCACCGCCTCTTCCCGGCTGATGACATTGAAGAGTTTTACCACTTTGTGCACGCCACTGACGTCGGCGGCGGCATTTGCCGCGTATTCTCCCTCGACCTGGGTGACTTTGCCCTGAAGGAAGACGACGCTGCGGTCGGTGGTGGTGGAAATCGATCCCGACGGCACGAATTTGGTATTCAGCAGGGCGGTACGCACCTTGGAGCTGAGCCAGGTGTCATTGGACCGGGTGCCGAAGCTGGCGGGCTGGCCCACCACCATTTCGTTGTAGACCGTCTTCACGCCTTCCTGGGTCTTCGCCAGGGTGGTGGCCTGGGTCTTGACGGCCTCGGAGGGGGCGTCGCCCGTCAGCAGCACCTGGCCTTCGTAGACATTGGCGTCGACCCGCACCGTATCGCCGAATTTTTGCGAAATGGCGTGTTGGACCTTGAAGCCCAGGTTCTGGTCATCGAGCTGCACGCCGGAGGTACGGCGGTCGGTAGCCACCACCGCGGTGCCGGCGGCCGCGCCGCCCACCAGGACCGGCGCCAGGCAGCCGGACAGCGTCAGGGAGGCGCCGACCAGGCCAAAGACGAACAGGGCGGTACGGGCGGTGCGGGTGCAATTTTGGATCATTATTCGGGGTCTCCCAGCAGCAAAGCATCAATACCGTCGCACAGTGCGTGCAGCATCAGGCCATGGACTTCCTGGATCCGCATGGTGCGGTCGTGCGGCACGCAGATATGGATGTCGTGATCGGTCATGAGTTCCCCAACCGTGCCGCCGCCCTTGCCGGTCAGGGCAATCACGTGGACTTCACGTTCGTGCGCGGCTTCGATGGCGCGCACGACGTTGGGGGAATTTCCGCTGGTCGAAATGGCCACCAGCACGTCGCCGGGCTGGCCCAGGGCGCTGACCTGGCGTTCGTAGATCTCCTCGAAACCGTAGTCGTTGCCGACGGCGGTGAGGATGGCGGTATCGGTCGTCAGCGCCACGGCGGCCAGGGGCAGGCGTTCGCGTTCGAAGCGGCCCACCAATTCGGCGACCAGGTGCTGGGCGTCGGCGGCGGAGCCGCCATTGCCGCAGGCCAGGATCTTGCCGTTATTGGCGATGGCGCTGAATAGCATATCGGCCGCGGCGGCCAGCAAGGGCGCCAGGGCGTCGCGGCTCTGTTCATGCACGGCCACGGCGTCATCGAAGTGCGCGGTCATGCGGGCGGTCATATCCATCATGGGCGCGATTATCTCATGGGCACGCGCTCCTTTTTTCTATCCGGGGGTGACGATTTTTGCCATAGGCCGGCTGGCCTAGTCTTCGGCGAAGGCGTTGCGTATCCAGATTTCTTCCGTGGGTCCGTAAGCCACCACGTCGAAACGCACGGGCGGCAGGGCGCCGGCCCAGTATTGCCGCGCCAATCCGGGCAGCAACTGAGCCGCCGCGCGCCGCAGCCGGCCCCGCTTGGCCCGGTCCACGCTGGCGGCCGCGCCGCCGTACCTGTCGTGTGACCTTGCCCGCACTTCGACCAGGACAAGCGTTTCGCCGTCGCGCATGACCAGGTCGATTTCTCCAGTGGCGCATTTAAGGTTACGCGCAAGGAATCGCAGTCCGGCCTTTTTCAGCATCGCCAGTGCACGATTCTCAAAAATGTCACCACGGCGCTGACTGGGCGAGCGATGTGGCGACGGATCCCTTTTCGGCTGGCCGCCCAGTGCCGCTTGCCGTTCCCGTCGACGCAGGCGTTGCTGGCGCAGCCGACACGCCTTGCGTTGTGCCTCGTGCGCGATCTTGAATGCCAGATCGTGGCTGCCATCCGAACGGGCTGAGTTCGGGGACGGATCATAAAATTCAGCGGCGGGCGTCATTACGGGATTGTCCATGAAGAAAGATCATCGATCGCGTGGGATGGGACTAAACTGTGGCGAAATTCTGGAGACAGGTTCCTCACCATGAATGCATCCGCCGCAAACCTGCCGGGCCAGGAAGCCTGGGCACGTATCGCTGACCGGGTAGCCGGCCAACAGTGGCCCGCATCCACGCTGTATGTCGTCGCCACGCCTATCGGCAATCTCGGCGACTTGAGCCTGCGCGCCTGGCAAGCCCTGGCGCGCGCCGACGTGATCGCCGCCGAAGACACCCGCGAAAGCCGTGTGCTGCTCGATGCCTGGGGCATCGCCACGCCGATGATATCGGCCCACCGCCATAACGAAGCCGAGGCCGCCGGCGCCATCGTCGCCCGCCTTGAACAAGGCCAGCGGGTGGCCCTGATTTCCGATGCCGGCGCTCCGGCCGTCAGCGATCCCGGTGCGCGTGTCGTGCGCGCCGCCCGCGCCGCGGGCTTCGCCGTGGTCCCCGTGCCTGGCCCTAGCGCCGTCATTACCGCGCTCATGGGCAGCGGCGTGACCAGCGACGAAAACCCAGCCTACGCGTTCGCCGGCTTCCCGCCGACCAAAGCCATGGCGCGCGTGCGCTGGCTGGAACGCTGGTCGGCCCTGCCGGCGCCCGTCGTGCTGTTCGAATCACCGCATCGCGTCACGGCTACGCTGCAGGACATGCTGGCGGTATGCGGTCCCTCCCGGGAAGTCACCGTGGCGCGCGAGCTGACCAAGCGTTTCGAAGAGATCGCTTCCATGCCCTTGCGCGACGTGGCGGATTGGTTCGCCGCGCAGCCGCATCGCACCCAGGGCGAATTCGTGCTGATCCTGCATTCGACCGGCGTCGAGCAGGATTCGGATGAAGCCGACGCCGCCACGGACTCCTTGCTCGATGCCTTGCTCGACGCCCTGTCCGTGCGTGACGCCGCCCGCGTGGCGGCACGCATCACGGGCCTGCCGCGCGACGTGCTGTACGCGCGTGCGCTGGACCGCAAGCAGCGCGAAGAGCAGACGGTCTGACGGCCGTCAGCATGGCGAAAAGCTCATGTCCTCCGTCATCGACACCAGGCCCGCGATGAATGGCGCAACACCATTTGTCCCGTCGTCTCCGGCCATGGAATCGCCGGCCGCGTCCGATATCTATGCCATCGTCCCCACGCTGGTGGGGCCGATGCGCCTGGTTGCGCGCGATGGGCAATTGGTGGGCGCGTGGTTCATGGATCCGGGTAACACCGCCGCGGCGGGTTACGGGCCGTCCTATCATCCGGACACGGAAGTGGAAACGCCTGACCATCCCTTCCTGCTGACGGCGGCTGGGCAACTGGGCGATTGGTTCGCCGGCAAGCGGCGCGATTTCGATCTGGATCTGGCCCCGCGCGGGACGCCGTTCCAGCAGCAGGTCTGGCAGGCCTTGTGTGAGCTGCCGTTCGGCACCCTGGTCAGTTATGGCGATTTGGCGCGTACCGTGGGCCGTCCCGCGGCCGTGCGGGCGGTGGCCCAGGCGGTCGGCCGCAATCCCATCGCCGTTATCATCCCTTGCCATCGCATCGTCGGCAGCGACACGTCCCTGACCGGCTTCGGCGGGGGCCTGGCACGCAAACGCACCCTGCTCTCGCACGAAGGCCATACCTACGGCCGCCTGACCGCGAACACGCGGCGCCAGAACACCGATCCCGCGCAGGGAACCCTGGCCTGGTAATGGCTGGAGTGGGAGATCTTCTCCGGTAGCGGTTCCTGATATCAGAGCAACGGTAGTTTTAAAAGATCTCCCACTTTAGTGGGAGACCTTATTTCGTGGTCGTTTGCGGTATCGACGCCACGGCAAATCGCAACGGGTTCCCCCAGCGTGAGGCCGTCCTCGGTAAGGATCCGCGCTATCGAAGCAACGGCAAACCTCCACGGTCTCCCGCTAGAGTGCGGGCCTTACTCGGTAAGGGTTCGCGCAACCAGAGCAACCGTAGACATCCAAGGTCTCTCACTTTAGTGGGAGACTTTTTATCTTTTGTAGTGTCCCGCCAAGACCGAGGCCGCGTGGATCAGCGGGTGATGATGCTGGGCAGAATTCCCGTGCGGTCGGCCACCGATTGCAGCGCGGCTTCCGCGGCGTTGCGGTCGCTGTACGGACCGACATGGACACGATAAAGATTGCCCGCCTGTGCCACCTGGGCCTGCGGCAAACCAGCCGCCGCCAAGGGGCCATTGATGCGTGACACCAGCGACTGCGCATTGCCCGCCTGGCTGAAGGCCCCCAGCTGCAAATACACACTGCCCGCCGTCGCCGCGCCGCTGCGCGCCAGCGCCGGCGCTGGAATGACAGCGGGGGCAGCTGACCGGACAGCGGCCGGCGCCGTGGCTACCGTTCCGCCACCGCCCGGCGTGGCCGGCGCCAACGGTACCGGAATGGCCGAGGAGGGCTCGATCACCGGCGCATCCCCTTCGGCCGTCGCCGCGACCGCGGGTGCGCCGGCGGCAACGCTACCGCCTGCCGCCGCGGCGGCGGCCATCTGACGCGCCTCGGCCGGCAGAATGCGTTCCACCGTTACCTCACCGCTGCCGGGACCAATGATGCCCAATTTGTAGGCCGCCACATACGACAAGTCCATGATGCGGTTGTCGTGAAAGGGCCCGCGGTCGTTGACACGCACGATGATGCTCTTGCCGTTGATGGCGCTGGTCACGCGTGCATAGCTGGGAATGGGCAGCGTCGGATGCGCGGCCGTCATGGCGTACATGTCGTAGGGCTCGCCGATCGACGTCGAGTTGCCGTGGAATTTCTTGCCGTACCAGGATGCGACGCCCCGCTGCCTGTACGGGCTGGCGGAGGTATCCGGTACATAGCGCTTGCCGAATACGACGTAGGGGCGATTGGCGCCGCTGGCGTAAGGCTCGACGCGCGGTACGGCGTCCGGTATGGCTTCGATATTGGCGGGGATGTCGTCGCCCGGGCCATCGTTGGAGTAATACCCACCGCCCCGTTTATGCCCCGTGCTGGAACAGCCGGCGATCATCGTCGCCACTACCATCATCAGGAGCAGAGGCCCGATGCCGCGCCGTTTCTCCACCTTGGCCACGTGACCAAGGCCTTCCGCCGCGCTTCGCTGGTGGCCGGATTGCCGCGGCCCGCAACCCTGGAGCACTGCCGCCAGCGACCGGAAAAAAATCATCAAATCAATCGCCAAACCGCGGCGCGGCCGCGCCGCTCGCGGCCCCGGGTCGGAAGCGGTCTGACCGTGGTCGGGGGCGGATATGAGGCGCGGAAAGCGAAAGATCATGCGTGTTCTTCGGGTAATTGCCTGCGATGTCTCACTAATAGAGGGGCATGGTCGCTGAAACGTTCCTTCAGCTGCTCGACAATATAAACCGAACGGTGCTGGCCACCGGTGCAACCGATTCCTACAGTCAGATAGCTGCGCGTATCTTGCGCATAGCGCGGCAGCCATTTGTGGATGAATCCGCTGATGTCTTCGATCATCTGGCCGACCGCTTCGAAGCTGGCCAGGTACGCGGCCACCGGCGCATCCCGTCCGGTCAAGGGACGCAGCGCCGGATCGTAGTAGGGATTGGGCAGGCAGCGGACGTCGAACACCAGATCGGCGTCGCGCGGCACGCCGTGCTTGAAGGCGAAGGATTCGAAGGTAAGCAGGATGGCCTGGCGGTCGACCTGGACCAGGTCGCGGATCCAGGCGCGCAACTGTCCCGGCGTCAGCGAAGAGGTATCGATGACGTGTTCCTGGTCACGCAAGGGCGCCAGTAGTTCGCGCTCGAGTTCGATGCAATCCAGCAGCGAAGGGGTCTTGCCGTGGCGTTGCAAACGCTCGGTCAAGGGGTGGCGGCGGCGCGATTCGGAATAGCGCTGCACCAGGGTGTCGGTATTGGCGTCGAGGAACACGACCCGCAAGCTGGTGCCCATATTGCGCAGCGTATTGATGGCGGCGGGCAGTTCCGCCAGGTCGCCGGGCGAGCGCACATCGATCGCGACGGCTACCCGCTCCATACGATCATCGCGCGCACTGGCGATGAATTCCGCGAGGAATCGCACGGGCAGATTGTCGACGCATGTATATCCGGAGTCTTCCAGCAGGCGCAGAGCGACCGATTTGCCGGAGCCGGAAATGCCAGTAATTAAAACGACTCTCAACATAGTGGATGGATTGTTGCACGAAATTGCTGGATAAATATGGCTGGTCTTATAGATGCCGGCATCGCGGCGATGGCGCAGGCCATCTGCAGGGGCGATCTTTCGGCCTCGCGCGTTCAGCGTCTCTTCCGTGTATCTGCTATGGTCTTGCCTGGCGCGCTGCCGTTTGGGTCGGTCGCCGGGTTTGTTGCATCGCACTCCTTTTTCCAATAATGAATAGGTGCGTGACCGTGTTGTCGACTTGCATCTTTCCTCCCCTGGCGCGGCCGGTCCGCCTCGAGTCATCGGGACGCCGTGTGCTCGCGTTGGCTGGTCTCCTGCTTGCCTTCGCGGCGCCCGGCCACGCGCAGCAAGGTGCAGCAACAGCTGCAACGTCTCCCGGCGCCACGTTGGAGCCGGGCACCATGCAGGCGCGCCTCGCGGCCTGTACGGCCTGTCATGGGGAGCAGGGAAAAGCCGGGGCTGACGGCTATTACCCGCGCCTGGCGGGCAAGCCGCGCGACTACCTCTACCACCAGCTCTTGAATTTCCGCGACGGCCGGCGCCAGTACCAACCCATGGCCCACCTGCTGCGTGATCTCCCTGACGCTTACCTGCGTGACATCGCCACGTGGTTTTCCGACCAGCATCCGCCTTATCCCGCCCCCGCCGCGCCTTCCACCGACGCCGCGCAAATGGCGCGCGGCAAACAATTGGTGCTTCAGGGTGATACCGCACGCAAGCTGCCCGCCTGTAGCGCCTGTCATGGCGCCGCGCTGAGCGGCGTGTTGCCGGCCATCCCTGGCTTGCTGGGCCTGCCGCGCGACTACATCGGCGCGCAGATCGGCAGTTGGCAGAGCGGCTTGCGCCGCGCCGCCGCCCCGGACTGCATGGCCGACATCGCGCGCCGGCTGGAACCCGCCGATGTCGCCGCCGTGGCCGCCTGGCTATCGGCGCAACCCGTTACGCAAGGAAATACGCCACCGGGCGCCGCTGTGTCGGCGCTGAACACCACGGCGACACAGGCAGGTGCTCCAGGAGCAGAAGACGGCGGCTACCGCCCCGCGCCAGTCGGCAGCGTGACGCTGCCAGTCCACTGCGGCAGCCAGGAGAGCGTGCAATGAGCCAGCACGCATGGCGCTGTCTGGTCATTCAATCCTTACCGATCCACAACGGCAACCGGGAGCACGGGCAATGAGCCGTACAACATGGCGGCACATCGCTGGCCGGGCCTTGATGGTCCTGGTCTTGTTGCTGGTCGCGACCGTGGCGCTGATGTACTGGCTGGGTACGCGTGAGGACGAACCCACGCGGACGGCGACAGCAGCCATCGCCGATCCGGCCCAGCGCGTGGCATACGGCGCCTACCTTGCCCGCGTCGGTGACTGCGCGGCCTGTCACACCGCTCGCGGTGGCAGGTCTTATGCAGGGGGCGCGGCGATTCCCAGTCCATTCGGCACGTTCTACGGACCCAACATCACCCCTGATCCGCAGACTGGTATCGGCGCCTGGTCCGCCGATGATTTCTGGCGCGCCCTGCATCATGGCAAGCGTCCCGATGGCCAACTGCTGTATCCCGCGTTCCCCTACACGGAATACACCCACGTCACGCGCGCCGACGCCGATGCCTTGTACGCCTATTTGCGCAGCCTGCCTGCCGTGCACCAGGAAAGCCGCCCACACGAACTCGACTTCCCCTACGACCAGCGCTATTTGCTGGCCTTCTGGCGCGCCCTCCATTTCAAACCCGGCGCAGAGCCGGATCCCGGGATTGCCGCGGCGTCGATGTCCGACGCAAAAACGAGCGCCGTGGCTTCCGGTCCCACTGCCCCAGGTTCCGTGGCTCCTGGTCCGGCCGCTCCCGCTCCCGCGTCTCAGGCCAGTGTCGTGCGTGGTCGCTATCTGGTTGAAGGCCTGGGCCATTGCGTGGCCTGCCACGCGCCCCGTAACGCTTTGGGCGCCACCACGGGCGCGGGCCTGCCCGGAGGCGAAATCCTGGGCCTCGGCTGGTATGGCCCGTCCTTGCATGCGGGCCTTGCCGCGGATGGCTCGTCCCCAGGCCTGGCGCAGTGGTCGGCGGCCGACATCGCGGCTTTGTTGCGCGACGGCGTGTCGCGGCATGGCAGCGCCAGCGGACCCATGGCCGAAGTCGTCACCGGCGGCACGCAATACCTGAGTCCGTCGGACGCCCTGGCCATCGCCGATTATCTGAAGTCGCTACCCGCCGCGTCCGTGCCGAAAGTGCCGCCGCCAGGCAGCGCCACGTTGCAACGGGGCGAAAAAATCTACGGGACGTATTGCGTCGCCTGCCATCAAAGCCAGGGCGAGGGCCGCCCTACGGCATGGCCGCCGCTGGCGGGCAATCTCAGCGTCACCGCGCCTTCGCCACTGAATGCCATCCGCGTGGTACTGCAAGGTGGGTTCGCGCCTGCCACGGCGGCGAATCCGCAGCCGCACGGCATGCCGCCTTTCGGCCAGGTGCTGAATGACGATGATGTGGCGGCGGTCGTCAGCTACATCCGCAACGCATGGGGCAACCAGGCCGGCGGCGTCACCGCCTTGCAGGTCAAGCGCGCCCGCTAGGCGAAATGCTTCAGCCTTACTTGCTGCTTTGCAGAATCGCCATGGCCTGGCGTTCCATGAACTCACCCAGCGTGTCGATGCCGCGCAGCTTCAGAATCGTGTTGCGTACCGCCGCTTCAACCAGCACGGCCAGGTTGCGGCCGGCCGCCACTTGCAACATGACCTTGCGTATCGGCAGGCCCAGCATGTCCTGCGTGATGTCCTGCAGCGGCAAGCGTTCGAACTTGTCCTGCGCCGTGGCGCGCACCAGATGCACGATCAATTTCAGGCGCATTTTGCGCCGTACCGACGTCTCACCGAAGATGGTGCGTATATCCAGCAGGCCCAGTCCGCGCACTTCCAGCAAGTTCTGCAGCAAGGACGGACAGTGGCCTTCGATCATGTTCGGCGCGGTGCGCGACAACTCCACCGCATCGTCCGCCACCAGGCCGTGTCCGCGCGAAATCAGCTCCAGCGCCAGTTCGCTCTTGCCCAGCCCCGATTCGCCGGTGATCAGCACGCCCAGCCCGAGCACGTCGAGAAACACGCCGTGCACCGTAGTGGTAGGCGCCAGCTTCTTGCCCAGATAGATACGCAGCAAGTCGATCAACTGCGCGGCCGCCACCGGCGTACCCAGCAGCGGGACCTGATGCTGTTCGCACTGGTCGATCAGATCCTGCGGCGGCGTCAGACCGTCGGCCAGCAGAATGGCCGGCACCCCGCCGATCAGCAGCTCGTCCATGTGGTGCATGCGGCGACGCAGATCGAAGCGCGAATAGTAGGCCAGCTCTTCCTGGCCGAACACCTGGATGCGCGAGGGGTGGATGAGGTTGAGGTGGCCCACCAGGTCGGCGGCCGCCATGCCGTCATCGGGAATCACACGTTCGGCGGCGCCTTGCCCCGCGATCCAATTGAAGGGGATTTTGTCGGCGTTGTCGTCGACCAGTTCCTGGACGGTAAGCAGCATGGCGGTATCGGAGGGGTCAGAGTTTGCCCGTCGTCAGCATGCGGTGCACTGCAGCCGGATCGGTTTCGGTATGGAGCGCTTCGCGCAGCGGCTTATTGGACATCAAATGCGCCAGTTCCGCGAGTATGTCCAGGTGTTGTTGCGTGGCCGCCTCGGGTACCAGCAGCACCAGCAGCAGTGTCACCGGCTGGTTGTCCGGCGAGTCGAACGCCACGGGCTGCGCCAGCCGGATGAACGCGGCAACCGCCTGTTCGAGGCTCTTGACGCGGCCATGGGGCACGGCCACACCTTGGCCCAGGCCGGTGGAGCCCAGACGTTCGCGTGCGAACAGACTATCGAAGACGGTGGAACGAGCCAGGCCGTTATTGTTTTCGAATAGCAGGCCCGCTTGCTCGAATGCGCGTTTCTTACTGGTGGCCAGTAGATCCAGCACGACGTTGCCCGCGGGCAGAATACGGGACAAATGGTTCATTTTGCGGATTATAGGGGCGATTGCGGCGCTGCAAAAATGGCCGAGCGGGAATAGGCGGGCAGGCGCGGGCACGTCGCGCAGGGCGGCGTCGGCTCAACGGGTAATAGTGGGGATCCCATGATGGGCTTCTCAGGCACCGATGTGCCCCGGACTGCAAACGCGGGGACATCGGCGACTTACTCTGTTAGCAGGCCTTGCACCTGCTTCGTGGTTCCCTGGCCGGGGGCCGGGAAATCAGCGAGGATGACGAGCGATTTGTGATGCGCTGTGCGGAAAACCTCAGGCCGCCAAGGGTTGTCGCTTCACAGACTCGTTATCGTGGCTTTGCACTTTGTCCTTGTGCTTGATGACCTGACGGTCGATTTTGTCGGCTAGCAAGTCGATGGCCGCATACAGATTCTCGTCCGATGCTTCGCAGTGGATGTCCTTGCCGCGTAATCGCATGGTGATTTCTGCGCAGTGACGCAGTGGTTCCACCGAAAGCATGACTTGGGTATCGATGACATGATCGAAATGCCGGAGTACTCGCGCCAGCTTGTTGACTACATATTCCCGGAGAGCCGGGGTGACGTCGAGATGACGACCGCAGATGCTCAGATTCATAGTGCAATCTCCTTCTGCCAGAAAACATAGGGGTGCGCGGAATGCGCGTTGGAATCGTAAAAAATCTCCTCTGGAAGGGTTGTCCGTAATCCTAGTGTAATGACTCTGGGTCTTAATTCAAGGCCCCTGGGGATTAATCAACGAGCTTTTACAAGCTCATCTCCCGGTTACATCCACAGTTGGCCCGGCGCGTTACATCCGGAAGTGCTCGCCCAGGTACACACGCCGCACCGCGGGATCGCTGATGATGTCTTCCGGATGTCCGTCCGTCAGCACCTTGCCCTCGCTGATGATATAGGCGCGGTCACAGATGCCCAGGGTCTCGCGCACGTTGTGGTCGGTGATGAGCACGCCGATGCCCCGGCTCTTGAGAAAACGCACGATGCGCTGGATTTCGATCACGGCGATGGGGTCCACGCCGGCGAAGGGTTCGTCCAGCAGGATGAAGCGCGGGCTGGTGGCCAGGGCACGGGCGATTTCCACGCGGCGGCGTTCGCCGCCCGACAGGGAAATGGCGGTATTGCGACGAATATGGCCGATCTGCAGCTCTTCCAGCAGCAATTCCAGGTTTTCGTTGATCTTGGCGTTGGAAATCGAGCGGCCTTTCTCGTCCACCTGCAACTCCAGCACGGCCCGGATGTTCTGCTCGACCGTCAGGCGGCGGAACACCGAGGCGTCCTGCGGCAGATAGGACACCCCCAGCCGCGCGCGCTTGTGGATGGGCAGGGCGGTGATGTTGAGATCCTCGATCTCGATACGGCCGGCATCGGCCGGCACCAGGCCCACGATCATGTAGAAACTGGTCGTCTTGCCGGCGCCGTTGGGACCCAGCAGGCCGACCACCTCGCCGCTGGACACCGACAACGACACATCTTGCACCACGGTGCGGCCGTTGTACGTCTTGCGCAGGCCGGTTGCCCGCAGTTGGCTGGGCGGTCCCACCGGCTTGGCGGATTTGCTGGAAGAGGCGTCAGTGATCATCGTGGACTGAGTAGGGGGCGTACGGCCCGCGCGGTCTGGAGGTCGGGACCGCGCCGGGAAGAGACGGTATTAGCGGGAGGCTCGGGGATCAGCGGCTGTTCCTGGCCGGCGGAGGCGAGGGCAGCGGCGCCTTGGCAGCCTGGGCGCGACGGCATTCCTCGACAGCCTGATCGGTACGCGAGCGCGGCTCGACGATGGAACGCACGCGGCCGCCCGGCGCCGACGAACCCGGACCGCCGATGGCTTCATAGGTGCCGGCCTTGTCGTTATACCGGACCCGCTGGCCGCGGATGGTATCGAACTGTTTGCCGCAGATAAAGCGCGTGACGACGGCCTGGCCGATCAGGTCGAACTGGCTCTTCGTGCCGTCGTATTCGGCGCGTTGGCCTACGCCTTCGATGAGCTCGAAGGTTTCGGGGCGTTCCTGGCGGATGTTGACCAGCTTGCTGGCGTTGTTCATGGTGGCCACGCCGAACTGGCCGCCCTGATCGTCCTGATGCAGCTCCAGCTTGTCGGACTTCATGGTCAGCAGGCCGCGCGTCATGATCACGTTGCCGGTAAAGACACTGGTCTTCTTGATATCGTCGTAATGCAACGTATCGGACAGGATCTGGGTGTTCGGCTCTTCTTCAGGCGTGGCCGGCTTGGCGCCGCTCTTGGGCGGCGTGGCGCTCTTCTGCGCGGTGCCATTCTGCGTCGCGCTGTTATTCATCGTGCCGTTCTTCGCCGATCCAGCGGCGTTGTCCGTCGGAGCTTGTTGAGCGGACACGCAACTGGCGGCGCTCGCGAGCAACGCGCCGATCAGCCAGGCCGAAAGAGTGGAGGGTCGAATTTGGGTCATGGTTTTTTTTGTTGCGAAGCGGATTCGGTATTGGGGGCCGGGCTCTTGGACGAGCGCGACTGCGTGTCGTTATTGTTGATCTCGACGTTGCTCGCCGAAAAGACTTCCAGCTGGGAGGTCTTGTTGTTGTACTTCATGCCGACGCCGTGCATGCGCGACTGTCCACGGATGACCAGCGCCGGCAAGTCCGTGTACATCACGTCATCGTCCGGCAGGATGATCAGCTTTTCGCTGTGTACGTCCATGGGCGGGGTTTTTTCGTCCGGCTTGCGGTGCAGGTGGGCGTCTTTTTCCATGACGATGCGCTTGCCGCCTTCGTACATGGTGCCGGTTTGCGACGTGCCGATGGTGACCGGCGTGCCGGGCCGCAAGCCGACCGCGCGCGGCATGGTGACGACATAGGAGTCGTCATCCGGATAGTGCTCGCCGTAGTCGCCTTCCAGCCGGTTGATGGGCTTGCCGTCCACGTCCGTGCGCACCATGGTGAAGTTGCGCGACCAGGAATCCATTTCGTGGGTATAGCGGCGCGGCGGATCGTTCTGCACCGCGCGCTGCGTGTAGTCGGCCGCCCACCACGTGCCGACCACCAGGGACAGCAAGAGGAACAGCGCGATGAGCGAAGGAAAACGTTCTTTCATTCCTGCCTGTCTTTATTGAATGACACCGGGGCCCAGCAGGCCCGGTGTCGATAGCAGCGCGCCCAGGCGTCCCTGTGCCGCCAGCAACAGGTCGCAGCACTCGCGCACCGCGCCGCTGCCGCCAAGCTGGTTGGACACCCAGTGCGCCCCTTGCGAGACATAGACGGGTGCGTTGGGCACGCTGGCGGCGAAGCCTGCGCGCTGCATGGCGGGCAGATCGATGATGTCGTCGCCCATGAAGCCCGATTGGTCCAGCGACACGCCGTGGCGTTGGGCCAGTTCGGCCAGGGCCTTGCCCTTGTCGCGCACCCCTTGCATCACGTCGGCGATGCCCAGTTCGGCCGCGCGCCGGTCGACGATGGGCCCGGATCGCCCGGTAACCAGGGCCACGCCGATGCCGCCCTCCGCCAACAGGCGCAGGCCGTGACCGTCCAGCGCATGGAAGCGTTTGAACATCTCGCCACTCTCGCCGTAGTAGAGGCTACCGTCGGTAAGTACGCCATCGACGTCGAACACCATCAGGCGCACGGCCGCCGCGCGTTCCTTCACCAGGGGCGCCACGCGCGCCAGGATCAGGGCTTCGGCCGGATGCGGCAGGGTCGTTGCAGTCGCCATCATGTTCATACCACCTTCGCAGCCATCAGGTCGTGCATGTGTAGTGCGCCCAGCAGGGCGCCGCTTTCGTCGAGGACCAGCATCTGGTTCAGACGCAGGGTATCCATTTGTTCCGCCGCCACCACGGCCAGGGCATCGGGCCGCACGGTGCGCGGCGAGCGCGTCATGCCCTCGATGACTGTCAGACCACGGATGTCCCCCCGGCGTTCAATCAGCCGGCGCAGATCGCCGTCGGTGAAGATGCCGACGGGATGGCGATTTTCGTCGATCACCACCGTCATGCCCATCCCTTTCGCCGACATCTCCTCCAGCGCGCGCGACAGGGTGGCGTCGCGGCTCACCGTGGGCAGCGCATCGCCTTGGCGCATCACGTCGCGCACGTGCGTGAGCAGGCGCCGTCCCAGCGCGCCGCCGGGATGCGATCGCGCGAAGTCTTCCGGGCCGAAACCGCGGGCCTCCAGGCAGGCGACCGCCAGCGCATCGCCCATGGCCAGTGCCGCGGTCGTGCTGGCGGTGGGCGCCAGGTTCATCGGGCAGGCCTCCTGGGCCACGCTGACGTCCAGATGGATATCGGCCAGTTTCGCCAGTTCGGAGGTCGCTTTGCCGGTCATCGCGATGACGCGGGCCCCCAGGCGGCGCGCCACCGGGGCGATGGTCAGCAGTTCGGAACCCGAGCCTGAGTAGGAGATGGCCAGCATGACGTCGTCGGCGGTGAGCATGCCCAGATCGCCGTGCGCGGCTTCGCCGGCATGCATGAAGAAGGCCGGAGTGCCGGTCGACGCCAGGGTGGCGGCGACTTTGCTGGCCACGTGGCCGGTCTTGCCGATGCCGGTGACGACGACACGGCCGCGGCACTGCAGCAGCATGTCGACCGCTTGTACGAAGGTATCGTCCAGGCGTGCTTCGAGGTCGCGCAGGGCTTGCGCCTCGACGGAGAGTGTGCGGCGTGCCGAGGCCAGTGTCGCCTCAGGGGTCGTTGCGGGAAGTGCGTTCATCGGGCGATTTTAATCGCAGCGGAGCATTTGCTCCCACAGGGACGGCTATGGCATCCTGGCGGCTCTTTTTACTTGCGCTTTGCCCCGTTCTGCGCGAGCTTTTACGTATTATTAGCGCCCTGCGGCGAATGCCGGCCTGCCAGGCCGTGACGGCGTCACCCTCTTTTTCCTTACATTTCATCAGGTTTATCCATGTCATCGATTCCGGCGCCCATCCTGGGCACGCCCCTGTCCCCTGCCGCCACCCGTGTCATGCTGCTGGGGGCCGGCGAGCTGGGCAAGGAAGTCGTCATCGCCCTGCAACGCCTGGGTGTGGAGGTCATCGCGGTCGACCGCTATGCCGACGCGCCGGGCCAGCAGGTGGCTCACCGTGCCCATGTCGTCTCCATGACCGATCGCGCAGCCTTGCGTGCCATCATCGAGCAGGAGAAGCCGGACGTCATCGTGCCTGAGATCGAGGCCATCGCCACCGACCTGCTGGTCGAGCTGGAGGCCGCCGGCGCCGTCCGCGTCACGCCGACGGCGCGGGCGGCTCAATTGACCATGAACCGCGAGGGGATCCGCCGGCTGGCCGCCGAGACGCTGGGCCTGCCCACGTCGCCCTACCGCTTCATCGATACCGAAGACGAACTGCGGGCCGCGATCGACGGCGGCATCGGCTACCCCTGCGTGATCAAGCCGGTGATGTCCTCGTCGGGCAAGGGACAGTCCGTGCTCAAGGGGCCGGACGACATCGCCCCGGCGTGGCGCTATGCCCAGGAAGGCGGGCGGGTGGGTGCCGGCCGCGCCATCATCGAGGGTTTCATCCGTTTCGACTATGAAATCACCCTGCTGACCGTGCGCTCGCGGGCTGCCTCGGGTGAGATCGTGACCGGCTTCTGCGCACCCATCGGGCACAAGCAGGTGGACGGCGACTATGTGGAAAGCTGGCAGCCCCATCCCATGTCCGCCAAAGCGCTGGAAAGCGCGCGCGACATTGCCCTGAAAGTGACGGGTGAGCTGGGCGGCCTGGGTATTTTTGGCGTCGAGTTGTTCGTGGCCGGCGACCAGGTGTGGTTCTCCGAGGTCAGCCCGCGTCCGCATGACACCGGCATGGTGACCATGATCACCCAGGCGCAGAACGAATTCGAACTGCACGCCCGCGCCTTGCTGGGTCTGCCGGTGGATCCTTCGCTGCGCCAGGCCGGCGCCAGCAGCGTCATCTATGGGGGCGTCGACGCCCGCGCCGTCACCTTCCACGGCGTGGCCGAGGCCCTGGCCGAACCGGGCACCGACCTGCGCCTGTTTGGCAAGCCCGAATCCTTCGTCAAGCGTCGGATGGGCGTGGCCCTGGCCACGGCCGACGACGTCGATGCCGCACGTGCCAAGGCGCTGCGGGTGTCGGGCAAGGTGAGTGTGCAGGCCCACAAGTAAGCTTCGTGCGGCCCTTCCTGACACGGCGCGGCCGGCGTCGGGCCGCCGGCCTGGCGGTCGTCTGCCTGCTGGCCGCGGCCGCATGGTGGGGCTGGGACACGCGCTGGCTGGCGCGTCAGGAGTTCCTGCTGCGGCGCGAGATCGCCCAGGCGCGGTCCGGGCCGCCATCAGCCGATTCCGCGCCGGGCCTCAGGCTGGAACGCTATGTCGCCGACATCCAGGCGCTGCGCGTGGGCGACGAAGCCAATATGTCCTCGGTGACGTACGACGCGCAACGGCATCTTTTGGTCAGCATCACCAACCGCGATCCCCATCTGCTGGCGTTGTCACTGGATGGCGTCTTGCAGCGGCGTATTCCCCTGTCCGGATTCGGCGATCCCGAAGCCGTGGAGTACCTGTTCCCGGGCCACTACATGATCGCCGAGGAAAGACGCCGGCGCGTCACCGAAATCACGCTGGATGCGGGTACCGAACGGGTGGCGTTCGAGACCGCGGCGCAGCGCCATCTCACCCTTGGCCCGCCTGATGACGACAACCGGGGGTTCGAGGCGCTGGCCTATGATCCGGACCGGCAGCGCCTGTACGTCGCCAAGGAAAACGATCCCGTCCGCATCTTCGAGGTCGATGGCTTGTTCGGGCCGTCGGGCCAGCCGCTGAACCTGGGCGTGCGCGTGGACCCGGCGCGGGACCGGCGCCTGTTCCTCACCGATATCTCCGGCATGGTCTACGACAGCCGGACGGGTCATCTGCTGGTCCTGTCCGACGAGTCCAAGCTGGTCATAGAACTGAACGCGGCGGGGCAGCCCGTGGGCATGATGAGCCTGCGCGCCGGCCAGCATGGCTTGCGCGAGGACATTCCACAGGCCGAAGGTATCGCGCTGGACGATGCGGGCAATCTCTACATCGTCAGCGAGCCCAACCTGTTCTATCGCTTCCGGCAAGAAAAAGCCTCCCCCTAGTGAACTGTCCGCCGAAGTTGGATTTCTCTCCAACTTCCTGGGTTGATTCATGGGGGAGGCTTGTTTTCCAGCCAGTTCGGTATCGCCGGCGCGCCGCGGTTTCCGCCGCGCCGGGACACTGGTAGGGGTTTACAGCAGGGAGCTTTACAGCAGGGAGCTTTACTTCACGGGCTTGACCGACGTTGCCAGCGTGAACTGGTCGCGGCGGCCTTCGTACGTGACGCCCTTGCGGAAGGCCCAGATCGAGCTTTCGAAGTGCAGGGGGATCAGCGCCAGGTCGTCCAGGGCGATCTTGGTGGCCTGCTCATACAGGGCACGGCGCTTTTCCGGATCCACCGTCACCGAGCCGGGGATGTACACCTTGTCGAAAGCCGGGTTGGAGTAGCCGCCATAGTTGCTGGTGCCGAAGGACTTGGGCGCGTCCAGCGAGACCACCCACAGCTGGAACAGCGCCGACGCTTCACCCACTTCCGACGGCCAGCCGCCCAGCGAGAAGCTGAACTCACGCTTGGCGCGCTTGGGGAAATAGATGGAGGCGGTCATCGCGTCCACATTGGTCTTGATGCCGACGCGGGACAGGTACTGTGCCACCGCTTGCATGATCTGGCCGTCGTTGATGTACCGGTCGTTGGTGCCGGAGACGGTCAGTTCGAAGCCATTGGGGTAGCCTGCTTCGGCCAGCAGTTTCTTGGCGCCTTCGGGGTCGTATTTGATTTCCGGGGCCTTGGCCAGGCCGCCGAACATGCCGTCGGGCATGAACTGGTAGGCCGGGGTGGCCAGGCCGTCCATGATCCGGGCGTCGATGGTCTTGCGGTCGATGGCCATGGAGATGGCGCGGCGCACGCGCACGTCCTGCAGCGGGTTCTTGCCGTCCGCCGCCTTGACGAAGGGGCTGGGCGAGCGCGCCACGTCTGGCTGGAAGAACACCAGGCGGGTCGACGGCGTGGCGACGTAGCCGAACTTGGGATTGTCCTTCAGGCGCTGCAGGTCACGCGCCGCCGGGTTTTCGATCACGTCGAAGTCGCCCGACAACAGGCCCGTCAAACGCGGGCCGGCATTGGGCACCGGCACCATCTTCACTTCTTTCCAGGCCGGCTTGGGACCCCAGTAGTTTTCATTGCGTTCCAGCTCGACGCCGGTGCCCTTGGTCCAGGACTTCTGGGTGTACGGGCCGGTGCCGATGGCGTCCTTGCCATTGTTGAAGTCGGCGTTGGTGGGCCAGGGGCCGGTGACGCCGCAGCCATTGGCCGGATCGAACGTCATCTTGCCGTGGGGCAGGATGCCGCTCCAGATGATCGAGAGCGAGCGGGCCAGTTCCTGCGGCATGACGGGCAGCGGCTCGCGGGTCTTGATGATGACCGTGAGCGGGTCAGGCGTCTGCACGTCCGCGAACAGCTTGGTGAACGTGGCGTAGGAGTCGGAAATGTTGGTCTTGTTGTTCAGCGTGCGGCAGATGGAGAAAAGCACATCTTCCGACGTGAAAGGCTTGCCGTTGGAGAACTTCACGCCGTCGCGCAGCTTGATTTCCCAAGTCAGGTCGTCGGTGTTCTTCCACGAAGTCGCCAGCCGCGGGATCAGCTTCATGTCGGCGTCGCGTCCGATCAGCATATCGTAGACATGTGCCGCCAAGGCTTCGTTGGCGGTGTTCTTGTGATAGTGCGGATCGGCTGAAGTGGCTTCCGCCGAGACGGCGATCTTCAGCGACTGGGCCTGCGCGGGGAGCGTTGCGGCGATGCCGGCGGCGGCGAGCAGCCCCAGGGTAAGACGAGACAGCATAGAAACTCCGGAAAGAGCGTGCGGCCATGGCGACGTAAGCCACGGCCAAGCACCGTTAGGACGGGGCCGATTATCCGGATGGGGGGGAAATACTGTCAATTCGCTGTTACCCGCAGCAGTGTCCGAATGGACCAGGGGGTAGCGCGAAAGAGGGAAGGGGGAGTAAGTCGGCGGCCGGGGCGGTTCGCGCTGCACGTCCTTCAGGACGGAGCGAACCGCGGCGGTCGCTGGCTTTTTACTGCGAACTTCTGACATCTTCCAGCGAATTCGCCAATACTGCCGCGAATTCGCTGGTGCTTGCGAGACTGCTGGTGCTGCGACATCAGGTGCTGCTACTGCTGTACTGCGTACTGCGACTGCATTCACTGCAACGGCTACATCAACACTTCTGCTGCTACTACCAACCACTGCTACTACTGCGCGCTACAACTACGGGTACTGCAATTACGGCTGCTACTGCGTGCTTGCTACTGCGGGTATCGCAAACTACTGCACTGCTACTGCTACTGCTACTACAGGTATCGCAAAACTGCTTCTACCGCGTACTGCTACTGCTTGCTTACCACTGCGAACCGGAGAAGCGGCTGCTGGTGGCGCGCGCCTGGTTCATGGTTTCTTGCACTTCGTCGATGAAGTCGAAGAAGGCGCCGACAGCGCGCTTGATGGCGGTGAAGGGGTGGGCAACGGTTTGTTGGTTCATGGTGGCTTCCAGAATGTTGCGTTCGAGGGCGTCGGTCAGGCGGGCGTTGTTCAGGGCAATGTTCGTCATGGTCTTTCTCCAGGGGTGCTGCTTCGTTTGCTGCATCAGTGAAAACGATTATAGGGAATACCCTATGTGCAGCGCAACATCAATTTAGGGGTAAACCCTAGATATGTTGTAAACATGCATAACACGCGGGAATTAGCAATGAGAACTGCTGAGCAGGGTGAACCGCGTGGGGCCGTCTATGAACGCTAATTTCACGGCTGCCCGCCCTGGGAGATAGACCTTTGGAAGGGGCAAAATAATTATTTACCGGCGCGTCGGTAAGTAATTAGAATGCGGTTCATGGAGATCACACCCCCGCCACGGCACGCAGCAGCCGAAGCATCCAATGAGGCCCCGGCCGCCTCGACCGCTACAGCCGAGCCGGCTGGCGGCCGGCCGCGTCCGCGCGCGGGTCGGCCGCCTTCGATGCCGGCGCCGCGGGACAGCATCCTGGCCGAGGCGGCTCGCCTGTTCGCGGACAGCGGCTATGAGAACAGTGCCATGGCCGACGTGGCGGCCCGCTTGGGGATGTCCAAGGCGGCCATCTATCACTACTTCCGCACGAAGCAGGACATCTACGACGCCATCATCATCGAGACCCTGGGCGCCTTGGGTCAGGCCGTGACCGATGCCGTGGCAGCCGCCGAGGGGCCGGCCGCGCGCCTGCGCGCCTTCATGCTGGCGCACGCGCGCTACCTCGAAGCCCATCACGCCAAATTCGTCGCGATGCTGATCGGCTATTCGGGCATGAGCCCCGTGTATAGAGACGACGCGGCTCGCCTGCGCGACGACTATGAACAGCTGTTGCGGGGCTTGATCGCCGAGGGCGTCGAGCAGGGCGTCTTCCGCGCTCTGGACCAGGCCGCCACCGGGCGCGCCATCTTGTCCATGTTGAACTGGATGGCCCGCTGGTACAAACCAGGACAAGGCCAGACCGCTGAATCAGTAGCCGACGGCTACTACGACTTGCTGCTCGGCGGCCTGCGCCAGCCTGCGGCGCACCCGTGACCTGAGCGCTTGAACCCAAGGCTGGCAAGTCCGCGCAGCCTGCAAAACATACCGACTCGCATCGAACACCCCAGGAGACATTCCCATGGCCCTCGACCAAGAAACCTTGACCCTGTTGCTGGACGCGGTGCGCCGCTTTGTCGACGAACGGCTGATCCCCGCCGAACAGGAAGTCGCCGAGACCGGCGAAATCCCCGCCGCCATCGTCCAGGAAATGCGTGAACTGGGGCTGTTCGGCCTGTCCATCGCGCCCGAATACGGCGGCCTGGGCCTGAATATGGAAGAAGAAGTCCTGGTTGCCATGGCGCTGGGCCATACCTCGCCCGCCTTCCGGTCCCTGGCCGGCACCAATATCGGCATCGGCTCGCAATCCATCGTCATGGCCGGCAGCGACGAACAGCGCAACCACTACCTGCCCAAGCTGGCCAGCGGCGAGATCATCGGTTCCTTTGCCCTGACCGAACCCGAGGCCGGCTCGGACGCCATGTCCCTGCGCACTTCCGCGCAGCGCGACGGCGATCACTACATCCTCAACGGCACCAAGCGTTTCATCACCAATGCACCCATCGCCGGCCTGTTTTCCGTGATGGCGCGCACCAGCCCGGAACGCAAGTCCGACGCCATTTCCTGCTTCCTGGTGGAAGCCGGCACGCCGGGCCTGACGCTGGGCAAGCCCGACAAGAAAATGGGGCAGGCCGGCGCGCTGACCTGCGACGTGATCTTCGACAATTGCCGAGTCCCTGCCTCCGCGCTGCTGGGCGGCCAGGAGGGCACGGGCTTTCGCACCGCCATGCGCGTGCTGGACAAAGGCCGTCTGCACATCTCGGCCCTCAGTGTCGGCACGGCCCAGCGCCTGATCGCCGATGCCGTGCGCTACGCGGCGGAACGCAAGCAGTTCGGCAAGCCCATCGCCGAATTCCAGCTCATCCAGGCCATGATCGCGGACAGCCAGGCGGAAGCCTATGCCGCCCGCTGCATGGTCATGGACGCGGCGCGCAAGCGCGACCGGGGCGAGAACACCACGCTGGAGGCGTCCTGCTGCAAGCTGTACGCCACCGAAATGGTGGGCCGGGTGGCGGACCGCGCGGTGCAGATCCATGGTGGCGCGGGCTACGTGTCGGAGTACGCCGTCGAGCGCTTCTATCGCGACGTGCGCCTGTTCCGTCTCTATGAAGGCACCACCCAGATCCAGCAGCTGGTGATCGCCCGCGAAACCATGAAGGCGCACGGCTATTGACCAACGCCAGGCGACCAGGCGCGCCCTCCGCGTTTGTGGGGCAAAATGTGCCCACTCCCTCAACCGCTTACTCTCGGTTTTATGTCCACTCGTCCTGCTCCCCTGACCGGTATTCGCGTTCTCGACCTGACCCGCGTGCTCGCGGGCCCCTGGTGCACTCAAAACCTGGCTGACCTTGGTGCCGAGGTCGTCAAGATCGAACGTCCTGGCGCGGGCGACGACACGCGTGCGTGGGGGCCTCCTTATCTGAAGGACCAGGACGGCAACGACACGACCGAGGCGGCCTATTACCTGTCCGCCAACCGCAACAAGAAATCCGTTGCGCTGGACATCGCCACGCCGCGCGGTGCTGAACTGGTGCGTGAGTTGGCGCGCCAGAGCGACATCCTGGTGGAAAACTTCAAGGTGGGCGGCTTGCGCAAGTACGGCCTCGATTACGAGAGCCTGAGCAAGGAAAACCCCGGCCTCATCTACTGCTCCATCACGGGCTTCGGGCAGACGGGGCCGTATGCCTCGCGTCCCGGCTACGACTTCATGATCCAGGGCATGGGCGGCTTGATGAGCATCACCGGCGAACGCGACGACGCGCCCGGCGGCGGTCCGCAGAAAGCCGGTGTAGCGGTGGCGGACCTGATGACCGGCATGTATTCGACGGTCGGCATCCTGGCCGCGCTGCACGAACGGGGCCGCAGCGGCCTGGGCCAGCATATCGACATGGCCTTGCTGGATTGCCAGGTCGCCATGATGGCCAACCAGAATCTGAACTACATGACCTCCGGCAAGGCACCGCGGCGGGCCGGCAACGCGCACCAGAACCTGGTGCCTTACCAGGTCTTCGCGGTGAGTGACGGCCACATGATCGTGGCGGTAGGCAATGACAGCCAGTTCCGCGCGTATTGCCGCGTCATCGGCATGCCCGAACTGTCCGACGATCCGCGCTTCAATACCAATCCCAAGCGCGTGCTGAATCGCGAGGAACTGGTGCCGCTGCTGGTCGAGCGCATGGCGCAAGGTGAACGCGACCATTGGCTGGCCGAGCTGGAACGCGCGGGCGTGCCCGCCGGCCCCATCAATACGCTGGATCAGGTGTACGAGGACCCGCAGGTGGTGTTTCGCCAGATGAAGCGGGAATTGCCGCATCCGGTGGCCGGCACGGTGCCGATGGCGGGCAGTCCGCTGCGGCTGTCGGGCAGCCCCGTCGAATACCGCCACGCGCCGCCCATGCTGGGCGAGCACACCGCGCAAGTACTGCGCGACCGCCTGGGTTTGTCCGACGCCGATATCGAAGCGTTGGCCTCCGGTCATTGAACCGTCGCGGCGGCGGCGCACAATCGAGATCGATCGCGCGCGCCGCGGCCGCCGGTCCGGATTCCGTAGCAAAGCAGGAGACAGAAGAATGAAGTCGATCGAAACCGTGGGCATCGTGGGCGCCGGGGCGATGGGGCGCGGCATCGCGCAGATCGCCGCGCAGGCGGGCTTGCGCGTCAAGCTGTTCGATACCAGCGCCGACGCCGTGCAGGCAGCACGCGTCAGCTTGCAGCAGACGTGGGACAAGCTGGTGCAAAAGGGCAAGCTGGAAGCCGCCGCGGCCGACGCCGCCTTGCAGCAGGTGCTTGCCTGCGCCGCGCTGGAGGATCTGGCGGATTGCCAACTGGTGGTCGAGGCCATCGTCGAGCGCCTGGAGGTCAAGCGTGAAGTCTTCGGCAAGCTGGAAGCGGTGGTGGCCGACGATTGCATCCTGGCGTCCAACACCTCGTCGCTGTCGATCACCGCGATTGCCGCGGGCTGCCGCCTGCCAGGCCGGGTGGCCGGTTTCCATTTCTTCAATCCCGTGCCCTTGATGAAGGTGGTCGAGGTCATCGACGGCCTGCGCGGCGACCGTGCCGCCGGCGACGCCTTGATGGCGCTGGCGCGCCGCATGGGCCATACGCCGGTGCGGGCGCGCGACATGCCGGGCTTCATCGTCAACCATGCGGGCCGCGGTTTGAATACCGAAGGTTTGCGCATCGCGCAGGAGTCGGTGGCGTCTTTCGATCAGGTCGATGCCATCATGCGCGAGCAGGCCGGCTTCCGCATGGGTCCTTTCGAACTGCTGGACCTGACCGCGCTGGATGTATCGCATCCCGTGATGGAATCGATCTACCGGCAATTCTTCGATGAGGCGCGCTTCCGGCCGTCGCCCTTGACCACCGTGCGGTTGGCGGGCGGTCTGATCGGCCGCAAGGCGGGCGAAGGTTTCTATCGCTACGTCGACGGCCAGAAGCAGGTGCCGGCGGAAGCGTCCGCGCCGGCCTTGCCGAGTGGGCTGAAAATCTGGGTGAGCCACGTGCATCCCCAGGGGAGCGACTGCGCGCAGGACTTGTTGAAACAGCTGAAGTCCGGTGCCTTGCGATTGGGCATCGAACTATCCACGGCCAGCGAGGCGCCCGACGACGCCTTGATCATCGTCACGCCTTATGGCGAGGATGTTTCCACGGCGGTCTATACGCAGGGACTGGATCCGGCGCGCACGGTGGGCATCGACACGCTCAACGGGTTGAAGGCCGGCCAGCGCCGCACCTTGATGGTGTCGCCCGCCACCGAGCCGCGCTGGCGCGATGCGGCGCATGCGCTGTTCGCGGCGGATGGCGCGGCCGTCAGCGTGGTGCAGGATTCACCAGGCTTCGTGGCGCAGCGCATCGTTGCCTGCATCGTCAACATCGCGGCGGATATCGCGCAGCAGCGCATTGCCACGCCGGAAGACATCGACCAGGCGGTGCGCCTGGGCCTCGGGTATCCCATGGGTCCCTTGGCGCTGGGTGATGCGTTGGGCGCGGCGCGCATCCTGGAGATCCTGCGCAATATGCAGCGCGTCACCGGCGACCCGCGTTATCGCCCCAGCCTGTGGCTGCAGCGGCGTGTGCAACTGGGAATGTCCTTGCAGGCGGATAGCCTGGCTTGATGCCGTGCGGGTAGGGCGTCCGCACTTGGCGCTTTGGAACTTCGAAGCTTCAAAACGTTTTGAAGTTTCGGCGTTGCAGCGGTGTTGCAGCGCGTCTCGCCGGCAGCTTACTCGCCCCCCTCATGCGAACCCGCAGTTGGCCAGCAGTTCATCCGCCACGCCTATTTGATCCCGCGGCCACTGGGGCGCTAGCCCAAAAAAGGGGCTGTGGGGGTACCCCCCACAATCAAAAAAATAGCTTTCGCCGGCGGCGGAGGCGTGCCGGTCTGATAACTCGGTAGCCTCAAAGCACCACGAGGTTATCCCGGTGCACCAGTTCCGGATCGGTCATGCTGCCCAGGATGGCAGCGATCTGGGATGAAGGTTGGCGCATGATGCGGCGCGCTTCGGCCGAGGAATAATTGACCAGCCCGCGCGCGCATTCACGCCCGTCCTGGCCGATGCAGGCGATCACGTCGCCCCGTTCGAAATCCCCTTGCACTTCGACGACGCCGATCGGCAGCAGGCTCTTGCCTTCGTTCATCAGCGCGTGCACGGCACCGTCGTCCAGCACCACATGGCCGCGCAGGCGCAGATGGTCGGCCATCCATTGCTTGCGCGCCGACCACACCGGCAACACCGCGCGCAGTTCGCTGCCTATGCATTCGCCCTGGGACAGCCGCACCAGCACGTCACGTTCGCGGCCGGAAGCGATGACCGTGTGCGCGCCGCTATGTGCCGCGCGCTTGGCCGCCAGGATCTTGGTCAACATGCCGCCGGTGCCGATACCGCTGCCGGCGCCGCCAGCCATGGTTTCCAGTTCCAGGTCGCCGGCCTGGGCATGCGCCACGAAGCGCGCATCCGGATTCTTGCGCGGATCGGATTCATACAGGCCGCGCTGGTCCGTGAGGATGATCAGCGAATCGGCTTCGATCAGATTGGTGACCAGGGCGCCCAGCGTATCGTTATCGCCAAAGCGGATTTCGTCCGTGACGACCGTATCGTTCTCGTTGACGATGGGCACCACGCCCAGCCGCAGCAGGGCGAACAGGGTGGAACGGGCATTCAGGTAGCGGCGGCGGTCCGCCAGGTCTTCATGCGTCAGCAGCACCTGCGCCGTACGCAAGCCATGCTCGGCGAACGCGGCTTCATACGCTTGCGCCAGGCCCATCTGCCCGACGGCGGCGGCGGCCTGCAGTTCATGCATCACCGACGGCCGCTTGCGCCAACCCAGCCGCGCCATGCCCTCGGCGATGGCACCGCTGGATACCAGCACGATCTGCTTGCCCTGCTGGCGCAGCGAAGCGATCTGCGCGGCCCAATGCGCCACGGCGGCGCGGTCCAGGCCGCGGCCTTCATTGGTGACGAGCGAGGAGCCCACCTTGGCCACCAGCCGATTGGCGGCGGCAATGACGGAAACGGCATCCTGGGCGGATGCTTGGAAGGATTGAGAGGCAGCAATCATGGCGCGGGCCGGGCGAAAGCGGAAGCGAAGCCCAAACTGGCGGCGCGGATTCGGCTGCATGCATACGGCTGCATGGATTCGGCGTTAGCCGATGCCGGGACCCGCGCGGCCTGGCGGGCGGAAGCCTGGGGGTTGGCCCCAGGCACGGTGACGGACGGAATTATGGCTTATTCGTCACCGCCGCGCGGCGCGGGGTCGGCAGGGGTGGCCAGCTGACGCGAGTCGTCCCAGCGCGGGTCTTCGTGGACGTAGGTACCGTCGGCCTGATCCTGGATGACGTGGTCCTTGCGTTGCTCCGCGTCCAGGTAGTCCTGCAGCGCCCAGATCAGGTCCTGGGTGCCGTCGCCGGTCAGGCCGGATACAGCGTGGACCGGGCCAGTCCATTCGAAGGCTTCGCAGAAGCGCTGCTTCAGGGCCTCGGCGTCATCGGCCACCATGTCCAGCTTGTTCAATACCAGCCAGCGCGGCTTGACGGCCAGGTCGGCGTCATAACGGCGCAGTTCCTCGACGATGGCGCGCGCGTCGGCCACGGCCTGGGGCACGGGATCGACGTCGGGATCGGGCGAGGACACGTCCACCAGGTGCAGCAGCACGCGGGTGCGCGCCAGATGGCGCAGGAACAGGTGGCCCAGGCCCGCGCCTTCCGAAGCACCTTCGATCAGGCCGGGAATGTCGGCCACGACGAAGCTGCGCGAAGCGGAGGTCCGCACCACGCCCAGATTGGGATGCAGGGTGGTGAAGGGGTAGTCGGCGATCTTCGGACGCGCGTTGGAGATCTTGCTGATCAGGGTCGACTTGCCGGCATTGGGCAGCCCCAGCAGGCCGACGTCGGCCAATACCTTCAGTTCCATGCGCAGGCGGCGTTGCTCGCCTTCCTTGCCGGGCGTCCATTGTTTCGGCGCGCGGTTGACGCTGGATTTGAAGTGCAGGTTGCCCATGCCGCCCTGGCCGCCGGCGGCCAGTACGACTTCTTCGCCATGGCGGTTGAGGTCGAACAGCTGTTCGCCGGTGTCGGCGTCGTGCACGATGGTGCCCACGGGCACGCGCAGCACGATGTCCGCCGCGGCGGCGCCGTACTGGTCCGAGCCACGGCCGTTTTCGCCGTTGCGGGCGCGATGCAGGCGCGCGTAGCGGAAATCGATCAGGGTGTTGATGTTGCGGTCGGCGACGGCCAGGATGCTGCCGCCGCGGCCACCGTCACCGCCGTCCGGTCCGCCTTTGGGAATGAACTTCTCGCGGCGAAAGCTCGCCACGCCATTGCCGCCTTTGCCGGCAATGACTTCTATGGTGGCTTCATCGACGAATTTCATGATGGGGACCGGGTGATGATGATGTGGATAAAAAGAAGAGCGATGCCCGCGCCAGCGTGGCGGTGGTGCATGCCAGTGTATTGCGTAGGGTAGCCCGGGGGAAACACAGGCTTGTCGCCTTGCGACAAAAAAGGCCCTGTCGCACGCGACAGGGCCTTTCGAAGCTGGGGCCTGCTGTACCTATGCACCTGCCGGCGCATTTGCCACAAGCCCCAAGCCGTCAAGGTCGTGCGGAAACCAGGTTCCGGACGATTTACTCGGCAGCGACGATCGAAACCGTCGACTTGTTGCCGGCGCCCTTGACCGCGAACTTCACCTTGCCGTCGATCAGCGCGTAAAGCGTGTGATCCTTGCCCATGCCGACGTTGACGCCAGCGTGGACGCGCGTGCCGCGTTGGCGCACGATGATCGAGCCTGCCGGGATCAGTTGACCGCCATAGGCCTTGACGCCCAGGCGCTTCGATTCTGAGTCACGACCGTTCCGCGTAGAGCCGCCGCCCTTTTTCTGTGCCATTTTTTTAGCTCCTGCTAAATAAAAGGTTTACCGGATGCCTGCATCAAGCCGTAATGGCGTCGACGCGGATCTCGGTATAGTTTTGACGGTGGCCTTGATGCTTTTGATAATGCTTACGACGACGCATCTTGAAGATCGTGACCTTGTCGTGCCGGCCATGCGCAAGAACGGTGACCTTGACCAGAGCGCCCGCAACGAGGGGCGTGCCAACTTTCAGTTGGTCGCCTTCGCCGATGGACAGCACTTGATCCAGGTTGATTTCTTGCCCAATGTCAGCAGGTATCTGTTCTACCTTGAGTTTTTGGCCGGCGGCAACACGATACTGCTTGCCACCGGTTTTTATGACCGCGTACATGGGTTAATTCCTTGGATGAGGTTCTGTAAAGAACGAGAAAACTTTCGGCTGAACATTCAGTACCGGCGGACGCAATGCGCCCTGCGTACGGACAGCCGAATCGAGGATTCTAGCCCGTCGGCCAGGCAAAGTCAAAAAAGTAGCGCTGGCTCAACGAGTTACGTGTCTCCGCGCGACAACGGCGGGCGCTGGCGAGGGCGCCACGCACCGGGCTTGGACCGGCGGTTCCCGCGGCGGGGGAGGGCACGCCGGGGCAGTTGAGCGGGGCGGCGGAAGGTCCCTTTCGTGCCCGGACGGCCCTGGCCCGGGGTGGATGGCGCGGGAAGATCTACCTCCCCCTTTCATCCCCGCCCAAGCCCGTATAATCCCCGCATTCCCCGGGGCGGACACCGCGCACGGGGCACAAGTTACACGGGCCATCGGCTCGCCCAGACTGCCGGAAACGTCTTGAATCTCCCCGATCTTATCGCTCCCATCGCCGATGACATGAAGTCGGTTGATGCCGTCATCCGCGACCGCCTGGATTCCGAAGTCGTGCTGATACGCACGATAGGCGACTACATCATAGGTGCCGGCGGCAAGCGTATGCGCCCGGCCCTGCTGCTGATGATCGCCCGCGCCCTCGGATACGAGGGCACGCATCATCACACCCTGGCCGCCGTGGTCGAATTCATCCACACCGCTACGCTGCTGCATGACGATGTGGTGGATGAGTCCGATCTGCGCCGCGGTCGCCAGACCGCCAACGCGGTATTCGGCAATGCCGCCAGCGTGCTGGTGGGCGACTACCTGTATTCGCGCGCCTTCGAAATGATGGTGGACGTCGACTCGATGCGCGTCATGGCCATCCTGTCGCAGGCGACCACTGTCATCGCCGAAGGCGAAGTGCTGCAACTGCTCAACGTACACGACCCGGATGTCTCGCAGGAGCGTTATCTGCAGGTGGTGCGCTACAAGACCGCCAAGCTGTTCGAGGCCGCCGCCCAGGTGGGCGCCGTGCTGGCTGGCGCCACGCCGGCGCAGGAAGAAGCCGCCGCGGCGTATGGCCGCCACATCGGCACTGCCTTCCAGCTGGTGGACGACGTGCTGGACTACAGCGGCGACGCCCAGGCCTTGGGCAAGAACGTCGGCGACGACCTGCGTGAAGGCAAGCCCACGCTGCCGCTGATCCGCGTGATGGAAGTGGGCACCCCCGAGCAGCGCGAACTGATCCGCAAGGCCATCGAAACCGGCGACGCCGATTTCGCCGCCGTGGCCGCCGCCATCAACGGCACCGATGCGCTGGCGCATGCGCGGGAAGCCGCGCGCGCCGAGGCGGACAAGGCGCGAAATGCGCTGGCCGACTATCCCATTTCCACTTATCGCAAAAGTCTGTTAGACTTCTGCGCTTTCGCGGTGAACAGAGATCGATAGCGATTTCGGTGCACCAGTCGTAGCGAAAACAAAGTAGCAAGCACGGGGCGTAGCTCAGCCTGGTAGAGTACTGCGTTCGGGACGCAGGAGTCGGAGGTTCGAATCCTCTCGCCCCGACCATTGATTTGGTCAAATTCCCTTGTACCGGCAAGGACTCAAACGCACAGCAAATTGATTGCTGTGCGTTTTTGTTTGCGCGTCGTCAGCTGCTCACCTTGACGTTGACGCTGCATCCCTGGCCGACATTCGCGCTGTTGGCGGTCAGTGTGGCCGTGCCGCTGCCGCCGTTGGCATAGACATCCTGATAGACCCCGCCCAGGCTGTCGGTCGTGCACGTCACGGACGTCTTGCCGGCGTTGCCCTGCTCGAAACTTACCTGGGTCCCGTTATTGGTGAGGCTCAAGTTCAGGGTCTGTCCGGCAATCGCGATGCGGGTGTCCTGGTCGAACAGGTAGAAGCTCATGCGCCGTTTGTCCTGCGTCGTCATGGTCAGCGAGGGTGCGCCCGGCATGATGCCGTAGCTCAACTGCGCGGGTGCAACGACCGTCAGCCCGAAAATAGTGCCGTTATCGATATTCCCTTGTGCTTTCACCTGGAACGGGGCCGCCGTGTTGCCGGCAAGGATGCGTGGGGCCGTGGCATAACCGTCGGCGTCGGATCGCACCAGAACCGAAGTGGCATTTCCCGAGACGATGTTGACGCGCGGATCGGGATCATTCAGGTCGAATGTGTTCGTGGTGGTGCTTATGGTGAACTTCACCAGATATCCGTCGAGATACTCATCGTCAAGCGTGGCACGAGTCACCAGACGGTCGCTGAACCACTCGCCCATGCGCGCTGTGCCATTGTCGCCGTCCGTCTTCTGAAGCGCCATCATGGTGCCTGGCCCCCATGTGCGCTCGCTGAATTGCGCGGTCCGGCTCGGGGGATCCGTGGCGAGATCAAAGGGATCGGGATAAGCGATGACCTTGGTGACCAAATGCTCCCAGGGGGCGATCGCCCTCATGGCCGTTGACAGGAGCGGTGCCGTGGCCACGCCGTCCTTGACGGGCACCGTGGCGTGGTCGGGGGTGCTGCCCGTGAACCTGGCCTCGCTATCGTCGTCCGGTGCGATCCTGAATGTGACGGTCCCGGTATTGCAGACCCGCCCATTGACGTCCTGTACCGACACGGACAGCGGGATGGGGAATTGGTAGCCGATCTCCTCGTCCTGCAGGTCACCGCCCGCCACCTTCACGGAATAAGGCGCGGTTGACGCATCCACGACCGTCAGATTGAAATCATCGGGCGGTAAAGCGGTTATCGCGCCCGCTACGGAGACCTGAATCTTGCCGGGCTCATCGCCAGCGAGGATGCGGGGCGCGCTGGCATAGCCTTGTGCATTCGTGCGCACCGTGACGGCCAGCGGCACGCCTCCGGGCATGAGTTGCACGGCCGGGTTGTTATCGTTCAAGTCGAAGGTGGCGTCGCCGGAGGTGATGGTGAACGTCACCAGGTACTGTGGCAGGCCACCGTCTTGATAAGGCGCGAACACCTGCAGACGCGTAGGGAAATACTGGCCGGTGTTCGTGTTTTGCGCTTCTCCCGCGGTTTTGTTCAACGGCACGGACACGTCCGGCGCCCACGCCCGCTCCGTGAAGTGAGCGGTTTGATTGGACGTATCCTGCTCCGGATCACCTGAAAAATCCGCAGGGAAGGCCACGACCTTGAATGAGTTGTAGGTGGGGGTTGCGAGAGCGACGTCGGAATAGAGCGGCGCGTCGGCGATTGCCACCCCTTCGACAACGTCGACGGTGATGGCGTTGACGATGTGTTCTTCCTGCACGAAGTACGCGCCTATGGTACCGGGGAATATCTTGAATGTGACCTTCCCCGTCTTTGCATCGCGGTTGCTGGCATCCTTGACGGAGACCGATAGCGCGGTCGGATACGCCTCATTCAAGAATTGATCTTGAAAGTCCCCTGTCTCGACGTACACGCTGTGGGCTTGCGTCGCCGTGTCGATGATACTCAGCGTGAAGGGCGCCGCCGACGTGGACGCAGCGCCGGTCGCCGTGACCGTGGCCGTGCCGGCGCTGTTGCCAGCCAGGATGCGGGGAGCGGTGGCGACGCCGGCATCATTGGTGCGTACCGACACGAATTTGTCGTTACCCGAGGTGATCGCAACGTCGGGATCCTGCAGGTCGAAGGTGGCGTCGCCCGTGATGGTGAAGGAGACGAGGTACTGCTGCAAGGGCGGTGTGTTGGCCACCTGGCCGTTCACGGCAAGCGCCGCCACACGGGTGGGGAAATATTGCCCCATGGGTGCCGATTGGGTCGCCCCCTGCGTGGCGGAAACGCGCACATAATTGCCCGACCACACGTGTTCGACGAAATGCGCGGTTTGGTTGCTGGTATCAGTCAGAGGATCGCCCGAGAAATCACTTGGAAAGGCGACTACTCTTACCACGGTGAAATTATTCGAGCTCTGGGTGGCTAGCGCAGTCAATGGCGGCGCAAAGGCCAGGCCATTCTTGATAGCCACTGAAATTTGATCGCCATCGACATTCAGGAATGTGGCCGATGCAGTGTCCGGATAGATCTTGAACGTGACATTGCCGGTGCTCGCATCCGCACCCTTCTCTGTTTTGGCCAGCACCCCAAGCCGTGTACTGAAATCCAGGCCGGTCAGTTGATCCTGCTGATCGCCTTGTGCGGTGTAGACGTTGTAGACCTGGGTGGCCGCCGACAGCACGGTCAGGTGAAAGGGCAGCGCGCTGGCGGCCACGGTCGCGGTCGCGGTGACTGTCACCGGACCCGCATCGTCGCCCGCCTGGATGGGAGGCGCGGTAGCCAGACCCTGCGGGTCCGAACGCACAACCACCTCGGATTCGTCGAAGCTCACGAACGCCGAACGTTGCGATCCCTGCACGAATTTTGCCCCGCCATCCAGCGTAAAGGTTACAAGCATGCCCTCGACAGGGGCATTGGGATCCGTGACCTTGACGACCAGTGGCAGGGCGAATTGCTTGCCGGACAGGACGGACTGGCCATCGCCCTGCGTTGCCGCCAGGCGCGCGGCCTTGCTGTACCAGCCACGTTGGCGGAACACCGCGGTACGCCCGTCGTCGGCGCTGGGCGTGGTGTTGTCGGGCGTGTACGCCTGTACCTCGAATGCGACGTAGGACGTGTTCTGCGCGGAAACCTGGAAAGCCGTCATCGTGGGGGAGACCGCTCCGCCTTGGTCGATGTCGACCTCGGCCGTGCGCGCGCCGGCGAACCTGCCGGTGATGTTGGCATCGAGTGCGGCAAACGTGACCTTGCCCGTGCTAGCAACATTGCCGTCCGAGTCTTTCACGGTCACTGTCAACGGTGTCTCGAAGTCTTGTCCAACCACCTGGTCCTGCCCGTCCCCCTCGTTGACCGCGCAGGAGTAGCCCTCGTAGGCGGCGGGTTCGACGTGCAATTGATAGGTCGCGGCACTCGCTATGGTGGCGCTGGCGGCCACCGTGAAACTGTTGGCGCCTATGGTGCCGGCGATCACGCGCGGGGCAGTGGCGCGGCCGGTGCTATCGGCACGTACCAGGACCTTGGTGGCCGAGTACTCCACCACGGGAGCTTCGGTGTCCTGCTGATCGAAGCTGGCGCACCATGGCTCGCCATTGATCTCGAACGAAACGAGCACTTGCGGGACAGGGCTGTTGGCATTATCGCGCACCGTGGCGACCAAGCGGTCAGCGAAAGGCTGGCCCTGAGCGGCGCTATCGCCGTCGCCCTGCGACTTGGTGATGGTGGCAGAAGCCTTGTACCAGACGCGCTCCGTATAACGCGCGACGCGGCCCAAGGTGTCGCTCTCCGGGTCGCCAGGATAGTTCGCCGGGAAAGCGAGGACCACAGCCGTTCCATAGCCGCTGGGGTCGTAGTAGCTGGGATCCGCATGAAGTATCGGTGCGGTGGCGCCATTGCTTTCAACGTCAACCGTCTTGGTATTACTGCCGCCGAAGCTGACGCTGGTTGCGGTGTCGGACGTGCTCAGGAACTGGACCTTCCCGGTTGTGGCGGCCTGGCCGCTCTTGGTATAGACCTTTGCCGTAAGCGCGCGGGTGAAGTCCTGGCCCCAGACCTGGTCCTGATAATCGCCCTGATCCACCTCGACGCTATAGGCGTCCTGCGGGTCCGCGGCAGCCTTGACGGTGAGCGCGAAGTAGACGGCTTGCGCGGAATAATCGGCGAAGGCCATGACCCTCAAGGTGCCTGCGGCGGGTCCTGCGATCAGACGGGGTGCGATGGCGACGCCATCCTGGCACAGCACGACGGCATCATGGCCATCTTCCGAGATCGACACATAGCGTTGATTGGTTCCCGCCCGATCCCAGACCGCGGTGGCGCTGGCGCTGGCGATGCGGAAGCGCACGGGCATGCCATGCGCGGCTTGCCGGGAACCCTGGCTATCAGTCACACTGACCGCAAGCGAAGTGGGGAAGTGCTCATTGGCGACCGCCGCCTGGCCATCGGTACCGCCGTATATCGAAGTGATCGCGGTGGCTGAGCGCCAGACCCTGATTTCGTATACCGCGATCCACGGCGCCACGGCGGGATCGCAGGGCGGTCCCTGGATCGCCGGGTCGATGGCGACGACGTAGCCCTTGCCAAAATCCGGGGAGGTGTCGGACGCATAGGGGACCAGTCCCTGGAAAGTGCCTACCGCTGTGCCCGCGATGCCGCCATTGATGCCTGTGTAGAGGTCCTGCAAGGGAGGCACGATCAGCGCCGTCGACGTCGGATAGCTGATATTGTTGAACATGTCCTGCGCAAAGGCGAAGCGGATCAAACGCCGCTCCGTCACACGATCCGCTCCATCGGCCTGTTGGAAAAGAGAGGCGGCAAGCACGAAGCGCGCGGAGCGCAGGGTATGCACGATCTGCGCGTTGATAACACCGTTGGGGCCGACCAGTGGCGAGGTCGCAACCGTGGGCGCGTAGTCCCAATCGGGCCGGACGCAAAGTCCCCCGACGTCGGCCTTGTTCGAATTGGAGAAAGTGGCGCTTACCGGATTGGGAACAGTTGGCTTCATGGCGGGCTTGGATAGTTGAAACGGCCGTTTGGTCGGATGAACCAGTCGTTATGCAGTGGTCGCGGTCAATATGAAAGCCACGCTGTTGGCCGCGAAATTCGAAGAGGCAACGACCTTGATCGTGCCGGCGTTGGAGCCTGCCTTGATCGGCGGACACATGGCCGGGCCATGCTGGGAAATCACCCACGCCATCTTTTCGGTGACTGCCTGATAGCAATTCGTATTGGCGCTGGTGTCGAAAACAGCATCACCCTCGGCAATGTCGAAGCGTATCGTCATGCCTTGGGTGGCGCGCGTGGAGCCCACACTGTCGGACACCGTTACGCATAGTGGCTGCGCAAAGCCCTGGTTGATCGGCGTCGATTGCTGATTGCCGCTGGTGTAGGTAAGAAGCGCGCTGGCCTGCTTCCACACCCGAACCATGAAGGTCGTCGTCCACGGTATGTCGGCAGGCGCCATGGGTGGCACCGCGCCCGGATCGGCATTGGCCAGGATGTAGGCCACGCCGTAATCCGGAGAGTTCGAATAGGGGGCGGTGATGCGGTCGGCGATGAATTGCGGCGCGCTCGCTTTTCCGGTGCCGTTGGTGGGTATGGTGACTTTCAGGGGAGTCACGGTGGCGGACGATTCGCTATAGGATCCGGTCGCGCCGCTGACCAGGTTCGTGGCATAGGAGTAGGTCACCGAAGCGGTCGCCGGCGCGGGCGCGTTGCCCCGCAGGCCCTGCTGGACCGAGGTGCTCAAGGGCGGGACGGCATCGCCGATGAAGACGTCCCTGATAGAAGAATGCATTCCCGCGCCGATGTCCGTTACCACATTGACGCAGACCCTGCCGGTATCGAGTTCAGCGGTTCGGGAAGCCGAGCTACGCTGAGCCGCCGCAATAAAGGAGTGCAATGCTTCATTCATGTCGGGTCGCTTCACGTAGAGACGGGAACTGGGGAGTGGGCCAGAGACGGGCAAGACTCAATTCGTCGCCAGCGCCAAGGTATCGAAGCAGGCGGGTTGCAGCGCGAACCAGCCGCTGCGCAGGTCCGAGTTGGTGGGCGTATAGGGGTCGTAGGCACACAGCAGATTGCTTTGTACCAGCCCTGAAACCTCGCCGTAGCCATTGCTGCCCCACATATAGACCTGCGTCGTGCCCGTTTTCATTTGCAGGATGGCGCCAGAGTTGAGGCTGTTGGCTTCCAGCGCCAGGCAGGACTTGATGAGCGATGCGTCGGGCAACTGCAGGATTTTCTGTGGGCTGCTTTGCGCGGATTGCTGGGCGGCGGCGCCTGCACCTACACCCAGTTGGCCTACGACGCCTTTGCCCCACGCATAAATCTGGTTGTTGCGATCCACCGCCAGCGCGTGGGTGGCGCCGGCGGCGACGCGCAACCAGTTGCCCTGATTGACGTTGGCGCGAACCGGCGCGGTCACCGGTTTACCAAAGGTGCTGATGCCGGATATCGCCGTCACCTGATTGGCGCTGTTATCGCCCCAGATATACATCTGTCCGGCGGTGTCGATGGCAGCGGCCAGATCGATGCCGACGCTGACGCGCGTGATGTTCTTGGTGGCGCCGAACAGCATCTGGGGCGTATCGAAAAACGCCGTGGTGGAATTGCAACCCACCCCGCCAAGGTCATTCTTGCCCCAGGCATACCAGGAACCATCGATCATTTTTCCTATGGTCAAATCCCGCTTGCTGTAGATCTCTGCCCACGCGCCCATATTGCTCAGAGTGTTGATGACTTCCAGCGCGTAAATCGGCGTATTCCTGCCCTGCGCGCCCCCGCCCAAGGCGCCAAAGGTACTGAGTCCGGCGCCCCATACCTGGCCGTCGCCGTCGATCACCAGCGTGTGGCGCGTGCCTGTCGCCACGCCGCGAACGTTACGTACCGTGGTGATGCGGGTTGGCACGTTGCGTTGTGACGAACTCTTGTCATCCAGTCCCAACTGCCCGGACTGGTTCATGCCCCAGCTCCAGGCGTTGCCGGCCTTGTCGATTGCCACGGCATGCTGGAAGTTGGCGCTCAGCGCGGTCCAGTCGCTGTGGTTGAAAGGCGGCGCGTTGACTGCATCCTTGCTCGCCCCCGCTGGTGTGAAATTGCTGTCGTTCATGCGGATGTCCAGAGAAGAGAAGTAAGGGCCCAGCCTTGCGCCGCCGCCTGCGTCAGTTGGTCACTTGAACATTTATCGGGCAGGGATTCGGGTTGGCCTGTGGTTGCGATGCATTCAAGACAGCGCTACCCGTATTGGCCCGCCCAAACACTTCCACGCTGACCTTGCCTTGGCCGTTGGTGCTCACCTTCTTCTGGTAGAGGTCCGTCGTCTCGTCCAGGCTTGCATTGCAAGGCGCCGTGTTCTCCAGGTTCAGCGTGACTTCGACATTGGGAACGGGCTCGGTGCTGCCAACCTTGGTCAGTGTGTAGCTCGCATAGTTGGACCCGCTTACGCCGATGTAGACGTTGGGGCTCAATGCTTTCAGGTCGTAGGCGTGGTGGCTGCCATTAGCGCCTACGGTCAGGTTGGGGAAGGGAGACTGGTTGCCCAGGCTGTCGGTGGCGATCACCGTGACCGGGCCGGGGTCGTCTCCCGTCATCAGGCGCGGCGCGGTGGCGATGCCCTGTGCGTTGGTCCGTACCACCGCCAGATTCTGCGACAGCGAGATGATGGTGTCGTCGAGCTCGGACTGTTCGAAGACGGCCGAACCGCCGGAGATAGTGAACGTCACCAGGTATTCTTCCACGACGGCATTGCTTTCATGCTTATTGGTGGCTTTAGCCGTCAAAAGCGTTTCGAAGCTGTCTTCCGTCTGAGCGTTCTGATCCCCCCCTTGGGTCGTCAGCGTGACGCCATTATCGGGCCACACCCGCAGCGTGAACTTCACCACATCGCCGTCGTTCGGGTTGTCCGGTACATGCGTAGTGCTGGGATAGGCCCAGATGTTGACAATGCCGTAGTCGTCCGTCGGTCCGGTGCCGGCAATCACGGTGTGCACTTGAGCGGTGCCATCCGCGACATCGACGTCTGTAATGGACCCTGCGACGTTGGCAAAGCTGGCGGTCGCCGTCGAATCGGACCTGATTTCGAAGCGGACTTTCCCTGTCGTGGCATCGTCGCCTTCGCTGGCCTTGCAGGCGACGGTCAGCGGAAAATCGAATGATGCGTGGGTGATCTTGTCCTGGTAGTCGACACCGTTCATATAGACCGAGGCGACCGTGGTCGATGCCGAAAGCACGTTCAACGTGAACGGCTGAGGTGCCGGCGAGACCATGCTGTCGGCATTGATCGTGATCTGGTCGGCGCTATCACCTGCCTTGATCTTGGGGGAGTAGGCTTCGCCGTCGGAGTTGGTGTAGACGCCGGCCGTGGTGGCGGTGTCCAAGCCGCTCGCAGGAACGGCGGCATCGTAGATGAACTCACCCGGACCTTGCAGCGTGAATGTGACCAGGAGATTCTCAATGGCCTCGTTGGAGGGACCCTTGACCGCGACTCCCACGGGATAACGGAAGACGCTGTTTTCAACCGCATGCTGTGCATCGCCATTTGGGAGGGGGCTGAGCAAGGCATGCTTTTCGCGCCAGATTCGCTCCTGGAACTGTACTGGACGATCCGCATATACCGATGACGCGCTGATTTGGAAGGTCGTGTATGTGGTGTTTTGGTCGGGTATTGCCTGCGCGGTCAGCGGCTCCGCCGCAAAGGCCGAGCCGTTGGTGACGGGTCCCGCTGTCTGCGGTTGGCCAGCGAAATCTCCCGAGGCCGCCTGGCCGGGGGCACATTGGAAGATGACCGAGCCGATATTTGCCGGTCCACCCTTATTGTCGAGCGCGGACACCGCCAACAGTGTTGGATAATCCTGGCCGATGATCTGGTCTTGTAAGTCACCATCCTGCAGGCCCAGGGAGATGCGTTGGTCCGCCGGAACCTCCACTTGAAGCTTGTATGGGACATCGTTGGAGACGGCGGAAGTGGCCGTGACGGTGATGTAACCGGGATCGGTGCCAGCGCGGATACGGGGCGCTGTCGCCAAGCCACTGGCGCTGGACAGGACGACGACTTGCTTCGGCGCGAATTCGACCACGGGTACGCTGTCGAACTGGATGAATTCACCCGAACCGGTCAAGGTGAACGTCACGAGCAGCTTGCCTACCGGGCTGCCATTCTTGTCAACTGCCTTGGCTCGAAGGCGCGCCGTGAACAGTTGTCCCGGTCCTTGTGAACTGTTGGGCGGGTCGGTTGCGTCGGTCATGACCGCAAGCTTGCTTTGCCAGACACGAACCCCGAAGGTAGCAACCGAGGACGATTTGTCGGTCTGCGGATTGCCATCGTAATCAGAAGCGAATGCATAGATGTTGGCGCTGGCGTAGCCGCCGCTGCCGTAGTGGCTGGATCTTGCGATCAGCGGGTCCGCGGTGGCGATGCCGTTGGTCACGTCGAAATTTTTGTTCAGATCTCCGTTGAAACTTACGTTGGCACCCGTGTTGACGTCCGGGTAGATCGAGAACGTAATCTGGCCTGTCGTGGCAGGCTGGTCGAATTGATTGTCCGCCCGGACCTGAAGGTCGATAGGAGCGGTGCTGTCGACGAGCAGGTCCTGGGATCCGCCTCGGTTGACGTATACGTGACGGGGATCCGACGTCGCGTTCTCGTCGGTGATGTTAAGGATGAATAACTTGTCCAGGGCCGCGAAAGGGCTGCTGGCGCGTACGACCACGATGCCGGTGCCCGAGCCTGCCTTTATGCGGGGGGCGAAGGCAACGCCATGCTGGCAGATCACGGTCGCCAGCATTTTCTTCCTGTCGACCATGCAGTAGCGTTGGTTCGACCCGGTGGGGTCGAACTCTGCATTGCCGCTGGTGATCAAGAACTGCACCTGCATGCCGTGCGTAGCCAGCATGTTTCCTACACTGTCCGTGAGTTTGACGGAAAGCGGCGTCTGGAAATAATGATCGGGTTTCGCGTCGCCGCCGTCGCCGGCGAGCTCTTGGAACTTGGCGGTCCGCTGCAGCCAGATGCGGACTTCGAATACGGACGCCCACTGTAGCGAGCCTGGGTTTACAGTCATGTTCGCGATTACAAGACGGGGGTCCTGCGCGGTGACATAGGCGGGAACGTAGTCAGGAGAAAGCGGACCCGTGGTGCCGTACCGTTTTGCCAAGAAGACGGCTTGGGCCTTGCCCTTCACCACTTGCACGCTGACCGGGCTGTCAGGGACGAGCTTCGTGCCGGACTGGGGATACGAGCTATTGCTGAAGGGCTGCTGCTGATACCAGTACTTCACGAACATACTGTCGGTGGTGACAGTCTGGCCAGTCGCATCGGTATAAGACTTGGTATTAAGACGGGCCCAATCGCCTATAAAAAGATGTTGTAACGAGGGATCTTGGCCGGGCAAGGCATCCCAGTCGATGCGCACCGAGCGCGGGTTGAGCCCGTCGTCGTCGGAATGAGTGAGCGCTGGATCAGCGACGTTATCGACGATGGTTTCTGGCGAATTCGGGTCTTGCGTCATGGCTAGCGTTCCTGTTCGAAGATAGGCTCAATGGCTGGCGGCAGGCCGCGCGGCGCTGTCGCGTGATCGATCTGGACGATGAGTATTCGTAGGGTGGGTCAGGGCACGTTCACAGTGAATTTGACCGTGTTATTGACCATCCTGTCCCCGCTGGCGACGACCGTGACAGTGCCGGGTTCCGGACCCAACTGAAGCGGCGGGGCGATAGCCAGGCCGCGCTCGGTGGCAACCGCGGCGGACCGGCCGTCGCTGCTGATGCGGCAATAGCGTGTCGTGTTGCCGGATTCGGAAAAAAGTGCACCCTCTCCCTGGATCTCGAAGGTAACGACGAGGCCTTCGACGGCGCGCATCGAACCCACGCTGTCCGTTACCGTGACGCTCATCGGGGTTGGGGCATACCCGTTGCGCACCGCGGTTTGGTTGGTGCCGTTATTGGCCGCGAGCAGCGCGCTGGCGCGAAACCACACTCGAACCTGGAACAACGCGCACCAGGCATAATCGCTGTCTTGCTTGGGACCCCAGGGCAACTGGTCCATGTCATAGGCCAGGATATAGGCGATGCCGTAATCCGGCGACAGCGGGCTGGCCGAGTCGGCCGGATACATGGTCATGTAATAGCAGGTCGACGTCGTGTCTTCCCCGGAGCCCAGCCAACCGTTGAGCGTCTGGGCCGTGGGTTTCACGGTCGAGGCCGCGCCTTTGAAATCGGGCAGCCACTGGAAGACGGTTCGGCAGGGCCCGGGTTTGGTCCATCCCTGCAGGCCATACTGGCAGCGCGCAGTCATTGGACTGACCTGGCCACTTCTGAATACGTCCTTGTATTCGGGGTGTTGCGCGGAAAAATCGCCCCAGTCGATCTGCACGGCGATGTTCGATAGCTCATCGGCCTGAGTACCTTGATCGCCTGCCGGTGCCGGCACTTCATGTAAACGCGACAGGTGCTCCGACAAGGTCATGAAGGAGGCGCGCGTATCCGTTGTTCCAGCAGTGGAAGCGGATGGTTGGGTTTTGTCGTTCATCGTCGACTGTCCTGTTTTGGAGCCGCATGTCGGCAGTGGTTAACAAGTGCTTGGATCGATATGGAAGGGCGCGGCAGTCGTGCGCAGGTCAGCCCAGCGTGCCCCAGCCGGCCAGGCCCCAACCCCACAACGTGCCGGTTTGCCCGGAGGGCGGCGGTGTACCGTTGTTGCGGATGAGTGCCGTCGCCTGAGGCGACCCCTTGCCATCGACGGTGTAGTAGGCGTTGTAGTGCCCCTGGTCGGGCACGGCGTTGACCTTGTCCCGCGGGATGGGTGTGCCCGTATACGGTAAGCGGGTGATGCCGGTAATCGGGTCGGAGCTCCAGGTGGTCGCCGGAACGATCTGGCCTGGCTGGTCGGTACCCCAGCCGATGATCTGCACGGTGGAACTGCTCGTGATCGGCGCGGTACTCGGAATCTCGAAGCCTATGTCGGCGTACGCGGGAAGCTGATCGACTACGATGGTGCCGTTGCTGGCATCGGTGAAGATGGGCTGCGGCAGCGTGTTTCCCTGCGCGCCATACCAATCGCTACCCTGCGCACTCGCTTCGGTGGAAAGGAATGATTGATACCGGCGCGGCACTGGGCCGTCACCGTAGTCGATGATTTTTTCGATCTCCATCGAGACCGTGACGGCCTGGCCCGCGGCTGGCGCGGGACGCACGCCGCGTATCTCGAAGGTGCCGTTCGGGCCGACTGAATCGACGGGGTACGGTTCAGGGTTGTATGAATCAATGAGCTTCCAGGGGCTGGCGCCGAGGTCCCACAGCTTGATGTGCAAGTGAACGTTGTCGTCTATCTCCAGCTTCGTTGCCAGATTGAACGAGTTGCTCATGGAGACCGTCACGTTCATTCCCGCGGCGGGCGCGTTGCCCGCGGGCACCAGCACCGGTGCGGCAAGGATCTGACCTGTGCCCGCGACGGTCACACTGGCCGATTCCGAATAGGACACATTACCTATCGCGTCCTCGGCGCTGTACCAGACCTCGACCATGCCGTCACATATCTGTGTTTTGGCGATGTCTACTGGCTTGTTGGGCGAGCCGGGTGTTCCTGCGGGCGGCTCGAACCGGCCCCAGAACAAGGCGGTTGTGTCGTTCGAACCAACGTCCGAGACTTGTGGAGTCTCGGTGACATTGGAGATGGTTTTCAGTTCGTCGCCAGGGGGATGAAGCAGCGGTGGAGAAAGGGGCATGATCGCGTCTTCCTTTGCCTCACGGAGGCGCGCTTGAGGGCAATAGTCGTGTTGACGGCGACCCTCTGCGCCGTGCTGATCGCAAGGTTTGAGTCGGGGAATTTCCCCTGCGCCCAGACGATGCGGGTTGAGAACATTCTGTCATCGGCGTCGTTTCTACTTGGAGTAATTCCTCGTAACTGTCAGATACCGTCATCGTGTTTGGATATCGGCATTGCTACAACGCGTGTGCGGCGCGGCAGCGGAAACTTTGCAGGCCAGGACGTAAAAAAGCCGCGAGCAGAAAAATCTGCTCGCGGCTCCGCGGTAAGGCAGGAAATAACGCTTTGCTGGAGACGCCGGTCCCTGTCCGGCTACCGCTGTAACCCGTGCCGCGCGCGACCAGCGGGGCTGGTTGTCACTCTCCGGACCGAACGGAACAAATGGTCCGGACAGGCGGGCCGCGCGGCGGCGCCGGGGCGCTGCTTAAAAGCGGTGGCGAATACCCGTGGCCACCACCGTGTCGGTGACGCCGTCGTGGAAGGCGTAGTTGTCGCCGTACGAGGCATACGCGTACAGGTTGGTGCGCTTGGACAGGTTGTAGGTGATGCCGGCGGCGTAGACGCTGAAGGTCTTGTCGCCGCCCGTCAGCTTGCTGTTGTTGGGATCGGCGCGCTGCCAGGACCCGAACACGGAGGTGACGGCGCCGATCGGCACGGTCACGCCCAGCAATGTGGAAGTCGCCGTGAAGCCATTGGCGTTGCGATAGCTGCCGAGGTCCTTGTAGTCGCTGCCGGGGGACGTGGCCAGCGACTGGCCGACAAACCAGCCGTCGCGTGTCTGGCTGACGGCGGCCGCCACCTTGACCACTTCGAAGTCGTAATAGCCGCCCAGCGCGTATTGCGTGGGCCGCGCAGAATTCTTGCCGCCGACCGCTGCGTCGGTGGGGTTCAGGCGGTCGTAGGAAGCGGCCAGGAACAAGGGGCCGTTGCTGTACGAAAGACCGGTGGTGATTTCGCGGTTGTTGCCGCCCGTGTTGAACTTGCCGGAGCCGTCGTTCAGGGTGTCGTCCGCATTGAAGGAATAGCCCAGGCCGAACTTGAAGCCGTTGACGGTGGGGGTCTGATACAGCACCAGGTTGTCCACGCGCATGGTGTTCATGGCGCTGAACGTGGTGCCCATATTGGCCGAGTTGTAGCTGATGGCGAACGGATCGATCTGGCCGAACAGCTTGGAAGCCATATTGGTCTGGCGGCCAAATTCGAGGCGGCCCCAGCTCTTGGAGTCCAGGCCCAGGGTGGCCTGGCGGCCGAACAGGCGGCTGTTCTGCGCCATCTTGCCGTTGTTGGCGGTGAAGCCGTTTTCCAGAGTGAAGACCGCCGACAAGCCGTCGCCCAGGTCTTCGACACCGCGCAGGCCCCAGCGTGAACCGCTGGATGTGCCGGACATTTCGCTGAAGCGCGAAGCATGGAAGCCGTCACCGCGGACGCGCTCGTAGCCCACGCCAAGATCGATGAGGCCGTACAGGGTAACGGCGGTTTCCGCGTGCGCGACACCGGCGCATGCCGCCGTAAGGGATACGGCGAGTAGGGTCTTTTTCATGCTTTTCTCAAAATCGGAAAGAGGGAAACGAGGCTTCGATCCGGGACGAACCGAACACGAGCGCAAGTTTCAATTCTTTTCGATGATGGAAAAAGCGTAAATGTGGCGAACTGCTTCCCGTTCATGAAAGAGATGTTCTACCCGGCTGTCCGCCGCTGGATCCGGTGGGGTCGTTTGCCTGCCATGCGTCAGCCCTTGCGCTGTTCGTGCATTCGCGATCCAACGCGACGAATTCAGTTCGACGCGGGAAGCCGCTGACGAAGTCCGTAGCGTCAATTCCGCTTGGGCGGGTAATCCAGTTCGCCGAACGTGTATTGGCCGGTGGCTTTGGCTTCGGCCAATTCCTGCTCGACCTGCGCGCGGGTCTTGGCGGCGATGGCAGTGCGTGGCGCCGACGCCTGCTGCGTTGACGTCTGCTGGGTCCTGGCGGGCGCCAGAGGAACGATTTGGGCGGGAGCGTCCGGGTCCTGCGGCGGGGTGAATGCGAAAGCAGTCGAGGCGCTGATCAGCAGGGCGCAGGCGGCCAGGGCAATAGGGGCAATCTTCATCTTCTTATCCTGATTCGAGCGCTGGCCGAGGTGGTTCGTCGGCAGCGCATGAGACCGGTCCATCACAAAGCGGTGCCGAATTATGGATTTTCTTGTCATAAGTAAAAACCCCTATTACGGCGAACACATTCTCATGAGTGCACGCAATAAAGCGACTGCGGAAGCCTAAAATTTTGGCTGAGATTGATAAGTCGGTCCCCCGCCCGGCATGAGAAGAGCATCATGGATTTGCATTTGAACGACATCGCGCTGTACGTCGAAGTGGCGCGGCGCAAGAACTTCAGCCGCGCGGCCGAAGTATTGAACATGCCGGCCTCGACCCTGTCGCGCCGGGTCGGGGAATTGGAAAAGCACGTGGGCATGCGTCTGCTCAATCGCAGCACGCGTCGTATCGATCTTACCGAAGCAGGCCAGATCTACTACGAGCGCTGCCGCCATCTGGTGGAGCGCGCCCGCGTGGCGCACGAACAGTTGACCGATATGGCCAGCGCGCCCAAAGGCATGTTGCGCGTTTCCATGCAAAGCAGCCTGGCGCATCTGTTCCTGCCGGTGGCAATGGCCGAATTCACGCGCGCGTATCCCAATATCGAGTGCGAATTCGATGTGAGTTCGGCGCCCATCGATCCGATCAGCAATCCCTACGATGTGGTGCTGCGCTTCGGCAAGCAACCGGACTCGGGCCTGATCGCGCGGCAGTTATTGAGCATGAGCTGTGAGATGTATGCAATGCCGGCCTATCTGGAACAGCATGGCGTGCCGCGCACCCCGCAGGATCTGGCGGCGCATGAATGCCTGCGCTCGCTCATCGACGAACGCCACTCGACGTGGGAATTGCGCCGCGGCAAGGAAGTGGAAGTGGTGCAGGTGTCCGGCCATATGTCGGCGAACCAGTCCAGCCTGCTGTACCGCCTGGCCGTGTCCGGGCTGGGCATCGTGGCGCTGCCGGTATTCGACCGGGTCCGTCAAGCCGTCCGTGAAAGTGGTCTGGTGCGCGTGCTGCCGGAGTGGCAATTGGCGCCGCTGCCCCTGTATGCGCTGCTGCCGTCGCGCGTATTGCCGGCCAAGACCCAGGCCTTTCTTAGCTTCATCGAACCGCGCCTGAACCTGGGCCTGTCGCTGGCGGCGGACGATGAAGAAAAAAGCCGCGAGCAGGATGTGCTCGCGGCCCGCGGTAATGAAGGAAGTAACGCTTTGCTGGAGACGCTGATCTCCGTCGATCACCGCTAGCCCACTGCGACATCGCGAACGTGGAATTCGGCGAGTCGCGTTTCATGAGCGGGGAATGTTCGTCATCTTTTTGCCATCTACTAACGTCATGTGCGGCCGTCGCGTGGTCCCGAAGGTGGCCAGCGCCATGCCTGTGACGAGTGCCGTGCGTCGGCTCGCTGCTGTTGTCAGGCCAAAGTGCGCCAACCTGAGCGCCATCATCGGCGCTCAGGCGGTAGCGCTTGCTCAGGCCGCCGCGGCGTGTTCGCGCAGGACGTTCATGGCGGCGACGACGCCGCCTGGCTGATGCGGGACACCGGCCAGCGCCAGGCCCATTTCGACCCCAGCCAAGGTTCCCATCAGGCTCAGGTCGTTGAAGTCGCCCAGGTGGCCGATGCGGAAAACCTTGCCGCTCAATTTGCCCAGGCCCTGGCCCAGCGACATGTCGAAGCGGTCCAGCACGATCGCGCGGAAAGCGTCGGCATCGTGGCCTTCGGGCATGCGCACGGTCGTCAGCACCGGGCTGTATTCGGCCGGATCCACACAGTTGTTCTCCAGGCCCCAGGCGGCGACGGCGGCACGTGCAGCAGCGCCGTGGCGCACGTGACGCGCATGGACTTGCGCCAGGCCGGCCTCGCGCAACATATCGCAGGCTTCCGACAAGCCGTACAGCAGATTGGTGGCCGGCGTGTAAGGCCAACTGCCTTTCTGGTTGGCCTGGATGATGTCCTGCCAGTTCCAATAGCTGCGCGGCATGCCGCCGCTGGCCGAGGCCGCCAGGGCCTTGGCGCTGACGGCATTGAACGACAGGCCGGCCGGCAGCATCATGCCTTTCTGCGAACCGGAAATCGTCACGTCCACGCCCCAGTCGTCATGGCGGTATTCGACCGCGCCCAGGGACGAAACGGTGTCGACCATCAACAGGGCAGGGTGGCCGGCCCGGTCCATGGCCTGCCGCACGGCCGGCACATTGGACAGTACGCCGGTGGATGTCTCGTTATGCACGATGCACACCGCCTTGATGCGATGCTCGCGGTCTTCACGCAGCCGCTGCTCGATGACGGCGGCATCGACCCCGCGGCGCCAGTCGCTGGGCAGGGTCTCCGTGACCAGGCCCAGCTTGCGCGCCAGGTTCTGCCACAAGGCGGCGAACTGGCCGGTTTCGTACATCAGCACCTGATCGCCGGCAGCCAGGGTGTTGACCAGCGCCGCTTCCCAGGCGCCCGTGCCGGAAGCCGGATAGACCATCACCGGTTGCGTGGTGCCGAACAGCTCACCCAGATCCGCCAGGACCTTGCGCGCCAGTACCTGGAACTGGGGGCCGCGATGATCGATGGTGGGATAGTCCATGGCACGCAGAATGCGGTCGGGAACATTGCTGGGGCCGGGGATCTGCAGGAAGTGTCTACCGCCGCGGTAGGGGGCACGGAAAGTCATCGAGGGTATCCTTGTTTTTGCATGCAATTTTGACGCAACGATGCTAATGGAATGCCGGCTCAACGATATGCGGGTTTTCCCTAGCGTCTGGAAAAGGGGGCAGCCATGGGATGAGGCGTTTCCGGTCCCCCTTTTATCGGTAAAGTTCGATCTCTCCCCCTGTTCCGTGCCACTCATGTCTTCCGACCCCGCCACGCCGCCGCTCGTCAGCCTGGATCGCCCGCCGATAGCCCCTTCGGTTTTGCACGACGCCGTCGTGGGCCATTTGCGCGCGCTGATCGTCGAGGGCCGCTTGACGCCGGGCCAGCGTCTGAATGAACGCATCCTGTGCGAGCAGTTGAAAGTGTCACGCACTCCCTTGCGCGAGGCCTACAAGGTGCTGGCCGCCGAGGGCCTGGTGCGCCTGCTGCCCAATCGCGGCGCCGAGGTCCTGCGCCTGACCGAAACCGAAGTCATCGAGCTGTTCGAATTGATTGGCGGCCTGGAAGCCCTGTCGGGCGAGCTGGCTTGCGCGCGCATCGACGCGGCGCAGTTGGCGGAAATCCGCGCGCTGCATTTCGAGATGCTGGCCTGTCACGCGCGCCATGATCTGGCGCCGTATTTCGATCTGAACCGCCGTATCCATGACGCCATCAGTGGCGCGGCCGGCAACAGCATGCTGGTGGAAACCTATAAGCGGGTGAATATGCGCTGCCAGTCCCTGCGCTATCGCTCGAATTTCGATCAGGAAAAATGGGATGCCGCCGTGGCTGACCATGCCGCCATGCTGGAAGCGCTGGAACAGCGTGACGGCGTGCGCATGCGGGCCTTGATGACCGCGCACCTCACGGCCAAGCGCGACGCGGTGTTGAAGGCCATGCAGGCCGAGGCGCCGCGCAATCTGGCGCAGCGGCGCGCGGCGCGGTCGTCGGCCACCTTGGCCGCGGCGCTGGCCGAGTGACTGTGGCGTAATATCACGCGCTATGTGCTTCGCGGCGTTTGCTTGACTACGTCTGCCTGGCGACGTCGACAGGCTACGTTTGCGTGGCTTCCCTGCTTAGCGATCTTCCTTACTTACTTGCCGCCATGTCAGATATCCATTTCTACGAACCCAGCGCGGGCCACGGCCTGGCGCATGATCCCCTGAACTCCATCGTCGCGCCGCGTCCCATCGGTTGGGTGTCGACGCAGGCGGCAGACGGGACGCTGAACCTGGCGCCCTACAGTTTCTTCAATCTGTTCAATTACAAGCCGCCCATCGTCGGTTTCTGCAGCCTGCGCCGCAAGGACTCGCTGTGCAACGTGGAAGCGCACGGCGAATTCGTCTGGAACCTGGCCACGCGGCCGCTGGCCGATGCCATGAACCGCAGCAGCGCGCCGGCGCCGGCCGATGTCGATGAGTTCAAGCTGGCCGGCCTGACGCCGGAACCATCGCGCCTGGTCAAGGTGCCGCGCGTGAAGGAAACCCCGGTCGCCTTCGAATGCAAGGTGACGCAGATCGTACGGCTCAAGGGCAAGGGCGGCGAAGACCTGGACGCCTGGCTGGTCTTGGGCGAAGCGGTAGGCATCCACATCCGCCGCGACCTGATCGTGAACGGCGTGTACGACACGGCGGGCGGCGAACCGATCTTGCGCGGTGGCGGCCCGACTTCGTACTTCGGTATCACGCGCGACGACGAATTCCATCTGGACCGCCCGGCCTGGCCGTGAGTCCGGCCTCGTTCGCAGCCCCCCTGCCTGCCATTCCGCCCCGTAGTCTGTTCAGCTTGCTGTCATTGCGGGGCATGATGCTTGCCATCGCCCTTCGGATCAGAAAATCTGAAGGGCACCGGCATGGCCGACCAGACCGAACGCGAACACGACGATAGCGAACACCACGACGCCAGCAATAAGCAAGAGAAGGACGAGGACGGCAAAGCGCATGGCCGCGACCGCAAGGGCGCGGAAGGCAACGACGGCGAAGGAAAAGAAGATAAAGGCGCCAAGGAAGAGAAGGACGACGGCGACCGGGACGACGGCGATAAAAACGACGACGGCAAGGACAAGAAGCGCAGCAAGAAGCCCCTGATCATCCTGGGCATCGTCGCGTTGATACTGGTCGTCGGCGGCGTCGTCTGGTGGTTCCTCACGCGCAATCAAGTGAGTACCGACGACGCCTATACCGAAGGCAATGCCGTCACCATCGCCCCCAAGGTCGGCGGCTACGTCGTGCAGCTCAATGTCGACGACAACACGCGGGTGAAGAAAGGCGACCTGCTGCTGCGCATCGACCCGCGTGACTACGTCGCCGCGCGCGACCAGGCCGTGGCGCAACGCGCGCTGGCGGCTGCGCAACTGAACCAGGCGCGCACGCAACTGGCGCTGGCGCGGGTGCAGTACCCCGCGCAACTGGCGCAAGCGCGCGCTCAGGAGAAATCCGCCCAGGCCAACCTGACCAATGCGCAAGCCGCCTACAAGCGGCAACGCAACGTCGATCCCCGCGCCACCAGCCAACAGAACGTCGATACCGCCACCGCGCAGCAGCGCAGCGCGCAAGCCGAAGTGGCCAATGCGCAGGCCCAGGTGCAGGCGGCCGACGTGGTGCAGCAGCAGATCGACCAGGCACAAGCGCTGGTGCGGGCCCGCGAGGCGCAGCTGCAGGCCGCCGATGCCCAGGTCGAACAGGCCGAACTGAACCTGTCCTATACCGAAGTGCACGCGCCCAGCGACGGCTGGGTGACGCGGCGTAATGTGAACCTCGGTTCCCTGTTGCAGGCCGGCATGACGGTCTTCGCGCTGGTGCCGCCCACCATCTGGGTGACGGCGAATTTCAAGGAGACCCAGCTCGATCGGATGCGCGCGGGCAATGCCGTGGACATCGATGTCGACGCCTATCCGGACCTGAAGTTGCACGGCCACGTCGACAGCGTGCAGTTGGGCACCGGGTCGCGCTTCTCGGCTTTCCCGGCGGAGAACGCCACGGGCAACTTCGTCAAGATCGTGCAGCGGGTGCCGGTGAAGATCGTCATCGACAGCGGCATGGATCCCAACGTGCCCTTGCCCCTGGGCTTGTCGGTCGTGCCCACGGTGGCGCTGCAATGAGCGCCGCGGCCCAGGCTTCCGCGCACGGCTCGGCCAACTGGAAGCCGCAGTCCAACCCCTGGACCATCGCCATCGTGGTGACGATGGCGGCGTTCATGGAGGTGCTGGACACCACCATCGTCAATGTCTCGCTGCCGCATATCGCCGGCACCATGTCGGCAAGCTACGACGAGGCCACCTGGACGCTGACCTCCTATCTGGTGGCCAATGGCGTGGTGTTGCCCATCTCCGGATTCCTGTCGCGCACCCTGGGCCGCAAGCGCTATTTCCTGATCTGCATCATCGCCTTCACCGCCTGCTCCTTTCTGTGCGGCATCGCCACCAATCTGGGCGAGCTGATCGTGTTCCGCATGTTGCAGGGGTTCTTTGGCGGCGGTCTTCAGCCATGCCAGCAGTCCATCATTCTGGACACCTTTCCGCCATCGCAGCGGGGGCGCGCGTTTTCCGTGTCGGCGGTAGCCATCGTGGTGGCGCCGGTGCTAGGCCCGACCCTGGGCGGCTGGATCACCGACAATTTTTCCTGGCGCTGGGTGTTCCTGATCAACGTACCGATAGGCGCGCTGACGGCGCTGGCCGTGATGCAGGTAGTGGAAGATCCGCCCTGGCAGAAGCCGGTGCCCAAGGGCAAACGCCACATCGATCTGCCGGGAATAGGATTGATCGCGCTGGGTCTTGGATGCCTGCAAGTGATGCTGGATCGGGGCGAAGACGAGGACTGGTTCAGTTCGAACTTCATCTGCACCTTCGCGGTGCTGGCCGTGCTGGGCCTGGTGGGCGCGGTGTTGTGGCTGCTGTACGCGAAGCGGCCGGTGGTCGACCTGCGGGTGATGCGCGACCGCAATTTCGCCTTGGGCTGCGTCACCATCGCGGCCTTCGCAGCGGTTCTTTACGGCAGTTCGGTGCTGATCCCGCAGCTGGCGCAGCAGCAGTTGGGCTATACCGCCACGCTGGCGGGGCTGGTGCTGTCACCAGGCGCGCTGCTGATCACCTTCACCATACCCATCGTGGGCAAGATCATGCCCAAGGTGGAGACGCGGCATCTGATCGCCTTTGGGTTCTTCCTGTTGGGTATGGCGTTGCTATATTCGCGCCATCTGGTGCCGGACATCGACTTCCGTACGTTGATGTTCATGCGCATGGCGCAGTCCTTCGGGCTGGCCTTCCTGTTCGTGCCGACCAGTACGCTGGCTTATGTGACGCTGCCGCAGGAACTGAACGACGATGCCGCTGCGTTGTTCACCATGTTCCGCAACGTGGCCGGGTCCATCGGCATATCGCTGGCCACGGCCGGCATACGGGAGCGGATGCAGGCCCGCATGGCGCACATGGCGGAACATATGTCGCCCCTGTCGCAGCAGTATCAGGAGACGGTGCAGCGGGTGGGCCAGGCCTTGCGCGACTATACCGGGGCCGTTGGTGACCAGACCCAGGCGGCGACGGGGCATATGTACCAGACCTTCGTGTCGCAGGCGACCATACTTGCCTACATCGACATATTCGCGATCTGCGGAATCTTCGCCTTGTGCTTCATTCCGCTGACTTTTCTCTTTTCTTCCACGAAGGCCGCGGGCGGCGCGGCGGGGCATTGAATATGGCACGCGCACTGCGACTGGCCGGATTGACAGGCGCGGCGCTGCTTTGCGCCGCCTGCACCGTCGGTCCCGATTTCAAATCGCCCGACGCGGGCGCACCGGCCGATTATGCGGACCGGCAAAGGGCGCCGCAGCCGCCGGTCGCCTCGGTCACGCAAAGCACCGATCCTGATCCGCAGTGGTGGCATGGCTTCAATGATCCCGTGCTGGACTCCCTGATCGACCGGGCCATCGAGGGTAATCTGACGTTGCGCCAGGCGGTGCTGCGTATCGTCGCCGCGCGTCAACAGGCGCGCGCCGCCGGTGCACGCGGTTTGCCGCAGATCAATGGCACGGGCAGCTATACGTATCAGAAGCTGGGCGCCAAAGGCATCCTGGAGTCGCGCGGCATACCTGGAAAGATCGATCGATTGGGTGATGCGGATTCGCCGTTGAACGACATTGCGCCCGATGCGGGCGCGCAGGCGTCCAGTGCCGGCAAGCAGTTCCTGGAGGAAGCGGACAAGCCGGTGAATCTCTATACGCTGGGCGTGGACGCCAGTTGGGAGCTGGACCTGTTTGGCCGGGTGCGTCGGGGTGTCGAAGCCGCCAATGCGCAGACCGAATCGGCATTGGAAGACCGCAATGATGCCTTGGTCTCTTTGGAGGCCGAGGTCGCGCGCACGTATGCGATGTTGCGTGGCGCGCAATTGTTGAACAGCATTGCGCAAGAGGAAGTCCGCGTGTCGCAAGATACTTTGGACTTGACCCGCAGCCGCCAGCAGTCCGGTTTGGCCAGCCAGACCGATGTCGAGCGGGCGGATGCGCAACTGGGTGCTGTCGCGGCGCAATTGCCGCAATTCGAGCAGCAGGCGGCGCAGGCGTTGAATGCATTGGCGGTGTTGCTGGGCCAACCCCCCGGCACGCTGGACGCTGAATTGTCCGTGGCGGGTGCCGTACCGCCGGTGCCGCCTACCGTACCGGTGGGCTTGCCGGCCAGCCTGGCGCGGCGGCGGCCCGATATCCGTCGTGCCGAGGCGGACTTGCATGTGGCAACGGCGCAGGTGGGTGAATCCATTGCCGAGCTGTTCCCGGACTTGTCCTTGACGGGGCAATTCGGCTTTCGCGCCACGCAGGCCAGTTATCTGACGCGCTGGGCCAGCCATTTCTATTCGATCGGGCCGCAGGTCAGCATTCCCATTTTCCAGGGCGGCGCCTTGCGGGCGCAGGTGGCCATCGCCAAGGCCGACCAAGCCGCCAGCGTATTGAATTACCGCCAGACCGTGCTGTCGGCCCTGCGCGATGTCGACGACGCACTGGTACGTTATCGCACCGACCAGGCGCGCCAGACCACCTTGCAACGCGTGACCGACGCCAACGCCCGCGCCTTCGACCTGGCGCGCGACGGCTGGCGCAATGGCCTGAACAGCTTCATCGACGTACTCGACACCGAGCGCCAACTGAGCGACAGCCGCGTACAACTGGCCCAGCAGCAGGTGCAGGTCACCACCGACCTGGTGGCGCTATACAAGGCCCTGGGCGGCGGCTGGCAGAGCCATGAGATCGATCCCGCGCGGGTGGGCGACGAGGCAGCGCAAACCGAGGCGGCGGCGCTTGCTGGCGCCGGAACGGGCAAACCGCGAGACGCCACCTCTGCAGAGCCGCCACCGCGCATCGTTGGCGGTGTGCCGGATTCAACACCCTAGACGCCGGCTGCCCGACCCTCGGCGCTAGACTGCCGGCCTCCCTGGCTGCTACAAAGGCGGGATCGAGGGAGGCTGCGCATGAAACTGGTTTGCTGGAATATCCAATGGGGCCGCGGCTGCGACGGGCGGGTGGATCTGGCGCGGATTGTCAGCGAGGCCAGGCGGATCGCGGATTTCGATGTGCTGTGCCTGCAGGAGGTGAGCCGGGGATTCGACAACCGGCAGCCGACGGACCAAGTTCCGGACGACGGTGCTGGCCTGACCGGTAGTAGAGGTTCGGATCAAAGCGATAGCGTCGGGCTGCCCGGCGGCACGGGCGTGGATCAGTTCGCGGAACTAGCCAGCTTGTTACCCGGCTACACCGTCCTGGACGGCGTGGCCGTGGATCTGCCACCGGCCGTGGCCGGTGCGCCGCGCCGGCATTTCGGTAACGCCATCATCACCCGTCTGCCGGTACGCCAGGTGTGGCGGCATAGTCTGCCGTGGCCGGCTGATCCCTCTGTGCCTTCCATGCCGCGCATCGCGCTGGAGGCGGTGATCGATAGCGGCAAGGGCCTGGTGCGCGTGATCACCACGCATCTGGAGTACTACTCGGAACAGCAGCGCCTGGCGCAGGTGGAAGCCTTGCGCATCATGCACGCCGAAGCTTGCGCGCATGCACGCCGGCCGGCGCCGCTGGAGAAGCCCGGCACGCCATTCGCGGCCACGGACCGGCCGACGGCAGCCATAGTCTGCGGCGACTTCAACAGCTCGGCCGGTGATAGCGCCTATATGCGCATGGTGGCGCCCATGCCCGCCACCGCGGGCGCGCCGGATTTCTTCGATGCGTGGCTGTTGAAACACCCCGGGCCAGTGAGCGGTCCTCAGCGCGCGCCCACCACGGGTGTGTATGACCACGAGCAATGGGCCGATGGACCGTTCCCTTGCGATTTTTTCTTCGTCACCGGCGATCTGGCGGAACGGGTCTCGCGTTGCGAGGTCGATTTGCAGAGTGACGCATCGGATCACCAACCCATGCTGTTGGAATTGCACTGAATGCGGGATGTGGAGTCAGGCGCGTCACGGCATGGCAAGTGGCGACGGCGCATTCTGGGAGCGTTGGCGACGATCGCGCTGTTAGCCGCGATCGTCTTGCTGGCGGGCTGGGGCTATCTGCGCGCCAGTTTGCCGCGGCTGGATGGCGCGGTCGCCGCGACCGGTTTGGCGGGATCCGCGCGTATCGAACGTGACGCCGACGGCGTGGTGACGGTGACGGCGTCGAATCGGCTGGACCTGGCGTACGCCACTGGCTACGCCCACGGCCAGGACCGGCTGTTCCAGATGGACTTGTTGCGCCGGGTCGCGGCAGGGGAGCTGTCGGCCCTGGTCGGTTCGGACGCCGTGCCGCTGGATCGCCGCAATCGTTTGCACCGCTTCCGTGCCCGTGCCCAGGCTGCCTATGCGGAGCTGGCCGCGGACCAGCAGGCGTTGCTGCGCCGTTACGCGGACGGCGTCAACGCTGCTGCGCAGGCCAATCGGGCACGGCCCTTCGAGTACGCGCTGCTACGCAGCAAGCCTGAACCGTGGCGGCCGGAAGACACCTTGCTGGTGGTCGATGCCATGTATCTGGACTTGCAGTCCGGCGAGATATCGCGGGTGCTGGGACGGGGCCTGCTGCGCGAGACCGTGCCGCCGGACTTGCTGGCATTCCTCACGCCAGCTAGCAGCGACATCGATGCAGCGCTAGACCAGGTGGCGATGACCGTGCCGCCGCTCACGGTGCCTGCCACGCGGCCGGATTGGCTGGACGCTCCCAGTACGACGAGCCGTGGCGAAGGCCTGGCTCCGAGCGCGACGGCGGTCGCATGGCTTACCGATGCTGTTGATTCAGGGATAGGTGCGATCGGCGACCTCGGCACCGGCGCTGTTGCGTCGACCGTCGAGGCAAGCGATCCTGTCGGCACTACCGACAGCGGGCCTGCGTCAGCGTTCGGCGCCATGATCGCGCGGGCGATGCAGACCGGCCTGAAGGACAATGCCGCGGTCGGCAGCAACAGCTTCGCGGTGGATGGCGCGCATGGCGCCGATGGGCGCGCCATGGTCGCCAACGACATGCATCTGGGTTTGGGCCTGCCCAACATCTGGTATCGCCTGACGCTGGTGCTACAGGGCGCGGACGGCAAACCGCAGCGGCGCATCAGCGGTGTCAGCCTGCCAGGCGCACCGCTGGTGGTCGCCGGCAGCAATGGCGACGTGGCTTGGGGCTATACCAATAGCTACGGCCATTACGTCGATCTGGTTCGCGTCGAGCGCGACCCGGAGAACCCGCGGCGTTATCGCGGTGCCGATGGCAACTGGAGACTTGCCGAGGAACATATCGAGACCATCTCCGTGCGGGGCGGCGAGTCCGTGCGCCTGAACGTGCGCGAGACGCCCTGGGGACCTTTGTTCCGCAGCGGCAACGAGTCCTATGCCATCCGTTGGGTCGCATATCTGTCCAGTGCCGCGGACCTGGGCCTGATGGCCATGGAACAGGCCCGCGACCTGCCGCAAGCGCTGGCGGTGGCGCAGCGCGCCGGCGTGCCGACACAAAACATCCTGGTCGCTGACCGCCACGGCCGCATAGGCTGGACCCTGGCCGGTCCGCTGCCGGCAACCGTTCTTGACCCGCAAGGTTATCCAGTGCCAGCCGCGGAACTTGGATCGCGGGCGCGCTTGCGATCGGACACAGGCGCTGGAGCAGGCGCGGGTGCTGGGGCAAGCATCGCCGCAATGGCCGCTGCCGCCAGTGCGCAAGTACACGATGCAAGCGACGAATTTCGTCGCATGGCGCCTGCCGATTATCCGATGGTGCTCGATCCTTCGGCCGGCCGCCTGTGGACGGCCAACAGCACGCAATTGGGTGATGCCGCCATGCAGGCACGCATAGGAGATGGGGGCGCGGATGTGGGCACGCGCAGCAAGCAGATCCGCGACGGCTTGCTCGCCCGGCCGGCCAGCAAGGAAAGCGATCTGCTGGCAATTCAGTTGGACGACCGCGCGCAGTGGATGCAGCCTTGGCGTGACTTGCTGCTGGCAACGCTGGATGCCCAGGCGATCGCGGATCATCCCCAGCGTGCCGAGATGGCGCGTCTGCTGTCCGATTGGAATGGCCGCGCCGATGTCGATGCCGTGGGCTATACGCTGGTGCGCGATTTCCGCGACGCCGTGTACCAGGCCTGGTTCGGCGGCTTGGAAATACGCCTGGCGTCGCGCACGATCGTGGATCGCCAGGCTGGCCGGCTGGCCTGGCCGCTCACGCTCGGGCGCGCGTCATCGCGGCTGGAGGCCGTCATGCGGGTGCTGGCGCGTGAGCGCGCCTGGGTGCCGCGCCGCTACACCGACTGGCGGGCATTCATGCTGGCAATGGCGGACGAGGTCATCGACGGGGCTGCACAGTCCGGCGGCCTGGCGCAGGCGCGCTGGGGCGACCGCAATCGCCTGGCCCTGGCGCACCCCTTCGCGCGGTTGCTGCCCCCCGCATTGTCAGGCTGGCTGGCGGCGCCCGCCACGCCCATGCCTGGAGACTTGCATCTACCGCGCGTGCAGCGTCCCGCCTTTGGGGCGTCGGAACGTTTCGTGGTGTCGCCGGGGCAGGAGCATTTCGGCATTCTCCACATGCCGGGCGGCGCCTCGGGTCACCCCCTGTCGCCGTACTACCTCGCCGGCAACGCCGCCTGGGTCGAAGGCAAGGCCACGCCCTTCCTGCCGGGCAAAGCAGCCCACCGGTTAGACCTCAAACCCATGAAACAACCATGAGCTGATGACGTACTGACCAATGAGTTCAGCTGCACGTTATCGGCGAGGCGACATGAGTGCGCGTTGGAGGGGATTCACGACTGCATCCAATCCACCCGGTTCCACTCGATGGCACGCTTACGCCAATGTGTATCGATGGCTTGGGTGAAATCGGGGCGCACCAGCTTGGCACGCGCTTCGCACCATTTGCCCGAATCGCGCCGCACCACAACCCCCTCCAGCGGCAGCCCCGCCCGATAGCGGCTGGGCGTATGCATGACCAACTGCTTCAGCGTCTGCAAGGTGATGCTGCCACTTGACACTAACGGCACCGTAAATAATCCGGCTTCAACAGCAAGCGCGTTGCGCCGAGCTGTGCTCCAGAAACGTCCATTGTTACGGTCATAGACATCGAACAGCAGAAACCAGTTGGGCAGCCTGTCGTAGCCCAGTGAATGGCGGGCGGCGCACCATTCGCCGAACAGCATAAGTTCGGGGCGAAGCACGGTACGCATGCCGAGTTCATGCTGCGAAAGCCAAGCGGGCAGACGCATGAACTGCCCTCCGTAGGGTTCGCTCAGATACTGGCCACGATTTTGAGCGCGCAGCGCGCCATCAGGAGACAACGACAGGCCCAGATTGGCACCGTCGAGCTTTTCTTCTACAGTCACGTCGCCGGAAAGCAGCGCCTGAGCCTCGGCTGGCGAGAGCACCTTGTCGTCGCGCGGCATACCGTCTTCGGCCAGCCATGCCAGGTGCGGAGTGGTGGGGAACCGGAAGAAATTTGACATGGCAGATTAGCCCGGTATTGGGGGTTCAGGCTTATCGGGGAATTTCTGTCGATAAAAGCCACACACGTCGTCGGGGCACAAGAACTTGACCTTCACGTCTTTTGCCTTCAACGCGAACCACCAGTCCAGCCATTTGCAGTCAGCGGCTTGCCATATCTCGGGCTTGTCCGGGTGCGCATGAGCGACGGCTGCGAACTTGCGATCTGGAGCATCAAACAAAGGTTCGAGATCCGAATCAGGGAACTCGTCGAAGATGTCCTCATCTCTTTCGCTCAAGCTCACTTGCTCCACCCGTGTCGTGCCCGAATGCTGTAACAACCATTTGAGGAATTTATCCCCGACGCCCTTGGGCGGTTTGAGACTGGTCTTGTGCTGGTACTCACACAATATCCGATATCCATCGTCGATCACTACCACTCCGGCTTTCTGCATCGTTTGCAGCTGCGTGATGCATTCGATCACGCAATCAGGTGATACGTCGTCATGCTGTTCGTTCGCCACCAACAGTACATTGGTATCAATCACTGCCTTCATTGCGTGCCACCTGGCTGGCTGAGTTTCTTTTTGCGCTCTAAGGCCGCCAGGGCACGGCCGGCGATGTCCGCCATCTCATCGCCAAAAAAGTTTTCCGGCCAGTTTTCAATCTCGCCGAACATGTTCAGCCGCAAAGGCTCCAATTCGGTTTCGGCGCCTATACGGCGGCAGAAATACACTGCCACATTGTCAGGCGACACCGTACCTTCTGCAACGCGGCGCTGCAGCCGATTTAGAAAGTGTTCTGAATGGCTTTCCACAATCAATTGCACGTTGCGTTCTTTTCCGTTCTCTCGCGCCTGAGTGGCACTGATGAAAACGTCGGCCAATTCAGCCTGAACTTGCGGATGCAAATGGATCTCTGGTTGCTCCATCCAGACAGTTGAATGGGGCTGGCAGTAGAAGGCTTGAACCAGAGCCGGCAGTACTTGAGAAACCCCAAAGCCGACATCGGTAATTTTCACCTCACTGGATTTAGCATGAGTTTTGACCAGTACCTCAAATTCCTTGCGTCCCGCGGCCACGGGCTTGACTGCGAAGCTATCGATTATTCCTAAATCTTTCAGCCAGCGCGCGACAAACTCATCGAAACGGGATTGGCGCTGCTTGGGGCCTCGATTCAGTGAACGTCCCTCGCTACTGGCAGCGAGGATGGCCGCCACAGCAAATTCGCCGCGCTGACCGACACTCTCCGGCGTTTCTCCTGACCAGGAATAGATACGCTTGGGGTGATCGCGGAGCGGCCCGAGGTAGTGCACGCTGTCGAGCGCGGCCTCTGTTTGCAGCGCAAAATCTGACAGAAATTCAGCATTCTGGAAACGCGCACGACTCTGATCGGAAATGCGATAAAACTTGTCTGGCTCATCTAGTGCCCACACGCGACCTTGATTGCGGACGAATTTATATTTCGATGAGTCGATGTGCCATTTCCCTTTTTCATCGCGCTCGAAGTTGACAGCGAGCTCTTCTTGGCTGTCAGCCAACAAAACATATTTAATTTTTTGTATGGTAGGCTGACCCCGAGAGTCCGCCTCCATGCTGACACTCAAACACAGGCTGTCCCCGGTCTGCTTGCTCCCACTTATAGGATCTTCCACCTCCAATTTGGATGGCAGCTTCCAGCCGAGTTCGAACTTCAGGGGTAACTTGAGATCGTGATTGTGCAAACACTCGGCAAAAGTTCCCAGATCGATGAGCGCGTTATCGTCACCCAGCTGTATCGGGCGTTTGCGATCCGTGGAGAGCGCAGTCTGCTTGAGAGCGAGTAGTAGGTGTCCGAGGCTGCTTTTACCCGCGCTATTGGCACCAAAAATCACTGTGAGAGGTGCCAAGCGAATGGGACCGGTATCTTTCCAAGCCTTGAAATTCTCGATGTGGAGATGGGTCAGCATCAGTGCAATTCTTCCATTTTTCAGTTAGGCCCGAGGTCGCAACTCAAACGTTTAGTACTGTCGGCAACGCGCCTGTGCAGGCCAGCGCGTCAGCACTACTGGGTTACCCCGGTTCTGATCTTCCCGCCCCGTACTCCGCCGCAGGTTGGTATTTTCCATGAATTATTCCAATAGCGTTTGTCGCTCACCAACAAATCGATGGTCAAACAGAAGTCCGTTGTCGGAACTGGGCTCCAGCGTCGAGCAAATCGAGCCATTGTTTTGGACTTGGACTGGCGTTCGGCGTGATTGTCGTTGAATGAGGCGGGGACGCCACATAAAGGCGTGCCCGCGTTGCTCCAGATGAAGCCTCCCACGGCTCCCTAGCCTGGATCAGTTGCCTGGTCCGTAGATCCGATGTCCCGGGATAAGAGCCAGCTGGAATCCTGCGCATGCCGGGCGCCGCTTCGGGCCATCTATTGTCGCTTTACTTTCTCGGGGGCAAGGCCGCATGGGTCGAAGGCCAAACCCCGTTTGTTGTCCGGCAAGGCAGCCCAGCGGCTGGGGCTCAAACCCATGAAGCAGCCCCGAGCCAGTCCGCATCCGCCAGAACAAGAAGATCTCCCACTAACGTGGAAGATCTTTGATATTTGCGGTCGGTGAGATAGAGGGAAATCCTGGGGAAGAGTCCCCACTTGATCGGGGCCGTTGGAATTTACTGGTCCGACAAAGCGAACCCTAGCAGGGAAGGTGTCTCCCACTTTAGGGGGAGACACTTTATATATCTAGTGTCGGTCCCGGCGGGCCACCCCTTGCCTACATCCCCCCATCCCGCATCCGATACCACGTCACCACCGCGTTGACGTAAAGCCTGCGCAGCGCATACAGCGGAAAGCCCTTGATGGGCGAGATCGGTACCGGTAGTTCAGCGTGGTCGCCACTGGCGACATACGCCGCCATCGCCTTACCCATGGCCGTCTGCAAACCCACTCCGCGGCCCTGGCAGCCGATGTCGATCAGCAGGCCTGGCTCCGGTTCATGCAGATGCGGCAAATAATCCCGCGTGATCGCGACCCGTCCGCACCAGCGGTATTCATAAGGCACCCCCGCCACCTGCGGGTACATCTTCACCATGACGCGTTCCAGGTGCGCCCAGTCGTCCTGCCCGCGCGGCTCGCGGAACGGCCCCCGCCCACCCATCAACAGCCGCCCCTGATGATCCAGCCGGAAATACAGCAACAGATTGCGCGTGTCCGAACACACCTGCCCCTGCGGCAGGATACTGGCGCGGATGGCATCCGGCAGCGGCTGTGTCGCCACCTGGAACGTATTGGCATCGATGATGCTGGGCTGCAGGCCCGGCCACAGGTCGGCCCCATAGGCATTGGTGCACATGACCACGCGCTCGGCAGTCACGGTGGCCCCGGCCATGGTGGTGGCCACCCAGTCCGTACCGCTGCGCTGCAGGCGGTCGACCGGCGTATCGGTATGGAGACATGCCCCCGCGTCGATCGCGGCGCGCGCCAGGCCGCGCACATAACTCAGCGGCTGGATGCTGCCGGCGCGCGGGTCGAGCCAGCCGCCCAGATAGCGCTCGGTACCCAGCAGGGCGGCCGCTTGTGCCTTGTCCAAGATGCGCGCGGCCACACCGTGACGGCGCCACTGTTCGGCGCGCTGTCGCGCCACGTCCAAAGCCTGCGGCGTGTGCGCACCCTGGATCCAGCCCTGGCGCACGCGTGGCACGTCCATCTCATACCGATCGATCAGGTCGAATACCAGGTCAGCCGTGCTGCCGGCGAAACGAATCAGATTGGCGCCCCGTTCCTGGCCATACATGCGCAGCAAATCATCGGGATCGTGCTTGAGTCCGGGAATGACCTGCCCGCCATTGCGGCCCGACCCGCCGAAACCGATCTCGCGCGCTTCCAGCAGCACCACGTCGATGCCGCGCTGCGCCAGATGCAAGGCGGTGCTCAGGCCGGCGTAGCCGCCGCCGATGACCAGCACGTCCGCCCGCCGGGACGCGTCGATCGCCGTGGTGGCCGGCGGCGGCACGGCCGTGGCGGCCCACAAGGAAGGAGAAAGCGGGAACATGTCATGCCGCATGGCGTGGCGGTCCTCACATGGGATGCAGGACGCGGCGCAGGAAGTCCTGCGTGCGCGGATGGCGGGGCTGGTTCAGCACATCGGTGGCCGGTCCCTGTTCAACGATGACCCCGCCGTCGAAGAACAGCACCCGGTCTGCCACCTCCCGCGCGAAGCTCATCTCGTGGGTGACCACCACCATTGTCATGCCGGCCTCGGCCAGCTTGCGCATGACGCCCAGCACGTCGCCCACCAGCTCGGGATCGAGCGCGGAGGTGGGTTCGTCGAACAGGATGGCCTTGGGCTGCATCGCCAGGGCGCGGGCAATGGCGACGCGCTGTTGTTGTCCACCGGACAATTGCGGGGGATGGGCATTTTCCTTGTCGGCCAGGCCGACGCTGGCAAGCAAGGCACGGCCCCGTTCGATGGCCGCCGCGCGCGGTTCGTGCTTGACGTAGATTGGGCCCTCGATGACGTTCTCTAACGCCGTACGGTGCGGGAACAGGTTGAAGCGCTGGAACACCATGGCGACTTGCGTGCGGATGGTCGCGATCGATGCCGCGCGCGTATCCACCAGTTGGCCGTCGATGGTGATGTTGCCTTCGTCGTAGCGTTCCAAGCCATTGATGCAACGCAGGATGGTGGACTTGCCCGACCCCGACGGGCCGATCACGCACACCACTTCACCCTTGCTGATATGGGCATCCACGCCCTTGAGCACTTCCAGTTCGCCGAAGCGCTTGCGCACGCCATGCAGCTGTATCATCGCCGGCTGTTCCTTTTTTCCAGATGCCGCACCAGCATGATCAACGGCACGCACATCACCAGGTACATCAAGGCGACCAGGGTGAACACCGTGGCGTTCTTGAAGGTGGCCGTGGCGATCAGCTTGCCTTGCAGCGCCAGCTCCGCCACCGTGATGGTGGACGCTTGCGATGAGTCCTTGAGCATCATGATCATGATGTTGCCGTAAGGCGGCAGGATGATGCGCACCGCCTGCGGCAGGATCACGCGCCGCATGGTCAGGCTCCAGCTCATGCCCATGGCCATGGCGGCTTCGATCTGGCCCTGGTCGATGGCCTGGATGCCGGCGCGGAAATTCTCCGCCTGGTAGGCCGAATAGGCGATGCCCAGGCCGATGATGGCGGCCTGCATCGCCGTCAACGCGATGCCGACGTCCGGCATGACGAAGTAGATGTAGAACAGCAGGACGATGATGGGGATGCCGCGCAGCACGTTGATCATCAAGCCGCTGAAGCGCACCAGCACGGTGATGCCGGATACCCGCATCAAGGCCCATACCAGGCCCAGGACGGTGGAGAACGCCAAGGAACCCAGCGCCACCAGGACGGTGAGCTTGGCGCCTTGCAGCAGGATGGGCAGATACTCTCGGGCGTCGCTGAAAAATTCAAGCATGATTCAGCCGGCTCCCAACCCCCACTTCTTCAGGATCCGGTCGATGCTGCCGTCGGCCTTGAGCTTGGCCAGCGCGGTATTTATCTTGTTCAGCAGTTCGGTGTCGTCCTTGCGCGTGGCCAGGCCCAGGCTGCCGAGCACGGTGGGCTCATAGCTGGACACCATGTGCAGATTGGGGAAGGCGCCTTGCGAAATCGTGTAGGCCGCGATGGGGAAGTCCATGAAGCCGCCCTGGATGCGGCCCGCGTTGGCGTCGCGCATCATGTCCGGCGGATTGTCATACAGCTTCACTTCCTTGAACATGCCGCTTTTCTGCACCGGGTCGACGAAGGCGGTGCCGACCTGCACGCCTACCGTCATGCCCTTCATGTCGGCGAAGCTCTTGTAGGCCTTGGTGTCGCTCTTGGGCACCATCAGGCCTTCCCCGTAGCGGTAGACGGGCTCGGAAAAACTCACCACCTGCTGGCGTTGCGGCGTGATGAACATGGCGGCCGAGATGATGTCGATGCGCTTGGACGTCAGCGAGCCGATCAGGGCGGAGAAAGTCATGGGTTCGATCTGCACTTCGAAGCCCGCTTCCTTGCCGACGGCCTTGACCACGTCCACCATCACGCCCTCGATGGTATTGGTCTTGGTGTCGAGGAATGTGAAGGGGCTGCCGGTGGGCGTGGATCCCACCTTGACCACCTGTTGCGCGTGGGCGCCGGCGGCGGTCAGGGATAAAGCGGCGAACATCGAGACAAACAGCTTTCTGGCTTGCATATCCATGTCCTTCTTCGTTGTGGGCCGTGCTGCGAACGCCGCTCAATGCTATGCGTGGGAGCAAGCCGCATACAACCTAGGGACTACCCGGCCAGTAATGCGCGCTTATTGCACTTTCACTTCGTAGGCAGTGAAGCGCGTGAACGGCTGCGTGGCCGTGGCGCGTATGCCCCAGTTGCCGCCATTGGCCAGGTTGTAGGTGATGTCGGACGCTTCGCCGACCTTGTTGCCCTGCGCATCGAACAGCGTGAACACGACGGAGGCGCTGTTCAACAGGCGGCCGGTGTCATTGTGCAGCGTGCCGGTGATCATGGTCTGACCGGTAGCGTTGTCGCGCGTTGCCTGCATGGCGTCGAGCGTGACGCCTTGCGGCAGCGATTGCGCGCCTGCCAGGCTGGCGGCGCAGGAAAGGAGCAGGGTGGCGAGCAGACGTTTCATGGCGGCTTCCGGTTGCGTTGAATTCCGTGGCGCGGAATCCAGGAGAGCCGCGCCACGGTCCGGTGCCTTCCGGCGACCCGGAGGCCGCACGGTTGAGCACGTAGCGTGCCAAGTGTGCGCCAGGGCGCGGCGAAGCGCCAGTGCGCCAATGCTTTAGGACACGTGGCCTGATGCATTGCTGCACTGACGCCCTGCTGCACTGATGCCTTGACGCTTCGGCGCGACAATCCTTGCCGCCCGGGGTACTACGCGAACTGCAAGGGCAGGCCGGTGATCTTGCGCAATTCGTCTTCGCTGACACCGCCGAAGCGATCGATCACGTACACGCCATCCGCGCGCAGATCGAACACGGCCACGTCGGTATACACGCGCGACACGCAGCGCACGCCGGTCAGCGGGTAGCTGCACTGCTCCACCAGCTTGCTGGCGCCTTCGCGCGTGGTCAGTTCCATCATGACGAAGACTTGCTTGGCACCGATCGCCAGGTCCATGGCGCCGCCGACGGCGGGAATGGCGTCCGGCGCACCGGTGTGCCAGTTGGCCAGGTCGCCCTGGGCCGACACCTGGAAAGCGCCCAGCACGCAGATGTCCAGATGGCCGCCCCGCATCATGGCGAACGAGTCGGCGTGATGGAAGAAGGCGGTACCCGGAACCTGGGTCACGGCCTGCTTGCCGGCGTTGATCAGGTCGTAGTCTTCTTCGCCCTTGGCGGGCGCCGGGCCCATGCCCAGCATGCCGTTTTCGGTATGCAGGACGATTTCGCGATCGGCTGGCAAGTGATTGGCGACCAGGGTGGGCAAGCCGATGCCCAGGTTGACGTAAGCGCCTTCCGGGATGTCCTGGGCGACACGCGCGGCGATCTGGTCACGGGTCAGTTTGCTGCTCATGCTTGCTCCTTGCCGGCGGGCGCGGCATCGATCTCGACCACGCGCTGCACGAATATTCCGGGGGTGACGATGGCTTCCGGGTCCAGGCTGCCCAGTTCGACCACTTCATTGACCTGGGCCACGGCCACGCGCGCGGCAGTGGCCATGATGGGGCCGAAGTTGCGCGCCGTCTTGCGATAGACCAGGTTGCCCCAGCGGTCGGCCTGCAACGCCTTGATCAGCGCGTAGTCGGCGTGCAGGGGAGACTCCAGCACATAATGGCGGCCATTGATCTCGCGCGTTTCCTTGCCTTCGGCCAGCGGCGTACCGTAGCCGGTGGGCGAGAAAAAGCCGCCGATGCCGGCGCCGGCGGCGCGGATGCGCTCGGCCAGGTTGCCTTGCGGCACCAGTTCCAGTTCGATCTTGCCGGCGCGATACAGGCCGTCGAAGATCTGCGAATCGGTCTGGCGCGGGAAAGAGCAAATGATTTTGCGTACGCGGTTGGCGCCCAGCAGGGCGGCCAGGCCGGTGGTGCCGTTGCCGGCATTGTTATTGATGATGACCAGGTCCTTGGCGCCTTGCGCCAGTAGGGCATCGATCAATTCCATGGGCTGGCCGGCCGGGCCGAAGCCGCCGATCATGATGGTCGCGCCGTCCGGCACGCCGGCCACGGCGGCGGCCGCGCTATCAACGATTTTCGAGATCATCGCTATCCTGCTTGTTCAAGAGGAGAAATAAAGCTGTCGATCCGCGGGTCGCTATGGGCTTGGAGTTGTTCTAATAGCGAACTTTGGTTCTATAATCGAACATCTTCCATGTCCGTCCACCCTGTGTCAAGAACGAGTGTCCTCAGCGTGAACACATTCAGCCCCCGCCCATGACCGATCCGGACGTCCCGCAGCAGCCCAGCGATTCCTACGTGCAATCCTTTGCCCGCGGCCTGGCGGTCATACGCGCGTTCGGACCTGAAACGCCGCAGATGACCCTGAGCGAAGTGGCGGCCCGTACCGGGCTGACGCGCGCCGGGGCGCGTCGCATTCTGCTGACGCTGGAGCATCTGGGCTATGTGCGCATGGACGATCGCCGCTTCACGTTGACACCGCGCATCCTGGACCTGGGCTATTCCTATCTGTCGGCCACGCCGCTGTGGAATCTGGCCTTGCCCTATATGGAGACCGTGGCGCAGACCACGCGCGAGTCGTGCTCGGTGGCGGTGCTGGACGGCGTGGACATCGTCTACATCCTGCGGCTGGCGGCGCATAAGGTGATGAGCATCAACCTGGCGGTGGGCAGCCGCTTGCCGGCCTGGGTGACTTCCATGGGACGGGTGCTGCTGGCGGGTCTGAGCGAAGACGAGCTGGACCGGTTATTGGAGAGTACGCCGCGCACGGCCTATACCGGCGAAACGGTTACGGATGCGGATGCGCTCAAGCGCGTCATCGCGCAGGTGCGCGAGCAGGGCTACGCCTGCGTTGAACGGGAACTGGAACCGGGCCTGCAATCGGTGGCGGTGCCGGTGATCGATCGCAGCGGCAAGGTCATCGCCGCCATGAACGTCAGCGGCCACGCCAGCCGCTACACGCGCGACGAAATGCTGGCGGCGTTCCTGCCTCCGCTGCGCCTGGCGGCGGAGCAGATCAATCTGGCGTTGCGGCGGCGGTAGCGATCAGCGCACGTGGGTGAGGTGGAGCACAGCTCGCCGTGTCCAGCAGTTGCGGCGGGCTTGGCCGGATGCGGGATCTTGCTCGGGATCGCCAGTCTGCTGGCCAGCGTCGGGGCCAGGGCCATCGCCGCTGGCGCCGGTGGTGCCGCAGGCGGTAAAGTGCCTGCTTCTCCCGTATTTCATTCGCAGTGCTGCCATGCTCAATCATCAACGTCGCGCCCTGGTTCTCTTTTCCGGCGGCCAGGATTCCACCACTTGCCTGGCCTGGGCCTTGGAGCGCTATGCGCACGTGGAGACGGTCGCGTTCGACTATGGCCAGCGCCATCGCATCGAGCTGGATGCCCGTCTGAACGTACTCGCCCAATTCCGCGCGCGCTTGCCGCAACTGGCCGCGCGCCTGGGCGAGGACCATCTGCTGGACTTGTCCGTGCTGGGCCAGGTGGCCGACACCGCGCTTACCAGCGATCGCGCGATTGAAATGCAGGCCAATGGCTTGCCAAATACCTTCGTCCCGGGCCGCAACCTGTTGTTCCTGACGCTGGCGGCCGCGCTGGGCTACCGGCGCCAGTTGGACGTGCTGGTCGGCGGCATGTGCGAAACGGATTTCTCCGGCTATCCCGATTGCCGCGATGACACCATCAAGGCGCAGCAAGTGGCGTTGGGCCTGGGCTTGGGTTCTCGCCTGACCATCGAGACCCCGTTGATGTGGCTGGACAAGGCCCAGACCTGGGATCTGGCGCAGCAGTTGGGCGGTGATGAACTGGTCGAAACCATCGTCGAGCACAGCCACACTTGCTATCTGGGCGAACGCGGCGCCCGCCATGGCTGGGGCTACGGCTGTGGCAACTGCCCCGCCTGCGTGCTGCGCAAAGCGGGGTGGGAACGCTGGCAGGCGAGCAAATGAAAAGCCAGGGCCGCGTCTTCGAGGCCTAGCCTTCGTCGAAGGTTACGCCTGCTTCTTCGGGGCTACGGCCTCGTCGATGAAGCTACGCCTTCGTCTTCGGCGTGGGCGCTTCGGCATCGCCGGCCCCCAGCGCCCGCTGCATCAGCACCGTGTCCCGCCACTCGCCGTGCTTATGGCCCACCGACCGCAAGGTTCCCACCGGGTGGAAACCGCAGCGCGCATGCAAGGCCAGCGACGCCGCGTTGGCACTGTCGCCGACCACCGCCAGCATCTGCCGCCAGCCCCGCTCCGTACAGCGTGAGATCAGTCCATCGAGCAGCTTCGCGCCGATACCCCGTCCCGCCATGCCCGGCTTCACATACACCGAGTCCTCGCACGTATTGCCATACGCCGGCCGCGGCCGGTACAGCGTCGCGTAGGCATAGCCGGCCACGGCACCATCGAGTTCCGCGACCAGATAGGGCAGACCCGCGGCCAGCACGCCGGCATGGCGCTGCAGCAACTCTTCTACCGTCGGGGGCGTCAACTCGAACGACGCCGTGCCGTGCAGCACGTGATGTTCATAGATGGTCTGGATAGCGGCGAAGTCGCCGGCGGCGGCGTCGCGGATCAAAAGGGTGGAGGTGTGGTCGGAGGAGGACATGGTGCGGCGGCGTGTAGTGGGGGGATCAGACCAGGCTCGTCAACAGGCGCTGGTAAAACGCGCTAGTGTGCACCAGGGCTCGCCGGTACTGAAGCCTACTTAGGGAATCCCCCCGGTGAACGCCCACCGAAGCAACTTCATCGAGGTTATGCGATAGCTAAGCAATAACCTCGAATGAAGCCGGCTGCCCGTGGCAAGACACTCAATACGTGTCCTTGTCCTTCCCGTACAAGCCGTGATACGGACCGGCCGGCAGCCCCGTGCCCTTGGCGTACAGCGCTTGATTATTCGCCTGGTAGGCCAGCGGCATATAGTCGGGTGCAGCCTTCTGCACCGCCGCCACGATGGCCTGCGCGATCAGGCCCGCGATGCCGCCGCCACTGTTGTTGTTCGGCGAGTATTGCAGGGTCTGGTGATTGGTCCACAATGTCTCGCCCGTGCGACCGCTCTTGAGCGTGTAGTCCAGCGACACCGTCACGGTGGTAGCCAGCACGACGTAACGCGCATCCCAACGTTCGATCGAGATGTACATGATGCTGTCCGCGCCGAACAGGCTGGCCAGGCGCTGCGGCTCCTGTTCATGCACCATGTCGCTGTCCGACAGGCCGTCATCCGCCATCACCTGTTTGACCAGGTTGACGGGGAATACGTAGTAGCCGCGCTCCACCAGCGGTATCGAGATACTGCTCAGGAAATAGTCGGGCGCGGTCACGTCGACGCTGCGATTCACCACCGGGACCACCAGGATGGAATGCGGGTCTTCGGCACGGAACTTCGAGTAGTCGTTGTGCTGCTGGTGAGCGCAGCCTGCCATGGCCAGGACGGCCAGGGCCGCGGCCGCGAACTTGAGGAAGGAAGCCTTCATTGCGCCACCCCCGTCGGCGTTGCGGTCGCGGGCGTGCCGGTAGCGGTGGTGGACGCCACGGGCGTGGGCGCGTTGGACGCGGTCTTTATCATGGCGTCCATGAAACGGCTGGACTCCGGCCAGGCCTGTTTCTCTTTTTCGAAATAGGCCACCGCTTCGGCGTTTTGCTTCTGCTGCATCAGCAGGTAGCCGTACTCCGCATAAAGACCCGGCGCCACCGGCTTATGCGTGTTCTCCGCATCCCGCATGGCGCTTTCGAGCGCTTTTTGATAATCCGCCGCGCTGCCACCGCTCTGGTAGTACGAATAGAGCGCCTTGTCGTAATGGCCCCAGCTGTACTTCGTGGGCTGCACGCAGCCGCTCAGCAGCAACGTGGCCGTTGCGCCGATCAAGAGTAGACGTTTCATCGCGCGGCGACTCCTACTTCGACCACTTTGCGTTCGCCGCTGCCGGCGTAGATGGTTTCGCTGTGAATGACGGCACCATTGAGCTGGATGCTGACGCGGTGCGTGCCTTCTTCGATCTTGACGATGTTGTTGCGGCCGTCGTATTGGGTCGCGTCGCCGATGACCGTGCCATCGACGACCAGCGTCGACATGGCGGGCGCGCCGGTAATGGCCAGCGTCGGCCGTTCGCTACCCGAGGACACGGAGGTCTTGGGCAGGGAGCAGGCGGTCAAGGTCAGAGCGGCCGCGCTCGCAGCCAACAGATGAATAGCGCGCATGGTTCAGTGCTCCGCTTTCGACAGGAAAGTGTTCTTGATTGCCGCCGGAGAAACCGAACCAGCTTGCAGACGGACGACAGCGCCTTCGTTGGTGTCGCTGTCGCCGAACAGGGAAATGACGCGTGCCGTGCCGATTTGCGTCGGCGGCAGATCGATGTTGAAGCCGTTCTGGGCGCTCTTGACCTTCTCGCCGGATTGGAAGACGGTAAGTTCGTCGCCCACCTTCAGGCCCTGGCGCGCACCGCCCGCGATGTACAGGTCCTTGCCCGCGACCTTGAGGATGTCGGTGCGCCACGGACGCTCTTGCAGCTTGGTCATCAAGCGGCCCATCAGGTCGGAAATGGCGGCGGCGATGGCTTTGTCGTTCAGCGTGCCGTCGTAGCCGGCCTTGCTGCCGAACCCGGCGATTTCGCCCGATTCGGTGCTGGCGTTGCCGCTGCCGGTGGTGGAGAAGAAGACCTGGCCGGTGCGTACGTCGACCAGGCGGGCTTCGACCTTGGCTTGGGCGGTCTGGACCTTGGTGCCGCTCAGGAACCCGCGCTCGCCGGTGGTCGAGCGCCCGAATTCGGTCAGGGAGCCGATGATCAGGGTATCCACGCCGACCAGCCCGCTGTCGCCGGAAATTTTCTGTTCCGCCAGCACCTTGTTCAGGTCGGGGCGTTCGAAAACCAGAAAGCGCTGCGAATCGGTCAAGCGGGTCGCAAGCATGTCGGAGACTTGCTTGCCCAGGGGATCGTTGGCGCCGTCGGTCTGGAAGGTACGGCCATAGCGCGTTTCATTGGTGAAACGGGCGATGGCGATCTTGCGCTTCAGGACAGGGGCCGCGGGCACCGCTGCTGCTTGCTGGGCCTGGACCTGTGCGGCGCGGGTGGCCGGCGCTTCCTGGACGACGGGAGGCTTCGAGACGGTGGCGCAACCGGCCAGCGTCAGAGAAGTAGCGATCAAAACCGAGCGGACAAGCAAGATATCTCCTTGGGTGTGTCGTGGCGCCAGACGGATCTCCAGCGCGCCGAAAACGTGCTTCAATACCTGCGCTTGGAGGGATTCGAGCAGGTATTGAAGACGCCGAGCATGGGTAACCGGCTTTTGTTTTTCATTCCACAAAAAGTTACTTCAGTAACTAATTGCGGATTCTATCGCCACATTTCTAGAAATAACATTACTAAATGTAAAATAAGCCCATGATGGTTTTGAGGAGGAGACGCTGCTCAAGCCGTTATGATGTGGGGTTCCCCCCTTGGCAAGACCGAGATAAATCATGCCGCACTATCGTTCCCGCACCTCTACCCACGGCCGCAACATGGCCGGCGCACGCGCTCTTTGGCGCGCCACCGGCATGAAGGACGGCGATTTTGGCAAACCCATCATCGCGGTGGTCAATTCCTTTACCCAGTTCGTACCCGGCCACGTGCACCTGCGCGACCTGGGCGCGCTGGTCGCGCGCCAGATCGAAGAGGCCGGCGCGAATGCCAAGGAATTCAACACCATCGCGGTGGACGACGGCATCGCCATGGGTCACGGCGGCATGCTGTACTCGCTGCCTTCGCGCGAGCTGATCGCTGACTCGGTCGAATACATGGTCAACGCCCACTGCGCGGATGCCATGGTCTGTATCTCGAATTGCGACAAGATCACGCCCGGGATGCTGATGGCCGCCATGCGCCTGAACATTCCGGTGGTCTTCGTGTCCGGCGGTCCCATGGAAGCCGGCAAGGTCAAGGCTCCGACCCAGGCCAAGGTCTCCGCCAAGATCGACTTGATCGACGCCATGATCAAGGCCGCCGATCCCGCCGTGTCGGACGCCGACGTGGCCGAGATCGAGCGCAGCGCCTGCCCCACCTGCGGTTCCTGTTCCGGCATGTTCACCGCCAACTCGATGAACTGTCTGACCGAAGCCCTGGGCCTGGCCCTGCCGGGCAACGGCACCATCGTCGCCACGCACGCCTGGCGCAAGGGTTTGTTCGAAGGCGCCGGCCGCCTGATCGTCGATCTGTGCCGCCGCTACTACGAACAGGATGACGAATCGGTGCTGCCGCGCAACGTCGCCACCCGCGCCGCCTTTGAAAACGCCATGACGCTGGATGTGGCCATGGGCGGCTCGACCAATACGGTGCTGCATTTGCTGGCGGCCGTACAGGAAGCCGGCGTCGACTTCACCATGGCCGACATCGACCGCATTTCGCGCAAGACCCCGTGCCTGTGCAAGGCGGCACCCGCCACCGACAAGTACCACATCGAAGACATCCACCGCGCCGGCGGCGTGATCGGCATCCTGGCCGAACTGGGCCGCGGCGGCTTGCTCGACCTGTCGGCGGGCAATGTGCACAGCGGCACGCTGGGCAATGTCATCGCCAAGTGGGACATCCAGGCCGAAGGCAACGAAGAGGCGAAGAAATTCTTTCGTGCCGCGCCCGGTGGCGTGCCCACGCAAGTGGCCTTCAGCCAGGACGCTACCTACCTGACGCTGGACAATGACCGCAAGACGGGCGGCATCCGCGACATCGAGCACGCCTACTCCAAGGACGGCGGCCTGGCCGTGCTGTACGGCAACCTGGCCGAGAAAGGCTGCATCGTGAAGACCGCCGGCGTCGACGAAAGCCAGCTGGTGTTCAACGGCCGCGCCCGCGTGTTCCAGAGCCAGGACGATGCCGTCGACGCCATCCTGGGCGACAAGGTCGAAGCGGGCGACGTGGTGGTGATCCGCTACGAAGGCCCCAAGGGCGGCCCCGGCATGCAGGAAATGCTGTATCCGACGTCTTATCTGAAGTCCAAGGGCCTGGGCAAGGTGTGCGCGCTGTTCACCGACGGCCGTTTCTCCGGCGGTTCGTCCGGCCTGGTAATCGGCCATGCTTCGCCGGAAGCGGCCGAAGGCGGCAATATCGCCCTGGTCAAGGACGGCGACCCCATCAACATCGATATCCCGAAGCGCTTGATTCACCTGGATATCAGCGACGCCGAACTGGCCAAGCGCCGCGGCGAGATGGAAGCCCTGGGCCACGACGCCTGGCAGCCTCTAGGCCGCGAACGCGTGGTGTCGCAGGCCTTGCAGGCCTACGCCGCCCTGGCCACCTCGGCCGATCGCGGGGCCGTGCGCGACATCAGCCAATTGCGTCGCAAGTAAGTTTGCGCGGGTCGCGGCGGCGATTCTTGCCGCGCGCAGCGCCATGAAAAAGCCACGTCCGAATGAGATCGGACGTGGCTTTTTTTATGCGTCGTTACGGCCGGGGGCGATGGCGTGGCGGCGGCGTCGCGACGTGGTCGCAAAGCTCCCCGCTACTGCAATTCACCGATGCCCGCCTTCCATTTCCCGGCGTAACTGCACCACGGGAGAATCGGCGTCGTACTCCACGTCGGACCAGCGCAGCGCCTGGGTGGCGCGTACGTTGGTCTTGAGCTTGACGTTGTGCGCCAGTCCCAGGGGCAGGTAGCCGCCTTCGACGGAATCCTGCGCCGGCATCAGGCGGCCGTAGACCGTATAACCGCCTTCGCCGTCCAGCATCGTGCCCGCGGCCAGCTCCCGCTTGGCGGTGGCGACCACGTCACCATGCCAGCCGGCCGGGGAACCCGTGGGTTCGCGCCGCAAGGCCGCGCTGGCCACGCTGATGCCCAGCTCCATGCCCATCAAGTGATAGGGCTTGTACATGGCCGAGTAGTTGCCGCTGGGATCGGTGACCACCCCGTATTCCTTGAAGCAGCGGCGCACATAGTCGCTGTCCGCGGCCAGGGTGATGTAGACGCCCCAGCGCAAGTCCCGATAGACCGGCCGCCCATCGCGCTCCAGCGACGACACGGTTTCGACCTGGCCGCGATGATGCAGCATGCCGCCGTCGTCGCGCGGCCGTAGCACGCGCGCCAGGTCGTCGACGCCGCAGGGCGGGAAATGCAGGCCGGACGGCGCCGGCAGCAGGCCCGTGGCATTGGACACCGCCGCCATCTCGATGGCGCTCTTGGTGCCGTCGAGAAAGCTGTTGAACATCTGCGCGTTGAAGTCGCCCGCGGCCACCATTTCGGGTGTGAAGCCGTAGTAGGGCCAGACGGTATCGGGCGTGGACGTATGGAAGGCCGGCAGGTACTTGGTGCCCTTGCCGGCGGCGATGACCTCGAAGCCGCTGGCGCGGGCCCAATCGACCATTTCACAGATCAAGGCCGGCTGGTCGCCATAGGCCAGCGAATAGACGATGCCCGCTTCGCGCGCCTTGCGGGCCAGCAAGGGACCGGCCAGCGCGTCCGCTTCGACGTTGACCATGATGATGTGCTTGCCGTGCTCGCAGCAGGCCAGCACGTGGCGTATGCCCGCCGCGGCATTGCCGGTGGCGTCGATCACCACGTCGATGTCGCCATGGGCGATCACGCGGTCGGTTTCGTCGGTGCAGAACACGCCGCCGCCGCGGCGCGCATCACCGACGGATTTGGCCTGCAGGGCCGCCGCCGGCCAGCCCACCTTGGTGAGCGCGGCGCGGGCCGCGTCGGGCCGCAGATCGGCCACTGCCACCAGGCGCATGCCAGGCGTGCGATGGGCCTGGCTGAGAAACATCGAACCGAATTTGCCCGCCCCGATCAGGGCCACCCCGATAGGCTTTTCTTCCGATTCGCGCTGCTTGAGCATGCGATAAAGATTCATGATTTACGCGTCCCCCTGCGGATGCCTCGGCCTGCGCCGAAGCGGCGCCAGCGTACATGCCCTGACAGGATAGCCCTTCTCGCGTGCCGTTGATATGTCAATAATCAAAAGGCGCGCCAGACATCGATCCGGTGCATCGATCCGCGCTAGTGATCCGCCCGGTAAAGTTCGCCGCCCAGGACGTTGCGCCAATTGGCCCATGTCATGCGGGGGCGGCCGGTCTCCTGGCGGTTGTAGGGCGTGTCATAGATGATGTGGCGCCAGTGGGGGCGGACCGCGCCGGCGATGGCGGGCCGGTCGTCGATCAGCAGATCGCCGTGCACCAGGGTCTTGTCGCGCGTCAGGATGATGCGTTCGGTCCAGGCCCGGCCCAGATGGCGTTCGACCCAGTGGTATTTCTCGGCGACGTTGTTTTCATACTGGCGCAGCGGTGAACTGCAGATGCGCACTTCCAGGCCCAGGTCGAGCAGCTCGCGCGCCGCCTCGATGGCGCCTGGCACCGGCGGCAGATTGCGGATGAAGCCCGGTTCGGTGTAGATGGCCTCGGCGCGGTCGCGCAGTTCCGGCGGATAGTCTTCCAGGATGTGGAAGGACTTGCGGTCCTCGTATTCGACGGGCGGGATATGGGGATAGCGCTGGCGCCAGGCGTCCAGGAAAGCGTGTTCGAAATCGGCCAGCACGCCGTCTTGATCGAGCAGGATCAACATACTTTGGAGGGCGGTCCGCGCCGGATAGGTTAAGCCGTCCGGAGGATCTGGACCGGCAAGCGTCGATGATAACGCGCACCGCGGGCGGCCTGTCGCTACGGGGCCCGTACATGGGCGCGGCGCCGGATACCCAGGAAAAAGGCCCCAGCGTCGCACGACGATGGGGCCTTTCACTTTCAGGTAGCAGGAAATGCCCGGCTTGGCGCCGTCCCGGCCTTTGCTTAACGCGCGGCGGACTGCACGATCTGCCCGTTGTCGCCGACCTGCGGCGTGGGCAATTCCCAACCTCCGCCCAGCGCACGGATCAGGTTCACGGTGGACAGCGCGCGCGCACCATCGAGCTGCGCGGAGATGCGTTGCTGCGCCAACACCGTACGGTCGGAATCGATCACGTCCAGATAGCTGATCGAGCCCTCCTTGTACTGCGTGTGCGACAGTTGCGCCGCCCGCGAAGAGGCCTGCACCGCCCGGTCCTGCGCACCGATCTGGTCGTCCAGGATACGCAGATTGGCCAGGTTGTCTTCCACTTCGCGGAAGGCGCCCAGCACGCTCTGGCGATAGTTGGCGACATCCTCTTCATAGACCGCGCGGGCGCGGTCCACGCCGGCCTGGCGGCGGCCGGCATCGAAGATCGGCAGGCTCAGCATGGCGCCCGTCAGCGGACCCAGCAGGAAAGCGCGGCTGGACCATTGGAACAGGTGCCCCAGTTGCGAGGACTCGTAGCCGGCATAGCCCGTGATGTCCAGCTGCGGGAAGAACGCCGCGCGGGCCGCGCCTATGCGGTCATTGGCCGCGGCCATGGCACGCTCGGCGGCGGCGATGTCGGGACGCCGTTCCAGCAGGCCCGAGGGCAGGCCGGCGGGGACGCGCAGGTCGATGCGGGCGAGCGGCGTGGCCGGCAGCGTGAACTCGGACGGTGCCAGGCCCAGCAGCACGGCCAGCGCGTGTTCGGCGCCGGCGCGGTTGCGGTCTATGCCCAGCGCTTCGGACTGCGCGGAAGCCAGTTCGGAACGCGCGCGCGCCACATCCAGTTCGCTGATATCGCCTTCCTTGTAGCGGCGCTCGACCAGCTTCAGCGTCTGTTCGCGCAAGTCCAGCGTCTGTACGTAGACCTGGCGCTCGGCATCGAGCTGGCGCACCTGGAAGTAGTTCTGCGCCACATCGGCCTGCAGGGCCAGTTGCACCGAACGCAGCAGCGCTTCGCTCTGTTGCGCGTCGGCCGTGGCGGCGTTGACGTTGGCCGACACGCGGCCCCACAGATCGGCCTCGTAAGACACACCGGCCTGCGCGCGCCACAGCGTGGTGGACGTGGCCGGACCGTTATCGGGCAAGCCCTGCGAGGCCGCCGACGCGCGTTGGCGCGTCGGGCCGAAGTTGGCCGTGATCTCCGGGAACAGGCTGGAACGCGTCTGCTGTTGCAGCGCGCGGGCCTGGGCCAGGCGGGCGGCGGCCGCCTTCAGGTTCTGGTTGGCTGCCTGCGCCTGCGCTTCCAGGCGATTCAGCTGTTCGTCCTTGAACAATTCCCACCAGGCGCCGCGCAATTGGTCTTCGGCGGGCTGGGCGGTCTTCCACTGTCCGGCCTGGTCGGCCGGCAGGGCTTCCTTGAAGGCCGCCGAAGCGGGGGCGGCCGGACGCTCATAAGTGGGCGTCACCGAGCAGCCCGCCAGGATCAGCGTCGTCAGCAAGGACATAGAAAAGCGTTTGAGGTGCTTCATGTCGATTATCCAGATATCAATGTTCGGTGACGACGGTCGGCGCGGCGGGCTGGCCCGGGGCGTCATCGTGGGTCGTCCCCGGTGCATCATGCTTGGTCGCAGAATGCAGCGGACGCGGGTTGATGCTACGCAGCACGACATAGAACACCGGCGTCAGGAACAGGCCGAACAAGGTCACGCCCAGCATGCCGAAGAACACCGCGATACCCATGGCGTGCCGCATTTCCGAGCCGGCGCCGGTGGAGAACACCAGTGGCACCACACCCATGATGAAGGCGATGGACGTCATCAGGATGGGGCGCAGACGCAGGCGGCTGGCCTCGATGGCGGCCTTCAGCGGCTTGTGGCCCTGCAACTCCAGTTCGCGGGCGAACTCCACGATCAGGATGGCGTTCTTCGCCGACAGCCCCACCAGCACCATCAAGCCGATCTGCGTGAAGATGTTGTTGTCGCCCTGGGTCAGGTAGACACCGGTCAGCGCCGCCAGAATGCTCATGGGCACGATCAGGATCACCGCCAGCGGCAGGGTCAGGCTTTCATACATGGCGGCCAGCACCAGGAACACCAGCAGCACGCTGATCGGGAAGACCCAGATGCCGGCGTTGCCTGCCAGTTCCTGCTGATACGTCAGGTCGGTCCACTCGAACTTGATACCGCGCGGCAACGTGGCCGCGGCAACGCGTTCAGCCGCTTCCTTGGCCTGGTCGGACGAGTAGCCCGGAGCCGGACCGCCGTTGATGTCGGCGGCGGTATAGCCGTTGTAGCGCACCACCATTTCCGGACCGTAGGTTTCCGACACGCGCACCAGCGAGGACAGCGGCACCATCTCGCCGGCGGCATTGCGCGTCTTCAGCAGGCCGATGTCGTCGGCATGGGCGCGGAAGGGCGCGTCGGCCTGGGCCCGCACCTGGAATACGCGGCCGAAGCGGTTGAAGTCGTTGACGTACAGCGAACCCAGATAGACCTGCATGGTGTCGAACACGTCGGTCACCTGCACGCCCAGCTGCTTGGCCTTGACGCGATCCAGCTTCACATCCAGCTGGGGCACGTTGATCTGGTAGTTCGAGAAAGAACGTCCCAGTTCGGGCTGCTTGGCGGCTTCAGCCGTGAAGGCTTGCACGGCACGGTCCAGCGCTTCATAGCCCAGCGCGGCACGGTCTTCGATCTGCAGCTTGAAACCGCCCAGCGTGCCCAGGCCCATCACGGGCGGCGGCGGGAACACGGCGATGAAGGCATCCTTCAAGCCGCCGAACTTCTGGTTCAGCGACGCCGCGATCTTGTCCGCGCTGAGGCCGTCGCGGTTGCGTTCCTCGAAGGACTTCAAGGTGACGAACACGATGCCGGCGCTGGAGCTGTTGGTGAAGCCGTTGATCGACAGGCCGGGGAAGGACACGGCGTGGTCGACGCCGGGTTCCTTCAGGGCGATGTCGCCCATGCGCCGGATCACGTCTTCGGTGCGGTCCAGCGACGCGCCGTTGGGCAACTGGGCGAAACCCACCAGGTACTGCTTGTCCTGCGCCGGCACGAAGCCGCCCGGGACCAGGTAGGAAATACCCACCGCGCCGGCCAGCAGCAAGACATAGACGGCCAGGCTGGCGGACTTGCGCTTGATCACACCGCCCACGCCCACCGAATAGCGGTCCGAGGCGCGGTTGAACACGTTGTTGAAACGGCGGAAGAAGCCGCCCAGGAACTTGTTCATGACGCGCTGCACGGCGTCGGGCTTGGCATGATGGTCTTTCAGCAGCAGCGCGGACAAGGCCGGCGACAGGGTCAGCGAGTTGAACGCGGAGATCACGGTGGAGATGGTGATCGTCATGGCGAACTGCTTGTAGAACTGGCCGGTCAGGCCCGTCATGAAGGCCAGCGGTACGAACACGGCCGCCAGGGTCAGGGCGATGGCGATGATGGGGCCGCTGACTTCCCGCATGGCGCGGTAGGTGGCCTCGCGTGGCGACAGTCCGGACGAGATGTTGCGCTCGACGTTTTCCACCACCACGATGGCGTCATCCACCACGATACCGATGGCCAGCACCATGCCGAACAGCGACAGGGCGTTGATCGAATACCCGAACAGCAACAGCAGCGAGAACGTGCCGATGATGGACACCGGCACCGCCAGCAGCGGAATCAGCGAAGCGCGCCAGGTCTGCAGGAACACGATCACCACGATCACCACCAGCGCGATGGCTTCCAGCAGCGTGTGGATCACCGCTTCGATACTGGCGCGCACGAACTGCGTGGGGTCATAGACCACGTCGAACTTGACCGAAGGCGGGAAGTCCTTGGCCAGGTCGGCCATGGCTTCGCGTACCTGCTTGGACACGTCCAGGGCGTTGGCGCCCGGCGCCTGCATGATGCCCAGCGCTACCGCCGGCTTGTTGTCCAACAGGGAACGCAGGCCGTATTCGGCCGCATCCAGTTCCACTCGCGCCACGTCGCCCAGGCGGGTCACGCCGCCGTTGGCCGAGGTCTTCAGCACGATGTCGCGGAACTCTTCTTCGCTTTGCAGGCGGCCCTGGGTATTGACGTTCAATTGCAGCGGCACGTCGGGCAGCGACGGCGACGAGCCGATCACGCCGGCGGCCACCTGCACGTTCTGCTCGCGGATCGCGCGCACCACGTCGGTGGCGGTCATGCCGTGCTCGGCCACTTTCTGCGGATCCAGCCAGATGCGCATGGAGTAGTCACCCGACCCCCACAGCTGTACGTCGCCCACACCGGTGATGCGCGACAGGCGGTCCTTGACGTTGAGCACCGCGTAGTTGCGCAGGTAGGTCATGTCATAGCGGTTGTCCGGCGAGATCAAGTGCACCACCAGCGTCAGCGTGGGCGAGCTCTTGGCCGTGGTCACGCCCAGCCGCTGCACGTCGTCGGGCAGGCGCGGCAGCGCTTGCGAGACGCGGTTCTGCACCAGTTGCTGGGCCTTGTCCGGATCCACGCCCAGGCGGAAATAAACCGTCAGGGTCATGTTGCCGTCGCTGTTGGCTTGCGCCTGCATGTACAGCATGTTTTCCACGCCGTTGATCTGCTCTTCCAGCGGCGCGGCGACGGTTTCGGCGATCACCTTGGGGTTGGCGCCCGGATACTGCGCGTGCACCACCACCGACGGCGGCACCACTTCCGGGTATTCCGAGATCGGCAGCTGGAACATGGCCAGCAGGCCACCCAGCAGGATGAGCACCGACAGCACGCCCGCGAAGATCGGGCGGTCGATGAAGAATTTGGAAATATTCATGATTCGGCTCTTTATTCGATTCGACGCTATCGGCGCGCAGCGTCCGCGCTCCGGCAGCCGGAGCGCTATACGCGCGGTCGATTCGAAGCGATGCTTGAACGGTGAGGCGGACGCGGGCTACGCGTTCATCCGTTTTCCGTACGCTTGTATGTCCGTGGTGATGTCAGCTTGGTGTTCAGGCCGGCGTTTCAGGCGGGATCGGCCGCGCCCGCCTTGGTATCGGCCTTGGCCGCCGCGTTGTTGGCCTTGCTTGCCGCCGCCGTATTGCTCGCGGGGGCTTCGCGTTGGCCCACCGTGGGCCAACTGCCGGCCATCTGCACCACGTGCGGATCGACCGGGTCGCCCGGGCGGACGCGCTGCAGGCCGTTGACGACGATGCGTTCGCCGGCCTTCAGGCCACTGTCGACCACCCGCAATCCGCCCTGGCTGGCACCCAGGCGAACTTCGCGGTATTGCACATGGTTTTCACCGTCCAGCACCATGACGAAGCGCTTGTTCTGGTCGGTGCCCAGGGCCTTCTCGTCGATCAGCAGGGCCTCGCGCGGCGCCCCGCCACCCAGGCGGATGCGGGCATAGAGGCCCGGCACCAGGCTACCGTCGCGGTTGTCGAACGTGGCGCGCACGCGGATCGTGCCGGAGGTGGTGTCCAGGCGGTTGTCGACGTACTGCACCGTGCCCTGGCGCGAATAGCCGTCTTCATTGGCCAGCCCCAGGTCTACCGGCACCGGGCCGCCCTTGCCGGTACGGGCCGGATTGACGTACTTCAGGAAGGTCTGCTCGTCGACATCGAAGGACGCGTACATGCGGTCGACCGACACCAGGGTGGTCAGCGGCACCGACGCCGCGCCGGCGGCCACCAGGTTGCCTTCGGTCACTTCGGCCTTGGACACCTGGCCGGAAACCGGCGCCAGGATATGGGTGTAGCCCAGGTTCAGGCGGGCGATTTCCAGCGCTGCCTGTGCCGCCTTCAGGTTGGCGGCGGCTTCGCGGGCGTCGTTCTGCTTCTGTTCCAGATCGCGGCGGGCGATGGCGTTGTCGGCGATCAGGCGGTTGGCGCGGGCCAGGTCGGACGTGGTGTAGGCCACGCGCGCCTGCGCACCGGCCAGGTTGGCTTCGGCCCGGGCGACTTCCGCCTGATAGGGCAGGGGGTCGATGGTGAATAATTCATCACCCTTGCGCACCAGGGCGCCGTCCTTGAAACGCACGGCGACCAGGGTACCGGAGACGCGCGGGCGCAGCTCGACGCGGTCCACGGCTTCCAGCCGGCCGGAATAGCTTTGCCAGTCGGTGATCTGGCGTTGCACCACCACGGCGACATCGACCGGAGTGGCTTGCGGAGCGGCCGCGGCCGTGGCGGGAGTGACGCCCTGTCCTCGCAACACGGCGACACCGCCGGCCAGCAGGATGACGGCGGCCAGCGTGCCCGCCAGGGCAAAGCGATTGCGCGATTTATTCATTACAGTTCCTTGAGCGGAATGCCTATGGCTACCGATCAGTCTTTCCGCAGGGGGCGCGAGTGGCGCCGGATCACGTGCGACGGACGCGTAGAGGCGTCCGGGCCGGGCTGCGAGCCTGGCCTGCGCTGGATATTGTGTTTCTGGCCACGCCGAAGCGTGGTGCCCGGCAAACCGGTCCTTGACGAAAACCGGTGTCGCGCGGGGCGATGCGTGATCGAGATTTGCGGAGCGACTCGCCGTGGCTGCGGGGCCGCCTGATCCATAACCACTTGGTGATTGGGATGGCGGCATTCTGGCTGTTTTGTTCCCTTGAATAAATATCTCTACATAAACAACACTATTCGATGCGGGCGAACAATAATTTGTTCATAATCTCGTCACACCCCCCACCCCGAGGTACGCCATGGACCGCTTTCAGGCCATGCAGGTGTTCACCAGGGTCGTCGACGCCAATAGCTTTACCCGCGCGGCCGACCATCTGGGCCTGCCCCGCACTACCGTCACGACCATCATTCAGAACCTGGAGAAGCTGCTCAATGTGCGGCTGCTCAACCGCACCACGCGGCGGCTCAGCCTGACACCGGATGGCGCGGCGTACTACGAACGCTGTATCCGCATCCTGGCCGACGTGGACGAGGCCGAGGCAGCCTTCCAGGATGCGTCGCGGCGCCCGCGCGGCAAGCTGCGCATAGACACGCCCGCCGCCATCGGGCGCTTGATCCTGATTCCGTCACTGTGTGAATTTCACGACAAATATCCGGACATCGAGCTGTACATAGGCATGGGCGACCGTCCCGTGGACCTGGTGCAGGAAGCGGTGGACTGCGTGATCCGCGTCGGCGAATTGCAGGATTCCAGCCTGGTGGCGCGCCGTATCGGCATGTTCGAAGGCATCAGTTGCGCATCGCCCGCCTACATCGAGCGCCATGGGGCGCCCACCACGCTGGAAGAATTGGCCGAACACAAATCGGTCAATTATTTCTCCAGCCTGACTGGGCGGTCCTTCGATTGGGACTTCATGGTCGAGGGCCAGAAAGTGGAGGTGAAGATGAACGGCGTGGTGTCGGTCAACGACGCCGACGCCTATATGGCTTGCGGCCTGCAAGGCTTCGGGCTGATCCAGCCGCCGCGCTACATGGCCTTGCCCTATCTGCAAAGCGGCGAGCTGGTGGAAATCCTGCATGACTGGAAACCCAAATCCATGCCGATTTCGGTGGTGTACCCGCACAACCGGCACTTGTCGCCCAAGGTGCGCGCCTTCACCGATTGGGCCGCGGAGATCTTCAGCCGCTGCCCGCTGTTGAGCGGCCGCGGCGATGCCGTGGACAGCACCTGCACGTGGGCGGGCGAACACGCCCAGCGCGCCGGCATGGCGAAAGCCGCGGGCAAGCCCGGTATGAAGGCCCCTGTTCCGACACAGGCGGCGACACCGGCCAATGGCGAAGCGCTGTCGCTGGCGGCCCACGTGGGCGACGTTGGCGACCGCGTCGCCACCGCGCGGATCTGACGGTGGAGTGTGACGAGCAGCGCGGGGTGAGCAGGGGGTTGAATTCCGAGGTTGATTCCCGGATTGAACGCCGGATCGGGGCTCGGACGATGGCGATATGAAGGGCTCGCGCCAATCGCTCACTTCGTTACGCATCTTTCTTGCCTCGGCCAGGCATCTGAATTTCAGCCGGGCCGCGGAAGAACTCAGCCTGACCCAGAGCGCGGTGAGCAAGCACATCCAGGCGCTGGAATCGCGCCTGGGCGTGAGCCTGTTCAAGCGCTTGTCGGCGGGCCTGCGGTTGACCTATGCCGGTGCGCTGTACCTGGAACGCGTCGGCGCCGCCATGCGGCTGCTGGACGAGGCCGACGCCCTGGTGGCGCGGCCGGATGCCCGCGTGGCGCTGAATATCGCCGTGTCGCCGTCATTTGCGCAGTTCTGCATGATCCCCGGCCTGCGCGAGTTCTTCGACATGCATCCCGATATCCGCATCAACGTGCGGCCACGCCTGGTGCATGGACGGGAGAAGACGGAACGCTTCGACGCCGAAATCCAGCTGCATACGGGTCATATGTCGGGCATGTCCGCCCAATACCTGTGCGGCCGCGAAATGGCCTTGATCGGCGCCGAGTCCCTGTTCAAGCGCACGCCGGTGCGCGGTATCGATGACCTGGCCCAGGTGCCGCTGCTCAAGCGCGCCCAGCGGGGCTATGGCTGGGATGAATGGAAAAGCGACGTGGCGCCCCTATGGCCCGGCCCGTCGGCCACGGCGCCCGAGTACGAGGGCTTTTCCGTCCTGATGCCGGCGGTGCTCAATGGACTGGGCGTAGCCATCGTGCCCCTATGCATGGCGCTGGATCCCCTGCGGGAGGGTGTACTGCGGCGTCCCTTGGGCGAAACGGTGGAAGGCCGCTACGGCTATTACCTGATGCGCCCACGGCCGGATGTGGGTGGCCCTTATCTGGACGCGTTCTGCGACTGGATCCTGGCCCGCGCCGCCGGCTTGAACCAAGCCGTCGCGGCCCTGCGCTCCAGCTGACAGCCCCCGCCCGCGCCTGGCGACCCCTCGCCGCAGGGGCGATAGCCCAAGAAAGGGGCGATGGGGTCTGCCCATCAAGATAAAACCCGTCGTCCAATGACCGGTCATTTGTTGCATCGGTATTCCAATTCGGAATACCGCATGCCGAATCTTCGCTTCCGGCGATGTTGCACTGCGGGCAAAATTCGAGACTGTTTCCATAAGTTTCTGAGTCTTGCCATGATCTCCTTGCCTCCTATCAAGTCCATCAAGACCCTCCTCGCCGCCGCATCCGTGGCGTTGACCTGCGCCGCGCCCGCGGCAGTAGCGGCTTATCCCGAGCAGCCCGTGCGCATCATCGTCCCGTACACGGCCGGTGGCAGCTCGGACGTGATCGCCCGCGCCATCAGCGATGAACTGACCGCCGAACTGGGCCAGTCGGTCATCGTGGAAAACCGCGCCGGCGCCGGCTCCATGATCGGCACCGCCTACGTCGCCAATGAAAAGCCGGACGGCTACACGCTGCTCCTGGCCGACGTGCCTTTCACCATCGTTCCCGCCTTGTATGGCGACCGCGTCAAGTACGACGCCGCCAAGGATTTCGCGCCGATCTCACTGCTGGGCCTGTCGCCCATGTACCTGTTCGTCACGCCCAGCTTCAAGGCGCAGTCGGTGGCCGAGCTGGTTGAAATGGCCAAGGCCAAGCCGGGTACGATTTCGATCGGCTCTGGCGGCAACGGCTCGCTGACGCACCTGATGGCTGAATTGTTGATGCTGAACACCGGCACCAAGCTGGTTCACATCCCCTACAAGGGCGCTTCGGCTGCCGCCAACGACCTGGCCGGCGGCCAGATCGAAACCAGCTTCACCACCATGCCCACCGCCAGCGCCTTGTATCAGGGCGGCAAGATCCGTCCCCTGGCGGTGTCCAGCCCGCAGCGCCAACCCGACACGCCCAACGTGCCCACCTTCACCGAAGCCGGCGTGTCCAACATGACCGTGCAGAGCTGGTGGGGCCTGGTTGCGCCGGTCAAGACGCCTGCCCCCGTGCTGGAGCGCCTGAACGCCGCCATGGCGAAGGTCATGCAGTCGCCCAAGATCAAGACTCGACTGAACAGCGTGGGCGTGAACCTGCCTGCCGACACCAGCGCGAAGGCCTTGCAGACGTTCCTGACCGAAGACTTCCGCCGTTGGGCGGATGTCGTCAAGCGCGCCGACGTCAAGTTCGAATAATTCCCGGAAAAACGCAGGAGACAGATATGGAAGCCTGGTTGTCGACGGCCGGCGCCGATGCGGCGCTGATGGATGATTTCAACGCGATCTGCGCCTTCGGTGGCCGATTGTCCGGCTCCGGCCAGGATGCGGCGGCGATCGCCTGGGCCCTGGAGCGGATGCGCGCCACCGGCGGCACCGTAAGCAAGGTACAAGTCCCTTACGACGGTTGGCGCGCCGGCCGCGCCGAGCTGCAATTGCTGGGCGCCGAGCCGCGCCAGCTGGCTTGCCGCGCGCTGCTGCGTTCGGCGTCGACGCCGGCCGACGGCCTGGTGGGCGAAGTACTGGATCTGGGCCAGGGCCGGCTGGAAGACTTCGAGCGGGCCGGCGCCGCGGTGCAGGGCAAGATCGTCCTGGTCCGCCACGAGTATCCCTTCTCGCCGACGCACTTGCATCGCCGCCGCAAGTACGACCAGGCGGTGGCGCGTGGCGCCATCGGTTTCCTCATCGCCAATCCCTTGCCCGGCCGCGGCGTGCTGTCCGGCTCGTCGGGCCGTGCGCGCGGCGCCGCCGGCATTCCGGCCGCCTATATCGATTTCGAGGGCAGCCAGGCCCTGGCCGCTGCCGCGGCGGCCGGTTCCTGCCAGGCGCGCCTGGTCCTGACGGGCGAAGAGTTGGAAAACGCCGTGGCGGATCTCGCCATCCTCGATATTCCCGGCGGCAGCGACAGCCGCATCGTCATCAGCGCGCACATGGATGGCCACGATCTGGGCACCAGCGCCCTGGACAACGCCACCGGTGTCGCCGTTGCGCTGGCGGCCGCGCGCGCACTGGCGCCGCGCATTTCCACGCAAACGCATGGCTTGCGGGTGTGCTTCTTCACCGCCGAGGAATGGGCCTTGACCGGCTCGGCCCGCTACCTGGATGACATGGATCCCGCCGAGCGCGCCACGCTGAAGCTGGATATCAATCTTGATACCGTCGCCGGCGACAGCGTGCTTACCGCCTTGATCAGCGACTACCCGGCGCTGGCGCCTTTCGTGGCGGAAGCCGCCGCTGACGCGGACACCACGGTGGGTACGTATCTGCCGTTCATGTCCAATTCGGACCACGCCAACTTTGCCCGCCATGGGATTCCCGCATTGCGTCTGACGGCAGGTTTCGATCGGCCCGACTCCAACGTGAACAACATCCTGGCGGCCGGCGATGTGCCTGGCGTGGTCGATGAAGCGGATCTGCGCAATGCCTTGCGGGCGACGTGCGCCATGGCATGGCGTGGCCTGACGTTGCCGCAGGGGGAGCTGGAAGCGCTGGCGGCAGGCAGCAAGTGGAATGCGGCTAAGTAATTTCGTGCAATGTTTGGGAATTTTCCTACGGCAGTTGTTATGAAATAAATGGTTCGGATGCGAATGATTGTGGCTAGAATCTTTTGCTTCCCTCCCCCCAGGCACCGCTCTCTCTTTCATGACATACCGCCGACGTCTTTGGCCGTCGGCGTGTCATGGACGCGCGCGCCGTACTGGCCGCAGGCCAGGAGCTTCCGCCATGATTCATATTTCCTTCTCTCAAGGTTGCCACGATGGCTTGGGTTGTGGCGATGAGGAGGACGACGATGACGCCTTGCGGTGCAAGCGGGAGGAGTCGGCGCTGCTTGCCGCGCTGATATCGTGCCGCGCCGCCATGCATCCTTATGATCCCGGCAGTTCCTCGCAGGACACCCATGGATGCGTCGTCACTGGCTTGGCTGGCGCGCCGGCCCAGACGCCGCCTAAGGTCATCAATCCGACGGCGAAGATGACGGTGACGGTGAGGATACGCAGGCAAGCGCCAGCGTCCTATGCCTGAGCGCATTGGGCGCAGGCACCAGCGCCGGCCACCCCGGCCAGGTGCCGTGCCGCATGCCAGCCTCGGAAGTAAAAACACCCGCGGCAATTGGTCCGCCCCCATCATCGAACCTGGATTCAAAACGAACCTGGATTCAAAACGGGGGCAGTTCAATCGCCTGCGGGCGTCATTTCGGCCTGAAGCGGGATAGAGGGGGAAATTCCCCTTCGATCCCGCGTCGAACCGATCAAAGATCCAGCTTGTTGATCTTGGTGCCTTCGACGGTCAGGTTGGCCATCAAACCGGCGTTGGTCAGCACGAATGCCACCACGGCCTGGCGCGCCGTATTGGTGTCGACCGCACCGTTCGCGCCGATCTTGGCCAGCGCCACCGAAGCATCGGCGCCGGCGGTCCAGCCACTGCTATTGCGGAATTTATCCAGTTCGCCCTGGGTCATGAACATGATGATCACGGCCTTGGACTGGGCGCCGGCCTGCAGGCCGAAGGAACCGGTGGTGGTGCTGTAGTAGCCGGACGGCGTGCCGCCGACCTGCAGCACGCCTTGGCCGTACTCGGCGCCGAACATGAAGCCGGCGGCCAGCACGTTCGGGAACACCAGGATGCCCTTGGCCTTGTTGCCCATTTCGCGCGAACCAGGCACGGAGCTATACAGGCGGCTCAGGGTAGTGTCGGCACCGCTATTCAATTCCTGGCGTTTGTTGGTGTTGCTGCCGCTGGCATGGTTGCCGGTGGTGGTGCAGGCGGCCAGAGCGGCCGTCATGAGCAAAGCAGCGGGAATGGTCACGAATTTGCGACGGTTCATCATTGTTATCTCCGGCTAATTAGGAAAGCGGCTGATGTCGCTGGTCGCCAGCTTGGGTTGGCTTGGTCGACGGTTGCATAGCGACATTCGCCCAGCAGTGGCAACTGGCGTGCCTGACCTCATCCGTAGCGTAAAAAATTTTGGCGGAATGCGTCCAACACCCGGTAAATCAACGTCTTTCCACGGGAACCGCCCGGGCTTTCCAGATTCGGTCGCAGTACTCGCCGATGGCGCGATCCGAGGAAAATTTACCCGATCGTGCCGTATTCAGGATGGACATGCGCGTCCAGTCCTGGGTATCGCGGTAAGCCTGGTCCACCCGGCTGTGGCAGGCGGCGTAGGAGTCGTAGTCCGCCAGCAGCATATAGGGGTCGTGGTGCAGCAGGTCGTCCAGCAGCGGCGCGAACAATTCACTGTCGCCCCGGGAGAAAAAGCCGGACCGGATCAAGTCCATCACGGCTTGCAGTTCGCTGTCACGCCGCAGGAAGTCCATGGGCCGGTAGCCTTCGCGCCGCAGCGCGTAGACTTCCTCGGCGGTCAGGCCGAACAGGAAAAACACATCCTCGCCGACCTCGTCGCGGATTTCGATATTGGCACCGTCCATGGTGCCTATGGTCAGGGCGCCATTCATGGCGAACTTCATATTGCCGGTGCCCGAGGCCTCCTTGCCGGCCAGCGAGATCTGCTCCGACAATTCCGCGGCCGGGTAGACGCATTGGCCTACCGTCACGCTGAAATTGGGAATGAACACCACCTTGATGCGGTCGCGCACGTCGGGATCGTTGTTGATCACATCGCCGATGGCGGTGATCAGCTTGATCATCAACTTGGCACGCGCGTAGCCCGGCGCGGCCTTGCCGCCGAAGATGAAGGTGCGCGGCGTGATGTCCAGGTTGCGCTGCGACTTCACGCGGTGGTACAGCGCGGCGATGTGCAGCGCCGACAGGTGCTGGCGCTTGTATTCGTGGATGCGCTTGACCTGCACGTCGAACATCGAATCCGGGTCGACCTTGATGCCGCTCTTGCGCAGCAGCAGCGAAGCCAGGTCTATTTTGTTGGCACGCTTGACCGCGCGCCATTCCGCCGCGAAGGCGGCATCGTCCGCATAGGGTTCGATGTCGCGGATGCGCGACCAGTCCTTGACCCAGTCCTCGCCTATGCAGCGGGTGATCAGCTTGCCCATGCGCGGATTGCTTTGCGCCACCCAGCGGCGCGGTGTGACGCCATTGGTCATGCTGGTGAATTTCTCCGGCCACATGGCGTAGAAATCCTTCAGCAGGTCGCGTTTGAGCAATTCCGAATGCAGATCGGCCACCCCGTTGATGGCATGGCTGCCGACGCAGGCCAGGTGCGCCATGCGCACGTAACGTTCGCCCGATTCGTCGATCAGGGACAGGCGGGCGATGCGGGTTTCGTCGCCGAAGAAGTGGATGCGCGCCTCGTTGAGGAAACGGGCGTTGATCTCGAAGATGATTTCCAGATGGCGCGGCAGTACGCGGCGGAACAATTCCAGCGGCCAGCGCTCCAGGGCTTCGGGCAGCAGCGTGTGGTTGGTATACGAGAACGTCTGCCGGGTGATCTCCCACGCCCGTTCCCAAGGCACCTGGTGTTCGTCTATCAACAGGCGCATCAGCTCGGCCACGCCGATCGACGGATGCGTGTCATTGAGCTGGATGGCGAAGGACTTATGGAAGGACGTGACCGGCTGGCCCCGATGCAACTGCAGCCGCAGCATGTCCTGCAGGGAGCAGGACACGAAGAAATACTGCTGCTCCAGCCGCAACTCCTTGCCTTGCACGCTTTCGTCGTTGGGATAAAGCACCTTGGTCAGGTTTTCCGAGGTGACTTTCTTGTTCACCGCGCCCAGGTAATCCCCGCGGTTGAAGGTATGGAAGTCGAAGGCCTCCGTGGCTTCCGCCCGCCACAGCCGCAGCGTGTTGGTGGTGGCTACGCGATACCCCGGGATAGGCGAGTCGAAGGGCACGCCCGCCACGGTTTTTTCCGGCACCCAGCGCACGCGGAAACGGCCGGCGTCGTCCGTATATTGTTCGGTGTAGCCGCCCAGTTTCACCTGCACCGCCCATTCGGCATGCTGGATTTCCCACGGATTGCCGTAACGCAGCCAGGCGTCGGTGTTTTCTACCTGCCAGCCGTCCATGAGGGTCTGGTAGAAGATGCCGTATTCATAGCGGATACCGTAGCCGATGGCGGGCACTTCCAGGGTCGCCAGTGAATCGATGAAGCAGGCCGCCAGCCGGCCCAGGCCGCCATTGCCCAGGCCCGGTTCTTCTTCCTGGCGCAGCAACTCGTCCAGGTCCAGGCCCAGCTCACTCATGGCCAGGCGGATCTCGTGGGTAATGCCCAGACTGAGCAGGTTGTTGCCCAGATAGGGACCCATGAGAAATTCGGCCGACAGATAGGCCACGGTGCGCGCATTGCGCTTCTGATAAGTGGCGCTGGTATCGAACCAGGACCGCACCAGGCGGTCGCGCACGGTATGGGCCAGCGACTGGTAAAGGTCGTTTTTCGAGGCGATTTCCAGCGATTTACCTTGCGTGTACAGCAAGTGATCGAGGAAAGCCCGTTTCAACGATTCCCGGGAAAGGGAGGAACGATCGTGTTCGGGGTGAGCCACGGCCGGGTCGTTAGCGGATACGGCGGCGCTTGCGGGATCTTTCAAGACAAGTCCTTGGCTGGGGCAGTCGGATCAAAAATCCTAATCCAAAAGAGTGGCTATTTGAAGGCGGCCCGGGAAGGAAAGCGCAACAAGATACGCGGCGGCGGGGCGCATGTTTTCACGGCGAGGCCGGATCCACGGCGTTTCCTCTGGCAGCGGAAACGGAAAATTCCCTTGGGAGTACGCCTGCGGGCAAGGATCCAATGCGCGGATACTGTTACTGAGCTGGATTGGCGCGGAGGCTGTCCTCTTGCGCGAATCGCATTTTCAATATGTATGCGTCTGTAATGTAATTTGTTCGCTTTAGTGAGATCGAGATCATGGTGAAACCCGTCGCCCCAGTGAATGCCTCCGTCGCATCGGTCCGTATCAGTCAGTACTATGACTCCGTCAGACGGGGAGACAGTTTCGAGGCGTCGCCCGCCGACCGCCGGGCCACCGTCAAGGCGTGGGCTTCGTATAAGAAGTCTGGCAAGAAGCAATACATTCAGCGCCAAAAGAAGAAAACCCCCAGAGAGCTGTTCGAAGCCTTTGTTCTCTCGGCCAACGGCGCGCAGGCGCTCAACCAGGAGAAGCTCAACGCGAATTACTCGAAGGAGCGCAGGGAGGCGCGCCAACGAATTGAAGGCGCCAACAGCCTGCTTGGCGACGCGCACCTGCAACTGATCGAGTCGCGAGAAAACTCCGCCAGGCGCGCCGACGAACATCGCGTTCGGGTAGAGCAGAAGAACGGCCCCGCATCTCGTAAGGATGATGGCCGGTCCGCCTCCGCTCGGGAAGAGGACGCGAGACGTTACAGCGCCAAGCTGATCGAGGCCCGCGAAACGGTCAAAGGCCTTTCTATCGGTGTCGTGGAAAAGGCCGCCAATTCGCCGCTCGAATTGATGTCGGGCACCACTGGTATCCAGGGCCTGCGTGCGGAGGATATCCAGCGGCTATGCGTCGAAGCGCTGCTGACACTGATCCAACCGACGATCAAGATGATGCTCGCCGTTGCCACGCCGCAACCGGACAGGAAGAAGACCGCGCACGATTTCGATGGCGTTGTCAGCTTCTCCGCCAAGCAGAATGAACAGGGAGTAACGCCCCGCAAGGCAATTCAGATCGCCGTCGAACGCGCGGATACGCCCACCATTCTCGCAACGGCCTGCTCGATCAGTACGCCGTGGGCCGGACATGGCGCCCCTGCCGTGCTGGCTTACTGATAAGCGCCTTTTAGGCAAGACATCTCCGGCAAAACCTTCCTGATAAAGCTTTTCGATAATGACGACCTTTCGGGCCCTTGTTTGCGATATTCCGGGCTCCGAAGCCAAGCGCACGGCGTATCGAGTGGTGCATGACGCCTTCTGCGCGGAAGTTTTCCGTGAGCTGGGCGAACGCCTGAAGGCATGGCCGCCCGCCAGCGCGGCCGCGCTCCTGGCCGCGGAGCCCGCGCAGCAACCCACGTTGCTGCGCGCCTGGCTGGACGATATTCCAGACGCATGGCGCCAGGCCCGCGCGCAGTTGTGCGAACTCAGCGGCAATGAGCCGCAAGCCTGCCGGCATGCGGGGCATCTTGCCTGGGTGCTGATCGCCACCTTGTTCGACAAATTCAGCGCCCCGGTCCTGCAGGCCGCGCTGCGCGAGATGCCGGATGCCCGGCTGGCCGCGCTTTATGCGTTCGGCACGTCCCATCTGACGATGTTCCAGTATGTCGCGCGCTACGACTTGCAGCGCCGGCTGGGGAACGCCAAGTCGGGCTCGCAGGCGGTGACACGGGAAATCCAGGAATGTGTGGAACTGGGCCAGATGCCCGATACGGGAATGCTCAGGGAGCTGGCCCTGAGCCTGCGCCGCCGGGCGGCATTGAGCCAGGTGCTGGATGGCGCGGCTTCGCCGACCATCGCTGCGTCCGCCGCGGCCATCATATCGACTGCGCAGGATGGCACCGGCCTGACGTCGGATTTGCAGGTCTTGCTCGATGTCCTGTTGGTGCGCACCGGCGGCGGCTCCGCGCGGGTCGCGCATCAGGACGACGGCAATGGTGAGGGTAACGGCGACGGTAACGGTAACGGTGATGGCGATGGCCATGTCGATGTCGATGCGTCCATTGAATCCTTGGTAGTGCTGGCCGACACCAAAGTGGCTGTGCATGCCACTGCCTGCTATCGTGCCGCGCGGGCGCTCGCCCTGTTCGTCGACTTCGCCCGCAATTGGAATGCGCCCGTCTTCTTCGACAGCGACGGACGGCCTTTGCGCCTGGCTCGTCTGCTATCCGTCCGCGCCGCCCGCGTTGACGATGGCAGCGGCAATACGGCGCCGCAAATACAGCTGACCGCGTCTATCGGCGTGCGCGGCAATCACCCCGCGGTGAGTCTGATCATCGTCGCGCAATTGGGTGAGGCGGATACCGTGATCGGGCTGGCGGATTATGCCCAGCTACGCAACGCTCGACCCCTCAGCGATTCCGGAAAATTCGCCGCGGCCGTGTAAGGGCCGCCGCTTACGGCATTCGCTCGTGCTCTCTAGTATGACGCTCTACTTTATATAGTCAGGTTTGATGTGAGCGGACGACAGCGACGCTCCCCTGCCTGCCCCACGCGTCTTTTGGAGAATCAAGCATGGCCGGTATGTCCAGTGTTGCATCGTTCCCTTCGGGAAGTATGCTCAGCATCAATGAAGCGGGTTTGTCGGCGCAGTCGACCCAGCCGCGTTCTTCCGGACAGATCAAGAATCCCGGCTTGGTGGATAAGCTCCTGTTTACCGTGGGCCTGAAGACCGAAAAAGGCAAGAGGGCGTACCGGCTCGCAAGGCTGGAACGCAACGAGGCCAAGCTCGTGCGAGATGCCCGCTACATTGTCCTGACAGCTGAAGCGTCGTTGAGCCGTCGTGCCACCATTGATCGTAATACCGTCAAGGAAGTCGGCGCCGAGGTGAACAAATTCGCCCTCCGGGCGGAGAAAATCCAAAGTTTCACCGACATTCGCGCGGATGGCATGAACGCCGCCATGTCCGAGATACATGGCACGGACGAAGTGCCGACCAAGAAAATCATCCTCAAAGCCTTGGCCCGTGCCTTGGACGGTCGCGGCGATCTGACGAAGGATGCCGTCGTTGATCTCATGGCAGGTTCCGTGGATGGCAGGGGTAGCGAGGACGCCCAGAACTTCCGCGAGAACCTGGTGGCGTACGGCAACAAGAGCTCCAATATGTACCTCCCTGGCGTCAAGGCACAGGTGATCGACGCCTTCAGTTCCGTCCGTGAAGACAGCGCGTTGCGCCAGATGCTGACAGGCGAGAAGCTGGATTTCAAGAAAGTGATGATCCTTGGCGAGCAGGTCCGCGCCGAGAAGCAAGTCAGCCAACCGTTGAGCGGAAGATTCGCGACGAAGGAACCGGCTCCCTCGCAGTCTTTTCCCTCCTATCTGGGCGCGCAAGATGCGCAAAGCCTGAACGAGAGCGTCGCGGACGGCAGCCTGCCCCGGCCCATGCCCGTGTTTCGGCCGATCAAACAGCAGCTCAGCCCGACAGAGGAGTCATGCGCGCGCGTCGTGGCGCAAATGTCGAGCAGCCAGAGAGCGCAGCTGAGAGCCGAGGTCGCGGGGAAGTTCCGGGAGGTCATCGAGCATTCGGCCCAACCCGCGGAGAAGCAGAACCTGTTGAACGGAACCAGCGTCATCGTGCGTGCGTTGGAGGAAACCCAGCAGGCCGCGAAAAATGCATTTGGCCGATACAAGGTCTCCATGCACCATCAGGATTTGAAGAGCCTGAGCACCACTTTCGCCGACAGGATTCCTTTTATCAAGAAATCCTGGCACCGTGGTTTCTTCAAGGCCGAGGCAGCGGTGATGAAAGATTATCGAGCCGTCTGCGATAAGGTGGTGTCGAACAGCCGCAAGGCATTCGGGACTTTCAAGGACGAGGGCGTCGAAACCCGGCACAAGTATTACGAGACGCTGGCCAAGGAAATCGCGCAGCAGTTCGGCGAGTCCCTGGCACCCACGAAATCCAAGAAGGGCGCGCAACCGGATCTCTATAACGTCCAGGACAGGGTGTATAGAGCCTTGAGGAATGCGGACAAGAAGCAGGCGTACATCGAGTCGCAGGCGGCCGCGAAGAAGGCAGCCGTCGCGTCGAAAGCGAACACGAAGCAGTCACCCGTCCCGTCGAAAGTGGACGCGAAGCAGGTAACCGTCCAATCAAGGGCGGATGCACCGCAGACACCCGTCAAATTGAGAGCGGCTGCGCAGGAGGCACGCACCTCCTTGAACATGGAAGTACAGCGCGGGGTGACCCAGTTCCTTGCCGAGCGCAGCCCGGTCAAGGCTCAGTTGCCTGACGTAGTCTACGAGCAAGTTCCCCAACGGGATGACACGCTTGCACCGGTGGCGCAGCCTCTTGTCGAGGCAAGTGCGGACCAGGTGAGATATGAGGTTCCGAAGAAGAAATCGATAGAAAAGCGTGGTTTTATCGCCAATGAGGAGAGCAGTGACTCTGGCGTGGAAAGCGGCGCCGAGACCGACTATTCTGTCGTTCCTTTAGAGCTGGATTCGGACACGAACACGGACCTGGAGTCGAATGCAGCCTCCAGCCCCACCAGTACGCATGGCTCGTCCGGCACCGATAGCGTCGATGATGGCGAATACTCCACCATCGACGACCTCGCACCCGTCAAGCCGGCCAGCATATTCGACGACGAGCCGTGGCCGGCGCTGCCTGAGCAAGTCGCTAAGCAAGTCATCGCGGACATGGCTGCTGCCCTGCCGGAGTCCAAGCCCGTCCTGAACAAGGTCTACATCAACAAAAACGCACTCGCGGCCGGGAACCGTGCGTAAACCGTCCTGACAGACTCATCACCAGGTCAGCCCCACCCCCGTACTGTAGATCGATTCATTCATGGTCTGACGGGTGCCGCTGACCTGGTCTCTCGCATATTTGACGTATAGCGAGAGGAAGTTGTTGATGTTGTAGCGCAGGCCAGCCTCGCCACTGATGCTGATTTGCGCATTTGCCTCCACCGGCCGCAGCAGTTCGCCCTTGGTGTAGATCTGGAATTTCTTGCCGCTCAGATAGCGAGAGTAATCCCAGCGCAGCGCGCCGGCGAAGGAGCTTTCACTGCTGCCGTCGTCATAACGGTAATGGACCTTGCCGGCCAGGGCCGACAGGGAAAAAGCGCCCAGTTCGTCGTCCCAGAACTGGTAGCCAGGACCCGTGCCGTAGGCGAACTGGCGCCGCACCTGTTCGACCGTATCGGCACGGTACAGGCCGCGCAACTGCCAGAAAGCCTTGTTCGTCAGGAAACGGTCCAGCGTGTAATCGCCGCCGTAGTTGTTGACGCTGACGCTTTCGTCGTCCTTGTCGCGGTTGTAATTGGCATTCAGCGTGTTGCGCCACATACCGCTGCGGGCCTGGGCATTCGCCGCCACCGCATAGACCTGGCTGGTGGACGTGGACTGCGTCTGCACCAGGGATGCGTCCAGGCGGCCCTTGAACGACGTATCGCCAATCACCGCGTGGTTACGATTGATGCTGTCCAGGTTGTTCAGCGGCACGTCGGTGTGAATGTCGCGTGTATCGTCTTCCTCGATGACCGCGCCGGCCAGGACTACCTTGCCGGCATCGGCGCGCACCAGCTTGGCCTGGTACTCGCGCGCCGCGTCTTTGTCGCGGATCACCAGTTGATCCGTGCTTTGCAGCGTGGTCACGTGCTTGAAATCGATACGCAGGTCGCCGCCATAGCTCGTGGACACCATCAGGAAACCACTGTCCAGTGACTTGATCGTCCCGGTCACGCGGTCGCCGTTGTCCAGCCAGACCGTATCGGCCAGTGCCGCGCTGGCCGGCAGCATGGCCAGGATGATGGCCAGCAGGCGTTTTTGATGACGTGTCGCTAGGGGCGCCAGGGCGTGAGGCGGCATGCAGTTTTCCTTGGTTCGGGTTGTCTTGCGTAACACTTGCGGCGAATAGTGAACGCCGTTTTGGCAGGGAATCGAGACCACGGGCCCGCTGTTAAACTCGCAGCCTGACCGTGCGGCGCGCGGGACCGCGCGCTGGTTGACGGACTGCCTGTGGAATCCCCCTGTGCTCAAGATATTGCATACCTCCGATTGGCAAATCGGTAAGCTTTTTGGTCAATTCGAATCTGATGATGCAGCGCTGCTGGCCGACGCGCGCTTTCAGGTGGTCGAAGGATTGGCGCATCTGGCCAATGCGGAACAGGTTGATCTGGTGCTGGTCGCCGGGGATGTGTTCGACGCGCAAACCGTGGCGGACAGGACCATACACCGCTTGTTCAAGGCCATGAGCGCGTATGCCGGACCCTGGATCATGATCCCCGGCAACCACGACGCGGGCCTGGCCGAGTCGGTGTGGACGCGGGCGCGGCGGCTGGGCGCGGTGCCGGAGAATGTCACGATTTGCTTACGATCCGAACCCTTGGTGCTGGCCCGCCCCGCGGTGGCCATCCTGCCTGCGCCGATGACCCAGCGCAATACTTACGCCGACTTGACTGAATGGTTCGCCGGCGCGGACACGCCGGCCGGCTTGCCCCGTATCGGCATGGCGCACGGCAGTGTGCAAGGCATTCTGGCCGAGGGTATCGATTCCACCAATCCCATCGCGGCGGGCCGCGCCGCGCAGGCGCGCCTGGATTATCTGGCGCTGGGCGACTGGCACGGCGCGCGCCAGGTCGATGAACGTACCTGGTATAGCGGCACGCCCGAAACCGATCGCTTTCGCGCGAACGCATCCGGCTGCGCCTTGCTGGTCAGCCTGGATGGCGGCGCCGCGCCGCGGGTGGAGGTGCGTGCCACGGGCCGCTATCGCTGGCAAAGCGTCGTCGCCACGCTGCGGGTTCCCGGCGATGTGGACAATGTCATCGACACATTGAACTCGCTGATGGCGCAGGACGTGGTCACGTTGGAGATAGACGGCCAGATCGATCTGGATGGCCACCGCCGCCTGCTGGCGGCCATCGAGCAGGCACGCGGTACCGCGCGGGGCGTGTTGGCGAACCTGGGCGATCTGCGCCTGGCGCCGACCCAGGACGATATCGATGCCCTGCACGCGGACGGCTATGTGGGCGAAGTCATCGCCGAGTTGCGCGCCGCGCAGGAGGGGCCCGGCGTGCAAGGGGATGATGCACGTATCGCGCGTGATGCGCTGGCGCTGCTGGCGGGGATGCTGGCATGAAGCTTTCCCGCATCCGTATCGCCCAGTTTCGCCAGTTCCGCGACGCCATCGAGATCGACGGCCTGGCACCCGGCCTGAATCTATTCACCGGTCCCAACGAGACTGGCAAGAGCACGATCGTGACGGCGCTGCGCGCCGCGTTCTTCGAACGCTACCGGTCCAACAGTGCCGAGGATTTCCGGCCCTGGGGCGACGGTTCCGCCGCACCCTCGGTCACGCTGGACTTCGAACACGGCGGCGAACAGTACCAGCTGTTGAAAAGCTTTCTTGGCAAGAAGCGTTGTGAGCTGCAAATCAGTGGCGCGGGCGGCCCGGTGCGTCGTCTCGACGGCGCCGAGGCGGAAGACCATCTTGCCACGCTGCTGGGCTTCCAGCATGCCAGCAAAGGCGCCAGCAAGGCTGAACATTGGGGCATTCCGGGTTTGCTGTGGATGGCGCAAGGCACGGCGCAGGATGTGCGCGAGCCTTTGGCGCACGCCACCGGCCATTTGCGCACGGTCTTGGGCAGCGCGGTCAGCGACGTGGCCAGCAGCCATGGTGATGACATCATCGCGCGGGTGGAAAGCGCGCGCGGTGAGTTGCTCACGGCGCGCAGCGGCAAGCCCACGGGCGGGTATCTGGCCGCCCTGGAAAGGCGCGATCAACTGATCGCGTCCGCGGCCCAGGTCGCCGCGGAGATCGAGGAATACCGCCACAAGGTAGACGAGCTGGCCCGCTTGCAGCAGGCCCACGAGGCAGATCAGGCCCAGCCGCCCTGGCTGGAGGCGCGCGATCAGGAACGCGCGGCGGCGCGGCGGCTGGAAGACATCCAGGAAATAGAACGAACGCTAGGTGAACAGCGGGTCCGCGTGACCCAGATCGAAGAGCGCGCGGCATTGTTGCGGACTCAGCTCGATGGCTACGCCAAGGAAACGCGCACGGTAGATGCCCGGCGCGTGGCCTTGGCCGAGGCCCGCCAGGCCCACGAGGCTGCCGCCGCCGGCGTGGGGCCGTGGCGGCAGCGATTGGAAGAGTCGACGCGTCAGCACGAGGCGGCCCGCCTTGGCGCGCAGCGTGCGCGCTTGCGTGAACGACGGCTCGCACTGGACCGCGAACACGGGGCTTTGCAAGTGAGTGTGCAGGCCGCCACTCAAGCCTTGGCGTCGGCCCAGGCGGAACAGGCGCGCCAGCAGGACCATGAGCGCCGTGCCGCTGCCCTGCGCATCACCGAGCAGGACCTGGCCGGCTTGCGTGAGCAGGCGCGCCTTCAACGAGAATTGGAGTTGCGGCTATCCGCCGTGGCGACCCGGTTGGAGTTTGCCTTGGAGGCTGGCCAGTCCTTAGCGATCGATGGCGACACGGTGCAGGGCAGCGGCGAGCGCCAGTTGGCCAAGTCCACCGCGTTGACGCTGCCCGGTGTTGGGCGTTTGACGATTACGCCGGGCGGGGCCGACCTGACCGCCTTGCGGCGCCAGGCCGATGAAGCGGGCGAGCGTTTGTCGTCCTTATTGCTAGGCCTGAACCTGGCATCGACGGATGCCGCCGAAGCGCGCGCCCGGGAGTACGGCAACACCTTGGCAGAAGCCAAGGTCGCGGCCGCCACGCTGAAGGGTTTGGCGCCCCAGGGCATCGATGCCCTGCGCGCGCAATTGGCCCGTGACGAGACGCGCCTGCGCGAGGTGGAGCAGGCGCGTGCGCAGTTGTTGCGCCAGGGGGACGATGCGGAGCAGCAGGCCCACTCCGCAATCCAGCCCACGACCCAGCCCGAAACGTCACCGCTTTCCGCCCAGGAAGCCGAGAGCCGCCTGGCGGCAGTGGAACGCACGCTCAAGCAGATCAATACCGATCTGCACAAGGCCCAGCTCACCGCCAGCGACAGCCAGGCGCGCGTCGATGCGGCACAGCGTGAACATGATGCCGCGTTGGCGCTGCTGACCGCGCCAGGCCGTGCCGAAAAAGAGGCCGCTTGCCGCCAGTCCTTCGACGACACCTTGGCTCAAGCGGCGTCCGCGCGGGCGCGGGTGGAAAGCCTGCTGGCCCAGGTGGAACAGGCCCGCCCCGACATCCTCAAGCAGGATCTCGAACGCTATCGCCGCAGCGCCGAGCAACTGGAACAGGCTTTCCATCAACGCCGCGATGCCCTGATGCGCCTGGACGTGGAATTGCAGGCCGCCGGCGCGCGCGGCCTGGAAGAGCGGCAGGCGGAAATCGCGCGCGACCTGGCGCAGGCGCGCCGCCATGCGCAGGAACTGACGCATCGCGCGCAAGCGCTGGACCACCTGTTGACCCTGTTGCGCGATAAGCGGGCGACGTTGACGGCGCGGTTGCAGGCCCCGCTAAGACAGCATCTGCAGCGATACGTGCAACTGCTGTTTCCGCAAGGGCACGTGGACCTGGATACCGACCTGATGCCGGGCACCTTGGCACGCGCCGGCACGCTGGGGCTGGAGTCCGCCGCCTTCGATGAGTTGAGCTTCGGCGCGCGCGAGCAGTTGGGCGTGATCAGCCGGTTGGCCTATGCGGATCTGCTGCTGGAGGCGGGGCGGCCGACCCTGGTCATCCTGGACGATGCCCTGGTGCACAGCGATGATCAGCGTCTGGCGCAGATGAAGCGCATCCTGTTCGACGCGGCGACGCGTCATCAGGTATTGCTGTTCACCTGCCATCCGGCGAACTGGCGCGACATGGGCGTGGCGCCACGCGCGCTGGACGGCTTGCGCGCGCGGGGATGATTCACTCGCCCTTCGGCAGCCAGGGCCGCAGCGGTTCGATATCCACTCCTTCGGGCGCGTACCAGATCTTGCGCGTGGCATCCCAGCGCGCGCCCAGCTTCTTCACGTGCTCTTTGTCGGCATAGGGAACTTTCAAGTCGCGCCGGTTGCCGCCGTCTTCGGTCCGCGCCGCGCCGCGCGCTGACGGAGCCGTTTTGGACGCCGCCCTGGCGCTGCTCGCCACCTGCGCCTGGCGCATCGCCTGATTGGTCTGCACGGCGGCGTCGGAGCGCGCGCGGGTGCCGGCGATGTCCATGCGGGCGATATAAGGGCTGCGCCGGCGTTCATCGGCGGGCGTGATCAAGGTCAGCCGCGTACGGGCGCGTGTGGCCGCCACGTAGAACAGGTTTTCCTCTTCCCGCGCGGCTTGCAGCGGATGAGGAAATTCGCCTGCTTCCAGGAAAGGCAGGATCACATGGTCGAATTCCTTGCCCTTGGCCGACTCGACGCATTCCAGCAGTACCAGGTTCTTGCTCCGCCGCGCGGCGACGAAAGCATCGGCGGCGCCGATCCAGGCGGCGAAGTCGCGCAGGGAGCGCCCTGATGCGCGCGCCGCCGCGACGAAGCCCTGGACCGAGCGGGTCACCACCTCGGTGTCATAGGGGTGGACATACAGCCTCTGGGCCAGGTTCTCCACCGCCACATCGGCGCAGATCCGCAGCAGCGCTTCATGCGCGGGCGCGTCGTCGGGCAGGCCGCGCACATGGTCGACGGCGGCGGCCATGCGGCGGCGGGCGGCCTCGGCGCCCACCCGCTGGATCTGGTACTGGAAAAAAGTCTTCAGCAGTTCCGGCTGTTTGGCGATGTCCCGCTTGGCCTGGCCCAGTTCTTCCGGCGTCATGGGCACCTCGCCAAACAGGGCCAGTGCCGCCACGATGGCTTCGCGCACCGGCAGGGCCTCGACCGTGTGCAGATTGTCCAGGGCGATCGCCAGCATGCCGCGCAGGAATAGAATTTCCTCGCGCCGCAGGTAGCTGGGCATCGTTTGCGTGCGATAGCCCATATCGGCCTGCATCAGCGCGTTTTCGATGGCGATGGACTGGTGGCGGTCGCGTAGCAGGATGGCACAGGCTTCCAGCGGGTGCTTGTCCGCCTTCCAGCGCCGCAGCGCCGCGATGACCTGTGCAGCGCAGGCATCGGCACCGTCTTCGCCGTGTTGCGGGCGGCCCTGTTGCGCCTTGCCGTCCTGCGCACCGGCATCGCGCACATAGGTGATGACATCCAGGTCGGTTTTCAGCGGCAGGCCGGAACGCACCGGCTTGCGCTTGAACGCTTCCATCGCATGGGCCAGATGAGGCCCATGGCGCCACGTCACCGTCAGCGGGTAGTGCACCGTCGCCGGAAAGCGCGCGGCGAAGCGATGGTCCAGATACTGTTCGTCGGCGCCCAGGCGCGAATGGATCACCTGATCACGATCGCCCGCGCCGACGAAGTAAACGGCGTCGCGGTCGTCGCTGGAGCGCGCGAGCAGCGTTTCCACGACGGTGTAGGCGGCCTCGTTCAAGTCATGCAATTCATCGGCCACCACCAGGCGGTAGGCGGGCAAGGCTTCGGCGGATTCCGGAAAGTCGCGCAGCAGGCGGGCCAGATCGTAGGTGGCATCCCAGGGCCCACGGAACTGCGGCGTCTCGCCGCCGCCAAACCGCAGCCGTTCGAATTCCTGCGCCCACAGAAGATCCGTCAGCGCCATGCCACGGTCTTCGGCCACATAGGAAAGCGGCTGCTCCTCGTCGCGTTCGCCCAGATCCAGCGCCAGCCGCGCCTTCAGGTTCAGTAGATTGTCCAGGAACTGGCTGACCGCGCTGTCATGCGTGCGTATCTCCAACTGATCGACGTAGGCGGGGTAGGCATCGGCCAGGCCTTCCAAAGCATCGAGCGCCGGCTCCTTGAGTTCACGCGCCGACAGCAGCGGCAGCGGGGTATCGTCTTCCAGGCGCGCCAGCACGCGCTGCGCCAGTTCGTCTACCGTCAGCACGGTCAGCTGCGCCACGGTGCTGGCAGGCAGGCCGACTTCCTGCAGGCGCGCGCGCATGACCTGGCGCGCTTCGGCCGTGAAGGTGAGCGCCAGGATGGCTTGCGGAGGCAGGCCGCGCGCCAGCGCTTCGCCCACCCGCAACGCCAGCGTGGTGGTCTTGGCGGCGCCGGCATTCGCATGCACCAGGCAGACGCGCTGGCGCGCCAACTGGATATCGCGTTGTTCGGGCGTGGGGACGAGGCCGGCGGGGATGAATTGAGGGGCGGGGCTATCGGTCATTGGAGCAAAGGCGAATGCGGGATGCGGGCGCGATACGGGCGGCGTGAGGAAAGCGCGGCACGAAGATCAGAATTCCACGAACTTGCCGATCACCACGCCGCATATCGTGGCCGATGCGTCGATTTCGATCAGGCGCGGCCCGGGCCAGTCCGGATTGAGTGCGCGCAGGTATTGATGGTCGCCTTCGATGAGCAACTGCTTGAACGTGGCTTCCTTCGAGTCCTCGAAACGCACGACGACATTGCGCCCATGTTCCGCGGCCACGTCGGGATCGACGAAGATGATGTCGCCGTCCTGGAACTTGGGTTCCATGCTGACGCCCCGCACGCGTAACGCGAAAGTATGCGGACCATGGCGGCGCGGGCAGGCATGCCAGATGTCGGCGTCGCCCGGCGCGAAATTGTCGATGACTTCAGCCAGCGCGCCGGCCTGCACCCAGGAGATCAGCGGCACCTGGCCCTGCATGGGCCGCGTTCCCGCGATGTCGTAGGCTGGGTTGGCCGCTTCGATGCTGGCTGCTTCCATGCCGGTCGCCTCAATGTTGGCGCCGCCGTGACTGGGACGGGTGTATGAAGTGACATCGCTTGCGCCGGGACGCTGCCCAGCATGGTCCGTATCCAGCCAGTAGCGGCCCAGGCCGAATGCTTCCTCCACCTTGCGTGCCGTGCTGTCGCCGATGTCCTTGGCGCCGGACGCGTAGCGACTGACCAGCGAGGGCGTGGAGTAGCGCAGCACGTCGGCGGCTTTGGTCTGGCTGCCGTCGCACAGGCGCGCGACGACATCGACGAAGTTCAGGCGGCGGATTTCTTTGGCGGATCGCATTGCGCGATTAAATCAGGAATTACCAAAATGGTAAAGTCCCGAATCGGTAATTTAATGCTTGCGTCGTTACCTATCCGGTAATAACATTTTTCCGTTCCCCGCCGTTCCGATCCCGAGATCGCGCAGGTGGCGAACCGGCGATCGAGTCTTGCACGAAGACCGCCATCCCGGATGCGAGCCGTCAGGATCCTGGCGCGTTTCCTTCAGAAGGCCCCGGCGGCTGCATGCCTGCCGGTTTGAACTTGATCACATCAACGAAATCGAGACCCTGCCGATCAGGTGGGTTGGGCGCGCCGCGTCCGGCATGTGTTCGTCTCCGCGGAGGCGCGTGCCGGGCAGGTGAATACACAAGGACTGGATGCTTGGGCATACAAGGAGCAAGGTAAATGCGGACGAATTTGGAAAATCTGTTGTCGGAGTGGGGCGGTTGGAAGGCGGGACACAACCGCACAGGTCTGGGATATCCCCGAGCGTCGGCGTTCACGCGTATGCGAGTGGATGGAGGCCATTGGCACCAACCTGCGGTAGGGCTGGCGGACGACGACTTGCGGCGGGTCGATGACGCCATCGAGGCATTGCATCCCGATGCGCGCGTGGTGCTCGCGGCGCATTACATCTGGCCGGGCCTGGTGAAGAACAAGGCCGACCGCTTGCAGCTATCGCGCTCCTCTTATTACTTCCGCGTCGAGTCGGCCCACCAGCAGTTATCGCACGCCATGGGCGGCATTTATGCCCGCGGTTACGAGCCGATTTTGTCCAGACACGTTGAGGCAATGTCTGTATGAATATACAGTGTTATCCATAGGCTGCAGAGGTGCGTGTAGCAACGCGCAAGCCGCGCTAATTGTCGGAACGGCATACGCGGCATACGCGATATGGACGTCATGCGCGACACAAGCGACATAGACGACAACAAGCGCACCCTCATCGCAGTCACAGCAAGCCCCCGGCATGGAGAGATGCCGGGGGCTTTGCTTTTGTGCGGCCTCGCCGCGGGATGGAACAGATAAGGAATGGATATGCGCAAGGATGAATTTCTTCGGGCCGCTGCCCTGACACCGGCATTGGCTGACCGGTGGTACGACGCCGTCGAGCGGGCGTTGATGGAGTTCGACATCGCCCGTCCGCAACGCGCGGCGGCTTTTATCGCTCAGGTCGGGCATGAATCGGGCGGCTTCGTCTACACGCGGGAACTATGGGGACCCACCGCGGCGCAACAGCGCTACGAAGGGCGGTCGGATCTGGGCAATGTGGTCCCAGGCGATGGCTTTCGTTATCGCGGGCGGGGATTGCTGCAAATCACCGGCCGTCTCAATTACGCCGCGTTGGCCGCGGCATTGGACGTCGACGTGCTGGCGCGGCCTGAACTATTGGAGAACGAAGTGCTGGCCGCGCGCTCGGCGGCGTGGTGGTGGCAGTCCCACGACTGCAACCGCTACGCCGATGCGGACGACTTCGAAGACTTGACCCGCCGCATCAACGGCGGCGTCAACGGACTGCAAGACCGCTACGCCCGCTGGGCCGTGGCGAAAACCGCATTGGGGGCTTGATGGATGGGCAATTCAACGACAACGTACAGATCGCCGAATGGATCAAATGGGTCTTTGGCAGCGGGGCGATGGGCGCGCTGGCTTCGGGCCTGGTGCTCTTTGCCAGGCGTATGTGGCGCAATGATCAGATCGCCGCGGTGGACACCACTGAAAGTACGCGCTCGACCAAGGCGTTGGGCGATCTCACTGCTTCGCTCTTCGAAGAGAATCGCAAGCTGCGCGCCGAACTTGATCACAAGAATGAGATGCTCATCGCCCTTTACCGGGATTTGCATGGACTCGATCATCCGCCGGCGCCGGGCGCGGCCAGAGTCCTGGGCGCGGAGCTGGAGGCAGGCCATGGCCAAGTATGAAGTGCCGAGCTTGAGCGTGGCGGCCGCGCCGAGGGGAGCGGCCATGCGCGTTTGGACGACGCTGGTGATGATAGCGTTGGTCGGCGCCGCATTCGGCTATGCGGTGAGCGAAGCGGGCCATCTGCTGCGCCTGCGCGACGAAAGGCTGCGCCACGCGCGGCAACTGGTGGAGCAGCGCGTGGACCTGTTGACGCGGATACACGAACAGGAGCGCATCATCGCGTCGCTGCGCCGCTTGAACGTGCCGGCGTTGTCGTCGCGCCCGGGTGTGCGGGAGGTCGACGTATGAGCGGCCGTCCTGAACCCGTGGACCAGACCTCAGCGAAGACGATGCTCGCAAACATGTTGGCGAAAAGCCTGGGCACGGGCGCCAGTGTCCTTGCGAACAACTGGCGCGGCCTGGCGCTGGCCGCCGGTGCCGCCGCTTCCGCGGCATGTATCGGAGGATTGCTGTGGTACGGCGCACGTCGCTACGACGACGGCTATGCACAAGCCGAAACGGCAGCGATGGCGCAGGCCACACGCTTGTCCGAACAATATCGCGCCCGCGAGGCGGAGATTCAGCAGAACGTGGAGAAGAGTTATGCGCAATATCGACAGCGTATCGCGGAGACGCAATCGCATGCTGCTGATCTGGACCATGATGTTGAGCGGCTGCGCCAGCAGCTCGACACCCTACGTCGTGGCACCCCCCCGTATCCCCCCTCCGTCCCAGGAGCTGATGCAGCCACCGGCCCTGACGTCATCGGCGTTATTGCAGCGTGCGCGGGAAGATATGAGGACGTGGCTGGATATGCTGCCGGACTGAGCGACCAGGTCTTCGGTTTACAGGCTTATATCCAATCCGCGCTGGCGCGTGCGCGTTGACGCGAAAGAGTATGTGAGCGAAGCGCGCGAAGCTGCGTGGCAGCAGAGCGTACAAGCAACGCGGGCATGATCGCCGCACGCTATTTTGTCCAGACGGCGTCCAGACACATGGCGCGAATGTCTGGATAAATATACAGTGTTATCCATACGCTGCATCATTACGACCGCGGCACCTATCACGAAGCTCCCTGATGAACAGGGGGCTTTTTTTATGCCTGCGTCTATCGCCTCGATCCGCCACGGCGCTTGCCGGCGCGGTGGCGAACGACGCGCAAACAGGAGTGACACGTGAGCAATCAAATCATCCGGGCGGCCTTCGCGGCGCGCCTGGTCAGTTGGGCTTCCAGCAACGGTGTGACCATCGTCGGTGAAAACGAAACCGATGACGCCGCGGCGGACGGTACGTACGTACGCGTGGCCCTGCGGCCCAAGGAATCGCGCAACAACACTTTGTGCGGTGCCGAGCACCAAGGCGCATGGCGTATGGAAGTCGTGGCGCCGGTGGGCAGCGGTATCGCTGCGGTCGACGACATCGTCGATGGCTTGCTGGCGCTATTCCCCTCGGGCTTGAACATGGATGGCGTACGCGTCATCGCGCCGCCGCGCGTACGTCGCGGGCATGCCGATCGCACGCCGGGGTATTACCGCGTGCCGGTCAGTGTCCGTTACCTGGTGGCCTGAATCAAGGAAGCAAGATGACGCTACAAACAATCTCCATTGGACAGAATCCGAACGATGGCACTGGCGACCCCGTGCGCACGGCGTTCAGCAAGACCAACGCCAACGTCAATGAGTTGAGTACCCGCGCGACCAACGCGCAGGCCTCCGCGGATGCCGCGCAAGCCACGGCCAGCGCGGCCGTGGCACGCACGCAGATGGGCGCCGCCGATGGCGTCGCGCCCTTGGGGGCCGACCGCAAGATCCCGGCGGCATACATGCCCGCTTATGTCGACGATGTGCTGGAGTTCAACGGACTCGCGGCGTTTCCCGTGACCGGCGAGCAGGGCAAGATCTACGTCGCGCTGGACACCGACCGCATCTATCGGTGGTCGGGCGCGGTGTATGTGGAACTGAGTCAGTATCCCGAAGACACGGACGCCGTGCCGGAAGGGGCCGGCAATCTGTACTTTACCCAGCCCCGGGTCATCACCGCATTGACGGAAAACGCGGAGGCCGCACGTTCGGCCCTGGGCGTGTATTCGGAAGGGCAGACCATTCCGATCTTCACGGCGGCCAATATTCCCTTGTCGCAAGTGGGACCGATCTACGTCCAAGGCGTGGGAAGCATGGAGTGGAATGGGACGACCGGGCGGTATGAGATGGTGCAACGGGAGCACGGCAATTGCCGGTTCCTGTCCGTCTCCGCGTCCGAATGCCGTCTTTATCCCTTCAATGGCAATGGCTTGGTCATCAATGGCCGGCAGTATCGGATTCCCGTCGGCGGGGTACCTTTGGCCAACACCGCTGCGGCGGCGAACGGGAACTACGTGTATGCCGCGGACAATGGCAGCGGGGGGCTGAAACTCGAGGCCTCGACCACCGGGCACACGCGCCACGCGGATGGGACCGAAATCAAAGTGGGCGATCCGTCCCGAGCGTTGGTGGGCTATGCCTGGAAAAACGCCAGTGGGAGTTTCCAGAACGACACGGCTCTCAGGGGCGTGTCCTCTTGGTTCAACACGCTGCACTTCGTCGCCGGGTCGACGGCCCTCAGTGCGACGACGAGCAGCAGTGCATATAGCCAGATAATCAGCCCAAACTACGTCTATACCTGGGCAGGGGAGTCTGTTTCCTACGGTTTGAACGGCTACTGCTTCAACAACGTGGCGGGAAATTCGTGCTACGTACAACTCGTTTACGACGGTACGCCCTCGTGGACGCAAGTAGCGACAAGTTCGACATCCGGGGCGGGCGTGACCGTTTCCATGACGCTGACCAATTCATCTCCTGCGGAAGGATTGCATTACGTAAGCGTTTCAGCGTTGGTAACCAGCACGGCGAGCGTAGGCACTTTCAACGTTACTCAGATGATCCAGGCCAGCCGTTAGCAAAATCCAGGACATCGGGCGGCGACTCCGCCAGCCTTACCTTACTGAACCTCATCTTTCACCGGCCGGCATACGCCGGCTTTTACCCCACCCGCTCCAGCGGGTTTTTTATTTGGAAATCAACCACTATGTCGAGCAAAGTTCTCCTGGTGCAAGGCACCAGCATCGAAATCTCCAACGAAACCGCCGTGGATACCGCTGCCGCTGGTCTCACCTTCGCCAAGCTGGACTGCACCAGCCGCCAGGTGCAATGGCAAGGCGGTACCACCACCGAGACCGACGTCACCACGCTGTGCTCCACCGCCAAGGAATTCCGCGTCGGCTTGAGCGATGCCGGCACGCTGACCGTCACCGGCCACTGGGTGCAGGATGACGAGGCGCAGAAGGTCATCAAGACCGCGAGCCAGGACAAGAAGTCGCGCCTGATCCGCGTCACTTTCGAAGACGGCTCGAAGTTCTCCAGCCTGGCTTATTCCTCGCAGCGTTCCTGGGACGCCAACGTGGACGGTGTGGTGTCCGGCACCTTCGCTTTCCGCCTGACGGGCCAACCGCTGGAAGAGGACGCCGCGACCGGCGGTTGATCGAAGTGGCGGCGGGGCTGACGCGGAAGAATAGAGAGTTTTTAATGATGGGGGGATCCCCATCGCCTCCTTTCCTGGGCTATCGCCCCTGCGCTCCGTAGCGTACGGCCTTACGTATAGGCCTTACATACAGGCCTTACATACAGGCCTTACATATAGGCCGTACGCCCAGGTCTTACGTCAAAGCCTTGAGTAGCACGCCCGGGGTGACCGGGCGTTTTTCATTTTCTCCGAGTGAATCATGACCCAACAATCCACCCAGGTCCTCAACATCGCCGACCTCGATCTGCGTTCGCCTTCCAATGAAGGCACCGAACTCGAAGTCACCCGTCCCGACGGCAGCGGTACCGGTGTCTTCATCCGCGTGTTGGGAGAGCAATCTGAAACCGTCGAACGCTTCATCGTACGCAAAGCCGACGAGCGCGCTGCTCGTATTGTCGAGGCGCGCCTACGCGACAAGTCCGCTGGCGATGCCGGCCTGGTATCGGCGCGTGTCGTGCTGGACGACGAAATCGAATCCGCCACCGTGCGCACTGCTGGCTGGCGCGGCTTGTCCGAGCCCTATACCGAAGACAACGCCCGCAAGCTGTTCACGCTGAATCGTCTGATCGCGCGCCAGGTCATCGCCGCGTCGCAGGACGAAGCGCTTTTTATGAAGGCCTGAGCGTCCAGGTTTTAGAGTATGCCCGTCATGAATTCACGCTCCAGCAAAGGGGAGAGAACGGGCAGACGCTCAGGCAGTTGTACGAGTCCATCGAGCAGCAGACCGGCGTGCGCGCCGCGCTGCTCGATGGACCCGCGCTTCCCCGTGAAGCCGCCCATGTGTGGCAATGGTTCGAGGACCTGAGCGCGCATCGGCAGCTTCTGCATGTACCCGGGGCAATCATGCCCCAGCCGGTCGGCTACACCGACATGGCCCATTACTTTTCCCTGGCCGGAATCGCGCCACAGCCGTGGCAGCGCCGCCTGTTGTCCTTGTTGGACCGGCTCTATCGACGCACGATCATCCAGCGTCCGGCGCAAGACAGCGCGGCGCAGGCTGGCGCGTTGCGGCGCCGCCAGCGCGGCCGCGACTAGACCGCGAGATCTGGCAACGACTAGACAACTACCAGGCAACGATCAGGCAAAGATCAGGCAACGATCAGGTAACAGCTTGTCCGCCTGTCGTCGCGGTACGCCAGGGCTTACTCACACAGGCTCGGCCATCACATGGCCGGGCCATTTTCATTCTGGTGTCGGATGGATATCGCACAGCTAGCACTTACAGTAAACAGTACCCAGATCCAGCAGGCGTCGCGGGCCATGGATAGTTTTTCGATGTCGTTGAGAAACGTGACCACGACGTCGAATATGCAGACGACGCGCGCCATGGAAGGCCTGGCGACCTCCCTGAAAAACGTCACGAAAGCCGCGGCCGCGTTGACGGCCGCGGCCAATGCCGCCGCCAAGGGAAGCAGCGGCGCCGCCGCGAACAAGCCCGGCGCGGGCACCGACGCAGGAAAGGCGGCGCCCGCCGCTGCCGGCGTGTCGGCGTCCGCGACGGTTAAAGGTGCCACCGGTGGTACGGACAAAACGCAAGCCGAGGACAAGGACAAGGCGAAGAAACGTCCCCTGCAGGCGTATGCCGATGCCCATGACAAGACGCCCGCCGACGATGTGAACGCCGCCGTCGCATCCGCCTTCCCTGAATTGGAGAAGCAGCTCATCGGCTTGAGTACAACGGGCAAGGCCAACTTCGATGCGCTGGGCAAGCAGTTGTTGGCGGGCCTGTCGCGTGTGGCCATTGAAGACGTCGTCACCAGGCCGTTGGCCACCGCCATGGACGGCTGGATCAAGGATCTGTTCGGCAACTATGCCCCGGACAAAAAAGACGATAAGAAAGACGCTGATTCCGTCAGTGGCGCTGCGGCGGCAGCCGGAGTCAATAGCGTTGCCGGCGCACCCAGCGCCACGAAAGACGGCAGGTCCAAGGACGGCGACGCCACGAAGGACCAGAAAGACAAGATCGAGACTCTGCAGGATTACATCAAGAGCGTCGGCACGACCTCGGACGAGATCAACAAGGCTTTCGGCAAGACTTTCACGGCGATGGAAGATCAGCTGGTGGCTTTCGTGACAACGGGCAAGGCCAATTTCAAGAGCCTGGCTGACAGCATCATCGCCGACTTGGCGCGGGTAGCCGTGCGACAAGGCCTGTCCTATCTGGGCTCCAGTCTGCTGTCGGCTTTCGGTGGAGCAGGGAGCGGGACCGCTGGCCTTTCAGTGCTGGAAGGCTCCGCAGGGATGGGAGATGCCACGTCTGCCGCGGCGATGTCGCTCAATGCCTATACAGGTGGCTATATCAGGGAATTTGCCAACGGCGGCTATACCGGTGACGGTGGCAAGTACGAAGCGAAAGCCATCGTTCATGGCGGCGAGTACGTCTTTGACAAGGATTCCACCCAACGTCTGGGTGTTTCCTATTTGGAAGGACTGCGCGCAGGTGCGCCAATGGACGCCGACGGCCCTGGCGCCATCATTCTGCAGCCTTCGACGGCTGCCGGCGGCATCAATATCAATACCAACATCACAGTGGCAGGTGCCGACAGTGACGGGTCCGACGGCGACGGCGGCGCCAGCGATGCGCGTCAGCTGGGCACCCTGATCAATCAACAAGTACGCAGCGTCTTGGTCCAGGAATCGCGGCAGGGCGGCGTGCTGTGGAACATCCGCAACGGATACGGGAATTAAATGGAAACGTTCAACTGGTGCCCGCGGGTCAATCCGCAGGGCAGTGCAATGCTGCGCGTCCTGACAGCGCAATTTGGCGATGGCTACCAACAGGCTGCCGCCGACGGCATTCATAACAAGATTGAAACCTGGCCTCTGGAGTTTTCCGGAACTGGCGAGGAAATCAAGCCGATCAAGGACTTTCTCGACGCCCGCGGCGGATGGGAAGCTTTTTCCTGGACCCCTCCGCTTGGAGAAACAGGCGCGTATCGCGCGCCGCAATACACGCTGATGCCGCTGGGCGCGGATCTCTACAACCTGACCGTCACCCTGCAGCAGGTCTGGAAACCTTGAGGTGAAGCATGGGTATTTATTCGGATATACAGAAGCTCGAACCCGGCGCCATGGTCGAGTTATTCGAGCTGGATGCTACAGGCATCAATGGCGATGTACTGCGCTTTCATGGCTATAACCAGATCGGGAAGATCTGGTGGCAAGGCAACGCCTTCGAACCGTGGGCCTTGCAGGCGGATGGATTTGAACAGACCGGCCAAAGCAAGCAGCCGCGGCCCACGCTCAAAGTGGGCAACATCGGTCTGGATGCCCAAGGCAATTCCGTGGTGGGAGTGATCTCGTCGGTATGTATCAGCCTGGACGATATGGTGGGTGCGCGAGTAACGGCTTATCGCACGTTGGGTAAATACCTGGATGCCGTGAATTTTCCGGACGGAAATCCCAGTGCGGATCCCAACGAGCAACTACCGCCCGAAATCTGGATCGTGCAGCAGAAAACCGCCGAGACTTCAGAGAGGGTGGAGTTTGAACTTTCCAGCGCCTTGGATTTCGACGGCAAGCAGTTGCCAGATCGGCCCATCATCGCGAATGTATGCAGTTGGCTGCGTAAAGGAGGCTATCGCGGCCCGTATTGCGGTTACACCGGTGCGCGCATGTTCGATGCCGCGGGCAATCCGGTCACGGATCCCACACTGGATCGCTGCTCCGGATTGCTGGTCGATTGCAAGAAGCGGTTCGGCGATGGCGAAGTCGTCAATTTCGGCAGTTTCCCGTCCGCTGACTTGCTGCGGGGTTAGCCATGCGCAAGAAAACTCTCGAAGCAATCCGTGCCCATGCGGTGGCCGCTTATCCGCGAGAGAGCTGCGGATTGGTGGTGACCAACGACCGGGCGGAAACGTATATGCCTTGCCGTAACACGGCCCAGGGAAATGAACATTTCGTTCTTGCGGCCGAAGACTATGCGCTGGCGGAAGACAATGGCCGCATCGCCGCCATCGTGCATTCACATCCGGACTACCCGGCTTTGCCGAGCGAGGCCGATCGGGTGGCGTGCGAGGCCAGCGGCCTGCCGTGGTACATCGTGACGGTGGCCAGGGACGATACGGATGCGCCGCGCGCCGGGGAAGTGCGTGGTTTCCTGCCGGAGGGCTATTCCGCGCCTTTGCTGGGCCGGCAGTTCGCCCACGGTGTGCTGGACTGCTACACGCTGGTAAAGGATTGGTATCAGCGTGAGCGTGGGACTGCCTTGCCCGATTTCCGGAGAGAAGACGATTGGTGGCAGAACGGCCAGGAACTGTATCTGACGCACTACGCCGAGGCTGGCTTCCGTCCTTTGCTCGAGCAGGAAACCCTGGCTGTCGGCGATGTGATCCTCATGCAGATTCGATCGCCTCTTACGCCCAATCACGCCGGCATTTTCCTGGGCCGCGAGGGCTTGCACGAATGTCCTGGGCTGCATCCCGTGGCGGATGCCATGTTGCATCACCTGTACGGCCGGCTTTCCGAGCGTGTCGTTTACGGCGGCTATTGGCGCGAAGCCACGCGCCTGATTTTGAGATATGGGAGAACGGAATGAGTGGTTCACTCCGCACGGTACGCCTGTACGGCAGCCTTGGTGCGAGATTCGGCCGCGTTCATCGCCTGGCGGTGGAGTCGGCTGCCGAGGCCGTCCGCGCACTGTGTGCCATGGTGCCGGGCTTCGAGCGCGAGCTTGCTACCAGCAGAAACCGAGGCTTGACTTACGCATGCTTCATCGGAAAACGCAATATCGGTGAGCAGCATTTGCATCAGCCGGCCGGCGACGCGGATATTCGCATCGCACCCCTCATGGCGGGTGCCAAGCGGGCGGGTGTGTTGATGACGATTGTCGGCGTGGTGCTGATCGTCGTCGGTGCATATACCCAACAGGGCTGGCTGGTCCGGATGGGAGTTTCCATGGCCCTGTCCGGCGTCATGCAGATGCTGTCGCCGCAGCAGTTGGCGTTGAGCGCCAAGGATAGTCCGGAGAATGGCGCGTCCTATAACTTCAACGGCCCGGTCAACACGACGGCACAGGGCAATCCCGTGCCTCTGCTGTACGGTGAAATGTTGACCGGCAGCGCGGTGGTTTCCGCCGGGATATATGCGGAGGACCAGGTGTGAACGGACGGACAACAGGAACGAGGGGCGCTGACGAGGCGTCTTTTTTTATGGACCTGCCACGCTTTGCGCCCGCGGGCACGTCAACCCGCAGGCACGGCCAGGAGAGGATCAGACCCGTTCGCCTTTACGGTGCGCTGGGACGTGAGTTTGGGCGAATTCACCGGTTGGCGGTGGCAAGCCCCGCGGAGGCTATCCGGGCGTTGTGTGTGCTATTGCCCGATTTCGAGACGCGGCTTCAGCAAAGCGATGAAAGCGGTATTGCCTACGCGTGCTTCGTCGGACGAAAGAATATTGTCGATGACGAGATTATGTATCCCGTAGGTGCCGACGACATCCGGATAGCGCCGCTGCTGGCCGGCTCCAAGCGGGCGGGTGCGTTCAATTTGATGATAGGCCAGAAGCTTTTGAAAGTGGTCGCGCCTATCTCGCTTGCCATGGGTGATTTCGAAGGTGCCCAACTCGCTCTAGGGTTGTCAGGTGCTGCTTTCTCGGCATCGAGGATAGACCAATGGATGATGCCGACACCAGAAAGTTTTGGCGCGCGCAAGAGCGTCGATAACGGTGCCTCCTACAACTTCAACGGTCCGGTCAACACCACCAATCAAGGGAGTGCGGTTCCTTTGTTGTATGGGGAGCTGATCACTGGCAGTGCCGTCATATCGGCGGGCCTTTATGCGGAAGATCAAGTATGAAAATGCGATTGAGTAAAAAGAAGAGCTTTCCTGGAAGAGCGCCGCGCGCGGATGATCGTCCCGTCATCACCGGCTACAAAGGCGGCAAGGGCGGCGGTGGCTCCAGTACACCTGAAGAGGTGCCGGACAGTCTGCACAGTACAGCGTATGCGCGCATCGTCGATTTGCTTTCCGAAGGCGAGATCTATGGTCCGGCGCATGGCCTGACCAATGGTCTGCAAGACGTTTTCCTGGACGGCACGCCGGTTGAAAATGCGGATGGTTCGCGCAATTTCTCCAATGTGCAGATTGATTTCCGCACGGGCACTCAGGCGCAGGATCCCCTGCCGGGCTTCCCGGCGTCGGAACATACCATCGCCGTGGGCGTGGAGCTGACCGACAAGACACCGTGGGTACAGACCTATACAGATACTCAGTTGTCGGGGGCCCGCGTCACGCTGGCGGTGGCCGGTCTCACCAAGGCGGATACCTCCAATGGGGATATCAACGGCTACCGCGTGGAATATGCGATAGACCTGAGCACGGATGGCGGCGCTTACGAAGAACAGGTAAGGACGGCCTTCGACGGCAAGACGACACAGCGTTATGAGCGCTCACACCGTATCGACTTCCCGACCGCCGTGGCGGGCTGGAGCATACGGGTGCGCCGGCTGACCGAGAATGCCCATAGTTCGACCATCCAGGATACGACCTATGTAGATTCGACGACGGAAATCGTGGATGCCAAACTGCGCTATCCAATGTCGGCCGTGGTCGGCATCAAGATCGATGCGTCGCAGTTTCAATCGATTCCCACACGGTCCTACCGCTTGCGGGGACGCATCATTCAGGTGCCCGCCAATTACGATCCGGTTACCCGTGCCTACAGCGGTATCTGGGATGGCACATTCAAGCTAGCCTGGACCAATAATCCGGCGTGGATCTTCCATGACCTGATACGCAACGACCGCTATGGTCTGGGCGACCTGGTTCCCGCTGGCTGGGTGGACAAGTGGGGTCTTTACCAGATTGGCCGCTACTGCGACGAACTGGTGCCCGATGGCTTCGGCAACATGGAGCCCCGCTTTACCTGCAACGTTTACCTGCAGCAGGCGGCCGATGCGTACCGCGTCGTACAGGACCTGGCATCGGTGTTTCGCGGAATGGCCTATTGGGCCAGTGGGTCGGTATTCGGCGTTGCCGATATGCCGGGCGACTCAGTCTATACGTTCACCTCGGCCAACGTCATCGACGGCAAGTTCAGCTATGTCGGTTCTGCGTTGCGCACGCGTTATTCCGTGGCCTTGGTGTCGTGGTGCGACCTTAGCGACATGGGGCGCCAGAAGGTCGAGTATGTTGAAGACCGGGACGCCCTGGCTCGCTATGGCATCCGTCAGGTCGAGGCGACGGCGTTTGGCTGCACGTCGCGTGCGCAGGCGCACCGCGTCGGCAAATGGATGCTGCTCACGTCGCAGCGGGAAACCCGATCGGTTACTTTTTCGGTTGGACTGGATGCGTGTGCAGTTCGTCCCGGCAGCATCATCAAGGTGGCCGACCAGCACTTGGCGGGCCGTCGTCTTGGCGGCCGGGTCCGCTCAGCCACCCACACGGTGGTGACCGTGGATGCGGAGCTTGGCGTTCGTCCAGGCGATCGCTTGACGGTCAACCTGCCTAATGGCGTGTCGGAAATGCGCGTGGTCAGCTCGGCCATCGGTACGGTGTTCAGCGCCGACATGACGCCTATCACGGTGGACAGCACCGAGTTGACCGCCGATATGGTGGGACTGCCGGGCACTGTGATCAACATCACCGTGACGGCGCCGTTTTCCGAAGTGCCCGACGTGGAAGCAGTATGGACCCTAGAGTCGGAGGAGTTATCGGCGCAGCTTTACCGGGTAATGTCGATCTCGCGCAAGGACGGCCTCACGGCCGAAGTGTCGGCGGTGCAGCACGAGCCGGGAAAATTCGACAATGTCGACTTCGGCACGCGCCTGGATACTCCGCCGATCACCGTGGTGCCGCCGGGCGTGCAGCCGCCGCCCGCCGACGTGATGATTTCCTCGTACTCCGTCATCGCGCAGGGAATCGCTCGCCAGACGGCCGTCTTCACGTGGCGCGCGGCGGACCATGCCGTGGCCTATGAAGTGCAGTGGCGGCGCAATAATTCGGACTGGGTGAGTGTCCCGCGTACAGGCACGACCCGAATGGAGGTGACTGACATCTATGCTGGCGCCTATCTGTGCCGAGTGCGAGCGGTCAATTCAGCCGGTGCGACGTCGTTGTGGGTGAGCGGGACGGAGACGCAGCTCGACGGTATTACCGCACCGCCGCCGGTGGTAACCACGCTGACTGCGACCAGCCTGGTTTTCGCCATCGAACTGAAATGGGGAATGCCGACGGGTCCGTCGATTATCGAACGGACGGAGATTTGGTATGGCCGCACGTCGGATCGGGCATTAGCCATCAAGTTGGGTGATTATGCGTTCCCGCAGGATAACCATACGCTCATGGGCTTGGCGGCGGGAACTCAGTTTTACTTCTGGGCGCGTCTGGTCGACAAGAATGGGCAGGCTGGCGAATGGTATCCCTCGAACGAAGGCGTGGTGGGGACGGCCAGCGCCGATGCGGATCTGATTCTTGATTACCTTGCGGATCAGATTTCGGATACTCAACTCGCGCAAAGCTTGCGTAGCCGGATTGAAACCGGCGAGCAAGCTGCCGTGCAGGTGGGCGAGGTGACGACCGATCTGGCCGCGATGTACACCATCAAGACCCAATTGATGTCGGATGGCCGTCCGTATATGGCGGGTATAGGGGTTGGGGTTGAGAACAATGCCGGCACCATTACTTCGCAGATATTGCTGTCCGCGCAGCGTGTGGCCATATTGGATGAATCATCCGGCCAGTTGAAAGCGCCGTTCGTCGTGCAGGGCGGGCAGACGTTCATGAACCAGGCCTTGATAGGTACTGCCTGGATACAGAGTGCGAATATCGCGGACGCGGCGATCAGCAGCGCCAAAATCCAAGATGCGGCAATCGGCAACGCCAAGATAGGCAACGCGCAGATCACCGCGGCGAAGATCGCCGATGCACAGATCGTCAATGCGCACATTGTCAACGCCCAAGTGGATACGCTGAAGATCGCGGGGGCCTCGGTGACCGTGGGCGCGGCCTTGGACTTCGACGCCACCAACTGGCGCAACACCGGGCAGAAGTCGGTCACTGTGTATTTGTACCTTTCCCAACCTGGCTGGATCACGGCATTTTTTGAAGCGTTGATGGCATCGCCGAGCGCGGTAGGAGGCGTGACGGTCACCAGCGATTTTGGCTGGAATCGAACGTATTACCGCTTGCCGGTACTTGACGCTGACCGCCAGGATACGAACTCGCCCTATGACGTACCGGCCGCGACGCATTCTGCTGGCTACGTAGGTGCGGGTCAGCACTGGGTCACGGCGACATTCAAGAATCCGGATTTCGGCGGTATCTACCGCGCCGCTTATGGCAGCTTAGGTATTTTTGGAGGCATGCGATGAACAACGTTTTGACCGCGGACCCGGCGCCAGCCGATGCTGGCGTCACCGCAAGAGGTGATATGGATATGGATGATCGGCCGTGGGCCGTTATCGGCAGCTTTGTTTTTTATGACGATACAGGCCGCGTTTCCATGGTTGCGACCATGCAGCGCGTGGTTTGCGATTTGGTGGCAAGTAGTAACGGCGGCCTGCACTGGATCGAAGGCAGCGCCAATCTCGCCACGGATTATGTGGCCAACGGCGTCATCACGCCTCGCCCGCAAAACCCGGCGACGCTCGATGGCACGCGTTTGAGCAATCTTCCAGTTCCCTGCACGGTCATCGTCAACGGCATCGAGCACGAATGCGACGACGGCTGGGCCGACCTGGAATTCGATCAACCTGGCAGCTATACGGTGATCGTCACCGAATGGCCCTATCTGGACAAGGAGTTCACCGTTGAAAATCCAGCATAAAGAACCGTATGGTCCGCTGCGGGCGGCCGCCTATCCCAAGCTGGGAGATCAACTGGATGCGGTGATGAAACTGGCGCGCGCCTTGCGCGACCAGGGCATCGTCCTGCCCCAGGAAGTATGCGACTGGGTGGCGGCCTGCGAATCGGTCAAGCAGCGTTATGCGAAACCAGGGGCACCCCGCCCGGCGGCGCCGGGATAGCAGTATTGCGAGGAAATCGTGGCGGTAAACCCACGCGCGTCTGGCCCGGGCGGGCGCGCGCATCGTGGCCGGCGGCGGCGCATCTGGCTGCCGCCGGCGAAGCGGGGCGATCAGTCCTGGCGGCTGGTCACTTCCACCAGGTGATAACCGAACTGGGTCTTCACGGGACCCTGCACCTGGTTGACCGGGGCGCTGAACACGACCTGGTCGAATTCCGGCACCATCTGGCCACGGCCGAAGGTGCCCAGGTTGCCACCGTCGCGCTTGGACGGGCAGCTGGAGTGCTCTTGCGCCAGTTTGGCGAAATCCGCGCCAGTTTCGATGGCGGTCTTCAATTTCTTGGCTTCTTCCTCGGTCGCGACGAGGATATGGCGAGCGGACGCGAAAGGCATGGTGTTCTCCTTCTAAATGGATTTGGAAGATTAACAAACAAATCCGTTCGGGGTTGGTGTGCTCTGTCCCCCTCTTCCGTAATAATAGGCGCCTGACAAGTAACGCAAACAGCGTAGCGCCGGAGGATTTCATGCAGTGGGAGCGTCTACTAACGCCGCAGCGGCTGGGCAAACGGGCGGCGCCCGAGGAACAGGACCCGCGCAGCGAGTTCACGCGCGATAACGACCGTATCGTGTTCTCGTCGGCGTTTCGCCGCATGCAGGACAAGACGCAGGTCTTTCCCCTGGCCAAGAGCGACTACGTTCGTACCCGCCTGACTCACAGCCTGGAAGTGGCATCGGTGGGGCGTTCGCTGGGCATGCGGGCAGCTGAGCGGATCCGGCGCGTCTGTCCGGAAGCGGCCGCCGTGGCGCGGCCGGACGAAATCGGCATGATCGTCGCCAGCGCCTGCCTGGCGCACGATATCGGCAATCCGCCGTTCGGTCATGCGGGCGAGTCGGCGATTCAGGAATGGTTCAGCCGGGCGCCCGAAGGGCGCGAGTTCTTGTCCTGCAGCGGCATGAGCGCGGCCGAGCGGGCCGACCTGCAAGCGTTCGAGGGCAATGCCCAGGGCTTTCGCATCCTGGCCCGCCTGCAGTATCCGCAGCAGCGCGGCGGCATGCATCTGACGGCGGCGATGCTGGCGACCTTCGCCAAGTATCCCGGCGCGTCGACGGCGGCCGACCAGGACGGCGCAGCCATCGGGCGGCACAAGTTCAGCTACATGCAATCCGAGGCGGATCTGTTCGAGGAAGTGGCGGCCATGACGGGGCTGCTGCGCAGATCGGAGCCGGGGCTGGCGACGGCGGGCGTCTGGCATCGGCATCCACTGGCCTTTCTGGTCGAGGCGGCCGACGACATCTGCTATCACGTGATGGACATCGAGGACGGCTACAAGGCCGGCGTGGTGAGCTACGAACAGCTGCTGAGCCTGCATGAGCCCTGGCGCGACGCGCATATCGACGGCCGCGCGCAGGAGATGGGCACGGACGCGCAGAAGGCGGAGTTCTATCGCGCCAAGACCATAGGCAAGCTGATCGACGACGTCGTCGACCAGTTCGAGGCCAGCCTGCCCGGCATGCTGGACGGCAGCTTCGATCGCGAGCTGGTCGTAGGCATACCTCGGGCCGAGGCCTTCAGGCGCTTCAAGGACGTCGCCCGTGAACGCGTGTACCGCCATCAGGCGGTGCTGGAGATCGAGGCTTGCGGCTTCGAGGTCATCAGCGGCCTGCTGTCGGCCTTCCTCGGCGCCGTGGAAGATAATGCGGCGCGCGGCGAGAAGGGCCAGAGCGTGCGCACGCGCACGCTGCTGCACTTGATGCCGGGCGCGCGCAGTGATTTTTCGGCCTTGCGTCCGTACGAGCGTGCCTTGTGCGTGACGGATTTCGTTTCGGGCATGACCGATACCTACGCGGTCGAGTTCTATCAACGCATTCGAGGAATCACCTTGCCATGAAGCGCGTCGTCGTCGGCTTGCTTTTCTCCTTTCTGATGTTTCTCGCGGCGCTGTGCTTTTTCGCTGCCGGCGCGGGCAACCAGACGATTCATTTCTTCGGCGTCGGCATGGAGCCCGCCGATCTGGGCAAGACGTTGTTGCTGGTGGCGTTGCTGATCCTGCCGTTCATGGTTGCGCTGCAGATCGACGCCCGCCGCAAGACGCGTCTGGCGCCTTATGCGGTGCTGTTGAGCCTGGCCGTGCTGGCGGTCTTTCCGCTCAAGTTCCAGGGCGAGTTATGGCACTTCGCCACCAATCCCGACGGCACGCCGATGATGGATGAAACTTCGGGTGGCGGTACGCAGCTACGGGCGTTCGATGGGCTGTTCGGCTATGAGCCGTTCTGGCGGTCCTATTATGTGAAGCCGGCTCGCCACGTCGATTACGACAGCGAGAATCATGAAACGCGCGATCTGCAGGAAGGCAATGCCTTCTGGGGCAAGCGTACGAGCTACAAGCTTTATCCTTCCAACGACAGGGACGACCGCGAATGCCGTGAAGCGGTGGCGTGGCATCTGCTGGGTTTCTATTACGACGACCGGCGCGACCGGCGCATGGCTTTCGACAGGGACGCCAAGACCGATCCGCTGTGCCGCCCCGTTAAAGTGGCGGAAGGTCTTGTGCGGCGGGACGCGCCCGTTATCGCCATTCCCGTCATGCCGGGCAGTTGACCCGGAAGTCGGCCTGGATGCCGGCAGGCAGGAATCGCTGCATGATCAGCAGCACAACCTACGCAAAAGAATCTCCGAGGAGCATCGCAGCGATGAAGCAGACAGTCCAGGCCAGCCTGCCGCAAGGCACTTTGATCGGCGTACGCGAGCAGGGCGTCTGCCGCTTTTCCGCGATCCCTTATGCCGAGGCGCCCGTCGGTCCGCTGCGTTTCGCGCCGCCGCGACCCGCGCAATGGAGTGGGAAACGGGATGCCACGCAAGCCGGGCCGGTATGTCCGCAACTGCCCTCGCGCCTGCGCCGCGTGATGGGCGATTTCCAGGCCGCGCAGTCCGAGGACAGCCTGCATTTGACCGTATGGACGCCGGGCGTCGACGCGCAGCCGCGTCCCGTGGTGGTGTGGCTGCACGGCGGCGCCTGGCAGAGCGGCGCCGGCGCGCTGGATTGGTATGACGGCGCGCGGCTGGCGCAGCGGGGCGACATCGTGGTGGTCGCGCCCAACTACCGGCTGGCCGGCCTGGGCTGGTTATGCCTGCCGGGGGAAACCGCCAACGTCGGCCTGCTGGACGAGGAGGCCGCCATTGCCTGGGTGCACGCGCATATCGCGGCCTTCGGCGGTGACCCGGCGCGCATCACCGTGATGGGCCAATCGGCCGGGGCTTCCAATATCGCCTTGATGCTCACGCGCAAGCCGCTGTTTCAACGCGCCATCATGCAGAGTGCCGGCCTGGGGCGCGGCTTTCGCGATGCTGAACAGGCCGCGCATCTCAGCCGGGTTTTTCTGCGTGCGGCCGGCGCGGACAGCCTGGCCGCCGCGCGCCAACTGCCGGTGCAGGCGCTGCTGGACGCCCAGCAGTCTCCAGATGTCGTCGCGGCCTTGCAGGCGGAAGGATCGAACCGCAGCCTGTTCTATCCCGCGATAGACGGCGAGGTGGTCACGCTGGATATCGAGGCCGCCATGACGCAAGCCGCCGGGCGCGCCGACGTTCTGATTGGCTACACCCGCGATGAACTGGCCGCATTCCCTGGGAGCGGGCTGGACGAGGACAGCCGCCGCAAGGGCGAGCAGACCTTTGCGCTACGCTCGCGCCGTTGGGCCCGCGATGCCATCGAACGCGGACGCCAGGCTTGGGAGTACCGCTTCGATGCCGGCTACAGTCCGGAATTCGGTGCCTGCCACTGCGTTGAATTGCCTTTTGTGTTCGATACCTTCGACGCTTTCCGTGGGGCGCCCATGCTGGAGGGACTTGCGGCAGACGATGCGCGACGGCTAACGGACGCCGTGCAGAGCGCATGGATTGCTTTCATACGCGGCGGGTCGCCAGGCTGGGACGTCGCGCCGGCTCAGCATGTTTTTGCCTGAGGGGCTGTTGATAGATCTCAAACCTGGCCTTAAACCCCGCCTTGAGTCCAACCTTACACCTGGCCTTGCACCAGATCCCAGACTTCGTCCTGAGCCGGGAAATAACGTGCCCCAGGCCAGGCCTTGAATCCATAAAAAGGGGAAATTCGTGTTCAATCTGAAGCGCTGCGCGCTCATTCTTGCCCTGTGCCTGCCTTGCCTGGCCCAGGCTGCCTTCCCGGACAAGCCGTTCCGCATCATCGTGTCCAATCCGCCGGGTGGTCCCGTGGATGTGATGCTGCGGGTGCTGGCCAATAAATTGGGCGAGGAATGGCAGCAGCCCGTTGTGGTGGAGAACCGGCCGGGCGCTTCCGGCATCATCAGCACCGGCGTGCTGGTGAAGTCGCCCGCCGACGGTTATACCTTGGGCATGGTCGTGGCATCCGCGCTGACCATCGTTCCTTTCGCCGTCGACAAGCTGCCCTACGATCCGCAGAAAGATCTGCAGCCGATATCGCTGGTGGCGCGCACGCCGTTTCTGTTCATCGTGCGCAGCGACAGTCCCTTCAAGACCTGGGACGACTTCGTGCGGGCCAGCCACCAGCGGGAATTGGCCGTCGGTTCGTTCACGCGCGGTACGGCCTTCCACTTGATCTGGGAGCAGACCGCGCGCCGCGCCGGTGTCAAGGCGCTGTACGTGCCATCGTCTTCCTCGGGCAAGACGCAGAACGATCTGATCGGAGGACAACTGGATATTGCGCTGGATGCGCCATCCAGTTCGCAGGCCTTGATCCAGGCGGGCCGCCTGCGTCCGCTGGTGATCACCAGCCCGACGCGTTTCGCCGGCCTGCCGGACACGCCCACGCTGGCGGAATCCGGCATGGCGGACTATGCGCCACAGCCGTGGATCGGCCTGATGGCACCGGCCGGCGTCGCGGCGGACCGTATCGCCTTCATCCAGCAATCCGTCGCCAAGATCCTGCAAGATCCCGCTATGAAGGCGCAAATGGCCACACTGGGCATGATTCCCATCGGCAGCACGCCCGCCGTGCTCGGCGCCACCATCGAACACGATCGCGCGGAGATGGAACCCTTGATCAAGGAACTTGGCATCCGGCTGGAATAGGGGCTTTTAGGAGGACGAGATTATCCGCCTTGAATAAGAGCCAAGTATTCGCCCGATAACGACATCCACAGGCACAGGCAAACTTCGTTCCGTGGCAGCCACGATCTGCGATGGCCTGGCCCGGGGGGCGATAGCCCAAGAGGGGAGGCGATGGGGGGTCTCCCCCATCATCTAAAAGTCCTCTTCGCTGGACCGAACCGGAGCCTCGGATTAACCCTATCAGGGTATTTGCTGGCACAGCCAGACTTGTTCTTGCAACACTAATTACTTGTTTGCCAAGCCCACGCCCCCCAGCCGATGATGAATTCGTACGGCGGCGCATCCCCCCTATGGACAATCCCATAGTCCCCCGCCGCCAGTGGCAGCTTTCCAGATCACGACTGAACACGGCGAAACATGGCAAACACCCAAGCAGCATGCAGGGCGGGCGTCGACATCGGTGGCACGTTCACCGACGTCGCGCTGGAATACGAAGGGCGGCTCTCCACCGCCAAGGTCCTTACGGATTACGAGAAGCCCGAGCGGGCCATCGTCCAGGGCCTGAAGCTGGCCGCGCAGGAAGCCGGCATCTCTCCTTCGCTCATCCGCTCCATCGTGCATGGCACCACGCTGGCCACCAATGCGTTGATCGAACGCCGTGGTGCCCGTACCGCCTTCATCACCAGCGACGGCTTTCGCGACGTCATCGAGATGCGCAACGAAGGCCGTTTCGAGCAATACGACCTGGCCATCCAGCTGCCCGCGCCCCTGATCCCGCGCCGCGACCGTTATGCGGTCAAGGGTCGCCTGGACGCCAACGGCCGTGAACTGGTGCCGCTGGATCTGGACGGACTGGACCGCATCATCGACGACATCCGCGCCGGCGGCTTCACCAGCGTGGCCGTGGGCCTGATGCATAGCTATCGCAACGGCGCGCACGAACGCAAGGTGCGCGAGCATCTGCTGCGCGCGCTGCCCGGCGTGGCGATCTCCATCTCCAGCGAAGTGTCGCCGCAGATCCGCGAATTCGAACGCTTCAACACCGTCTGCGCCAACGCCTACGTGAAGCCGTTGATGTCGTCCTACCTGAACCGCCTGGCCAGCGCGCTGGCGGAAGAAGGCATGCGCTGCCCGCTCTACCTGATCCACTCCGGCGGCGGCTTGATGTCCCTGGCCAGCGCCGCGGAGTTTCCCGTGCGCCTGCTGGAATCGGGACCGGCCGGCGGCGCCATCTACGCCAGCCACGTAGCCGCGCGCTACGGGCTCGAACGCGTGCTGTCCTTCGACATGGGCGGCACCACCGCCAAGATCTGCCTGATCGAAGACCTGAACCCGAAGACGGCGCGCACCTTCGAAGTGGCCCGCACGTATCGCTACAAGAAGGGCAGCGGCATGCCCATCTCCATCCCCGTCATCGAGATGGTGGAGATCGGCGCCGGCGGCGGCTCCATCGCCCACGTCGATGACCTGAAGCAGGTCCGTGTCGGTCCGGAAAGCGCCGGCTCCGAGCCGGGCCCGGCCTGCTATGGCCGCGGCGGCGAACGGCCCACGGTCACCGACGCCGACCTGGTGCTGGCCAAGCTGGATGCCAAGCGCTTTGCCGGCGGGTCCATCACGCTGGACGCCGAGGCCTCGCGCAAGGCGGTCGACGTGCACGTGGCCCAGCCGCTGAACGGCGACGCGGTGCAAGCCGCCTACGCGGTGGCGGAAATGGTGGACGAGAACATGTCCAACGCCGCGCGCATGCACGCGGTGGAAAGCGGCCGCGACCTTAGCGAATACGCCATGATCGCCTATGGCGGCGCGGCCCCGCTGCACGCCGCCCGCCTGTGCGAAAAGCTGGGCATGGACCGCCTGCTGGTGCCGCCAGGCGCCGGCGTGGGCTCGGCCATCGGCTTCCTGCGCGCGCCTTTCGGCTACGAATCGCTGCGCAGTGCCGTGATGCGCCTGAGCCGCTTCGATGCCGACGTCGTCAACGGCATGATCGCGGAAATGAACGAGGAAGTATCGAGCTTCCTGCGCGAAACCGGGCACTCGGGCACCACGCTGCGCGAGCTGCGCGCCTACATGCGCTATGCGGGGCAGGGCTGGGAGATCCCGGTGGCCGCGCCCATGGCCGTGGTCGACCAGGCGGGGCTGGAGGTATTGCGCGCCAACTTCGTGCAGGCCTATACGCAGTTGTTCGGCCATGAAGTGGCCGGCCTGGATGTGGAAGTGGTCAGCTGGTCGCTGTCCTTGCGCAGCGAGGTGCCGCCGCCGGACCGCGTCGAGGTGAGCCTGGGCGCAAGCGTGGCTTCGCGCAAGGAGTACCCGCCGATCGACAGCCGGCCGGTGTTCGATGCCAAGACCGGCGATTTCCTGGACTGCGCCATCTACGACCGCGCCAGCTTGCCCACCGGCCTGCGCCTGGATGGACCGCTGATCGTCACCGAGAAAGAAACCTCGTCCTACGTCAGCCCCGGCTACAGCCTGATCCTGCAACAGGATGGCTGCCTGCTGATTCAACGCGCGACGAAGGAAGATGCCTGATGGACGTTAAACCCAGGGACGCCAAACCCATGAACGCGAAAACCACGAACGCGAACGACACGAACGTGAACAACGCCAGCAAGAAAAGCACCACCATCCGCGTGCGCGAACAGATCATGTGGAACCGGCTCATCGCGGTCGTCGAGGAACAGGCTGTCACGCTGGTACGCACCGCTTTCTGCACCAGCGTGCGCGAAGCGGGCGACCTGTCGGCCGGTGTCTTCGATGCCCATGGCCGCATGATCGCCCAGGCCGTCACCGGCACCCCCGGCCACGTCAATTCAATGGCGGAGTCGGTGGGCCATTTCGTCGCCAAGTTCGAGGGCAAGCTCGTGCCCGGCGATGTGCTGGTCACCAACGATCCGTGGATGGGCACCGGCCATCTGCATGACATCACCATGGTCACGCCGGTATTCCGCAATCCCGCGGGCAGCAAGCAGCCTCGCCTGATCGGCTTCTTCGCATCGACGGCGCACGTGGTGGACATCGGCGGCCGCGGCTTCGGCCCGGATGCGGGCGAAGTTTACGAAGAAGGCCTGTGCGTGCCCTTGATGAAGTTCCACAAGGGCGGCGAGCTGAACGAGGACCTGATCGAGATCCTGCGCAGCAACGTGCGCGAGCGCGACCAGGTGATCGGCGATTTCCATTCGCTGGTTGCCTGCAACGATACCGGCCGCCGCCGCCTGGAAGCGATGATGGACGAGTTCGGCCTGGACGACTTGCAGACGCTGGCGGAATTCATCTTCGAGCACAGCGAACGGGCCACGCGCGAGCGCCTGGCCGCTTTGCCGGGCGGCAGCCATACGTACGAGATGCGGGTGGACGGCTATGAGCAGCCGATCGATCTGCATGTCCGCGTGCAGGCGAAGGATGGCGGCATGTATGCCGACTTCGCCGGCACGTCCGGTACCAGCAAGTACGGCATCAACGTCCCGCTGACATACACCAAGGCTTATGCGTGCTACGCGCTGAAATGCGCCTTGGCGCCGGAAATCCCCAACAACTGGGCGTCCCTGAAGCCCTTCGAGATCACGGCGCCGGAAGGCTGCATCCTGAACGCACCGCGTCCCGCGCCGGTGGCCGTGCGTCACGTGCTCGGCCATCTGATTCCGGACGTGGTGCTGGGCGCCTTGCAGGCCTACAAGCCGGATCTCATCCCGGCCGAAGGCGCCAGTGCCTTGTGGAACCTGCAGATGCGCTTCACTGGCGTGCGTCCTGATAACAACCAGGCCCGCCATGAAATGCTGATCTTCAATACGGGCGGCACCGGCGCGCGTCCCGCGAGCGACGGCTTGAGTGCCACCGCTTTCCCTAGCGGCGTGCACACCATGTCTTCCGAAGTCACGGAAAGCATCGGTCCCATCATCGTCTGGCGCAAGGAGCTGCGACCCGATTCAGGCGGTGCCGGCAAGTGGCGCGGCGGTCTGGGCCAGCGCATCGAAATCGGTGCGCACGACGGCTATCACTTCACGCTGAACGCCATGTTCGACCGTGTTGCCTTCCCCGCCCGCGGCCATGAGGGCGGCGGCAACGGCGCGGCCGGCAAGGTGGGCAGGGACGACGGCAGCGTCATGCAGGCCAAGGGCACGCAACTGATCTCCGAAGGCAAGCGCCTGGTGCTGGATCTGCCGGGCGGCGGTGGCTACGGCGCGCCTACCGCGCGTCCGGCCGCCCTGGTGCAGCGCGATGTTCGCGACGGCTATATCAGCGAAGCACAGGCGCGGCTCGACTACCCGCATGCGTTCGACTAAACCGCGGCGCGCGACGCTGGTCACCTGACCCGCGCCGCGCAGCCCAGCACATCCAGCCTCAGGTTGCTGGAATACAAGGGGAATACGATGGCTATCAATGCAGCACAGGCATCCGGCGAACTACGGTTCGATGGGCGCGGCGCCCCAGGCGCCGCGGACGCAACGGCCACTGCCGCGCCGCGCAAGGTCGGCAAGGACGAATTGAATCGCGTCGTTCTGGCGTCGGTGGTGGGCAGTTTCGTCGAGTGGTTCGAGTTCTCGGTCTACGGTTATCTGGCCAGTGTGCTGGGCAAAGTGTTCTTTCCAGCCAGCGCGCCCGGCACGCAGCTGATCGCGTCGCTGGCCGCCTTCGCCATCGCATTCTTCGCTCGGCCTTTCGGCGGCATCATCTTCGGGCCTATCGGCGACCGGCTGGGACGCAAGCAGGTGCTGACCGTCACCATCCTGATGATGGCGGTGGCCACCTTCGCCATCGGCTTGATTCCGTCGCACGAAAGCATAGGCATGGCCGCGCCGGTGCTACTGGTATTGCTGCGCCTGCTGCAAGGCATCTCGGCTGGCGGCGAAGGCAGCGGCGCCGCGATCTACGTGGCCGAGTACTGCTCGGACAAGCGCCGCACGGCGATCACCAGCTGGATCGAAGTGGGTTGCATCAGCGGCTTTGCCTTCGGGGCGACGATCACCACGGTGCTGACGTCGTTCTTCACCCAGGAGCAGATCTACGCCTGGGCCTGGCGCGTCCCTTTCCTTCTGGCCTTGCCGTTGGGCGCCATCGGCCTGTATATCCGCAAGCGCCTGGAAGAATCGCCCGCCTTCGAAGCCGTGAGTGAAAACAAGAAGACCCACGCCAATGCCGGCTGGCACTATCTGTTCTCCAAGTGCCTGCGTCTGGTGCTGGTGTCCTGCGGCATCATCATCGTTACCAACGTCACGCTGTACACCGTGACCACCTATATCCCGACCTATCTGATCAGCACCCTGACGATAGACGCGAAGGCCGGTTTCCTGATGTCGCTGGGTCCGCAACTGTTCCTCATCGCCATGATTCCGGTGATGGGCGCACTGGCGGACCGCATCACCCGCAAGCGCCTGATGCTGTTGGGCAGCTTCGGCGTGCTGATCTTCGCCATCCCCTGCTTCAATATGCTGGTGACGGGAGAGTATGCGGTCAAGGTGGGGGCCTTGCTGATTCTCAATCTATGCCTGGCGGCGCTGCTGGGATGCATCTACTCGATCATTCCGGCGCTATTCCCCACCCAGGTCCGCTTCACGGGCATGGCGGTCAGCTACAACGTGGCGGTGGCGCTGTTCGCCGGCACCGCGCCCATGCTCAACGCCTGGTTGATCCAGCAGACCGGCAACAAGATGATGCCTGCCTACTATCTGATGTTCGGCGCGGTGCTGGGCATCATCGGCCTGATCTACACCCGCGACAACACCGGGCAGCCGATGCCGGGAGATCAGCCGCGGCCGGAATAAAACGCGCGTCACATAGGAATTTTCGCCCTGACTGTCGGCAAGACAGCAGGGCGAATTGCTATCTGGATGATGGATCGCAATGGTCGATGGACGGTAGTCTTGGACTCATTCATCCACCATCTACCGGAGCAAGGCGCAATGCATATCAACGTAATATCGACCTACAAAGGTGCCGCGATATATCACATCGTTGATCTGGAGCCCCTTTCATCCAAGGACCTCAACCGCTTGACCGGTCTCAAGCGCATCCGTCCCGGCAAGCTCGGCCGGGCGAGCCTCAAGCGTGTACGTGCTCTCAGGCACGACGCGTTATGTCTGGGAAAGAAGTCGTTCAAGGCGATCAACTCGAAATTGACGTCCATCTGCCGGGCACGCGCCGCGCGCTCGTACGATATCCAGGACATCAGCACCGAGCGCGAATGGATCAAGGACGGCAAGAATATACGCCGTCAGTTTCGGAAGGAAAGCAAAGGCCTTCAGCGCGAGCTCGTTGAGAAGCAGCGGGCGGTGGCGCGGAAGTTGGACGTGGAAGTGTTCCTGCAAGGCCTGGCCGGCGAGGTGTACGGTCCAAAATCAACGTTCGACGGCCGCGAGTTACAGCACTATCGGGATTGTGCCAATGCCAAAGGGAACGACGCGCTGATGGCGCTGTTCAAGCAGGATGTGACAGATATCTTGAGCAAGGACCTGAAGGAGGCGTCCGAAAAAGGTGGCGCGCCGCTGGTCACCGCGATCCTGGCATCGCGGTCCTCCGGCGCCGCCGGCCTAGAAGGCAATTCCTTCGAAGATACAGTCCATCAAGCAGCATTGGCGCTGATGAAAACGGCGGCATGGGACCTGGCGCTCAAGTTAGGCGAGGTGAACCAGGAAATGACTCGTCACGATTCGTTGGTCAAGTTTCGTGCTCCATCATTCGCCGCGGCTGCCGCTTGAGCCGCGTCAGGCGTCGGCCAACTGGTCTGGCCGGCACTTCGATGCATAGCCGACCACCTGCTCGGTGCAGACTTCCTCCAGCAGCCACTGGGTGAACTGCATCAGCGTGGGCGAATGCCGGCGGTCCGGCCGCACCAGCAGGCTGAAGCGAGGGATATGCCCGACGGGCAGCTGCTTCAACAAGTCCATGCCGAAGGGCGCCACCAGGCGCCCGGCAGCGACGCCGCGCACCGCGTCCGCATAGGAAATGAATCCCACGCCCAGATCCGCCAGCACGGCTTCCATCATGGCGGCGTGGGTGTGCAGCATCATGATCGGTTGGGAAGGACGTTCGTCCACACCCAATAGCTGGAGCGTGTCCTCCCACAGGGAATTGGACACCAGCGGCACCACCACCGAGTGCTTGAGCAAGTCTTGAGGCTTGCGGACCGGTAGCCGCGCCAGCAGGCTCGGTGTCGCCACCAGCACTTTCAGGTCGTCGATCAGCGGTGTTTCAACGAACTCCGGCGGCGCGCCGTAGCTCCAGTGGATGGCGGCTTCCAGGCCTTTGTTGTTGAACTCGTCCAGTTCCACGCCGATGGCCATGCGTACGTCGATGTCCGGTACGGACGATGTAAAACGGCCAAGGCGCGGCACCAGGAATTCGGTGGCGAAATAGGGGCTGACGTAGAGATACAGCTGCTGCCTGGCGGGACCCGGGGCAATGGCGTCCACGCCCTCGGCGAAGCGGTCCAGCCCATCACGCACATGTTTATAGAATTCGCGGGCGGCCACCGTGGGCGTCAGGCTACGCGCGCTGCGCTGGAACAACTGCTGCGCCAGGTGTGATTCCAGCTGCTTGAGTTGCAGGCTCACCGCTTGCGGCGTCAGGCAGAGCTCCCCCGCGGCCTGGCGAATCGAGCCGTGACGCATCACCGCTTCGAAAATGCGCAGGCTGTTCAGGGGGGGCAGGCGGTAACGCATAGGGCGCAGGTAAACCTCGCCCCGTGCTAGGCGGGGCTGGACGAGAATCACGAATCACGGATTACGGATTGCGATGATAGTCGGAAAATGTCCCGGCCCGCCGAGGAATACTCATCGTCTTTATCGGTCTGGCCGACGGCCATTCCTCCTGACAGCGGCTCCGCAGGGGCCGGTTTGCAGGGTAAATTCCTTCATCGACTGATTTCTGGGGCACATATCGTGAGTGCTATCGGCGCTTTTCAACCGCAAAAAAAAATCGGGTCTGACAAAATCCACACCGGCGCTGCCGGCGGGACGGCGATCAACGATGTATTGGCCAAGCTCAAGCTGGTGGGAACCAAGGCCGGGCGCTTGGGGCGGGCTTGTCTAAGGCCGGTGCGCAGCAATGGCCGCCGTGCCCTGGCCTTGGCCCAACTGCCTTTCAGGGCGGCCAGCAGCCAGGGACGCGCTTGCGTGGCGCGTGTCTTCAAACCGGGCACTACCGGGTCTTATGACGTCACCACCGGCGTCGAACCGGAATTCCGCAAGTCATTGGCCGCGCAGATGCTGGATTGCGTGACGACGCGGGCACGTTCGGTGTCGGACGCCTGGTCCCACTATCAGTCTTACGTGGAGGATGACAGTCCCCTGGGCGCCTTTCTGGGGACTGCTGACTTTGCCCTGCGGCAACTGAAGAACGACACCGAGCAAGCCCTGTGGAATTTCAGCGTCAATCAATTCGAGGTGGTGCTGGAGAACCTGGAAGCCAGCACCGACAGGCCGCGCTCGGTGAAAAACGCCTTGCATCTGGCCGCATTGGAAGTCTGGTGCGAGGTCTATCCCCTGCCGACCAGCCAGAAAGGGGCCGGCGGCGCCGAGGCGCCCAATGGCACGGAGGTGTCCCGCCGCGTGGGCCGATGGGTGAAACGCCACGAATTGCGCAGTGCCTTGAAGGCCTCGTTCGGAGAGACGCTGGACCCGTTGCCAGCCGCCGCGAAAGTCTCGCCTGAGGAGAAGCTGGACGAATTGCCAGTTGCGGGGCAGGCGGCGCCTGAGAAGAAGCTGAATCAATCGTCGGTCGTCCGCCAGGAGCCGTCCAAAGAGAGGCCAGACGAATCGCAAGCTGGCCCGAAGGACCTGCCCAGGGAGAAGCGCCCCGCCAGGTTCGTGAGGCGGCCGGCTACCTCGGTAGCGCCGATGACCTTGTACGGCTATCGCCGCATTCCAGTCCACGATGTGTTGAAGGGCTAGAAGCGGTCAGGGAAATAGGGCGGGATCATCGGAAATTCCGTCCACATTCTCCTTGCGGCAGCCAAGCGCGTTTCCATAGGGCTGACAGACGCCTGTGAGTGCGCCGCGTAGTCTTGCGGCTCTTTCAATTACGGAGCATTTGTCATGTCGAATATGGGCGTAAGCGCAGCCAGCAGCCCCGCGAGTTTTCAATCGGTGGGTACCGAGAGCCAGAGCAGCAAGAGCAACGATTCCTTGCCAGGCTTGATCGGCTTCCAACCGCAAAATTTTCGCCGCGCCATATCCGGCATTCCGCAAGCTTTCAAGCAGGGCGGCCTGAAGATCCAGCACGCCATTACCAAGATATGCAAAGCGACCAAGCGAGCTTGCGTTACGCGGTTCGGCACGCGCGCATCCGAGGACCTCACTGGGCGCAAGCAATCATCGAGCAAGTCCGAGTTGTCAATGTTGACGGATAAGGCCTTGCACGCCCAGCAGCCGCCCGGCGCTGAGCCGGAACTTAAGAAAACGTCGCCGGTAGGCGATGACGCGATGGCCGACATGAATTCACTGCTGGCGCGCACCAAGTCCAATGACGCGAAGGCCGGCACCGAGTTGCTGATGAAGCACTTCAACCAGGATCAACTCACTATTTTCCTGGCGGCAGACGAAACCAAGAAGCGCCTGGAGGCAGGCGAAACCAAGAAGCTCCTGGACGCAATCGAAGCCAAGAGGCAGGCTCTTGCCCACCCCAATGACCAGGGCACCTGGGTGTAAGCGCCTTTGAAGCCCGGATCGAGGTTGCTGGTCAAGTCTCGGGCCGCGTCATGACGGCGATCACGCGGTACCGCGTCGCATCCGCCATGGCGGATGCGACGGCGCGGCCCGCAACGCGTTCCGCTTTGCGGTCTTCGCCTTATTGTTCCCGGTTTATTGTCCCCGCTTTATTGCGCGGACACCGTCCCCCGCACATTGGCGCGTTCTACGGCCTTTTGCACCGTGCCGTCGGCGACCGAGCCCTGCACGAAGTCCTTGACGAACTCCTGTCCCGCCTCGCGGCCCTTGGGCACGCCGATGGCGAAGTGCTCCAGGCCCCAGTGGTCGGGCAGCACGCGTGAGCCGGGCAGCTTGTCGCTCAGTTCGAACAAGATGGCGTTATTGGTAGCGAAAGCGTCGATCTTGCGGGTGCGCAGCATTTCCACCGCCTGCGCCAGCGTCGCCACCGGCACCAGCCTGGCCTTGGGGTACAGAGGCTTCAGTTCGGCGCCCGTGGAGCTGCCCTTGCTGACGCCGATGCGCAAGCCGCGGCGGCTGAGATCATCCAGCTTTTTCAGGCGCGAGTTCTTCACCACCAGCGCGCTCTTCTCCACATCCAGCACCGTGGGCGAGAAGTCCATGGTCTGTGCGCGTTCCTCGGTGGCGTTGGTAAAGGTGAAATCCGCATCGCCATTGGCCACGGCCTTCAGCGCCTCGGCATTGTTCGGGAAGACCTTGGCTTCGAAGGGCACGCCCAGTTTCTGCGCGAAGGCCTGGCCTACGTCGTAGCCGACCCCGCGTGGGTCGTCGCCGTTCTTGCCGGCCACATAGGACGTCGGGCTGCCCTGGTACATGGCGACCCGCAGGGAACCAGTGGGTGCCAGCGCCTGCTGGGCCACGGCCAGGTTCTGCTTGGCGGTATCTTCCGGCGAGGTATGGGCGCAGCCTTGCAGCAGCGCGGTCAGCGCCAGGGCAATGGCGGCCAGGGTATTTCTCTTGAACATGGGGTCTCCTAAAGCATTGAGCGAGCATTCGTCGATTCAGCAATGGCGCATGGCTACCCGGCGCGCCTGGAGCAAGATGTCCAAGGCAACGTCCACGCCGGCACGTGTTACGCGCCGGGCGGGATCATACTGGCGTCCTGATACAAATTGCTGAGAACGAGCTGTCAAAAAGCCTGCAAGCGATACTGGTTGTATCTCATGCGGTCTTTGGAAATACAGGAGGCCGCCAGCGCCCCAGCCTGGCCGGGGCGCCGTTCCTGCACGATCAATCCACCTTGATGTGGTTATCGTCGATCAACTTCTTGTAGACCTGCAGTTGCGACTTGGTAAGGTCCCCCAGTTCCTGCGCCGACGATCCGCGCGGGGATGCGCCTTGGGCTGCCAGCTTTTGTTGCAGGTCGGGGTTGGCCAGGGCCTTCTTGATGGACGCATTCAAGCGGTCGACGATGGGCGCCGGCGTCTTCTTGGGCGCGACCACCACGAACCACGACTCGAAAGTGAAGGGCACGGAACCGGATTCCGAGATGGTCTTCACCCCAGGCAGGCTGGCCAGTTCCTTTTCCGAACATACGCCGATCAGGTCCAGCTTCTTGCCGTCGGCCAGGCTCTTGACGGTGGCCACGGCCTGGAAGGCGGCCTGCACCTCTCCTGCCGCGACGCCCACCGCCGCTTGCGAAGCGCCCTTGTAGGGGACATGGACGATGTCCAGGCCATTGCGCGCGGTGAACAGCGCCATGGCGATGTGCTGCGGACTGCCGATGCCGCCGGAGCCATAGTGCAGTTTGCCCGGTGCCGCCTTGGCGGCGGCGATGAGGTCCGCGGCGCTCTTGTAGTTCAGGCTGGGCGTCGTCACCAGTGCCCAGGCGAAGGTCGTCGCCAGCGACACCGGTGTGAAGTCGCGCACCGGATCCCATGGCATGCTGGCCTGCAGATTGGGCACCATGGTCAGGATGCTGTCGTTGAAACCGCCTATGGTGTATCCATCCGGCGTGGCCTTGGACACGCGATCCGCGCCGATGATGCCGGCCGCGCCCGGTTGGTTTTCAACGACCACCGCCACGCCCAGGTCCTTGGACATCTCCTGGGCCACCAGCCTGGCGGCATTGTCCACCGCGCTGCCGGCCGCCAGCGGCACGATCATGGTGATGGAATGGTCGGGATAGGCGGCCTGCGCAGCCGCCGTATAACCGCCGGCCACCGTGCATGCCGCGAGCAGGGCATGGCGCAGCGTGCGCGTCATGACGTATTTCATGGTCGGTTTTCTTGTCTGTTCTTTCATTGTCTGTCTCCCCTCAAAGTTCGATATTGAGTAGTTTTTTGGCGTTGCCGCTGAGGATCGCGGCGCGATGCGCATTCGACATGGGTGTCGCCAGCACCTGGTCGACGGGATGCTGTTCCCACGGAATAGGATGGTCCGTGCCCACCACCACCTGGCCGATTCCCACTTGCGAGATCAGGAAGTTCAGGGCTTCAGGCGTGAACACCATGGCGTCCACGTAGATCTGGCGGATGTATTCAGACGGCTTTTTTTTCAGGACGATATCGGGATTGCAGTTCGCCGGCGATACGTAGCACGACCGATCCGAGCGGGCGGCATACGTGCCCAGGTAGCCGCCCCCGTGCGCGGCCAGGATCTTCAGGCGCGGGAATTTGTCCAGCGTGCCCTCGAAAATCAGATGTTCCAGCGCGATGGTGGTGTCCAGGGGATTGCCGATCACGTTGGACAGCCAGCCATTGCCCTGGAAGCGCTTGGCCAGTTCGGGCGTGCTTTGCGGATGGATGAACAGCGTCGTGTCCAGTTCCTGAGCCTTGGCCCAGACCGGATGGAAGCGCGGGTCCGAGAACGACACCCCGCCCACGCTGCCGCCGATGGCGGCGCCGCGCAGGCCCAGGGTCTTGACGGCGTGTTCCAGGTGCTGCACCGCCAGGTCCGGGAACTGCAAGGGCAGCGAGGCGAAGGCGGCGAAGCGGTCGGGATAGGCGCGCGACAGCTCGGCGAACTTCTCGTTGTGGATCTTGCAGATCGCCGCGGCGGTTTCTGCATTCTTGCCGTACCAGAACGGGTTGATGGACAGCACTTCCATGTCCACGCCCATCGCGTCCATTGCGGCCAGGCGGCCGGCGACGGCGGTCTTGTCGTCGGCGGGGATGAAGTGCTCCTGCACGCCGCGCACCGGAGGCAAAACCTTCTTGGCATCATCGCCCATCAGGGCGATGGCCTCGTGGAAATAGCAGTGCGCATGGGTGTCCAGCACCTTCACGCGCTTACCGTTCATCACCAGGGCGGGGGGCTTGCCGGCAGCGCCTGCCTGGCCCGCCCCGCGTGCCGCATCGAGCAGGCCGCAGCCGCAGAACATGATGCCGGCGCCGGCGGCCCTATTCAGAAATCCTCTGCGCGATACCATCTGTGTCTCCTCTCTCTGTTGTTGTTCTTTGCTCCGCCGCCGGTCTTGGTGCCAGGGCTGGATGTTGGGGGGTAGGGGGAAGCGAGGGCCAGGGACGGAGGTGCAACTCCGCCTCCGGGGGGCAGAAGAGCGGGTCAACCTCCGCCGAGCGGGTCCACTCCAACATCACGCGCCAAGGTGCCCAAGGCCGTGATCAACTCCGCGTGCAGGGGCACGCCATGGGTGACGCGATCTTCATACGTGATGGCGGATTGCTCGCCCGGCAGGCGTATCTCCTGCGCACCGGGCAGCAATTCCGATGATTTCATCTGCGCCCAGATGTCGTCGATGCAAGCTTCGAACTGCGCCAACGGCATGAAGGCCGTGACGTCGATAGCGGCCACGGCCTGCCCCGTGTTGGTGACGCTCTGGTAGTCCTTGTTGAAGTCGACCACGTCGCGGCCGAAGGCGGCGCCGTTGAGCGTGCCCGCCAGGACGCCGAACATCAGCGCCAGGCCGTAGCCCTTGGCCCCGCCGATGGGCAGCAGGAATCCTTCGTCCGAACGCTTGGGGTCCAGCAAGGGTTTGCCGTCGCGGCCCACCATCCAGCCTTCCGGCATGGTCTGGCCGCGCTGGGCCAGTGCCTTGACCTTGCCGTAGGCGGCGGTGGTGGTGGCCATGTCCAGCACAATGGGCGGGCGCTTGGCGGCCGGCACGGCTATGGCGATGGGGTTGGTCGACAGCAGCATGTCGATGCCGCCCCAGGGCGGCATGTGGTTGGCGCTGCCCACCGCCATGTAGATGCCTATCATGCCGTGTTCGAGCGGCATGCGGGCATACAGGCCGGCCGGGCCGGCGTGGTTGCTGTGGCGGGTGCCCACCCAGCCTATGCCGGCGCGGCGCGCCTTGTCGATGGCCAGATCGGTCGCGCGCTTCATCACCAGGTGGCCCATGGCGTTGTCGCCGTCGAGCAGGGCGGTGGCGGCGCGCTCTTCCACGATGCGCATGTCGGGACGCAGATTGATGCCGCCAGCGCGGATGCGTTTCACATAGGCAGGCAGGCGGAACACGCCATGGGCATCGGCCCCGCGCGCATCAGCCTGCGCCATGATGGCGCCGACGGTCGTGGCGTCCGCGGCGGGCATGCCCACGGCGGTCAGGACGCTGGCGATGAAGCGCTGGAGTTCAGCGATGGGAATGGAGGTCGTGCGGGCGGGGGACGAGCGTTCGGCGTTCGAGGTAGTCATCTTCGTGGCGTTTTGTAGCGTGTTCGTGGCGTATTCCTGGCGCAGGCCGCGTCGTGGCGCCGCGCCCGCCAGCGCTACTGATGCAATCTTCGCGTCATCGGCCGGCAGCGACACGCATCGTCGCGCTCCGGACGTGGGTCGTCCGGTGCCTCGAAAGTATAGGAAGCGGGGGCGCGCAGAACTAATACCGTTTCCACGCGGAGCCATATCATTTTGATCTGGCTGTTTTCTTCCCGGGATTCGCGCCTGGCCTTTCTCCCTTTTTTTCGCCCGGCCTTGCACCTGGATCCGCGCTGTTCGCCTTGCCGACGCCCCTGGCGGAATCCTTGCCCAGGTTGAATACCCGCATCCGGTTGAGCCGCGCCAGCTCGGCCAGCACGATCTCCCGCAGCGCTGCCACGGCCGTCCGGGGGGAACCCTCGATACGGGTCGCCATCATCAACTGGCGATTCAGCTGGATGCCAGATACCTCGGTCAAGGTGATGCCTGCCTCGCTGCGCGGTTCCTTGAACATCGACACCGGCATCAGCGTGCACCAGTCGCCGCCGTGCACCAGTTCGCGGATGGCATCGACCGAGTCGATTTCCGAATGGATGTTCAGGTGCACGCCCATGGGTTGCAGCTGGCGTTCGACCACGGTGCGGTGCAGCGTGGTCATCAGCAGGGGAATACGGGCCAGGTCGGCCAGGGAAATGATGGGTTCCATCTTCATGGACGTGGGCGCCGCCAGTGCGAAGGGTTCGCCGACCAGCGGATGCAAGGCCAGGGGGCGGCCCGCGCTGGCCCCCATGCTGGTAATGATGGCCATGTCCAGCATGCCTTTTTCCAGCATGTCCAGCAGCTCAGGGGTGAAGGCTTCGCGCACGGTCAGGCGCATCTCGTCCAGCGTGCGGTGGCAACGCTCGAACAGGCCGGGGACCAGCACGCGCGACAGGGTGGGGGATACGCCCAACACCACCCGGCTACCGCCGGTCTCCGCCGGGCCGGCCAGTTGGCGCTTCACGCGTTGGGCCTCGTCCAGCATGCGCTGCGCGGCTTCATAGAGCGTCACGCCGGCCTGGGTCAGGCGCACGCCTCGCGCGGTGCGCTGCAGCAGGGGCACACCCATCTCTTCTTCCAAGGCGTGCATCTGCCGGCTGAGCGCCGGCTGGGCGATGGCGATCGCCTCGGCGGCGGCGGTCAGGCTGCCCGCGTCGGCGATGGCCACGAAGTATTTCAAAGTCCGAAGATTCACCGTCGGTCGCCTTCTGCGGTTGCTCGTCTATCGCAGAATGATATACCTGCCTGCCGATTCGGCATTGGACGGTGGCGCCGCCGGCTATCTAGACTTTCGAGTTCAGCGGCGGCCGTGGGATGCTTACCGCCAACCGCAAGGTCGATGGCGCTGCGCCCGGATGCCGCCCAGGCTCGCCCACAGGGGCTTGCCCAACCAGCTTTACCCGATGGATAGCGCAGGAGTACACCGCATGACCAGCACCGCCCAAGCTCAATCCCAAATTCAGTCCCAAAGTCAGCCCCAGTCCCCCGGGCAGACCGGGCTCAAACCCCAGATCTTCCATCCGGACCAGATGAAGGCTTATGAGCGCGGCGGCGGCGCCCGCACCATACCCCTGGCCACCGCGTCCAAGGGGGCGGAAGCCTTCATCAATGGGATCACGGAATTCGGGCCCGGCGCGAAGATCCCCTTCCACTTCCACAACTGCGAAGAAAGCGTGATGTTGCTGGAAGGTGACGCCATGTTCGACATCGATGGGCAGGAGTTTCGCCTCAAGCCCATGGACACTACCTGGATTCCCGCTGGCGTGCCTCACCGCTTCCGCAATCTGTCCGACACCCAGGGGATGAAGATCCTGTGGATCTACGGGTCGGTCAACGCCACCCGCACCCTGGTAGAAACGGGGGAAACCCGGTCGATCACGGCGGAACACAAGTAAGCCGTGCTCGCCCATTCCACGGCGGGGTGGGCTTCCTGATCCGGCAAACTGCCTCTACCGGCTCCTGCTCCCGCCATTCGCTGGCGAGGGGGACCCATTGCACCTGGACTCTGCTACCCTTTCCTGCTGGCATCCAACAGGCGGGATGCCCATAACAGCGCATGGGTGCGCGACAGCGTGGGAGTAGTGAGCATGGCGGCAGCATCGGATTTTCCCATTGTGGGCATAGGCGCGTCCGCCGGCGCCGTCGAAGCCCTGGCGGGATTTTTTCGCGGCGTGCCGGACAAGCCAGGCTTCGCGTGCGTGATCGTCACGCATCTGAGCCCCGATCGCAAAAGCATGCTGCCGGAGATCGTCTCCCACTACACCTCGATGAAGGTGGTGGCGATGGAAGACTCCATGCCGGTGGAAGTCGATTGCATTTACCTGCTGCCCGCCGCCGCCGTGGTAGGTATCCAGAATCGGGTGCTATCGATCGCCGCGGTCGACCCTGCCCATCCCGAACGACGTCCGGTGGACTTGTTCTTCAGCGCGCTGGCCGAGGACATCGGTGAATTGGCCGCTGGCGTCATTCTGTCTGGCGGCGACGCCGATGGCACGTTGGGCATCAAGGCCATCAAGGAACGGGGCGGTCTGACCCTGGCCCAGACCGCGGATGCTTTCGGGCCGCAGCATGCGCAAATGCCCGATAGCGCCATCGGCGCCGGCATCGTCGATTTCGCCATCCCCGTGGAGCGCATGGGCGAAAAACTCGTCAGCTTCGCCAAGGGGTTGTATCTGCTTGACGGGTTGGCACAGACAGACCTGGCGCGTGCCAATGCCCGCAAACTCGATGACGCGCGGGAGAGCATCTATGAACTCCTGCGCGCACAGATGGGCCATGACTTCAGCGGCTACAAGGTCAATACCTTTCTGCGCCGCGTACAGCGGCGCATGCAGGTCCTTGAAATCGACGAGCCCGAGGTGTATGTCACGCGGCTGGGCGCGGATCCGGAAGAAGTGGCCGCGCTGTTCCGCGACCTGCTGATCAACGTCACCAGCTTCTTCCGCGACGCGCAGGCCTTTCAGACGCTGGCGGATGTCATCCTGCCGAAACTCTTCGAAGGGCGCGGCCCCCGTGACACGGTCAGAGTATGGGTGCCGGGATGTGCGACAGGCGAAGAGGTGTACTCGCTGGCCATCCTAATGCGGGAATATCTGGACGAGCGCGAACAGGCGCCTCGCGTGCAGATCTTCGCCACCGACATCGACGACAGCGCCCTTTCGGTGGCACGCACGGCGCGCTATCCCTTGCCTTTGCTAGACGGGGTCTCGGCGGCGCGGCGTGAGCGCTTCTTCGTGCACGACGGCAGCAGCTATGTCGTCAGCAAGGAGGTGCGCGATGTGTGCGTGTTCTCTCCGCACAGCGTGATCCGCGATCCGCCATTTTCGCGCATCGACCTGGTTTCCTGCCGCAACCTGTTGATCTACTTCGGCCAGGAAATCCAACGCCAGGTCATCCCCACCTTTCATTACGCCCTGCGGCCGGGCGGCTATCTTTTTCTGGGCACGTCGGAAAACGTCAGCCAGTTCGACGAGTTGTTCGTGCCGGTCGAGAAGAAGCAGCGTATTTTCCGTCGCGTCGATGTGGTCGCCGCGCCGCTGCGCATGCCCTTGTCGCTGTCCTCGACGCGCATCGGCCATATCGCCACGCTGGCGTCGGCCCGCCCCACCCCGGGCAGCGGTGCGCTACGCCATGCCGTGGACAACCACATGCTGGAACGCTTCACGCCCCCGCATGTCCTGACCACTCGCGATGGGGATGTGGTTTATTACTCCTCGCGCACTGGAAAGTACCTGGAGGCGGCGCCCGGCGTCCCCACCCGCCAGTTGTTCGCCATGGCTCGCAAGGGTCTGGGACTGGACCTGCGGTCGGTATTTCGCGAAGCGGTGGAGTCGGGGCAGCCGGTCACGCGCGGCGGCGTTGCCATCGAGGGCGAGGACGGCCGCGTGCAGGTCATCAGCCTGACCGTGGAACCCTTGCCCGAGCAGTCGCAGGGGGACCGCATGTATCTGGTGGTCTTCACGGACCAGGGACCGGTGCTGAATCGCGACGAGGCCTTGCTGCGCGCCCAGGTCATGCAGGATGGCACGACGCTGCAGATCGAGAAGGAGCTGCGCGATACGCGTGAGCGCCTGCAGTCCATGATCGAAGAGTACGAAACCGCGCTGGAGGAGCTGAAATCTTCCAACGAAGAACTGGTTTCGGTCAACGAGGAACTGCAGTCTTCCAATGAGGAAATGGAAGCCTCCAAGGAAGAACTGGTGTCCTTGAACGAGGAGCTGCATACCGTCAACGCCGAGCTGAGCGGCAAGATCGAAGAACTGGACCGCAGCAATAGCGATTTGCAAAATCTGCTGGAGAGCACGTCGGTCGCCACCATCTTTCTCGATCGCGATCTGCTGATCCGATCCTTCACGCCCGCCGTGATCGATATTTTCAATATCCGCCCTATCGATCGCGGCCGTCCCTTGACCGATCTGGTCAGCCGGCTCAACCTGGCGGGGCTGAAAGAGAAGATTGCCAGCGTCTTGCGCAACGGTGAGTCCTTGGAATGCAAGGTGGCGAGCAAGGACCAGCGCGCGCATTTCCTGGTGCGTCTGGCGCCTTACCTGAATATCGATGGGCAGACTGACGGTGTCGTCATCGCCTTCGTCGACATTACCGGCATGGTTCATGCTGAGGAGCGCCAGAATGTGCTGATCGCGGAGCTGCAACATCGCACGCGTAATCTGCTGGCGGTGATTCAGTCCATTGCCCAGCAGACGCTGCCAGCCGATCCCGCCTTGCAGACCTTCCGCAGCCGCTTGTCGGCCTTGGGGCGTTTGCAGGGCTTGGTGGGTGAAGCGGATGGCAATCGAGTCAATCTGGATGAGATCGTCAGACTGGAGTTCAATGCGCTGGGCGTGGCCGATAGCGGGCGTATCTCGATAGAAGGGCCTGTGGTTCCCCTGAGCGTAAGCAACGTCCAGACGATTGCGCTGGCTTTGCACGAACTTGCGACCAATGCGGTCAAGTACGGCGCGTTGAAGGATGATGCCGCCCGCTTGGATGTGAGATGGACCCTGCAAACCGATCAAGGTGGCCGTGAAGTCCTGGCCATAGACTGGAACGAACAAGGCGTGAAACGGGTGCCCGATGCCAGCAAGGTCGGTTTCGGCCGGAAGTTGATCGAAAATGCACTGAAATACACACTCAAGGCCCGCACCGACCTCCGCTTCAATCAGGATGGCATCTCTTGCAGGATCGAGATTCCCCTTCCGGCCGGAGGCGGCAAGGCCAGGGATTTTGGCGGCGATGCGAATGAACAAGGAAGCGAGAATGCTGGAGGGGCGACGTATCCTGGTCGTTGAGGACGACTACCTGGTAGCGCTGACCGTGGTCGAGTTGCTGGAGGATGCGGGCGCTGAAGTCATCGGCCCTTACTCCAACGCGCAAGAGGCCGTCGCGATGGTAACCAGCGGCACGATACCTATCGACGCAGGCATTCTCGACGTCAATCTGGACGGTGAAACGTCCTTCCCCGTCGCGGACGCGCTCGCCGAAAGACAGATCTTCTTCATCTTCGCCACTGGCTATGGCGGGTCGGTATTGGGGGATCCCTACCAGAACTATCCCCGCTGCCAGAAGCCCTTCGACCCCGCTGACCTGTTTCAGCGCCTGGCTGTCGGCACCCAGCCGCGAGTCGGCGAACCAGCCCCCGCTTCAGGCTCTGCTGCGCAGGAGCGGGCGTCGGCCTTATCTTCCGGAGCGGTGGACGGAGCCGTTGCTCCGGCCGGCATCTGACCGACCCGCGGGCCTGCGCGGCTGCATAGTCCAAGCCATTACGGGCGCGTCCCTGCGGAGGCTGCGAACGTCCGCGCCACGCCACCAAATTCGCTTTTCGCCATTGCGGTTTGCAATTGCGCAGAGAATAAGAAAAAATGAGAGCGGTTCTCATTATCATTGTGCGGCTGCCTGCCGCTGGACAGCTCGTGACCGTTCTCGACCCTACCTCCGCGCACACGGTGCAATCCCTGTACGTCCATCACCATGGCTGGTTGCGTGGCTGGTTGCAGCGCAAGCTTGGCGACGCCTGCGAAGCGGCTGATCTGGCCCACGACACGTTCGTGCGCCTGATGGGGTCGCGCCGCCTGGGTGCGCTGAATGACGAACCGCGCGCCCTGATCACCCATATCGCCAAAGGCTTGCTGGTCGATCACTGGCGCCGCCGGCAGGTCCAGCAGGCATATCTGGAAACCTTGGCGCATCTGCCCGAGCCGCAGGCGCCCTCGCCGGAAACGGAATTGATCGTGGTGGAGACGCTGCTGCGTATCGACGCCATGCTGCGGGGGCTGCCGGCGCGTACGCGTCAGGCTTTCCTGATGGCGCAGCTCGACGGGCTGACCCTGCAGCAGATCGCGGATCAGACTGGCAGTACGCTGATCACCGTGCGCCGCGATATCCAGCGGGCGCTGGTGGGCTGCATGGCCTTGGCGGACTGAGGCGTGTCCCCCGAGAAAGCTTCTCCGGTGCGCGGATCGCCCACCGCTGCCGGCGCTACGGGCGTTGGTCCCGCGAGTGCTGGTACTGCAGGCGCTGGTGTTGGTGCCGGTGCTGCGAAAGCTGGTGCCGCGGATGCTGGTGCGCCGTCCCCGGCCTTGTTGGAGGAGGCCGCGGAGTGGGTGATGCGGCTGCGCTTCGACAGCCCGCAAGCCCATGACCGCGCCGCTTTTGCCGCATGGCTGGCCCGCAGTGCCGAGCATGCCCAGGCCTGGGCCCGTGCCGAAAAAGTCATGGGCGCTTTCGATGCCTTGCCCACGGGCCTCGGCAGCCAGGTTTTGCGTCTGCCCGCCAAAGGGGTTGGCCGCCGCGCCATCCTGCGCGCCGGCGTGGGCTTGGGGGTGAGCGTGCCGTTCGCCTGGCTGGCTTGGCGCGAACGTCCCTGGCAGGTCTGGATCGCCGACGCGGCCACGGCTACCGGCGAGCGGCGCCGCGAGAAGCTGCGCGACGGTACGCAATTGGTGCTCAACACCGCCACCGCGGTAGATATCGCATTCACTGCCACCGAACGGCGCCTGGTTCTGCACAAGGGCGAAATCCTGGTGACAACCGGCGCGGATGCGGATGTATCCACGTATCGGCCATTTTTCGTCGATACGCCTGCCGGTACCGTGCAGGCGCTGGGTACCCGATTCGGCGTGCGCTGCCTGGATGACGGGGCGGTGCGGGTGACCGTGTTCGAACATGCCGTGGAACTCCAGCCAAGAGACGGAGCAGGGCGGCGCCTGGACGCTGGCCAGCAGGCTCGCTTCGACCGGGCCGGCGTCGAGTCGCCGCGCGCCTCGGAGGAGGGTGCCGACTTGTGGACCCAGGGCATGCTGCTCGCCCGCGACATGCGCCTGGCCGATGTGCTGGCGGAGCTGGGCCGCTACCGCGTCGGCTTCCTGCGTTGCGATCTGGCCATCGCGGACATGCGGGTCTCGGGTGCCGTTTCCGTGGCCGATACCGACGCTGCCCTGGCGGCCCTTGCGCAGACTTTCTCCCTGCGCATCCGGCGTGTGAGCCGATATTGGGTTGCCGTCAGTCCGGCATGATTTTTTCGGTTTTGCATGATCACTTTTTCCTTCTCGTCCGGAGTGGCATAGGAATACGCGGCGTGCGCCGCTTATCTATTGCCGCATCTCTATTGCATTCGGACCGAAGGAACCCCCTAGATGGCTACATACCGACCGCGCGTCACCGGCGAACCACGCGCCACGCGTGCCCCGCGTTCAGGGTCTCATGCCCCTGCCGCCACTCGGCAAGCCCTGACCTTGCAAGCCCTGACCTCGCAGGCCTTGACCTTGGCTCTGCTGGGCGCGTGCGCCGCTGCACACGCCGCGCCATCGTCTGGCGCCGCCGCCCGCGCTGGCGGCGTTCAAGCAGATAGCCAGTCCGGTCAGCGTGTCGCCCAGGTGGCCCCTGCTATTTCTCCATCGGCCTCTTCTCCGTCCGCTTCTTCTTCCGCTTCTTCTTCCGCCGCTGCCGGCGCACGTGACTACGACATCGCGCCCGGCTCATTGGGCGACACCCTTGCGCGTTACGCCGCGGCCTCAGGGGTTCAGCTCGTCTTCGATCCCGCCTTGCTGGCGGGCCGCCAGAGTCCTGGCCTGCGCGGCACGTACGGCGTGCAAACCGGCTTCGATCGCCTGCTCGGCGGCAGCGGCTGGCGTGCCGTTCCACGCGGCCCCGGCGTGTATGACTTGCAGGCGGTGCCGGCCGGCGCGGCGGTGACAGAATTGGATGCCGTCTCGGTCATCGGCAACGCCGACCAGCTGGCGCGCACGGAGGGCAGCAATTCATACACCACCCAGGCCGTGACGATAGGCAAAGGTGGCCAGACACTGAGGGAGATTCCGCAATCGGCTTCGGTCGTCACGCGTAAACAGCTGGACGATCAGAACCTGAACAATCTGTCCGACGCCATGCGCAACGTCACCGGCATCACCGTGGAAACCTTGAGCAGCGGCGGCAATATATCCAATTTCATTTCGCGGGGTTATGCGCTCGACACCATCATGGTCGACGGCATCAGCATGCCGGCCGGCGCGGGCAATCTGTCGACGGGTTTCGATCTGGCGATCTATGACCGCATCGAAGTGTTGCGTGGGCCCAGCGGACTCTACCAGGGCAGCGGCGAGCCGGGCGGCACCATCAATCTCGTGCGCAAGCGCCCCTTGGATAAATTCGGCTTCAGCGCCCAGACCACTGTCGGGTCCTGGGATTACTACCGTGCCGTCACCGACCTGAGCACGCCTTTCGACGAAGCCGGCAAGGTGCGCGGCCGCTTCATCGCGGCGTACGAACATCGCGGTTCCTTCATCGATCGCGTCGATGCCGAACATCCCACGCTGTACGGTGTCATCGAAGCCGACCTGACGCCCGCCACGACCTTGACCGCAGGCATCACGTGGCAGCGCGATCGTTCCACGCCTTCATTCGGTCTGCCGGCCTATGCCGACGGCAGCCTGCTGGATGTGAAGCGCTCCACCAACGTCAGCGCCCAGTGGAACCGCCTGGTCGAGGAAACGACCGAGACCTTTGCCAATCTGGAGCATCGCCTGGCCAATGGCGGGGCGGTCAAGGCCAGCGTCTTCCACCGCGACACCGATACCCCGACGCGCCTGATGACGTGGGCGAACCAGGCGGTCGATCCCGCCACCGGCGATACGAGCGTGATCGGCTGGTCTTATCGCAATCACTGGCAGACGACCGGCGCCGACGTCAATTTGAATCTGCCTTTCTCGGCCTTCGGACGCGAACATTCCCTGCTGGTTGGCGCGGACTACACCTACACGCGAAAGGCCTTCAGCTATGGCGGTGGGACGCAGTATCCGACCAATATTTACAACCCCGTGCGCAATATGCCGGATCCGGACTTCGAGCGGGTCAATGGTAACGAGTCGCGCACGTCGCAGCTTGGCCTGTATACCCGATTCAACTTCCAGGCCACGGACCGTCTGAAGGTGATCGCCGGTACGCGGCTTTCGTGGTGGCGCAACGATGCCCGCAACAACAACACCTATTTCGACGACTTCAGCCAGAATACCGACCGCATCAGTGGGCACTTCACGCCTTACACCGGCGTCATCTACGATTTGACGCCGGCGCTGTCGGCCTACGCCAGCTACACCACCATCTTCCAGCCGCAGACCGATACCGACGCGCAAGGCAGCACCTTGAAGCCGCGCACCGGTAAGCAGTACGAGATCGGCCTGAAGGGTGAGTATCTGGATGGCCGTCTCAATACGCATGCGGCCTTGTTCAGGATGGAGGACCGCAACCGGGCCCTGGCGGATCCGGACGATCCCATGTTTTCGGTGGCGGCTGGCAAAGTGCGCAGCGAAGGCTTCGAGACCGAAATCAGCGGTTCGCCCTTGCCGGGTTGGGACCTGGTCGCGGGCTATGCCTATACGCATACCAAGTATCTGGATGCGGACGTTGGTTCGCAGGGCACGTCGTTCAGCTCGATCACGCCGCGCCACACGTTCAATCTGTGGACGAAGTATGCGTTCAGCCAGGAATCCTTGCGCGGCTTCAGCGTGGGTGCCGGCGTGCGGGTGAACAGTGGCTTCTATGAAGAAGAAGACGGCACGCGCTGGAACCAGGGTACGTATACCGTCGTGTCCGCCCAGGTCGGCTACCGCTATAACCGGCATCTGGAAAGCACGCTGACGGTGAACAACCTGTTTGACCGGGTGTACTACGAAAAGCTGGGCGGCGCCTCGCGGCAAAACTACTACGGCGCACCGCGTAGCGTGATGCTGAATCTGCGGTATCAGTATTGATTCGAGGCGGCGGGCGCTGCGGAGTTCGCCGCGCTTGCCGGGTGATTGCCACGCTTCGGTGACCGGGCATCCGGCACAGCCGCGCCGGCCGCGCGTCCGGGTGAATTGCACCGTTGCGGCGCGTACGCCGCAGCCCGGTTCATCACCGTTATTTGACGGTCTGAATGACCTCGAAGCCTTCGAATTCCGGATGTCCCAGGTACAGCGACCGCGTGCCGCCGCCGGCATTGCGGTGCGCGGCGCGAAACGCTTCGGATTTGGTCCAGCCTTCGAAGGCCGCGCGGTCGGCCCAGATCGTATGGCTGGAATAAAGGACGTGATCGTCCTTTTGCGGGCCTCTCAGCAGATGGAACTCGACGAAACCCGGCACGTCCTTCAAATGCGAATCGCGACTCATCCAGAGCTGCTCGAATTCCAGCTCCGCCCCGGGAGCGACCTTGAAGCGGTTCATGGCGATGTACATATGTCCTGTGTCCTTGACTGAAATATGTTGCGTGTCCGGGAGTATCTCGCAAATTGCACGCTGGATTCCACTCCAGCGATGATCCGGTCGCATTGCCTTCCACATCGAAGACGACGTAACAAAAGATAATCGCCGCTCAGCGTCATGCATCCAATTCAGTCCGGGCTTCGTATATAGCCAGGTAACAATGGTTTTGCCTGTAACGACGGCAACGCCGGTAGCCCCGGCAACGCCGTCAATGCAGGCTCCTTCAGGATGAGCCGTCCTCCAAGCCGGCGCTCGCACAATCGGTTTACAGTATGTCCACCTTCACCTGACAGGACTGGAACCGTGATGAACGAGCTGCAAGCGCGCGCGCAAGCCATCGCTGGAAAACTCAAGCAGCGTGGCCATACGCTGGGTACGGTGGAAAGTTCGGCGGGCGGCCTGATCGCCGCCAGCCTGCTGGCCGTGCCGGGCGCATCGGCTTACTTCATTGGCGGCGCCGTCGTCTATACGGCCCAGTCCCGCCACGCGCTGCTCGATCTGCCCTTGACGTTGCCAGGCGGTATGCGTTCGGCGACGGAAGACTACGCGGCGTTATTAGCCGAGGGGCTGCAGCGCAAACTGCAAACAACTTGGGTGCTGGCGGAAACTGGCGCGAGCGGACCGAGCGGAAATCGCTATGGCGATGCCGCGGGCCATGCCTGCCTGGCGGTACGCGGACCGCAAGGCGCAACGATTACCGTTGAAACCGGCGACGCGGACCGCGAACGCAATATGCAGGCCTTCGCCGCCGCGGCTTTGGACCTGCTGGATCAAATGCTCGATCGCGACGCTTAGCCGTCGTCGGTCGGCTGGCGTCGATCGGTTCTCGTCGATCAGTTCTCATTGGTCGGCACGATCAGCTTCATTAGTTTCGGCTGTGTCCATTCCCGGTCTTGGTTTCCGCTGTGTCCACTCCCAGACCCTTCTCCGACAGTCACAGCGTGACGATGACGTGATGCCGGCCCCTGTCCAATGGCACTATTGCCGGCCCCGGCCCCGGCTGCAGGGGTAGGACTTCGCCGTCCAGGCACACGGATGTGACACCGTGACCGCGTCCGGTCCGGTTCTCCACACGAACCTCGATGACCGTCCCGGCCACTTCCACGGCCGCTTCGAAACCCTCCCACGCCGCCGGAAAGCAAGGCTCGATCTCCAAGGCCGTTCCCGTTCGTGTCAATCCCAGGATGCCTTCGATCGCTGCCCGATACATCCAGCCGGCCGAGCCTGTGTACCATGTCCAGCCACCCCGCCCTGTATGGGGCGCAACCGAATACACGTCCGCCGCGACGACATAGGGCTCTACTCTGTAGCGGTGCACGTCTGCCGGGGTGCGCGCGTGATTAATGGGGTTGAGCATCGAGAACAGCCCGCCGGCCTTGTCGCCCTCTCCCAGCTTCGCATAGGCAAGGACGGCCCAAAGCGCCGCGTGCGTATATTGGCCGCCATTCTCGCGCAATCCTGGCGGATAACCTTTGATATATCCCGGATCATGCGGGGTGTGGTCGAAAGGCGGGCAGAAAAGCAGTGCAAGGCCATCGTCGCGGCGTACCAGATACCGGTCCAGGCTGGCCATGGCGGCGCGGGCGCGTTGCGGATCCGCGGCCTCCGACAGAACCGACCATGACTGGGCGATGGAATCGATACGGCATTCATCACTCTCGGCAGAGCCCAGCCAGGTTCCGTCGTCGAACGTCGCACGCCGGTACCACTCTCCATCCCACGCGTAGGCTTCGATCGAACGGATCACCCGGTCGGCATGATCGCGCCATCGCTGCGCCCGCGCGGGATCCCGTGCCCGTGCCATCGGCTCGAACACATCCACCGTGCGGCGGAACAGCCACCCCAGCCAAACGCTTTCGCCGTGGCCTGCCTGCCCGACCCGGCTCATGCCGTCGTTCCAGTCGCCCGTGCCCATCAACGGCAGTCCATGCACACCGGTAAGCGCCATGCACTGGTCCAGGCCGCGCGCGCAGTGCTCGAACAAATCGGCGATCTCTTCCGACTGCGTCGGCTGGAAAAATGCGTCGTGGTCGCCGGGCTCGAGAGCAGGCCCGCGGATGAAGCCGATCGGCTCCTCCATCACGGCTTCATCTCCGCTGTGCCTGACATAGTGCGCCGCCGCGTACGCCAGCCAGACCCGGTCATCCGAGATGCGCGTGCGCACACCCTTGCCTGATTCCGGAAGCCACCAATGCTGCACATCGCCTTCGACGAATTGGCGGGAGGCTGCGCGCAGCAATTGATGCCGTTCCAACTCCGGCATGGCGAAAGCCAGGGCCATGCTGTCCTGCAACTGATCGCGGAAGCCAAACGCCCCGCTGGATTGGTAGAAAGCCGAGCGCGCCCACAGGCGGCACGAAATGGTTTGGTAGAGCAGCCAGCCATTGAGCAGGATATCCATGGCGCGATCGGGCGTCTTGACCTTGACCACGCCAAGGCGATCGCGCCAACCGGCCTTGACCTCTTCCAGCACGTCTTCAAGCCTGTGCTGGCGATAGCGCAAAACAAGCGCGCGGGCGTCTTCGGACGAATCGCATTGGCCGAGAAAAAATGCGATCTGCACGGACGCACCCGGTTCGATCTCCAGCGTGCGTTGCAAGGCGGCACAAGGGTCCAACGCAGCACCGCAGCGTCCGGATAACGCTTCCCCGCTGTGCAATGCACGCGGCGCGGCAAGATCGCCATTGTCGCCGAGGAATTCGCGTCGGTCCGTGGTCAGCGCTTCCTGCCCGCCTGCCATGTCCGCGAAAGCGGTTCGCCCCGCGAAGTCCACGCTCCATGGATTGGTTGCGAACACCGCCCCGGTGGCCTCGTCGCGCATCGTGACCAGGAACGGAGCCGACGCAGTGCGCGAGGGTCCCAAAACCCATTCCACGTAAGCCGTGACCGACAACCGTCGCATTCGGTCCGAATGGTTGACGAGCGTGAGGCTGGATATCTTGACCGGATCTTCCGGGGCGACGAATTGAACGAGCGTACTGGCGATATCCGCGTACCGATACTCGAAGGTGCTATAGCCGAAGCCGTGGCGGGCCACATACGCCGCCTGTCCGCGGATGGGTAGGGCAGTAGGCGTCCAGAGCTCTCCGCTCATTTCATCGCGCAGGTAGATCGCCTCGCCGCTCGGATCCAGGACCGGATCGTTCGACCAAGGCGTCAACTGGTTTTCCTTGCTGTTTTCCGCCCAGGTATAACCGCTTCCCTCCGCGGAAACCTGGAATCCGAAGCGGGGATTGGCTATGACGTTGATCCACGGTGCGGGCGTGACGGCGCCGCCCTGCAGTTCGATGACGTACTCCCGGCCATCCTGCTCGAAACCGCCGGTCCCATTGAAGAACTCGCGATCGGATTCCGCTGCGAGGGGAGGCGGCGCCTCGACGAGCCGTTGCGCGATGAGCGGCGCCGAAGCGCGCGGCGAGGCTTCGACGATGCGCGCAAGCTGGTCCGCAACGGATCCGTGAACCGCCCATAGGACAATGCGCGCCACGGACTGGAGAAGTTCCTGGCCGGGCGGCGTCATCAGATCGGACCGCATCGTGAAGACCGCGCCCTTCGCGAGTTCGGCGCCGAAGCGCGGTCGTCCCTGGCTGCTGCGTACCGCCGTGTCGATGGCATTCTGCAGGTCCTGCACATATGACGACGCGCGCTCGTTCAAGATGACCAGGTCGACTGCAAGACGTTTCATGCGCCAGTATTCATGCGCCCGCAGTAATTGCCTGACCACGGCCATATCCTCTACGTCATCGATACGCAGAAGCACAATGGGCAAATCCCCCGATATCCCATGAGGCCATAGCCCCGCCTGGTTCCCTGCGCCGCGCATGATCGAAGCGGATGGCGGCCTGAAGCGTGAATCGGGATATATCAGTGCCGCGGCCAGCCGCTGGAAGAGCGCCGCCTCGTCCGTATGCATTTCCAGATGCCGCAACTGCACCTGCGCTTGTGTCCAGGCCAGCGTTTCGGCGCGTTCGAAGGCGCTACGGTCGTGGTGCGTATCCACCAGATCCAGAAGGGCCACGCGGCTCTCCGCCACAAGTGTCCAGAACGAGATGCGGACAGACTGGCCCGTGGGGACCCGGACGCTATGCCTTATCGAGAAAACAGGATCCAGTACGGTTCCGACGGTGTTGGAAAGGGGTTCGACAGCGGCATGAGGGGCAGGCCGCCAGTCATGCGCGCCGCGGTCCAGGAAGCGGGCGCGGTCGGTTTCGTATTGGACCGGCACCAGGGACTCGCCCTCGATCACGGCGAAATGGGCCGCCCAGATCTCGGGCTCCTCGGCGGACCGCCGCCTGCGCGTAGCGAGCAAGGCTCCGTATTCCGGCAGGAACTCGGTCACCACGAACATCTTGGAGAATGCGGGATGGGCGCGATCGGCTGCGGGTGTCGCCAGGACGAGCTCCGCGAAGGATGTCAGCTCGATATTGCGTGCGCGGCGGCCGCTGTTGACCAGCGACACGCGACGGACTTCGCCGTCGATTTCGCCCGAAACCAGAATCTGCATCGTCGTTGTCAGCGACCCGTCGCGCCGCGTGAAATCGGCCCGATCCTCGGAGAACTCGATCCGCCACTCTGTGCTCGGGGTGTCCTCGGGATGTGGGACGGTCGACCACGCCGTGCCGCGGCGCAGGTCGCGCAGGAAGATCCGCGCCCCCATTGCGTCGCGTGTCGGATCGGCATGCCAGCGGGTAATGGCGTTGTCGCGCCAGCGGCTGTAGCCACCCCCCGCGGCGGTGAGCATGACCGTGTAGCGCCCATTGGACAGCAGGTGCGTGTGCGGCGGTCCGGGCGGAAGCTGGGCGTATCGCCGCACGTTATTGCCTGAGCGATCGGTTCGCATCGCGGAGGTCCTGACTTCTTCCGCGCGAGGGTGCGACACCGTCAAGTCGCGCGGCACGCGTTCCTGCAGCAGTGATTCGCAGGCCTGGATCATCGGCTCCCGGTGAAAGCGGTCGCGCATGCGGCCGTTATGCACCGCGTTGGCGATGGCGACGATCGTCATGCCCTGGTGGTGGGCCATGAAGCTGCGCACAATCGCGACATCCTCGTCTTCGCGCAGACGTGAGGGCGTGAAGTCCAAGGCCTCGTAAAAGCCGAATCGGCCCGAGGCGCCTAGTTGAGCGAGTTGTGCATAATTGACGCGTGCGCCTTCGGGGTCGACCATCGTCGCCAGGCCCGTGGCATAGGGTGCGACCACCAGGTTCTCTGAAAGTCCGCGCTTCAGGCCGAGTCCTGGCACGCCGAAATTGAAGTACTGATAGGTAAATTCGATGTCGCGTGCGTTGTAGGCGGATTCTGAGACGCCCCACGGCATGCCCAACCCCGCCGCGTATTGTTGCTGGCGTTTCACGACCAGGCGATTGGTCTGCTCCAGCACGCTGCCGACGGGCGCCCGCATCACCAGCGAAGGCATGAGGTACTCGAACATGGAGCCAGACCAGGAAATCAGCGCCGAGCCATGGCCCACCGGCGTGGATATTCGTCCCAACCGCAACCAGTGCCTGGAGGGCACATCCCCTTTCGCAACGGCGAAAAGGCTTGCCAGCCGGGCCTCCGACGCGAGCAAGTCATAGCAACTCGTGTCCAGCCGGTTTTCCGTTACCGAATACCCGATCGAGAGCAGCTTGCGTTCCGGGTCGAGCAGGAAACCGAACTCCATTGCCATCGCCATTTCACGTGCTTCCCGGGCAATCGCGAGTAGCTGGGCGTCGGTTTCGCTTCGGTCATGCGATGCGTCGACGTCCTCGCGATGTTCCTGGATTGCCGTGGCAAGCGCATCGATCCAGAACGTCAGGTCGGCTGAGGAGTCATCCGCCTCCACCGGTACCAGCACGCGCGCGGAGCGGCCGGCCTTGGTCGCAAGACGCGATAGGGCCGGCAGCAGTGATGGCGTGTCTTGCCGGCTGGATAGCATCGCATCTATTTCGTCCAGGGCTTGCGTCAATTGACGCAAAGGCTCGTTGGCGGCCATGGCCATTTCAGCGATGGCCCCGCGCGCCAACGCGATCGTATCCAGCAAGCCTGGCCGCATATCCAGCCCGAACGGGCCTTCTGTCCACTCGCGGCAGGCATTGCCCAGCGCGATGAGGTGTCCCGCCAGATTGCCGCTGTCGACCGAGGAAACGTAGGCTGGTGCAAGCACATGCAGGTCGTCCGTGGCATACCAGTTCAGGAAGTGTCCCCGGTGGCGTTCCAGTTTGCGCATCGTGGCCAATGTTCCCTGCAGGCGATCGATTGCCTTGCTCGTCCCGACCCACCCGAAATCGCGCGCTGCGACGATGGACAGCAGGTAGAGTCCCATGTTCGTCGGCGATGTGCGTCGAGCCAGCACAGGCTTGGGCGTCTCCTGGAAGTTGTCGCACGGCAACAGATGATCGTCTCGCGTAACGAAGGTCTCGAAGAAGCGCCACGTGCGCCGCGCCGTCCGTCGCAGCGACAACTCGGTCGGCTCAGTAATACGCAGTTGGGACGGCATCGCACTTGCACGGCTGATCCACCATGCGTACAGCGGTGCGGAACACCACAGCAGAAGAAAGGGCGTGACAAGCGGCCACGCCTGGGGCCGCGCCCAGAGCACGGCGACGGAAGTAATCACGCCCAGCGACACGCCAGGCCACATCATTCGATATACGCCGGCGATCCCCGATCTGGCGACGCTTGCCGATTGCGCGGCAGTGGTCCACTCCAGTAAATGACGCCGGCTGAACGCCAGGCGCCAAAGCGTGCGGATGATGGCATCGGCCATGCGCCAGGAAGTGTCGGGCAGCAGCGTGAATGTGGCGAAGATCTGTTGGCCAGCCTGCGACAGGTCCTGGGCAAAAAGCATGCTGCGGTGGCTGAACGCGACTCCGCTGCGCCGCGCCGTGGCGAAGCTGAATGGCGAGAGCACCGCGGGAATTGCCTGGCACAGGACGATAAAAAGGACCGCCGTCCATGCTGCATGCAATGGCAGTAGCCACGCGGCCGCCAGCGCCAGGAAGCCCGCCGGCGCAAGCAGGGACCGCCGCAGATTGTCCGCCATCTTTCCCCGCCCTGCGCTGGGCAAGGCACCCGTGCCTGCACGGCGGCCGAATATCCAGGGCAACAACTGCCAATCGCCGCGTGTCCATCGATGCGTCCGGCGGACGGCCACATCGTAGCGGGCCGGAAATTCCTCGATCACTTCTATGTCGGATGCCAGCGCCGCGCGCGCGAAAATGCCTTCGAAAAGGTCGTGGCTGAGCATGGTGTTGTCGGGTACACGGCCTGCCAGGGCCGCTTCGAAGGCATCGACATCGTAGATGCCCTTACCGGCGTACGAACCTTCTCCGAACAGATCCTGGTAGACGTCTGACACCGCCGCCGCATACGGGTCCATGCCTGCGGGGCTGGAGAACAGGCGTTGGTATATGGAGCCTTCACGATGGCGGGGCAGGGATGGCGTCACCCTGGGTTGCAGAATGGCGTGTCCCTCGACGATGCGTTGCCGTCCGGCGTCGAAGCGGGGTCGGTTCAATGGATGCGCCATCTTGCCGATGAGCATTTCCGCGGCATCACGCGGCAGGCGCGTGTCGGCATCGAGCGTGATTACATAGCGTATGCCGGGTGAAAGACGTTGTGCCAGGCCCTCGATCGGCGTGTAGCTCGTATCCGTGGCGCCGCGCAGCAGTCGATTCAACTCGTGCAATTTGCCTCGCTTGCGCTCCCACCCCATCCACACGCCTTCGGCCGGGTTGAACAAGCGGCGGCGGTTCAACAGCAGGAACCTGCTGCCCGCGGGCGCAAGCCCATGCTTCGAATTGAGATGTGCGATAGCCGCGGCGCCGGCGTGCAGTATCGCCGCGTCACCTGGCATGGTTTCGGTCTCGGCGTCCAATCCATCCGTGAGCAGCGCGTAGACCAGATCGCCGCCCGCGCCGGACAGGAACAGGACTTCCAACTGTTCCACCTGCTCCAGCAAGGCGGCTTCGGTGGTAAGAAGGATCGGCACGCCAACCAGAGTGCGGCACTTGCCGGGAACGTTGCGGGTCATGTCGACGCCCGGCAACACGGCGGCCCCCAGTTTCCAGGTAACCAGCCGATTCACCAGGGCGGTTGCGAGTTCGGTGGCGGGCAGGAATGCCAGGAGCAGGAACGGCATCATGGCCGCGGTTGAGATTTCCATACTCCAGCCCGCCAATCCGACCAGAGCGTCCAGGCACAATGAAAGGACTACGATCAGGCCCATGTACCCGAGCATGCCTGACTGCGTCGCCCGTCGGTCCAGGCGAAGGCGCAGTGGCGGCCGATACGCGATACGCACTTCCAAGGCGGGTCTGCCCCGGCCGACCAGGTAATAGCCCGGATCGCCGCGGCGTTCGCGATCGGCATCGCAAGCCTCGGCGAGTACGGTTGCGGCCATTGCCGTGGCGTGGCGAGCGACTTCGAGCTCGCTCATGGAGGAGCCGCGAGCCAGGTGTTCGATTTCCTTGCGATAAAGGTCACGTGTCGCGAAATCCATTTCCGCGAAAGGGCAGGCTGCCCTGAGGCATTCGTCTGTCAGGCTGACGCTCTCGAACCATTTCGCCCAGTCGATGTCGGAAATGAGCCGCATACTCGAAATCACATTGCGCACACTGACATTGGCCGCACCCTGCCACTGTTGTGCCTGCTCCACTACCTCTTCGATAGTCTTGCCTTGCGCGCCAAGATGTTCCTGCAGCCAGTTCAAGACAGGCGTTTCCTGCGGATCGCGATCGCGCAGGCGTTTGCTCAATTGCGCCGCGAAGATCTCGGGCAAGGCCGCCGGCATGCGCTTCAATGTATCGATATTTGGCGTCGCGGTCGCCTCGCCGGCATCTTGCGAGTGCAACATGGTATCGGCGATCCTGTCCGCCTCCTGCCGGGCAGCGCGTCCGGCGCCGAATTCCTCAGCAAGGCGGCGCAGGTTCTCGACCAGCACGATGCGCAAAGTGATGGCGATGGCCCATAGCTCGCCGATGGTCAGCGCCTGGACTTCCTGGTAAGCAGAGACGAAACGGCGCAGTATTTCCGGGTCGAAGTTGCTGTCTGTATGGGCGACGAACGCCCATGCGACACCCAGCACTCGCGGATAACCCTGGAACGGACCGTTGGCAAGCTTCGGCAGCTGCCGGTAATACCCCGGAGGCAGGTCATCGCGAATCTGCCGTATCTGCTCTTCCACGACGTGGTAGTTGTCGAGCAGCCAATCGGCCGCGGGCTCTACGCTGCGGCCCTTTTCGAGCTCCTGAGCGCTCTCACGGTAGGCCGACAGAAGGACAGCGGCGTTGTTGTCCAGGCGTTTACGTAGCGCCAGGACCCGAGGTGGACGGCTATTGATCTTCTGGGCTTCCGCCAGGCTGCGGCCGTGTTGCGCAAGCCGTTCGGCGCCGAATAACTCACTTCTGATTGGCGCCTTGTCTTTCCAGGGCGCCATGTGTTTTATTTTTGCTTTAGCTTTGATTGCGTGTCCCCAGTCGAAGGGCGGGAGGCCGTGGCCGGCACGGGTACCGGCTTGGGGGGTTGTTTCGGCTTCTTCGCTTCTTTGTTGCCGCGGATCTGGCCTTTTGCCATGGTTATTGCTCCTGATGAGAGTGTCGCGTTCATGTCTGCGTAGCTGACAGTTCGCCTTGTCAGGCGAGACGGGTCGGTGATATCAAGCGACGGTAGCCTTACCCATTCTGTCGACGACCTGGCGGCCGTACAGAATCGCGGCGTCCACCGCGCGGCTCGGCGTGGCGGCGAAACCGCCCTGCACGAAATCGGGCACCCCATGAGTGGTCGATTCCGAACCGTCGTGCCGGACCATGGTCAAGGTTGCCGTGAAGGACGGACTATTGCCGGCGACCCTGCGCTTGACGATGGCGCATAGCCGATAACCTTTGTAGACGAAGTTGTTTTCCATTTTCTTTCCTTTGTCGAGGATGTGGCCTCGAATGCTGAATGCAAATAAAAAGCCCTCGATCGAGGGCTTTTTTCTAAGGCTTGCAGATGCCAATCGGCGCGGCGGCGGTAGCGCTCTGACCGATTACGAAATTCACGCTTCGGTTTTCCGCAGTCGTTGAACTGTGACGACTTCCGATTACCCAACAGCGGGCAAAGACACCTTTGCCGCAGGCCTGCAGCGTCGTGAGATCGAAGCTCCGGCCGGGGGTGAAGCACTTGAAGCTGCGGGTTTGCATGATTCTTCCTTGGAACGAAGGGATGCTCCTTCGAGCGGGATTCCAAGGAAGGGACTTTGAACGATAGAGCGCTATGGCGCAGGAAGGTACAGAATCGCGGTACTTGAGTCTTGGATCCAATGTGACCGACATCGGCAGTACTGTCAAGGAATGGATCGAAAGCCAGGCGCTTTCTGGTTACCGAATAAAACGTGGGATATGCCGGAGTGCGAATTAGCTGGTTTGCGACGCTTGTGCTCTACTTCAGAGAACAACTTGTCCCCGGGCGCGTCTTATGAGAGTCATGCACCGCAATAACGTGCGGATCAGTGGAAGCGGGAATACCACGCTGATCTTTGCTCATGGATTCGGCTGCGACCAGAATATGTGGCGGTTTATCGCGCCTGCATTTACCAATGGCTACCGCACCGTGTTGTTCGACCTCGTCGGCAGCGGCAGGTCCGATCCTTCAGCGTATGACGCCACGAAGTATTCGCGGCTCCACGGCTACGCCAACGATGTTCTCGAAATCGTCGAGGAATTCGGGCAAGGGCGCGTCGTGTATGTCGGCCATTCCGTCAGCGCGATGATCGGAGTTCTGGCGGACCGAGCAAACCCAGGATGTTTCGCATCACATATCATGGTCGCGCCGTCGCCTTGCTACATCAACCACGAGGGGTATGTGGGAGGTTTCGAAAGACGCGATATAGATGCGCTTCTGGAGACCTTGGAAGAGAACTATCTTGGGTGGGCGAGCACCATGGCTCCGACGATCATGGGGACCCCTGGCAAACCTGAACTGGTGGAAGAGCTCAACAACAGCTTCTGCCGCAATGATCCCGAAATAGCCAGGCAATTTGCACGGGTCACCTTCCTTTCCGATAACCGGCAAGACCTGATCGGGCTGAACACACCTTCCTTGATCCTGCAAAGCAGCGACGATCTGATCGCACCGGAAACGGTTGGGGACTTTATGCATCGTGTGCTTCCGCGAAGTACCTTGCGCATCATCGATAACGTTGGCCATTGTCCTCACATGAGCGCGCCTGACGCGATTGCCGACGCAATGCGGGAATTCCTCGCCGATCTTCCAGAAGCTGATAAGTGAAGTCTTTTTCGCTCGATCCGGCCAGACTGTTTGAACAAGCCCCGTGCGGCCTCGTGGCCACGGACGAAACCGGCCGTATCCTGCTTTGCAATGCGACCTTCTGCAAATGGCTGGGGTACGAGGCACACGAACTTTCCCAGCGACGCCTGCAGGATCTCTTCACGATAGGCGCGCGCATATTCCACCAGACTCACTGGATGCCGCTGCTCAAGTTGCAAGGCTCCGTGGGGGAAGTAAAGGTCGATATCTCCCACCGCGACGGCACGGCCTTGCCGCTTATCATCAACGCGGTCCGTCATGTCGACGACGGATTCGTTTGGCACGAACTTGCGGCGTTCATCGCCAAGGACCGTGGCAAATACGAGAAAGAGCTTTTGATCGCACGTAAGCGCGCCGAGCAGGCCCAGGAAGGACTTGTGCTCGCGGAGACGCGCTTGCGACTGGCATTGACGTCGGGAGCGCTGTATGTCTGGGATATTGACCCGGAGACGCGCGTGGCACGTTATGAGGACGGGGCTGCGATGCTGCTGGGGCATCGCACACCCAGACCGGTAACGGCGGCGGATATGCACGCGGCCATGAGTCCGGAAGAGCGTGAGAACGAAGTGAAGGCGCTTGCCGCGGCGTTGAACGTGCCGGGCGATCCCTTGAATTATGTTGTTCGGCTCGACGGTATCGATGGTGTGCGTCGTGTTGTCGATGTATTTGGCGCAGGCGTGTTCGATGCGAACCACGTACTGACCCGGTTCGTGGGTGTCATGCAGGACGTCACGGAACAGGCCAGCCAACATGCCGCGGCCGAGGACCGGGCGCAGTTCGCGGAGCAAATGGTGGGTATCGTCAGCCACGACCTGCGCAATCCCCTTTCGACGATCAAAATGGCGGCGTCGTTGCTCGCCCGCGAGAGCGGGTCCGACAGGCAGTCCCGCCTGATCTCACATATCGACGCGTCCACCGACCGCGCAAAGCGCTTGATCGGCGAACTTCTGGATTTCACTCAGGCCAGGGTTGGCAAGGGTATCTCGGTCACGCCGACCGCGATCGACCTGCACAGTCTCATCGGACGTGGATTGGCCGAGCTACAACTGGCATTTCCGGGCAATCCGTTTATACAGAATGCCTTTGGAACCGGCGAGTGCCGTGCCGATGCCGATCGTCTGATACAGCTGTTGGGAAACCTGGCGGCCAATGCAGTTGCCTATGGCACCCCCAATGCCCCGATTGCGGTCTACACGGCAATCACGCCGGCATCGTTCAGCATTGCCGTGCGAAACGAAGGGAGTCCCATTCCCGCGATATTGCAGGCGAAGATATTCCAGCCCATGACTCGGGGTGAAGGTCTGGATGAAGGCGCCCGCAGTGTCGGTCTGGGCCTTTACATCGTGCAGCAGATCGCGCGTGCGCATGGCGGGTATGTGGATGTGCTCTCTGACCTGGCCTGCGGTACCACGTTCACCGTGACGATTCCCCGCCACGATGATTCCACCGTGCCAGGCTGAGCGCGGGCGATTTCCTTTTGCCGGATACGGATTGGCCGTCGGGGGGCGTGACCCTGATCACCTTTGTCACTTCAGCGTTGGGGAAGCTTTACGACGCGTTATGACAGGACGACGGCGACGGCACGCCTGTATGGAGTTTGGAGAGCGTCTGAATATGGCTTTAGGCGGAATCACCCCAAAATAGCGGTTCGCCATGGCCGCGTAGCGGTCCTACTTCTAGCAACTGCTAATAATGGGGGAGCCGTCGAGGATTCTCGCCGCTGCGGTTGGAGAATGAGCCGCCGTCGCCGACGCGCTGTCGCACGAGACGGCCGGGGTCAAGCACATTTGGAATTCGCCGCAGTTTGCAAAGCGCAAAAGATTAGCCCCGCGCCAGCTATATAAGCGTCCCGAGTGAAACTTGGGCGTTCGCTGGACGAAGGGCCGGCCGCGAGTATAGCTACCCCGCTTTTGCTTGACAACTCGCATATAAAACTTCTCAGCAGGTAATCGCTGCGGCCAGAGCGGCCCCGCAACGTGCCCAAATACGCCAGCCGGCGCTGCAGTACTTTCATAGTCTGCAGAGACTCACCGAGCTGCTTCTGAAAGGTGACGTAGACATCGACTTGATTCGAGAGGTCGCCAGCGAAAGCAGTGAGCTGGCGGAGTACATCGATGCGTACGTGCCTGAATTTCAGTTCTTTGTGTACGACGACCAGTTTCGGCTTGAAAAGACAAAAACACATGCAAGCTCAATCGATGATCTTCAAATTATCGGAGTGGGTGAGGATGAGTGCACCCTGAGCTTTGATGGGAGCTTTGAGGCTGAACACAAGCTTTGCTGGATGGATTGGAGCTACCACCATGGTCCCGACGAGCCCCCTGAGCCGTGGGAGCAGGAGGGTTGGGTTTCTCAAATGTACGAGTTCTCGGGCGTAGCGAAGGTGAGGGTGAATCGTGCAGCCAGAGAAATTGGAGAGGTTCTGCTGGTCGACTTTGAGTCTGAGCGCTTCACTATCACCAAGCGCCCCTACTATCTGTAATCTGCCCACTCTGGCGTAGACAGTAAGCGGCCGATGAATTTCTCTGCCCAGTCAGCTTTGGACCCAAGAGCATATGTGTCCACGGAAAATAAGCGGAGTCGTGCACACTATGTCGGTCGAGGCACAGCGCGGAAGGACACGGCGGACGTACAGCGCGTCCTTTAAAGCAGAGTTGGTCGAATAGTGCAGCTAGGCCGGCGAGCACTGCCGCACGTTCCTCGAACAATGTGGGGAAAGTTGGCGACCGACGACTACTCCGGCTATGGGCAGGGTTCGCGACGAGCATCACAAAACTGGGATGCATGGCGCATGCACGGCGCAAGTTCCATGACCTGCATGTGAGCGACCATAGCCAGATCTTCACGCAGGCGTTGGACCTGTTCGGCGCTCTGTGTGGCGTCGAACGCGACGTAGCAGACATGCCCGCCGGTGAACTCCATCGGATACGCCAGGAGCGCGCCAGGCCGATAGCCGAAACCTTGCACCGATGCTGCTCGCACAGCGCCAGCGTGTGCCGGATGGTTCAGGCGCGGCACGCGCGATTGACTACAGCCTCAAACGCTGGGATGCACTCACGGGTACCTGGATGAAGGGCAGGCGCCCATAGACAACAACTGGGTCGAAACCCAGATCAGGCCCTGGGCCGTCGGCCGCTCGAACTGGCTGTTCGCAGGATCGCTGCGTGGCGGGTAACGCGCGGCTGCCATCATGAGTCTGGTCCAGTCGGCACGCTTGAACGGGCACGATCCGTATGCCTACCTGAAGGACATGCTCACGCGACTACCGACGCAGAAGAACCATCAGATCGCCGAGCTGCTGCCGCATCGTCGGACGCCGGCCGTATAGCTGAACCCGTCAAGGGTGTGTCGGCAGGCGCTTACGTTTCGATGTGGACGCCAATATGCACCTCAATTACCGTTGACAGAGCCACCCGTTGCCGGTCCCCATTTTTGCCCATGCTCTGCAAGACATGCTGCCGCTAGGCAGGGTTTTACATAGTGCGGCCTGCAATCGTGTAATTGGTTCGGCCAGCAGGAACCACCGTGCCCGCTTGTATATCGCGCCGCGGCGTCTCAAGATTTACCACGTTGCCACGACCCGGCGCCATGCTTCTGAAAGTCACAGCGTCAAAGGCGATCACACCAGCCAGTCTTGCAGCTAAACCGCTCGCTTTTTTTTGAGAAACACGGAGGCAAGCGCTTGCGATTCTCCTGCGTGACGTTCCGATCTACGAACGTCGCTTGGGCAAACTTTCGCGGGGAATGAGAAAGCGCTCGAGATGTTGATACTTGGGTACAGCAGTAGCTGTCTCAAGCGCAAAGTTGAACTCATGTGCCAACATCAAGTTTTTGCGGAACTGATGAGGCTTATCCGCCGTGTCGTCGAGCGCTTTGCAAAGGTGCTTCTGGATAGCTTGTATCTCTGAGCTGATGTCGACTTCGGTGTTGTAGAAGGCGTTGCCCGGGAAGTCTGCAAAGAGATTGACAAACGCGGGGCCATCTTCGGCGCGCTCAACATGTGTACGGAAAAATTTTGCTAAACGAGTACCCTCGTTCTCGCTGCAATAGCCATCCAACATTTTCCACACTTTCGTTTGCATAATGACGCGTGCGCCATCAGCATGCGTATTTTCCAGGTTGTAGGCATCGATAAAGGCCGGCCCGAAAACCATAGGCGATGCCTTCCTATCTTCTTCGTTCTTGCTATCTACGCTGGGAAAGCGATGTAGTAAAGGCCCCATTGCGATTCCGCCGCGGCTGGGAAAACCCGCTCGGAGCAGTTGCCGACAGGTGTGGAAGACCATGAAGATCAGCAACCCAAGTTCGGTGATATCCATTTTCACAGACATGACGATGCTGTCCGAGAACGAATGGAATTTGTCATCGAACCAGTCAGCCGATCTGTCGAGCCCCAATTCAAGAGAAAAGGCACGAGCTAGGTCATCGTTACGGATGTCGAGTGCGCCGTAGATTTGGTTGAGAAGATTGCGGTTGTTTTGTGAGCCATAGACGATTTCCTTGAATCCAAGGATGTCCACGAACGCTACAACACGGTCTTCATATTCGACACCTTTAGGGCCATCAGTGTCTTCGGAAGGGTTTTCAGGTGGACCTGTGACCTCGGTTTCCGGGACAGTAATGCTTTCGAGTAATTTGCTTGGCTCGGGCTGTGCCTCGATGGCAAAGGTCCCGCTTTTGTCGTCCCGCACCCAGCTGCCTTATTGTTTTGTCTGTAAGGATCTGAAGTAGTCACGAATAGAAGCGTTGCTAATCGTGCTCGACACATTTATGTCTGAGTACGCCGGTCCCCAGGGTCCTTTGGGATCGTGCGATAGCTCGACCAGTCGAGTGCTCGACTGGTTTCCATATAGGTCCAATACCCTGTCTATCACCTTGCTGGACATGGCGTCGAGATCGTCTCTAGGGTGGAGAGCAATGAGGGCGTGGCTCGGAGGTATCGGATTACTGCCAAACGCTTTATACGCGTGATAAAGCTCAGGCAAAACAGGCCCGTAGCGCCACGCCTCGAATTCTGCATCAACGAGCGGGAGGTCAAGGAGAGCTAAATGCCACCCATGTGCAAAATAAGCGAGCTTCTGCACCGTCAAGTTGGTGACGGGGTAGTGGCGATCGGCGGACCGACGGACCAACTCGCTTCCTAGCTGAAGCGCCGTCATCGGCATGGTTCTCTCCAATTTCAGAGTTCGTTGCGCAAATGATTTTACTGTATATATATACAGTATGGCAACGGAGGCCTTCACATCATGCTATTTACGGTTGATAGCAAGAAAAATCAAGCGATATGAGAGTGCGTTTGGTGCTTAGACACCATCCGACGAAATCCGTTCCTTCGCTGTAGCCTCACTAGGGGGCAAAATCAATTTAACGGACAACGGATTAGAAATCGTGGCGCATGCGACAACTTCGATCGCAGAGCATTGAGAGCGGCAGCGTGAGCCGTCTTATGTGATGGTGCCCGGGGCCGGAATCGAACCGGCACGCCTTGCGGCGGGGGATTTTGAGTCCCCTGCGTCTACCAATTTCACCACCCGGGCGGATCGTGCGCATAGCCCCTGTTGAGCTACGCGTTGGTGCAGAGGGCGCAATTATACCGGGTTCAGAGAATTTTGCCTGGCGGGCGTTTTTGTCGCTGTTCGCAAGGGGCAGAAGCGTCCCCTGTCTCCCTACATAGGAGTCGAGCGTTGTCCTCTGCTCGCTGCCCGCCAGCCGATACCCCGTGCCTCGCCACCGCCACCGCCACCGCCACCGCCCCCGCTTCCGCTTCCGCCACCGCTTCCGCCACCGCTGGGCCCAGATCCCTGCTCATCCACCCACCGCCACCATTGCGAAACGTCGCTTTAGTTTTGATTACCCGCCCGAAAACGCACTTTTGACGCATCGCGTGGCTTGGTTATCATGGTGCCCCTTGAAATCGCCACTTCCAACCTTATCCTTACGGCTGCTGGATCCGGCCGCGCGCGGTAGCCGCGCCTCGGTCGCTAGTGCATCCCGCCGCCAATTGGCTTCCCACCCTTCCCACCAGACCTTGAAGATTTCGACATCATGAACGAAACCGTCTCCTCTACCCCGTCCGAAACCCTGGGCTTCCAGGCCGAGGTGAAGCAGCTGCTGCACCTCATGATCCATTCGCTCTACAGCAATAAGGAAATCTTCCTGCGCGAGCTGGTATCGAATGCGTCGGACGCCTGCGACAAGCTGCGCTTCGAAGCCATCGATAACGCCGCTCTGCTGGAAGGCGATGGCGACCTGGCCATCCAGGTGGACTACGACAAGGCCGCCCGCACGGTCACGATCTCCGATAACGGAATCGGCCTGACCCGCGATGAAGCAGTTGCCAACCTGGGCACCATCGCCCGGTCCGGCACCAAGGAATTCTTTTCCAAACTCACCGGCGACAAGCAGAAGGACGCACAACTGATCGGCCAATTCGGCGTCGGTTTCTATTCTTCCTTCATCGTCGCCGACAAGGTCACGGTCATCACCCGCCGCGCCGGCACACCCGCGCAAGACGCGGTGCGCTGGGAGTCCGACGGCCAGGGCGAATTCACCATCGCCGCCGCCGAAAAGGCCACCCGTGGCACCGACGTCATCCTGCACCTGCGCGAAGACGAAGACGAACTGCTCAGCGGCTGGAAGCTGCGCGAGATCCTGCGCCGTTATTCGGACCACATCTCCCTGCCCATCCGCATGGTCAAGGAAGAATGGGACGCCGAAAAGGGTGAGCAAGTCCGCAAGGACGAACTGGAAACCGTCAACCAGGCCAACGCCCTGTGGACGCGCTCCAAGGGCGATATCACCGACGAGCAATACAAGGAGTTCTACAAGCACGTCGCCCACGATTACGATGACCCGCTGGCCTGGTCGCATAACCGCGTCGAAGGCCGCAGCGAATACACCCAGCTGTTGTACGTCCCCAAGCACGCACCCATGGATATGTGGGACCGCGATGGCCGTCGCGGCGTGAAGCTGTACGTGAAGCGTGTCTTCATCATGGACGACGCTGAACAGCTGTTGCCGTCCTACCTGCGCTTCGTGCGTGGCGTGATCGACTCGGCCGACCTGCCGCTGAACGTCTCGCGCGAAATCCTGCAGGAAAGCCGTGACGTGCGCGCCATCCGCGAAGGCTCGGCCAAGCGCATCCTGTCGCTGCTGGAAGACATGGCGGAGAACCGCAAGGACGACTACGTCACTTTCTGGAACGAATTCGGCCAGGTGCTGAAAGAAGGCACGGGCGAGGACCAGTCCAACCTGGAACGCATCGCCAAGCTGCTGCGCTTCGCGTCCACTCATTCGGGCGATGACACGCAGTCGGTGTCACTGGCCGACTACGTGGCGCGCATGAAGGAAGGCCAGGACAAGATCTACTACGCCACCGGCGAAAGCTTCTCCGCCGCCAGCAACAGCCCGCATCTGGAAATCTTCCGCAAGAAGGGCATCGAGGTGCTGCTGCTGTGGGAACGCGTGGACGAATGGATGCTGTCCTATCTGCGTGAATTCGACGGCAAGTCGCTGGTGTCGGTCGCCAAGGGCGGCCTGGATCTGGACGCCCTGGCGGACGAGGAAGAAAAGAAGCGCCAGGCCGATGTGCAGGAAGAGTTCAAGCCGCTGGTCGAACGCCTGAAGACTTCCCTGGGCGAGAAGGTGGCCGATGTGCGCGTGACGCTGCGTCTGGTCGACTCGCCGGCCTGCGTCGTCGTCGGGCAGAACGAACTGAGCCCCAACCTGCTGCGCATGCTCAAGGCCGCGGGACAGCAGGCCCCCGACGTCAAGCCGACGCTGGAAATCAACCCGGAACACGCGCTGGTCCAACGCATCCGCGACGCCAGCGACGGCGACTTCGGGCAGTGGGCCGACTTGCTGCTGGATCAGGCCATGTTGGCTGAAGGCGGCCAATTGGCGGACCCCGCGGGCTTCGTCAAGCGTCTGAACGCGTTGCTGTTGAAGGCTGCTTGATGCCTGTGTGCTGAGAATCCCATCTTGTCTTCCGGGGCAAGGCGGCTCCAGGCAGCGCATGGATAGGGCCAGGTTTCCCGGAAACCTGGCCCTTTTGCATCAGGGAATCCGGCAGGGCCTGAATCCGCGGCCTGAACGTCTGGAAAACTGAGAGCCATTGATTCCGATTCGTGCAGAATCATTGCGTGGAAGCGCTGATTCTTTCGGCGCGCCGCGTCCGAATTTTCTTCAAACCCGTCGATCTTTTCCTTTCGCTAATCGACCGCGAACCTCATGGCCGACACGTGCCGGCGCCGGCATCCTGTTTTTTTGAACGTGCCTATGGTTTGCCAATGTCCATTGAGAGACCGCCGCGGTTGAATTTCTGCGGTCCCGCCGATACCGATCTCCCGATCGATCCCAATAGCCCCACTCCCGTTAACAACACCCCAGTGCCGCGTCCGAGCGCGCGCGACCTTACTCCCCTGGTGGGGGTGGTCAGCAACCGCAGCGGTATCGCGCCTGCCCACTTCCTGCCCTTCCAGGCATATGCCGCCAAGACGGATTGCGTCATCGGCATCCGTATGGTCGAGTCCGCCTCGACCGGCCTTGTCCAGGCCGGATATCCGACCAAGAATTTCCTGGTGAAGGGCAAGAGTGCTTCTTGGGGGCCGCAAGCAGGGTTGATCTGCGTGAATCAAGGTTTCAGTAAGTTGGAAGGCCGGGACGCCGCACGTATCGAGAAATACGAGGCGCTGGTCCGGCACTGCGTGTCTCAGGGACATGCCAGCGCGGGGCCACTCGTATTGCCGCGTGAGCGCCTGGATGCCTTGCAAGACCTGCTTTGCAGGCAGGCGCGCGATCAGGCAGACGGCAATCAGGCATACGGCAATCAGGCATGCAACAAGCAGACACCCGGCTTGGGCAAGCGCCAGGATGCTCCGGCCTTTGCCATCACCGATGCACCCAATGGCGATCTCGTGATCGATGCGCGTGGCCCTAGCGGCACATCCTATCGCTTCGAGGGCCGGCTGACGGCGCCGCTGCAATATCGCATCGACTACGAGGGCAAGCCGCTACAGGTCCTGTTTCCCGCTGTGCCCAAGCTGGGTGGCGAGCAGGCGCTTCCAACCTCGCCGTATCGGCCCTTGCCGCTTACCGCCGATTACGACCTGCTGCTCGTCGGACCGGCGATGGCTTCCTTGGGCGCGGACGACAACCTGCCGTTGCACGAGGTGCATCCCGCGAGGGCTATCGAGCTATACAGCCATTATTCGAGAGCCTCGCGTAAGGACGTCATTGCAACGTCGGGAGTCAACCCTTACTACCAGAAGTCATTCTTCGACAAGGAAGACAAACTGCTGGGCAATGTATCCCGGCGCATTGCCCACATGATCCCGGAGATCAATCGCCATGTGGTCGGCCCGGATGCGCCTTGGGTCGTCCATCACAATGCCGATTCGGGCAGCCCGGCCACGGATCCCGCCAGCAACTATCCGGCGACGTTTTTCCTGCCGCGGAAAATAGGGCGGTTCGACGAAATATGCATTGTCGAGGACAGCCGGACTTTGTCCGAGCTGATTACCTCCGCCAAGGCCGCCGGGTACCACATGCCCGTGAATCCCGCTTGGAGCGGTGAACCCGGCCTGGATCGAAACAGTGTCTACCGCCCCAGTTTCCGCAGGGCCCGGCAGAAGCTGGCGGTCAATCTGCCGCCGCGTCACCGAGCTTGACGCTCAACCAGGCGGCAAGGACCTGCGCAGGAAGCCGCACATGGCGCCGAAACGCTGCCAGTCGAAGGCCGGGCCAGGATCGGTCTTGCGGCCCGGCGCGATATGTTCGTGACCCCACGCATGGGTCAACGGGTAGCGCGCCTTGAGCGCCACCGTCAGCCGCCCCAGCGTCGCGTATTGTTCATCGGTATAGGGCAGCACGTCCGTGCCTTCCAGCTCGACGCCCAGGGAAAAATCGTTGCACCCTTCACGCTCATGCAGACGCGATACGCCGGCATGCCAGGCGCGCTTGTCGGTGGCAACGAACTGCTGTACGGCGCCATCGCGCCGTACAAAAAAATGCGCGGCGACGCGCAGGCCCCGCAGGCACTCGAACCAGGCGTGCGCCTCGTAATCCAGGCGGTTGCAGAACAGGTTCTCGACGTGCGGGCCGCCAAGTTCACCGGGCGGCAGGCTGATGTTGTGGATGACCAGCAGGCTGACCGCCATTCCGCGCGGCCGCTCATTGAAATTGGGCGAGGGGGTCAACGAGACGCCGCGCCCGGGTTTGAGCCAGCCGTGTCGGTCCAATTGCAAAGACATGCGATCTCCCATGATTGGTCTGCCGCCATCCCGCGCAAGAATGGCTCAATGCGGACGCGCTACCCCGAGTCGGGCATGTTCCTGCCCGCAATACGTTTCCCCGGCGTTGAGCACCGCTTCCGAACGCGGCAAATGGATGCCGCAATGCGCACAGCGCACCATCTGCTCGGCCTGCTGCACGGCGGCCGGGCGGGTTGGACGCCTGTTTTGCGCGCCGGCGCTGGCCCCGGTGCCGGCATTGCCCGCATTGCCCGCATTGCCGCGGCCGCCCTGTTGTTGCCTTGCCTGTTCACGCGCCTGCTGCTGCGCGCTGCGCGCGCCGGCACGCGCGGCGATGCGCGCGACTGTCAGGATAACCAGTCCGATGACGAACCAGAAAATCAGCTTACCCACTTCATCCTCGATGCAAAATCACTTCCAGTACGAACCGGCTGCCGGTGTACGCCAGGATCAGCAGGGCAAACCCGGCCAAGGTCCAGCGCAATGCCACGCGTCCGCGCCAGCCCTTCAGATAACGGCCCAGCAGCAGCACGCCGAACGTCAACCAGGACAACAGCGTGAAGACCGTCTTGTGATCAAAGGGTAGCGGTTTTCCGGTCAATTCGTATGACGCGATGGCGCCGGTGCAGACCGTCAGGGTGAGCACGGTGAAACCCACCGAAATCAGGCGGAACAACAGATATTCCTGCATCAGCAGGGGCGGTTGCACGTCCAGGACGCGGCCGACGATGCTGGCCTGGCCGGCGGCGCTGGGCGGGCGATGCAGGTGGCGATCCAGTAAGGCCATCAAGCCGGCGTGCAGCGCGGCCACGGTCATCAGGCCGTAGGCGGCCAGGGCGATCATCAGATGGGTGCGCAACCAGGGGTTGTGCGCATGCGGCACTACCTGCCCCTGAGGGAATAGCGCGGCCAGGGCCGTGGTCAGGGTGGCGGCGGGCAGCAGCAGCAATTGCAGGCCGTCGATACGCACCAGCAGGCTTTCCAGCCAGAAGATCAGCATGCCCAGCCAGACCGCCGCGGACAGCGCCAGGGCCCAGCCGACGAACAGCGCTTCGCCGCCCAGAATGCTCTGATACAAGGCGATGCCCTGCAAAAGCAGGGCTCCCAACAGGCACAGGCGGTTCTTGCGGCCTGCCTGTTGGACGTCCTGGGTCCTGCTCAGCCGGCGCCACAGCGACCCGGCCAGCACCGCGTAAGCGACGGCGGCGGCCGTGTGAAATACAATGCCTGTTGACATAGAACCCGTATCTTCGATGTGGCCTGGGCGCGACTGGCGCTCCACGGCGCGAAACCGCGCCTTCCTGGCCACGAGTTAGCCGACTAGTTTAAGCGGAAACGCATCTCATGCTCGATAACCTTACCCAGCGCCTTTCGCGCGTCGTCAAGACGTTGCGCGGTGAAGCCCGGCTTACCGAGGCCAATACGCAGGAAATGCTGCGCGAAGTGCGCATGGCGCTTCTGGAGGCCGACGTCTCCCTGCCCGTGGTGCGTGACTTCGTCGCCCGCGTCAAGGAAAAGGCCCTGGGCGAAGAAGTCGCCACCAGCCTGAGTCCGGGGCAGGCCTTGGTCGGCCTGGTCCACAAGGAACTGACGGCCCTCATGGGCGGCGACCTGGGGCCTGACGCGGGTGAGTTGTCCCTGGCCACCCAGCCACCCGCCGTCATCCTGATGGCGGGTCTGCAGGGCGCCGGCAAGACCACCACCACCGGCAAGCTGGCGCGCTGGCTGTCCGAGGGCAACCATATACAGAACGGCCGCAAGACGGGTAAGAAGAAAGTCCTGGTGGTCAGTGCCGACGTCTACCGTCCCGCCGCTATCGACCAGTTGAAAACCGTCGCGGCCCAGGTCGGCGTCGACTTCCTGCCCTCCGATCCCAGCCAGAAGCCGGAAGAGATCGCGCGCAACGCCGTCGACCACGCCCGCCGCTTCCACTACGACGTGCTGATCCTGGATACGGCCGGCCGCCTGGGTATCGACGAGGCCATGATGCGCGAGATCCGCGCACTGTATGACCTGGTCAAACCCATCGAAACCCTGTTCGTCGTCGACGCCATGCAGGGCCAGGATGCCGTCAATACCGCCAAGGCCTTCGCCGATGCGCTGCCGCTGACCGGGGTGGTGCTGACCAAGCTGGACGGCGATGCGCGCGGTGGCGCGGCCCTGTCCGTGCGCCATGTCACCGGCAAGCCGCTGAAATTCGTCGGCGTTTCGGAAAAGCTCGACGGTCTGGAAGCTTTCTATCCCGACCGTATGGCGCAGCGCGTCCTGGGCATGGGCGACATCGTCTCCCTGGTCGAGCAGGCGCAGAAGAATATCGACATCGCCGAGGCGCAGAAGCTGGCGTCCAAGCTGAAGTCGGGCAACAAGTTCGACCTCAACGATTTCCGCGAGCAGCTGGGGCAGGTCAAGAAGCTGGGCGACATGGGTTCCCTGCTGGAAAAACTGCCGGCCCAGTTTCAGCAGGCGGCGGGGCAGTTGCAGAATGGCCAGGCCGACAAGCAATTGCGTCGCACCGAAGGCATCCTCAATGCCATGACGCCGACCGAACGCGCCAAGCCCGAACTGATCAAGGCCTCGCGCAAGCGTCGCATCGCCACAGGCGCCGGCGTGCCGGTGCAGGAAGTCAATCGCCTGCTGGCTCAGTTCGACCAGATGCAGGGAATGATGAAGCAGATGAAGAAGGGCGGCATGGCCAAGATGATGCGGGCCATGGGCGGTCTGAAGGGACTGGGCAAGCTGGGCGGAATGCGCTGAGCCGGCTTGCGCGATTCAGCGTTGCTGAAGACGGCGCCTGCGGGCGCCGTCTTGCATTTGGGCGACTGTTCCTGGCCGGCCGTACAAAAAAAGAAGGCCAGGCTTGGAGGCCTGGCCGATCTGCCCGATGCGGAAGGGGAAGATCCGCATCGGATAGCCTGTCGAAAATGCTGCGGAAGTCCGACAGACATTGAGTGTGATTATCGGAAGTCTTCGCGAAAGGCGTCGCAATGATATGTAACGATGTGCGTAGCATCTATGCGCATTAGATTGCTCTTCAGTAAATATTCGCGCGGCTTCTTTGTATTGCCGTCGTGGCAAGCAGGGGGCCGCCTGGCGCCATCTCGCTGTAAGCCGGCCTAACCGCCACCGACCGCGACCACTATCTCCAATTTGTCATCAGCGTTCAAGGATGTAATCCCGTGCTGACTTTTCGGAACAATTTCGCCGTTTCGCTCAACCGCGATGCGCTTGCCGGTGTAACCCAGCAGCTCAACGAGCTGAGTAACGGTTGCACCGGAGGGAATATCGCGAGGCTGGCCGTTGAGTTGGATGTTCATGGTGAGGCAGGGGAATGTCGGTTGAGGCGGGTTCAGGCCACAAAACGGTTCAGCGACCGCAAAAGCAGCGCCAGGATGCCTGGTTCGTCGAACGCGTGGCCCGCGTCCGGCACGATATGGAAATCCGCCTGCGGCCAGGCACGATGTAGATCCCAGGCGGTGCGTACGGGTGTGCAGGCATCGTAGCGGCCTTGCACGATGACGCCGGGGATTGCGCTCAGCTTGTGGGCATCGCGGATCAGTTGGCCTTCTTCCATGAAGCCGGCGTTGATGAAGTAGTGGTTCTCGATGCGCGCGAAGGCCAGCGCGGCCTGGTCGGCCGCGTGGCTTTGCTGGTGCCGGGCGCTGGGCATCATCGTGATGGTGCTGTCTTCCCACTTGCTCCAGGCCTTGGCGGCACGCAGGCGCTGCGCCTGGTCCGGGCCGGTCAGGCGGCGGTGGTAGGCGGCGACCAGGTCGTCACGTTCGTCGAGGGGGATGACGCTGAGATAGTCTTCCCACAGATCGGGAAACAGATGCGAGGCGCCTTCCTGGTAGAACCAGTCGATCTCGCTCTTACGGATCGTGAAAATGCCGCGCAGGATCATTGCCGATACGCGTGCCGGATGGGTTTGGCCATAGGCCAGCGCCAGCGTCGATCCCCAGGAGCCGCCGAACACCAGCCATTGGTCCACGCCCATCACGTCCTTGCGCAGGCGTTCGATGTCTTCCACCAGATGCCAGGTGGTGTTGTTCTCAAGGCTGGCGTGAGGCTGTGAGCGGCCGCAGCCGCGCTGATCGAACAGCAATACGTTATAGCGGCTGGGATCGAACAACTGGCGGTGCACGGGCGAGCAGCCGCTGCCGGGACCGCCGTGCAGGAATACCGCGGGCTTGCCTTGCGGGTTGCCGCATTTCTCCCAATAGACCTGGTGGCCGTCACCGGTATCCAGATAGCCGTGGGCGTAGGGGTCGATCGCGGGGAAGAGCATTCAGGCGACTCGCTTGAAAATCAGATCCCAGACGCCGTGCCCCAGGCGCAGGCCGCGCGTCTCGAATTTGGTTTGCGGACGGTAGTCCGGGCGGGGGGCGTAATCCTTGGCCGTGTTGGTGAGCATGGGTTCGGCGCTGAGGACTTCCAGCATCTGTTCGGCGTAGTTTTCCCAGTCCGTGGCGCAGTGCAGGTAGCCGCCCGGCGCCAGGCGGCTGGCCAGCAGCTTGATGAAGGGCGGTTGGATCAGGCGGCGCTTGTGATGGCGCTTCTTGGGCCAGGGGTCGGGGAAGTAGATGTGTACGCCGGCGAGGGAATCGGGCGCGATCATGTCGCGGACCACTTCGACGGCGTCGTGCTGGATGATGCGGATATTCGGGACGCCGGAGGCTTCGATGCGTTTTAGCAGGGAGCCTACGCCGGCGTTGAAGACTTCCACGCCGAGGAAATTGTCATCGGGGCGGGAGAGGGCGATTTTCTCGGTGGTCTCGCCCATGCCGAAGCCGATCTCCAGGATCGTGGGGGCGGCGCGGTCGGCGAAGGCTTTGGGGACGTCCAGGCGGCGCGGGGCGTAGGGGACGGACCACTGTTCCAGCAGCCGTTCCAGGGCATCGCGCTGGCCTTGCGTGATGTGGCCGCGGCGGTGGACGAAGCTGCGGATATGGGTTTGGTGCGCGGGGTCGCCTGGCTGGCCCGGGCTGGTTTGCGTGTCAAATGCAGCGGCGCCTTGGTCGGCTGCGGCATGGCTGGTAGCGGCGGCATTGATGGCCGCCGCCTCGCCGTTCGCCACTGCGCTGTTCGTCGCGGGCGGCTGGCTGTTGTGCGAGTCGTCGGCGGGCGGTTGATCCGCGGCGCCGGCAGAGGGAGGGTGCGTGTTCATAGGGCGCCATTGTAGTAGGGTGGCGCCGGGGTGCGGGACTGCGGAGGATGAAGTTACAGGGCACACGCTTCCTCACCCGGAGAGATGTAATCCCGGGGTGAGGCAAGGGCTGGCAGGTGTTTCTCTCAACCCGCGCGGTTACGTTCGATGATCTGGATCGTGCGTTTGATGGCGTCGACCGCGGCCGCGTGGTTCTGGGAGAAGTTCAGGCGGATGCTGTCAGTCGCGTCCTTGCTGAATTCCGTGCCTGGGGTAACCGTGACGCCGGCTTGCAGCCGCAGCGCCCGCGTGAATTGCTGCAGGTCGATGCGCAGCTTGGGCAGGCGCGGGAAGATGTAGCTGCCCGCTTCGGGGGCGCGCACTTCAAGGCCGCGGACGTCCCTGAGCAGGCTCAGCAGGTCGTCCCGTATGGCTTGATGCTTGCGAATCCGGTCCGCCATCCAGCCTTCGGGTTCGTTGAACCAGGTGTTGAGCACCGCTTGGCAATAGCCTGGGGCGCGCAGCGACACGATGGCTTGCAGTTTTTCCATGCGGTCCAGGAGGTGGTCGGCGCCGAACGCGACACCCAGGCGAAAGCCGCTCAGTGATTCCGTCTTCGACGGCCCCATGATCGTCACGACCTGCTTCGGATCGATGCCTGCCGCGCGCAGGTGGGTGTAGTCGCGCCCGGGATACAGCAGTCTCGAATAGAGCTGGTCGACGATGACGGTTATGCCATAGCGGTTCGCCAGGGCGGCGATCGCGTCGATTTCCTGCTTCGAATAGATGACCCCGGCGGGGTTGTTGGGATTCGAGAAGAGGAAAGTCTTGATGCCCTGCTTGAATGCGGCCTCCAGCTTGTCGAGGTCGATACCGGACTTGTCGTGCGATTGCAGATGGTTCATCGGGATAGGGACGACCTCCGCGCCGATGAATTCGACCAGCTTGCGGTTGGCGAAGTAGTCGGGCGTCACGATGGCCACCTTGTCGCCGGGGACGACGGTGGCGCCGATTGCCAGGAACAAGGCCCCTTGGGTGCCGGGTGTGATGATGAGTTGATTCTCTGCCGAGACCGGAGCGCCGGTGAATCCGGCGAGGTGCTTCGCCACGCGCTCGCGGATGGCGGCTTGTCCACGGTATTCGGTGTAGGCCTGGGCGCCGCCTTGTCCGAAGCCGTCCACGAATGCGTCGAGTGAGCCTGGCGTAGGGGCGAAGGCCGATTCGTTGACGTCGCCATGGGAGAAGTCGACGGGCGTACCCGGGATGACGTCGCCGGTGCCCGAGGCGTCCTGGCCGTCGGCGCGCTGGCGGACTTCCTGGCCAGGGGCGTTGTCGGTGCCCAGTTTCTTGAATTTTTCTTCGATGGTCGTCATGGCTGTCTCTCGAATTAGGCACGCCGGCGGGAGCGTGCCGCCATGCGTTTCCGTTGTCTGACCTGGGTATTCCTGATCAGGGTGGTCCACAGCAATACTAGCGCTGAAGCAATCAATAAAAATCGTGATAATTGATGGTTCAGAACAATCATTTTGCGTGGATTGAAGAGGGGTGTGACTGCCATGGACACTGAATTCCTGGAAAGCCTGCTGATGGTGATCGACCACGGTTCCGTGGCCGAGGCCGCTCGCAGGCTGGGCATTTCTCCCACGGCAGTGGCGCAACGCATAGGCGTGCTCGAGGCGCAGGTGGGGACACGCCTGGTCGCGCGGGTCGGCCGCAACGTCAAGCCCACCGTAGCGGGCGCCGCGGTCGTCGAGCGCGCCCGCGATATCGTCAGGGACGTGCAGGCGCTGCGGGCTGTCGCCAATGCGGGGCGGGTCGAGGGCGAGTTCAAGTTGGGCGCGACGTCGTCGGCGATCATCGGCCTGCTGCCGCCCGTGCTGAAGCAGTTGGCGAGCAAGCATCCGGGGCTGGAGCTGCATGTCACGCCGGGTGCGTCGACTGCCCTGTATGAAAAATTGCTGGCGAACGAGATAGACGCGGCCCTGCTGGTCGAGCCGCCTTTTCCTGTGGGCAAGGCGTATTCGTGGGCGACTGTCCGGATCGATCCCTACGTTTTCCTGGCTGCCGCGAAGCTCAAGGGCACGGCGCCACGTGAGCTGATACGCGGCCAGCCTTTCATCCGTTATGACCGCAAGGTGTGGGGCGGGCGGCTCGCCGATACCTGGCTGCGTTCCCACCGTTACCGGCCTACGGAGCGCCTCGAACTGGACGCACTGGATGCGATCGCGGTGCTGGTCGACCAGGGGCTGGGCGTTTCATTGGTGCCGGATTGGCACGGCCCCTGGCCGGAGGGGATACGGCTGGCGAAGATCCCGGTCCCGGTCGATCCCATCTACCGCAAGACCGGGTTCCTGTGGCCGCGCAACAGCTTGCATTTGAGGCAGATCGAAACCTTGGTGGCCGAGGCACTCAACGCGTTTCCGATGTCGCCGCTGGATTGAGTGGGGTAGGGGCAAGCGGGCGGCGCACACAAGGTATAATCCTGCTTCCTGTCGGCGGCTGCATGTCCCGGCACGGCATCCGAGCGGGTGTAGTTCAATGGTAGAACGGCAGCTTCCCAAGCTTCATACGAGGGTTCGATTCCCTTCACCCGCTCCAGCTAATTCTCCACAGTAGTCCAACACCCCTTGTGCGGTGCGCGCAGCTCGTCCGGAGCCGCTCGATTACTTGGTGCCGAGAATCTCATTCCATATTCAAAAATTTCGCCAATATCTAATCAAGCCGACCGTATGGACAGAGCGTCCGCGTCATCGGTCACGGTCAATGAGGAATGATTTCCACATATTGTCGGGGTGCCGCGCAGGCATGTGAGAGCACGGCGGCCCTTGAGTACAGAAGCCAGCGTTCAAATATGAGCGAAGTCGATGAGTAATCGCTCATATCTGAGCGGTTCTATTCAAAGGAACAAAGGCTCGGATCTGGCAGATTTGACGAAAATTTCGCAAAAATCCGTACAATCAATGACTTGCGGGGCATGGTTCCCATGTTTCGTCATAGGCGAAGAGTTCTTTTGCCGGGCGTGCGCTTTCTGAGCCGCCGCCATTCTGCGTGGTTATGGCGTCCCTGCCTGGGCGCTAAGGAGATGTCCATTCGTATGTTGAACTCCCGCGTTGCAGGTCTTTGTCTTGTCGTTTTGCTAGCCGGGTGTTCGTCGAGTGGCCCCAAGAGTGTCGCGGGGCCGGACGGGGATTTTCCTGCCGCTTCGTCCGCTGCCGCGCCAGCCGCCAAGACCGCCACTTCCTGCCGGGCGAATCGTAGCGGCTGCCTCTACAACGGTCCGTATGAATCCGGCGAACGCGATTACGCGCAGCAAGCCGCCGCGGATTTGAACAAGGCGGAACTGCTGCGGCTGAAACGCAGTTTTGGGAAGTGAGTTCGGTTTGACAGTCACTGGCTGACCCCGGCAGTCGCTGCGTACAAGCGGTCGCGCCATGCGGGGTAATGAATCAGCGCGCCGCCCGCAACCTGCTGCTGGGCGTGCCCCTCATCGACAAGGTGACGCCTAGCGTTGCTGCCTGAGCTTCGCGGCCTGCTCTTGATTCAGGCGCGCAGCTTCGTCCTGGGCGTAGTCCTTCTCCCCGGCATCGTACGGGCCGTCGTACGAACAACTGTTCCACCAATGGCAGGAGCTGCTACGTTTAGGCTCAGCCGGCCCGCACGCAGATAGCAGAGCGATAAGGCAGGAAGCGAGTATGAGACGGTTAAGCATGCAGCAAAATTCTCCAGGCCCGTGCTCCGGGCCGCATCCACGAAAGCTCCAAGCTTGTCAGCTATCGTTGCTCCGGTCAACGCGCTTACGGCTGGCTCCGTTGAGCCAGATCGCCAGCGTGATGCCCGGATCAGCCCGCCGAGCCAGGCGCCGGATACTTTCTGGCATTGGCCTGGATCTTGTGCGTGACTGCTTCATTCATGTCCACGCCAAGGACGCTGGATAAGCGTACGAGATACAGCAGGACATCGGCCAATTCGTCACGCACGGCGCGGGCGGTTTCGGGATCGGATGCGACCTTGCGGGATTCTTCTTCGGTGAGCCACTGGAAGATTTCCACCAGCTCGCCTACTTCACCCGTCAAGGCCATGGCCAGGTTCTTGGGTGAGTGGAATTGATTCCAATCTCGTGCGTCGGCGAAGGCCTGCAAAGCCTTTTCGAGAGGAACCGTGTCTATCAGGCGCGTTTCTGGATTCATGATGCTTCAATGCCAAAAAGAGTGCTGTGCGCGGAATATCACGTCGTCCGGCCACGGCCTATGTATTCGATGAATGCCCGTAGCACGGCGGGCATTTGCCGCCGGCTGGGGTAATAGAGATAAAAGCCCGGATAGTACGGGCACCAGTCCGCCAATACGCGTACCAGCCTGCCTTCCCGCAACAACCCCTCCACCTGCGACTCGAAAGCGAACGCCAAGCCTATGCCGTCCAATGCGGCCGATATGCCCAGCTCCTGGTCGTTGATGGTAAGCGGGCCGTCGATTTCGACTTTCAATTCAATGCCACCGCGAGCGAATTCCCAAGCATAGACCCTGCCGTCCGCGAACCGGAATCGGATGCAAGGAAGATCCTTCAATTGCTTGGGACTACGCGGCTTGGGATGCGTCTCGAAGAACGCCGGCGACGCGACGATGGCAGTGCGCTGGCGTGGCCCCAGCGGGACAGCGATCATGTCCTGCGCCAGCGTTTCACCAAAGCGGATACCGGCGTCGTAGCCCTCGGCCACCATGTCGACGATGGCGTTGTCTATGCCCAGTTCGATATCGGCCCCCGGATGCTCGGCCAGAAATCCGGACACCAAAGGCAAAAGCTCCATCTGCGCCGCGGCGCGCGCCACATTGATGCGCAGTGTTCCTACAGGCTGATCGCGGAAACTGTTGAGATCGTCGATCGCGTCTTCGATGTCGCGAAAAGCCGGGCCCACGCGGCTGTACAGGCGTTCGCCCACCTCGGTGAGAGAAACACTCCTGGTCGTGCGGTTGAACAAGCGCAGATTCATTCGCTCTTCCAGCGTCCGCAGCGCATGGCTGAGCGCCGACGGCGTGCAACCGATCTCCGCCGCCGCGCGCCGAAAATTCTTATGGTTGGCAATCGCCAGGAAACTGGCCAGATCCGTCGCGCCGATTTTGGACATTGATGAAATTTCTTCAGTAGTACGACAAGAATATTGGATATTCTCTCATCAACTCGCGGCTCCTACCATACGCATCAAGGGAGTACGGACAAACCGGCCTCCTCAATTTTCAGGAGGCGCGTCTGCAGCGCCGTCCCCACCCGACAGGAGCAATATCATGCAAAAAATCTGGTTCGTTACCGGCGCTTCCCGTGGCTTCGGCGCCCTCATCGTGGAACACGCCCTGAAGCACGGTGATCAAGTCGTCGCGACGGCGCGCAACCCGCAAACCGTCATCGACCGCTTCGGCGCGCAAGAGGGGCTGCTGGCCCTGCCGCTGGACGTGAACAACGAGGAACAAGCCCACGCCGCCGCCAAAGCCGCCGTGGAGAAATTTGGACGTATCGATGTCCTGGTGAATAACGCCGGCTTTGGTTTGCTGGGCGCGGTCGAAGAAGCGAGTTCGCAGGAAATAGAAGCGGTCTATCGCACCAATGTGTTCGGCCTGCTGGCGGTGACGCGCGCAGTGCTGCCGCATATGCGGCGGCAACGCAGTGGCCGCATCTTCAATTTCTCTTCGGTCGGCGGTTATCGCAGCGCCGCGGGTTTCGGCGTGTACGCGTCGACCAAATTCGCCGTCGAAGGCCTGACCGAAGCGCTGTACGAGGAATTGGGTCCGCTGGGGATACACGTGACAGCGGTGGAACCCGGCTACTTCCGCACGGACTTCCTCGACAGCACATCGCTGACCGTAAGTCCGGTGCAGATCGACGATTACGCCGCCACCGCCGGCGCGGTGCGCGAACGCGCGAAGCAGATCAGCCATGCGCAGCCGGGTGATCCTGACAAGCTGGCCGAAGTGCTGATCGCCTTTGCCGATGCCGTGAACCCGCCGGTGCGCTTGCCTTTGGGCAGCGATACCGTCGCCGCGATCGAAGCCAAGCACGCCAGCGATGCCGCGCTGCTGGCCGACTGGCGCACGGTCGCGGTCTCCACCGATTTCGACGCGAAGTAAAATCCTCCCACCAAAATAAGCGGGGGAGACCAGGTCATGACGAGTACCACGCGTATGTCCGGCGCGGATTATCTATGCGTCGCGGGTGTCGTCGTGATCTGGGGCTGCAACTTCGTCATCATGAAACTGGGGCTCAAGGGCCTCAGTCCCATGCTGCTTGGCGCGCTGCGTTTTGCCGTGGCATCCCTGCCATTTCTTCTGTTCGTGAAACCGCCGGCGCTGCCGTGGCGCTATGTCGTCCTGGCTGGATTCCTGCAGGGACTGGGCCAGTTCGGACTGCTGTTCACCGCACTCAAGTTCGGCATGACCGCGGGAATGGCGTCGGTGGTCATGCAGATGCAGGCCATGTTCACCATATTGCTGTCAGGGCCGCTGCTCGGCGAGCACGCCAACGCGCGCCAGTGGGCCGGTTTGACCGTCGCCGCGGCGGGACTGGCCGCCATCGCCCTGGCGCATGGCGACGGGCCAGGGCAGATGACGCTGATCGGTTTCGTCCTGACGCTGGGCGCGGCCTTCATGTGGGGCGCATCGAATCTGGTGATCCGCTTTGCCAGGAAGACGGGCATCGCCTACGACCCATCCGCTTTCGTGATCTGGAGCAGCCTGATGCCCATCGTGCCGTTCTTCCTGCTGTCCATCTGGCTGGAAGGCGGCGATGCCACGTGGCAGATGCTGCGGGGAATCGGCCTGCGCGAAGGCCTGGCGGTCCTTTACCTGGGCTTGCTCGCGACCTTGCTGGCTTATTCGCTATGGACGCGGTTGCTGCAACGCCATCACGCCGCCCGTGTGTCGCCGTATTCCCTGCTGGTGCCTATCGTCGGATTAGGGGCGGGTGCCCTTGCGTTCGATGAACACCTGTCCTTTTTGCAATGGGCGGGTGTGGGCACGATTATGCTGGGATTACTGATCAATCAGTTCGCGTTGCGCAGATAATCCAGGCCAGCCAACAACAAAATTGCCGGCCCACCGCCGTTTGCCCCTGATCCGAATGCGGGATATCCAATCCGCGCGGCCCATTGCCGGTTAAGGTTGGCGTTGACAGGCCCCAAGCGGCCGCGGATACCGCCAGGGACATCAGGTGGGCGCTTCCGCTATCGATCAATCGCCGGCTGCCTGAGCCAGCAGTGACATATGTGGACGACAGTGACGGACTCCAATCAATACACTCCCCCCAAAGTCTGGACGTGGCAGCAACCCAACGGCGGCACGTTCGCGAACATCAATCGGCCGATCGCCGGACCGACGCACGAGAAAGAACTGCCCGTCGGGCGCCACCCCTTGCAGCTGTATTCGTTGGCCACGCCGAATGGGCAAAAGGTCACCATCCTGCTGGAGGAACTGCTGGCCTTGGGGCATAAGGGCGCGGAATACGATGCCTGGCTGATCAAGATCGGTGAAGGCGATCAATTCGGCAGCGGTTTCGTCGACATCAATCCGAATTCCAAGATTCCCGCCTTGATGGATCGCTCCGGCGCCAAACCCGTGCGCGTTTTCGAATCCGGCTCCATCCTGCTGTATCTGGCCGAGAAGTTCGGCGCTTTCCTGCCGACGACGCAACCTGAACGGGCGGAAGTTCTGTCGTGGCTGTTCTGGCAGATGGGCAGCGCGCCTTATCTCGGCGGCGGCTTCGGCCATTTCTATGCGTATGCGCCGACCAAGATCGAGTACGCGATTGACCGCTTCGCCATGGAAACCAAGCGCCAGCTGGACGTGCTGGATCGCCGCCTGGCGGAAAGCGAGTATCTGGGTGGTGCGGATTATTCGATCGCCGATATCGCGGTGTTCCCTTGGTATGGCGGCATGGTCAAGGGCTGGGCGTATGGCGACTCGGCCGAGTTCCTGTCGACGCACGAGTACAAGAACGTGTCGCGCTGGGCCGATGCGATCCTTGCCCGGCCCGCGGTGGTACGCGGCCGCATGGTGAATCGCATCAGTGGCGACCCCGCCGGCCAATTGCGCGAGCGCCACGACGCCAGCGACTTCGAGACGAAGACGCAGGACAAAGTGGGCGCTTAGTGCTTCCGCTCAGTGCTTCCGCTTAGTGCTTGCGCTCAGTACCCGCACTCAGTACCCGCACTCAGTACCTGGTCAAAGGCCCTGCCCGCAGGCTGCAAACGCGGGCCTAGTGCCCGCTGCCCTGCACCGCATCCGGCATCGGCCCGACATAGCGTCCTCTGGGCCGGATGACTTGTGCTTCTCCCAACTGCTCCAGGCTATGTGCCAGCAGCCCCACGCTGCGCGCGGTGGCGAAAAGGCCAAATACCGCATCGGCGGGTAGACGCAAGTGCGCCGCCAGAGCGGCCAAGGCCGCGTCGATGTTGGGCTGCAGGCCGGTGAGATCCGCCACCTTGTGGATGAAGCGGGTGATGACCTCGGGCGGCTCGAACAGGGCCAGCAGCGCCACCGCGCGCGGATCGCCGTCCGGATACAGATGATGGCCGAAACCGGCCAGGGACATCCCCGTCGAGAGATAGTGCGCGATCACATGGTCTTCGCCCAAGCGCTCCACTTCGTTGAACAGCGCTTGTACGCGGCCCGACGCATCGCCATGCAGGGGGGCCGCCAGGGTCGTCAAGCCGGTCAGCAGGCACGCCGGCAGGGACGCGGCATTCGATGCGGCGATGCGCGCGGCGAAGGCGGAGCTGGTCAGCTCGTGGTCGACCAGCAGGACCATGGCGGTACGAAACAGGTCCGCCACCTCGGCGGGTTGTTGCCAGCCCGAGGCGAAACGCTGGTGCAAGGGCGCATCGCCCTGGCTGGCCCCGAACGCATCCGCCAGTTGACCAACCAGGCTCTGGCATTCGTTGTGCAGGACGCGGGTCATGCGGCCCCGGGTTGAATGTCCCGTCGCGGCCAGGGTCGCCAGCCGCGTGAACGCAGCGACGCGGCCGTGGGCTCCGGCCGCCGCGCAGGCAAAGTTGACGTCCTGTTCCGCATTCCACAGCAGCTTCGCCGCTTCTTCCACGGTGGCCGTGCGTGCCAATGCCACGGCATCCTGTCCACGGTAGTGCAGGCGCTCCCGGATAAACGTCGATACCGCTGTCGGAATGCTCGGTTCGGATCCAAACAACGTGTTGGTCGCCAGCGTTTCATGCTTGCGGCCAGCCTGTTTGCGCTTGGCCAGGCTGGCGACGTCCTCGGCACGGTAGAGACTGCGCCGCGTGTCCTCCGGGTCAGTCATGACTTCCAGCTTGCCGCGGCTTACGTAGGCGTAGACCGTTTGCGGACGCACCCCCAGTTGGCTGCACGCCTCGGCCATCGAAATCCAGGAAGCCATGCGGGTCTCAAAAAATTATATATATTGATTTTGTACATCAATATTGCCATGAGAATCAATCATTACATACCATGGACGCATTCATCGAAAAACGATTCCGAGACAAATGCGGACCCTGTCCGCTCCCCGATGTAGAGGCGTAGCGATATGAAGCCCCAGGTGTTGCAACTGAATCCCATCCTGATCCCCGCGATCAACGACGAACTGGCCTCGCTGTACCAGATGCACAAGCTGTTCGAGATGGCCGATCCGCAGGCTTTCCTGCGCGAGCAGGGCGCGGCCGTGGGGGCGGTGATCACCGGCGGCCATACCGGCATTTCCCGCGACATGCTGGCCCAGTTGCCCAACCTGAAAGTGGTAGCGGTCAACGGCGTGGGCACCGACGCGGTGGACCTGGCGTATTGCCGTGAACGTGGCCTGCCCGTGACGGCGACCATCGGCGCGCTGACCGAAGACGTGGCCGACCTGGCCATCGGCCTGCTGATCGCCGCCTGCCGCAATCTTTGCGCGGTGGACCGCTTCGTCCGTGATGGCCAGTGGGAGCAGCATCCTTCGCCCAGCGCGATTCCCTTGGCGCGCCGTTTCAGCGGCATGCGTGTCGGCATTGTCGGCATGGGCCGGGTAGGGCGCGCGGTAGCGGTGCGCGCGGCGGCGTTTGGATGCCAGATCCGCTATACCGATCTGCAACGCATGGGCGACGTGGAACATGAGTTCGTGCCCGGCCTGATCGACCTGGCGCGCGCCTCGGACGCACTGGTGCTGTGTGCCGCCGCCGACAAGGCGGAAGGCATCATCGACGCCGCCGTGCTGGACGCACTGGGCCCGCGCGGCTTCCTGGTCAACGTGGCGCGTGGCAGATTGGTCAATGAAGCGGACCTGACCGAGGCGTTGAGCGCGGGCCGTATCGCCGGCGCGGGCCTGGACGTGTTCGTCGATGAACCGCGCGTACCCACCGCGTTGCGGCAATCCGAACGCGCGACCCTGCAAGCGCACCGCGCTAGCGCCACGTGGGAGACCCGCGAGGCCATGGCAAGAATGGTGCTGGACAGCGTCGCGCAGGGCCTGGCAGGCAAGCGTCCGACGTTGAGCCTGACGACTTGAGACCAGAACCGATGACCCAAGGACGTCCATGACGGATTACGCATTTCCCCCGCCGGCGCCGAGCACACTGCCTATCGCGGGCATGTCGCCGCTTTTCCCGGTGTCACGCGTGTACTGCATCGGCCGCAACTATCAATGGCAGCCGGACGAGCCCACGCCGACGGAGATGCCGGCGTGGTTCATGAAGCCGGCCAGCGCGGTGATTCCGGCGCAAGTCGTCCTGCCCTATCCGCCGCTGACGACAGAGTTCTGCCCCGAGATCGAGCTGGTGGTGGCCATAGGCCGTGGTGGCCGCGACATCGACCCCGCCGACGTCGAAGCCCAACATATCTGGGGCTATGGCGCGGGCCTGGACATGACGCGCCGCGATTTGCAGCAACAAGCCAAGCGTGTCGGCGGCCCCTGGGAGCCGTCCAAGGCGTTTGACTATTCCGCGCCGTGCACGCCCCTGGTTCCCGTGCAGTCCTGCGGCCATCCCAAGAAAGGCGCAATCTGGCTGGCGGTCAATGGCGTCGAACGCCAGCGCGCCGACGTGGCCGATCTGCTGTGGTCCGTGCCTGAATTGATCGCCATGCTGTCGAGATCCGTCACGTTGGTGCCTGGTGACCTGGTCTTCACCGGCACGCCCGTGGGCGTGGCGCCGCTGCAGCCTGGCGATGCCGTTACCGCTGGCGTGGAAGGCATAGGCCAGATGGCCATGGTGGTGTCCAGTCCTCCGGGGGCTGGCCAGACGGCGTGCCGCGGCGCGGACGCGGTGCATTGCCAGCAAGCCTATGCCTGAACGATCGTCAGCCCCTTAACCGCTTGACCCACCGTCATCCAAGCACCTCCAGGAGTCCCGCTTTGAACGCCACCCCTTCCAAGAAAATCGCTCTCGTCACCGGTGCCGGCAGTGGCGTGGGCCGCCTTAGCGCGATCGCGCTGTTGAACGATGGCTGGACGGTCGTGCTGGCGGGCCGTCGCGCCGAGCCGCTGCAGACGCTGGTGGCCGAGGCCGCGGCGCGCGGCCAGGCGGCCCTGGCGATTCCCACCGACGTGACCAGCCCGGAAAGCGTGCAAGCCTTGTTCGACAAGATAGAAAGCGAATACGGCCGCCTGGACATGCTGTTCAACAACGCCGGCGTGAACGCGCCCGCCGTGCCGATGGACGAGCTGCCGCTGGAAAAGTGGTTCGCCGCCATCAACACCAACGTCACGGGTGTGTTCCTGTGCGCCCGCGCCGCCTTCGGCCTGATGCGCCGGCAGTCGCCGCAAGGCGGCCGCATCATCAACAACGGCTCGATTTCCGCGCACACGCCGCGCCCTTTCACGGCGCCGTACACGGCCAGCAAGCACGCAGTGACGGGCCTGACCAAATCCTTGTCGCTGGATGGCCGCGCCTTCAATATCGTGGCCGGCCAGATCGATATCGGCAATGCCTTGACGGAACTGTCCGAACGCATGAAGCGCGGCGTGCTGCAAGCCAATGGCACGACCGCGCCGGAGCCGATGATGGACGCGCAGCACGTGGCCAATGCCGTCAAGCACATGGCGTCGCTGCCGCTGGATGCGAACGTGCTGACCATGACGGTCATGGCCAGCAACATGCCTTTCGTCGGACGGGGTTGAATTCGATCACCCCCGCCGCATCAAACCCGCCGGGCCGGACAAGCCCGTCGATGATTCCCATGAGAGTTGAGCATCAACCAATAGGACGGAGACATATATGCAATTCAACACCTTGTTCAAGGCGCTTGCCGCCGCCACTGTCACCACTGTGCTGGCGGTGGCGCCCGGCGCCGCGTCGGCGCAGAGCTACCCGGACCATCCTATCCGCATGATCGTCCCCGCGCCCCCGGGCGGCGGCATCGACATCATTGCCCGTGTCGTCGGCGAGAAACTGTCGACCGCGCTGGGACAAGCGGTGATCGTGGATAACCGCCCCGGCGCATCCAACAACCTTGGCACGGAACTGCTGGCCCACGCCAAGCCCGACGGCTACACCATAGGCATCGTCGGCGGCAGCCACAATATCAACAAGTTCCTGTTCAAGAACCTGGGCTGGGATCCGGAAAAGAGTTTCGAGCCCATCATCTATACGCACGAAATTCCGTTGGTCTTCGCCATCTATCCGAAGATTCCGGCCAAGACCTTGCCGGAACTGGTGAGCTATATGAAGGCCCATCCGGATGAGGCCAAGGTGGCCACGTCCGGCCGGGGCAGCGCGCAGGAGATGGCAGCCGAGATGTTCAAGATGGCCAGCGGCGTGCCGATGCTGATGATTCCGTACAAGGGTTCGTCGGCCGCGCATCCGGATCTGCTGGCGGGCCGCACCATGCTGTATATCGATACGATCAGCGCCATCCAGGAGCAGGTGAAGTCCGGCAATGTGCGCGCGGTGGCGGTGTCGTCGCTCAAGCGAGCCAAGGCGCTGCCGGACGTGCCTACCGCCGACGAGCAGGGTCTCAAAGGCTACGACGCCAACACCAACGGCGGCATTCTGGCACCGGCCGGCACGCCCAAGGCGATCGTCGACAAGCTCAATGCCGAAATCAACAAGGCCTTGCAGATGCCCGACGTGCGGGCCAAGCTGGAAGCGGCCGGCATCGACATCCAGGGCGGTTCGCCGCAGGACTATGCCAAGTTGATCCACTCTGACCTGGAAAAGTGGGGCAAGGTAGTCAAGCAGGCCGGCATCGAGCCGGAATAAGCGGGTTCACCACCAAGGCGACGCCATCGCGCTGGGGATCGGCGCCGCCTTGCAGGCTTCACGCCGTGCGCCACCCGACGTGCGGCGCCGCGAAGGCTCGGCTCAGGTACGGCCGCCTGACCTGCTCGCGCGCCGGCGTTTATCCCGCCGTTGCCGTGCGTATCGCGCCAATCAGGGCATTCAGTTCGGCATCGCGGTCCGGTTCGTTGGCGCTCAGATAGCGCGGCTCCGGATACACCGCCAGCTGCACGACGGCAAGGTCGGCGTTGCGGTCGATGAAGATGCGTTGGCCCGAATGTCCCATGGCCATCATGGCGCCGTCGCCACGCAGCCACCAGCTGTAGCCGTACGCGCGCAGATCGAGGGCGCGCCGATGAGCCGCGTGCTGGTCCGCGGGAATCTGGAAGGCAGGCGTGGCGGATTGTTCAACCCAGCCCTCGGGCAGGATGCGGCGGCCATCGACCACGCCGTCGTCCAGCACGAATTGCGCGAAGCGGCCGATATCCCGCAGGCTCATGCCCGCGCGGCTGCCGCCGATCTCCTGGCCGTCATCGGATTCCAGCGTGTAGAAGCCGTCGAACTCCATGCCGCAGGGCTGCCAGATACGCTTGGACATGTAGTCGGCCAGCGTGCCACCCGTCGCCGCGCTGAGCACCGCCCCCAGCAGGTAGGTGTCGCCGGTGTTGTACTGCCAGACGGCACCGGCGGGATTGCCGCGCGGGCAGGCCCGCAACAAGGCCAGCACGCCGCCGGGCACCTTGTCGGCCAGCGACTTGCTGTAGCGGTTCACGTGCGACAGCTTGTCCGTGTAGTCCTCGCGCCAGTCTATGCCGGAAGACATGGTCAGCAGATGGCGCACGGTAACGTCTTCATAGGCACAGCCGGCCAGCGTGCGGACGTAGCGCGTGACGGGATCATCGAGGCTGGCGATGGCGCCGTCGTGCAGCGCCGCGCCCACCAGCATGGCGGTCATGGACTTGACGGTCGACATGGTGGACCAGCGCTCTTCGGGTTGGAAACCCAGGCCATAACGTTCCAGGATGATGTGGCCGCGATGGATCGCCAGCAGGCCGGCCACATTATTGCGGTCCATGAATTCGGCGACGTCGCGGGTCTCGCCGTCCAGGGCGTAGCCGGCCTGGACTTCCGGCGCTCGCGGCATGGTTTTGGGCGCGGGGCCGCGGGCGATGGTGCGCGTCGCGAACAGGCGGTCGACGATGCGGTAGCCGTAAGACTGCAGGCAGGGCGGCCACAGCAGGAAGTCTTCGCCGCGCGGCAGATGTTGCACGGCTTGGGCCAGGGGCAAGTTCGATGTGTCGTTCATGGTTCAGTCGTTGCGAATGCCCAGGCGCTGGACGATGGGACCCCATACCGCGGCCTCCTGCGTCATCGATTGCGCGATGGATTGCGGACCCAGCTCCTTGGGCGGGGTCATGTAGATCTCGGCCATCTGTTTACGCACGTTGTCATCCGCCCAGAATTTACGGGTGGCCTCGGTCAGGCGAGCGACGATTTCCGCGGGGGTGCCAGCCGGCGCCATCACGCCATACCAGGCATCGCCCGGAAAACCCTTGGCGCCCACTTCGGCGATGGTCGGCACGTCCGGCAAATTGGGATCGCGCTCCGCGCCGAACAGGACCAGCGGCACGGCCTTGCCGGTCTTGATCTGCGGGATGGCGCCGGACAGGGCGTCGGATGTCAGGTCGATCTGGCCGCCGATCAGGTCCATCATGGCCGGTGCCGCGCCTTTATAGGGGACGTGCGACATCTGCAAGCCGAAATGGTCGGCCAGGAATGCGACGTTCAGGTGGGTGGAGTTGCCTATGCCCGCCGAACCATAGTTCAGCTTGCCCGGCTTGGCCTGCGCCTGCTTCACCAGATCGTCGATGTTGCGGATGTGGGTGGCGGGGTTGGCGACCAGCACTTGCGACGTGCCCGCCACTTTGGTGACGGGGGTAAAGTCCTTGGTGGGGTTGTACGACAGTTGGGCGTAGGTGAAGGGGTTCACCGACATATTGGACGTGCTGCCGAACAGCAGGTTGTAGCCGTCGGCCGGCTGCTTGGCGACGTAGGCGGCGGCGATGCTGCCGTTGGCGCCGGGCTTGTTCTCGACCACGATGGTGCCGCCGATGGCCTTGCCCGCATAGGCGGCCCAGGCCCGGGCCAGCGCATCGGCGGCGCCGCCCGCCGCAACCGGCACGAAGACGGATACCGGACGCGTGGGCCATTGCGCCGCCACGGCGGCGGGCGCCGCGGCCAAGCCGAATACCGCTGCGATGGTGGCCAGGGCGGTCTTCGCGGTGGCGTTGGCCTTGGTGGTGAGGCCGAGCCTGGCGGTCATCGCGGCCCTCGGGGCCGTGGCCAGGAGCGAGGCGCGCGCTCGTAGCGGGGCTTGCGCCCGAGCCTGTGCCGGTAACGGCAGCGGTGATGACCCCGGCAAAAGGGATGTAGCCAAAAGGCAGTCAGGCGAACCGGCGACCATGATCGAACGCTCCAGAAGAGGGGCGGACGACAGGGGGCGTCCGCGAATGTGCCGTAAAGAAGGCTGCGAAGAACGCTTCAAAGAAGGCTGCAAAGAAGGTGCTTCAAGGAAGGTGCCCAAATTCTAGGTAGCGGCTTTCATGACGTCCAATGCATAATTCATCAAACGGTCATGAGCCGGAAGTCATAAAAAGCAGGGGGACGCCGTGAATCTGCAGCAGCTGGAGCATTTCCTGGTTCTGGTCGAGATGCAGTCCTTCGGTCGAGCCGCCGACAAGCTGCATCTGACTCAGTCGGCCTTGAGCCGCAGCATCCGCTCGCTGGAAGAGGGCCTGGGCGGCCGCTTGCTGGAGCGTGACAAGGGCAAGACCTTGACTGCGCTGGGCGAACTGGCGATCGCCCGGGCGCGCCGCATCCGGGTGGAATTGGCGGAGTTGCGGCGCAGCGCCAGCCTGCTGGCGGACTACGCCGGCGGCACCTTGAAATTGGGACTGGGTCCCACGCCCACCGCCATCCTGTCAGTGCCCCTGCTGCGCGAGATGATGCAGCGTTATCCCGCCATCAAGCTCTTGTTGAGCGGCGGTACGTCGGAGATGCAGGTGCAGGAACTGCGCGAAGGCGTGGTCGATGCGCTGGTCGTGCATCGCAATCACATACCGGCCGACGCCGACTTGCACCTGACCTTCTTTCCGCGCACGCCCTTGGGTTTCGTGGTGCGGGCGGGGCATCCGCAGGCGCACGCACGGGCGCTGGACTACGACACGCTGCGGCGCTATCCCGTCGCGGCCAGCGGGCGGGCGATGAGCGCCGAGGTCATGCATCAGTTGAATGCCTACTTCGGACCGCACGCGCATTTTCTCGACGCCGTGCAGTACCAGTCCAACGACATGCATGCGTTGGTCGAGCTGGTGCGTACCAGCGACGCGGTGTTCTTCGGCGTGTTGCAGGTGGCTCAGCCGCTGATCGACAGCGGTGAGTTGCTGCGGCTGCCCTTGGAGCCGGCCTTGCGGCTGTCCTCCCAATTCGTCTTCGTCACGATGGAAGGCAAGACCTTGCCACCCGCCTTGTTGCGGGTGCGGGAAATTTGCGCTCGGCAGATGGGCGCTGCGGCGTCGACAGCGGCGGCGCTCGACGATTCCTGCATGGCGCCGGTGGATACCGACAGCCCTATGCGTGCGGGGTGATCTGGGCCGCGCTGCCCGGCGAGGCATTCGGCACGGCGCCGTCGACGCTCGCGCCTGGCGCACCGGCGCTATTTTCGCGGGAGGCGATGGCGATGCGATGCAGCAGCCACACCGCGCGCTCGAACAGCCGGGTCGCCATCAACAGCTCGCGCGCCTGGGCATGGTCGTGCGCCTCCGATGCCATCACCTGGCGGCGCAGGCGTTCGAGTAGCTCGCCGCGGTCGCCGGTCAGCTGGATCAGGACCTCCAGGTCATGCGGATCCGTCACGCCATCGGCACTGACGGTATCAGCCAGCAGGCAGATCTGCGTGCGCAAGGCTTCGCACAGATTGAATAGCAGACGCGGGCGTTCGCCGTCCCAGCCGTCGACGATGCCGCTGAATTCGGCCAGCGTGTCCTGCAGGGCCTGCAGGTTTTCCAGGCTCGATTGCTCATGCGCGGCACGCGCCAGATCCTTGCGGGTCAGGCCACCGCCGGCCACGGCCAGCAGAAAGGTCGCGGTCTGCGCGGCGACGTTGCGATGGCCGGCCAGCAAGTGGCGGCGTTGGGCTGGCGCGCGGGCATCTTCCTGGTCGAGGTCGGGCAGCAAGCGAGGCAGGGCGGCGGTCAGGCGATCGCGTTCCAGGCGCACCAGTTCCAGGGCGTTGACCGGATCTTCGGCCGCGCGATCATAGATGTAATGGGGCTGGCTGGCCTGTTCCACCGGATCCGCCGGCGTCAGGCGCGCCGTGAGCTTTATGGCACGGTCGCGCAGCATGGTGACGGGCAGGGCGCCCACCAGTTGCATGGCCAGGAACAGCACGGCCAGCAGCGATGCGGCCTGGCTGTCCGGCACGGTGACGTCGCCGGTGCGCAGGGTATAAACCAGCCAGGCGGCCGCGACCAGGATGGAGCCGCCCCCCTTGACCATGACGTGCACCAGGCACAGCTGGCGGCCGCTGCCCTTCAGGCCGCTGCCGGACAACAGTACCGCCAGGCCGCTGCCCAGGTTGGCGCCGGTCATGATCCAGAAGGCGGCCTCGAATTTCATGAAGCCTGTGTGTAGAGACGCCACCGCCAGGATGGTCGCGGTCGATGCCGATTGGGTCGCCACGGCGATGATCACGCCCAACGCCAGCGCCACCGGCGACGACATGCCGTCGCCGAGCAGCGTGTGCCAATCGTTGACGGTCAGCGCATCCGGCGCGTGCTTGATGAAGTCCAGCCCCATGAACAGCAGGGCCAGGCCCAGGCCGGCCCAGATCCAGTCGCGTCGCAGCGCGTGATAGTCGAGCTTGAAGTGCAGGGACAGGCCGGCGGCCGCCACCAGATAAAGCACGACCAGCCGGATGTCCAGGGTGGCCAGGAAGACCAGCAGCGCGGTGCCGGCGTTGGCGCCGGCCACGACGGGGGCGGCCTGGTTCACCGACAGCACGCGGCCGTGGACCAGGTTGGCGGTGATCAGGGTGACGGCATTGCTGGACTGCGTGATGGCGCCGGCCAGCGCTCCGGCGAACAGCCCGCTCCAGCGGGAGGCGGTGGCCATGTGCAGGGCCGATCGCACGCGATGCCCCATGGCTTGCCGCAAATGCTGTCCGATCAGGCGCAGGCCGATAAACAGCAGTCCCAAGCCCGATAGAAGTTCAGCAACGGTAATCATGGATCAACAACGCCAGCGCCCTGACGGCGGAAAATCCGCGAATACTATGACACGAATATTTCAATGTCATGTCAGGGGCGGCGACGTGACCGCTGGGTGCCGCCGGCCGGCTGATGTTCCCGCACGCCGAGGCGCGGTTCGCCAAGCCGCGAATCAGGATCAGCCGAGGCGTGCCAGCGCGGCCGCGCGCGTATCCACCACGGTAAGGATGGCAAGGAAGCCGCTGATTTCAAAGACTTCGCTGACCTGAGGCTGGATCTGGCACAGGGCCAGGGCACCGCCTTGTTGCTTGAGCTTCTTGGCCAGCAGCAGGATCACCCGCAGGCCGGCGCTGGAAATGTAGTTCAAGCCGGCCAGGTCCAGCACCACCTTGCGCGCGCCATTTTCCAGGTGATCCAGCAGCTCGCCTTCGATGGTGGTGGCGTTGGCGCTGTTGATTTGTCCCTGCAGCGCGACGACCAGGGCGTCGCCATCTTTTTCGGTTGCGAGAGTCATGGGGGGCAGTTCCGGAATGAATACGTATGCGCAGTGGCGGCCGCGTCGAATCGGCGCGCGGACATCGTCTCCATGGCCGCGAGCCAGAGCCGGCGCCAGGGAGATAAGTCGCTCGCATGATACGCGACTGGCGCTGCCGACGATACGTTGCCATCACGAAAATCGCGCGCGTGGTGCATACTGGCGCCTGAGGAAAGCCAGTCATCCGGAAAGCCACTCATCCGCTCTCTCACCACCGTCATGCCCGACGATACGCTGTCACTGCGACCCGAAGACGACCCGATAGGGCGCGCCATGCAATGGCTGGAAGGCATTGCCGACCGTGAGGACTGGGCGCCCAAGGCGCGCTTCGGCCTGACCCTGAGCGTGGACGAAGCGCTGACCAATATCGTGGCGTATGCGTTCACGCCGGCGAGCGCCGGGGCCGGCGAACCCATCATCAATCTGGCCTACGCGGACGATGGCCGCGAACTGAAGGTGGAGATCGCCGACAACGGCCATGCTTTCGACCCCACCAGCCTGGAGATCGCCGACGCCGCGCTGACGCTGGACGAAGCGGAAGTGGGCGGCCATGGCTTGCGGCTGATGCGCCATTACCTGAAGTCCTTCCACTACCAGCGCGACGGCGCGTGGAATCGCTTGACGCTGGTGCTGGACAGTCCGGCAGGCTGAGGGCCAGCAGTCCTGGTTGCGATCACGCGTGGCATTGGTGTTGTAAATGCTCGAATTATTACAGTGCATTTAGTCGCATTTCGTATATATTCTGTAGCCTTTCCCCCGCAAATCCAGGTTCGCGCCGCATGGCTGAGTTCCCTGCGCTCCGAAAATTTCGCCCCGGCCAGGCCGATGCGGCAGCATGCATGCTCACGCAAGGCGCCAATGCGTCGACCCGTGGCAATGCCGCCGGCCTGCACCGCGTCTATGCGCGCGTCGATGCCACCGCGGTGGCATACAACCTGATCTGCCTGCGTGGGCTGATGCAGGCCGCGGGAGCGACGCCCAGGATCTGGGCGACCGTGAAGGCGGACGCATACGGCCATGGCGTCGCACGGGTATTGGCCGGGCTGGCCGACGCCGATGGATTGGCGGTGGCGCAACTGGCGGACGCGCATGCCTGCCGCGCCGCCGGATGGGCGGGTCCGATTCTGGTGTACGGCGGCTTGCAGGATACGGATGACGTTCGCGATCTCTCGATGCCTGGCCTGCACCTGGTCATCTCCAACACCGCCCAACTGGATCGCCTTGAGCAAGTTGACGCGTTTTCTGCCTCGTTCTCGCTTTGGCTGCGTTATGCCGGCGATCTGGGCATGAGCGGGTTCGACGAACTCGCTTACCTCGACGCGTATCGGCGCTGCATGGCGCTGGTGGAGCGCGGCCGGGTTGCGACGGTCGGCCATTTCCAGCACTACGGGCTGGGCGAGGATCCGGCCAGCGTGGCTCGCGCGGATGCCCGCTTCGAAGCGTTGACCAGCGGGCTGTCCGGTCCGCGCAGCGCCGGCAACTCCGCATCGATAGTGCACCCTGCGGCCGCCCGCATCGGGGCGGATTGGGTACGCCCCGGACTCGCCTTGTATGGCGCCAGTCCCTTGCCCGGCAGCGTGGGCGCGGAGCTGGGTTTGCGGCCGGCCATGTCGCTGCATTCACGTCTGTGCAGCGTGCGCGATGTCGCGGCCGGCACTCGGCTGGGGTATGGCGGCGCCTTCGTCGCCCCGCGCGCGCTGCGTGTGGGCCTGGTCGCCTGCGGCTATGGTGATGGATATCCGCGCCACGCGCCTGCGGGCACACCGGTCAACGTCGGCGGTGTGCGAGTGGGTACGCTGGGTGTCGTAACGATGGACAGTCTTCTGGTCGATCTGAGCGAAGCGCCCGATGCCGAGATCGGCACCCCCGTCACGCTGTGGGGCAGCGAGGACCTGCCCGTGGAGGCCGTCGCCCGGCATATCGGCACGATTGCCGCGGCCCTGCTGACGTCGCTGACGCCGCGCGTGGCGTTCGTCGAAGCGTATTGAGCAACGTTCCTGAGAACTTGAATTCCAAGTTCCTGGATTCCTTGATTCTTCAGCTCTCAGGTTTCCTGCGCCCTGCGGCCAGGCGCGAAGAACAGGAACAGCAAGGTGGCGACGAGGTAGACGCCGCCGGCGATGGCCAGGCTGGTGTTCATGCCCATGCTGCCGAACAACGCACCTACCATCAACGGGCCAGCCATCTGCCCCAGCTTGTCGGCGGCGCGCATCACGCTGGTCGCGCCCGCCGCGCCATAGTCCTGCACGCGCGGCAGTCCCAGCATATAAGGCGATTGCGACGCGCCGGAGAAGCAACTGGCAACCGCGAGCAGAAACACGGCCAGCGTGGCCGCGGCCAGGCCGCCACCGAAATACAGTCCGATCATGCCCGCGCTGCCGACGATGCCGCCCAGTACGATCCATGTCTTCTTGGCGTGCGAGCGATCCACCAGGCGGCCCATCAAGGGGCCGACATAAATGACGCACAAGCCATAGATCATGAGCACGCGGCCGATGCTCGACGCGGCCACGCCGGCATGTTCCAGATAGAGCGGCAAGGCAAAGGACAGCAGTCCCACCTGGGCGATGGAGAAGGGGATGACGCTACCCAGCAGCAGCAGGCCGAAGTCGCGCGTGAAGATCAGGCGGGCTACGCGGACGAACCCGGCACGCGCGGGCGGGGGCCGCTGGGATAGGGGCGAACCCGGCGCGGTGGTCGCCGCCGCAACGGGCGTCTGCTTGCCCATATAAGGTCGCATCAAAGCCAGCACACCCAGCACCGGCATCAGCAGCATGAAGGCGCTGATGCCGAATACCAGGCGGAAGCCCAGCTGTTCCATCAGCATGGCGCCCACCGCGGCACCGGTCAGATGGCCCGCGAACAGGCCGGCGATGACGCTGGTCATATTGCGCCCGCGATACTGCGCCGAGCTGCGTGTCACGATAAAGCCTTGCAGGCCCATCCATGTCAGGCCGTAGCCCAGTCCCACCAGGCCGCGCGCGCCGGCGAACAAGGGCAGGCTGCTGACGCCCGCGCATGCCAGCATGCCGATGAAGGACACGGCCAACCCCGTCAGGACTGGGAATTGCCAGCCACGCCGGTCGGTCAAGCGTCCGGCCAGCAGCGCGGTCAGCAGGCCGCAACCCATTTCCACCGAGATGGGCAGCGCCAGCAACACGTTGGGAGGCAAGTCTATCCAGCCTTCGGGCAGGCTGCGCGCATACAGCGGCAGGAAGCTCAAGGGCATGGCCCACGCGACGAGAAAGCCGAACATGATGGGACGCGCGATGCGGCCGATGTCCGAAGCGTCATCGGGTCCCACGCGCGTGCCGTCGGGCGCGCTGCCGCGCGCCGCGAAAGCGCGGTTCATCAGCAGCGATAGCAGCAGCAACATCTCCATCGCGGCAACCAGGGCCACGGCGACCACGGTGATGGCATCGATCATGCGGCTGCGCACGCCGGCCTCCAGCACCTCGGCGGACAGCCGTAGAACCAGATTGCCCTGGATGGCTTCGCGCCTTGCGGATCCTGGTGCGGATGTGGCGGATGCAGCGGATGTGGCGGATGTGGCCGGCGAGGTGTCCCGGCGGCCGGTCAAAGGCAGTACCAGCGTCAAGGCGTCGGCGGCGTCGTGGGCCTGGCTTGCCCGCGTACCGGCACCCGCGTTGTCTCCCAAAGGCAGAGGCCCGCGGCTGTCGGCGCGATTCAGCACGCGTCCGGCGGCATCGGTCAGGTCAATCTCGCCAATCGCGGGGAAGGTGGCGGCGAGCCGCTGGAACGGCGCTTCGACGCCGCGCAGCTTGTCCACCGAAATGCCATAGCCGATGATGCGATCGAGATCGGCCTGCAGGCCGCGCGCCAGCACGGCCACATTTTCGCGGGTGACTCGCAGCCACCCTTCACGGAACGTCTGCACCGTGTACGCGGCATACACACCCTGCGCCAACAGCAAGGCCACCAGCGGCACGATGAAGCGAGCGCGGCCGCCCGCGGCCAGCGTGGTCAGAGGCACCAGGAATTTGAACGCCGCCGCCAACGCCAAGCCGACGACGGCGGTGACGGCCACCAGCACGAGCAAACTGCGCCACATCAAGGCGTGAGCCGCGGCGGCGTCGCGTACGGCCGATACCACCAGCACGCCGGCAGGCATTTTCGCGGCAGTGGCGCTGACCAAGGGCACCGCCACGGAGACGCGGCCGGCGTCGGTGCTCAGCAATGCGCCCGATGGCCGGGCCGTGATGTCATGCGGTGCAGCCGTGCCGTTGTGCCGGAACAACGCGCGGGCGAGCGTCACCGCGCCGGGAACATCGCCTTGGGTGGCTACCGTGCTGCCGTCCGGCAGCACTACCGCAATGCCGGCCAGGTCGTCCGAGCCGCGCGTACCGTCGAGCAGCAGCGCGTCCATGCCGAAATATTGCGCCAGGGGTTTGCCCAGCCTGAGCCCGTTATCGATATTGCCGGCTACCCGCCGCGCCACCACTTCGACGCGATCCGCTGTCGTATCGGCGATCAGGCGATCCAGCGCAGCCAGGCTCAACGCGCCCATCAAAGCCTGTGCAAGCAGCAATACCGCCAGGCAGGCCAGGGTGACTTCCAGGACGGGGCGGCGGCGCAGCCCGCCAAGGATACGCAGCAGAGGTTCGCGCATGACAAGTAAATGACAGTCGCGCGTTCACATCCGCCGGATTCCTGTGAACAAGGCAATGCAGAACAAGAGGGTACGCGCAGGAAGGTAAAGATATGATACATGGAATTAAATATCGTTTTACACTTCTTAAAATCCGTATCTTTTTGCAGGTTCCGGGTTTGCCTTTCCCCTTTTTGCCGTTCCCCCTGTCTGCCGTCTCCCTTCAGTTACTGCCTTCTTCCTTGGCCTGAGCATGTTCTTGCGTTCCCTCCGCGGCAAGATTTTCCTGTTGGTTCTGGCCATTCTGTTGACGGTGGCTGCCTTCATCATGATGGCCAGTCGCCGTGACGTAACGAATACCGTCGCCGCGAGTGAACAGCACGCCGTGCGCAACGTGCTGGAGCTGGTGCAGCACGACACCGAAGCGCGCTGGGGAGCCTTGTTCAACGACAAGATCAGTACCGTGCGCAATGGCCGGCGCCAGCTGCTGCAGACCGGCGCCACGGTGGCGTCCGTGCTGGACAGCTATGCGCGCATGGCGGCCACCGGTGTGGTCAGCAGCGACGCGGCCAAGGAGATGGCGCGTTCCTGGATCAACCAACTGCATTTCGACGGGCATCGCTATGCCTTCGTCTACGACGCCGGTGGCCACGTGCTGGCCAGTGGCGCGCCGGAGATGATCGGCCAGGATCTGAGCGGCGTGCTCGACCTCAAGGGCCGGCCGTTGGCGCGGGCGCTGTATGACGAAAGCCGGACTTCGGGCAATGGCTTCGCCATCTACAGGTGGCCGACGCCGGATGGCCTGCGCGAAAGCCGCTACGCCTACTTCGGTTATTTCCGCGCTTGGGATTGGGTGATCGCCATCAGCGACAGCGTGCAGGACATCACCGAACAGGTCGAGCGGCGGCGTACCGAAATGAAGGCGGCGTTGCGCGAGACACTGTCGCGGCTGACGCTGGCGCGCAGCGGTTTCCTGTTCATCGTCGCCGCCGATGGCGAGCTGGTGGTGGCGCCCCCGCGCACCGCGATGACGCTGCTGAGTGCAACGGACGTGACGGTCGAGAGCGCCAGTACCGCCGCCGGCGGCAATACCCCGGGCCGCAGTCTGCGATCGCGCTTGACCGACGTGCGCGCCACCGGAGAGCCGGATGTCCTGTCGGCACGCATGAACGGTACCTGGCATATCGAGGCAGTGCATTTTCAGCCATTGGGCTGGACCTTGGCTGCCGCCGTGCCGGAAAGCGACTTCGCCGAACCCGCTCGCGCACTGCTGAACCGGCAGGCTCTGATTTTCGCCGGGACGATGTTGTTGGCGTTGCTGTGTGCCTGGCCGGTGGCCGCGCGTATCGTGCGGCCTTTGGAGCAGCTGGCTCGTTATGCACGGGCCCTGCCGCGCCAGGACCTGACGGCGCCGCCCGAGGTGCCCGCGCATATCGCCATGCTGCCCCAGCGCCTGCACGATGAAGTGGGGCGGTTGGCGGATGCCTTCCTGGTCATGGATCATCGGCTGCGCGAAAACGTCGCGCGCCTGATGAAGGAAACCACGCGACGCGAACGCTTCGAGAGCGAACTCAATATCGCGCGCGACATCCAGCTGGGACTCTTGCCGATTCCGTTGGAATCCAGCGTGCTGGAACGCGCCGATCTGCACGCCGTGATGAAGCCGGCCAAGGAAGTGGGCGGCGATCTCTACGATTACTTCACGCTGCCGGACGGCCGACTGTGCTTTGCCATCGGCGATGTTTCCGACAAGGGCGTACCCGCCGCGCTGTTCATGGGGATCACCCGCACGCTGATCCGTGCCACCGCCGAAGACGAAAGCGACCCTGCGCGCATCATGGCGCGGGTGAATAACCGCTTGGCCGAGAACAATCCCAACATGATGTTCGTCACGTTGGTGATTGCGGTGCTCGACCTGGATACCGGCGACCTGCAGTTTGCCAACGCGGGCCATCCGCCGCCTTTGGTCGTCAGCGCTGACGGCCAACTGCGCACCTTGAAGGGACGCAGTGGACCGGCCTGCGGTGTGGCGGAAGACCTGGTGTACACCGGTTTGTCCGGCCATCTGGCTGGTGGCGATACGCTGATCGGCTACACCGACGGCGTCACCGACGCCAGCGATCCCACCGAAGCCCTTTACGGCGAGGCGCGCCTGTTGTCCACCGTCGCACGCGGGGGCCTGTCGGCCGCGACGCTGGCCCAGTGCCTGCTCGATGATCTCCAGGCTCACTCCGCCGAAGCCGAACAATCCGATGACATCACGCTGATCGTGATCCGCCGCCCATGATGAACTGCCTCCACCGTCTATTGTTGTTGCGAGCCTTGTTGCAAGCCTTGTTGCAAGCCTTCTTGCAAGGCCTGCCGCAAGCCTTGCCGCGGGCCTTGCTGCAGACCTTGGCGCTGGCGCTGCCCCTGGCTGCCTTGCCTGTCGGCGCGGCGCGCGCGCAGGACGCCGCCGCGCCGCCGGCTGCCGCGCAAGCCACGCCGATCACGCCGATCACGCCGACCACGCCGACCACGCCGACCGCGCCGGCCACGCCGGCCACGCCGACCGCGCCCGCCATGCCCGCCATGCCCGCCATGCCCGCCACGCCGGTCCCGCAGGCCACCGCTGCCAGCGCGCGCGTCTTTCCCACTACGCCCCAGCGCCGTCCTGACGGCCGCAAGTGGCGCATCGGCTATTTGGAAAGCGGCGATTACACCGAATATCCGCGTACGTTGCGCGTGATCGTGGCCGGGCTGCAGCAGTTGGGCTGGGTCAAGGTGGCGGACATGCCCGAGGGCCTTACGGGCCATCAGATGTGGCAGTTTCTGGCGGATCATGCCAAGAGCGACACCCTGGAATTCGTCGCCGACGCCTGGTGGCAGCCAGGCAATTTCGAAGCCAGCAAGCGCCCCGCCGTGCGCCAGGCCATCACCGATCGTCTGCGCAACAAGCACGACATCGACCTGATCATCGCCATGGGCACGCTGGCCGGCCAGGACATGGCCGCCTTGGGCGCGCCCGTGCCCACCATCGTGGCATCCACCAGCGACGCCGTCGGCGCACGCATCGTCAAGAGCGTGCAGGACAGCGGCCTGGACAATCTGCACGCGCGGGTCCAGCCGGAACGCTATCAGCGCCAGGTGCGCCTGTTCCACGACATCGTGCCCTTCAAGACCCTGGGCATCGTCTACGAAGACAGTCCCGAAGGACGTACCTACTCGGCCGTCGATGCGGTGGAGCAGGTGGCCAAGGAACAGCAGTTCAAGGTCGTGAGTTGCGACGCGCGGGCCAATGGTATCGAGCTGAAAGCCGCCACGGAGAACGTGCTGAACTGCTACCGCCAGATCGCCGGCAAGGCGGACGCCATCTATGTCACCGTCCATCGGGGCATCACGCCGGACAGCGTCGCCGAGGTCGCACGCATCGTGCGCGATGCCAAGATCCCCACCTTTTCGATGCTGGGCTCGGACGAGGTGAAGAAGGGCGTCCTGATGAGTTTGGCGCAGGCGGACTATTCCTACGTCGGCCTGTTCTACGCCGAGACCATGGCGCGGATCTTCAACGGTGCCTTGCCGCGCCAGTTGAACCAGGTCTGGATCGATCCGGCCAAGATCGCGCTGAACCTGCAGACGGCACGCACGATAGGTTTCGATCCTCCCGTGGACATCCTGCTGGCGGCCGACGAGGTCTACGAATAAGCCACGTCCCGGTCAGGGCCAGCCTGGCCTACAGGCTCAGGACACGCTCGGGATAGATGGCCGCCAGGCGGCTCGCGGCGTCGCCTGGCGCGTCCTGCCACAACGACAGCAGGCGGTCGGCGCCCGTGCGCCGCGATTCCAGCACGTAGCGCGCGTAGCCCAACCAGTGGCGGTCCGCCTCGCTTTCCAGTCCTGACATCGCGACGGCCAACGTGTCGGCGGCAAGCTGGCGCACGAGCTCGTCGTCCAATGCGGCATCAATGGCGCTGTCGCGCAGGCGGCGCAAGTTCAGCCAGCCGTAGTCCCGCACCAGGCTCTCTGCCTCGGCCAGATTGCGCATCAAGCCAAGCTGCAGGGCCGAGGGCGCCAGCGGCGCGGTCAGCGCGATATCGTCACCGGCTTCGCGGCGCAGCTGCCGGTCCGGAAACAAGGCGGAGGGCGCGCGCCCCTCGATATAGCCGTCCACTCCCAGGCTTGCGTAGAGCGATTCGATGCCGCCTGGCCGGCGCCATTGCGCCAGCAATTCCGGCAGCGGGCAGTGGCTGGCCAGTTTGTAGCGCCAGCGCGCATCCAGAAAATTGGAGAACTGGGCGTACTCGAAATGCTCGGTCCGTGGCGTCAGGACGACGGGTTCATGGTTGTCGGCGCGCCGGCCCGGCCACGAAGGCGCACGCAGGAATTGGCCCAGCGACGGGTTGCCGTCCAGAAACACGGTGGTGTCGTGTTTGTAGCTGGATCCGTTCGCCAAGGGCAAAGAACGGGCGGGCGTATCGCCTTCGAACATCCAGCGGAAATAATCGCCCAGGTCTTCGAAGGGGCGTTCCGGCATGCGGTGCACCCTCAAGTCGCCGGCGAAACGCGCATGGCGGAACATGCGGTCCCACATCATCATGCGATTGTCCTTGCGGCCCGTCACGCGGCCGTTTTCCAGCGGACTGTTGGCGAACAGCGCGACGAAGGCCGGCGCCAGGGCGGTGATGACGTTGACCGCGCGCGCGGCATCGTGAATCGGCACTGACGTGCAGGGGCTGTTCTGCGCCTTGGCGTCGATGCCCACCCGGTGCAGCCAGCCGCGATAACCGACGATGTCGTCGTAGATGGGACGCGGCACGCGCATGGCATGGTAGTGGTCCGGATCCAGGGGCGCGGCAGGGTGTTCGCCGGCATTCAGGATGGCGGCGTCGTCTTCCGCCAGTGCTTGCTGTACGTCGCGCAACTCCGTGTAGACCGCCGCGGCCAGGCGATCCAAGCCGCCAGGGCCGCCCTGGACGGGATGCAGGGCGCTTTCCAGCAGGTTGAAGCCGTTGTCCAGACCGCTTTCCGCCAGCGTGCCGCGCGCGCTGACCACGCGGCCCGCCAGGCTGCCGAGCGTCATCGTTTCGCCACGGCCGGCACGCAGGCGTGCCAGGGATGCGGGGTAAGCCTGGACGGCATGGCTGGCGCCGCTGCCCCGGCGCACGACCACCATCTCCATTTCGAGTCCCAGTTTCTGTCCGGCTGTGCCACTGTCCATCGCTTGCTGTCCTTCTGTCATGGCAGTCATTACTGCTGTTATGTGATGCTGCCGCGCCGGCTCAGGTATGCGTGCGGCGCAGATATTCGAGGACCGCGCCTTCGTCGCCGGTGAAGACGACGCGGTCCGCCTTGCTTTGCCGCTGATGGCGGTACATGGGATCGTAGTAATCAGTGAGCAGGTTTTCGATCCATACGCGATGTCCGTTCACCTCGCCGCTGCGTGCCTGCTCCGCCAACGCGGCATCCATGATCGCCGCCAATTGCTGGTGGCGCAAACCGCCCAGGCGCTTGTGGATCTTGTCCAGGCTTTGCCGCAGCCGCTGCGCGAACAGTTCCCGCCCCAGGTCTTCGCCGTGCGCGGCGATGAATTCCTGGCACAGATTCACGACATAGTCGCGCAGGATGCGCTGCACCCGATGATCCAGGCTGTCTTCCAGCCAGACCAGGGGATAGCGCTGCATCCCCCGATGCAATTCGACCGGCACGCTGCAGGACCCGATGGCTTGCCCTTCGTCTTCCACCACGAAACGCTGGTGGCCGGCGTGGCGTTTGCGCAGGATGTCGATGGCCAGGCCGTTCTCGAAGTCGACCTGCACGGGCTGGCCGGTAACGCGTTTGCCGAAGCTGGAGCCGCGATGATGCGCGTGGCCTTCCAGGTCCAGGCCGTACTGCAACTGCGCCAGCACGTCCGTCTTGCCGGTGCCCGTCATGCCGCCCAGCACCGTAAAACCGCATTCATCCAAGGCGCGGCCCAGCGTACCCAGCAGGAAGCCGCGCAGGGCCTTGTAGCCGCCGATCACGCGCGGATAGTCGATGCCGGCTTCCTCGCGCAGCCAGGTCTGCACGATCTGCGAGCGCAGCCCGCCACGGAAACAATAGAGGTAGCCGTCGGGATGGGCGCGGGCGAAGTCGGCCCAGGCCGCCAGGCGGTCCGCCTTGACCTGGCCGCTGACCAGCCGGTGTCCCAGGGCGATGGCCGCGGCTTCGCCCTGCTGGGTGTAGCAGGTGCCGACCTTCTGCCGCTCGGTGTCGGTCATCAACGGCAGGTTCACCGTATGCGGAAACGCGCCCTTGGCGAATTCGATGGGCGCACGAGCGTCCATCATGGCGACCTCGTCGAGAAAAAGGTCGTGGTAGTTGTCGGTATCGGCGCGCGTGCTCATGCGGCGGCAGTGTAGCGCCCACGCGCCAGCACGATGTCTTTGTGGTTGTCGTCGGCCCAGCGCACCAGGCCCTTCATCGGGACCAGGAAGGAACGGCCCAGATCCGTAAGGGTGTATTCCACGCGGGGCGGCACTTCCGCATAGACCCGGCGATGCACGAAGCCGTCCTGCTCCAGCTGCTTGAGCGTGCGCGACAGCATCTGCTTGGAAATATCGCCGATGTCGCGCATCAGTTCGTTGAAGCGCCGGGTGCCATCCTCCAGTCCGATGAGCACCAGCAGGCTCCATTGATCGCCGATGCGATCCAGGACATCACGGATGGGACAGGGCTGTTCGAGGGGGAAATATTCTTGCGGGATCATAAGGGAGGACTGCAAGGGAGGACGGCAAGGAGGGATTGCAAGGAAAGACTGCGGGGAAAAACGGCAAGGAAGAACCGCGTGGAGAAGGCCGGACACGGTCACGCCGGGTTGACCAGGACTCTTCGGCGTGACTTCTTGTGGAGCCGCGACGTCTTACTTAAGATGCAAGGCGTTGGTACGGTCTTTATTTTAGACCTTGTCCCGTTTTCAAACTTTTGGAGATTTGTTCATGGCTAACGTCGCTCTCATCGGTGCCTCCGGCAATGCCGGCGCGCGCATACTCAAGGAATTGTCCGACCGTGGCCACAGCGTGACGGCTATCGCGCGCAACCCCGACAAGATCGCCAGCCTGCCCAAGGTTACGGCCAAGCGCGGCGACGTTCATGACAAGGATGGCCTGGCGGCGCTGTTGCGCGGGCATGACGCCGTGATCAGCTCGGTGCACTTCACCGCCAGCGATCCGCGGGTATTGATCGATGCCGTGCGGGCTTCCGGCGTCAAGCGCTATCTGGTGGTGGGTGGGGCCGGCAGCCTGGAGATCGCCCCGGGGCAGCGGCTGGTGGACCAGCCGGACTTTCCCGCGGCCTACAAGGTCGAGGCCACCAAGGGTGGGGAGTTTCTCGATCTGCTCAAGGGCGTGCAGGATCTGGACTGGACCTTCCTGTCGCCGTCGGCCATGTTCGTCCCGGGTGAGCGCACCGGCAAATTCCGCCTGGGCACCGATCAGTTGCTGGCCGGCGAGCACGGTTCCAGCATCAGCTTCGAAGATTACGCCATCGCCCTGGTCGATGAAATTGAAACGCCGGCGCATGTGCGCCGGCGTTTCACGGTCGGTTATTGAGCGGTCGACCGGGGAGCATTCAAGTTGATACGTTGCAAGCGCGTTGCCGCCGCCACGCACGGGACCCGTGCTTATTGCAGCGCGGCCACGCCTGCCTGGGCGATTTCCTCGTCATGCTGCGGCGTGTCGGCCGACACGCCGATGGCGCCGACGACCTGGCCATTGACGGTCAGCGGCAGTCCGCCGCGCATCAGGACGAAGCCGCGCGCGGTGGCGGCGGCGGGACGGCTGCCGTTAATGGCGTCTTCCAGCGCGCCGCTGGGACGGCGGAACAACGCGGCGGTGCGGGCCTTGCCCGGCGCCAACTCGACGCCGGCCGGGACGGCCGCGTTGTCCATGCGCACCAGCAGGATGGGTTGGCCGGCGGCATCCACCACGGAAATGACACAAGGCCAGCCGCCGGCCTGCGCCTTGGCTTGAGCAGCGGCCAGCACCTGCTGCGCGGCCGCCAGGTTGAGGACGGGCTGGGTAGGCAGCTTGGGCGGCGCGGCGTGCGCCGCGGCAGCGATGCCCAGTCCAAGCGTGAGGGCGGCGGTATAGCGGGTAAGGCGATTCATTGCAGACTCCTGATACGGCGAAAACGAGGCTCTATTTCAGCATCGAGTAAATTCGTGTTCAATAAAGAAGACTGGCTTCTTTATTTAGAAAAACCGAATATGGAAATTCGCCACCTGCGTGCTTTCGTGGTGGTCGCGCGTGAACTGCACTTCGCCCGCGCCGCTGAGCTACTGGGGGTCTCCGCGCCGACCCTGACCGTGCAGATCCAGGAATTGGAACGCGCCGTGCAGGCGCGCCTGCTGCAACGTACCAAACGGTCCGTAGCGCTGACGCCGGCCGGCGTGACTTTCCTGGCGGAAAGCGAGGCGGCGCTGGCGCAATTCGACCATGCCGTCGACGTCGGGCGCCGGGCCGGTCGAGGGGAGGTGGGCGCGATCGCGTTGGGGTATGTGGGATCCGCTGCCTACTCGGGCGTGCTGCAGGACCAGACGCGGCGTTTCCTGGCACGCTGGCCCGATGTGGAAATCCGCGCGCGTGAACTGCCGATGGACGAGCTGCCCAGTCTGCTGGAGGAGGGCAAGGTCGACGTGGCGATCGTGCGTACGCCGGTCAACCTGCCGGCCAGCCTGTCCAGTCGCGTGCTGGCCAGGGACCGTTTCTGCCTGGCCCTGCCGCAAGACCACGTGCTCGCGCGTGGCGCCGGACCCGTGCTGGCGCGGTCGTTGGCGGGTGAATCTTTCGTGGTGCCGGAGCAGGATTCCGGCTTGCAGGAAGTCGCGCGGCGCGGCCGCTTCACGCCCCATATCAGCGCGGTGCCGGGTTCGCTGCTGGCGGTGCTGACGCAGGTTTCGGTGGGCGCCAGCGTAGCCGTGGTGCCCAGCGTGTTGCGCCAAGTGATTGCGTTGCCGCACGTGGTGTACCGCGACATCGCGGGGGCCATCATCCCTTCACAGGTGGCGGCCATCTACCGCCGTCATGAACGTGCCCCGGGGGTGCGGCGCTTCGTGACGCAGATCCTGGAAACGCCCGAGCCCAAGGCGCATCCCAAACCCCTGGGCGCGGATTAGGCGCTGGGTTCCAGGCCCCAGGTTTTCCAGGCCCCAGGTTTATTGGTTCTAGGCCCTGGGCAGCAGGCTGACTTCCAGTTTGCTCTTGCCCGAGGACAGTTTCTCGGCAATCTGCTTCATCTTCGCTTCGGTCAGGCCGTGTTCGCCGATGCCCGGTACCACCGTCATGGCGCCGCCCTCGATGGCGCCGCGTATCACCACGGTGGTGAGCATTTCGCCACCGGCACTCAGGCTCACGCGGCGGCCCACGTTGGTGCTGGTCAGTTGGGCGAAGGCCTGGCGCGACTCGGGTGTCAGCCGGATATCCAGCACCGATTGCTGGTTGGCCTCGTCCTGGCGCAGCTCCACATGGGAGAGCGTCAGGACCAGGGGCGCGGAGGACAACTGCGCCACGATGTCGGCTTCGCAGCCCGCTTGGGTCCTGGACGAGTGTTTGGACGTCACCAGGGACGGCTGGTCCGTCAGGCAGTTGGGGACTGCCTGGAAGGCCTGGGCGGTGGGGATGAAAGCCGACCCGCAAAGCAGCAGGGCAGCCAGGGCGCCGGCTTGCGCGATACGCGTTCGGATGCGAGTTAAAAGATGCGTTGAACGTTGCGGCGAACGATGCGTCGATCGCCGCGAAGGTCGCCGCGAAGGTTGCTGCGTGGATATATGCGGGATGCCTTGCCTGCCATTGCTGGTCGTGCGCATAGCCAAGGGCCTCGTGGGATAGTGAGCTTGCGGCATTCTACCGGGGGCGCCCACCCCTTCCTGGTAACGATAGGCAAAGGGTTTTTCCCAAATCATTGTCGGAGCGCGTCGGTATTCAGCACGTGTCGCTGCCACCTGTCGCGATCACCTGTAGCCGCCACTCGTAGCCGCCACTCGTAGCCGCTACCCGTGGCGGCTACGAGTGGCAGGTCACCTGCACGTTCCCACTCACCCAATGTGCCTGCGCGTTCGCTATTTCATGTACAGCTTGCGCAGCGCCCGCACATCCTTCACTTGATCGATGTTCCACAGCGTGTCCAGCAGTTCCAGGGATCGCTTCTTGCCCAGCACGGGCGCCAGCAGATCGATGGCCTTTTCGTTTTCCTCCGCGGGCGTCAGCGGATTCTCGAAGCTGCCCTTGGATGCCATGGTCTGACCGTGCAGGACGCGGCCGTCCTTCAAATGCACTTCCATCACGCAGCGCCAGCGCCGTTGCACGTCGGTCAGCGCGGGGTCGCCCACCGCCTGCACCCGGGCGCGCATCTTCAGGACACGCGGGTCCTTCATGCGGTCGAAGTCGTGCGCCGACTTGAACGTCAGTTTGCGGTCCAGCAGCATGACGGCCAGCAAGTGCTGCACGGAAATATCGGGCATGGGCCGGTCGTTGACGATCTCCAGTTCCTTGTCCGGCATGTTGGCGATGACCTTCTCCACGTCGTCCGCCTTGAATCCGTGTTCGGCCATCAAGTCGTTGAGCACATGCATGGGACCCTGGATGGGGCCGCCGATGGGCCAGCGCTTGATGGATGCGCGCAGCATTTCGTAGTTCTTGCCCAGGCCGCGCGCCAGATCCTCGCGGTCGAATTCTTCCGGCGCGAACGTGTGGAAGAAGTCCCGTTCGCCGGAGAAGATGTCTTCCACGCCGGTCCAACCGCAGGCCGCCATCATGGCCGCCTGCAGGCCGTTGTGTGCCGGCATGCCGCCCATCGCGTAGGCTTTCTCGATGTGCTCGGGGTCGCGGAACATGGTGTAGAGCCCGGCGGTCTGCTGGCCGGTATAGGACAGCATGTAGCGCACTTGCAAAGGCGTGAGTTCCAGCAGCGCGCCGGCTGCCGCCGCCGCGCCGAACAGTTGGCCGGTGGCGCCGGCGTGATGGCCGGAACGCAGATAGGGCATGGGCTTGAGCGTGAGCAGCATGCGGGCGCAGACGTCATAACCCAGTACGACGGCGCGGAGCAGCTTTTCGCCGCTCATCCGGCCGCGCTCGGCGATCGCCAAGGCGGATGGGACGACGCTGGTGCCCGGGTGGGTCAAGGACGGCGGATGCGTGTCGTCGGTTTCGTCCGCATGGCCGAACATACCATTGGCCAGCGCCGCGTTCTGCACGGTGGTGACCAGGCGCGTACCTATCACGCCGGCCTCTTCGCGGCCGCCCAGGGGTTTCACATATTCGATGGCCTTCTTGCCCGGCAGCAGGCGCGATCCGGAAATCATCGCGGCGAAGGTGTCGACCAGGTGCAGGCGCGCGCGTTCGGCTACCTTGCGTGGCACCGGCCGTCCGGTGGCGCTGGAGATATACCTGCTCAGGTTGCGCATGACCGGAGAGACTGCCCCGCTGGGAGAAGTCCCGTTGCGGGCGCTCGTGGTCTGCTCATTATTCTTGCTTTGCTTCTTCGGCATTTTGCTCAAGGTCCTGTGGGGTGCGTGCGCGGCGTCATTCCGCGCGGATGTTCATCTTGTGGATAAGGTCCGACCAGGTGGCCGATTCGGTCTTGATCAAGTCGGCGAATTGCGCCGGCGTATCGATGCTCAGTTCCAGGCCCTGCTTGGCCATGGCTTCGCGCACTTCGGGCATCTGCACCACTTCTTGCGAAGCGGCCGCGAGCTTGTCGATGATGGCGTCAGGCGTGCCCTTGGGTACCAGGAAGCCATACCAGGACGTCACGTTGAAGCCCTTCAGTCCCAGTTGGTCCAGCGTGGGCAGATCCGGCGCGACGTCCGAGCGCTTCAAGCCGGTGACGGCCAGCGCGCGCAACTTGCCTTCTTTCACATGGGGCATCACCGCGGACACGCTGCCGAACATGAGTTGCGCCTGGCCGCTCAACAGGCCGATGGTGGCCGGGCCGCCGCCTTTGTAGGGGATGTGGGTGATGTCGGCGCCGGTGCGCGCCTTGAACAATTCGCCCGCCAGATGCAGGGGACTGCCCGGGCCGCTGGACGAGTAATTGAGCTGGCCGGGCTTGGACTTGGACAGGTTGACCAGGTCCTGCACGCTATGCACGGGCAGATTGGGATTGACGACCAGCACGTATTGCGCGGAGGCCAACAGCGTGACCGGCTTGAAATCGCGCTGCACGTCGAAGGGCAGATTGCGGTATAGCGACGGATTCATGGTCAGCGCGGTGTTGAATCCCATCAACACCGTATAGCCGTCCGGCTCGGCCTTGGCCACGATGTCCGTAGCGATATTGCCGGCGGCGCCGGCGCGGTTGTCGACCACGATGGACTGGCCCAGCAGCGCGCCCAGCTTGGGTGCCATGATGCGGGCCAGGGTGTCGGTGCCGCCGCCGGGAGGAAACGGCAGTACCAGGCGGATGGGCCGCGTGGGCCAATGGGCTGGGTCGTCGGCGGCCTGGGCGGGGGAGGGGGCCAGTGCTGCGATGGCGGCCAGTGCCGCCATCCAGCGCATTGCCGCGGGAATGAGGGATTGCATGTTCGTCTCCTTGAATTTTATTTATCCGGCGTGTTGTCGTATCCGCCGTTCAGCCGTTTCGTTGTTCAGCCGTTGAGTTGTTCCATTAGTCAGTTGTTCAACCGTTCAACTGCTCAGCCTCCGGCCGTCGTCAATTCCCGGGTGATCTCGCGGACATCGGCGACATCCTCCAGGCGGCGGACCAGCGCAATGGCGCGTTCCGCCTTGTCCATCGGCCAATGGCTGAATTCGGCGCATTCACGGAATTTGTCGGCCACCTCATCCTCCGACATGGGATTGGCCTTGTTGCCCTTGCCGGCGTCCACGCGGCCGCCATGGCGTTGGCCGTCCTTCATCTCTATCTCCACGTAGGACGTGACGATGGTGTGCCGCTCGCGCGTGGCTTCTTCTGGTGAGAACGTCGTGTATTCGACCTTGGCGATGGTGTCCTGTACGTCGGGCCGCATGACGTACTCGTCATGGAACTGATTCAGCCCGCACTTGCGTTCCAGCAGCAGCGCGGCCAGGCAGAATTCCAGGCTGAACTTGGCCTGCAATTCATTCCTGGGCTGGTGATGCAGCAGGGTGTGATGAATGTTCTGGCTGGTCTTCACGCGTATGCGCGCCACGTCGCGGGGATGGATGTCGTGTTCGCGGACCAATTCCAGCATCTTGGTCATGGCCGGATGCCCCAGGCTGCCCGTGGGAAATGCCTTCAGCCAGATGCCGCGATCGACGAAAGACCAGGGCTGTCCCAGCTTGCCGAGCAGGCGCGCGGCTTCATGGCCGCCGCCCAGCGCCTGGAAAAAACCGCGCTTGGCTTCAAGGATGATGGGTGAAGCGGTAAAGCCCCGCCTTTGCAGATCGGCGGCGACGATGCCCACTTCGGCGGAACGGCCGGCATGGAAAGGCTTGACCGAAGTGCCGAAGTTTTCCTGCAGGCCACCGGCCTGGCTGGCGGCAATGCCCAGGGTAGTGGCGACCGCATCGGCATCCATGCCGTACAGACGCGCCACGGCGGCGGCCGCGCCCAGCATGCCGCAGGTGGCGGTGGCGTGAAAGCCGTGCAGGATGTGATTGACGTGCGTGGCATCGAACAGGCGGCACGCCACTTCGACGCCTACTTGATAAGCCAGCAGCAGGTCGCGCCCGCTGGCGCCGCGCGCTTCACCGGCGGCCAGCACCGCGGACAGCACCGGCGCGGTGGGATGCACGCCTTGGTAGCGGCCCGTTTCGGCCTGCAGGGTGTCGTCGTAGTCATCCGCGTGCATCGCCGTGCCATTGGCCAGCGCGGCAAAACGCGGCGCCAGTTTGTGCGGGGTGCCGATGACGGTGGCCGGCCCCGTGCAGCCGAGGTCCTGGAGATAGCCCGTGAGCACCTTGCCCGGTGCCGAAATGGCGCCCGGCAAGGCCACGCCCAAGGCATCGAGGATGGCTTTCTTGCCTAGCTGCTGTACGTCCGCGGGGATGTCTTTTTCCTGCGTGCCTACAACGAATTCCGCTACGTAGCGGGTGAGGGGTGCAACACCGGGTACAGCATCAGGTGTGGCCCTGGGTGCGACATCGGGTGCGCCAGTGGGGGGAACGGCCGCGGGGCCTGTCGTCGTCATGCTCGGTCTCCAGTTTCTTGTACGCGCCTGTGGGGGGGCGAGGCGCGTTGCGCTTTGGTATGCGCGAAGAATGAAGAACGGCGACAGCCGTGTAAAGTGCAAAAATTCGCTGGATTGATGCGTTGAACGCATCAAGAGATGGGCGCTGCCATCGTGCACCGCAATAGCGGATTTGTCCCTTTAATCAGACAAAGATGGCAGCGCCCAACAGCCACGCGGTAGAGCGGGTAATCAGCCCTTTTATCGCGTTGCGGAGAAGACCGTGGGCGGCGCGGAGGAATCGAGTTGCTCAAACGTGACAAGGACAGGCTTCTTGCCGCTGAGAATGCCAAGGGTGGAATCAGGTTTGACGTACAGGAAGGATTTCCCCGCGAGGAAGTTCCCCGTCGGTTGCTGTTCCGTGACGAACCTCTCGTCCGATGATTGCCCAGGGGCACGGCAGTTTGCATGCAGCTCTTTCACGGCTTTCCTCCAGGCCACGCCGCCGCCGCTATCCTCGGACTGTTTCAAGCGACTCGCTTCTTCATCCGTGAGGCGGAAGTACAGCGTCGCTCGTGGAGTCGACGCGCTGGCTTGCGCATTGACCAGGCTGGTGTCGGACTGGGGATGCTGACACGGCACACGGGGAGTGCCGACATTCGAAGACGAGACCGCGGGTTCGAGCTGCTGGGTGGGCGCGGCGGTAGCGGGGGATGACGGCGTTGCGATCGCCGGGTCCGGGGCGCAATTCTGCAGCGGCGCACTGATGTTCATGGGCATGAGATGGTCCTTTCAAAGATTGAAACGAGGTGCTGGGGTTGGTGGCGACACCGGGATAGGCGTTCCATGGGGCGTCGAAGCCATGCTTTACTCCCCTCTGACGCCGCGGGTGGCGGCTGACCGCTCTATGATTCGCTATCCAGACTCGAACCGCGTGATTCCATGACTAGTCCCTCCGACGATCCCGCAGCTCCAAAATCCCGCGCCGGGAGTGGGGGCCACCTCGCCCCAACCGTTTTCACCGCCGAACCGCCGCGGCTGGATCTGGCTGATGCCGAGGCCATTGCATGGGATGCCTATGGCCTGCGCGCCACCGCACGGTTATTGAGCAGCGAACGCGATCAAAACTTTCTCTTGCGCCTGGATGACGGACGCGCGTTCGTGCTCAAGGCGACCCATCCGGCCGAAGATCCCGCGGTCACCGATTTCCAGACGCAGGCGCAATTGCATCTGATGCACGCCGACACTCACGTGCCCGTCCCCCAGCTCTATCCCACTCGGGACGGCGGCTGGGTGCATGGTCACGTCGGTCCGGCCGGCGAGCGCCGCGCCATCCGCCTGATTTCCTTCGTCGCCGGTTTGCCGCTGTGGCAGGCCCAACGCAGTCCGGCCCAGCGCAGCGCTGTGGGACAGGCGCTGGCGGCCTTCGATCACGCCTTGGCCGACTTCGATCACCCCATGGCCGACCATCATCTGTTATGGGACCTGCAGCATGCGGACGGCGTGGCGCATCTGCTGCCCTTGATCGCCGAAACGGACCGCCGCGCCCTGGCCGAGCGGCATATGGCGCATTTCATCGAAAACGTCCAGCCTGCCTTGCGCCGCCTGCCCCGCCGCCAGGTCATACACAACGACTTGAACGCGTACAACGTCATGGTGGCTCAGGGCGACCCCGCCCGCGTCGCGGCGCTGCTGGACTTCGGCGACATGGTGCGCGCGCCGCTGGTGCAGGATCTGGGCGTCGCCGCGGCGTATCAGCTGGAAGATGCCGCCGATCCGCTGACGCCGGCCGCCACCACGCTGATTGCCGCTTATCACCGCGTACTGCCCTTGAGCGAGGAAGAACTGGTGCTGCTGCCGGACGTCATCGCCGCCCGTCTGCTGATCACCGTCGCGATCACCGGCTGGCGCGCGAAGGAACATCCGGAGAATCGCCAGTACATCCTGCGCAACAACGGCCTGGCCTGGACCGGCTTGACCCGGCTGGCCGCCCTGGCGCCGGGCCAGGCGGGCGACATCGTATTCAAGGCCGTCAACAAAACGCTCACTCCGGCCGCGCCGGAATCACGTGGAGAACCTGTATGAGCACCGACAAAGCCATGCTCAATGCCTTCGATCCCGCTGCCGCCGACACGCTGCCGGCATCCGAACGGGCCATGATAGAACGGCGCCAACGCCTGCTGGGTCCGGCCTATCGCCTGTTCTACGACAAGCCTCTGCACATCGTGCGTGGCGAGGGCGTGTGGCTGTACGGCCCCAACGGCGAGCGCTACCTGGATGCCTACAATAACGTCGCTTCCGTCGGCCACAGCCATCCGCGCGTGGTGCAGGCCATCGCCGCGCAAGCCGGCACCTTGAACACGCACACCCGCTATCTGCACGAGGGCGTGCTGGATTACGCCGAACGCTTGCTGGCTACTTTCCCCGCGCCGCTGTCGCAGGTCATCTTCACCTGCACCGGCAGCGAAGCCAATGACCTGGCGCTGCGCGTGGCGCGCGCCCATACCGGCGGCACGGGTGTCATCGTCACGCAACTGGCCTATCACGGCGTCACGGCCGCGGTGTCGGCGGTGTCGCCGTCGCTGGGACAGTCGGTGCCCTTGGGGGTGGATACGCGCACGGTGGCGGCACCCGACAGCTACCGGCTCGATCCGGCCACGCTCGGTACGTGGTTCGCCACGCAAGTGCAGGCTGCCATCGACGACATGCGCCGCCACGGGATCCAGCCGGCGGCGCTGCTGGTCGATACCATTTTTTCCAGCGACGGCGTGTATGCCGACCCGGCCGGTTTCCTGGCACCCGCGGTGGCCGCGATCCGCGCCGCCGGCGGCGTCTTCATCGCGGACGAAGTCCAGGCAGGGTTCGCGCGCACCGGTAGTGCGATGTGGGGCTTCCAGCGCCATGGGCTCGAACCCGACGTTGTCACCATGGGAAAACCCATGGGCAACGGCCACCCGGTGGCGGCCATGGTGGCGCGGCCCGACGTGCTCGAACGCTTCGGCCGCCAGGCCCGTTACTTCAACACTTTCGGCGGCAATCCTGTCTCCAGCGCCGCTGCCATGGCGGTGCTGGACGTGATCCGCGACGAAGGCCTGCAGGCCAACGCCGCCCGTACCGGCGATTATCTGCGGCTAGGCTTGCGCAAGCTGGCGCAAAAACACGCCTGGATCGGCGACGTGCGTGGCGATGGCTTGTTCATCGGGGTCGAACTGGTGTCCGACAGGGCCGCCAAAACCCCGGCCAAGGAAGCCACGCATCGAGTCATCAACCTGATGCGTGAGCAGGGCGTGTTGCTCAGCGCCACCGGACTGCATGGCAACGTGCTGAAGCTGCGGCCGCAACTGCCTTTCAGCACCGAGCACGCGGACATCTTGCTGGAAACCGCGGACAAGGTGCTGGCGCGGCTCAGTGCAGGTTGAACACCCAGCAACGCAGGCTCTTGCGTGAAATGCGGCTATTGACCACCCGCACGCCAAGGAAGTTCGGATACCGGCTGCGCTTGAGCTCGTTGCGCAGTTCGGGCGTCAGCAGAACGGACCGGTCTTCGTCGCTCAGCACATTGCGCAGGTGGCGGAAGTTCAGGGCCAGGAAGCGATCCGAGCGGCGGGCATGGTTGATTTCCGCGCCGCCCATCATGCGCGAGAACACCAGGCGCCAGAATTGATCCAGCGCCGGCGACTGCGTGTTGCGGGGGCCGACCGGGAAGGCGCACAACTGGCTCAACTGAGCGCGGATGATTTCCCGTTCGATGAAGGATCCCGCGTGACGCAGGGAAACGTCCATGGCATCCATCTGGATCTGCATGCGCTTGAACTGGCGCGTCAGCGTCGCCACGTCATCGCCCGCGGTGTTGCTCTGGAGCAGGCGGCTCCACTGTTCCAGCAAGGTGACGAAGCCTTCCTGCTGCAGAATGGCAAGTCGGTGGCGCTGGCCGGTATCCGTCGTTTGCTGGGCCAGACGCTGCAACCACAGGGCGACCGCACCCATGGGCAGCGCGTTGCTGTCGCTCAAGGGAGGCGCGTACGGCAGCGGTTTCAGGTGACTACCCAGATCCTCATCTTGAGCAATGCGTCGTAGTTCCTGTTCGCTGTCGAGATGCATGGCGGCACACAGGGGTACCATCGCGACTTGGATCGTCTTGCCGTCATGCGCGCAGGGAAGGCGGATGTCGGCAAACTGGGTATCGACAATTTCGGTGATCATGGTGACAAAGTCCTCCGAACAAGGCTTCCGATATGCGCGTCTGGCGCTGCTCGATTTCCGGCAGTGCGCTACAGCCGTACACACTGGTGCTCAAATTGCCGATAACGCGGAAGTAGTAACGGGAGTCATCGGCATGCAGGTCATCCTAAAGACCTGCGCCGAAAGACTGCTTTTAGTTTGAGCACGGGCGTTTTGAATTCATGCTCTCCGTTAGACGAAGTGATGAATAGACACAGATAGACAATGCGGCCCCTAATAATTCCAGCCCAGGGCAGCTCGGCCGCGTCGGCCGGTCTCTTATAAAAGTTGTAAAGGAATCAGGATGGTAGGTAGTTTCAAGGATGAGCAGCATCACGGCGGTGCCGACGCGGCAGCGCTTACCCTGCGTCAGGCGACGCCGCAAGACGTGCCCGCGTTGATGGCTTTGCGCCGGGCGACCATGCTGGAACATCTGCGCAGCGCCGGCGCGCCGGATGACGAAGCCAGCCTGCTGGCGCGAGTCGAATACCGCTTGGAAGACGCGCAACTGGCGTATCTGGGCGACGAGTTCATCGGGCTGTTCAAGACCCATCCGATGGACGACGCGTGGATGCTGGTGCAGGTGCAGATCACCCCGGCGCGGCAAGGCCAGGGTTGGGGAGCGGCGCTGATTCGCCGTCTGCTGGAGCGAGCTGGCGCGGAAGGCCGCTCGGTGGTCTTGCATGTACTGAAGACGAATCCGGCACGGCGGCTCTATGAGCGCCTTGCTTTCGTGATCGAAGGCGAGACCGAAAACGGGCTGGAATACGTGATGCGGTGGACGGGTTCGCCGCGAGGATAGGATCTATCCCTGCGCGCGGTGGTCCAGCACGGTGGGTTGCACCTGCCGCGCTCGACCGGGTGTGGCCGCCCCGGGTGATTGTCCCCGCTGCGGCCACCCTGTTGCATTCATCCCAGGTTGACGTCGACCGTGTGTTCCACTTGGGGCGGTTGGGCGAAATAGCTGCTCACGAGACTGCGCCAGCCTTGGAAATCCTCGGACTCGCGGAAATCGACCATGTGGTTTTCCACGGTCTCCCAGAGCACATACAAGCGATAACGGGTGGGATGTTCCACCGATTTGTGCAGCGTGACGCCCTTGCAGCCTTTGGCGCGCAGGAACAGCGGTTTGGCCTTGGCCACGCCGGCTTCAAACGCGGCATTGCTGCCTTCCTTGATTTCGATCTGGGCGATTTCCGTAAACATGCGGTATTCCTTCTTTTGATGATGGGGGAGTAAGCAAGTTGGCGCCGGAGCATATTACGCCTGTGCAGGCAGGCGCGCCCCTTGCGTTGCGTCCGAGGTTTCCCGCCTTGCCTACAATGGGGCCTGCTTTTCCGCATTTGTTTTGTTGCTACAGGAGAAACCGAGATGCCGTTCCCCTTCCCGTCGCGCTGCCTGGCCGCCGCCCTTACCGCCGCTGCCTGCGCTGCCATCCTGTCCGGTTGCGCCACCACCACCGGCCACGCCCAGGCGCAAGGGCCGGGGGCGACACAGGCGGCCACCACTTCGGATTCCCTGGCCGAAACCACTTGGGAGCTGGTGAAGTGGACCGATAAGCAAGGTACGGAGATGGCCGTGCCGGGCGGCAACGGCAATCCCCCCGTGGGCTTGGCTTTCCTGGCGCAGGGCCGCGATTACCGTGTAGCGGGCTTCTCCGGTTGCAACCGCTATATGGGCGCGTATCGCCTTGAAGGCGGAAAGTTGTCCATCACCGTCCCGGCCGCCACCCGCATGGGATGCCCCTCCGACCAGTTGGCCGGCTTCGAGACGGCCTATCTGAAGGCGCTTGGCCGCATCGCTACCTTCACCCTGGATAGCGGCGGTATGCCCCGCAATATGACGCTGAACCTGCAGGATGGCGGCATCATGACCTTCAAACGCGGCGAGGATGCGCCATCCCGGCTGTGATCGGGGGGATCTCCACGATTCCACCGTAACCGACAATATCGGTGTCGCTTTGTTAGGCACCGGATCGGACTGGCGCGGCATGCCTAAAATAGCGCCTTGCGTAGAGGGCGGCCGCCCGTCTTCCGGTTCTGGCGGCCACCCGTCTTCCAGTTCTGGCGGCCACCCGCCGTCCGGTTCCGGCGCTTGCCCGCCGCCCGGTTCTGGCGGATTGCCCGCCCCCCGGTCCAGGAGTTCCTTCCATGCTTATTCTTCCCCGTGTGCGCCGTCTCGGCACCATGCTCGGCGCCGCCGTGATCGCTGGCTCGGCCCTGGCCGGCTGCACCAGCCAGTCCGCCTGGCGTGCCAGCGCGAATTCGCCCGTCTTCCAGCCGGCCAACGGCAACGATTTCCTGGCCCAGACCAGCTGGACCCTGGTGCGTTGGACGCGCCCGAACGGGTCCGTGCGTCCCGTGCCGACCAATGATCCCCGTAACCGCCCCATCACCATCACCTTTACACGTGAAGGCGCGGAGCCGCGCGTAACGGGATTCGCCGGCTGCAATACCTTCACCAGCAGCTATACGGTCGCCGGTGGCCAGAACCTGCTGCTGACGTCGGACCCGGTGGCGACCCGCATGGCCTGCATGCCGGCCGATCGCGCCCAGATCGAGCATGACTTCCTGGCGGGCCTGATCCGCATCACCGCGACATCAGCGGACAATTACGGCGATCCGCGCCGCATCAGCCTGTCGCTCGCCAACGGCGACATCCTGGAGTTCGCGCGCCGCATCGACCCCGTGATGGGCGGCAGCACCAGCCACACCAAGCTGGTGTACGTCAATTCCCAGCGCGTGCCTTGCGACGCCGGCGTCCTGCGGACCACCTGCTATCAGGTGCGCGACAGTGACAATCAGCCCTGGCAGTACTGGTACGGCGACATCGCCGGCTTCCAGTACCAGCCTGGCAGCATCTATCGTCTGCGCGTGGTCGAGCAGCCGGTATTGAATCCGCCGCCGGACATGCCGGCGGTGCAATGGACGCTGGACAGCGTCGTCGAACAGCGAGTGGTTGGGCATTGAGATGTCGGTCGTGGATTTGAATCAAGGCGCGGTGGTCAACATCGCCGCGTACAAGTTCGTCACCATCGAGGACAGGGACGAACTGCGTCCGCGTATCCTCGCGTGGGCGCGGGATGGCGGTTTGAAAGGCACGGTGCTGCTCGCCACCGAAGGCATCAACCTGTTCCTGGCAGGGCCAGCCGAGGGCATCGCGGCTTTTCTCGGCCAGTTGCGCGCCGACGCGCGCTTTGCCGATCTTGAAGTGAAGGTGAGCCATAGCGATTCAGTGCCTTTCGGCAAACTGCTGGTCAAGCTCAAGCGGGAAATCATACGGATGAATCATCCGGCCATCCGTCCGGAGGACCGGCGCGCGCCCAGCGTCGACGCGCACACGCTGGCGCGCTGGCTGGCGGCCGGTGTGGACGATGACGGCCGGCCGGTGGTGATGCTGGACACCCGCAACGATTTCGAAGTGGATGCCGGCACGTTCGAGAACGCCATCGACTGGCGCATTCAACGCTTCACGCAGTTTCCGGATGCCCTGTTGCAACATCGCGAGGCGCTGGCGGGCAAGACAGTGGTGAGCTTCTGCACCGGCGGCATACGCTGCGAGAAAGCGGCCTTGTTCATGCAGGACGTCGGCGTGGATCATGTCTATCAGCTCGAAGGCGGCATCCTGAAATACTTCGAGGAAACTGGTGGCCCGGGATTCAAAGGGCAATGTTTCGTGTTCGACGGCCGGGACACCTTGGGGCCGGACCTGGCCCCGGTGGCGCTCGCATGACCGCGCCCATCGGCATCCTGGCCGCGCTGCATGACGAAATCGCCGATCTGCTAACCCGCATGGGACCAGGGGCGCAGCGGCGCACCATAGGCATGCGGGATTACTACGTGGGCGAACTGTCCGGGCGTCCCTGTGTCGTCGTGCTGGCGCGCGTGGGCAAGGTGGCCGCCGCCGCAACGGCCGTCACCCTGATCCGGGAATTCGAAGTGTCCTGTGTGCTGTTCGCCGGGCTGGCAGGCGGGATCGCCAACGGGGTGGGGGTGGGCGATGTGGTGATCGCCGAGACGCTGGTGCAGCATGACCTGGACGCGCGGCCCTTGTTTCCCCGCCATGAAGTGCCCTTGCTGGGGCAGGCCAGGTTTGCCACCGATGCGGGTTTGAATGAGATCCTGGCGCGGTGCACGCAGGATTTCCTGGACAAGGATCTGGCACGGCAGGTGAGTACGGCCACCCGCGGGCGCTTCGGCATCATGCGTCCCGCCTTGCATCGTGGCGAGATCGCCAGCGGCGACCAGTTCATCGGTTCCGCCGAGGTCGCGCGGCGCCTGGCGGAAGATCTGCCCGCTACGTTGTGCGTGGAGATGGAAGGTGCCGCGGTGGCGCAGATCTGCCATGAATACGGCGTGCCTTGCACGGTATTACGCACCGTGTCGGACCGCGCGGATGGGGCCGCGCCGGTGGACTTCAAAGCCTTCCTGCATGAAGTCGCCAGCTTCTATTCCGCGGGCATCATCGGGCGCTTCATCACCGCGGTTTGATGGGGGACTGTTTGCTGCATGGCGACTCGCGCCGCTGCGCGGACCCCAAAAGAAAAGGGCCTCCCCACTAAAGTGGGAGGCCCTTGTTTTGGAGGGGTCGAACTGAAGGTCCGCGCCGGGCCCCTGCGCTTGCGGGCTATGCATGGCTCTACGACTCCAAGAAGGGTCTCTCACTAAAGTGAGAGACCTTTTTTCATGGGATCTTGAATCAACGAAAAAGAATCTCCCACTTCAGTGGGAGATTCGTTTTTTCAAAAGCTTGATGTCCAATGCCGGCGCCCGGCGTCGTGGCTCGCCCGCAGCCTAGCCAACCCGCATTCCGGGCTGCGCACCCGGCCACGGTTCCAGCACGTAGATGCCCGCATCCACCTTGCCATCCGCATGGCTGGCGGCCAGGACCATCCCCTCGGATACGCCGAACTTCATCTTGCGCGGCGCCAGGTTGGCCACCATCACGGTGAGCTTGCCGACCAGATCCTCCGGCTTGTACATCGACTTGATCCCCGAAAACACATTCCGATGACGGCCTTCGCCGACATCCAGAGTCAGGCGCAGCAGCTTGGTCGACCCTTCCACTTCCTCGCAATTGACGATGCGCGCGATGCGCAGGTCGATCTTGGCGAAGTCGTCGATGCCTATGGTGGCCGCGACCGGCTCGCCGCCAGGGGCGACGGCATCCGCGCCCGCCGCGTCGTTGCCCGCGGCATCGGCTTCAAGCGCAGCCGCGCTCGACGCCTTCGTCGCCCCGGCCGACGCCTTGGCCGCCCCAGCCGCGGCAGGCTGTCCCGCCACCGGCGCGGGCGCATCGAACAACTGTTCGAGCAACTTGGGATCCACGCGCTGCATCAGATGTTGATAGGGCGCGATGGCATGACCGGCCGGCAACAGTTCGGCCGCGTCGCCGGATTGCAGCGGCGCGATGGCCAGGAAGGCCTCGACGCGCGCGGCCAGCGCCGGCAGTACGGGCTTCAGGTAGACCGTCAACAGGCGGAAAGCCTGGATGCAGGTGCTGCACACGGCCTGCAGACGCTCATCCATTCCCTGCTGTTTGGCCAGGTCCCAAGGCTTGTTCTGGTCGACGTACTCATTGACCCGGTCGGCCAGCGCCATGACGTCGCGCAGCGCGCGCGAGGTGTCACGGTTGTCGTACAGCACGGCGATCTCGGGCGCGGCCGCCTGCAAGGTCTGCAACAACGTGGCGCCTTCCGCGTCGGCCGCGGCCAGCAGGCCGCCGAAGCGCTTGGACAGGAAGCCCGCGGCGCGGCTGGCGATGTTGATGTACTTGCCCACCAGGTCGCTGTTGACGCGGGCGGCGAAGTCCTCGGAATTGAAGTCGATGTCCTCGTTGCGGCCGGACAGCTTGGCGGCAAGGTAATACCGCAAGTGTTCAGGATTCAAGCCCAGCGACAGATAGCGCAGCGGATCGATGCCCGTGCCGCGGCTCTTGCTCATCTTCTCGCCGTTGACGGTGAGGTGGCCGTGCACGTAGATGGCGTCCGGCGCCTTGCGGCCGCTGAAATGCAGCATGGCCGGCCAGAACAGGGTGTGGAAGGTGATGATGTCCTTGCCGATGAAATGCACCTGCTCCAGCCCAGGGCGGCCCATGTAGGCGGCATAGTCTTCGCCACGCTGGTCCAGCAGGTTCTTCAGCGAGGCCAGATAACCGACCGGCGCGTCCAGCCAGACGTAGAAGTACTTGCCCGGCGCGTCCGGGATCTCGATGCCGAAGTAGGGCGCGTCGCGGCTGATGTCCCAGTCGCCCAGGCCACCTTTGCCTTCGGCGTCCTTGTACAGCCATTCGCGGATCTTGTTCTGGACTTCCGGCTGCACGTGGCCGGGCGCGGCGGTCCACTGCTGCAGATAGGCCTCGCAGCGCGGGTCCGACAGCTTGAAGAAGAAATGGTCGGAACTACGCAGTTCGGGCTTGGCGCCGGACAGCGCGGAATAGGGGTTGATCAGCGCGGTGGGCGCATAGACGGCGCCGCAGACTTCGCAGTTGTCGCCGTACTGATCCTTGGAATGGCAATTGGGGCACTCGCCCTTGATGAAGCGGTCCGCCAGGAACATGCGCTTCTCGGGGTCGTAGAACTGTTCCACGCTGCGCGTTTCGATGAGGCCGGCGCTACGCAGGTCGCGGTAGATTTCCTGGGCCAGTTGGTGGTTTTCCGGGGCGTCGGTCGAATGCCAATTGTCGAACGCGATGTGGAAGCCCTGCAGATACTGGGCCCGGCCCGCCGCGATCTTGGCGACGAAAGCCTGCGGCGTAATGCCTTCCTTGTCCGCCGCGATGGTGATGGCGGCGCCGTGCGCGTCGTCGGCACAGACGAAGTCTACCGTCGCGCCCTGCATTCGCTGGAAACGCACCCAGATGTCGGCCTGGATGTACTCCAGCATGTGGCCGATGTGGAAGGGTCCGTTGGCGTAAGGAAGGGCGGTGGTGACAAAGAGGGTGCGTGACATGACCGGGGGGCGTTAGGGGGAACCAGGAAAAAACCGAGGGCGCGATTTTAGAGCCAACGATTTTAGAGCCAGTTTACCGGTTCGCTGATCCACGGCCGTCCACGGGGACCGACCGCTCGTCGTACATGTCACTGCGCGGCGGCATACCGCCGCGGGGGGATGCTTGCGGGGGAACGCTCGCAGGGGAACGCTCGAAGTAGAACACTCACTGCGCGGCGGCAATGGCGCCGCCGGGAAAACTCAACGGATTTCGCGCGCTTCGACGTCGATCACGTCCGGGCGAACGGGGGGGAAGGGTGCGCCGGCACCGACGGGGCCACGGTTTGCCTGCCGGTGATGCCAGTAGGCCCGCACGCCGAACGGTTTGCCGCGTACCTTGGCAACCAGATAGAGAATGCCCACCGCGATCGCAGTGGAAACCATGAAAAGGATCGCCATGGCCGCGCCCACGAGGGCAAGCAGCGTGACGGCGAGCGCGCGGAAGAGTCGGGTAAGAGCGTTGTCCATGATCTTATAGACGCCTAGTACGGCAAAATGTTCCTGCGGATTCCGCTATCCTTGCAAGACAATGTGTAGCCAAGCAACCCGGCATTTAGCTCGAGACGAAGGCCAGAAACCGAGGGCGGGAGCCAAATGGCTGCGGGAAAAACCGCGCCGCCGGTTGGGAATATAGTGACATGAGTTTGACAAACGAACAAATTAAAGCAGCCCTCGTCGGTGTAACCGACCCTCTTACCGGGGCCAAGGTCAGCGATTTTGTAAAAGATCGCGACATTCGCGTGGAGAACGGCCGCGTCAGCGTGGCCGTGCAATTGGGTTATCCCGCCAGGACGCAGCAACAGCAGTTGCGTACCGCGGTGGGCCAGGCGCTGGCCGCCGCGGGTGCGCCCGACGCGCAGGTGTCGGTAACCTGGAAGATCGAGCCGCACGCGGTGCAGCGGGGGCTGAAGCCGCTGCCCAATGTGGCCAACATCATCGCGGTTGCCTCGGGCAAGGGCGGTGTCGGCAAGAGCACCACCGCGGTCAATCTGGCCCTGGCGCTGGCTGCCGAAGGCGCGCAGGTCGGCATTCTCGACGCCGATATCTACGGCCCCAGCCTGCCGACGATGCTGGGCATCACCGGCAAGCCCGTCAGCCTGGACAACAAATCCATGGAGCCGCTGCAGGGCCACGGCCTGCAGGCCAATTCGATCGGCTTCCTGATCGCCGAGGATTCGCCTGCCATCTGGCGCGGTCCCATGGTGACCCAGGCCCTGGAGCAGTTGTTGCGCCAGACCAACTGGCGCAGCCTGGATTACCTGATCATCGACATGCCGCCGGGCACGGGCGATATCGCATTGACGCTGGCGCAGAAGGTGCCGGTGGTAGGCGCGGTCATCGTCACCACGCCGCAAGACGTGGCCCTGCTGGATGCGCGCAAAGGCTTGCGCATGTTCCAGAAGGTCGAGGTGCCCATCCTGGGCGTGGTCGAGAATATGTCGATTCATATTTGCTCGGAATGCGGCCATGCCGAGCACATCTTCGGCGAGGGCGGCGGCCAACGGATGGCCGCGCAATATGAGGTGTCGTGGCTGGGCGGCCTGCCGTTGGCCCTGCGCATACGCGAGCAGACGGATTCCGGCCGGCCCACGGTCGTGGCCGAGCCGGACGGCGAGGCCGCCGGCCTGTACCGCGATATCGCTCGCCGCGTGGCAGCCGCCGTGGCCGCGTTGCCACGCGATATGGCCGGCAAATTCCCGAACGTCGTCGTCCAACCCAGCTGACGCATGCGGCCATCCGCGCGTCTTCCTTGGTTCCGCTGGCCGCTATCCTTGGCCACTTCCGTGCTGACCGCGTCGTTCCTGGCCGGGTCGTTCCTGACGGTGCCGGCCTACGCCAGGCCGGCGATCGTCATCGACGCGGGCAAGGCGGATGCCGCCACGGTCAAGGCGGTCAACGACGCGGTGGATGCCATCGCGCGCCAGGCCGAGGACCAGGACGGCGGCGAAATCACCCGGCTGCGCCGACGCGCGCGTGATGCCGCCCTGGCGGCGCTGTCCACGCAGGGCTATTTCTCCGCCAAGGTGGACCTGGTGCCCAAGGCCGGCGCCAAGGGCGAAGACACCTGGAATATCCATATCGACCCCGGCCGGCAGGCGCAGGTGGCGGCGGTCGACATCGAATTCCAGGGCCGCATCGCGCAGCCGGCCTATGCCAAACGGGTGGCGGAACTGCGCAAACGCTGGTCCTTGCCGGTCGGCAAACCTTTCATCAACAGTGAATGGAACAGCGCCAAGTCGGCGGTCCTGAACGATGTCAGCACCCACGACTTCCTGCTTGCGCGCATGGCGGACTCAGGCGCCGACGTCAATGTCGAAGACGCCACGGTCCGGCTGCGAGTGGTGGTCGACAGCGGCCCGCTGGTGCGGCTGGGCGAATTGCGTGTCGAAGGACTGAAGCGGGTGCCCGACCAACTGGTGCGCCGCTATGTACGCTACAAGCAGGGCGACCCTTACAACCAGGATCAATTGAACGGCTGGCAGCAGGCCCTGCAGCGCACGGCGTTTTTCCGCGGTGCTTTCGTGTCGCTGCAGGAGCCGGGCGGCACCGAGCCGGACACCAGCAACCAGACCGCGACGGCGCGCGATGCGGGGGCCGCCACGCCGGCCGGCGATGCGCGCGTGACGGCGGCGCAACGGCCGCCGGCGGCGCCCGTCGATCGCAATGGCGAGATTACCCTGCCCGTGCTGGTGCGGTTGACCGAAGCGCCGCCCAAGCGTTTCTCGACCTCGATCGGCCTGGACAGCGACGTGGGTCCGCGCCTGGAAATGACGTATCAGCAGCAGGTGGTGTTCGGCCAGCCGCTTACCTTGCAGACCGGCTTCGGCCTGGATCGCAAACGCCAGCGGGCTTATGCCGACTTTCTTTTGCCGCCCGATGCCCGCGGCAATCAGGACAGTATCGGCGTGCTGGCGGACCGTTCCGACATCCAGGGCCTGGACGTCACGCGCTTCGCGCTGGGCGCCACCCGCCTGAAGGAAAGCAACGCGGGCGGCGGCAGCCGGGTCGACTATGAAACGCGTTATGGGCTGTTGGCGGCGCATGACCACGTCAAGATCGACGGCGGCGATACCTACGACCTGCCGACCATAACCGCCACGGCGGAGTGGCTGCGGCGCGACGTCGACAGCAAATACAACCCGCGCGAGGGTAATCTGCTGGTGCTTGGTACCGGGGTCGGCCTGACGCTGAATAATGGCGATCCCTATACCCGGCTGCGTTTGCGCGGTCAGAAGTGGTGGCCGGTGGGACTGCGGGATCTGGTTACCGTGCGCGGCGAAGTCGGCAAGGTGTGGGCCAGCCGTGATACCCAGGTGCCGGACGATTTCGGTTTCCGCACAGGGGGCGCGCGCAGCATCCGCGGCTATAGCTATCTGAGCATAGGCGCGGATCGCGGCAACGCCGTCGTCGGTGCGCCGACGCTGGCGGTGGCCAGCGCGGAATACCAGCATTTCTTCGACGACCGTTGGGGCATGGCTTTTTTCGTCGATGCCGGTGATGCCGCGCAGTCCTTCGGCGATATGAAAATCGCATTGGGTTACGGCGTCGGCGCGCGGGTGCGTACGCCTGCCGGTCCGCTGTTCCTGGACGTGGCTTATGGCCAGCGTGATCATTCGCTGAAGTTGAGTTTTTCCCTGGGGATCGCCTTTTGAAGTTCCTCGGCCGTTTCCTGCGCCATATCCTGGTCTGGTGGGTGCCGGGCCTGCTGGTGCTGCTCGCCATCGCGGTGGGCGCGTTGGCATGGCTGGTGGCCAAGCCGGCGGGCACGCGCTTGTTGCTGGCCAAGGTGGCCGAGCAGCTCGACGCGCGCATCGACAACGTGCAGGGGTCTTTGTGGCATGGCCTGCGTGTCGGGCAGTTGGAATTGCGTCTGCCTGGCGTCGAGATAAGCGCGCAGGACCTGGCAGTGACGGTGACGTGGCCGGAGCTGTGGTATCACCGCGTGCTGGTGCCGGAGCTTGCGGCATCCAGCCTGCATGTGGGTTTGACCACGCAGCCGGAGGACGCGAAGGAAGGCGAAGAGGCCAGTGGCGGGATGCCCGCGCTGCCGGTGGCGATCGAAGTGCGGCGCCTGGCCGTGGGGCAGTTCAGCCTGACGCGTGACGGCCAGTCCATGCTGCCGGTGACCTTGGGCAATCTGGCCGCCAGCCTGAGCGTCGACGGGCCGGGGGCGCAGGGGGCGAAATTGCGGCTGGACAGCCTGCGCGTGGGGCACGAGATCGCGCAACTGGATGTGCAAGGCAAAGCCAGCCTGAGCCGCCTGGCCGCGCCGTGGCCCATGGACGTCGACCTGCAGGTGGCCGCGACCGGCCAAGGGGCGAATTCGCCGCTGTGCCTGAAGCAGCTGGACGCGTTGCGCCCGGCGGCAGTGGGCGAGGGCAAGGGCAAGGGCGCCAAGGGTGCCAAGGGTGCCAAGGATGCAGTGTCCCGCGCGGCCGATGCGCCGCTGGCCGGCGGCGCGGCTTTGGTCCCGGCTGCCTGCGTCGTCAATATCGACGCACACGCGGCGGGGGACCTCGATGATCTGAATGTGACAGTCGCCGGCCGCGGGGCCGACACCAGCGTGGACTTGCGTGCGGCGCTCAGTCCATTGGCTTCATTTCCCGCGCGCAGCGTGGACCTGGCCCTGACCTTGCCTGATCGCTCCGGCGCCACGCTGGCCTTGAAAGCGCAGCGCAGCGAAGACGGCGCGGCCCAGCGCCTGACCGGCAAGCTGGCGGCGGACCGCCTGGACGTGGGGCGCCTGGTGGGCGGCGACTTGCCGCAGGCAGTGGTCACCACGCACGCCGATGTCGACGTCGAAGTGACCGACACGTATGTGTTGCGCCACGCCGTCGTCGACGTGGACATCGCCGACACCAGCCGCTGGAATCGCCAGGCACTGGCCGGCACCGCGCGTATCGACATGACCACCGGCGCTCGCGTGAACGCGGCAGCGGATTGGCCGACCGCCGTGGCCGGCATCCAGATCGACCGTTTCGATCTGGATGTGAGACTGGGCCGCAACCGCGTGCGCACGGGCGGCAAGATCGGTCCTGCCGGCGGCGCCATCACGCTGGATGCCCAGGCGCCCGAACTGGCCGCCTTCTGGCCGGACCTGCCGGGCGGCGCCCGTGCCCAAGGCAAATTGTCCGGCACGCCCGCGCGTCACCGTCTGGAACTCCAAGCCGGCTACACCCCGGCCCGCGTGCGTCCGGGCCTGCTGGGCCAGGACAAGGCGGATGCGTCCTTCGTCATCGAAGGCGGCTGGGGCACGCCGGGCAGCCCGCCGCAAGCCGACGCGCCACCCAATCCCCTGACCGGCTGGCGTGGTTCCATCGTGCGCCTGCAAGCCTCGCATGCCGGCTTCCAGGTGAACATCCCGCAACCGGTCACGGTCGCCTATCTGCCGCACGCCGTGGCGCCAGCGTGGCAATGGCAGGTCGGCGCGGCCAATATCGGCCTGGGGTTGCCCAGCGGCGACCGCTTGACCCTGGCCCACGGTGGATCGCGCGGCGGCGCCGGCCGCTGGGAAACCGCCGGCCGCATGGACAACTTCGTGCTCACCCCCAAGCTGGTGGGCAGCGTGATCCGCGCGACCGACGCGTCCGCGCAGGACCAGAGTTCAGCACGCTCGCGCCAGTCCGCCATCAACGCCAGTATTCCCGGTGGCCAGCGCAGCATCACACTGGACGCCAGCTGGGATCTGAAATTCGCCGGTACCTTGTCCGGTCGCGCCCGCGTGGCGCGGCGCGACGGCGACCTGCGTATTCCGGGGGATCCCCCCATTCCGCTTGGCCTGCAAGCCCTGCTGCTGGAAGTCAACGCCACGGCCGCTTCGGCAACCAGCAGCCGCCTGGAGGCCACCCTCAACCTCGCCACCGCCAAAATGGGCCGCGTCGCGGGCAGGGGCAGTGCCATGCTGGTCACCGGCAAGGACGGCGCTTTGGGTCTGGCCACCAACCAGGCCATGCGCGTGAACTTGAATGCCGACATCGCTGACCTGGCGTGGCTGGGCCTGTTCACCGGCGACGCCACCGAACTGGGCGGCTCGCTCAAGGCGGATATCGACGCCCAGGGCACGCTGGGCGGGAACTGGCGCGCCAACGGCACCATCAGCGGGCAGAAGTTGCGCGTGGTGCGGATCGACGATGGCGTGCGCTTGCTGGATGGCACGCTGTCGGCCCGCCTGAACGATGACGTCCTGACGCTGGACAGCCTGCGCTTTCCCAACACCTTGCGGGTGGTGCCGAAGGATTCGCGCACGCGCGACTGGGTCACCCGCGACCCCGACGCGAAGAACGGCTATGTCGAAGCCAAGGGCAGCTGGAACCTGTCGACGTCCGCGGGCAAGGTGCGGGTGGCCTTGCACCGGTACGCCGCCATGCAGCGTACCGATCGCTTCGCCATGGTTTCCGGCAACATCGATATCGATGCCGCCCTGCCGCGCCTGAGCATCACCGGCGACATCACGGCCGATGCCGGCTGGGCCAGCATCGAACTGCTCAACGAAGTGCCGTCGCTGGACGACGACGTGCGCCTGTATCGCGTGGGCGATCCGACGGCCGCGCAGGCCGCGGCTTCCGCGCCGATGGCCCTGTCCATGGACCTGAATGTGGACATGGGCCACCGCTTCTTCCTGACGGGGATGGGGCTGGACACGGGCCTGCGCGGCAGCCTGCGCGTGCGCTACATCGACGGCAAGGTCACCGGCACGGGCCGCCTGACCACGCAGGGCGGACGCATCGACGCGTATGGCCAGCGGCTGCAGCTGCGGCGCGGCAACATCACGTTCCAGGGCGCGATCGACAATCCGCTGCTGGATATCGAAGCCTTGCGCACCGGCGAGCAGGTCGAAGCCGGCGTCCGGGTGTCGGGGACGGCACAACGGCCGCGCATCGACCTGGTGTCTTATCCGGACGTCAGCGATGTCGACAAGCTGTCCTGGCTGATCCTGGGCCGCGCCGCCGACGCCAGCGGTAGCGATACGGCGCTGCTGCTGTCCGTCGGTACCGCGCTGTTGGGGGGGGGCGAGCCTTTCTACAAACGCTTCGGCCTGGATGATGTGGGCATACGCAGTGGTTCGCTGGGGTCTTCCGGGAGCCTGCTGCCCACCTCGACCGTGGCCAGCAAGGTCAATGACCCGGACAGCGCCCTGGCTACCCAGTTCATGGTGGCCAGTAAAAACCTGGCCAACGGCATCACGCTGAGTGTCGAGCAGGCCATGTCCGGCGCCGGCACGGTGGGGCGTGCCAGCTATCGCCTGTCGCGGCGCTGGTCGGTGGACGTGAAGGGCGGCACGGTGAATGGCCTGGCCCTGATCTACCGTACGATCTGGGGCGACTGAGGGCTGCTCGTGCCGCCCCGCCCAAGCGCCGGTACGGGGCACGGGCGGGTCGGCGGCGGTGACAGGTAAAATACGCCCCCGATACCTTCTGAACGGTTTTTTTCTATGAGCATCAAAAGCGACCTGTGGATACGCCGCGCCGCCGCGGACGGCATGATCGAGCCCTTCGAAGCGGGCCAGGTGCGCGCTCAGAATGGCGAACGTATCGTCAGCTATGGCACCAGCAGCTATGGCTACGACGTGCGCTGCGCACGTGAATTCAAGATCTTCACCAACATCAATTCGACCATCGTCGACCCGAAGAATTTCGACGAAGGTTCATTCGTCGATTTCACCGGTGATGTCTGCATCATTCCGCCCAATTCTTTCGCGTTGGCGCGCACCGTGGAGTACTTCCGTATCCCGCGCAGCGTGTTGACCATCTGTCTGGGCAAGAGCACCTATGCGCGCTGCGGCATCATCGTCAACGTGACGCCGCTGGAGCCTGAATGGGAAGGCCACGTGACGCTGGAGTTCTCCAACACCACGCCGCTGCCGGCCAAGATCTATGCCGGCGAAGGCTGCGCCCAGATGCTGTTCCTGGAAAGCGACGAGGTTTGCGAGACGTCGTACCGCGATCGCGGCGGCAAGTACCAGGGCCAGCGCGGCGTCACCCTGCCGCGCACCTGAGCGGAGCTGAGTTCAGCCCGGGGACTTGGGCCGTCGTCGGCGCGGGCCTGACTTTTCCGTAGGTCAGCCCGGTGTCACCGCGCGGACCGGACGTAATAGATGTCCCAGGGGTCTTCCCCTGTCTTCACGTAGCCGTGGCGCTGATAGAAGGCGTTGGACGGGCTGTCGCGCAGGGCGCCCAGGGACACCGCCAGGCCGGCCGCGTCGGCCTGCGCGGCGATGCGCTGCATGACGCGGCTGCCCAATCCCAGGTTTTGCATGGCCGGCAGGATGTAGAGGTGGTCCAGCTTCAGGCCACCATCGACCGGGCGCAGCGTATAGAACCCGGCCCGGCTGTCCTCGACTTCGATACTCCACGTGTGGGCCGGCGCCCAGCCGTCACGCAGGCGCTGGCGCGCCCGTTCCGGGTCATAGCGGCCCACGCGTTCCAGGCTGTCGCGCATTGCGGCGGCGCGCAAGTCCGCCAGGGCTTCGAGATCGCCGTCGGCAACGGGTGTGTAAACGATGGTCGGGGCAGTGGCTGGGCCGGGTGCCTTCTGGTGCATGGTTCGTTTGCCTCTTTTTACTTGCCTCTCTTTACTTGCCCTGATAACGCTTGAGGATAGCCGCGCCGTCCGCGCCGGTCTGTTGCTTCCAGGTCGACAGCGAATCCGCGGCGGCGTCCTTCAACGCTTTTTTCACGCTGGGGGCGACCTGGCTGTTGATGGCGACGCCATTCTTGCGCATGTTGTCGTAGTTCGCCTTGAGCCGGCCCTGGATGCGCTTCCACTGTTCGGTTTCGGTTTCGGCGGCGGCCTGGTCGATGGCCTTGCGTTGGGCCGGGCTCAGGGCTTTGTAGGCATCGAGATTCATCGTCGCCACGGAAATCGGCATGGCGTAATTGATTTCGGCGAAAGCCGGCAGGTGTTCCCACAGCTTGCGGCCCGCGCCGCCGTCGCCCGATGACAGCACCGCGTTGACATCGCCCGCGGCGATGCGCGGCATGGCATCGGCGAAGGAAATGTTCGAGGCCTTGGCGCCGGCCTTGGTCATGGTGGCCTGCGACATGTCGTCATAGGTGCGGATGGACAGGGCTTTCAGGTCGGCCACGCTCTTGATGGGCGTTTTCGACCAGATGCCGGATGCCGGCCAGGGCGTGGTGTACAGCAGTTTTTGATTATGCTCGGCCAGCAGCTTTTCGTAGGCAGGGCGCGAAGCCTTGGTCAGCGCGCGGGCTTTCTGCAGGGAGTCGGCCAGGAAGGGCAGGGAAGACACCCCGAAGATGGGGTACTTGCCGGCCAGGCCGCCGGCGAACGCGTCGCCGGCGTCGACCTTGCGGGCCTGCACGGCGTCGATGATGCCGGCCGACTTGATGCCCTTGGCGGCGTCGAAGGAGGTTTCGATGATCACTTCGCCATGGGTTTTCTGTTTCACCAGGTCGGCGAACGTGCTCACGCCCAGGCCCGGCATGGCGGTGGCGGGATATTCCGTGGTCATCGTCAAGGTGGTGGCCGCCTGGGCCGCGACGGCCATCAAGGCGCTTGCCGCCACACCTGCCAACATCGATACCGCCTGGGAAATACGAATCCGGGACACCGTAGCCATGCAACCTCCGAGTCAAGAACCCGCAGGCTGCGGGTAAGGTGACAAATATATACAGCCGGGCTGCTCGTCGGGTCGGATCCTAGGGAAAGTCTCTACCGCGGAGTGGTGGAGGGTTCTTTGGCCGCTCCGGCAGTGATTCTGTCATTAAATTGAATTTGGGTTACATCTTGTATTCATCTAATATATGCGCCTGAGTTTTGGCTCATCCCAAACCTAGGCGACTCTCCCGCTCGGGATCGCGCGGCTTCATGCGCCCGGCCCATTTGGCAGGGCGCGCGGTTGCCCGCGTGCCCCCTTCATCGCCGGTCCCGTTGGATTCCGCATGTTCTTTGCTTCCCGCTATGCCCCACCGCTGGTGTCCGAAGAATTGCAGCCAGGCGCCGACGCCCTGGCCCAGGGCCGTTACTCCGACGCCTGGCTGCTGCTCCAACAGGCCAGCCGTGACCGCTTGTCCGTCCTGCCTTGCAACGCCTTGCTGGCGGCCGAGGCGGCGCGCGCCCTGGGCCTGGAGCGCCGCTACCGCGCGGTAGTGCGCTGGGCCCGCAGGCGCTGGCCGGAAAACCCCTATGTGCTGCTGGAGTGGCTGCGCCAGGCCGTGCGCAGCGATATCGCGCCCGCGGTGAGCCAATTGACCGGGCTGCTGGCCGCGCGCCGCGTGCCGGAAGCCGTGCACGCACTGGCCGAAGCCATCATGCTGTCGGCTCAGCTGCGCGGGCTGGCGCGGCTGCCGGCCGCCCAGGCCTTGCCCAGCCCCCATCTATTGATGTTCGAGCGCGACCCGCGGGTGGCGTACACCCTGGGCCACGCCTGGGCCAACCAGCGGGAATGGGAGCGGGCGGCGGCGGCTTTACGCCGCGCCGTCGACCTGGCCCCCCGCTGGCACCGGGCACGCGCCAGCCTGGCGCATGTCCTGATGTCGGCCGGTCTGTACGAGCAGGCGCGCGAGTCGGTCAAGGCCGAGGGCGGCGACGAGCCCTATGACTATCTGCGCCTGTGCCTGGAATTGAGCCTGAACAATCTGCATGCGGCCTGCCGCGTCGGCATGGCCTACATGGCGCGCTGGTCCGTCGGCGATACCCGTGAAAAGGTCGAGGATTGGCTCATCTTCACCGCCAGCCTGCTGCGCGATGGGCACCTGCTGATGGATCTGCTCACGCCCAGGCTGGGCGCCGACCAGGCCATGGCCGAATGCGAGCGCCTGCTCGATAGCCCGCGCGTGCTGCTGGCCTTGCCGCCCCTGAGCCAGGTGCGCCATCAGTGCGTGCCCACCGCCGCCGCCATGGTGGCGGCGTGGCACGGCGATCCCCATGAACCGCAGGACTTGTACGCCAGGCTGGGCGGGCAGGGTGGCGTGGACATGGGCCGTCTGCGCGATTATTTCGTGGCGCGCGACTACCGGGTGGAATTCGTGTCGATGCGGCCCGCCGTGTTGCAGGCCTTGCTGTCTGCCGGCCTGCCGGTGATCGGCCTGGTCGACGGACCGTTTTTCTCGCATGTGGACGTGGTCTGCGGCTACGACGCCGGACACGGCGTGTTCTATCGGCGCGATCCGGAACGCTGGGCCCTGCAATGGAGCAGCGCGGCCGATCTGGCGCGCCGTTACGGACCCGGCGGCGAAGTGGGCATGGTGCTGGTGCCGCCCGGACATGATGGCTTCGAATTCAATCCTGACTGGCGCCACACGGATGCCGAGGTCCTGGACAGCCTGCGGCGCGCTTGCGCCCAGGGCGACGTCGCCAGCGCTGCTGCGTGGCACGCCCGCATTGGCGACGACTCACCGCTGGTCCTGCACCGCGTGCAGGCGGCGCAAGGCATCGTGGCGTCGCCGCGCGACTTCGGCGGCACCCTGCTGCGCATCGTCGGCAATGCGGCCCTGCCGGCATTGGTGCGCTGGCGCGCGCTGACCATGATCGACGACGCCGTCATCGTGCGCCGGCACAAGCGCGAGGTGCTGGCGGGCATGCATGGCCGCGATGCCGCGCGCTATGTGGACGGCGTCGAAATGCTGGCGCAGCGCCGCTGGGCGCAGGCCTGCGCCATCCTGGAGCCGCTGGCCCACCGCTATCGCTCGCACGCGCCCCTGTGGCTGCGCCTGGCCCAGGCTCAGGCGCCTCTGGGCTTGACCGACGCGGCGTGGCGCAGCGCTACGCGCGCGCTGGCCGGCAGCCCCCATGCGCCGGCCATGGTGCAGCACGTGGCCGCCTTGTTTCCCGACCTGTACGGCCGTGCCGAACGGCTGCGCCGCTGGCGCGTGCTACGGCGCCAGGCACCGGGCTCCTATGCCGCGGTCATGGCTGAAGCCGACGCCCGCGAATGTGGCCGCCAGGGGGCGGCCTATCAGCGCGCACTGCTGCGCTGCATCGCCTGGGAGCCGATGCGCATGCGCCATTATGAAAGGCTGGCGCAGTGGTACCTGGCCCAGGGCCTCGCCGAGCAGGCACGGGCGGTGCTGGAGCGGGCGCGGCAAAGACTGGCGTCGCAGGCGGAGCAGCCGGCATCGGAAGCGCCGGCGCAACAACTGCCGGCACCGGCCAGCATGGCCGCCCTGGGCCGGGCGCGCCTGGATGCGCTGGTGCGCAGCATGCGCGGTTCGGCCGGCCAGCAGCGCCGCGGCTGGCGCTGAGGGGCGCAGGGGCTAAAATTCGCCGGCGCTGTCCTTGTCGGACACCGTGATGTCCGTCGCCCCGCCACGCGTGGCGGCGCCGTCGTCGCATATCGTCATGCGCCTGTCCCGCGCACGCAGTACACTCGCCCCCGCTTTCGCCATACCCCCCGCAGGAGTGCCCGCATGAAATTCCGGTTTCCCATTGTCATCATCGACGAAGACTACCGCTCCGAGAACGCCTCGGGGCTGGGCATACGCGCGCTTGCCGCGGCCATCGAGGCCGAAGGCGTGGAAGTGCTGGGGGTCACCAGCTATGGCGACCTCAGTTCCTTCGCCCAGCAGCAAAGCCGCGCCAGCGCTTTCATTCTGTCGATCGACGATGAGGAATTCGACGTCGATTCTCCCGAAGACGTGGCCAGCGCCATCAAGAACCTGCGCGCCTTCATTGGCGAGCTGCGCTTCCGCAACGCCGACATCCCCATCTACCTGTACGGCGAAACGCGCACCTCGGAGCACATTCCGAACGACATCCTGCGCGAACTGCATGGCTTCATCCACATGTTCGAGGACACGCCGGAGTTCGTCGGCCGCCACATCATCCGGGAAGCCCGCAGCTACGTCGACAGCCTGGCGCCGCCGTTCTTCCGCGAATTGGTGAAGTACGCGCAGGACGGTTCCTATTCCTGGCACTGCCCCGGCCATTCCGGCGGCGTGGCGTTCCTGAAGAGTCCGGTGGGCCAGATGTTCCACCAGTTCTTCGGCGAGAACATGCTGCGCGCCGACGTGTGCAACGCGGTGGATGAACTGGGCCAGTTGCTTGACCACACCGGACCGGTGGCGGAGTCCGAGCTGAATGCCGCTCGCATCTTCCACGCCGATCACTGCTACTTCGTCACCAACGGTACGTCGACCTCCAACAAAGTGGTGTGGCACGCCAACGTCGCCGCCGGCGATGTGGTGGTGGTGGACCGCAATTGTCACAAGTCGATTCTGCACGCCATCACCATGACGGGCGCGATCCCGGTGTTCCTGCGCCCCACGCGCAACCACCTGGGCATCATCGGGCCGATTCCCATCGAGGAATTCGACCCGGAAAACATCCGCAAGAAGATCGAGGCCAATCCGTTCGCGCGCGAAGCCGTGAACAAGACGCCGCGCATCCTGACGCTGACGCAGAGCACCTACGACGGCGTCATCTACAACGTGGAAATGATCAAGGAAAAGCTGGGCAGCTACGTCGACACGCTGCATTTCGACGAGGCCTGGCTGCCGCACGCGGCTTTCCACGAGTACTACAAGAATATGCACGCCATCGGCGTGGACCGGCCGCGCAGCGACGACGCCATCGTCTTCGCCACGCACTCCACGCACAAGCTGCTGGCGGGTATTTCGCAGGCGTCGCAGATCATCGTGCAAGAGTCCAACACGCGCAAGCTGGACCGCAACATCTTCAACGAAGCCTATCTGATGCACACGTCCACCTCGCCGCAGTACGCGATCATCGCGTCCTGCGACGTGGCCGCGGCCATGATGGAAGCGCCCGGCGGCACCGCGCTGGTCGAGGAAAGCATACGCGAGGCACTGGACTTCCGCCGCGCCATGCGCAAGGTGGAATCGGAATACGGCCGCAACGACTGGTGGTTCAAGGTGTGGGGCCCCAATCGACTGGTGTCCGAAGGCATCGGCAATCGCGACGAATGGCTGCTGGAGTCCAACGACCATTGGCATGGTTTCGGCGATCTGGCCGACAACTTCAACATGCTGGATCCGATCAAGGCCACCATCATCACCCCGGGCCTGGACATCTCCGGCAGCTTCGGCGAAACCGGCATTCCGGCGGCCCTGGTGTCGAAATACCTGGCCGAGCACGGCGTGGTCGTGGAAAAGACGGGCCTGTATTCCTTCTTCATCCTGTTCACCATCGGCATCACCAAAGGCCGCTGGAACACGCTGCTGACCGCTTTGCAGCAGTTCAAGGACGACTACGACCGCAACCAGCCGATGTGGCGCATCCTGCCCGAGTTCTGCCGCGACCATCGCCAGTACGAACGCATGGGCCTGCGTGATCTGTGCCAACAGATCCATGAAGCCTATCGCGAAAGCGACGTGGCCCGCCTGACCACCGAGGTGTACCTGAGCGACATGGTGCCGGCGATGAAACCGTCCGACGCCTTCGCCCGCATGGCCCACCGCGAAGTGGAACGGGTTCGCATCGAAGACCTCGAAGGCCGCGTGACCGGCGTGCTGTTGACGCCTTACCCGCCCGGCATTCCGCTGCTGATTCCGGGCGAGCGCTTCAACCGCACCATCGTCCAGTACCTGCAGTTCGCGCGCGCGTTCAATGCCCGCTTCCCCGGCTTCGAAACCGACATCCACGGCCTGGCCGAGGATACGGACGAGAACGGCGAAGTGCGCTACTACGTCGATTGCCTGAAGGAAATCTGAGCGTGATGGAAGTGTGCGGCAGCGGGATCGCATGTACGACGTAGCGATCATCGGCGCAGGGGCGGCGGGCATGATGTGCGCCGCCGTCGCCGGCCAGCGTGGGTTGCGGGTGGTGCTGATCGACCATGCCGACAAGCTGGCGGAGAAGATCCGCATCTCCGGCGGCGGCCGCTGCAACTTCACCAATGTGGGCACGGGGCCGGCCAATTTCCTGTCGGAGAATCCCCATTTCTGCCGCTCGGCATTGGCGGGCTACGGTCCGCGCGATTTCCTCGACCTGCTGCGCCGGCATGGCGTGTCGTGGCACGAAAAGCATCGCGGCCAGCTGTTCTGCGACGACTCCAGCGAATCCATCATCGACGTGCTGCGCGCCGAATGCGGCGCCGGTAACGTGCAATGGCGCATGGGCTGCGGCGTGGTGGAAATCAGCCGTGAGACGGGCCAGGACGGCGGGCCCGGCGCGGCGGCCACGGCTGACGGCTGCACCTACGTCCTGCGGACCACCACGGCCGGCACCTTGCGCGCCGCCAAGCTGGTCATCGCCACGGGCGGCATGGCCATTCCGCAGCTTGGCGCCACCGACTATGGCCTGAAGGTCGCACGCCAGTTCGGCCTGAAAGTGGTCGAGCCGCGTCCGGCCCTGGTGCCGCTGACATTCGATCCCGCGCTGTGGCAGCCTTTTGCCGCCTTGTCCGGGGTGGCGCTCGAAGCGGGCGTGCGCAGCGGGGAAGGCGAATTCCTGGAAGACCTGTTGTTCACTCACCGTGGCCTGTCGGGGCCTGCCATCCTGCAGATCTCCAGCTACTGGAATCCCGGCGAGCCGTTGAGCCTGGACCTGGCGCCTGGCCTGGACCTGGAGCAGGACCTGGTCACCGCCAAGCCCGGCAACCGCCAGCAACTGGGCACCGTGCTGGCGGGTTTGTGGCCACGCCGCCTGGCCGAAGCGTGGGTGGCACGCGATGGCCTGGCAACGCAGCGGCTGGCCGACACGCCCGACAAGGCTTTGCGTGCCCTGGCGGCTGGCATCCACGGCTGGACCCTGGTGCCGACGGGGACCGCCGGCTACAAAAAGGCGGAAGTCATGCGTGGCGGTGTCGATACGCGTGGCCTGGATCAAAAGAGCATGCAGGCGCGCACCGTGCCCGGCCTGCACTTCATCGGCGAGGCCGTCGATGTCACCGGCTGGCTGGGTGGCTACAACTTCCAGTGGGCCTGGGCCTGCGCCGTGGCTTGCGGCAAGGCCTTGTAGGTGCCTTCTAGGTGCCTTCTAAGTGCCGTGTAGGTGCCTTGTAGGCTGCCCTGTCGCGCCGAAGCCGCGTCGCGCCATTCAACGCCGCGCCACCCTCCGCCCTGAAGTTACGGGGCGATTCGTTTTGTGGATTGCGCGCGGCCGCGCCCGCCGTGCCCAGGCCAACGCCGTTCGCGCGCCTGCGTGGTGTTGATTTTTTTGCTGGGCGCGGAAAAGACTGGTGTTTCAAAGTTTCGGTCGTGGCCGCGCTTTCGGCGCGCCCTGTACATACGCACGTGATGAAATCTGTCTCGCAATTCAGCGAGCGGATACGCCGCTTTCACGTCATACGTGCAGGAGATTCCATGCCACAGCGTTTCTCTAGATTCCCACGGTATCTGACGGGGTGCGCCATCGCGGCGGCCACCGTGATTTCACCCTACGCCCACAGCGCGACAAGCGCAGCGTATTTCCCCTGGATCATGGATCCGGGCCGCTCCACGACGTGGAACTTCATCCACGACAATTGCATCGCGCCGGCGCAGGGCAAGCCGGTGGACAAGTCTTGCGTCCAGGTGACGACCGACTACGTCATCGACAAGCCCACCGATGGACCCGCGCATTTTCGCGTGATGCCCACCGTCCCCATCACCGGCATCGAGGATTCGCAGTTGTGGGTGCTGGCAGGACCGAATTACTGGAAAGTGGGGCTGGACTACAAGCCGAACGTCGAGAAGGCGATCTCGCCGACGTTCAAGTTCCAGGAAGCCCAGTACGGCATGGCGCTCAATTCCATCTTCCACCGCTCGCAGGATCAACTGCATATCCACCTGGACTGCATACATCCCAGCGCGACGGACAAACTGCATTCCTACGCCAAGACCTATGCCAACCAGCTGAACTCGAAGACCTGGACGACGCTGCCCGAGATCAAGGGCGAAGTCTTCCGCGCGCGCCTGATCGATGACGCCGATCTATCGCAAACCGATCCATTCCGCGTGCTGGCGAACGATGTCCTGCCCGAGGGAATGATGCTGCCGCAGACTCTGTTCGTCACAGACATCACGGTGAACGGCAAGAAGAGCCTGATCATGCTCAATGGCAGTGCGAGCGAGGCGGCGCAGGCCGGCCAGGACATTTCCGATGGCGCCCGTGGGGCCGGCGAGCTGTTGCTGGACACCGAGTGCCGTTTGGCGAAGAAGAGCTGAGGAGCTGCGATGAAAGACGTCATGAAGAATTTACGCTCGATCATGGGCCTCCCGCTGCTGGCGGCGACGTTGGCCATGGGTGTGACCTCGCCGGCGCATGCGCAAAAACCCTCCATTCCGCGCAGCAATCTGTGGGTGGAAGGCACCGGTTGGCAGCCGGATCCGGTAAAGCGCGGGATCCTCTGGGGCTTGGTGCAGGACTGCGTCAAAGCCAATGCGGCGGGAACGGCGCTGCCTTCCAACTGCGCGAGAGTGCATCCGCACCTGGGCTATGTCGTGCTCAAGGACATCAAGGGGGCTTATCACTACCTGACCTTGCCGATACGCCGAACCACCGGTATCGAGGACTCGATCCTGTGGGCGATTCCGGGACCCAACTATCTGCATGCCGCATGGACCCACAAGTATCTGGTTGAACAGGCCATAGGAAATAACTTCGCCTTCAAGCCTACGCAGTTCGGCATCGCGGTGAACTCGATCTTCGCGCGTTCCCAGGATCAGTTGCACATCCACATGGATTGCGTCATTCCGGAGGTGACCAGCACGGTGCAGGCCGCGGCGGCGGCGGGTTCCCTGAGCACGACCGAATGGGTCACGCTCGATCCGATCATCCAGGAGAAGTACCGGGCGCGCCTGATCCCCGATGTCACGCTGGCGACCACCGATCCCTTCCGCATGCTCGCCAATGAGCTGCTACCCAAGCAATCGATGTTGGGGGAAACCATCCTGATCACGGACGTCCAGTTGCCGGATCGCCGCATGGCGCTGGCGATGCTGGTGGGCAAGGCCACCATGGATCAGCAGGAAGACTTGAAGGGCCAGGATTGGCCGGACCGCGGCGGTGCCGAGGATCTGCTCGATCATGAGTGCAAGGCGGTGAAGGGATAAACCGCACTGTAGCGCCGATGCAACGCTCTCGTAGGGGGGCTGCGCATGGCGCCGCAGGGGGCGGCCATGATATTCTTCGCAGGCTGTCACGCATCGTGCGGGAGAGAGCGGCCGTTCGCGGCCGCCGCCGAAGGCGCAATTCGCCCGGAATCGCTCAGGCAACCCATACCGCACCCTGCCTGCCCACCCTGTATCCGCGGGCGGGCAACACAGCGCTCTGGAGAGATCCGGCGGCCCCACATTCCCACGCCCAATGGCGTGGGCGGCGGCAAGCCCGGACGCCGAAGGTGCAAACCCGCCACGCGGGGCAACTCTCAGGCAAAAGGACAGAGGGGCGGAAACACCACCAGCCGGCAGGCGGGCCCGTCGTTTTCCGACCCAATCCCGCATTTTTCTGACTCCGGCAGGTATTCCGTATCCTCGCTGCCTTACCGGAGTCCTCATGTCCGCCTCGTTGAAACAAACCCCCCTGGCACCTGAACACCTTGCCGCCGGTGCACGCATGGTCGATTTCGGCGGTTGGGACATGCCCCTGGCCTATGGTTCGCAGCTGGAAGAGCATCACGCCGTGCGCACCGACGCCGGCATGTTCGACGTCTCCCATATGCTCAACGTCGACGTGCTGGGTGACGGCGCCGCGGACTTCCTGCGCCGTCTGATCGCCAACGACATCGCCAAGCTGACCGTGCCGGGCAAAGCCCTGTACAGCTGCATGCTGAACCCGGAAGGCGGCGTCATCGATGACCTCATCGTCTACTTTTTCGCCGCCGACCGCTGGCGCGTGGTGGTCAATGCCGGCACCGCCGACAAGGACGTCGCCTGGATGCAGCGCGTCGCCGCCGCGGGCAAGTTCGACGTCACCGTCACGCCGCGCCGCGACCTGGCCATGGTCGCCGTACAGGGCCCTAATGCCCGCGCCAAGGTGTGGGCCGCGCGTCCCGCCTGGCGCGCCGCGTCCGAAGCGCTGACGCCCTTCGTCGGCGCCATCGCCGATACCGACACCCTGGTGGCCCGCACGGGCTACACCGGCGAAGACGGTTTCGAGATCGTCCTGCCCGCCACGCAAGTCGTCGCCTTGTGGCGGGATCTGGTGGCCCAGGGCGTGCGTCCCTGCGGCCTGGGCGCGCGCGATACGCTGCGCCTGGAAGCCGGCATGAATCTGTACGGCCAGGACATGGACGAACTGACGCAACCCGCCCAAGCCGGCCTGACCTGGACCGTGTCGCTGAAGGACGCGCAGCGTCAGTTCATCGGCCGCGCCGCCATCGAACAGTTCCCCACCCCCAATGATTTCGTCGGCCTGAAGCTGGGCGAACGTGGCGTCATGCGGCCGCACATGAAAGTGCGTGGCGCCGCTGGCGAAGGGGAAATCACCAGCGGCACCATGTCGCCCACGCTGGGCGTGTCGGTCGCTTTCGCCCGCATGCCGGTCGGCACCCGTCCCGGCGACCAGGTGGAAGTGGAGATCCGCGGCAAGTGGGTGCCCGCCGCAGTGACCAAATTGCCCTTCGTGCGCAACGGCAAAGCCGTCGAACACTCGTAAACTCGTAGCTTCCCGTTGCGGCCGGCGCATTTGCCGCGGGCCTGCAACGGGTGGGCGCGCAATCCCATACCGTCATTCAACGTTTATCCAGGAGCTTCCATGAGCCTGCCTACCGATCGCAAGTACACCGAATCCCATGAGTGGATCAAAGCCGAAGGCGACGTCTTTGTCGTCGGCATTACCGATGGCGCCCAGGAACAATTGGGCGATCTGGTCTTCGTCGGCGACGTCAAGGTCGGCGCCAAGCTCGCCGCCGGCGAGGCCGCCGGCGTCGTCGAGTCGGTCAAGGCCGCCTCGGACATCTACGCCCCCGTTGCCGGCGAGATCGTCGCTTTCAACGACGCGCTGGAAGCCACCCCCGGCCTGATCAATGAATCGGCGTTCGATACCTGGATCTACAAGTTCAAGCCGAACAACCCCGCCGACGTCGAAGGTCTGCTCGACGCCGCCGGTTACGAGAAACTCTGACGCTGCGCGGCGCCGCGTACTCGCGCAGCCGGGCCTTGAGGCCGGTTGCGCGCGCGGCGCCCCGTTGCCCGTCCGCCAGGATGCGGACAAAAGCCGTTCCACCGAGATATCCATGTCGCGCGCCCTAGACACCCATTCCGATTTCATTCCCCGCCACATCGGCCCCTCCGATGCCGACCAGGCCGCCATGCTGGCGGTGCTGGGCCTGAGCAGCCTGGACGAACTCATCGCCCAGGTGGTGCCACCCGCCATCCGCAATCGCGAACCACTGGCGCTGCCCGCCGCGCGCAGCGAGCCGGACGTGCTGGCCGAACTCAAGCAGATCGCCGGCCGCAACAAGGTTTTCCGCAATTACATCGGCCAGGGTTACTACGGCACGCACACCCCCAACGTCATCCTGCGCAACATCCTGGAGAATCCCGCCTGGTATACGGCATACACGCCTTACCAGCCGGAGATCTCGCAAGGCCGCCTGGAAGCGTTGCTGAACTACCAGACCATGGTCATGGACCTGACCGGCCTGGATATCGCCAATGCCTCGCTGTTGGACGAAGGCACCGCCGCCGCTGAAGCCATGACCCTGGCCCGCCGCGGCGCCAAGTCGTCCAGCAACGTCTTCTTCATTTCGCGGCACTGCCACCCCCAGACCATCGAAGTCGTGCGCACGCGCGCCGAAGGCCTGGACATCGCCGTGACGGTGGGCGACGAAGCCGCCGGCCTGCCGGATTGCTTCGGTGTATTGCTGCAGTATCCGCACAGCCTGGGCGCCATCGGCGACTACCGCGCGCTGGCCGCGCAGGCCCATGAACAGGGCGCCGTGGTGGCTTGCGCCACCGACCTGCTGGCCCTGGCGCTGCTGACGCCGCCCGGAGAGTGGGGTGCCGACATCGCCATCGGTTCGGCCCAACGCTTCGGCGTGCCCTTCGGTTTCGGCGGCCCGCACGCCGGCTTCATGGCCTGCAAGGACGCCTACAAGCGCAGCATGCCCGGCCGCCTGGTCGGGGTGTCCAAGGACGCGCAGGGCAACACCGCGCTGCGCCTGGCCCTGCAGACCCGTGAACAGCACATCCGCCGCGAGAAGGCGACCTCCAATATATGCACCGCGCAGGTGCTGCTGGCCGTGATGGCCGGCATGTATGCCGTGTGGCACGGACCGGCGGGTATCCGCCGCATCGCCCAGCGCGTGCAGAGCGCCACCGCCATCCTGCGCAGCGCCCTGCAGTCGCTCGGTGCCACGGTCGTCAACGACACCTTCTTCGATACGCTGCTGGTGCAAACCGGTGCCGCTACGCAAGCCGTGGTCGACGCCGCGGTGGCCCAGCAGGTCAATCTGCGTCTGGTCGATGGCAGCCAGGTGTCCGTGTCGCTGGACGAAACCGTTACCGCTGAAGACCTGCGCCAATTGGTGGCCGTGTTCGCGCGCGGCTTGGGCAAGAGCGCGCCGGCGCTGGACGTCGATGGGCTGGAAGCGCGCGCCGTCACCGGCATCCCGGCCGCCGTGGCGCGCCAGGGCGACATCCTGACCCATCCGATTTTCTCCAGCGTGCAATCCGAAACCGACATGCTGCGTTATTTGCGCAAGCTGTCCGACAAGGACCTGGCGCTGGACCGCAGCATGATCCCGCTGGGTTCGTGCACCATGAAGTTGAACGCCACGGCCGAGATGATCCCCATCACCTGGCCCGAGTTCGCCATGATCCATCCGTTCGCGCCGGTCGATCAGTTCGCCGGTTACGCCGAGCTGATCGAGCGCCTGTCGGCCGCCTTGTGCGAAATCACCGGCTACGACGCCGTCAGCCTGCAGCCCAATTCGGGCGCGCAGGGCGAATACGCCGGCCTGCTGGCCATCCGTGGTTATCATGAAGCCAATGGCCAGCATCAGCGCGACGTCTGCCTGATTCCTTCGTCGGCGCACGGCACCAACCCGGCGTCGGCGCAATTGGCCGGCATGCAGGTGGTCGTGGTGGCCTCGGACGCCAACGGTAACGTCGACGTGCCGGACCTGCGCGCCAAGGTAGCGCAGGTGGGTGACCGCCTGTCCGCGCTGATGATCACGTATCCCTCGACGCACGGGGTGTTCGAGGAAGCCGTTACCGAGATCTGCGAGATCGTGCACGCGGCCGGCGGCCAGGTGTACATGGACGGCGCCAATATGAACGCCATGGTGGGCGTGGCCAAGCCGGGCAAGTTCGGTTCCGACGTGTCGCACCTGAACCTGCACAAGACCTTCTGCATTCCGCACGGCGGCGGCGGCCCGGGCGTGGGTCCCGTGGCGGTGCGCGGCCACCTGGCTCCCTATCTGCCGGGCGTGCTGGACGCCGGAGGCAAGCTGCCCGCCGACGCCAAGGTCGGTCCGGTCTCGGCCGCGCCTTTCGGTTCGGCCGGCATCCTGCCCATCCCGTACATCTACATTGCGCTGATGGGCGCGGAAGGCCTGCTGCGCGCTACCGAGGTGGCCATCCTCAGCGCCAACTACATCGCCGAACGCCTGCGTCCGCACTATCCCGTGCTGTATTCGGGCCGTAATGGGCGGGTGGCGCACGAGTGCATCCTCGATGTGCGCCAGTTGAAGGAAACCAGCGGTATTTCCAACGAAGATATCGCCAAGCGGCTGATCGACTACGGCTTCCACGCGCCCACCATGAGCTTCCCCGTGGCCGGCACGCTGATGGTCGAGCCCACCGAGTCCGAAGGCCGTGCGGAACTGGACCGCTTCATCGATGCGATGATCGCCATCCGCGCGGAAATCGCCCAGGTGGAGAGCGGCGAACGGGACCGTGATGACAACGTGTTGAAGAACGCGCCCCATACCGCCGCCACCTTGCTGGCGGACGAATGGCATCACGACTATCCGCGCAGCCAGGCCGCTTATCCGCTCGCCAGCCTGCGCGAAGGTAAGTACTGGTCGCCGGTGGCACGCGTGGACAACGCTTACGGTGACCGCAACCTGGTGTGCAGCTGCCTGCCCATCGAAGCGTACGCCTGAGGCACCCGCGGCCTGGCCGCGTTCATCTCTTGAAAACAAACTGGCCCGTATGGGCCAGTTTGTTTGAGGGGTGTGATGATGGTTTCAATGACGGCTCGATGATTGTTTGATGATGGCTTCGGTAATGGTTGATGATTGGTTGATGATTGCTTGCTGATGGTTTCGATGATTGCCATGGCTGATCGAACATGCACATCACGGGAACGATCTGACCGCGAGTTTTACTCAGTTCCGTTGTCAATCGAGAGGTCCGCTACATCATGATGCTGAACGTTCGTATGACCGATCTGGTCAATTTTTTTCGCACTTGCTGTCCGTGTGGTCCATCAGCGCAAACATCGAGCGACGACACACCTTATGCACCGGATGTCCGCCCTGCCGCCATGGCGAGAGCAGGCGGCGGGTGGGCCGCGATAGCCGAGAGTCGCCGATTGCACGGGGCGGCGCCCATGGCGCCCGCGGCTTCCATGTCCATCCCTATCACGCACGTGATTGCCCCCGCCGCTGACCGCGCGCCGCGCGCTGCGTGGAACCAGCGCACAATGCTTGATGCGGATGCGCGCCGACCGCGTTGACCGCGTTATCCGCGTTGGCTGAGTCGACTGCATCGGCATTGGCGTTGGCAGCGGTGGCGGTGGTGTGAAAAATCCGTCTGAGATATCAGGGCATTCTTTGGAACGCTGAGGCGGCGCTGCGCTACTACTCCCCTTCGATTATCGGTTCGGAGTACGAAAAGTGTTGCTCAACGCCTTCATATGCAGTGTTAACGCTGCGTCTCACAGGTTGCCGTCTGACGCGGCGCAGGCGAATGCCGCGGCAAGCGCAAGGGCGCCCGCAACTGCCAATGTGAGGGCAACGGCAACGGCATCCGCGGTTGGAAGGGCGACGGGAGCGGCAACCGCGGCTGGAAGGGCATTTGCAAGGGCAAGACGAACCGCAGCCGCGACGGGCGCAACACCTGCCGCGCCTGCGAATCGGATCGCTTTCCAAGAAGCAGGCATGCGTTGGGCAGGTGAGCGCCCCCCCGTTTATGAGAGCGTGGTATCTGCTTCGCCAGCCAAGCCGAGGTCGGCGCGCACACCGGCGACGAGCCGCGGGATCGGCTCGCACATCGTCCAGGCATGCGCGAGCGTGAAGCGGCGCCTGCGCTCTGCGCTACCGATACCTCGGCGGCCTGTGCGTGACGTGCGCGAACGTGTGGCCGCTGCGGGATTGCCCAGCTATGAGCAATTGGTCTCGCGCGCCACCGTCCTGCCCATGCAGGCTTCAGCTGCGCCGGCACCGGCCATGCCCGGGCGAACTTCAGCCGTGCTGGCGTCCGCCATGCCGTGGATGTATGAATGCCCGCCCGCCTATGAGCAGGCGGTTCGTAAGGCAGATGACCCCCGGCCCGACTTGCGCGAAGACATACGCAATCCTGAGAGCCGCCTGTGGGTGGGTGTGGCGCCTCCCGCATATGGCGTCGTGACCGGGAACCAGACTGATGGCGTTCAGCAGAGCGTCGAAGCGCCCGACTCGCCCGACTCGCCCGACTCGTCCGATACGCCGAATGCACTCGATGCGCCGATCGATCGCGCGCCAAACCGACGCGAACGCTTGCAAGCTTTGCAGCGTTTGTCGCAAGCCGACACCCGGCAGGGCGGTTATGCGCGGTCGCTCAAGTTGGATTCGGGGCGATGGATGATCATGGACAATGATCAAAGTCCTACCAACCCGTATCGAAGCGTCGAGCTGTGCGCAAGGATCATCGAAGCCGAAACGTCACCCGCTGGGCAGGAAATACAAGCCATCCTGGATCGGCCATGGGCTTTCACCTGGCAACAGCGCCACCCCCGCATGGAACTCGGAGACTTGTTGGGCAAGGTCGAGAAGGCATTGACGGTGTCCAGCCGGCATTCCATGGGAAGGCATTGGAACCCCGGCAGTAGTAACGCCTTGCTGGCGGAAATCGCCATGGAGTTACAGCATTACCGATACTGCGTCATGTTGCCGGCGCAGGGCAGTGCCCACGGTCTCATCAAAGCACAAAGCACGGTTCGCATCATTGACGGCATCGAATGCAATGCATCGGGAACGATGATGATCTCCTTCCGCGAACCGCTCTATGGCCGCGACGAACGGCAGCCGAACTGCGCCGCGTTCTGGTCCGGCACGGGGCGACCGGGCAGCGGCGATGCGGGATGGATGCTGCCCGAACCCGGTTTCCAGTTCGTATTCATCGGACAACGCTAAAAGCGCTGCGTCACGGTTTTGTAGCGCGTGTAGAAGCGCAAGCCCTCTTCACCATGCAGGTGATGGTCGCCCAGCAGCGACCGCTTCGCGCCGCCGATGGCGTGCCACGCCGCCGGCATCGGAATGGGCACATTGATTCCCACCGCGCCCGTGCGCACGCCGCGCGCGAAGGCGCGCGCGGTGGCGCCGTCGCGCGTGTAGCAGGACGCGCCGTTGGCGTACTCGTGCTGATTGATCATGGCCACCGCGGTCCTCAGGTCGGGCACGCGCAAGACGCACAGCACCGGCCCCAGGATTTCTTCGCGATAGACATTCATGGTGGGCCGGACGTGGTCGAACAGAGTGCCGCCGACGAAGTAGCCTTTCTCATGCCCGGGCACCGTCACGGTGCGCCCGTCGACCACCACGGTCGCACCGGCCTCGACCCCGTCTTCGATATAGCCCAGCACCTTGACACGATGTTGCGCGCTGATGAGCGGCCCCATCTGGCTCTCGGCGTCCATGCCGTTGCCGATCTTCAGATCGCGGACCCGCGGTGCCAGCCGTTCGACCAATGCATCGCCGGCGCTGCCTACCGCCAGGGCCACCGAAACCGCCGTGCCCCGTTCGCCGGCCGTGCCGTAAGCCGCGTGCAGCAAGGCATTTGCCGCCAGATCCAGATCCGCGTCGGGCATGACCACCAGATGATTCTTGGCGCCGCCCAGTGCCTGCACGCGCTTGCCGCGCTGGGACGCCTGGGTATGGATGTATTGCGCCGTGGCCGATGATCCGACGAAGGAAAACGCCTGGACCTGCTCGTGCGCGATCAGTGCATCCACCGCCAGCTTGTCGCCGTGCAGCACATTGAATACGCCCGCCGGCAAGCCGGCTTCACGCAACAGCTCACCCAGCCGCACGGCAATCGACGGCGTGCGTTCGGACGGCTTGAGCACGAAGGTGTTGCCGCAGGCCAGCGCCAGGGGGAACATCCAGCAGGGTGCCAGCAGGGGCAGATTGAAAGGCGTGACGCCGACCACCACACCCAGCGGTTCGCGCACGTTCCAGCTGTCGACGCCGTCCTCGGTCTGTTCGGTGTACTGGCCCTTGAGCAACTGCGGGATGCCGCAAGCGAACGCCACCATATCCGCGGCGCGCGTCACTTCAGCGCGCGCTTCCGCCAGGATCTTGCCCTGTTCGCGGGTGATCGTGGCGGCCAGTTCGTCCTGGTTACGCTCCAGCAGCTGCTTGAAATTGAACAGTACGCGAGCGCGTCGCTGCGGCGGCGTTTCAGCCCAGGCCGGAAATGCCTCGCGCGCGGCCGCCACGGCCAGGTCGACCTCTTCAGGGCCGGCCAGCGGGACGTTGGAAATGATCTCGCCCCGCGCCGGGTCGAAGCCGTCGGCGTAACGGGGGCTACGGCCGTCGTAGGGCTGGCCGTTGATGTGATGCGGAATCTTCAGCATGACGGGTAGAAGAGGCAGGGCACCGGCGGGCGGATTGCCGACCGGCGCATTGGTGCTGCTGACATAAAGACTTCGGGTCCTGGGTTAGGGCGGGCCGATTTCAAAGCGCGCCGATCGCGCGGGCACAGGGCGGCGGTCGACGGCAATCATCACGATAACGGCTGGGGCAAGTCGACAGTATTCCCCATAGGCTTTCGTCTATTCGGATCATAGGGGATATTTGATGACATCCTGGCGCCGGCGGCGCCGTCCTGTCGTCCTGGGGCCACTTACGCAAGGGAGTGGGACGCCATGCCGCGTCCCGCCGCGCAAGACTTGGCGACAGGGAGGCAGGGGAGCCTGCCGCACAAAGCATTTCGCCCCGTGCCATGCAGGGAGCGCATGGCACGGGGCGAAGAGGATGTCGCGGGAAATGCCGGGCGACTTATTCCCAATCGCTCAGGCGATTTCCTTGAGCACCTTGCCGATGGTGTCGAAGATCTCGCCGATCTGCGCTTCATCGATGATCAAGGGCGGCGAAACCGCCAGGATATCGCCGGTATAGCGCACCATCAAACCAGCATCGAAGCACATCTTGAACGCTTCGGCCGCGCGCGCACCCGGCGCGCCATCACGCGACGACAGCTCGATGCCGGCCACCAGGCCGATGTTGCGCACATCGATTACGTGGCGCGCGCCTTGCAGGCCATGCACCGCCTTTTCGAAAGCCGGCGCCAGTTCACGGGCACGGGCAAACAGATTGTCGCGGCGATAGATATCCAGGGTGGCCAAAATGGCGGCCGCCGCCAGGGGGTGCGCGGAATAGGTATAGCCGTGGAAGAACTCGATGCCGCCGTTGACCGCGTTGACGATGGCGTCATGCACTTCACGCTTGACCGCTACCGCGCCGGCCGGCACGGCGGCATTGCTGACGCCCTTGGCCATGGTGATCAGGTCCGGCGTGACGCCGAAGAATTCGCTGGCCGTGGCCGCGCCCAGACGGCCGTAGGCGGTGATGACCTCGTCGAAAATCAACAGGATGCCGTGCTTGGCGGTAATTTCGCGCAAGCGTTGCAGATAGCCTTGCGGCGGAATCAGCACGCCGGTCGAACCGGCCATGGGTTCGACGATGACGGCGGCAACGGTGGACGGATCGTGCAGGGCCAGGATGCGCTCCAGCTCATCGGCCAGGTGCGCGCCCCAGGCCGGTTGGCCCTTGGAAAAGGCGTTCTTTTCCAGGTTGTGGGTATGTGGCAGGTGATCCACCGACGGCAGCATGGCACCGGAGAACGTTTTGCGGTTGCCGGCGATCCCGCCCACTGAAATGCCACCGAAACCGACGCCGTGGTAGCCGCGTTCACGGCCGATCAGGCGGGTGCGCTGCCCTTCGCCACGCGCGCGGTGATAGGCCAGGGCGATCTTCAGTGCCGTGTCGACCGACTCGGATCCGGAGTTGGTGAAGAAGATGCGGTCCAGGCCGGCCGGCATCAGGCCGGCCACGGCGGTGGCGGCCTCGAACGCCAGCGGATGGCCCAGCTGAAAGCCGGGGGCATAGTCCAAATGCGCGGCCTGGTTGGCGATGGCCTGGGCGATTTCCGTGCGGCAGTGGCCGGCGTTGACGCACCACAGGCCCGCGGTGCCGTCCAGTACCTGCCTGCCGTCCAGCGACGTGTAATACATGCCCTTGGCGCTGGCCAGCATACGCGGGTCCGCCTTGAACTGGCGGTTGGCGGTGAAGGGCATCCACAGATGCGACAGGTCGGGCATGGCGGGGGCGTTCATGGATGGCTCCTGGGGTAGGCGGTAAGCAACTGAGTGGCAATAGCGGCGATTTTGGCCCCAGCGCGGGGGCATGAACATATACAATCCGTGCAAATATCCCTGACCGTACAGGTATATCCTGAACGACTGTATAGGGGAATGGGGCTGCGGCCGGTTGATTCGGCGGGTGTCCCAGCCCGAATACCCCGGCCGGACTCCCCAGCCCCTACCGCAACGAGTATTGCCGTGACCGACCTTCCGCTCATCGAATTCGACCCCGTGCGCGACCGGGCGCGCGCGCCGACCCTGGTCCAGCAGGTGATCGATGCCGTCACGCGCGCCATCGATACGCAGGCACTGCGTCCCGGCATGGCCCTGCCGTCGGTGCGCGACTTCGCGCGCGGCCATGAAATCAGCACCTTCACCGTCGCGGCCGCTTATGCACGGCTGGTCGCGGCGGGGCGCCTCATCGCCCGGCCGGGCGCCGGCTACCGCGTGGCGTCCCGGTCCAGCGCGGCGCCGGACGATGCCGCCGGCGCGCCGCCACGCCCCTGGTCGCCGCCCACCTTGGGCGCGGAGTGGCTGCTGTCGGACGTCTTCGCCGACCATTCCATTCCGGTGAAGTCCGGTTGCGGCTGGCTGCCGGGCGAATGGCTCAACGAGGACGGTCTGCACCTGGGCCTGCGCCACGTCGCGCGCGTGCCCGGTGCGCGCATCGCGGGCTACGGCCATCCCTATGGCTATGCGCCGTTGCGCGCGACCATCGCCGGCCATCTTGCCGGCCTTGGCCTGCCGGTGCAGCCCGATCAAGTGTTGCTGACTCAGGGCGTGACGCACGGGCTGGACCTCGCCATCCGTACGCTGCTGCGGCCTGGCGATACCGTGGTGGTGGAACGCCCCTGCTACGCCAATCTGCTGCCGCTGCTGCGCCTGGCCGGGCTGCGCATCGTGTCGGTCGAGCGCGGCCCGGCCGGGCTGGACTGCCAGGCGCTGGAGCAATTGGCCGCGCTGCACCGGCCGCGCGCCGTGTTCGTCAATCCGGTGCTGCAGAATCCCACCGGTGCCACCTTGAGCATGGCGAACGCCTTCCAGTTGTTGCGCGTGGCCGAACAGCACGATATGTGGATCATCGAGGACGACATCTCCCGCGAGCTGGCGGTGGGTGTGGCCCCCATGCTGGCGGCGCTGGATGGCGCGAGACGGGTGGTCTATCTCAGCGGGTATTCAAAGGTGGTCAGCCCGTCGGTACGGGTGGGCTATCTGGTGGCTCATGCCGATGTCGTGCGCGACATGGCGCGCACCAAGATGGCCGTGGGCCTGACTTCACCGGAGATTCTTGAACGGGTGGTGCACCAGGCCCTGCATGAAGGCCGCTACCAGGCGCACGTCACGCGCGTGCGCGAACGCCTGGCGCTGGCACACGGCAAGGTGGCGCAGGCCCTGGCCGACCTGGGCATGACCCTGCATTCGGAGCCGCGTGCCGGCCTGTTCCTGTGGGCCGGCTTGCCACGCGCGTGGCAAGGCAACGCCAACGCACTGGCCAGCCGCGCGTTGAATGACGGCATCTGGCTGGCGCCGGGTTCCTATTTCGATGCGGACCAGGAGGATATTCCCTGGCTGCGCCTGAACGTCGCGTATTCGGACGACGCCTCGCTTTGGCGGTTCCTGCGGCAGGCCATGGCATGAGAGCGCGCCGCGGTCGCGGCGGTTGCCGCAGTGACCTCGGCAGCCGTCCAATATCGTCGCCTGGCGAATGTCTTGTCAGCGGGGTTGCCGCGCGTATTCGACGAAGTCGTACTCGTAGCCGTTTTCGCCGGGCTGCCCTTGCCGCGCCACTTCGCGCCATTCGTCCGCCGGCAGGTCGGGAAACCAGGCATCGCCCTGCACATCCGCCTGCACCTCGGTGGCGACGATGCGATCGGCCAGCGGCAGCGCCGCCGCATAGATCTGCGCGCCGCCGATCACGCATACCCGCGTCGCATCCGCGCAGGCGGCCAGCGCGGCCGGCAGGCTGCTGACCACTTCGGCGCCGGTGGCCGCATAGGCCGCATCCCGGCTGATGACAATATTGCGGCGTCCAGGCAAAGGGCGGCCCAGTGATTCCCAGGTCTTGCGTCCCATGACGATGGGATGCCCCAGCGTCGTACGCTTGAAATGCGCCAGATCGCCCGGCAATTTCCAGGGCAGGGCATTGTCGCGCCCGATCACCCGGTTGCGCGCATAGGCGACGACCAGCATCAACTGGGGAGACGGCGCCGCGCCGTCCACGTCACGCGTGCCGGATGCCGTGACGGAAGCGGACGCGGGAGCAGGCTTGGCCGCGGATGCTGCCACCGCCTGCGTCGCACCTGGCGCTGCACCGATACTCATACCGCCACCTGTCCCTTGATGTGTGGATGGAACTCGTAGTCGACGATTTCGAAGTCTTCGTACTCGTAGTCGAAGAGAGTGGCCGGCTTGCGCTTGATGTTCAGCTTCGGATAGGGATAGGGCTCGCGCGACAGCTGCAACTCGACCTGCTCGAAGTGATTGCTATAGATATGGCAATCGCCCCCTGTCCAGATGAAATCCCCCGGCTCCAGGTCGCACTGTTGCGCCACCATATGCGTCAGCAGGGCATAGCTGGCGATATTGAAGGGCACGCCCAGGAAGATGTCCGCGCTGCGTTGGTACAACTGGCAGGACAGCTTGCCCTCCGCCACGTAGAACTGCATGAACGCATGGCAGGGCGGCAAGGCCATATTGGGAATCTCGCCCACATTCCACGCCGACACGATCAGGCGCCGCGAATCGGGCGTGCGGCGGATCTGGTCGATCAACTGGCTGATCTGGTCGATATGGCCGCCGTCGGGGGTCGGCCACGAGCGCCATTGGACGCCGTATACCGGACCCAGGTCGCCGTTGGCGTCGGCCCATTCGTCCCAGATGGTGACGCCGCGCTCCTGCAGCCACCGCACATTGGCCTCGCCGCGCAGGAACCATAGCAGCTCGATGAAGATGCTCTTGGTGTGCAGTTTCTTCGTGGTGACCAGGGGGAAGCCCTGAGCCAGGTCGAAGCGCATCTGATAGCCGAAGGTCGAACGCGTGCCGGTACCGGTGCGATCGGTCTTGGTGACGCCATGTTCGTAGACATGGCGCATGAAATCTTCGTATTGGGCCATGGCTCAGGCCGCCTGCGCGGCGTCTTCGCTGGTGTCTACCACTTCGACGGAGAAAGTCAGTTCCGCGGTGGCGGCCAGCATGGCCGACGCCGAGCAGTACTTCTCGTGCGACAGCTGCACGGCGCGCTCGACCGCCGCGCGCGGCAGCTTGCTGCCGGTGACGGTGAAGGCGAAGTGGATCTTGGTGAACACCTTGGGGTCGGTATCGGCACGGTCGGCATGCAGCTTGACGTTGCAGCCGGTGACCGCGTGGCGGCCCCGCTTCAGGATCAGCACCACGTCGTACGCGGTGCAGCCGCCGGTGCCGGCCAGTACCATTTCCATGGGACGGAAGGCCAGATCATGGCCGCCGCCCTCCACGGCGCCGTCCATCGCGGCTATGTGGCCACTGCCGGACGTGGCTACGAACAGCATGCCCGAAGGGCCGCCCCAATCGATCGTGCATTCCATGTCGAAATCCCGTATTTGAAGTTGCGTGAGCGGTGCCCCATGGGCACCGGCTCAAAGCGGAGATGATAGCCGGTTCGCCGTTACCTACCCGGGATGTCCACGGCGGCAACGCGGCGACGTCGTGGGGGCCGCGCACCGCCGTCATACCGCCGTGATCAGGATCAAGACGCATTCTCGTGCATCGTCTACGTTCTCGTAAACCGTCAATACAATAGCTGCTTGTCGCCACATGCCACCTGCGGGGTGCGCTGTCACCAGGAGTCCCTTATGCCGTCGTCCGCCCATGTCTCTTTTCCCGGTACCTCTGACGCAGGCCCGTCTTCCAATGGCCCGGCGTCAGCGGCCCCGGGATTCCTGCGCCGTCGCGGCTTGCTGGACAACCTCCTGGGTGAAGTCGACCGTGCCTTGCAGGTGTTGTCCAACAACGCCCACGCGGGCCGAAAGTATCCTGCCGGCGCCGAAGTGGCGGACGAACCCTTGTCCGCGCAGGAAAAGCGCCATGCCGCCGGCTTGATGCGGGTCAATCACGTGGGTGAGGTTTGCGCGCAGGCGCTATATCGGGGCCAGGCCGTGGCTTGCTCCGATCCTTCAGCCCGGGCGCTATTGCGCGATGCCGCCGCCGAGGAGGTCGACCACCTGGCATGGTGCGCGCGCCGCCTGGGCGAGCTGAACAGCCATGTCAGCCTGTTCAATCCCATCTGGTATGCCGGCTCCTTCGCCCTGGGCCTGGCGGCGGGGCGTGCCGGCGTGCCCCGCAACCTGGGGTTCATGGCGGAAACCGAACGGCAGGTGGAAGCCCATCTGGACAGCCATTTGAAGATCCTGCCCGATCAGGACGTCCGTTCGCGCAACGTGGTCGAGCAGATGAAACAGGATGAGATCAACCATAGGGTGAGCGCCGAGCGGGCGGGCGCCACACCGCTGCCTTTGCCGATCCGGGGGGCCATGCGGGCCCTTTCGCGGGTGATGACGACGACGGCGTACTGGATCTGAAGCGTGCTGGGGGGCCGAGGCGATGAAAGCCACCAGGGCCAACCACGACCCAAAACGGGCGACGTGGAGGTGGCTGCAAGGGGGCGAGGGTTAACCCCTTAATGCGTCCCCATAAAACGCACCTGCCGTCTCCGCTGTCAGACCCTTCCGTCGATTTATAATGCGATGCACCAAAGCAACACCTTTGCTGATCCGGAAGAGTGTCAAAAAATTATCTTGCATCGCACAAAAGTTGTGGTTAATATTCACCCATCGGATGTCGAAACGCAGACGGCGCGGTGCAAACCCCGAATGTGTTTGGAAGGCCCCCAGGGTTAACCCTTCGACATGCCACGATTGTCTCCTCCACCCTCCTCCTTTGGTGGATTTAGCCCAAGATCGCAAGATCTTGGGCTTTTTTTTATCTCCAGCCTGGGCGGCGCCATTCTCAGCCTGGGGCCGAGCCTGCGGATGCCGGGCGCGCCGGAAATCCGGCGCCGCGCGTGCGAATGAAGCGAAGGACAACCGCATGAAGGCGACGGACTGATTTCCTGGCCGTTCAGGATGCTCGAAATAGCGCCTCTTCCGATGGATATCGCTGCAGCTCGGTGGGCAGCGGCCGCCCGGGAGACCTTGGCGGTATGGCGGGTCTTGCGCCAACCCGCCGGTCAGGCGGCGGGGGCGCCATGAAGGTGGGCGGGCTAAGCGGCCGCTCGACGGGAAGGGCGTCCTCGGCGGTATGGTGTCTTGCGTCCACCGGCGGGCGAGGAAGCCGGGGTGCCGGACGGGAGAGCCACGGCGCCATGGTGGTGGGTGGGGCAAAGTCGAACAGATCGTCCGCGGCACTTGTCCCCGGTCCGGAGTGCGCGATTCCCGGCCGCAACGAATTCCCGCGCGAAGCATCCATGGCCTGTGCGGCGCCGGGCGGCAGCGGCAGAGGCGCTTTGTGGCGACTCGTTGTTTCGAAAATGGAGGCGCGCGGCTCGCGGTCGTAGATATTTTCTGTCCAGACAGGTCGCCGGTTCAGTGCGGTCAGAATAATGGCGTCCGCTCGGCGTTGCTGGGCCGCGCGTTGAGGTTGCCCGGACCGGTTGGCGGCGGCGATGGCGGCCGAGGGTAGCGGGATGGGGGTATCCAATACATTCGGATGCACGGTTTGCCCAGCGAGCGGGGGCGGGGCCGGCAGCCTTCTGTTGGCATGCTGGGAAATACTGTTCATAGTCCTTGCAATTCCTGATCGCTGTCGCGGAACGTCGTCAGTATCGATACTTGTGTGCCAGTTCCCCACGCGCCTGAGGCCAACGGTTCGCAACACCTGCCACGCTTGGTCACGGCTGCTAACGCACCGCTTCTCCGCTGCTCCATTGTGCGTCCCCCTTTCCACTAAAATCCCCGTCATTCGTTCTCGCGGTGGATAAATTTCATGTTGCGTATTCAGGATCTCAAACTCGCGGTCGTCGGGTTGGGTTATGTCGGATTGCCGTTGGCGGTCGAGTTCGGCAAGCGCCGGCCCGTCATCGGCTTCGATATCAATCGACGCCGGATCGAAGCGTTGCAGCGCGGGCATGATCACACCCTGGAAGTCGACGATGCAGAAATGGCCAGCGCCAGTCAGCTGTCCTACACGGACGACCGCGCCCGGCTGGCCGAGGCCAATGTCTTCATCGTCACGGTGCCGACGCCGATCGACGCCTACAAGCAACCCGACCTGACTCCTCTGATACGCGCCAGCGAAACCATAGGCGCGGTGCTCAAGCGGGGCGACATCGTCATTTATGAATCCACGGTCTATCCCGGCGCCACCGAAGAAGATTGCGTACCGGTGCTGGAGCGTGTGTCCGGCCTGAAATTCAACGTCGATTTTTACGCCGGCTACAGCCCCGAGCGCATCAATCCGGGCGACAAGGCGCATCGTGTCAGTACCATACGCAAGGTGACATCGGGTTCGACCCCGGAAGCGGCGGAACTGGTCGACGCGCTTTATCGCGAAATCATCACTGCCGGCACGCACAAGGCGGCGTCCATCCGCGTGGCGGAGGCCGCCAAGGTCATCGAGAACACACAGCGCGATGTCAACATCGCCCTGATCAACGAGCTGGCGCTGATCTTCAACAAGATGGGCATCGACACCGAGGCGGTGCTGCAAGCGGCCGGCACCAAATGGAATTTCCTGCCTTTCCGGCCCGGCCTGGTGGGCGGGCACTGCATCGGCGTGGATCCCTATTACCTGACGCACAAGGCGCAATCGATCGGCTACCACCCGGAGATCATCCTGGCGGGTCGCCGCCTGAATGACGCCATGGGCAGTTATGTCGTGTCGCAGCTGGTGAAATCCATGATGCGCAAGCGCATTCATGTACAAGGCGCGCGCGTGCTGGTGATGGGGCTGGCATTCAAGGAGAACTGCCCGGACCTGCGCAACACGCGCATCGTCGACATCGTGCGTGAACTGGGTGAGTACAACGTTTCGGTCGATGTCTACGATCCCTGGATCGATCCGGCGGAGTCGGTGCAGGAATACGGCATCACGCCTGTCAGCCAGCCGCAGGCGGGAGCCTACGATGGTATTGTTCTCGCAGTCGCACATCAACAGTTCGCCGCCATGGGCGCCGCGGCCATCCGCGCCTACGGCAAACCCGAACACATCCTGTACGACCTGAAGTACGTCCTGAGCGCGGACGAATCGGATCTGCGGCTGTAAACCCGGTCATCATTGAGGAAGGTATAAGCATGACGAATCGCTATCAACAGATTACCGAGGAACTGCGCCAGGCGCCCCGTAAATGGCTGGTCACGGGCTGCGCGGGCTTCATCGGTTCAAACCTGCTGGAGACGCTGCTCAAGCTCGATCAGACCGTGGTGGGACTGGACAATTTCGCTACCGGCTTCCAGCACAACCTGGACGAGGTGATGGAGCTGGTGACGGCCGAGCAATGGGGCCGCTTCACGTTCATCGAAGGCGACATCCGCGATGCCGACACTTGCCGCCGTGCCTGCACGGGTGTGGACTTCGTGCTGCATCAGGCTGCGTTGGGTTCGGTGCCGCGTTCGCTGGCCGATCCCCTGGCCACCAATGCGGTGAACATCGACGGCTATCTGAACATGCTGGTCGCCGCCCGTGATGCGCGCGTGCACGGCTTCGTCTATGCGGCGTCCAGCTCGACGTACGGTGACCACCCCGGTTTGCCCAAGATTGAATCGGAAATCGGCAATCCTCTGTCGCCCTATGCCGTGACGAAGTATGTGAACGAGCTGTACGCCGACGTCTTCGCCCGGTCCTATGGTTTCGGCAGCGTCGGCCTGCGCTACTTCAATGTGTTCGGCAAGCGCCAGGATCCCAACGGTGCCTATGCCGCCGTGATTCCGAAGTGGATCAGCGCCATGATCCGCGACGAGGATGTCGTGATCAACGGCGACGGCGAGACCAGCCGGGATTTCTGCTTCGTCGAGAACGCGGTGCAGGCCAACCTGCTGGCCGCGCTGTCGCAGCCCGAGAAGGCCAGCCAGGTCTACAACGTGGCCTTCAACGCCCGGACCAGCTTGAACCAGCTGTTCGAACACCTGCGCGCGCAGCTGGCCAAGCACGGTGTGAAGTACGACAAGGCACCCGTCTACGGTGATTTCCGTGCCGGCGACGTGCGCCACTCGCAGGCGGACATCGGCAAGGCCAATGAACACTTGGGCTACAAGCCCATGCACGACATCCTGGAAGGGCTGGAAGTGGCCATGCCCTGGTACACGCAGTTCTTGCGTTGAGGTGATGCGCCGAGCATGAAAAATGCCCCGCACCGGTTAGCTGGTGCGGGGCATTTTCCTTCAGACGAGCAACCGTTCAGAACGGCAGCTTCACATCCGGCTTGAGCAGTTGCAGTTGCTGGCGGAAGTCGTCCTGGATGCGCTTGAGGGCAGCATCGCTGTCGGCTTCGAAACGCAGCACCACCACCGGGGTGGTATTCGACGGCCGGGCCAGGCCGAAGCCGTCCGGATATTCGGCGCGCACGCCGTCGATGGTCACCACGTTGATGGCGCCGTCGAACTTGCCCTTGTCCTGCAAGGCCTTGACCAGGGTGAAGGGTTCGCCTTCCTCCATTTCCAGCTTCAGCTCGGGCGTCGAGATGGCTTGCGGCAGGGCTTCCAGCACGGCCGACGGGTTGGCGTCGCGCGAGACGATTTCCAGCAGGCGGGTGCCTGTGTACAGGCCGTCGTCGAAACCGAACCAGCGTTCCTTGAAGAAGATGTGGCCGCTCATCTCGCCGGCCAGCGGCGCGCCGGTTTCGGCCAGCTTGGCCTTGACCAGCGAGTGGCCGGTCTGCCACATCAGCGGCTTGCCGCCCGCTTCGGTGACGGCCAGGCCCACGTGGCGGCTGCACTTGACGTCATAAATGATGGTGGCGCCCGGATTGCGTTCCAGCACGTCGCGTGCGTACAGGATCAACTGGCGGTCGGGCCAGATGATCTGGCCGGACTTGGTGACCACGCCCAGGCGATCGCCGTCGCCGTCGAAGGCCAGGCCGATTTCATTGTCGGTGGTCTGCACGCAGCGGATCAGGTCTTCCAGATTGTGTGGGTCGGCCGGATCCGGGTGGTGATTGGGGAAGTTGCCGTCGACCTCGCAGAACAACTCGGTGACTTCGCAGCCCAGGGCGCGGAACAGACGCGGGGCGATGGCGCCCGCCACGCCGTTGCCGCAGTCCACGGCGATCTTCATCGGGCGCGCCAGCTTGACGTCGCCGACGATGCGCTGCAGATAGGTCTCGACCAGGTCCAGTTCGCGGCGCTTGCCGGGGGTGACGCCGGCCGGGGCCTTGCCGCCTGCGGCTTCCATGGCCTTGCGCAGTTCCTGGATGCCGTCGCCGTACAGCGCGGCGCCCGCCAGCATCATCTTGAAGCCGTTGTACTTGGGGGGATTGTGGCTGCCGGTGATGGCCACGCCGGAGCCGGTCTTCAGCGTATAGGCGCCGAAGTAGACCAGCGGCGTCGGCACTTCGCCGATGTCCACAGTGTCCACGCCGCCGGCGTTCAGGCCGTCCTGCAGGGCCAGCGACAGCTCTTCGCTGCTCAAGCGGCCGTCGCGGCCGATGACCAGTTCGCTGACGCCCAGGGAGCGGGCACGGGCGGCCAGCGCCAGGCCCAATTCGCGGGCAAAGCCAACGTTCAACAGATCCGGCACGGTGCCGCGGATGTCGTAGGCCTTGAAAATCGATGCGGGAATTGTCGACGCGGTCGCCACGTTGATTCCTTGTTCCAGGGGTGCGATGAAAAGGGCATTATCCCCGATTGCCGCTGGCGCCATCCCCCGCTGTGTGCTGCATATGTCCTAGTCCTGACAGACGAGGCACACAGGGCGGGATTCATTCCGGCAGGCGATCCAATGCGAATCGCCAGGCTGGGCCCGCCTGGAATTGCGCCACGCGGCTGTCGCGGGGCAGGGGGATTGTTACACGGAAGCCGTCGGCGTCGTTGTGTCCGAATTCGACAATCCTGACGGCACATTGCTGCGGGACACTTTTGCGGCCCGTGGCGGGCGTGTCTCGCCCTACAATAGCTGCACTTTTCAGTCCGTCCCGGCCAGGCGCATTCACCATTTACGTTGCTTGGGTCGATTGCGCGGTTTGTCCGGGGGGACACGCGGCCGGCGGCGGCCATAACCATTGCGGTGGTCGATGACATTCCTGGATGAGTTGCGGGCCTTGCTGGGCGCCGAGCATGTATTGACGGGCGCCGATACGGATTCCTATACGCTGGACTGGCGCGGCCGTTATCAGGGCAAGGCCCTGGCCGTGGCGCGGCCCGCGGACACCGAGGCAGTGGCCGGCGTCGTGCGCCTGTGTGCCCGCCATCGGGTGCCAGTACTGCCGCAGGGCGGCAATACCAGCCTCTGCGGCGGCGCCACGCCGGACGAGAAAGGCGCCACGCTGATCCTGTCGCTGGGCCGCTTGAACCGGATCCGGGCCATCGACACCGATAACGATACGATCACCGTCGAGGCCGGCTGCATCCTGCAGGCGGTGCAGCAGGCGGCCGAGAATGCCCGCCGCCTATTCCCGCTGAGCCTGGCTGCCGAGGGCAGCTGCAGCATCGGCGGCAACCTGGCCACCAATGCCGGCGGCACCCAGGTGCTGCGCTACGGCAACACGCGCGACCTGACGTTGGGGCTTGAAGTCGTCACCCCGGACGGCCGCATCTGGCATGGCTTGCGCGGCCTGCGCAAGGACAACACCGGCTACGACCTGCGCGACCTGTACATCGGCAGCGAGGGAACGCTGGGCATCATCACGGCCGCTACGCTGAAGCTCTATCCCTTGCCGGTGGCCCGCTGCACGGCATTGCTGGCATTGCCGGGTGTGGAGCAGGCGGTGCAGGTGCTGTCCCACGCCCGCGCGGGCTTCGGCGCCACCCTGACCGGTTTCGAATTGATGGCCGGCTACTGCCTGCAGGGCGTGGTGCGCCTGTATCCGCAGCAACGCCTGCCCTTCACCGGCGCGTCGGCCGAGTCGCCCTGGTTCGCCCTGCTGGAGCTGTCGGACAGCGAAAGCGAGGCGCATGCGCGCGAGCGCTTCGAAAGCGTGCTGGGCGAGGTCCTGGAAGCCGGCCTGGCCACCGACGCCGCCATCGCCGAGAACGTCGCGCAGAGCCGTGCCTTGTGGCATCTGCGGGAAAGCATTCCCTTGGCCGAGGCGGCCTTCGGCAAGGCGGTGAAGCACGATGTGTCGGTGCCGATCTCGCGCATCGCCGAATTCGTGCGCACCACCAATGGCCTGCTGCAAGCGAGCTTCCCTGGGGTGACCCATGTGATATTCGGCCACCTGGGCGATGGCAATCTGCATTACAACGTGGCGCCCGCGCCGGGCCAGGCCGAGGCCGACTTGCTGGCCCTGCAATCGCGGATCTACCAGGTGGTGCACGACAGCGTGAACGCGCACCAGGGGTCGATCAGCGCCGAACACGGTGTCGGGCAGCTCAAGGTGGACGAGCTGACCCGCTACAAGGACCCCCTGGAGCTGGAGCTGATGCGCCGGATCAAGCAGGCGCTGGATCCGGACGGCATCATGAACCCCGGCAAGGTCGTGCGCCTATGATCTCTTCAGCCGCCACCGGACACCATCGCGTCCTCATCGTCGAGGATGACGCGACCATCGCCGGCAATCTCTACAGTTTCCTGGAGCAGCGCGGCTTCGTGCCGGACGCGGCCTATGACGGCCGCGCCGCGCTGGGGCTGCTGACCTCGCAGCACTTCGACGTGGTCATCCTGGACGTGGGCCTGCCGGGTATGGACGGCTACGCCGTATTGCGCGCGATGCGTACCGAACACATGCTGCCCGTACCGGTGCTGATGCTCACCGCCCGCGACGAGCTGGATGACAAACTGGCCGGCTTCGCCCATGGCGCGGACGACTATCTGACCAAGCCTTTCGCGCTGGCGGAGGTGGAGGCCAGGCTGAACGCGCTGATCCTGCGCGCCAGCGGCGGCGTGGCCACGCCGGTGCGCCGCTGCGGCGCGCTCAGTTATGACAGCCGCACCCGCATCGTGGCGGTGGACGGCAAGCCGGTGCACCTGACGCGCAAGTCCGTCATGATCATCGAGGCCTTGCTGCGCGATCCGGGACGCGTGGTGTCGCGCGGCGAACTGGAAAGCCATCTGTGGGGCGCTGAACCGCCGTCCTCGGACGCTTTGCGCAGCCAGATGCACCTGCTGCGCAAAGCGCTGAACGACGCCGGCTTCGATGGCATCGAAACCCTGCACGGAACCGGCTGGCGCTTGCTGGTCGATGGTGCGGACGCATGAACGGCGGCAGTACCCTGACCCAGCGGGTCACGTGGGCATTGACAGGGTTGGTGGCGATTTTCGTATCCGCGCTGGTGGTGCTGGCTTATCTGACCTTCGACCAGATGGAAGACGATCTGGTCAACGACATCCTGACGACCGAGGCCGAACGCCAGATTTCGCACCTGCAGAACGGCACGGTGGTCATGCCCCAGCATGGTCCGCTGGACCTGGGCAGCAATATGCGCGCTTGGCTGCAAAAGCCGGGTACGGTCAACGCCGATATCCCCGAGCCCATCCACAACCTGAACGCCGGGCTGCATCTGGTCGAACCGGGGGTGGAAACCTGGCATGTGGTGATCGCCAACCCGCCCCAGGGCAAGTTCTTCGTTCTGTATGACGCCACCGACAACGAAGACCGGGTATTCGATTTCGGTCTCATCGTGCTGGGTCTCGGGGTGATCAGCATTGTCGCGTCCTACGGCGTGGCGCGTAAGGTCGCGCAACTGGCGGTCGGTCCCATGTTGACCTTGACCGATCAGTTGGCCAAGTGGGCGCCGGGGTCGCCGGATCTGGCGGTGGAGCGCAATGACGAGGCCGGCCGGCTGGTCGAGGCCTTCAACCGCGTACAGAACCAGGTCGACCGTTCCCTGGCCCGCGAGCGGGAGTTCGCCGCCAATCTCAGCCACGAAGTGCGTACGCCGCTGGCGGCCATCCGCAGTGATGGTGAATTGATGCTGCTGGCCGATGTCAACGATGACCAGCGCACCCGCCTTACCCGCGTCGTCAAGAACGTCGACAGCGTGGCGGCCGCGCTGGAAAGCGCGCGTGCCATGGCGCGTGACGAGTTGCGCGCGCCCGAGCCGGTGGACCTGCGCGACTGCATGCAGTCAGCCTGGCAGGGGCTGGAGGCCCATGCCGAACAGGCCGGTCTGCTGCTGGATGACCAGTTGGTGCCGGGCAATGTCCGCACGCTCGACCGCTATGCGTTGTTGACGGTGCTGCGCAATCTCATCCGTAATGCCATCGAGCACGCAGCGCCGGCGCAGCTCAGCGTCAGCGCGGTGCAAGACGGTATAGAACTGCGCGACAACGGCAAAGGGATACGCGCGGCCGACCTGCCTTTCGTGTTCGAACGCTACTACAGCGTGCGCTTGCGCGATATGCGCAATGGTGGCGGCAGTGGCAACGGCGCCGCGGAAACGCCCGAGGCTGCCGCGGCCCTGGAGCGGGGGCTGGGGCTGGCCATCGCCAAGCGGGTGTGTGACATGCAGGCCTGGAGCCTGACGGTTCAGTCGGCCACGGAAGGCCCTGACCGGGGGACGCGTTTCACTTTACGGTTCTAGTGGAGCAGCGGGGGCGGGGTGACGCTTCTTGCGTATTTGACGAATATTCCATGGGGGTCGGGTTAGCTTGCGATGTTCCCAGCGCAGGCAACCCGATGGTTACTTCCGACCCCAACTACTGGTCGGCGGCTGAACGCCGCGAGACCTATCTGATCGGCCAGGTGTTCTCCGTGACCCTGCTGCTGATTTTTTGCGCGCAGGCGGTCAATCTGTGGGGCCTCGACCTGATCGTGGCGCGCTGGTTCTACGACGCCCAGGCGCAGTTGTTTCCGCACCGGGCCTCGCGCGCCTTGGAGATATTCGGCCACCGGCTGGTGCTGGTGGCGCCGGTCGGAGTAGCGGTGGTGGCGGCGGGCGCTGCCGTGGCCAGCCGCTGGCTGCCGGCGTTGCGGCCGTGGCGGGGCGTGCTGTGGGCCGTGGCGCTGACCTGTGCGCTGGGGCAGGTGATCATCGCGCAGCTCAAGCATTTCACCGCGCTGCCGCGCCCCTACGATCTGAGCATGTTCGGCGGCTACGCCTCGTATCCCCAACATTTCTGGGCCGCCGGCCGGCGCGAAGCCGGCGGCGCCTTGCCCAGCGGACATGCGGGCGCCGGTTTCGCCTTGTTGTCGCTGTACTTCGCGGGCTGGGCCGCGGGCCGTCCCTTGTGGCGTTGGACCGGTCTGGCCATCGGCATCCTGGCGGGCGTGGGCTTTTCCCTGGTGCGTATCGCCCAGGGCGCCCATTTCCTCAGCCAGACCCTGTGGTCCGCCGCGATCATGTGGTTGCTGGCCAGCCTGTTGTTCTACCGTCTGCTGGTTCAGCCTAGAAGCAGGCCGGGCAACCACAAGGAGAACGCCGGCACGTACGTGACCAAGGCCAAGGCCGCCAATAGCGCGCCGTAGAAAGGCCAGATCGTCCGCATCACGGTTCCCACCGACACCTGGCCGATGGCGCAGCCCACGAACTGCGTGGTGCCTACGGGTGGCGTATTCAGCCCCAAGGCGCAGTTCAACAGCATGACGATGCCGAATTGCACCGGCCCCATCCCGTACTGCATGCAGATGGGCAGGAAGATGGGCGTGCAGATCAAGATGGTCGCCGCCATGTCCAGGAACGTGCCCAGCAGGAACAGCACGATGTTGACCATCAGGAAGATGGCCCACGGGCTGGTCGATATCGACGCCAGCAGGGCGCCGGTTTTTTCAGCCACGCCGTAGAAGCTGATCAGGTAGCCGAACGTGGCCGAGATGCCGATCAGCAGCAACACCACGCCGGTCGTCTTGACCGCCTTGGCGGCGGCCCGCACGAATTGGTCGAAGCTCAGCGAGCGATAGACGAATACCGTCAGCGCCAGGGCGTAGAGCACCGCCACCGCCGCCGATTCCGTGGCGGTGAACACACCGCTCAGGATGCCCGCGATGATCAGCACCACCACGAACAGGCCCGGCAGCGCGGCGATCAGCGAGCGCAGCACGATGTGCCAGCCGGGAAAGGTGCCGGCCGGATAGCCTCGGCTGCGCGCCACGAAGTATGCCGCCGCCAGATTGCACAGCGTCAGGATCGCGGCCGGCACCACGCCCGCGGCGATCAGGGCGGCAATCGAAACCTTGCCGCCTGCCGCCAGCGTATAGATGATGATGTTGTGGCTGGTCGGCATCAAGGCACCCACCAAGGCCGCGTGGGTGGTGACGTTGACGGCGTAGTCGGCGTGATAGCCCTCGCGTTTCATCATCGGGATCATCACCGATCCCATCGCCGACACGTCGGCCACGGGCGAACCCGAAACGCCGCCGAACAGCGTGCAGGCGACCACATTGGACATGCCCAGGCCGCCGCGCACATGGCCCACCAGCGATTTGGCGAATGCCACGATACGGTCGGCGATGCCGCCGTACAGCATCAGTTCGCCGGTGAAGATGAAGAAGGGAATGGCCAGGAAGGAAAAGGCGTTCATGCCCGAGGTCATCTGCTGGAAGGCCACCGCGATGGGCAGGTCTTCGTACATGATGGCCGAGATGGACGCCAGGCCGATAGCGAAGGCCACCGGCACGCCGATGACCAGGAAGCCCATGAAGGCGACGGAAAGCAGAGTCAGTGCCATGCGGGGACCACCTTTTGATGCCGCAGCAACGCCACGATGTGTTCAAGGGAGAAGATGGCGATCAGTCCGCCCGACAGCATGGACGGCACATATTTCCAGCCTTCCGAAATGCCGAGATTGGGCATGGTGTAGTCGAGCACGGCGTCGGCGAGGACGCCGCAATACCAGGCCATGAGCAGGCCGAACAGCAGCACCAGCATGTGGATGAGAATCTGCAGGCGCCGTTTGTTCGCGGGCGAAAGCGCTTCGATCAGGGATTCGAAGCCGATATGGCCGGCGTCGCGCACGCCGACGGCGGCGCCCAGCATGGTGACGTAGAGCACCAGCAGCATGGCGATGCTTTCCGCCCAGGTGGGCGTGCTGTTGAGGACATGGCGGCCGAAGATCTGCAGCGCGACGGCGGCGATCAGGCACACCAGCCCGGCGACGCTCACCCACATGCAAATGCGCGCGAGCAGGGCGCAGGCGCGGGAAAATAGGTCGAGCGGGCCGGCCGCGGCCTGGGCGTCCACGGGGGGCGCGGCGCTTTCCTGAAAACTGGCGGGCATGATGGAACGCCTCTGGATGGGTTGGGCGGTTGGGCAAGGGCCGTGGCGCGGCCTGGAAACCGCGTCACGGGGACGGCTTGCGGGACAGGGCCTGTAAGGCATGACCCATACGGCATGACCGACACGGCAGGTTCGCCTGGCAGGCCTGTCTGCTTGTGCCTTACTGCGTGTCCTGGATGCGCTTGACCAGGTCTTTCATCTCGGGCGTGGTGACGAAGCGGTCGTAGACGGGCTTCATCGCCGCCTGGAAAGAGGCCTTGTCCACCTCGACGATCTGGGCGCCGCCCTTGACCACGATGTCGCGCGACTTGGCTTCGCGCTCATCCCACAGCTTGCGCATATAGGGCACCGAGTCGCGCGCGGCATCGCGCAGGATCTTCTGCTCGTCGGGCGACAGCTTGTCCCACTGGCGCTTGGAGAACAGCAGGATCTCCGGCGTCATGCTGTGTTCGTCCTGCGAATAGAACTTGGCTACTTCGAAGTGATGCGCGCTTTCGTAGCTGGGGATATTGTTCTCGGCCGCGTCCACCAGGCCGGTCTTCAGCGAGGTATAAACCTCTCCCATCGACATGGGCGTGGCATTGGCGCCCATGGCTTCGACCATGGCCACCGACAGGTCGGATTGCTGCACCCGTATCTTCAGCCCCTTGGCGTCAGCCAGCGTACGCACCGGCTTGTTGCGGGTGTACATGGAGCGCGAGCCGCTGTCGTACCACGCCAGGCCGACAAAGCCGGCTTTTTCGCAGGATGTCAGCAATTGCTCGCCGATGGGGCCGTCGAGGACGGCGTGCAGGTGTTCCTTGGAACGGAAGAGAAAGGGCAGGGCCGGCACGCGGGTGTTCGAACAGATGTTGTGCATGGCGGCGCTGCTGACGCGGGCCATGGTCAACGCGCCCAGTTTGACCTGTTCGATGGTGTCGTTTTCGGAGCCCAGGGCGCCGCCGGAAAAGATGCGGATGGTCAGCTTGCCGTTGGACCGTTCCTTGACCTGATCGGCCATATGCTTGACCGCCATCACGGTCGGGTAGTCATCGGTAAAGATGTCCGCGGTGCGGAATTCCGCCGCATGCGCGATGCCGGGAATGACAGCGCCGGCGATGAGGGCGGCGGCGCTGGCACTGGCCAGGAATGCGGACACGAACAGGGCGGCGCGGGGACGCCGGGGAACGATGTGCAACATGTCTACCTCCAGTCTGGCCCGCACTGACGGCGGGCTCGTGTTCATCCGCGGCTAAGCTGATGCGCCGTCGCGGATGTCTTCTCTGCAAGGTTTGCCCCCTGTCGTCCCGGATGGGTACGCAGACCGCGTTGCCGCGCGGCATGGAGCTGTTGTTGTGTCGTCTGTCATCCCCAGGCGAGCCTGGGGAAAAGCATCCTGCGATGTTGCTTGCTACTTCTTGATGTCGTCGTCGTTGAACGGCCCGGCCTTGACGAAAGCACCCCCTTGGTAACGCGCCACGGGATCGTCGGCCGGCAGTGGGGGCTGCGCTTCCGCTTTGGTACGGAAAGGTTCGGAATTGTCCTTGGGCGCGAAACCCAGGTGGGCGGCGCGCGAGTTGTCCCACCAGCTTTCCTTGTTGGCGGACGCCCCATAGACGATGGTGTGGCCGACATGCGGCGTGAACAGCGCCTGCGCGATCAGATGGGTGAGATCGTCATAGCTGAGCCAGGTGACCAGCATGCGGCGGTCTTTCGCTTCCGGAAAGGACGAACCGATGCGCAGGCACACGGTCTCGATGCCGTAGCGGTCGTAATAGAACCGGGACAGGTTTTCGCCGAAGGCCTTGCTGATGCCGTAGTAGCCGTCGGGCCGCACCGGGACGTCGGCGTCGATGACCTGGCCCTGGCGGTAGAAGCCGATCACATGATTCGAGCTGGCGAAGACGATGCGCTTGACGCCATGGCGGCGCGCGGCCTCGTAGACGTTGTAGACACCCTGGATATTGGCCGGCAGGATTTCCTCGAACGGCCGCTCCACGGAGACGCCGCCCATGTGCACGATGGCGTCGACGCCCTGGATCAAGGCATCCACCGCTTGGGGATCAGCCAGGTCGCAAGTAACGATTTCTTCACCGGGTCCCGCGGGTTCCAGTTGGCTGATGTCTGACAGCCGGAGGGTGTCGGTATAGGGTTTGAGGCGGGTCCGCAGGACTTTGCCCAGGTTGCCGCCCGCACCGGTCAGCAACAAGCGAGCGCAGTGCTGCGCGGGGGAGGAAGCTTCAGCCGTAGGAGTCACGGAGGTTTTGTCTCGGTAGCGTTGGCTGCGGCGGTGGGGGTTTACGCCGCACGCGTATGGGTGTGCAATTGGGTGCAGTGCAGTCTTATATGTCATCGTACAACGCCAGCTCAGTATAATTAGCGCTTCAAAACGCCGTCAAGCGCACCGCGACCGGGAAAATCCCTGATGACCAATAACGTAGAAGCCGCCGTGCCCGCGCGTCGCCGACCCCGTAGCCTTGCCCAGGAACTGGTGGACAGCTTGTCCGCCCAGATCCGCAATGGCGAGATCGTGCCTGGCGCGAAACTCCCTACCGAATCCGAGATCATGCGCGCCTTCGGTGTCAGCCGCACCGTGGTGCGCGAAGCCTTGTCGCGCCTGCAGGCGTCGGGCATGGTCGAGACGCATCATGGGGTGGGGACGTATGCGCTGAAGCCCAACAGCATGGGAGATTTCCGGGTGGATCCGGCGGATATCGCGACCGTGCGCGACATCGTCGTCATCCTGGAGTTGCGCATCTGCCTGGAAAGCGAAGCCGCCGGCCTGGCTGCATCGCGCCGTACGGATGAACAACTGGCGGATATGCGCGAGGCGCTGGACCAGTTCCGCGCCGCACTGGTACCGGGCGGCGATACCGTCACGCCCGACTTCCGCTTTCACCTGCTAGTGGCCGAGGCTACGCAGAACAAGTATTTCGCCGACCTCATGTCGCATCTGGGCGCGGCCATCATTCCGCGCACCCGGATCAATTCCGCCAAGCTGGCGGATGAAGACCGCATGGTCTACCTGGCGCGGGTGAACCTGGAGCACGAGGACATCTATGAGGCGATACGTCGCCAGGATGCCGAGTCGGCGCGTGCCGCCATGCGCACGCACCTGAGCAACAGCCGCGAACGCTTGCGCCGCGCGCAAGAACGCTGAGGCGACGGGGGCCGCGTTCAAGCCGGCGGCCGACTTCGATCCGCCGGTACGATGATTGGTTCAGCCGGCAGGACGTTTCGATTCGCCGACAGTACGCTTCAACCATACGCTCCAACAATACGCTTCAGTCCGCCGGCAGGACGCGGCCGCGGGCGCTGCCGAAGCCGATGCGGCGGTGGCCTGGGGCGCTGCAATGGGCCGACAGTTGGATCTCATCGCCATCCTGCAAGAAGGTTCGTGTTTCGCCCCAGGGCAGCGTCAATGGCGCCTTGCCGCCCGCGGCCAGCTCAAGCAGCGATCCCGCCTCTTCCGGCCGCGGGCTGGATAGCGTGCCGGTTCCCATCAGGTCGCCTGCCTGTAGATTGCAGCCATTGACCGTGTGGTGCGTCACCAACTGCGCCACCGTCCAATAGGCATCGCGGAAATTGCTGCGCGACAGGGTAGCGGGCGGGTGGCCGGCCCGGCGCGAGGTTTCGGTGCTGATGTCCACCTGCAGCTGCACGTCGAAGGCGCCGGCCGCGGCATTGTCGTCCGAGGCCAGATAAGGCAGCGGCGCCGGATCGCCCGCCGGCCGGGCCAGCGGTGCCCGGAAGGGCGCCAGCGCTTCCAGGGTAACGATCCACGGCGACAGGGTGCTGGCGAAGCTCTTGCCCAGGAAAGGCCCCAGGGGTTGGTATTCCCAAGCCTGGATATCGCGCGCCGACCAATCGTTCAGCAGGCCCAGGCCGAACACGTGGCTCTCGGCATCGGCCAAGGCGATGCGCTGGCCTTGTGGATTGCCCTGGCCGATATAGATCGCCATTTCAAGTTCGTAGTCCAGGCGCTGGCTGGGACCGAAGGCGGGTGGTGCGTCTTCCCGCGGGGGGCGGGTCTGGCCGACGGGGCGGCGGAAAGCGGATTCCACGCCCAGGCTGGACGCGCGTCCGTGATAGCCGATGGGCACCCATTTGTAGTTGGGCAGCAGCGGCTGGTCGGGGCGGAACTGGCGGCCGACCGCGGTGGCGTGATGCAGGGAGATATAAAAATCCGTGTAGTCGCCGATGTGCGCGGGTGGCGCGTGGCGCGCGCCTGCCATGGGGCGCAAGGCGGCTTCCAACGCCGTGCGGATCGCCTGCCGAGCAGACGCAGGCGGCATCGCGCCGGATTGCCTGCTGCCCGGTGACCCACCGCCGGCCTGCCCGCCGCCGTCCTCTTCCCGCAGGCCGCGCGACAAGGCCAGGCGCAGCGCGTGCCAGTGGTCCGCGCCCAACGCCATCAGGCCATTGAGCCGGCCGGCGTGCATGGGTGCCGCGCAGGCGGCCAGCGCTTGCGCGGCCAGGCCGTCGAACGGGGCCGCCGCCGCCAATGCGCCCAGGTCGAGAATGCGGTCGCCGATCGCGACGCCGACGCGCCAAGGTTCGGCGTCGTCATGGCGGAACGTGCCATAAGGCAGATTCTGCAGCGGAAAATCGCAGGCGTCGTCGTTGGCGCTGGCGATCCAGCTACGGAGATTGGGATCGTGGGTTTCGTTCAGCTGCATGGCGTTCGCTGGCGCGGTGTGGCGCATTCTGATGGAAGTGGAAGGGTCGGACCGCGGCTGATCCGCTTCACGCCTGATCGGGCGTGAAATGCTTCTTCAGCCCTTGCCAGCAGGTGTAGTAATCGCCCTGGCGTTGCGGCGACGCCAGCGCCTGCGCCGTGGGGCGGATCACGCGCCGGGTTTCGAACATGAAAGCCATGGTGTCGCGGATGTAGTGCGCTTGCGAGGTGTCGGCCTGCGACGCCTTTTCGAAAGTGCCGGCATCCGGGCCGTGGCCGCTCATGCAGTTGTGCAGGCTGGCGCCGCCTGGCAGGAAGCCATCCGCCTTGGCGTCGTAGACGCCGTGGATCAGGCCCATGAATTCGCTGGCGACGTTGCGGTGGAACCAGGGCGGGCGGAAGGTGTTCTCCATGGCCAGAACCCGAGGCGGGAAGATGGCGAAGTCCACATTGGCCGTGCCCGCGGTGTCCGAAGGCGAGGTCAGTACGGTGAAGATGGACGGATCCGGATGGTCGAAACTGATCGAGCCGATGACGTTGAAGCGGCGCAAATCGTATTTGTAGGGCGCATGCGTGCCATGCCAGGCGACGACGTCGAGGGGCGAGTGGTCGATGCGGGCTTGCCAGAAGTCGCCGGCGAATTTACCGACCAGCAGGAAGTCCCCCGCGCGGTCTTCGTACCAAGCCACCGGCGTCTCGAAATCACGCGCGTTGGCCAGGCAATTCGACCCTATGGGTCCAAGTTCCGGCAGGCGCAGCGGCGCGCCGAAATTTTCCAGCAGGTAGCCGCGCGCCTGGCCGTCGGGCAGGTCCACGCAAAAGCGGATGCCGCGGGGGATGACGGCGATTTCCTGTGGCCCGATCTCCAGCCGGCCGAGTTCGGTCGACAGCAGCAGCCGGCCTTCCTGCGGCACCAGCAGCAGTTCGCCGTCCGCATCGTAGAAATAGCGGCCTGCCATGGACTGGTTGGCGGCGTACAGGTGGATGCCGACGCCGCCCTGTTCATCGGGCCCGCCGTTGCCGCCCACGGTGACGACGCCATCGATGAAGTCGGTAGGCGCCGACGGCATGGGCAGCGGACTCCAGCGCAACTGGTTGGGCGTGGCGGGATAGCTGGCCGCGTGGCTGGTCCATCGCGGCGGCCGCCCCAGCGCCTCGAACGGTTCGTGGCGCGCGGCCGGTTGGATGCGGTAGAGCCAGCTGCGCCGGTTCTCCGCGCGCGGCGCGGTGAATGCCGTGCCGGAAATCTGTTCGGCGTACAGGCCATAGGGACAGCGTGTCGGCGAGTTGCGGCCTTGCGGCAGGGCGCCGGGCAGCGCTTCGGTGGCAAAGCTGCTGCCGAAGCCGGTCTGGTAGTGCAGGTCCATGATCAGTCTCGCGTGGGTGTGCCTGGATGCGGCTGATTGTGCTTGAGCTCAACGGCTGGCGCCAGGGGGCAGTGCTTTTTCAAGCACGCTGGCAGCGCACGCAATAGTAAGTCGCGCGTTGACCTTGCACGATGCGGCGGATGGGCGTGCCGCAGACCCGGCAAGGTTGGTTTTCACGGTCATAGACGGCCGCGTGGATGGCGAAATAGCTGCCCGGCTCGCCACCCGCGCCGACGTAGTCGCGCAGGGTGCTGCCCCCGGACGCCAGGGCATCGCCCAGGGTGGCCTGGACGGCGGCGGCCAGTTTCTCGCAGCGGGCCAGCGAAAGCCGGCCGGCCGGTGCGCGGGGGTGTATGCCGGCGCGGAACAGGCTTTCCGATGCGTAGATATTGCCCACGCCGACGACCGCCTCGCCCGCCAGCAGAACCTGCTTGATGGGCGCCGAACGGCCGCGGAACTGGTCGCGCAGCCAGGCGCCGTTGAAGCGGGGATCGAAGGGTTCGATCCCCAGCTTGGCCAGCAAAGGATGGAATTCAACGGGACCGTCGCCGTCGGGATGCCACAGCACCGCACCAAAGCGGCGCGGGTCGTGCAGGCGCAGGACGGCGTGGTCGAACACCCATTCGACGTGGTCGTGGCGGCGCGGCGCTTCGTCCTGCGGTACGCGGCGCAGGGAACCGGACATGCCCAGATGCACGATCTGGGTGCCATGTTCAAAGCGCAGTAATAGATATTTACCTCGGCGTCCGCATTCAAGCACGGTACGGCCGGAAAGCGCGGCGGGCAGGTCGGCGGGGATGGGCCAGCGCAGGCGCGGTTCGCGGACGACCAGGCGTACCAGCGAGCGGCCGGTCATGACCGTGTCGATTCCCCGTCTGGTGGTCTCGACTTCAGGCAGTTCGGGCATAGGGACTATCACACTGGAGGATGGGTGGCCTTTCGCTGTGAATGGTCCCTACCCAGTGTAAGATCAGCAGTTGCGTGTAGAGATTGTGCCATCAACCGGACGGGACGCGTGAAGTCGTCGCTTATGCATATGAAATTCGGGTTAGCCGCGCTGACGTTGGCGTTGGCGGGATTGCAGGCCGTGCCTGCCCAGGCCGCTGAGCGGCCCAAGATGCCGCCGCGCGTGTCTCAGCCGGAAACCGATGTCATCCGTTTGCGTGAAGGCCAACTGCCTTACGTCAAACTGACCTCGGATATCTTTTACCGCGTGGTGGCCGCGGAGATCGCGGCGCAGCGCGGCATGTACGGCACGGCTGCCTCGACCATGCTGGGCCTGGCGCGCGATACCAGTGACCCGCGTGTGGCGCGCCGCGCGCTGGAGTTCTATCTGGCCGGCGGCAACCTGAAGGGCGCGCTGGACGCCTCGCGCGTCTGGGCCCGTCTGGCGCCCACCGATGCCGAAGCCAATTCGACCGAACTGGCGCTGGCCGCGGCCAATGGCCAGACCAAGGGATTAGGACCGGCCCTGCGCGTGCGCATCGACGAAGCCAAGGACAAGCAGGCCGCCATTGCGCAGACCATGGCGGTGCTGGGCCGCGTCAGCGACCGCAAGCTGGCCTTGCAGATCCTGGATGAAGCCCTGAGCCCGAACACCCGCAAGCTGCCGATCGCGCATCTGGCCTTGGCCGATGTCGCGCAGGCGGCGGGCGACAACACGCGTGCGCTGGACGAAGCGCGCGCCGCGCTGGCGCTCGATCCCAAGTCGGAAGCCGCCGCGCAGCGCGTGCTGGAATACGGCATGAAGGTCGACCCGCAGCGCGCCGCGGCCGATGCCCGCGCCTTCCTGGCGCGCCATCCCGACGCGCGCAAGCTGCAATTGATGCTGGCCGCGCAACTGGCTGAACACAACGACTACGATGGCGCGCTGACCGAGCTGCAGACCATGTCGCGGCGCTCGCCTGAAGATTTCGACCTGATGTTCATGCAGGGCCAACTGGCCTACAAGGCCGGGCGCCTGGATCAGGCGCGCGCTTACCTGCGCCAGTACCTGGATGTGCAGAGCCAGCGCCAGCGCGCCATCGTGCCGGGCGCCTCCGACGCCACCGCGGCGGCGGCCGATGCCCGCGTGCTGCTGGCTCGCATCGACGAGGACCAGGGCCGTTACGACGAAGCCATCGCCGAACTGGGCCGCATCGACGATCCCACCATGCGCTTCCAGTCGCGCATGCGCCAGGCTACCCTGCGCGCCAAACAAGGCAAGATCGACGACGCCGTGGCCATGGTCGACCGCGCGCAGCCGCAGGATGAGGAAGAGCGGGTACTGGGCGTGTTGACCAAGGCGCAGATCCTGCGCGACGCCAACCGCACCGACCAGGCTATCAGCCTGCTGTCCGGCGCCGACAAGGCCATGCCCGACACGGTGGAGATCAAGTACGAGCTGGCCATGCTGTACGAGCGCAAGGACCGCATCGCGGATCTCGAACGCCTGTTGCGCCAGGTGATCGCGCTCGATCCGGACCACGCGCATGCCTACAACGCCTTGGGCTACACCCTGGCCGATCGCAATGTGCGTCTGCCCGAGGCGCTGGATCTGATCACGCAGGCGCTGGATCTGTCGCCGGATGATCCCTACATCATGGACAGCATGGGTTGGGTGAAGTACCGCATGGGCGACAACGCCGCCGCGCTGACCTATCTGCAGCGTGCGTATGCGCAGCGGCCCGAGGCGGAAATCGCCACGCACCTGGCTGAGGTGCTGTGGGCCAGCGGCCGGCGCGACGAAGCCACGGCCATGTTCCGCAATGCGACCAGCAAGGAACCCAATAACAAGGTCTTGCGCGAGGCGATCACCCGCCTGGGGGTCAAACTGTGACGGCTGCGGTCTGGTCGCGCAGGCGGCGGATGAGCTGCCTGGGCGCAGTGGCGCTGCTGTGCGGTGTGCTGGCGGGCTGCGTGACGCCCGATCGCATCGCCGGTACCGGCGCGCAGAACGAGTTTTCGCGGGTGGGGCGTTTCGCGCTTACCGTCAATCAGGATGACGGCCGCCAAAACGCCGTGCAGGGCGGTTTTTCCTGGCTGGATGATGGCCGCCGTTATGTCCTGGACCTGACCACGCCCCTGGGTTCGACCCAGGCGCGCGTCGAAGGCCGTCCGGGCATGGCCACGCTGGACAAGGCCGACGGCACGCACTTGCAGGCCAGCGACCCCGATGCCTTGGCGCAGGACGCGCTGGGCAGCCGGGTACCGGTATCCGGTCTGCGCGACTGGCTGCGCGGACGCGTGGCGCCGCAACCCGCGGCGCAGGACATACAACGCGACGATCAGCAGCGGCTCGCGGCGTTCACCCAAGGCGGCTGGTCCGCGCGGCTGTCACGCTACGACGAGCTGGGGCCGCAATTGCTGGTCTTGGAGCGGCGCGAGCCTGACCGCGACATTGTTCTGCGCCTGGTCGTCACGCCGGATTCCTGATGCGTATTGCCATTGCCGGCAGGGGACGTCCGTGAATCTGTACGATGTGCCCGCACCCGCCAAGCTCAATCTCTTTCTGCATGTGGTGGGCCGTCGTGCCGACGGCTATCACCTGCTGCAGACGGTGTTCCGTTTCATCGATCTGGCCGACACGCTGCATTTCTCCACGCGTGACGACGGCCGCATCGTGCGTGACCAGCCCCTGGGCGGCGTCGATCCCGAACATGACCTGACCGTGCGGGCCGCGCGTGCCTTGCAGACGGCTACCGGAACGCGGCTGGGCGCTACCATTGCGCTGGAAAAGCGTATTCCCATGGGCGGCGGCCTGGGCGGTGGATCCAGCGATGCGGCATCGACCTTGATCGCCTTGAATCGCTTATGGGATACCGGTCTGACGCGTGCGCAGTTGATGCGCCTGGCCTTGCCCCTGGGCGCCGATGTGCCGGTTTTCGTCTTTGGCCAGTCCGCGTTCGCCGAGGGCGTGGGCGAGGATCTGGCGGCGGTGACGCTACCTTCCCGGGCGTATTTGATCGCACAGCCGGACGCCAGCGTACCCACACCTGTTGTTTTTTCCGATCCTGATTTGACACGCGACACAAATCTGATCACAATAGCGGACTTTCTTGCTTCGCCTTATTTCCACCGGGGGCAACCCTCCCGAGGATACTTCGGCCGCAATGATCTGGAACCGGTGGTCTACCGGCGCTTTCCGGAAGTTTCCCGGGCTGCGCAGTGGTTGTCGGGAACGGCTCATGCGACGGATGATCAGGAAATGAATCGTGGTTTAGATGTGCGTATGTCTGGTTCCGGCGCCTGTTTGTTTGCCGAATTCGACACCATCGAAACAGCGGTTTTGGCGCAGCGCGAAATTGCCGCTACAATGCGCGTCGCTGGTCTGACCAGTGCGTCGCAAGCGACGCAAGAATCGCCTCCGCGGTTCCGGTTATTGCAGGCTTGTCCTGGTTTGACCGAACATCCGCTCAGGCACTGGATTGCTAGCTAGTGGGGAGTCGCCAAGTTGGTTAAGGCACCGGATTTTGATTCCGGCATGCGAAGGTTCGAATCCTTCCTCCCCAGCCCCAACGAATTTATATAAAAAAGCTGTTGAACACGCCCGTATAGCCAGAGGCCAAGGTTCAACAGCTTTTTTGTTTTGCGACCAAACGATCATCACGATCCTTGCACCAGCATCATGTCAAAAGACAGCTTCATGATTTTTACGGGGACGGCGAACACCCGTCTCGCCGTCGACGTTGCCAACCACCTGGACATGTCGCTGGGCAAAATGACCGTCGGGCGTTTCTCCGACGGCGAAGTGATGGTCGAAATCAATGAGAACGTGCGCGGTAAAGACGTTTTCGTGCTGCAGCCCACCTGTGCGCCCACCAATGACAACCTGATGGAAATCATGGTGATGGTCGATGCGCTGCGCCGCGCGTCGGCGGGCCGCATCACGGCAGCCATTCCGTATTTCGGCTATGCGCGCCAGGATCGCCGTTCGCGTTCGGCGCGCGTGGCCATCTCGGCCAAGGTCGTGGCGAATATGTTGCAGGTCGCCGGTGTGGACCGTGTGATGACGATGGACCTGCATGCGGACCAGATCCAGGGTTTCTTCGACATTCCGGTGGACAACATCTACGCCGGTCCCATCCTGCTGGGCGATCTGTGGCGCCGTAACTTCTCCAACCTGGTGGTGGTTTCTCCCGACATCGGTGGCGTGGTGCGTGCCCGTGCGCTGGCCAAGCAGCTGGAAGCCGACCTGGCCATCATCGACAAGCGGCGTCCGCGCGCCAATGTGTCGGAAGTCATGAACATCATCGGCGAAGTCGACGGCCGTACCTGCATCATCATGGACGACATGGTCGACACCGCCGGTACGCTGTGCAAGGCCGCCCAGGCGCTGAAAGAGCGTGGCGCCGGCGCCGTGTATGCCTATTGCACGCACGCGGTGCTGTCGGGCGGTGCGGTCGAGCGCATCGAAGCGTCGGAACTGGACGAACTGGTTGTCACCGATACCATCCCGCTGTCGGAAACGGCACGCGCGGGCAAGAAAATACGCCAGCTGTCGTGCGCCGGCCTGCTCGGCGAAACGATTCTGCGTATCTCCAACGCGGAATCGGTCAGCTCGCTGTTCGCGGACTGATCTGTCCTCCCTGCCATGGGCTGCGGCCCTGGCAACACGTTTTTGCCACCTCGCGCTGGTCGCGGCACGGGGTGACTCGCACGGACCGTCGTTTACGGTCCGTGTTCACAACCGGACGTTTCGGCGTCCATTTACTTAGCCAGTCTGGAGTTTTCCATGAAATTCACTGCAACCACGCGTAGCGTCCAGGGATCGAGTGCGAGCCGCCGCCTGCGCCGCGCGGGCCGCGTTCCCGCCATCGTTTACGGCGTCGGCACCCAGCCCCTGAACATCGAAGTCGACCACAACGACATTTACCACGCCCTGCGCAAGGAAGAGTTCCACTCCTCCATCCTGGACATGGAAATCGAAGGCGGCAAGGGTGAGCAGGTTCTGCTGCGCGCCGTGCAATGGCACGCGTACAAGCAACAAGTGCTGCACATCGACTTCCAACGCGTCGATGCCAGCAAGGCTCTGCACACCAAGGTGCCGCTGCACTTCATCAACGCTGAAGTGTCGCCCGCCGTCAAGCTGAGCGCCGCCATCATCACCCACGTGCTGACCGAAATCGAAGTCAGCTGCCTGCCGGGCGACCTGCCCAAGTTCATCGAAGCCGACCTGAGCAAGCTGGAAGCCGGCGCCTCGCTGCACTTGGCCGACGTGACCCTGCCCAAGGGCGTGACCTATGTGTCGCACGGTGGTGACGCCAACCCGGTCCTGGCCTCGGCCCTGACCAAGGGTGGCCCGGCTGATGACGCTGATGCCGGCGAAGCCGCTGGTGACGCTGCCGCCCCCGCCGCCTAAGTTTCAAGCGGCGAGCAGCGCGGCCTGATCTGGCCGCGCCGCGATGCCGGTGGCAAGGCAGTATCGCAGTACCCGACCCCGCGTGTGGATTTCCACCGCGGGGTTTTTCATGTTCTGATAACGGCCAACGAACGCCGTTGCGACGACTCCGCGCGCGACGTCAAGACCGCTAACTATGTCTACTCCCATACGTTTGATCGTCGGCTTGGGTAATCCCGGACCGGAATACGAAACCACCCGTCATAACGCCGGCTTCTGGCTGGCAGACCACGTCGCCGACGACTTGCGCGCCAGTTTCGCCATGGAGAAGGGGTTCTCCGGCTTCGTCGCCAAGGGGCGTCATGGCGGCGAAAATGTCGTGCTGCTCAAGCCCATGACTTATATGAACAAGTCCGGGCAATCCGTCGGCGCGGTGGCGCGCTTCTTCAAGTTCACGCCGGATCAGGTGCTGGTGCTGCATGACGAACTGGATCTGATGCCGGGCGAGGTCAAGCTCAAGCAGGGCGGTGGCCATGCAGGGCATAACGGCTTGCGCGACATCCAATCGGCGTTGGGCAGCCCGGATTTCTGGCGCTTGCGCTTGGGCATCGGGCACCCGCGCACCTTGGGCCTGGCCCAGCAGGTGGCGGATTTCGTGTTGCATCCGCCGCGCCGCGAGGAAATGAGCGGCATCGAGGCGGTCATCGACCGCTGCCGCGCGGTCATGCCTTTGCTGCTGGACGGCGAGTTCACCAAGGCCACGCAGCAGTTGCATAGGGAGAACAAGGTTTGAGCGCAGAGCGGCCGCCCGTCGTTGCCCCCATGTTGACCGGACGCTACGGTGGTTTGGCCGGTGGCGCGCCGCGGCCCGAGGCCGGGGGAAACAAGGACGGCATGCCGGGCCTGCTTGACGATCTCAAGGATTTCTTCCGTTTCGTGCGCCGGCCCACGCTGCGCCGCCTGCCGTCCCGGGCGGTACCCAGCGGTACGGGCGAGGACTGGGTGCCGCGGACCACCTTGCGCCGCCTGCTGGCCTGGGTGGTGATGCTATGGGCCTTCAATCTTCTGGTGCTGGGACCGCTGGCGTTGAAAGTCGCCACGATGGGAGGCGCGCATCATCGGCTGGAGTCGGGCAATATCCCCTGGGTGATTGCCATCTTCTGGGCGCCCCTGGTCGAGGAAATGCTGTTCCGGTATTTCCTGCGGCGGCCAGGGCAGGCCTGGTGGGTGATTCCCCTGATGCTGGCGCCATTGCTGAAGGGACCCATCGCGTGGACCGTGCCTTTGGTGGTGCTGGCGGTGGGGGCCGGTGTGTGGATCCAGCAGCGCGCGCGGGCGGCCGGGCCGCGCTGGTCATGGGGCTGGCGCCGTCGCTATGTGCGGTTCTTTCCTTTGGTGTTCCATGTGGCGTCGCTCACCTTCGCCGCCCTGCACCTGGGCAATTTCACGCTCAATCACACGCTGATCTGGTTGATGCCGGTGCTGGTATTGCCGCAGTGGCTGACCGGGCTGGTATTGGGCTGGATGCGCGTACGGCGTGGCATCGGTGCGTCGGTGCTGATGCATTTGATGTTCAACGCGGGGCCGGTGCTGCTTGTGTTGGCGCTGGTGAAGTGGGCGCCTGGCCTGGCGAGTTGATGCGGGCAGCAAACTGCGGTCCGTCATTCCACATCTGGCCTTCGCTATTCGGTTTTCGCAATCCGCTATCCCCTACTAGCGCTTGCGGCTTGCGCAGAAATCGCTCAGGGCGCTATAGACCACGAAGTTCATGGTTTTGTCACGTTCGGCCGGATTGGCTGTCAGGTATAGATCGACCGCCTGCATCAGTTGGCCGGGCTTGAGTCCGCCCAGGCATTGCACGACGCGGTCCGTATTGCGTTCCGGCGCGCCGAACGCAGGGGCGTGGAACCAGCCTTCCACCACACCGGTGACGTAGGCGCCGCGCTGGCCGTCGGGCAGGGTGCGATATTCGGTTGGCGTCATCCAGCCGCCGTTGATGGTCACGTCCTTGCCAGGCGCGGCGGCGGCCATGCCGGACAGGGCGGCCATGATCAGGGCGACACCTGCCGCGACGCGATGAGGGGTGCGTTGTTGCAACATGGAAGTCCTTGGAACTTGCGTGAGCGGATGACGACATACAGCCAGCAGCAGCGCGTATCTTGTCACGTTGTGGCCTGATCGCCAGCTACGACGCTGCGGCCACGCAACAGTTGGCGTCATGCGAGCGGCCGACTCAAGGTATTTTCAGGCGCCTTCGTGTATCGTCCGGAGCGCATTTTCTGGAGACAAACTGGCCTTTGAACATGGGACGCATCCGTCGTCCAGGCGGGCTGGATCGCATCTATGGATACGTTGAAATCGGCCGCCGATACCCTGTTCATCCTTATCGGCGCGGTGATGGTGCTGGCGATGCATGCGGGCTTCGCCTTTCTTGAGCTGGGTACCGTCCGCAAGAAGAACCAGGTCAATGCCCTGGTGAAGATCCTGGTGGACTTCGCGGTGTCGACCATCGCGTATTTCTTCATCGGCTACAAGATCGCCTACGGCGTGCAGTTCTTCACCGGCGCCGAAGCGCTGGCGGTCAACAATGGCCATGAGCTGGTGCGCTTCTTCTTCCTGTTGACGTTCGCGGCGGCGATTCCAGCCATCATTTCCGGCGGCATCGCGGAACGTTCACGCTTCAATCCGCAACTGGCGGCGACGTTCCTGCTGGTGGGCTTCGTCTATCCTTTCTTCGAAGGCATCGTGTGGAACGGCCATTTCGGTATGCAGCAATGGCTTACCGGGGTAGCGGGCGTGCCTTTTCACGATTTCGCCGGTTCGGTGGTGGTGCATGCCTTTGGCGGCTGGGTCGCGCTGATTGCCGTGGTGCTGTTGGGCGCCCGGCGCGGCCGCTACAAGGACGGCCGCATCGCCGCCCATCCGCCGTCGAACATTCCTTTTCTTGCCTTGGGCGCGTGGGTGCTGGCGGTGGGCTGGTTCGGCTTCAACGTCATGAGCGCGCAGACCCTGGACAAGATCAGCGGCCTGGTAGCCATCAATTCGCTCATGGCCATGGCGGGTGGTACGTTGTCGGCATGGGCGGTCGGGCGTAATGACCCGGGCTTTACCTATAACGGGCCGCTGGCTGGCCTGGTGGCCGTGTGCGCTGGGTCGGATCTGATGCATCCCCTGGGCGCGTTGGCGACCGGCGTCGTTGCCGGTGTTTTGTTCGTCTACATGTTCACGAAGGTCCAGAACAAGTGGCGCATCGACGACGTGCTGGGCGTGTGGCCCTTGCATGGCCTGTGCGGCGCCTGGGGCGGCATTGCGGCGGGCATCTTCGGCTTGAAGGCATTGGGTGGTTTGGGCGGCGTATCGTTCTTTGCGCAAGTTGCCGGCACCGTCTTCGGCATCATCGTTGCATCCGTGGGCGGCCTTATTGTCTACGGCGCCCTGCGCGCCATCGTCGGCCTGCGCGTCAGCCAGGAGGCTGAATTCAACGGCGCCGACCTATCCATCCACCGCATCTCGTCCACGCCGGAGCGTGAGACGAATTGGTGATGCCGCATCGCCGACTCGGGCAGCGGCGCGCACGTCGCGCTCTTGGGGCGCGCTTGATACGTACATGACGTGCGCTTGGCCGTGCATATTGTGTGCGTGTCGCGTGCGTGCGGTGTGCTTGGAGGAGGGGAGCAAGCGCTCCCTCTTTTGATCTCATGCGTGGCTTAGTCCAAGGTAGCTTCAGCCGGCGCGGCGTCCCTGCGGATCTTCTGCTTGTTCCCGCTGAGGGCTTTTTCATACAGGCTTTCGTCAGAATCCAACTGCTATACGGATTCATGCCTGAAAAGAATAAGCGCTTCATCACAGCGAAGGTCCAGGAGGAGAGAGAGCATGAATCAGAAGAGATTGTTGATTACTGCTGCATTGACCTTGGGGCCGGCTCTGGCGCTGGCCGCGACTGAGCCGCAGGAAATTCCGTTCAAGGCGGTCAATCCCATCAAGATGCCGGCCGGGCAGCATTTGGGTGAGGTGTCGGGCGTCGCGCTGGACAAGGCCGGCCATATCTACATCTTCCAGCGCGGCAATACGACTGGCCCAGCCTATGGCGCGGCGGCTGCCCAACTGCTTGAGTTCGATCAGAACGGCAAGTATGTGCGCGAGATCGGCGCGCATCTCTACGCCTGGTCTTTTGCCCATGATGTGCGCGTGGACCCGCAAGGCAATATCTGGGCCGCTGACAAGGGTTCGGACATGGTCATCAAGTTCAACAAGGCAGGCGAGGTGGTCTGGACCTTTGGCCGCAAGCCGGAAGCCAGTGACGAGAATGCCCATCCGCTGGAGCATCCCAAGCCACCGTTGCCGGCCGTGGATGGCTCGTTCCGCCAGGTGACGGATATGGCTTGGGATTCCAAGGGCAATACCTATATCTCGGACGGCTACATCAATTCGCGCGTGGCCAAGATCGGGCCCGACGGCCGTTGGCTGAAATCGTGGGGCTCGTTCGGCTCGGAGCAGGGCCAATTCAACACGCTGCATGCGATCGCCACCGATGCCGAGGACCATGTCTACGTGGCCGATCGCGGCAATCGACGCATCCAGGTCTTCGACACCGACGGCAAGTATTTGCGCTCGATCACCATCAACCTGCCGGCGCCGCCCGATGCCCAGCAGCTTTACGGCAACAAGCCCAATCCGGAAGCTGGCGGGGTCGCTACCATGTTCCCTGGGGCGCCCTGGACCTTGTGCATCACGCCGAAGGTAGCCGGCAAGGAACAAGTGCTCTACACCTCCGACGCCTTTCCTGGCCGCATCTACAAGCTGAGCCTGGATGGCAAGTTGCTCGGCTATCTCGGCGGCTCCGGCCGCAACACCGGCCAATTCGGCTGGGTCCACGAAATCGCCTGCCCTGACGAGAACACGCTGTATGTGGGCGAATTGCTCAACTGGCGGGTGCAGAAGCTGACGTTGAGTCCGAAGAAGTAGCGCGGGCGCCGGCGCGAGTTCGCTGACCCGCGCCGGCTGGAACCGAGATGCGGGGGAAGCTGATCCTCGATCAGGCCGCTTTGCGCTTATGCAGTGAATCCCAGCCGAGCATGGCAAGGCCGACTGTTTTCGGGACGGGCTTTTCACCGCGGCGGTAGTAGGCCAGCATTCTGCGGCTGATGCCGAGGGCGTGGGATGCCGCGTCCAGCGTCAGGTGATTGTCATGCATCCAGCTAATGACTTGCTGGTGCGAGTATTCGCCGGCTTGTTCCACCGCGAGTGCGCGTAGGTTGTCGCTGGCCAACGCCAGATCGTCGTCGCCCGCGAAAATGACGCCCAAAGACCATTCGTCGAGTGCCACTTTGGCAAAAACTCTACGTTCGGCGAGGCGCGCCAGGCTGGGGTACTTCTTGATGATGTCAGACAGATCGACGTCCACCGCGTAGCCGTCGCCAAACGTCAGAGCCAGTCGTTGCGGGCCGCTGACGACGACGTGTTTGATGACGAAATGAGCTTGTCTCATCGATTCAACTCCCGCCACTTGAGATCAAGGGCTTTGAGGTTGTCTCTCGCCCATTGCATTGCCTCAGCGAGGGCTTTGCGTTGGATTGAGCCGGCCAGCACGCTCATGTTTTCGATAACGACAAGGGCTTCGCGCCCTTCACGCGTGCGGACGTGAAAGTGTGGCGGCGGATGGTCGTTCGCGTACATGACGATGGCGCAGCTAGAAAGACGAGCGAGTGTCGGCATGGCAGTGTAGTGCAACCATTGCACTGTTGCAATGGCTGCACTTTTTCTCGGTGGCGGACGAAGTCCCATATGTCCCGCGTCGGCTAAGGTCGTTCCTACGCCGGGCGGATCGGGGATGTCCGAACTATCCCGCCCCTCGGTTAAAATGCCGGGTTTCCAGGACTAATGTCCGATCTGGCCCCGTTTTTAGGTTCGTGCTTCGGTTTTCAGGCTGCTGCCTGAAGTCGCCGGCAAGCAGCGAACGGGCCGGCGGCGCGATCGCACCGGGCTCGCTGGTGCGTTGATACTTATAGGATTTCCATGGCTCTGCAATGCGGCATCGTCGGCCTGCCCAACGTCGGCAAATCGACGCTTTTCAATGCGCTGACTCGCGCCGGCATCCCCGCGGAAAACTACCCTTTCTGCACCATCGAACCCAACGTCGGCGTGGTGGAAGTGCCCGATGCGCGCCTGCAGAAGCTGGCTGAAATCGTGTCGCCGGAGCGCATCCTGTCCGCCACGGTGGAGTTCGTCGATATCGCCGGCCTGGTCGCCGGCGCCAGCCAGGGTGAAGGCCTGGGCAACCAGTTCCTGTCGCACATCCGCGAGACCGACGCCATCGTCAACGTGGTGCGCTGTTTTGAAGATCCCAACGTGATTCACGTTGCCGGCAAAGTCGACCCCATCGCCGACATCGAAGTCATCGAAACCGAGCTGGCCCTGGCCGACCTGCAGACCGCGGAAAAAGCCCTGCATCGTCATCAGAAGACTGCACGTTCCGGTGATAAGGAAGCCCAGAAGCTGGTCGGCTTGCTGGAGAAGTGCATTGCCCAATTGAACCAGGCCAAGCCCGTGCGCGCCCTGGACTTCTCACCGGAAGACCTGGTCTTGCTGAAGCCCATGTGCTTCATCACGTCCAAGCCCGCCATGTACGTGGGCAACGTCAGCGACGATGGCTTCGAGAACAATCCTTTGCTGGACCGCCTGAAAGAATTCGCCGCCGCACGCAACGCGCCGGTGGTGGCCATCTGTGCGGCCATCGAATCGGAGATCGTCGATCTGGACGACGCTGACCGCGCCGCCTTCCTGGCCGACATGGGAATGGAAGAACCGGGCCTGAACCGCCTGATCCGCGCCGCCTTCAAGCTGTTGGGCCTGCAGACCTACTTCACCGCCGGCGTGAAGGAAGTGCGCGCGTGGACCGTCGCCATAGGCGCCACTGCCCCGCAGGCGGCCGGCGTCATCCACACCGACTTCGAACGCGGCTTCATCCGCGCGCAAACCATTGCCTATGACGACTACATCGCCTTCAAGGGCGAGCAGGGCGCCAAGGAAGCGGGCAAGATGCGGGCGGAAGGGAAGGAATATATCGTGCAGGATGGGGATGTGATGAACTTTTTGTTCAACGTCTGATCAGGACGTAGCACCCCCAAGCATTGCGCCGATCCTCCGGGAACGCGCGATGGATCACAAAAGCCGCATTTCCATGCGGCTTTGTCATTTCATGATGTTTCTTTGTCCAGCGCCTTGCACGGAGGAAGCGCAGTGGCACCACACGCTCAGCTCCCACGAGAACGCAGGTAGCGGATCTGTGATCTAGAATCAGCAGGTCCGCCAGAGTTTCACGCCTGGGCTGATTCTCTTAACGGCTCGTCGGGCGTCATGCTCACTGGGTAAGTCATCATGGAGATGGCCCATGCGATCGAAGTCGGTGACCGCGCAGATCGGGGTGCTGGTCCTTGCGACCAGTATCATCCAGCTCGCCAACGGATTCTTCGGCACCTTCATATCCTTGCGTGTCGCCTTGGAGGACTTCGGTGCCACCCTGTCCGGCCTGGTACTCAGCAGCTATTTCGCCGGCTTCACAATAGGCGCACTGCGCTGCGAGCGCATTATCGGCCGAATTGGACACATCCGCGCCTATGCCGCTTTTGCCGGGATGGTCGTCGCGGCGACCGCGCTGATGCCCTTGTGGGAGGAGCCTCTGGCTTGGTTGGCCCTGCGCGCTGTCATCGGTTTTGGCTGCTCGGGCCTGTTCATCGCCACGGAAAGCTGGCTCAACGCGAAGGCGGAGCCCACAGAGCGCGGGCGGATATTCTCGATCTACATGTTGGGCACTTTCCTGGCGCTGGCGCTGGGACAGCTCCTGATTGGCAAGGCTGACATTGAATCCTCAGGCCCCTTCAATGGGATCGCCGTCCTGTTCGCTGTGGCGCTGGTCCTGGTGAGCACGACGCGGGCTGAACCGCCCCGCAAGGCAGTATTCGCGGCGCTGCCGTTCACCCGCTTGCCGCGCGCCGCGCCTGTCGCGGTTGCCGGATGCGTGGTGAGCGGGCTGCTGAGCGCCAGTTTCTATGCGTTGGTCCCCGCATGGATGCAGGACGAAGGCATCGCACGCGAGACAATCGCGCTGTTCATGCTGATCGCCGTACTGGGCGGGTTGGCGTTTCAGGTCCCGGTGGGCAGGCTCTCGGATAGGTTCGACCGGCGCCTGGTGCTGGCGATACTGAGTCTTGGCTTTGCCGTCACCGCCATCGTTGTCGTCAATTTGCCGCACTCCCGCCCGGTGGTCCTGACCGCCGCCGCCATCCTTGGCGGTTTCATGTCGACCCTTTACCCCGTTTGCGTCGCCAACGCGCACGACCAGATGCCGGCTGATCAAGTAGTGGCGGTGAGCGGGCAGCTTATCTTGACCAGCGGGGTGGGATCCGTCCTCGGCCCGTTGATCGGCACAGTCGTGATGGCGCGTTTCAACATCGACGGTCTGTTCTATTTCATGGGTGCCGTCGCGCTGCTGCTGTCTTGCACGGCAATAGCCGGTCGCATGCTGGCGATGGAGCCAGTGCACCAGGAGCGCACGTTCGAAATCCTGGCGCCGCAAGCTTCATCACTTGCGCACGACCAGATCGACCCCCTTTAGATCAATTGTCCAACAAGCTGTTGGACAATCCCTTTGCAACTAATATCAAGCTATTCGCCGCGGAAAATGCGGTGAATAGCTTGATGGTTCGCCGTATACCCCTCATAATCACCGCATGAACCGCGGCGATTCTCTTTATATCTGGCAAGATTTGGGCTGGCCCAAGTGGCGCTATGACTTGGCTGTATTGGCTGAGCCCCTGGCGCGGGTCAGTCGCGCGCAGGGTTTGCTTTTAGGACGGCTGGCGGACGTTGGCTTGGGGCTGCGCGATGAAGCCAGCCTGGCCGCCCTCACGGATGACGTGCTCAAAACCAGCGAGATCGAGGGCGAGCATCTGAACGTCGCATCGGTACGTTCCTCCATCGCTCGCCGTCTCGGGGTGGATATCGGTTCTCTGGCGCCGGTCGACCGCAATGTGGAAGGGGTGGTGGGGATGGTGCTCGATGCCAGTGCCAACAGCACCCAACCACTCACCATGAAACGTCTGTTCGGATGGCACGCCGCATTGTTTCCCACCGGCTATTCCGGCATGACCGAAATCACCATTGGTAATTGGCGGGACGATGCGCAGGGACCGATGCAGGTGGTGTCTGGCCCCGTGGGGCGCCAGAAGGTGCACTATGAAGCTCCTCCCGCGAATTCATTGCCTGCGGAATTGGAGCGGTTCCTGGCGTGGGTAAATATCCCACAGACGCAGGAGCCGGCATTGATCCGCGCCGGTCTCGGCCATCTATGGTTCGTGACCTTGCATCCATTCGATGACGGCAACGGCCGCATCGCCCGTGCCGTCGGTGACCTGTTGCTGGCCCGCGCGGATGGCAGCCCGCAGCGCTTCTATAGCTTATCGGCACAGATTCAGCGCGAACGTAAGGGGTATTACGGCATCCTCGAACGCACGCAGAAAGGCACGCTGGACGTGACTGAGTGGTTGCTATGGTTCTTGCGGATGCTGGATGAGGCGGTAGCCCACGCTGATCACACGCTGGATGCCGTGCTGAACAAGGCACGGTTCTGGCAACGCGTGTCGGGTGCCGCGCTGAATGAGAGGCAGGTCAAGGTGCTCAATCGATTGCTCGGTGGCTTCGAAGGCAAGCTGACCACCAGCAAATGGGCAGCACTGGCCAAATGCTCACCGGATACCGCATTGCGCGACATCACCGAGCTGCTTGAGTTGGGCGTGCTGCAACGCTCGGTCGCCAGCGGCCGCAGCACGAACTACGAGCTGACGTAGTACTTCGCGAAACGCGTACGAATTGGATTCAGGCAAGGAAAGCCCAGCATGCCCCAATATTTCTCCGAAGAACATTCCATCGACGCGGTAAACGCCCGTATGGGCGACAACGTGTCGCCGCGTTTGCAGCAGGTCATGGCCTCGTTGATCACTCATCTGCATGGCTTCATCAAGGACGTGCAGTTGACGCAGGACGAGTGGGCCTACGCCATCGACTTTCTTACTCGAACAGGACAGCTGTGCAGCGAGCAACGGCAGGAGTTCATTCTGCTTAGCGATACCCTCGGGGTGTCCATGCTGGTCGATGCGATCAGTAATCGGCGGCCGACCGGGGCGACGGAGAATACGGTGTTGGGACCTTTCCACGTGGCGGATGCGCCGCGCCGCGAGATGGGAACGTCCATATCCGCCGACGGTAAGGGCGAGACCTGTCTGTTCGAGGGGAGGGTGGTCGACGCGCAAGGCAATCCAATCCAAGGCGCCTGTCTGGACGTGTGGTCCGACAATGCCGACGGCTTCTACGACGTGCAGCAGCCCAACGATCAACCCAAATGGAACAATCGTGGCAGGTTCACGACGGGCGCTGATGGCACTTACCGCTTCATCGGCATCAAGCCGGTGTCCTATGCCATCCCCCACGATGGTCCAGTAGGAAAAATGCTGGCTGCGCTGGGCCGCCACCCTTACCGCCCGGCGCATATGCATTTCATCGTCACGGCGCCTGGATATCAAACCGTGGTGACCCATACTTTCGTCGGCGACGATCCCTACATCACCTCCGACGCGGTGTTCGGGGTGAAAGACACCTTGGTTGCGCCGTTCCAGAAAGTAAGCGACGGAGAAACCCTATGGCGGTCGCCATTCAACTTCGTGCTGGTATCTTCTTAGCCCTGGCGCGCGCATGTGGCCTACCTCGAATGCGCGATGTTTGGATGGCGGCCTAGTGGTCAGCATCTAAACCCCCAGCCTACATGCCCCCCAGGAGACCTGGCCCGCGACTTATTCCCCCGCGCGGCGCCAGTGCGTCTTGGTGCCGAACTTGACGCGGTTGTCAGTAAGCTTCATCACATCCAAAGTGGCCTTCCACACCGGCGAGGAAACATGGCGGGTTTCGGGGAAGCGATGGTGATACAGCGCCAGTACCCGCGCCTTTTCGCTCTCGTCCTCCACCAAGCACGCCGTCCCCGCGAATTGCAGTCCAAGGATCTGGGAAATATCCCTGGGCTGTCCCGCCACGCATCCGGCGACGCGGGGATCGGCCTGAATGGCGCGCGCATGCCGCGTATCCAGGCTGCCCAGGAAAACCAGGGCGGCGTCACGCGGGTCGTAGACGAAGAAGGCGCTGGACGCCCATGGCCCCTGCGTGTCCTGGACTGACAAGGTCAGGACGTGATGGTCGGCGAGCAGGGCAAGAATGGCGGAGGGGACGGGGCGCATGGGCGTCATGAATTTCACTATTGGTCTGATTCGCCGGGCTGGCGCTGAATCATCGCCTCGGTCAGCGGGTCGACCTGACCGCCAAAATACTTGCGCAGGCATTCCTGGAATGCCAGATCACCGGGATCGGCATGAGAGAACAAGGTCATGCAAGAGCGGAATTTCATGTCGTCGGGAGAACCGAAGATCGCATGAATGCCGCGTTCCTGCACCGCCGCCACGAGGGTGGCGCATTCGCGCAACCTGGGACCCAGCACCGGATGCGCCAGATAAGCGCGTGCTTCGTCCAGGCCGGTGATTCCGTAAGCTTGCGCCATCGCGCTATGTCCCAGCCCGCGCAATTGGGGGAAAACGTACCACATCCAATGGCTGCGCTTTCTTCCCTCTCTTAGTTCCTCAAGTACCTGATCGATGACCGGCGCTTGGGCGTCAACAAAGCGTTGAAGATTGTAGGTATCGTCCATGATCGTCTCCAGTGTTGCGGCAATGGATAATCGAGGCCGTGGCGTCCGACGGTAGCTTCCCATATCAGCTGCGGCCGTGGGCGCCACCCGTCAATATCAACCGCGACTCGCATGCCGCGAAGCGACCGCACGTTTGGCCTGCACGGTCCGTGTAGCAGTGACCTTCAGCCCCGCTTCGGTTCCGCCCGCTTGCCGCCCAGCTTCTCGATCACTTCCCGTGCCACGGCATGCAAGGGTTGGCCCGTGTTCATGGCCGCTTTCTGCAGCTGGTCGTGGGCGTCTTTTTCCGTGACGCCCAGGGTGGCGACAAGTACCCATTTTGCGCGCTCGATGTATTTGCGTTCTTCCAGTGCCTTGCGCGCCTGCGCCAACTGGTGCTCTGAATCGGCCAGGCGGGCGGTCTGGCGCGCCAGCATGTCCAGTACCGACGCCTGCAGGCCGGTGCCCAGATTATCGTCAGGCGGCGCATTCAGCGGCCGGGCCCGGACGCTGAACACGCGGCCCGATCCGTCGCGTGGGTCGGCAGCGGTCAGTTGCTCCAGCAGCACACTGTGGTCGGCCAGATCTTTGCGCGTGGCGGAGATGCGGGCCTGGCATAGCCGCGCCAGCCCTTCGATCAACGCCCGCTCCACCCTGTGCATGGCGTCGATGCGCGCGGTGGCGGCGTCGAACCACGCGGCGCTCAACTGCCGATCGACCTGCTGATCGACGCCGGTGCGCGCGGCGATCATGCGCAAGCGCGCCAATGTTTCCGTCAGCTCGCGTACATCTTCCCAGGCCCGGGCATCGTCGTGCGCCTTGTCCGGCCCGCCGTGGGCCATGAATGCGTCGAAGCAACGCTCCTGCGCCTGTACCAGGCCCTGCATCTGCGCCTTGCGTTCGTCGGTGAAATAGCCATTGAGGAAACCGATCACGCCACAGGCTCTTTCCTGGCCGCACAGTTCCTTGCCCTGGATGAAATTGAGCAAGGCCACCAAGGCACGCGTGACGTCGGCATCAATGGCGGTGTCCGCCAGTTCGAAGACGATGGCCAACAGCGTGCCAAGCAGGCCGGTGTAGCGGCCGGTGGCGGTTTCGGCGGCGATCGCGCGACGCTGGACCTGTTCGCGCAAGATCTCCAGCTGCTCCATCTGCTGGAGTGCATGCGCCACCGTGGACAGCAGCCGCACGCTGGCGTGCTCCGCAGGACCGGCGGGATCGATAAGCAGATCCCACGCCTCGCGCACGTGCTTTTCGATGGCGATGCTGTCGCGCGCCTGCGTGGAAACCTGCGCCAGCATGGTGTCGCCGACGTCACAGAGCAGCGCGTTGGACAGCCCGCGCTCTTTCTGCAGGCTGTGCACCAGCTGGCTGATCAAGTCGACCAGACGCGACAGGTCCGTCAAGGCCTCGAGTTTGCCCAACTCCCGCTGGCGGGCCGCCATGAGAAAACGCAACGGTGGCGCGAGTCTTTTTTTCTGCATGAAGCTGATCCCCGATACCCCGCCATGCTAACGCAGGCCGGCACGTTCGTGGCGATGGCGTGACATACCTGTCACGCCATCGCGCGGCATCGGCCACGCCCCGCCATTCAGTCCAGCAATACGCGCACCTCGTCTCCCAGCAGCCGTACGGGCCACACCCGCAGGGCCTGGTCCGCATCCTCCACGCACTGCCCGTCGCGGAGACGGAAATGCTGCTTGTACATCGGCGATGCCACCACGAGTTCGCCGCCCAGGTGGCCCAGCATGCCGCGGCCGATGACATTGGCTCCAGAGCGCGGGTCTTTGTTCGACAGCGCATAGAGCTGCTGTTCAGGCCGGTTGGGCACGTAGAAGAGGGCGATCTGTCGACCGTCGACCAACGCGACCACGCCGGATCCGGCGACCAGATCGGCCAGCGTGCAGGCAGGGCGCCAGCCGTCCGCCAGAGGCGCCAAAGGCGTTGGAGGCGTGGAGAGGCCGGGGGCCGATGGGGAAACAGGAGCCATAGGCAGGGCGCTCATGATACGGACTCCTCGATCAAGGGAATGACTTTCTTGCCTTCGATGGAAGTAGCCGAGCCTTGCCCAGCAACGCCACCACCAGCCGAAACCGTCATATCGGCCGGCCGCTTCTGCCCGCGCTCATCGACGAACACGATGTCCGGGTCGCCGCCACGCTGGTTGACGAAGGTGCGGAAGCGCTTGAGCTTCTCCGGATCCGACAGGGCGTTGGCCCATTCGCACTCGTAGTTGTCGACCACCACCTGCATCTGCGCCTCCAGTTCGGCGCCCAAGCCCAGGCTGTCTTGCAGGATTACTTCCTTCAGGTAATCCAGGCCGCCTTCCAGCGATTCACGCCACACCGACGTGCGTTGCAGTTTGTCGGCGGTACGGATGTAGAACATCAGCAGACGGTCGATGGTCTGGATCAGGCCGGCATCATCCAGGTCCGTGGCGAACAACTCCGCGTGGCGGGGCCGCATGCCGCCGTTGCCGCACACATACAGGTTCCAGCCGCGTTCCGTGGCGATGACGCCGATGTCCTTGCTTTGCGCCTCGGCGCATTCACGGGTACATCCGGAGACCGCGAATTTCAGTTTATGGGGCGCACGCAGTCCCTTGTAGCGGTTCTCCAGATTCAAGGCCATCTTCACGCTGTCCTGCACGCCGTAGCGGCACCATGTGCTGCCGACGCAGGACTTCACCGTGCGAGTGGACTTGCCATAAGCGTGGCCCGTTTCGAAACCGGCTTCGATCAACTCGCTCCAGATCTCCGGTAGTTCATGCAACTGCGCGCCGAAGAAGTCGATGCGCTGGCCGCCGGTGATCTTGGTGTAGAGGCCATATTTCTGGCCGATGCGGCCCAGGGCCACCAGCTTGTCCGGCGTGATTTCACCACCGGCGATGCGTGGCACCACCGAATACGTGCCGTTCTTCTGCATGTTCGCCATGAACATGTCGTTGGTGTCCTGGAGTACCACGCGCTTGGGATCGAGGATGGCCTGGTTCCAGCAGGACGCCAGTATCGAAGCCACCACGGGCTTGCAGATGTCGCAGCCCGTGCTGCCGCGGCCGTGCCTGGCAAGCAGGTCGTCGAAGGACTCGATCGCACCCACTCGCACCAGGCCGTAGAGTTCCTGGCGGGTATAGGCGAAATGTTCGCACAAGCTCTTGTCGACCTTGACGCCGCGGCGTGTCAGCTCATGCTCGAACACCTGTTTCAGCAAGGCAGTGCAGCCGCCGCAGCCGGTCGAGGCCTTGGTGCAGGACTTGACGTCGCCCAGGGTGGCGCAGCCCGTGTCGATGGCGGCGCACACCGCGCCCTTGCTGACGTTGTGGCAGGAGCAGATGGTGGCGCTATCGGGCAAGGCATCGGCGCCCAGCAAGGGCGCGCCGCCGCTGCTGGGCAGGATCAAGCTGGCTGGTTCGACCGGCGCGGCCATGGCGTTGACCGTGTATTGCAGCAGCGTGTCGTAGTAGCTGTTGTCGCCCACCAGGATGGCGCCCAGGATGCGCTTGCCGTCCGCCGACACCACCACGCGCCGATAGCTGGCGCCCGCTTCATCGACATAGCGGTAGCTGCGCGCGCCCGGCGTCACGCCATGGGCATCGCCGATCGATCCTACATCCACGCCCAGCAATTTCAACTTGGTCGACATGTCCGCGCCCTGGAAGCGCAGGCTGGCGTCGCCGCACAACTGGTCCGCCGCCACGCGGGCCATTTGATAGCCCGGCGCCACCAGGCCGAAGGTCTGGCCTTCCCACACCGCGCATTCGCCAATGGCATAGATGTCCGGATCGCTGCTGCGGCAGCACTCGTCGATCGCGACCCCGCCGCGCGCGCCCATGGACAGGCCGCTGAGTTTGGGCAATTCGTCGCGTGGACGGATGCCGGCGGAGAACACGACCAGATCCGTTTCCAAGGCTTCGCCGCCAACGAAGTTCATGCGATGGCGATAACGCAGGCCAGGCTTGATCGATTCGGTGGCACAGGACACGTGGACGTGCACGCCCAGGGCTTCGATGCGCGCGCGCAGCGCCGCGCTGCCCTCGGCGTCGAGTTGGGCGGGCATGAGCCGCGGCGCGAATTCCACCACGTGAGCCTCCAGGCCCAACTGGCGCAGGGCGTTGGCGGCTTCCAGGCCTAGCAGGCCGCCGCCTACCACCACTCCACGCCGGGCACCCGCGGCGGCGGCGCGGATATCGTCGAGATCGTCCAGTGTGCGGTAGACCAGCCGGGACGTATCCGCCGCGCCTTCCACGGGCGGCACGAAAGGATAGGAACCTGTCGCCAGGATCAGCTTGTCATAGCCGCGCGGGCCGGCACTGGTCGTCAAGGTGTGCCCGGCGCGGTCCAGCCCGGTGACCTTCACGCCCAGATGCAAGGCCAGGCCGTCGTGCGCGTAATCGGCGTCGCTGCCCAGGCGCAGCGATGCGGCGTCACGGCCACCGAAGTACTCGGACAGATGCACGCGGTCATAGGCCGGCAGGGCTTCTTCGCCGTAGATGTCGATGCGGTAGCGGGCGAGCGCGCCATTGGCCACCAATTGCTCCACGCAGTGATGGGCCACCATGCCGTGGCCGATGATGGCCAGGATGGGACGGTCTGGATCAGGGGAGGGTGCTGTCATGTATCTCTCGGCTGTCTGATGTTGCTCGACGCAATGGGCGAAATCGCTGCCTGAAACCCACTTCGTCGAATCCGCTGGACTGACGCAGACTCGAAAAGCAAAAAGGCGCCTCGAACCACGGGGGTTCAAGGCGCCTTTGCCTGTCTGGTCTGTCGCTGCGGAGCGCTGGCGTGTGCCGGCGCTTGATTGGAAATAAAGCAATGTCCATGCCAATTTCCGGGCATCGACCAGCAGGCCGGCAGGGGCGGACACGCTTCTCCCGGGGAGCATGGCCTGGCGCGCGGCCACGTCGCACATATGCGGCCGCTTGAACGTTCTCTTGACCATCCTCTGCTCGACGGCCAGGCGGCGCACGCATGGCGCGCCATGGTGCATGGGCGCCCCACGTTGTGCACTATTCAAGGGCGGTCGCGGAAATCGCACCACCGCGGCCGGCAGTCCGGCTGCCGCCAGCTTGTGCGTTTAAACCACGCCGGTCGGGCGCCTGGACGTGCCGCGCTTGGACGGCCCAAGGTCGCATGCGAAGATAGCCCCAGGTCCCGCGTCAGACGGGGCCGACTTTATCCGCCAGTTTGCCTTACCCGAAAATGACGACTCACCCTTTAGTAATCCGGTTCATGCGCTATGCACGCCGGCTGTCCCGACCGCTGATGGATCCGCATCGGCGTTATCAGAACGCAAAATTCATCCACGCCACGCGTGTCGCGCTCGGCATCCTGATCACCATTGCATTCAGTTCCATCGCCCAACTGCCTCACGCGGAATGGTCGACCATCTCGCTGATCATCGTGATCGGGGGCCTGCAGCATCACGGCAATATCCGCAAGCGTGCGGCGGAGCGGGCCCTGGGCACCATCATCGGTGCGGTCTATGGGCTGCTGATCATTCTGCAACAGTCCTATATCGGACTTTTCCCCTTGACCTATCTGCTGATGGCGGTGGGCTGCGGCGTCTGCGCCTACCACGCCATCGGCAAGGGCGGCTACGTCGCGTTGCTGTCAGCGGTGACGCTGGTGATCGTGGCCGGACACGGCGACAATCAATTCGACGAAGGCCTGTGGCGCGCCATCAACGTCTTCATCGGTATCGTGGTGGCGCTGCTGCTGTCTTTCGCGCTGCCGCTGTATGCGACCTATTCCTGGCGCTTCAAGCTGGCGGACGCCTTGCGTGGCTGCGCGCGGGTGTACGAACGCATCACGCTGCAGGAAGCGATCAGCAACGAAGAACACTTGAAGGAAATGGCGCGCCTGGGCAGCGACCTGGTGCAGTTGCGTTCGCTGATCCCCTCCGTGTCCAAGGAAGTGCATATGCCGGTGGCCAAGCTGGAGAGCGTCCAGCGCAGCCTGCGTATCGTCATCAGCTGCCTGGAGATTCTGTCCACCACCACGGTGGACCGCCCCGTCGAAGCGTCGCCCGGTGCCGGCTCGGTGCCGCCGGCCGGCCTGCGGCCCGCGTCCGGCGGGCGTATCAGCGACACGCTGTACGGCATGGCGCGCGCGCTCAAGTTGGGATCGGCGCGCAGGCTGGCGCCTTATGCGCGCGGTGGCCCTCAGGATTACGCGGGTTTGTCGGCTGGCGGCACCGTGGCCAATATGCTGGCGACCGAAGTCGAGCAGATCCGGGTGACGTTGGCGGGGTCGGCGTCACGCTGGGCAGTCTGAGGCGCCGGGCGTGCGCCCACTGGCCCCGTTCTCGCGCCCCCCTCTTGCACCCCTCTTTCGCCTCCGTGCCGAGGGGCGAACGCTGCCTGGTTCGACCTGCTCCGCTAATAAGGCAGATCGGCCAGTTTGCGTGTTTGGCGAGCAATAGGTTTCAAGGCATTGATTCGTAAAGATTTATCCTGCTTCTCACCAGGCTGTCCCTACGTTTGTCCACATAATTTGTTGATAACCAGCCGCGTGGTGATGTGGATAAGGCTGTTGGACCGGGCAAGGGGCGCCGCCGCTGCCGCGACAACGCGCATATGCTCAGTTTTTGAGCAATTTGGACTGGGGGAGTGCGGATCGGCTTGAATCTCGAGGGCAAACCGCCTACTTGGGACCATTTCGATCATGGGTCCGCAAATCATTGAACGGAAAGGGATTTCCGGGCTTCTCCCATACCTATCCCATACATATCCCAGGGCTTCTCCACATAAAGTGTGGATAACACACCTGGCTGAAGCGAAAAGGCCGTGAATCCGCACTTGCGGCCATTTCGAGCACATCAAATCAAGTCATTGATTGGTATGGGTTTTCATGACTTCTCCCAAGGTTGTCCCACACATATCCCAGCGCTTGCCCACATAAAGTGTTGATAACTCGGAAGAGGGCGTGCCGGCTCCGGATCGCCGCTTCCATCCGTGGCGTTCTGCTTCGCCTATAAGATGACGGATCCAGGCTGCCGCTCCCCGGCAGCCGACCGGACACCCCAGGAGACCGCTATGCCCGCCACCCCCATACAGGCCCGTCGCATCGTCATGGCCGCCCGCCCGCAGGGCGAGCCCAAGGAGACGGACTTCCGCGCCGAGAGTTTCACGCCGGGCGAACCGGCGTCCGGCCAGGTATTGCTGGAAAGCCTCTATCTTTCGCTCGATCCCTATATGCGTGGCCGCATGAGCGACGCCAAGTCCTATGCGGCAAGCATTGCCGTGGGCCAGACCATCGTCGGTGAGGTGGTGGCGCGGGTCCTGGCCAGCGCGGCGCCTGGCTATGCCGTCGGTGACCTGGTGCTGGCCCATGCCGGCTGGACGACCCACGCTGTAATGGACGCCAAGGGCCTGGTAAAGATCGATCCCGCCACGGCGCCCATCGAGACGCGGCTGGGTGTACTGGGCATGCCTGGCTTCACGGCGTATTCGGGCCTGCGCGAAATCGGCCGGCCGCGCGCCGGCGAGACCGTGGTGGTGGCCGCGGCCAGCGGGCCGGTGGGATCCCTGGTGGGCCAGTTGGCCAAGCGTGAAGGCGCGCGTGCGGTAGGCATTGCCGGCGGCGCGGAGAAGTGCGCGTACGTGAAGGACAAGCTGGGTTTCGATGCGGTGATCGATCACCGGCGCGACGATATGGCTCAAGCCCTGGCGGCGGCTTGCCCCGACGGCATCGATGTGTATTTCGAAAACGTCGGCGGCGCGGTGTGGGACGCGGTATTTCCGTTGCTGAATACGTTCGCCCGGATTCCCGTGTGCGGCCTGATCGCCGACTACAACGGCACGCGCGTGGATAGCGGCGATCTGACGGTCCCCGGCCTGATGCGCGGCGTGCTGACCAAGCGGCTGACCTTGCGTGGCTTCATCAATTACGACCTGGAGTCCTATCGCGAGGATTTCCTGCGTGACGTGGGCGGCGGGCTGCGCGATGGCAGCATCCAGCATTGCGAGGACATCAGCGAAGGGCTGGACAGTGCGCCGCAAGCCTTCATCGGGATGCTGAAGGGGCGCAATTTTGGCAAGGTGCTGGTGCGCCTGGCGAAGTAGGCGAGAGCGCGCCACCGTCCTTGACCGGCGCGTTGCTTATCATCGGGGCGCCCGGCGAATCCGCCGCATCAGCATGCGCATTGGCATCAGCGGCGGGCGTGTCCAACGCGCCGCCGCCTACGGCCTTATAAATTGCCACCAGGTCCATGCGCAGGCGGCTGTCGCTGTCCGCCAGATCGCTGCGCGCCTGCAGGTCGCCGCGTTCGGCGTCCAACTGGGCCAGCAGGTCGGTCATGCCACGGGCATAACGGGCGCGCGCAAGCGCATAGGCATCTGCGCTGCTGGCGGCTTTTTCCCGCAGGCGCGCATTGCGCTGGCGTTCGGCGCCATAGGCCGTCAGCGCATCGTCGATCTCCTGCCAGGCCTTCAATATCGTGCGTTGGTAGTTGACCGCCGCTTCCTGCTGCTGGAGTTCGCGCAAGACCACTACCGAGCGGCGCCGGCCCATGTCGAAGATCGGCAGGCTCAGCGTTGGCCCGATCTGCCAGTTGCGGGTGCCCCACTCGCCAAAGCGATGTCCCTGGTAGGAGTCATACCCGAAGCTGGCGCCCAGCGTGATGCGGGGATACAGGTCCGCCGTGGCGACGCCGATATTCGCGGTGGCCGCATGCAGGCGGTATTCGGCGGCGCGGATGTCGGGGCGATGCAGGGCGACTTGCGACGGCAGGCCCAGGCTGAGATCCGGCAATGCCGCGTAGGCGCCTGCATCCCCCGCGACGCCCGCGTCCGGTCGCAGGCCCGAGGCCGAGTCCGAACCTGACAGCGAACCCGAACCCGCATTTCTCGCTGACGGCTTGGCCAACAAGGCGGTCAACTCACCTGGCCGCGCGCCGGTCAGCAGACCGATCTGATTGATGGCGCTGGCCTCCTGCGCCTGCAGGCCCGGCAAGCGTGATTGCAGATCCGCCAGCTGCGTGCGCTGGCGCGTCACGTCGAAATCGTCGATCAGGCCGCCACGCGCCCGTGCCCGGATCAAATCCAGGGTATCGCTGGCCACGCTGATGTCGCGCTCGATAATCGCCCGCTGGCGCTGCGCCAGACGCAGTTCGAAATAGGCTCGCGATACATCGCTCGCCACCGTCAGACGCATGTCCTGCAACAGCGCGGCGGAAGCGTTGGTGTCGGCATCGGCGGCCTCCACTGACCGGGCCACGTGGCCCCACAAGTCCACTTCCCAAGATGCATCGAAACCGGCCTGATAATCGGTAAAGGGGGAACTCAGTTCACGCGCCAGCTGATCGCGCTGCGCGGGCGCCACCAGGTCCAGCAGCCGCGTGCCCGCGCTGTATTCGCTGGTACGTTGCCGCTGTATCGCCGCGTTGGCGTTGACCGCCGGTCCCCGCTGCGCCGCCACCGTATCGCGCTGCGCACGGCTCTGGGCAAAACGCAGGGCCGCGCTGCGCAAGTCCGGGCTGGCCGCGACGGCACGCTGTTGCAACTGATCCAGTACCGGATCCTGGAATTGCGTCCACCAGTCCGCCGGCAGCGGCGCGCTGCCAACCGCCAGTCCGGCCGTCAACGCGGGATCGCCGCTGCGCCACGCCGTCCAGTCATCCGGCGCCGCGGGTGCGGGCGCCTGGAAGTCCGGGCCGACAGCGCAGCCGGACGGGAGGCTGAGAACCAGGCAAAGAACGGGGATCAGGTGTCGTAGTTTCATGGAGTCTCCCTCAGGGCCGGTGTCGACAAGCCTAGGCCAGCCGATGGCGGAACAGCCAGGCGGCCAGCGGCAGGGTCAACGCGGCAATGCAGGCGAAGGGGATGAAATCGGTCCACACGGCCTGCAATCCGGCGCCCTCCAGGTACACGCGCCGCACCAGGTCGATGGCGAAGCGCAGCGGGTTGGCATAAGTGGCGATCTGCATGGCCTGCGGCATGTTCTTGACCGGCGTGGCCAGGCCCGACAGCAGCACCAGCGGCATCAGCAGGACGAAGGTGTACAGCATGGCTTGCTGCATATTGGCGGAAACGGCGGAAACCGACAGGCCGATGCCCACCACGGCGATGGTGAAGCCGAGCAGCCCGACGGCCAGCGTCAGCACATGTCCCGCCATGGGAATCTGGAACCAGAACAGCGAAACCAGCAGGATCAACGCCGATTGCAGCAAGCCGATGGCAATCGAAGGCAAGGCCTTGCCGATCATGATTTCCAATGGGGTGTACGGCGTGACCAGCAACTGGTCGAAGGTGCCCTGTTCGCGCTCACGCGCTACCGACAGCGCGGCCAGCATCATGGTCTGCATCATGCTGAGGCCCGCGATCAGGCCAGGCAGGATGCTCCAGCGCGTTTCCTGATTGGGGTTGAACCACGTGCGCGGGATGACCTTCACCGGCGGCGCCGCCAGGCCGGCCTGGCTGGCATTGAAAGCCGCCACGACCGCGCGGATCTGGCCGGCGGCGGTGCCCGCGGTGGTGGAATTGCGGCCATCCAGGATCACTTGCAAGGGCGCTGGCAGGCCCGCCGCCAGTTGATCGGCGAAATTGGACGCGAAGTGCACCACCAGCAAGGCGTCGCCCGAATCGATCACCGACGCGATCTGCGACGACGATTGCAAGGTGGCCACACGATGAAAAACGCCTGTACCGTCCAGGCGCGCCAGCAGCTCGGTCGACTCCTGGCTGCGGCTCTGGTCGACCACCGCGTAGGGAACGTTGGTCAGGTCGAAGGTGGCGCCATAGCCGAACAGCAGGCTTTGCAGCAGGGGCGGCACCACCAGGATCACCCGGCTGGCCGGATCCTTCAGGATGGCGAGGAATTCCTTCTGGCATAGATTGCCCAGGTGGCGCAGGAAGGCGAGCAGGGATGCCATGGTCGTCAGTCCAGTTTCTTGCGGGTCAGGATGCGGGCGAGTCCCAGCAGCACCACGGCGTAGCCGGCCAGGATGGCGCAATCCTTGATGATCAGGGGCCAGTAATTGCCGGCCAGGAACAGGGACTTCACCAGCTCCATGAAATACGTGGCCGGCAGCAGGTGCCCGATGATGTTGACCGCGGCCGGCACGTTGCGCAGATCGAAGACGAAGCCGGACAGCATCATGGCCGGCAGGAAACTGGCCAGGATGGCGATCTGGCTGGCAAGGAACTGGTTCTTGGTGAAGGCCGAGATCAGCAGGCCGATGCCCAGGGCCACGAACATATACAGCATGGAACCCACCAGCAGCGCGAACATCGAGCCGTGGATGGGCACGTCGAACAGCAGGCGCGCCGCCAGCAGGCACAGGGCCAGGCCCAGCAGGCCGACACCGAAGTAGGGGATGATCTTGGCGATCAGGATCTCCACCGGGCGCACGGGTGTGACGAACAGCGCCTCCAGCGTGCCGCGCTCCCATTCGCGCGCCATTACCAGGGCCGTGAGAAAAGTGCCGATCAGGGTCATGATCAGGACGATGAGGCCGGGCACCAGGTACCAGGTGCTGTCGTTGGCGGCATTGAACCAGAGGCGATCGACCACCACCACGCTGCCCGCTTGCGCCGCGGGCGCCGCGCCGCGCGCCTGGCGCTTCTGCAGCCACGTCGCGACGGCTCCCTCCACATAAGCCTGCACCGCCAGCGCGCGGCTGGGATCGCCGCCCTGCAGCAGGGCTTGCAGTTGCGCGTCGCCGGCGGCCAGACGGCGGGCGAAGTCGCCGGGGATATACAGCAGGGCGTCGGCCTGCTGCGCATTCATGATGCGGCGGCCTTCCTGCAAGCTGCGCACGGTGCGCGTGGTGATGAAGGGTGAGTGCTCCAGCGCGGACTGGATTTCATAGGCGGGCGGCGAGCTGTCTTCCATCACCACCACGACGTCGGCGTCGTTGACGTCCAGCGACAGCCCGTAGCCGAAGATGAGGATCAAGACGATGGGCAGGCCGATGCCTATCAACAGGTTGCTGCGGTCGCGCAGCAACTGGCGGAATTCCTTGCGGGTGAGGGACCAGAGGCGGCGCCAGAAGCCGCCATGCGGTCGCGATGAAGCGATCATGATGCGGCTCCGGGGATGGGCGGCCTGCCAGGTGGCTGCGGCGGCTCATCCGGTGGTTCTTCACGCTGCCCATCAGGGGGCTGGCCTGCTGGCTCGCGCCGGGCCGGCGGCGGATCGGCCCGGGTCTGGGCCAGGTCACGAGCCGGTGCGGCGTTTGCTTCGGCGCCGTGCCGTTGTGCGCGCGCCTGCTCGACGATGCCGATGAAGGCCTGCTCCATGTCCAGCTTGTGATCGGCGGTTTCGCCGGCCTGCGCACGGACTTCGGCCGGCGTGCCCAGCGCCAGCAGCTTGCCGGCATCCTGGATCACGATGCGGTCGCAGTATTCCGCTTCTTCCATGAAATGGGTGGTGATGACGATGGTGGTGCCGGTCTCGGCCAATGCCGTGATGCGGCGCCAGAAGGCGCGCCGCGCGAGGGGATCTGCGCCGCTGGTGGGTTCGTCGAGGAACAGGATCTCTGGTTCGTGCAGCAAACCCACTGCCATCGCCAGGCGCTGCTTGACGCCACCGGGCAGATGGCCCGCCGGCATTTTCAGCAGGTTGGCGAGTTCGAACTGTTCCGCGACTTCGTCCATGCGCGCTTGCAGGCGGCGGCCATGCAGGCCGTAGGCGCCGCCGAAGAAACGCAGGTTTTCATACGCGGACAGGTTGCCGTACAGCGCGAATTTCTGCGATACGTAGCCGATGCGGCGGCGGGCCTGCGCGCGGGCCTTGCGCATGTCCAGGCCGGCGACCTGGGCGTGGCCGCTGCTGGCGGGCAGCAGGCCGCACAACATGCGGAAGGTGGTGGTCTTGCCGGCGCCGTTGGGGCCCAGCAGGCCGAAGATCTCGCCGCGCGCGACGCTGAACGTGGTGCGGTCCACGGCGGTGAAATCGCCGAACTTGCGCACGAGATCACGTACTTCTATGGCGGGGCCGTTGTTGTTGGCAGAGGCTGAAGGCGTATGGTCGTTGCCATTGCCATTGCCAATGCCATTGCCATTGCCATTGGCCGCGACATCCCGCAACGGCCCTACGCTCGCGGCGCTGCCTGTGTTGACGCCATCGTTGCCTGGCGCATTGTCCGAGCCGCTTTCACCCGCGCTTTCACTCACGCCTGGACCCGCGCCTTTATCCACGCCGCCCGCCCGCGTGCGCAGCAGCACCATGAAGCCGTCTTCCAGGCGGGCCTGCACCGGGCGCAGGCTGGCGGTTGGGATGCCCAGGCGGCTGGCGTCTGCCTGCTCGCGCAGAATCAGGCGCACTTCGCCGCCGTGGGGCACCGCATCGATGACGGCATCCTTGCGATCCAGCAGGTCAGCCTGCAGTTCGCGCGCGGGCCGCCCATCCTCGGGCGCGACGACGAAGCAGCGGTCATGAGCGTGGCGGCTGATGTCTTGCGGCTGCCCGGCCGCCAGTACCTGGCCTTCGTGCAGCACATACACTTCACCGCAGCGTTCGGCTTCGTCCAGATACGCGGTGGTCATCAGCACCGACAAACCCTCGGCCTCGACCAGTTGCTGCACGATCTCCCACAGCTCCCGCCGCGACAAGGGATCCACGCCTACCGTAGGCTCGTCCAGCAGCAGCAGATCGGGCGAACGCACCAGCGTGCAGGCCAGGCCCAGCTTCTGCTTCATGCCGCCGGACAGCTTGCCGGCCGGCCGCGTGGTGAAGCGTGCGAGGTCGGTCATGTCCAGCAGCCGGTCGTAGCGTTGGCGCCGTTCCGTTTGCGGCACGCCGTGCAGGTCGGCGTACAGGTCCAGGTTCTCCTGCACGCTCAAGTCTTCGTACAGGCCGAAACGCTGCGGCATATAGCTGATGCGGTTCTGGATGGCTTGCGGTTGCGTGGCGGCGTCCAGCCCCAGAACGCGCAAGGTGCCGCTGTCCGGATGCATGAGTCCCGCGGTCAGGCGCAGAAAGGTGGTCTTGCCGGCGCCGTCCGGCCCGACCAATGCCGTCAAGGCGCCGGCGCGCACACGCAGCGAGACATCGTCCAGGGCCTGCACGTGGCGCCGCGCCTCCTTTTCGTAGAAGCGTTTGTGCACGCTGCTCGCGTCGACCGCATATGCCGTCGAGTCGGACGCCGTGCCTGCAACTCCGGCCGCGGTCGCCATCAGCGCTGGGCGGGCTGCGCCGTGCCGGGGACGGGCGACGCGTCAGCCACGTTGGCAGGCAAGGGCGATCCGGTGGCCATGGGGCGGCTTGCGGCGGCGCCGGATGCGGCAGGCGTGCCGGCCGGACCGGGCTGCGTATTCTCCTGCCGCTGCAGCACTACCGTGGCCGGCATGCCCAATCGCAATTCATCCCGCGGGTCATCCACCAGCACGCGCACCTCGTAGACGAGGTCCGTGCGCAGTTCCTCGGTCTGCACGCTCTTGGGCGTGAACTCCGCGACCGACGAGATATAGCCGACGCGTCCCGGCAAGGCGCGCGTGCCGCCGCTGTCGGTGAACACGTCGGCATGCATGCCCCCGCGCACGAAGCCCAGCTGCGCCCCATTCACATAGGCGCGTATCCACTTGGGGTCCGTCAGCGCCAGCGTGTAGACCGGCCGTTGCGGCGACGCCATGTCGCCTGGTTCCAGCAGGCGGGCGCGCACCACGCCGTCGCGCGGCGCCTTCAACTGCCCCAGATCGATCTGGTGCTGCAGCAGGGCGGCCTGGGCGTCGGCGGCGCGCAGATTGGCCTGCGCCTGGGCAATGTCTTCCTGGCGCGGTCCGATCTGGGCCAGCTTCAGCGATTTGCGCCGGTCTTCAAGATTTGCCTGGGCCACGCGCAATTGCGCCACTGCATTGTCGATGTCCTGTTTGCTGACACCGCGGCCGTTGGTGTCAGCCGCCACGCCGCGCAGCCGGCGCAACTGCTGCGCGGCCAGCTCGGCCTGGGCTTCGGCGGCGCCGGCCTGGGCCTTGGACTGTTCCACTTCCTCCGGCCGGGTGCCATTGCGCAGGCGCGCCAGGGCTTCCTGCTGGGCCTCGGTCTGGGCACGGACCTGTGCCAGTTGCAGCGTCAGTGTGCGCGTGTCGAGGACGGCCAGCACTTGGCCGGCCTTGACCTTGTCACCTTCTTCCACACGGACTTCGCGGACCCGTTCGCTGCCTTCGAAAGCCAGGGCGACCTGGCGGATGTCGACATTGCCGTAGAGGGTGATCCGGCTATCGTCCGTGGTGGGACGCAGCCACATCCAAAGACCGACGGCAATGGCCGCCATGAGAATCACGCAGACAACGATGGTTTTTTTCATCCAGCCGATCCGCTTTTAGACCTTGAGCCATTTCCAGTTATGTCAGGCTCTGAAAACAGATCCACGGTGAGGGAATCACGTGGGCCGATTTGTTACGATACCCTTTTTCCGCGGCCGGTATGGCCGCGCGTCATTTGGGCAGTGAGCAACACTCATTGTCCGTGTTCCAGCAGAACCAATGAAGACTTGGATCAAACGCATCGTATTGGCCCTGGCCATTCTGGTGGCGGTGATAGTGGCCGCCGCGGCGGTGTTCGTCCTGACATTCGATCCGAACGCCTACAAGGCGCGGCTGCAAGAGATGGTCAGCCAGCGCTTTCACCGCACGCTGATCATCGATGGCGACATCGACATGACCCTGTTCCCATCGCTGGGGCTGACCCTGCAGGGCGTATCGCTGACCGAACCCGGCCGGGATGAGCTGTTCGCATCGGTCGAGGATGCGCGCATTTCGGTCGCCATCTGGCCGCTGTTGTCCAAGACCCTGGTCATCGACCATTTGACCGTCAGTGGTGTCAAGGCGCGCGTAGTGCGGGACCAGCAAGGGCGCTTCAATTTCCAGGATCTGATCGGCGGAGCGGGCCGGACTGCCGCGGCGGGCGATCTTCCCGCGCCGGCACCGGATAGCGGTCAGACAAGCAGCCCCGTAACGGCCCCGGCGCCTGGCGCCGCCCAGGCCACTGCCGGCGCCGCCGCCGGTCTGGGCCAGAGCGCGGCCGAAGCCAGTGGCGCGTCCCCAATGGTCGGCGGCATGCGCATCGACATCGCCGGCGTCGACCTGAAGGACGGCGAACTGCAGTTGCAGGATGAGCGGGCGGGGCTGGCGCTTGCCGTGACGCAGCTGGAAGCGACCACCGGCCGCGTGACGTATGACCGGGCTTTCCCGGTCAAATTGTCCGCCCACGTGCAGAGCGCGGCTCCGGTGGTGGATGCCGACGTGACCGGACAAGCGAAGCTGAGCCTGAATCCCGCCGGTCCCCGCTATGCCGCCGAAGACATGAACCTGCGCCTGGCAGGCCGTCTTGGCGACGCCCAGGCCAAGGCCCTGACCGCGCGTGGCAAGCTGGGCTTCGATGGTGGCAAGCTGGATGCCGCCGGCCTGGAGCTGGTGTTCGAAGGTGATCTGCACGATCCGGCGCGGCCATTGACCAATGTCGAGGCCAGCATCGCCGCGCCCGCCTTGATGTTCGACCCGGCCAGGCATGAAGTGCGTATCGACAAGTTGACGGTGCGGGCCAAGGGCGCCGCATCGGGCGGCCCCTTCGAGTTGGCGCTGGATGCGCCGGCCCTGAGCGTTTCGCCCACCGGTGCCAGCGGCGCGACGCTGGGCGGCAGGCTGCGGCTCAATGGCAGCGACAGCATGGACATCCGTTTCGGCCTGAAAGGGATAGGCGGCAATGCGGCCGCGCTCAAGGTGGATGAGGTCAAGGCGGATGCCCTGATCTCCTTCGATCCTCAAGCCGCGGGCCAGGCGCCGGCCGGGGCGACGCCGGCCAACAGCGCCGCCTCGACGCGGCCCGTCGTCAAGCCGGGCGCCCGCACGGTCGCCGTCAGCCTGGTTTCGCCTTTGACGCTGAATCTGGCGCAACGCGTGGGCGGCTTGCCCGCCTTGCAAGGCAATATCGCCATCACCGATCCCGGTCTGCCGCAAGGCGCCATGCAGATCCCGCTGACGGGTTCGCTGAGCGCGGATCTGGCCAAGGATGTGGCCGAAGCAGCGATCGATGCCCAGTTGGAAGGCGGCAAGTTCAATCTGAAGACCAGCATTGCGCAGTTGACCGCGCAGCCCGCCGTCACTTTTTCGCTGGCGGTCGATCAGTTGGACCTGGACAAGCTGGCCCCGGCCGGCGGCGCGACGCTCGATGTGCCGCGGGCACCCGAAGCGGCGCGGACAGGGCTGGGCAAAGGGGAAGTGCAGGCCACGCCGGAGGCGCCCGCCGCAACCATGCCGGCTGCCAAGACGAAGGCCGCGGGCGATCTGGATTTCAGCGCGTTGGTGGGGACGAGCGCCAAGGGCAGCATCGCCATCGGCAAGTTGATGGCGCGTGGCCTGCGCGCCGATGACGTCAGCGGCAATGTGGCGCTGGCGCAGGGCAAGCTGGAACTCGGCGGCCTGTCCGCCGCGCTGTATGGGGGCAAGCTGGCGGGTACGTTATCGGTCGACGCCGCGCACGGCAACGCCATGCGTGCGCGCTTGAACCTCAACGGCGTGGCGCTGGGACCTTTGCTGGTAGACGTGTCCGGCCGGCGCGCGCTGACGGGCACGGGCGACGTGGCGCTGGATCTGAAAACCCAGGGCGCCGACGTCATTGCGCTGAAACGCCAGCTGTCCGGTAGCGCGCAAGTGCGTGTGCGCAATGGCGCTGTGCAGGGCATCAACGTGGGCCAGGTGCTGCGGGAAGTCAAGGCCCTGGTCTTGTCCGGCAAGCGCCAGGACAGCACCGAGGTGCAGGCCGATGCCAGCCGCGAGACCGAGTTTTCGCGCATGGATGCGGACCTGGCTTTCGCCAGCGGTATCGGCACCTTTACGCAGTTGAATCTGGTTTCGCCCTTGTTCCGCGTGACCCAGGGTTCGCCCGCGCGCATCGATGTGGGCGAGAGCACCGTCGACCTGATGACGCAGATCCGCATCGCCGATCCGCCGCCGCGCAGCGAAGGGCTGGACGAGTTGCGCGGCCTGGGTGTGCCCGTGCATGTGCGCGGGCCTTTCGACCATCTCAGCTATCGTGTCGACTGGCGCGCGATGGCGGGCGATCTTGCCGCCCGCATGCTGCAACGGGGCCTGAAGGACGTGTTGAAGCCGAAGAGCGGCAAGTCGGAAGAACGACTCAAGGATCTGGGTAAAGTACTTAAAGGAATCACGGGAAAATGAGCGCGCCCATCTATCATCCGGTAGCCCATTGCGGCGGTACCGACAATCCGCAGGCCGCGCAATACGAGCGGCGCTGGCTGCTGGTGCATTCCGGCGGGCAGTGGTTGACGCGCGAGATATGCCCGCGCCTGGCCGACATCACGGTGGAATTGCGTTTTGGCTATCTGGTGCTGCGCGCGCCGGGCATGCTGCGCATCGATATTCCGCTCGATGTCATCGAGGATGACGACAGCGTGCGCGAGGCCATCCTGGTGGGCACGCGGGCAGTGGATGTCGTGGACGAAGGCGAACTGGCTGCCGCCTGGGTTTCGAACTTTGCCGGCATCCCGTGCCGGCTGATGAAAGTGCATCCGGAGATGGAACCCTTCGACTGGCCGGCATGACGCGGATCAGTCTTTTTTCTCGGCCATCCCTGCGGGCGCCTGCGCCGCGCGCCGGCGCGGTGCCAGCAGGCCATGCGCCACCAGGCCGGCGGCCAGGCCCCAGAACGCCGAACCGATACCCCAGAAGCTCATCCCCGACGCGGTCGCCAGCACGGTGATCAGGGCAGCCTCCCGGCTGTCGGCTGACTGCATCGCGCTGGCCAGGCCGCCCATGATGGGCCCCAGCAGGGCCAGGCCCGCCAATGCCGCGATCAAGGCCGGCGGCAAGGCTTGGAAGAAGACGGCGATGGCGCCGGCGGCCACGCTCAGGATCACATAGGCAATGCCGTAGGTGACGCCGGCCACATAGCGCCGGCTGGAATCGGGATGGGCTTCCTTGCCCGAGCAGATCGCCGCGGTGATGGCCGCCAGGGTGATGCTGTGCGCGCCGAAGGGCGCGGCGAGCAGGCCCACGCCGCTGGTGACGGCGATGATGCGCGAGGCCGGCACCTGATAGCCGGCCGCTTGCAGGATGGCCAGGCCGGGAAGATTCTGCGACGCCATCGCCACGACGAACAAGGGCAGGGCCACACTGATGGCGCCGCGCCAGGTGAACTCGGGCGTGGTCCAGACGAAGTGGGTCAACTGCCAGGCATCCGCGTCGAAACGTACCAGTCCGCGGGCCGCTGCCAAGGCGATACCGCAGGCCAGCACCGTAAGGATGGCGTAGCGGGGCGCCCAGCGCTTGCACAGCAGATACGCCAGGGCCATGGGCACCACCAGCCAGGCCTGTTGGCCCATGGCGCCGAAAACGCCGATGCCGAAGTTCAGCAGCACCCCCGCCAGCATGGCGGCGGCGATCTGTGGCGGTATGCGGCGCGCGATGGGGTCGATCCAGCCGAGCATGCCGCAGGCCAGGCCCAGCGCCGCTGCCAGCACGAAGGCGCCGACCGCTTCGCCGAAGGGTACGCCCACCAGCGCGCTGATCAACAGGGCCGCGCCTGGCGTGGACCAGGCCAGCACGATGGGCGCGCGCAACCGCAGGCTTAGCCACGCACCGCCCAGTCCCAGCGCCAGGCAGATGGATCCCAGCCAGGAACCGATGTGGGCCGCATCCAGGCCCGCGCTATGGCCGGCCTGCACCATCAGCACGGCGGTGCCGCCAAAGCCGACCAGTGTGGCGACCAGGCCGGCAACGATGGCCGATGTCGATATGTCGCTGGGGCGGGAAGCGGGCAGGGAAGAATCGGAAGATGACATGCGGGCAGCGGGGCGCGACCAGGTCAACGCGGCGCCGTCAGGCGGTAGAACTTGGCCATCAAGGCCTCTTGGCCTTCATGCCATTGGGGATGCAGTTCGATGCACTCCACGGGGCAGACGACCTTGCATTGCGGCTCATCGTGATGGCCTACGCATTCGGTGCATTTGTCCGGGTCGATGACGTAATAGTCTTCACCCATGGAGATTGCTTCGTTCGGGCACTGGGGCTCGCAAACGTCGCAATTGATGCATTCCTCGGTGATAGTCAGGGCCATGGTGGAAGGGGCGCCGGTATTGCTCGCTGGGGCGGGCAGGTAACGGGCAATAAGAGGCCAAATGATAGGCAATGCCGGGATTGTAATCCCGGCGGCATCCCGAGGCCGGGGCGACCCTGGCGCTGGAGGGGGCAGGGCGGCAGGTTGCCCCAACCGCATGCAATGGCATCGGGCCGCCCAGCCCCTGCGCGTCTGTCGGCTTGCCTAGCCTTCCCAGGTCTGTTCGCGGCGTTGCTTGGCTTTTTCCTGCAGCCAGCGCTCCACCGAGGGGAAGACGAACTTGCTGACGTCGCCGCCCAGTTGGGCGATTTCCCGCACGATGGTGCCGGAAATGAACTGGTACTGGTCCGACGGCGTCATGAACAGCGTTTCGACGTCCGGCAGCAGGTGGCGGTTCATGCCCGCCATCTGGAATTCGTACTCGAAGTCCGACACGGCCCGCAGGCCGCGCACGATCACGCGGCCATTCTGGTCGCGTACGAAGTCCTTCAGCAGGCCGCCGAAGCTTTCGACCCGCACGTTGGGGTAATGGCCCAGCACTTCGCGCGCGATGGCCACGCGTTCGTCGATGCTGAAGAACGGCTTCTTGTTGCGGCTATGCGCGATGCCCACGACGACTTCGTCGAACAGTGTGGCGGCGCGCCGGACCAGATCCTCATGACCGCGCGTGAGCGGGTCGAACGTGCCTGGGTATACAGCGATGATCATGCGAACTCCCTCGTTTTATAGGTATGTCACCTCTCCGAATGGCGATTATTGATCTATTTCCGCAATGCAGCAAATTGCAGCAGGTGGTAGTGCACCGCACCGGCCTTGTCCTGACGCAATATTTCAAAATTTTCGGGGGCTTCCAGGGCGGTTTCGCTCTCGGCGTAGACCAGGGCATTGTCGGTAAGGATGCCCGGCAGCAGGGGCCAGATGCGGGGCAGCCAGTCCTGGGCGAAGGGTGGGTCCAGCAGGACCAGGTCGTACCGGGTCGCGTCCATGCGGCGCAGGGTGTCCATGGCGTCGCCGGCGTGGATGCGGATCTGCTTGGCGTCGAGTTTGTCGCGCACCGTCCGCAGTGCGGACAGGGCGGCCCGGTCGCGTTCCACCATTTGCACGTGGCCGGCGCCGCGCGAGGCGGCTTCGAAGCCCAGCGCCCCGCTGCCGGCGAAGAGATCCAGCACCGATTTGTCGTCGTAGCGGTGGTCCCAGAAGTAGTTCAGCCAGTTGAACAGGGTCTCGCGGACGCGGTCCGGCGTGGGGCGCAAGCCCTCCGCGTCGACGACGGCGATGGGGGTGCGTCGGTAGGAGCCACCGACGATGCGAATATACTTGTTCACCATGTTTGAAAAATTCAACTTCTTCAAGAAAAAAAAGCCCGAGCCGGCTGTCCAAGCGCCCGCCGAGCCAGTAGCCGATGCGGTTCCCGCGTCTGCTCCCACGTCCGTTCCGCCAGCGCCACCCGCGCCGCCGCCGATCCCGGTTACGCCGCCGGCCGCGAGCACGCCCGTTTCCGCGCCCCCGTCGCCGCCCGTGACGCAGCCGGCACCGGCACAGCCTACGCCATTCGCACCTGTACCCGCAACGTCCGCGCCGGCCGCTGATGTCCGTTCTCAGGCTGGTAGCGGCCAAGCCGCTGGCACCCTACCGCCTGGCAACGTAGCGCCGCCGCCCGCCGTCACCGCGCCGCCCGTGACGGCGTCGGCCGTTCCGAATTCTCCGGCCGTTGCCGCGCAGTCAGCGGCTGCGAGCCAGCCAGCGCGCTTCGCGCCGCCGCCGGGCTCGCCGACCCCGCAAGCCCCGGCTGCCTCTGTGCCGTCTCAGCCCGCGCCGCAAATACAGCCTCAGCCGGCACCGCAGGCACGGCTGGAGTCCGCGCCGCAACCTCAGCCCGCGCAGCAGGCACAGCCGCAAGCCGTGGCACAACCGCAGCCGCAGCCGCAGCCGCAGCCGCAGCCGCAGCCGCAGCCGCAGCCGCAACCGCTTCCGCAACCGCTTCCGGCCGCCGTTCCGGCGCCTGCTTCGGTCCCAACACCCGCTCCGGCACCCGCCAAATCCTCCTGGCTGAGCCGGCTGAAGCAAGGGCTTTCGCGTACCGGACAGAGCATCGGTGGGTTATTCGTAGGCGTGAAGGTCGACGAGAACCTGTTCGAGGAACTGGAATCGGCGCTCATTATGGCCGATGCGGGCCTGGAGGCGACCGAGAAGCTGCTCACCGCGCTGCGCGCCCGCGTCAAGAAAGACCGTATCGAAGACCCCGCCAAAGTGCGCGATGCCTTGCGTGAGCTGCTGGCCGATCATCTGCGCCCGCTGGAGCGCCGCTTCGACCTGACCCGCGCCAAGCCCCTGGTGGTGATGATTGCCGGCGTCAACGGCGCCGGCAAGACGACGTCCATCGGCAAGCTGGCCTTCACCTTCCAGCAGCAAGGCGCCAGTGTGCTGCTGGCCGCCGGCGACACCTTCCGTGCCGCGGCGCGCGAGCAGTTGATGCAATGGGGCGCCCGCAATAACGTGACCGTCATCGCCCAGGACGGCGGCGACCCCGCCGCCGTCGCCTTCGATGCCGTCAACGCCGGCCGCGCGCGTGGCGCCTCCGTGGTGATGGTGGACACCGCCGGCCGCCTGCCGACCCAGCTGCATCTGATGGAAGAACTGAAGAAAATCCGTCGCGTCATCGGCAAGGCGGACGGCAATGCGCCGCATGAGGTCCTTCTGGTGATCGACGGCAATACGGGCCAGAACGCCCTGGCGCAAATCCGCGCTTTCGACGCCGCCGTCAACCTGACCGGCTTGGTGGTCACCAAGCTGGATGGCACCGCCAAGGGCGGCACCCTGGCGGCCGTGGCGGCCGGCAGCCAGGGCGTACGCCCGGTGCCTGTCTATTGGATAGGCGTGGGCGAAGGCCTGGAAGACTTGCAGCCCTTCGTCGCCGACGAATTCGCCAACGCGCTGCTGTCGACCGGTTAAAACACTGCAAGACTGTTCGTCACGCCGGACGGAAGTCCGGCACGTGACGAGCAATCGACGATGAATGCCGCTCTCTACACGAAGCGTAGTGCTCACCCCGCAAGCTGTGCCCGGAAACTTCGGCTAGATGTATCGATGGAAATTCATGTAGTTATCCAAAGTTTCCGTTCCGTTTGCAATTCTGGTTGCCGCGATATTCAGTTCCTTCATCTGGGATGCCAAGGCCGCGCTCATGAATGGGGTTAGCTCGCTCGTCACGTGAGAACCGAGTACCTTTTGGCAGCCTATGCATGGCGGGAAGAACTCCACGCTCATCTTCTTGAAACTGGTGATGTCCTGGATTCTGAATGTGATCAGTGACAATACGTGCGGCAATTTCCGTTCAATGTCGGCTACATCTGCCTCGGATAACTCATGAGTGTCGAGGTCCTCTGGCGGAACGAGTGTTATTGCTCCAGTAGCGGGATTCGTTCGCGTGGGATAGAAGCCCGACAAAAGCGCATCGTCCCGTGCCAGTATTTCCGCATGGGCACCGGGGAAACCGGCGACAGCGGGCCACTGCCGGTTGCTGAGGAACGGCTCATTCTTTGATCCCGCGAAATCGGCGGCCACCGAGTCTTCGCTAAGCGCCTGGACTATTTTCATTCGCGTATACGGATGGACGTACGGCAGGTGGCCCAAGTCTGCTTTCTTTTGTTTGAGGAGCGTCTGTATTCTGGGAAGCGCCCAATTGCCAGGAGTCGTCACGTCGGGCTTCCTGTAGTAATAACCTTTCTCCAAACTCGCGCCTGGTTCGTTACGCTGAATTTCGTATTCCATCGATTGGAAAATTTGTGGGTTTTCCATACTGTATTTGGCTTTTTCCTCGTCCGGCATGGCCTCCCAGACGTCGTCGTCATATTTTTTGGCCGTACGCGGTTCCAGCAGCAGGTTCATGAAAAGCGGAGAGACCTGGATTCGCCCTGGCGTGTGCAGCATATAGGTGGCGAACCCTTTATGAGCGGAAAAGCCTTTAGGAGTTTGCGCGGCTGCGGTTATCGCTTCGACTGGTGCATCCCTCGTGGGGCCTAGATTTTCGTGTTCACCCAGAGCATCCAAGAGCGTTTGTCGCATCGCATAGGCGTACTCGTCCTTGAACGAATCAATTGGATTGATATCGCGCTGAACGGAGTTCTTTCTCAGCTTTACGCTAAAGATATCAACGGACTTGCTGTTGTTTGATCCGCTGGTCAGCGTGGATGCCGCAAGTTGGTTGGTGAGTTCGGTTACCTCTGCGCTTGCTACCGCTCTGGTCTGATCATTCTTTGCGCTTTTCACTTTCTTCTCTGCCTTGGCCAACTGCTTTTGCAAGCCCTTGGCCTTATCCTCGGCTTCTTTCATATGCATTTTCAACTGCGTAAGAATCCCTGCCAGAGGCAATGCAAGCCCCGCAGTGGTGATATCTCCGGCAGCAGGAAGTCGGGGAATCTGGAACGGGCTGCTGCCGATCGGATTGCCCTGGGCGTCTCTATTGATCTGGGGAAGGCCTGGTTCGCTTTGCGCGCTTTGCGCAGGGGGCGGGCGCGAAACGGGCACGTCAAAGGCGAAATATCTTGGCGAGCGAGGACTCCCGCCGGTGTATGCGTCCGCAGTAACGGGTGGACGAGTGCTTGTGCTCGCGGCTTGCGGAGCCCGGTTGCCTGTGGGGAGCATCTGAAGAGGTACTAGATTGATGACGCTCCTCTTCTTCTGTGCCGGTTCTTGCCCGTCATCCCGGTTGGGCCTGGTCCGCGTAAGTCCGTTTCCATCTTCCATCGTAGTGGGATTGTTTCCGACCATGCAGTAGAGATTTTGCCCGTCCACGCTGCCGGCTGGATCGGGATTGATCCATCGTCCTATCCATGGCTGGTAATACCGCATGCCGTAGTAATACAGCCCGGTGGCATCGCGCTCCTTGCCGGAGTACCGGATGTACTTGTATTTGACTTCGCTGTTCGAGCGCGAGGTCAATACCGCCGTGCCGCCATAGGGGTAATACTCTTCCTGAGTGATAACGTTGCCGTCCTTGTCGGTCTCGATCTGGCAGGAGCTTTGGCGGTCGGTGTATTGGAAACGCAATTGCAGGTTGGGAATGTCGCTGGGCTTGCCCGCGCCGCCGGCCCAATTCAATACCCGTGCACCGTCATCCAGGACAATGACTTCGAGATCTTCTCCCGTGGCGGTATTCGTGCGCAGCTCCAACCCGGGAAGGTAGCGGGTGTCGATAGTGTTCCAGGCGTTTACGCCGGAGCCGCTGTTCACCATGCTGTTGACGTATTTGCGCACGCGCTGGCCGTTGCCGTCGTAAGCGTATTGTTCGCGATCGCTGGATGCCCACTCGTTATCGATGCCAGGTGCCAGCCGCCAGGTGGTGACCACGCAGTAAAGCTGGTGCAAGCCCGTCCAATACATGGGATGGTAGGAGTTGGCGTCCACATTGATATTCTTGCCGGCCGG